>TARA_R100000935_G_scaffold8691_2_pt1 | contig 128606 bp, 117 predicted proteins | sample TARA_R100000935 | Tara Oceans TARA_R100000935 (sample SAMEA2621502) | marine metagenome | biome: marine biome (ENVO:00000447); feature: surface water layer (ENVO:00002042); material: "saline water (ENVO:00002010), including plankton (ENVO:xxxxxxxx)" | depth 5 m
AAGCTCCCACAGCCCTCAATAAGGCGCTTCAACATCCCCTTGCGCCACATATACCGTCTTCAAGCGTGTGTAGTGCTCGAACGCCCGGCGGCTGTTTTCCTTGCCGACGCCGGACTGCTTGAAGCCGCCGAACGGCATCTCGATGGGGGTGATGTTGTAGTGGTTGATCCACACAATGCCCGCCTCCAGCGCGTCGGCCATGCGGTGGGCCCGGTCGATGTCCCGGGTGAACACGCCGCCGGCCAGGCCGAAGGGGGTGTTGTTGGCCCGCGCCAGCACTTCTTCCTCATCGCTGAAGCTGAGCAGCGACATCACCGGCCCGAAGATCTCCTCGCGGACGATGGTCATGTCATCGTTCAGGTCGTCGAACACCGTGGGCGACACGAAGTTGCCGTTCTCGAAGCCGGCCACCCGGGCCCGCTCGCCGCCGATCAACACACTGCCGCCTTCCTGCTTGCCCTTTTCAATGTAGTCGAGCACGTGGTTCATGTGGCCTTCGCTGATCAGCGGGCCCACATGGGTGTCCGGGTCGAGCGGGTCGCCGAGCACCATCTTGCCGGTGCGGGCCAGCAGTTTTTCCACGAAGGCGTCCTTCACCGATTCGTGCACGAACACCCGGGTGCCGTTGGTGCACACCTGGCCCTGGGTGTAGAAATTGCCCAGCAGCGCGCCGGACACGGCGTTGTCCAGGTCGGCGTCGTCGAACACGATCAGCGGTGATTTGCCGCCCAGTTCCAGGGTCACGGCTTTCAGGGAATCCGCGGCGGCGCGCATCACCGCCTTGCCGGTGCCCACCTCGCCGGTGAGCGAGACCTTGTCGATGCCCGGGTGCGCGGTCAGTGCCTGGCCGGTTTCCGCGAAACCCTGCACCACATTGAAGACCCCGTCCGGCAGGCCGGCTTCCTGGAACACCTCCGCCAGGCTCAGGGCCGACAGCGGCGTGAGCTCGGCGGGCTTGAAGATCATCGCATTGCCGGCGGCCAGCGCCGGCGCGGATTTCCAGGCGGCGATCTGCAGCGGGTAGTTCCAGGCGCCGATGCCGGCGCACACGCCCAGCGGTTCCGGGCGGGTGTAGAAAAAGCCGCCGTCCACCTGCTGGTACTCGCCCTGTAAGGAAGACGCCTGGCCGGCGAAATACTCAAGGCAGTCGGCGGCGGAATCCACGTCCGCTTCCGGCGTCTCCGAGATCGGTTTGCCGGCGTCCAGGGATTCCAGGCGCGCCAGTTCATCGCGCTGTTCACGCAGCAGGCCGGCGGCGCGCATCAGCACCCGGCCACGGGCGGTGCCGTCCATGGCGCGCCATTGGGCGAGACCGTCACGGGCGGTCCGTACCGCCTGGTCCACGTCCTTGGCGCCGGCCACCGCCACCCGGCAGATTACCTCGCCGGTGGCCGGATTCAGGTTATCGAAAAACTCGCCGTCGGTGCCTTGCTGGTAATGTCCGCCGATCCATAACAGGCGGTCTTTTTGGCGTTCCATAGGGGTACCTCGATGGCAGTGGGTCACCCGGCCGGTGCGGCCAGATGCTCGATAAAACGTCGGGTGCCGGACAGCAGCGGCTCGTCGAGCCCCTCGCTGCGGCGGCGCAGGGTGTTAAGGGCCTGCTGCGGGTGCGTGCTTTGCCGCCACTGACGGTGGCAGAACAGCCGCACCGCGAACGCGGTCAGGAACGAGGGGTCTTGCAGGTCGCTTTCGTTACACAGGGGCAGGGCCGGAAAGCGCGCCGCCAGCGCGGCGGCGAAAGCGCCGTCGCCCAGGCCCAGGACGCCGCCGTGCGGGCCGTGGACCGGCGTGGTGCCCAGTCCGCAACTGGGCGAGCGGGCCTTGAACACGAAGCCGTCGAGCGGGGTGTCGATATTGCGGGCCTGGGCGCCCAGGGCATCGGTGTGGTCCTGGTCGGGCCGGGCTACGCCGCGCACCCGCTGTTCGCCGTCAAGGGTCACCACCTGGATCGGCGGGCGCGGCACCGGCAGGCCGATGGCCACCTCCGGACACACCTCCACGAAACGCACCAGGGGGCCGAGTTCGCGGTGCAACAGGGGTTCGTCGCGGTGGCCGCCGTCGTAGCGGACCGGGCGGCCGAGCAGGCAGGCACTGACGCCCAGCCGTGGCCGTCGGTGCGCTGGCGGGGCCGTTTCGAAGCCCATTTTTTGCAGTAAATCCGGTAGCATGGGGAACCCTCTCCCAACCTGTACCGATTGTCCCATGAAAGGTGTGATCCTCGACAGCCAGACCCTCAAGCCTTCGGAGCTGGACTTTTCCGCCCTGGAAAAGCTGCTGCCGGAGTGGACATTCTATGAACAAAGCGGCCCGGACGATGTAAAAAACCGTTTGCGGGGCGTGACCGTGGCGATCACCAATAAAGTGGTGATCGACGCCGACACCCTCGCCGCGTCGCCGGACCTGAAACTGATCTGTATCTCCGCCACCGGCACCAACAACGTGGATCTGGAGGCCGCCCGGCGACAGGGGGTGGTGGTCTGCAACGTGAGCGGCTACGCCACCGCCACCGTGGCCCAGCACACCCTGGCGCTGATGCTCGGCCTGGCCACCGCCTGGCACCGCTACGACGCCGACGCCCGGGCGGGCCGCTGGTCCGAGTCGGACATGTTCTGCCGTATGGATTACCCGGTTACCGAACTGGCCGGCAAAACCCTGGGGTTGATCGGCTACGGCGACCTGGGCCGGCGCGTGGCGGCGCTCGCCGAAGCGCTGGGCATGACCGTGCGGGTGGCGGCCTCGCTGCGCCCGGGGGCGGACAACAGCGGCCGGGTGCCGCTGAAAACCCTGCTCGGCGAAGCCGATGTGATCAGCCTGCATTGCCCGCTCACCGACGCCACCGAGAAGATGGTCAACCGGGATTTCCTGGCCGCCATGAAACCCGGTGCCTTTATCATCAATACCGCGCGCGGCGGACTGGTGGATGAGCCGGCGCTGGCGGAAGCGCTGCGCGGCGGCCGTCTGGGCGGCGCCGCCCTGGACGTGCTCAGCCAGGAACCGCCGCCGGCGGACCACCCGCTGCTGGTGCCGGACATCCCCAACCTGATTATCACCCCGCACAGCGCCTGGGTGAGCCGCGAGAGCCGCCAGCGGTTGCTCGACGGGGTAGCCGGCAACATTCGCGCCTGGCGTGCCGGCCGGCCCACCAATGTGGTCAATGGTCTGCAAAGCGCCTGAAAACGGAGGTCGAGTATGTGGTTACAGCGGGTTCTTACCCTGGCGCCCCGTGGCCGGGGCTTTCATCTGGTCAGCGGCGAGGTGCGCGACGGTCTGCCGGAGCTGGCGGAATACCGGGTCGGGCTGTTGCACCTGTTCCTGCAGCACACCTCCGCGTCCCTGGCCATTAACGAGAACGCCGACCCGGACGTGCGCGGCGACCTGGAGCGCCACTTCAACGTCATGGTGCCGGAGAACGCGCCGCACTACGCGCACACCCTTGAAGGGCCGGACGATATGCCGGCGCACATTAAAACGGTGTTGATCGGCGAGAGCCTGACGGTGCCGGTGCGCGACGGGGCGCTGGCGCTGGGTACCTGGCAGGGCCTCTATCTGTGCGAGCACCGCGACCACGCCGGAAGCCGGCGCATCGTCGCGACGCTGCAGGGCGAGAAGCGCTGACGCCTCCCGCGCGGGGTTTTGTTACTGCGAAATCCACTGGAGGAACTGGCGGCGCTCCTCCTGGGTGGCCTGGTTCCACTGGGCTTTCAGCGTGTCCAGGTAGCTGGCCTGGCCGCCGGAGCTCGCGCCGCCCTCGGAGCCGTTAGCCGTGCTGCTTGCCGCGGGCGCCGCCGGTGCCGGCGTTACCGCTTCGGCGGTTTTGCCTTTCGGCTGCACCGCGGTGGAGCCCTTGGTCTGCACCTCGGCGCCGGTGATCGGCGCCAGGAAGCCACGGTTGAGCACCAGGCCGCTGGCCTGACTGGGGGTCTTCTCGCCGCTGTTCATGTTTTCCACCCAGCCGGAAAAGTCTTCCTCAAGGGCGCGCGCCTGGGTGACGTTCTGCGGGCGCTCGAAATCCAGGCGATAGAATTCGCCGGCTTCGCCGTCCACCACGAACAGGGCCGGGTCGGACTTCATCACTTCGTGGTTGTCGGCGTCGAGGTCCCACAGCCGCTTGTAGTAGGCCAGGATCTCATAGCGCCCGGGGGTCACCTTGAGGTCCTTGTGGTCGGTATTGAAGAAGGTGTTCACCCCGTCCACTTCGCTGCCGTTGATGGTGAAGACTTCCAGATCGGAGGGCACGCGAATCGTCAGCACCTGGCTGTCCGGTTGTTTGGCGCCTTCATAGAGCTGCACCACCGGGCTGCGGCTACAGGCGGTGAGCAGAAAGGCGGCGGCCGCGATCAGCGCGAACGAACGCAATAAAGCCATGATGTTCTCCCGGTTTGCGGACCCGCCAGTGTGGCGGATCCGTATGATGTTTTTATGACGGTCAGGGGTAGGGCCAGGCCCTAGAAGCCCCAGGTGGTCAGGTTCGACGGCGGTTCCCCGTTCGCCAGGCTGTTCAGCCCGCGCACGCAGCGCACGATCCACCAGATCACGATGATCACCAGCAACAGCCAGCCGATCAACGCCAGCGTGGTGATGCCCGCGATCAGGTTGTACAGCAGGCCGATCCAGAAGGTGCGGTACTGAAAGCGGAAGTGGGCTTTGTGCGGCTCCGGCGCGTCCGGCGCCTGCAGATGGGCGATCACCGCGCCCACCAGCGCCGTGACGCCGCCGGTGAGCAGGCCGATCAGCAGCAGGGCATAGCTGATTCTGACCAGCTGGGAGCGGGTTTCCGCACTGCTCTCGCTCACGGCATTTCCTGCTCGGTCAGGTCCGGTGCCGGGGCGTAGCAGGTGGCCATGCACTCGTCCATGGTTTCGAACGGCACCTGGCCTTCGCAGCCACCCCAGGTGAATTCCTGGCAGCTTTCGCTATCGCTGTCGTAGTAGTAGCCCGGTATGGCGGCGCGGCACTGGCCGCTGTCCGGCGCCTGGTGGCAGGCTTCGGGCAGGGGGTGGGCGTTGCGTCCGCTCTGGCAGCCGGCCAGCGTCAGGACAAGGGCGGACAGGATTAACAGGACACGCATCGGTGATTCTCCTTGTGCGGTGGTAGCCCACACTATACCCGGACCGGCGGGCGGTCTCAGCCCATCAGTTTGCCGCGGAACAGGAAAAACACCGCGCCCAGAAGGCAGAGCCCCGCCTTCAGCGCGCCGAGATCTCCACCGGCAGGCCGTCCTTGGGCATGGCGAGAGGCACCAGCTGCACCGGCATTTCATAGCCGTCGCGCACGGACACCCGGTAGCGCCGCAGGAAGTGGAACAGGAAGGTCTTGGTCTGCAGTTCCGCGAAGTTCAGCCCCAGGCATTTGTGATGGCCGCCGCCGAACGGAATCCACTGGAAGTGGTGTTTCTTGTGCTCGGCGCGCTCGTCGCTGAAGCGCTCCGGGTCGAAGCGTTCCGGGTTGCTCCAGTACTCGGGCATGTAGTGGGTGTACAGCGGCGACAGGTTGACCAGGGTGTTCTTGGGAATGCGGTAGCCCTGGAAGGTCACCTCCTCGGCGGTGCGGCGCGGGAAGGCGGTCAGCGCCGGTCTCAGGCGCAGGGTCTCGCGGAACACCCAGCCGGTCTTGGTCATCTTTTCCAGGTCGCTGTAGCCGAGCCGGTCCGGATGTTCCGCGGCGGCGGCCACCTGGTCCATCTCCTCCGCCAGGGTGTCCTGCCACTCGGGGTGCTTGCAGAGCAGATAGATCAGCGAGCAGAGCGTGCTGGTGGTGGTGTCGTGGGCGGCGAACAGCAGGAAGATCATGTGGTTGGTGACGTCCTGGTCGCTCAGGCCGCCTTCTTCTTCCGCCGCCTTGCACAGCTCGCTGAAGAAGTCCGGGGTGTCCGCCTGGCGTTTTTCCGGGATCAGCCCGGCCACGAACTGCTCCAGGTAACGGCGGCCGCGCAGGCCCCGGTGCCAGAGCGTGCCGGGGATCGGCAGGCGCAGCACCGCCAGCGAAGCGTCCGCCGCGTCGATAAAGGACTGGTTCACCTTGTCCGCTTCCGGACCCATGCGCAGGCCGAAGAAGATCTGGGCGCCCACGTCCAAAAGCAACGCCTTGATACGGTCAAAGAAAGTGAAGGTTTCGCCGGTGGGCCAGTCCTTCAGGCCGCTTTCCACGCTCGGCCCCATGCGGTCGATGTAGCTGGCCAGGGCCGGTTTCTTGAACGCCTGCTGCATGATGCGGCGGTGAAACTTGTGGTCGGCGAAATCGCGCAGCATCAGGCCGTCGGTGAACAGCCGCTCCAGAATCGGGTTCCAGGCCGCCCGGCTGGAAAACACGTGCTCCTTATCGCGCAGCACGAATTCGTTGGCGTCCGGGCCGAGCAGGGTGACGCCGCGCTGAAACAGCACGCTGCCGCGGTAGACCAGGCCGTAGCGCTCGGCCTTGCTGTGCACCAGGCCGTGGTAGTCGCGCAGAAACGCCAGGGTGTGGCCGAGCAGCGGCAAGCCGTAATCCCCCGGGATGTGGCTCAGGTCGCGCTGTGGCATTTTTGGTAGTCGCGCCGCTCTTTCCTGGGCGCTGTCCATGGAACCCATAATTATTTCCCGTTTAAAAACCGCAATACCGGCAATGTACTGCCGTCCCGCTAAGCGGCGCCAGACGCTGTTGGCAGGTGTCAATCGCCACTGTCCGGCCGGGTAGGGCCGCCCGTTGGGGCGGCGGCTTAAAGATGGGTCGGGTTATGCAGGTCGCGCTGGTCCATGGGCGGCGGGGACCACTGATAGAGCCAGGTTTCGGTGAGCGGCGCGTCGCTGTCCTTGCGCTTGAGATAGAGGCGCAGGTTGATCGGCGTGGTGTCGTTTTCCGGCGGCACCACGTCGAACATGGCCCGGTAACCGTTGATGGCGTGCAGCGGCCGTGCCGAGGTGATCTCCACGCGGCCGGACGAGTGCTCGATCACCGGCACCACTTCCACGTCGCCGGCCAGGCCGTCGATGGGCCCGCCCAGGAAGTCCACCGCGAACCGCCAGCTGAAGTATTCCCGGGTCTGCCCGACCACGCCGCCGAGGCCGGTGCGGGTGGCCACACAGCGCGCCAGTGACGGCCGCGGCGCGCGGCCGGTCCAGGACAGGCGGTAGGCGAACAGGGCTTCCTCGCCGGGCTGTACCGGCTTGTCCGGGTTCCAGAACGCGACAATGTTGTCGAAGGTTTCGTCCAGGGTGGGGATCTCCACCAGCTGGATGCTGCCCTTGCCCCAGTCGCCCCGGGGTTCCACCCACAGGCTGGGGCGGCGTTCGTAGAACACGCCGTCGTCCTGGTAGTGATCGAAATTTCGGTCGCGCTGCAGCAGCCCGAAGCCGCGCGGATTGTGGTCGGCGAAGGCGTTGAAGCGCAGCTGGGGCGGGTTGACCAGCGGCCGCCAGATCCACTCGCCGCCGCCGGTGTGTATCGCCAGGCCGTCGGAGTCATGAATTTCCGGGCGCCAGTCCCAGGCCACCCGGCGGCTGTTTTCGCCCACCTGGTACATGCTGGTGAGCGGCGCCACCCCCAGCCGCTCGATCGGCTTGCGCGGGTAGAGGGCGGCGTCCACGTCCATGATCACGTCCCCGGACACCCGTCCGATGATAAAGCGGTAGGCGCCGGTGACGCTGGGCGAATCGAGGAAGGCGTAGACGATCACCTGGTCGGCGTCCGCCGGGCGTTCGAACCAGAAATGGGTGAATTCCGGAAACTCTTCCGGCTCCGACATGGCGGTGTTCACCGCCAGGCCCCGTGCCGACAGACCGAACTGCAGCGACGCGCTGGTGGCGCGGAAATAACTGGCGCCGAGAAAGGCGGCGATGTCCCGTTCCCAGTCGCTGTGGTGCAGCAGCCGGAAGCCGGCGAAACCCAGCCCCTCGGGCAGCGACGAGGTGTCCAGATCGGTGTGGCTGAAGTCGAACAGGTCGGTGCGGTAGGGAATCGGCCGGGCCCGGCCGTCCACCACTTCGTGCATCTTCACCGGGGTGTGGAAATTGAGGCCGAGATGGAAGAACTGCATGCGGAAGGCGGCGTCCCGGTCGTCCGCCCACAGCGCCTCATCATCGCGATACTGAATGCCCTGGTACTGGTCCCAGGACAGGTCGTCGATGGCCGGCGGGAGGTCCAGGCGGTGGCTGTGGTAGCGCTGCCCGGCGAAATGCCGCGCCATGCCTTTCAGCCAGGCGTAGCTGAACGGTTCGCCGGGGCCTTCGCCGTGGGCGCCGGCCGGTTGGCCCAGCACCCGCGCCAGGGCCGGCGCCGCCGGCAGCAGGGCGCCGCCGAACAGCCCCAGGGCCTTCAATACTGAACGTCGATCCATGTCGTCCTCTCCGTGTTTGGTCGCCACCGGGGCCGGTGACCGCTCTGCGAATAGAACGCCGGAGCGCGGCTAAGTTCCAGCCCGGCGGGCCAGGAACCCGGAACAGAACACTACCAGAGCGGCGCACAACAGGACCGTGCCGCCGATCTCGAAAATCAGCGGACCGCCGCTGGGGTGGGCGTACAGGGTCGCCATGGCGTAGGCGGCGCCGGCCTGGCCGACGGCGAACAGCGCGGTGGCGCGGCCCCAGGCGTGGGTGGCCAGGTGCGCCGGCACCAGCTCGGCCACCCGGCCCATGGTGCCGGCCACCATGGCCGGAATCATGGCGCCGACCACGAACGAGGACAGCGTCACCACCGCCAGGCCGGGCAGCAGCATCGGCATCATCACCGCCAGCCCCTTGCAGGAGAGCGCGCCGATCAGGGTCCAGTGCCAGCCCAGACGCCGGGCGGCGGCGCCGGCCAGGAACGGGCCGCTGATCGCGCCGAAGGCGAACACCGCCCACTGGCCGGCGGCGGCCCAGGTGCCGAATTCCCGGTAGCGTTCCAGGTAATCCACCCAGAATACGGTATGCGGCACGAAGCCCACCGCGTCCATCAGGTAGGCGGCGTACAACATGATCAGCAGAATGCCGGCGCCGTTACCGTTGGCGGGGGCCTCCGCCACGGTCGGCATGGCCGGCCAGGCCCGCCACACCAGCAGGGTGGGCACCACGCAGGCCGCCGCCAGGCCGACCCAGGCCAGCGCCAGCCCCTGGGTGATCAGCAGCGGCACCAGGGTGGCGGAGAACAGCACCCCCAGGCCGACGCCGGCGAAGATCCAGGTGGTGCCGCGCTTGCGCATGGATTCCGGCAACTGGGAGGCGATCAGCGACGGCGCGATCACCATCAGAAAGGCGCCGGTGACCCCGGCCACGAAACGCCACATGCTGAACCACCACACCGGCGCCGCCCAGGCGCTGGCCAGGAAACCCAGGCCCACCAGCAGCACCGACGCCTTGATCACCCGGGTGGGGCCGAACCAGCGGCTGACGCGGCTCGCCAGCACCGCCCCCACCAGATAGCCGAGCAGGTTGGCGGCGCCCACATAGCCGGCGTCCGCCTCGTTCAGCCAGCCGGCCGCGATCACGCCCGGCAGCAGGGCGGCGTAGGCGAAACGCCCCAGGCCAATGCCCACCAGGGTGGCGGAGCCGGCCATCAGCACCAGACGGCCGGGCGACAGAGAGGGATTGGGCGGTGTCATGCAAGCTCCAGCGGATCGAATCAGCGACCCAGTTAACCAGAGCACTTTTATCACTGGAAATGATTTTTTAAGATACTCTGTATCGAAAAATGTGAAGGGCTCTGACCATGTTGATCCGCTCCCTGGAAATCTTTCGCGCCGTGGTCGATACCGGCAGCTTCAGCGCCGCCGCCGAGCGCCTGCACACCGTGCAGTCCAACGTTACCGCCCACATCAAAAAGCTGGAAACGGAACTCGATGCCCGTCTTTTGGAGCGGCGCACGCCGGTGGTGCCGACCCCCGCCGGCCGCCAGCTGCTGAGCTACGCGCGGCGTATCGTGGCGCTCCACGACGACGCCGTGGCGCGCTTCCACCCGCAGGCGGAACCCGCCGGCGAGTTGCGTCTGGGCAGTATGGAGACCACCGCCGCGGTGCACCTGCCGGGCCTGTTATCCACCTTCAGCCGGCGCTGGCCGCACCTGGCCGTGCACCTGCGCACCGGCACTTCCTCGGCGTTGATCGAGGCGGTACGCGCCGGGCAGCTGGACGCCGCTTTCGTGGCCGGCGAAAAAGTCGGAGAAGACGTGCTGCTGCGGCCGGTGTTCGAGGAGCGGCTGGTGCTGGTCAGCAACCGCCCGCTGGACGCCATGCCCGACCGCGCCACGCTGGCGCAGACGGCGTTCCTGGCGTTCCGTCAGGGCTGCGGGTATCGGCACAGCATTGAGAAACTGTTCGCCGAGCAGCGGGTGCCGGCGCCGCGTATCCACGAATTCGGCAGTCTGGACGCCATCGTCGGCTGCGTCGCCGCGGGCATGGGGCTGGCGTTGCTGCCCGAGTCCACCGTGCGCCAGTACCGTCAACGCTTTGAGCTGCACACCCTGACGCTGCCCGCCTCGTTCGCTGACGTGACCACGCAACTGGCGACCTTGCCCCGGCCCAGTTGGAGCCGTGCTTTGGAGGTGTTCATGGAGGGGATGGGGGAACTTGAAGAGGAACGGACGCCGGTACAGGCGGCGGTTTCCTAGCTCCGGACTTTCTACGGAGCGGGCTTGTGGGAGCTTGCCAGGCTCGCTCCCACAACAAACCCCACCCGCGAGAGCGGGTGGAGGCTTCGGGCGTGCTTAGTGCTCGTGGCCTTCGGGCCCGTGCACGTGGCCGTGCTCTTTCTCTTCGTCGGAAGCTTCGCGTACTTCGGTCACTTCCACGTCGAAGTTGAGGGTCTCACCGGCCAGCGGGTGGTTGCCGTCCACGGTGACCTGGTCGCCTTCCACCTCGGTGATGGTGAAGATGCGCTGGCCCGCTTCGGTCTGCGCCTGGAACTGCATGCCCGGCTTCAGCTCGCCACCGGCGCCTTCAAAGGCGGACGTGGGGACTTGCTGGATCAGGCCTTCGTGGCGTTCGCCGTAGCCTTCTTCCGGGGTCACGGTAACTTCCAGCTTGTCGCCGGCCTGCTTGCCCACGAGCGCCTTTTCCAGGCCGGGGATGATGTTGCCGTGGCCGTGGAGGTAGTTCAGCGGTTCTTCACGCTGGCGCGAAGAGTCGATGGTCTGGCCCGCTTCGTTGGTCAGGGTGTAGTGGAAAGCCACTACGGTGTTCTCTGCGATTTGCATTGGGCGCCCTTTTGGGGTTGATGAATGTCCGACGCTGGGCGTCTCGGATGCCCGTAATGGTAACAGCCCCGTCGAGGGCTTGACCAACGCGGCGGCGGCCGTGGGCCGTGGCAACTGGCGCGAAATGACCGGCCGGGGCCGTAATGCTAAGGTTTTGAAAGACTTTTACCGTTGCACGGCGGCGCCGTTGCGGCATCATAGACGGCGCCTTGAATGGGCGGATTCCGATACAGGGAGCGCAACCGTGAAGACCCTTCCAGAACTTTTTGCCAACAATGACGAGTGGCGTCACCGGACCGAACAGAATCAACCTGGCTTCTTCAAACAGCTGGAGGGCCAGCAAAGCCCCCGTTTTCTATGGATCGGCTGTGCCGATTCCCGGGTGCCCGCCAACCAGATCGTCGGCCTGATGCCCGGCGAACTGTTCGTGCACCGCAACGTGGCCAACCTGGTCAATCACACCGACCTCAACCTGCTGTCCGTGCTGCAGTTCGCCGTGGATGTGCTCAAGGTGGAGCACATCATGGTGGTCGGCCATTACGGCTGCGGCGGCGTGCGTGCCGCCACCGAGGATCAACCCCACGGGCTGATCGACAACTGGCTGCGCCAGGTGCGCGAGCTTTACCTGCGCAACCGCAAGGCCCTGGCCGAACTGCCGGACGACGGTGCCCGCCTGGATCGCATGTGCGAGCTGAACGTGGCCCGCCAGGTGATCAACGTGGCCAACACCACCGTGGTCCAGGAAGCTTGGCGCCGCGAGCAGCCGCTGAGTATCCACGGCTGGATCTACTCCATCGCCAACGGCAAGCTCAGCGACCTGGACCTGGGTGTGAACAACAACCCGGAGCTGCGCACCCTGGAAGCGGACAGCTACAACGGTTGACCGGCGTTAATGCGCGTGCCCGCTGCCTCCGTGGTTGTGCCCGTGCCCTGACGGCGTTGTCGCGTGCTCGCCGTCACCGCCGGTCAGGTTAGCCCATTGCGATTCGGACATGTCCGGCAGGACATGCAATAGCGCCACGATGTCCCAGAGTGTCTCGTCGTCGTGGCTGGGGCCCCAGGCCGGCATGCCGCTCATTTTAATGCCGTGTTTGATCGTCCAGAATGCGCGGCGCGGGTCATGGATGCCGTGATCGGTCAGGTCCGGTGGTTGTGGATAGAGCCCGTCGCGCATGGCGCCGCTGCCTTGGCCCGGCGCCAGGTGGCAGCCGACGCACATGGCTTGGTATTGTTCCGCGCCCGCAGCCACGCGAGCGGGGTCGGAGAGGTCCCCGGGGACCGTTATGTCCTCCGCCCGGGCATCCACCGAGCGATGGCGGGCATAGCCGATCAACGCCTCGGTGGCCGACCAGTGCGGCTCATCGGCCGCGAAATTGTAGGCGCCGCTGACAACAAACACGCCCGCGCCCAACAGCAACAGGGCCACCAGCACCGACCACGCTTTTAATGTTTTCATAAACGCTCCTCGGATGTGCATTTGCGGTAATGTCTTGTGGTGAAAGGGTGCGCCGCCGAGCATCCGTTAATCGGGGCTCGACGGCGCCCGAGGGCTAGAACCAGAAGCGAACACCGGCCACCAGCGTGGTCTCGGAAACGTCGTCTCCAGCGCCACGGGTTTTGGCGGCGGTATCACCGAACTGCCGTTCCCAGTTCACGCCGATATAGGGCGCGAACTCGCGGCGGATCTCGTAGCGCAGTCGCAGACCGGCTTCGATGTCCGTGAGACCTTCGCCGATGCCGAGTTCTTCATCTTCCTTGCCGTAAAAGTTGGCTTCCACCGCCGGCACCAGGATCAGCTTCTGGGTAAACAGAATTTCGTATTCCGCCTCCAACCTCAGGTTGGTGAGTCCTTCCTCACCGACGAACAGGGTGGCCTCGCTTTCGAACAGATAGGGCGCCAGCCCTTGAACCCCGAAACTGGCCCAGTCCCGGTTCGGATCGTCCGGCTGCCAGTCCCGGCGGGCGCCGAGCTGCCAGTCCCAGAACGGTGCGAAGGCTCGGTTCCAGGCAACCCGGGTCTCGAAGCCTTCGGTTTCGCCGCCGTTGTCCATCAGGCGTTCGCCTTCGGTGCTGAGATAGAGCTTGTTCAGGTCGCCGCCGTACCAGGCGGCGGCTTCCCAGGCGGCCACGGTGCCTTCATCGGCGTCGCGGGCTTCGAACTCATCGACGATCACACGGCTGAACGCCGGCTCGTGCTTGTCCACCGCCTGAACCAAGGGTGACAGTGCTAGCAAAGCAGCGGCGGTTATCAGATGTGTCTGTTTCATGACCGTGCCTCCTTCGTCGTTGCGTTGTCGACCACGCGCACCTCGCGGAACATGCCGGCCTCCATGTGGTAAAGCAGATGACAGTGGTAGGCCCAGCGTCCGGTGGCATCGGCGCGCACCAGGTAGCTGAGTTTCTCGCCGGGTTTCACGGTGATGGTGTGCTTGCGCAGCAGTCGCCCGCCGCCCAGTTCCAGGTCGCTCCACAGGCCGTGCAGGTGAATCGGGTGGGTCATCATGGTGTCGTTGACCAGGGTGATGCGCGCCCGCTCGCCGTGGTAAAGCTCCAGGGGTACGGAGTCGGCGAACTTGATGCCGTTGAAGCTCCACATATAACGGCTCATGTTGCCGGTCAGGTGCAAGACGATCTCGCGGTCCGGCGTCAGGCTGTCCGGCGGGCCGCCGGCGGTCTCCATGTCCGCGTAGGTGAGGACCTTCCAGTCGCGTTCGCGCAGGCCGATGCCGGGATCGTCGAGCATCGCCGCCGGCGCCATGGCGCGCATGTCCACGCCCGGCCCGTATTCGGAATCCAGATGCTGGACGGCGCTGGTGCGCGGCGCCAGATCCGGGTTATCCGCCACGAACGCGAACGGCACCTTGTGGTCGCCGTCGTGCTGCATGCCTTTATGCTGCATCCCGGCATGTTTCATACCACCGTGACCCATGTCGTCGTGCTGCATGCCCTTCATGGCGCCATGGTCCATCTTGCCGTGATCCATCGCACCGTGGTTCATGCCTTCCATGTCGCCATGGTTCATGCCGGCCATGCCGCCCATACCCATTTCGGTGTGCCCCAACAGCGGCGGCGGGTCCATCTCCGGCACGGCCGCGCTCATGGCCGGGTCGGGGGTGAGGGTGCCGCGCGCGAAGCCGGAGCGGTCGATGCTTTGCGCGAACACGGTGAACGCTTGCTTTTTCTCGGGGGTGACGATCACATCGATGGTTTCCGCCACGCCCAGCCGGCATTCATGGAAGCGCACCGGTTTCACCGGCTGCCCGTCCATAGCCACCACGGTCATATCCAGGCCGGGGATGCGAATATCGAAGAACGTCATGGCGCTGGCGTTGACGAAGCGCAGCTTCACTCGTTCGCCGGGTTTGAACAGACCGGTCCAGTTGGCGTTCGGGCTGCGACCGTTAAGCAGGTAGGTATAGGTATAGCCGGTGACGTCGGCGAGGTCGCTCTGGCTCATGCGCATGGTGTTCCACATGTGCCGGTCCTTGAGCGTTTGCACCACGCCTTTTTCACGGAAGTCGCGCAGCGTGTCGAAGATCGTGCGCTCGTTGAAGTTGTAGTAGTGGCTGAGCTTTTTAAGGGTGGCGTAAATCTGCTCGGGTTTTTCGTCGCTCCAGTCGGACAGCACCATCACGTAGTCCCGATCCACCGGTTCCGGGTCCGCCTCGGCGGGATCAATGACGATAGCGCCGTAGACCCCGCTTTGCTCCTGGAAACGGGAATGGCTGTGATACCAGTAGGTGCCGTTTTGTTTGATCGGAAAGCGGTAAGTGAAGGTCTCGCCGGGCGCGATGCCGTCGAACGACAGCCCGGGCACGCCGTCCATCTGAAAGGGCAGCAGCAGCCCGTGCCAGTGGATGGAGCTGGTTTCCGGCAAGTAGTTGGTGACGTTAAGCGTTACGGTGTCGCCTTCCCGCCAGCGCAGGGTGGGCGCAGGCAGGCTGCCGTTGACCAGCGTGGCCGGGCGCGTGGTGCCGGTGAGATTCACATCGGCACCGCCGATCGCCAGGTTGAACGTGTTGCCGCTAAGCGTGGCGGCGCCGGTCTGGCCCTGGCTGGCGAGCAGTTTGGCGGGGCTCATGCCGAGCCCGCCGATGCCGAGAGCGCCGGTGCCCAGGGCCAGACCCTGGACGAAGCGACGACGCCCCATAAGAGGTGAAGTGGTCATGTCACGACTCCTGAATAGAAAGAGGTGCGCCCACGGGCGCATGGAACCTTTTAAATCGGGAGTAGTGCGGACGGTGGCCGCCAGGGGGAGGCGTGGAAGCCGGCGAGCCGCTCGCCGGCGCGGGCGATGTGACGCCTGGGGGTGACCAGGGGCGGTCGCGCCGGCGCCAGGCTGGCCGGCATGCCGTTGGCCTGGCAGGCCTGGGTGCAAGAGCAGGGCGCGCTATCGTGGGCGTTGCCCTGGCAATGGATCTGAACGCTGGCACTTCCGGCTTGCGCGCCCGCGCACGGCATTTCACTGGTGGTGCCGTGTGCCGGCCCCGCCATTACGTGGGCCGCCTGTACCGGCGACCACAGCAGCCCGCCCGCCAGCCAGAGCAGCAGAATCAGAAAACCAGGGCGGGACCGCAGTGATGAATTCATAGTAGAACTATAAAACCCCGGGGCAGCCCCGGGGTCAAGTTAAAGCGGTGGGAGGAGTTAGCGGCGCACGCCGCTGGCATTGAGGTGGCTGCCGCCGTCCACCAGGATCGCTTCGCCGGTGGTCAGGTCGCCGCCGATCACCAGCCCCAGCACCGCCTGGGCCACGGTTTCCGGGGAGGCGGCGTCGTTCAGGGCGGCGCCGGCCTTGGTCTTGGCCAGCAGGTTGGCGTAAGCCTCCTTGCCCAGCCCTTTCTCCAGCCATTCGCCCTGCACGAAGCCCGGGCAGATGGCGTTGACGCGGATCTCCGGGCCCAGCACCCGGGCCAGGGATTTGGTCATCGTCAGCAGGGCGCCCTTGGAGGCGGCGTAGGCGATCGAGCTGCCCACCCCGGCGAGGCCGGCGATGGAGGCCATGTTGATGACCTGGGCGGTGCCCGCCTGGCGCAGCGCTTTCTCGGCGGCGCGGGTCATCTGGTAGGGCCCCACGGTGTTCACCGCGTAGAGGTGCAGGAAATCGTCCTTGCTCAGGCCATCCAGGTCCTGGTGGGCGCAGAACTTGGTGGTGCCGGCGTTGTTGACCAGCACGTCCAGGCGGCCGAACTCCGCCAGGGTCGCTTCCACCAGGGTCTGGCACTGGGTGTCGTCGGACACGTCCGCCTGCTGAACCAGGGTGCGGACGCCGAACGCCTCGCAATCCTTGGCCACGGCGCGGGCGCCCTCTTCGTTACGGCTGTAATTGATCACCACGTGGCAGCCCTGCTCCGCGAACAGACGGGCGGTGGCGGCGCCGATGCCGGAAGACGAACCGGTGATCAGAGCCACGGCGTTTTTTAGTTTCATGTTGATAGTCCCGAGACAAACGAAAAAGAAAATCGACGTTAACACGCCGGCCGCTGAAAGCGCATCGGGTTGCTAGGGGGCGGGGCCGGCGGCCTGGCGGAACAGCCCGGCCAGGTCGTCGAGCTGCTCGTGCAGTTCGCCGTTCACTTCCTTGGTGAGCACATGCAAGAGAATCATCGCGTTGATTGGCGCGTCGGAGCCGTCGGGGTGACGGAAACGACGCACGAAACAGCGGTTCAGTTCCCCCAGATTGCGGTAGGCCCGGTCCATATCCTCCAGGTTCAGCGGCAGCTCGGGGTTGTCCCGTTTCGCCAGGTAGCGCTGCAGCAGAAAGAAGCCGGCGGCGCGCGTCAGGGTTTCCGTTTCCGTGCTCACCGGCAGATGGAACAGGGCCATGGGCCGCAGGAAGCGGGTGTGCGGGCAGTCGCTGAGTGCGCACACCAGCCCGAACAGGGAGCTGAGCGCCCGCTGCGCCGTGGTATCCAGCAGGTATTCCCGCTCCCGGGTGGCGACGCGCAGATGAATGGGGTCGAAGGAGTGACCCAATTGTTGTTCGGGGAGCAGCCACGCCAGGTTGCGGGCGATCGGACAATAGCGGTGTTCGTCGCGGCTCAGCGGGCAGTGCGAGCACTGGCAGTGTTCCAGCAGGGCCCAGTCCGGGGGCACGAAATCCGGGTCCACGGCCAGGCCGTGGCTCTCCGGTTCCTGGTGCAACTTGATGTGGGTTACCTGCCCGTCGGTGTCGGTCAGCTGGTAGTGGATATCAGGCTGCATGGGCACGCTTCTTTTCCGCCAGCGGCAGGCGGATGTCGATGCGGGTACCCTCGCCGGGCGCGCTGGTGGCGGTGAGGGTGCCGCCGTGGCGTTGAATAATGTCCTGGGAGATGGACAGCCCTAGGCCGGTGCCCTGGCCGATCGGTTTGGTGGTGAAGAACGGCTCGAAGATCTGTTCCAGCTGGGCCGCGTCCATGCCCGGGCCGTTGTCGGTCACCGACAGGCAATACGACTGCTCGTCGCTGTGCGCTTCGATGCGGATCTCGCCATCCTGCTCCACCGCCTGGGCGGCGTTGACCAGAATGTTCATCAGCACTTGAGAGAGCTGACTCTCCGAACCGTTCACCGGCGGCAGATCCGGCGGCAGGTGGGTGGTCACCCGCACGCGCTCCAGTTCGTGGCGTGCCAGGTTCATGGACGTGGCCACGCAGCGGGACAGATCCACCGGCTGATAGCGTTCCTGCTCGTTATGGGAAAAGTGCTTCAGATCGCGGATGATTTTCTTGATCCGGTCGATGCCTTCGCTGGTTTCGCGCATCAGGTGGGGATGATCGTTAAGAATCATTTCCAGCGAATCCATATTCAGGCGCAATGACTGTTCCGCCTGCAGAAATTGTTCAAAGCGTTCCGGGCTGATACGGCGGCGCAGCCCGGCGATCACCTTCGACAGGGTGGTCAGGTACTGCTCGCTGCGGCGCAGGTTGGCGGAGACGAAGGCAATCGGGTTATTGATTTCGTGGGCGATGCCCGCGGAAATCGTGCCCAGGGAGGCCATTTTTTCCGAATGCAGCAGCATCGACTCCACCTGGTTGATCTTATCGTCCTTGTCGCGCACCGCCTGGATCAGTTCACTGTTCTGCGCCTTGATCTGGGTGATGTCGGTGCCGAAATAAATATAGCCGTCGTCCTCATCGGTGATGTACGACAACGGGAAAATAAACATATTCACCCAGTACAGCTCACCGTCCTCGCCCCGGCCGCACACCTCGCCGCTCCAGACGCCGCGGCGCGCCTGCTCGCAGCGCATGAAATGCGCGCTCAGCTCAGGGCGGTCCTTGGGGTGGTGCATGCTTTCGTGCTGGCCGATCAACTGCCGGAAGGAAAAACCGCTGAGTGACAGAAAGCGGTCGTTGGCGAAGGTAATGATGCCTTTTTCGTTGGTGGTCATTACACAGTATTCATCGATGATCCGCGCCAGCGGACCGAGCACCCGTTTGTTGAGTTTGTACTCGTCCGCGTTCACTTCGATCAACCGCAGTTTGCGGCCGAAGGCGCTCTGGCTCAGCGAGGCGAATTCCGACAACCTGGCTTCCACGTTCATGGAGGCCCGGTAGGTTTTGTACATGAAGAAAATGATGATCAGCAGGATCACCGTGGAGGACATCAGAAACAGCCCCTGGCTCCCCAGCCCGGCAAACGGCCCCTGTAACGATGTAAATAGATCCATGCGGGTTACTCCCCGTCGTAACCCATGCTTCTGAGGGCTTCGCGCTGGTCGCGAACGGTCTGCGCGAGAATTTTATTTTCCACCAGGATATCGCGGAATTTCAGACCCTCCTCGACACTTTCCAGCAACTGGTCGTCGTCCCAGGGTTTGGGCACGAAGCGGAAGGCGCCGGCCTGGTTGATGGCGGACATCAGGGTGTCGATATCGATCACGCCGGTGAGCAGGATACGGATGGTATCCGGCTGCATGGTCCGCAACTCCTGCAGCATCTCAATGCCGTCCATGTCCGGCATCCGGTAATCGGTGATCACCGCGTCGAACACGGTGGTGCGGGCGCGCCGTAACGCGGTGGCGGCGTCCGTGTAGGTTTCCACTTCCCAGTCCGGCCGCGTCGCCAGAACCCGGTTCAGCGCCTTGAGAATATAATCTTCGTCGTCGACAACCATGATGCGGTACATGGTGATCTCCCCTTGCCCCATGAATCTGCTCAAATTATCGGCGCCGCTGGTTAAAAAGTCATCACCGTTCACGGCGCGCTCATTGTTTCTACGAAGATACTACTACCGGATCAGAGTAAACAAACCATTTCATCGCCTTCCCGGGCCGTCTGGTCGCCCGGGCGGGCTCAGGCGCCGGCCGGGCTGATGATGGATTTGGTCACCGAGCCGGTGGCGATCAGCTTCTCGCTGCCGTCGGGTTTCACCGCCAGGGCGTCCGCGCGCATTGCCGCCAGGGTCCGGCCGAGCCGGTCCACGCGGGCGCGAATCATCACCCGGTCGCCCTTGAAGGCGGCGCGCAGCACGCTGGTGTGGGTTTCGATCGACACCGGATGCTTGTCCGCCTCCAGCAGGGTCAGACAGGCAAAAAAGCAGGCCACGTCAAAAAACGTATACAGCATGCCGCCGTGCAGCGAGCCCTCCGGGTTGAGGGTGAAGTCGTTAAGTTCGATTTCCACTTCGCTCTCGCCGTCGGCGGCGCGCTGCAGGCGCAGGCCGCAGGCCCGGTGCAGGGGGTGGGACAGCACGTCGTCACGGACTTCTTCGAAACGGCTGGGCATATCATTCTCCTTGGCCGGGTGTGTCAGGGGCGTTGAGTATAGGACAAAATGTCCGGTTGCCGAACGAGGTAGAGGCCGGTAGTATTTAGTTCATGATCCGTCTTCTGAATGCCCTCACACTCCTTGCGGTCCTGACCAACAGCCTGGTCTGGAGTGGCGATGTGGTGGCGCATACCCTGGACAAGGACGGACATTCCCACGCTGAGGCCACCAACGAGCCCTCCCAGCTTCACATCGTCACCTCCACGCCTCAATCGGACGACGGAGACGGTGATCGGCATCACTGCTGCCATCAGGCTTCCCACTTGAGCGGACTGAGTGCGGTCCCGGTGGCATTTACGGTGATTAGTAGCCCGGCATTGTCGATTGCTCCCAGCAGTCCTCCTATCAGCGGATTCTTTCGCTCCCCCTTCCGACCTCCCTCTGTCTGATTCACTGGACAAGTTTGACGGCGCTTCAGCGCCGATTTGATTCCCTGAATCACGCATACAGAGGTCTTTATGAACCGACCGTGGAAGTTGGTCGTGCCGGCGGCGTGCGTCGCCCTCGGCCTGGCGGGTCCTGTGCCCGCCGATCAGTTCAGCATGGGGCGGGTGGGCGATTATCTGGCCGAAAAGCCGGTTAACGAATCCGTCTCTCTTTCACTGCAGCAGGCGCTGGAAAAGGCGCTCCGGCGTAACAGTGCGCTGCAGTCGGCGCGCGCTGGCGTCGGACGTTTCGAGGGCCGTCTGACACACGCCAGTCGGTGGTTGCCCGCCAATCCGGAATTATCTCTGCAGGTCGCGGAGAGGGACCAGGGCGGACAATCCAGTACCGATAAGGGCATCCGATTGTCCCAGGAAATTTGGATTGGCGGGCAACGGGGGCTTGGTAAAGCGGCGGCGTCCGCACGGTTGACCGCCGCCGAGCAACGGCTTGCTTTTCTCGAAACCAGTGTGCGCGCGCGAGTGCGCCTTGCCTATCTGGAAGCCTTGCTGGCCCGGGAAAGCGTTGAAACCGCTGAGCGAGCCGAGACCCTGACTGGAAAACTTTACCAGTTTGCGTCACAGCGTTTTCAGGCCGGGGCCGCCACCCAGCTAATACTCAATACCGCCCGTATTGGTGCCGCCCGCGCCCGTGCGGCACTGGTTGATGCCCGCCGGGATCATAAACGGGCTCGATTGGCGCTGATGGAACTGCTGGTGATGGATCCGGAAAGCGCCCGTTTGCGTTTGACCAGTGAACTGAGCCTGGACCGCTTTAACCTGCCGAGTATGGGCCCGCTGTTGGGAGAGGCGCTCAAGCGCCGCCAGGACCTGGTCGCCGCGGCCAGGGAGGTTGTCGCCGCGCGCAAGACACTGTCCCTATCAAAACGCCAGCTGATTCCAAATCTCAAAGTGTTCGGTTTCATGCAGGAAGAAGAAGGTGCGGACGTTGCGGGTCTGGGCGTGTCCATGCCCATTCCGGTGTGGGATACCCGCTCCGGTGAAAACCAGGTGGCGCGCGCGGAGCTGGAGCAGGCGCGCATCGAAGAAGATGCGTTGCGCTTGCAGGTTCGCACCGAAGTGATTGGCGCGGTAACCGACTACAACGCCGCTCGACAACGGCTTGAGGTATTCGGCAAGGATGTCCTGGCCAGCGCCGAGGAAAACGTCCGGCTCACAGAAAAAGCGTTTCGCGCCGGTAGTGTTGGCGCGCCGACCCTGGCCATGGCTCAGGACGATCTTATCAACACGCGAAGGGAATATCTGGATGCGCTGCGTGAAGCGATTGGCGCCGCCGCGGCCCTGGAGAGGTCCACTGGCGGTGTGGTGGCGCTGCGTGAAGCCGGAACCGAACAACTGAAGAACACGGGAGATTCCGAATCATGAAAGTAGCCACGACGATCACGACAATGGTGTTAACTCTGGCGTTGGCGGGATGCGGTGATGCTTCTCCCGGACATGACGATGAGGCCGGCCACGCCAAAAAAGAGGCGGGCCACGAAAGGTCGGAATCGGGCACCGAACACGGCGATCATAATGAAGAAGCGGGCTCGAAAGTCTCTTTAACTTCGGAGCAAAGCGCCTTGTTGAACCTCAAGACCGACAAGGTGCCCGGTGGTCGAGCCGATCAAACTATCCAGGTGCCGGCCAGCGCGCATTTCAATGCGGACCGTATCGCTCACGTGGGCCCCCTGCTGCCAGGCAGAGTGGAGAAAGTGGTCGCCGACCTCGGCGCCCGTGTGAAACGCGATGACGTTCTGGCTGTTTTGTCGAGTCCGCAATTGGGCGAGGCCAAGGCGCGCTACTTGAGAAAGCAGGCCGAATTCGAAGCCGCGGCCGCGGATTTGCGCAGGCAGAGCCGTCTTGCCAAACAGAATATCGTCAGCCAGGCGGACCTGCTTGACACCCGTGCCCTCTATCGCGGTGCGCGCGCGGAAAGAAACGCCGCGAAGGCGGCGTTGCGTGCCATGGGGCTCACTGAAGACCAAATAGCGGCGCTGGATCAGAACGATGACCTGAGCCGGTATGTATTGACCAGCCCCCTGGCCGGTGTCGTGGAAGAGCGCGATCTGGCGCCGGGGCAGATACTTTCGACGGAGCAGACCCCGATTATGGTGGTCGACGCGAGCTCTCTTTGGGTGTTCGGTCAAGTGTACGAGAAAAACGCGGATTTGGTCGCCGTGGGCCAGCCGGCGCGTTTCGACACCGTGGACGCAGCGGTCGATGGAAAAATCGACTGGGTGGCCAGCCAGCTTGATGGCGAGACTCGCACTTTGAAGGTCCGTGCGCTGATCAATAACCCTGATCGCACAATGAAAGCCGGCCAGTACGGTGATCTGACCATAACCCGCCAGGTGGCTGATCCGGTGCCTTTGGTGCCTGTCGATGCGGTGCAGACCATCAACGGTCAGACGCATGTTTTCGTGCCCGGCGATACAGACGGCGAATACCGTGCTCAGGAAGTGGAAACCGGCGAAGAAGCCAACGGTTTAATCGAGATCAAAAGCGGTTTGCGGATTGGCGCTTCCGTAGTGACGTCCGGCGCTTTTGACCTTAAGTCCGCGCTCACCGCCAGCGGTCGTAGCGCCGCGCACGGCCACTGATCGGGAGTTCAATATGATCGAAAGATTGATTGATGTCGCGCTGCGTAACCGCTTACTGGTGCTGGTTTTCATGCTCGGTGTCGCCGGTTGGGGGGTGCTTTCCTGGCGGCAGTTGCCGGTGGATTCATTCCCGGATGTGACGCCAAGCATGGTTCAGATCTTTACCGCCTCGCCTGGCTTGTCACCGGAGGATGTGGAGACCCTGATCAGTTATCCGGTGGAAATATCCATGTACGGCCTGCCAGGTCTGAAGCGGGTGCAGAGCACCTCGATCTTCGGGCTCTCCAGGGTCAATGTGTATTTCTCCGAAGACACAGATGTCTACTTCGCACGCCGCCTCGTGATGGAACGACTGGCCAAGGCGCGCGCCGAGATTCCCGGCGACCTTGGCGAGCCCCAGTTGGGGCCCATCACCAGCGGCCTCGGTCGGGTGATGATGTACACCCTGGAAACCGAGCCGGACAGTGACATTTCGTTGACGGAGCTGCGTGAGCTGCAGGATTGGGTGGTCAAGCCCATGATGCGCACGGTGCCGGGGGTGACCGGCGTGTTGTCTCTCGGTGGCTATGAAAAGCAGTACCAGGTCCGGCTTGATACGCGCGCTCTACTGGCGCGGGACCTTACCGTCGCGGATGTACGCGGAGCTATTACCGCTAACAATAAGAATGTGGGCGCCTCCTTTATTAATCGCGCCGGGGAAGAGAACGTGATCCGCGGTTATGGATGGGTGCCCCCGGGTAACGCCGGCTTGGATGCTATCCGTGACATCGTCATCCGTGCCCACGAGAGCACTCCGGTAACAGTCGGTGACGTGGCGAGTGTGGAGTATGGGCCGGCCATTCGCCGCGGTGCGCAAATTGCCAGTGGTGCCGAATCGGTGGGCGGCTATGTTCTTAAGCTGCTTGGTTCCAATACCAGTCAAGTGCTAAAGGATGCTAATCAGAAGCTGGAACAGATCAACGGCGCACTGCCTGATGGCGTCAAAGTCAAAGCGTTCTACTCCCAAAAGGAGCTGATCGATAAGGCGGTGGGAACCGTGGAGTCGGCGCTCCTGCAGGGCGCGGTACTGGTGATATTGATCCTGTATCTCCTACTGGGCAATCTGCGCTCCACACTGATCGTGGTCGCCAGCCTGCCTCTCTCCGCGCTGTTCGCGTTCATCGGGATGCGCTATGTGGGGCTGTCCGCCAACCTCATGAGTCTGGGGGGGTTGGCTATCGGCCTGGGCATGATGGTGGACGGTTCGGTGGTGATCCTGGAAAACATCTTCCGGCATATGGAAAATCGCGCCGAGGAGAATGTTTCCATGGCCAGGCTGGCCAGTGAGGCGGCGCGTGAGGTGGCGCGCCCCATTGTGTTTGCCAGCAGTATTATCATCATCGTCTTCCTGCCGCTTTTCACGCTGCAAGGCGTGGAAGGGAAAATGTTCTCGCCGATGGCCTACACCATCGCCTTCGCATTGCTCGGCGCCATGATTGTAGCATTGGTGCTGGTGCCCGCGCTGATGACCTATGCCTTCAAGAAGGATGGCAACTACGGTGAGCCGCGACTGGTGGGCTGGTTAAAGGATCGTTATCAGCCCGTGCTGGACAAGGTTATGGCCTGGCCCAAGGTGGTCGCCGGCGCGGCGGTACTGGTTCTGGTGCTGGGTGTATCGGTGTTTCCGCTCCTGGGCAGTGAATTCGTGCCGACCCTTCGTGAAGGGACGCTCATGGTGCGCTCTACCCTGCCACCGGCTGCCAGCCTGGACAGTGCTATCGGTTATGCCAAACGCATACAAACGGTGTTCGAGGAATTCGAACCGGTAACCGGCACCTACTCCAGAGTCGGGCGCGCTGAGGTGGGCGGTGACCCCGAACCCGTAAATGTCATCGCCACCACCATCACACTCAAACCCCTTGGTCAGTGGTCCGGCGACTACGACTATGAAGGGTTGCAGTCGGCCATGTCCGATGCGGTGGCGGACCGGCTGCCGGGGCTGGCCAATAATTTCTCTCAGCCGATTCAGTTACGTACCGACGAACTGTTATCCGGTATCAAGGCACAGATCGCGATCAGTATATTCGGTGAAAACTTCGGAGAACTCGCCCGTATCGGTGAGCAGGTCAAACGTATCGCGCAAGCCACGCCTGGCGCTGTCGATGTGCGCATGCAGCAGCAAGGGGGCAAGCCGCAGATCCGAATCCGACCGGACAGGGAGGCGATGGCCCGCTACGGTTTGAGCGTCGACCAGCTGTTCGCCACTGTGGAAACCGGTATCGGCGGCGACGCGGCCGGTCAAGTGTTCGAAGGTATTAAGCGCTTTGATCTGTTCGTGCGGCTGCGCGAGGAGCAACGCGACACGGTGTCGGCGATTGAAGACCTTTTGATCCGAACGCCGGCCGGCGCGGTGATACCGCTGACCCGCGTCGCCGATGTGGAGCGCTTCATCGGCCCGAAAATGATCTCCCGCTCCAAGGCCAGCCGGCGCCTGTTCGTGCAACTGAACGTGCGCGGCCGGGACATGGGCGGGGTGGTCACGGAGATACGTCGTAAGGTCGCCGAACAGGTGGATATGCCGACCGGCTATTTCGTCGAATACGGCGGTCAGTTCGAGAATCAGCAACGGGCCATGAAGCGTCTCTATCTGGTCGTGCCTGTGACTCTGGCGCTGATCTTTCTGCTTCTGTACACCGCCTTTAACAGCTTGCGTTATGCCGCGCTGATTTATCTGAATGTGCCGATCGCCACCATGGGTGGGATTTTCGCATTGTGGCTATCGGGCATGTATCTCTCCGTATCCGCCGCCGTCGGCTTTATCGCCGTGTTCGGCGTCGCGGTACTCAACGGCGTGGTCCTTGTGAGCTACATAAACCAATTGCGCGACGAAGGCATGGACGTTTTCGAGGCCGCGCGAACCGGCGCCATGCGGCGATTGAGACCGGTGCTGATGACCGCGCTTACCTCTATGCTTGGCCTGCTTCCGCTGCTGATCGCCGATGGCATTGGCGCCAACGTTCAGCGTCCACTCGCCGCCGTGGTCGTGGGGGGCTTGATAACCTCCACCTTGCTGACCCTGCTGGTCATTCCGGTGGTCTATCCCTGGTTTGCCGGCGCCCGCCGGGACGATGTTGAATTCTAAAATCTGAGAACGGCCGGCATCGTCGATGGCGGCCGATAAGGAGACCGTAATGAAAGAGATAAAAGCTTACGTACGAAACAACATGGTCAACAAGGTGATTGACGCCTTAGCGCAGCTGCCGGAGCCGCCTTCGGTGGCGGCCGTTCCGCTGGAGACCTATGGTCACGGCGTCATTGACGACGCCTACGGTCGATTACGAATGACAAAGCTGGAAGTCGACATCGCTGATGCCCGCGTGGAGGAGGTCGTGATCGTGATTGAGAGGGCCGCCAGGACAGGGGAGGGTCATCCGGGTGACGGCCGAATTCTTGTGGCTGGCGTTGAGGCCGCCTTGCGTATTGATACTGGCGAGCGCGATGAGGACGCTTTGAAATGAGTCAGTGGATTTCACTGTCCTTAAGATGTCACCGGGACAGTTCGAGATAAGCAATGAATTTCCGAATGGCCTTGGTAGCCGTCACAAGGTTGCGACAGTGGACCATGTCGAGAATGGTGAGCGCAATCTCGAGAGCAGGGACGCCCAATTCGGATCCAGACGACGGATGGAGAACGCGAATAAAGAGGTATCTACGCTTTCTAATTTGCGGCGGTGCGGCCACGGGAGTCCATTGGTTGATTATGGCGCTATTAATGACGGTCGACGTTCCGCCCGCCTGGGCTACCGGGGTCGGAGCGATTGCGGGCGCCATAGCTAACTATCCGTTGCAAAAAATTTTTACTTTTTCTGGTCGTGTGTCTCCAAGTCCGGTGCCGGTCTACATCCTGGCATGCATTCTGACATGGAGCCTTAACTTGTTCCTGTTCGTGACTCTTAACTCCGGGTTTGGTTTTTCTGCTGGCATTGCTCAGATTTTTGTTACCGCATTCGTGGCAATTGGAAGTTACGGTTTTTATAGAAAGTGGGTTTTCCATGATTAAAAATTCTAGCGGTTATTCGGTTGAGGCTGAAGTCCCGGTCATTAGTCTGGTTATACCGATATATAATGAGAGAGAGGTACTGCCAGTTTGTCTGCCTCGCCTTGATAAAGTAATGCGTGAGGTCGGCTTTTTTTTCGAAGCCATCTTCGTGGATGACGGTAGCAAGGATGATGGTTATGAGTACCTGGTTGAGCAGTCCCGTCGATATTCCTGGATCAGGCTGGTGCGCCTCAGTCGAAACTTTGGGAAAGAAGCCGCATTGACCGCCGGTCTCGACTATGCTGCCGGTGAGGCGGTGGTTATTCTGGACGCGGACTTACAGGACCCTCCTGAGTGTATTCCTAAAATGGTCGAAGCTTGGCGGGCTGGTGTCGATGTCGTCCTGATGCAACGCCGTACCCGGTGCGGAGAAAGCTGGGTTAAGCGCGCCAGTTCCTATCTGTTTTACCGCCTATTGAATCGATTGAGTGACTGCGAGATTCCTGCGGATGTGGGTGATTTTCGTTTGATGAGCCGGCGTTGTCTGCAAGCCGTGCTCGAGTTGCCCGAACGAAACCGTTACATGAAGGGGTTATTTTCTTGGGTTGGGATGCCTACAGAAGTGATTCAGTATGACCGCGGCGCCAGAGTGGCGGGCAAGACAAAATGGAATTACGCGGGTTTAATTGGGCTGGCCATGGAAGGCATCACCTCTTTTTCCATCGCGCCTCTTCGGTGGGCTGCGGTAATGGGTGTTTTTAGCGCTATTTTTGGCGGCGGCTTCGGGTTATGGATTATATTCAAGGCAATGGTGTTTGGTGCGCAGGTGGCCGGGTATCCATCATTGATTGCTTTAATTACCTGCTTGGGCGGTGTGCAACTTATTACTTTTGGAATACTGGGGGAGTACGTTGGGAAAACCTACCTGGAGGCTAAGCGCCGACCGATCTATTTGGTTCGTGAGGTGTTGAGCGCCGTCCGCGGAGGGGAAGCGGCTTCGGCGCGTGGAGGTTGTAATGCCAGGGACCATTGAAAATCGCCGTGACTGGAAGCTGGTGCCTCGCTCGCCAACGGAAAAGCTGGTGCTCGCACTAATGGTCGTTCTACTCAGTCGTTGGATCTCCATGGCCTTTTTACCCTTTACTGATACCACGGAAGCGCGCTATGCGAATATTGCCCGGGGCATGGCAATATCGGGGGACTGGATCACTCCCTGGTTTGAGCCGGGCCTGCCATTCTGGGGAAAGCCGCCGCTGTCATTCTGGATTCAGGCCGTGTCGTATAAGGTTCTCGGCTGGGACGAGTTCGCACTTCGTTTTCCGGCCTGGCTGGCTCAGTTGGGTATGGTGTGGCTGGTTTGGCGTTACGCGTCGAGCCTGGTAAGTCGTCAAAGTGCCCTTATAACCAGCCTGATATTTGCATCGTCCAGCCTGGCTTACGTACTCGCCGGTGCCGTAATGACGGATCCGTTCCTGGGCCTGGGAACTACCGCAGGCCTGACCGGCGCAGCTTTGGCCCTGCGTGGTGAAGGCTTGGTCTGGGGCTGGGTTTGCTTTTTGGGTCTGGCCGTGGGGCTGCTCGCTAAAGGTCCGCTGACCTTTGTTCTGGTCGGCGGCCCGTTATTTTTGTGGTTGCTGTGGACGCACCGCTGGAGCGACCTAAGGCGCTTGCCGGTCGTTGGCGGCACCATCGTGATGCTATTAATGACGGCGCCATGGTATCTGTTGGCTGAACTGAAGACGCCGGGATTTATCGACTATTTCCTTGTTGGAGAGCACATTAAGCGCTTTCTGGATCCAGGTTGGGTTGGGGATATTTATGGAAGCGCCCATGATGAAGTTCGTGGAACTATATGGCTGCTGACCTTGTATGCGACCCTGCCCTGGTCGCCACTGGCGTTGAGCGGGCTTTTTCTGCTGCTTCGAAATGACGATTGGGGGTTTGGTGCTATACGGCGTGGCCTTAGTGATGACGACAACAAGTTATTGTTGCTAGCCGCTTTCATGCCTAGTTTGTTCTTTACTTTTTCGGGAAATATTCTCGCTAGTTACGTACTTCCTGGGCTGCCATTCATGGCGCTGCTAATGGTGCGCGGTATGCAAAGCTCGGGCGTGACCTCCCGCTGGCTAGACCTATGTTTGTGGCCGTTTGCGCTGTTTGTGCCGACTTTGTCTTTGGTCGCTGGTGCCTGGATTTACCTGCATCCTGGAAGTATAAAGACGGAAAAGGGGTTGATTGCCTGCTATTATCGGCAGCCGGAGAATGGCGCAGCTCCGCTCATCTATTTGGATGATGCGCCTTTTTCGGCCCGCTATTACAGTCAGGAAAAAGTCCGAGAAAAGAGTTTGGATTTGATTCTCCGAGAAGTGAAGAATTCCCCCGGTAGATCGCTATATGTCGCCGTCCAACCGGACGACCTGGATCGTTTTAAGAGGCAGTTGTCCGCACCGTTCGTGAAAATATTCGAGAATCGCCGTTACGTATTGATGACTCAGAGTGACCGTGCCGTTGTAACGTGCCGGTAAACCCAGCGGAGCTAGAAGACGCCGCCAGCTCGTCGGCTTGAGCGGCTGAGCCATTCGCAAGGAGAAAACTATGCCGCATGATCATGGAGCCGCACACGTTGAGCCCGATACCGGCGATCGCCGTGTATCCATAGCCATTTGGGCCAATGGTATTCTGACCGTGGCTCAAATCGTCGGTGGTATACTTTCGGGAAGCCTCGCGCTGATCGCGGATGCCCTGCATAATTTTTCCGACATGGCCGCCCTGGTGATCGCCTTCGCGGCACGCAAGATCTCAAGACGGCCAGCTGACGAACGCATGACTTTCGGATACGGGCGCGTTGAAGTGGTGGCTGCCTTAATTAATTACACTACATTGATCTTGATTGGAATTTATCTAATTTACGAAGGCGGTATGCGTATTATCAGCCCGCCCGAAGTGCAGGCGTGGACGGTGGTTGTCCTTGGCTCTATCGCGCTGGTCGTGGACGCGCTGACAGCGGTTTTGACTTATTCAATGCAGAAAGGCAGTGTGAATATTCGCGCTTTGTTCCTGCATAATCTTTCGGATGCACTTGCCTCTGTTGCCGTAGTCGTCAGCGGCACACTTATTATTCTATATGACATGTGGTGGATAGACCCGGCGATCACGATCGGTATTGCGGTTTATATCCTTTACTTGTCTTTCGCCGAGATAGGCGGTCCGATTCGCACATTGATGCTTGGAAGTCCACCGGATATCGATAGCAAATCCGTTTTGAGCATGATGCGTGGTGTAGAGGGCGTCGACGACGTGCATCATGTGCATCTCTGGCAGATGGAGGAGAGTGAGCCAGCTCTCGACTGCCATGTGGTGTTGATGGCAGATGCCTGGTCACGAATGGAAGACATTAAGAGCCAGATTAAGCGGCGGTTGGAAGACCAGTTTGATATTAGCCATTCCAGTCTGGAGTTCGAGCATGAGCACAGACAGCATCAAAATGCCGATCTCTATGGCCACGGTCGATCCGAAGATCGCAATGCGGCACAGTTTTCGGGGCCCTAGAGGAGCACAGTGGTGTCATTGCCTGGCATGCCGTGGCAGGTTGTCTCGAAGCGACTTAGAGCACATGTATGCTATGCTTCGGGAACGGTTTGCGGTTGCTCGCAAGCCCGGTTTGGTTCATGACCTGGTTGATTTCGAAGGTTAAGAGGACTTGTACGCCATGCATGGAGATTTCAAGATGGACATCGCTCGCTGAATAGATTTTGGCCGTATCGCCGTAGTCGGTGACCGGAAATGGATTGAGCTGGGAGCGCCGCGGCTGACATAACGTAGCGGTAACATGCGCATAATGTTGGAGTATTCATGCAAAAAAAGGCGCTTTGTGCGTTCCTCGTCATTTTCTCGTTGATGTTTTTCACCAGTCTGGCCATGAATATGTACACTGACCGCGCTGTCTATTTGGCCCCTCTTATTGGGCTCGGCGGGATGCTCTGGTCGGTGCTGAGGTTGCGAGGTTGCACTCATGCCGCGGGCTTGAGAATAGGCCGTGACGATACGGAGTGAGCGGGGCCGACAGCGCTCGGCACCCTCAAGCCATTCTCGCCGAGCCGCGCCGAACGGTGCTAGCTCTTAAGCGCCAGAATCCGCCTGGCACCGTTCAGCACAATCACACCCGTGATCGTGCCGATAATTAGGTCCGGGTAATTAGATCCGGTCCACGCGACCAAGGCGCCGGCGGTAATGACTCCCATGTTAACGACCACGTCATTGGCGGAGAAGATCCAGCTCGCTTTCATATGCGCCCCGCCCTCTCGATGTTTGGATATGAGAAGAAGGCAGCTGATATTGGCAATCATTGCGACGAACGCGATAGCCATCATAACCAGCGATTCAGGTTCACTCCCAAATGCAAAGCGTCTCATCACTTCCGCAAGTACGCCTATGGCTAGAATCAGCTGGAGTACACCAGCAATGTGGGCGGCGCGCACTTGCATTTTCACCCCACGCCCAACCGCATAAAGGGCTATTGCGTATACTGCCGCATCGGCAAAATTGTCCAGCGATTCTCCGAGCAGTCCGGTGGATTGGGCGATCAAGCCGGCAGTCATCTCCACCACGAACAAGAGAGCATTGATGCTCAGCAGCCAACGCAGACTGCCGGATTCCTGCTCCGCGGAGAGGGTCGAAGATCCGGCGGTCTTGGCGGCTTCGGAATTGATAGCCGTGGTGCTCTGGAGCGAGGCTCCTAGCCCTAGGGTGGTCAGCTTTTCAGTGATAGGGTCAGCCTCGCCATGATGTATGACCTCCAATCGGCGGTTCGATAGGTCAAAGGTCAGCGCGCGAACCTCTTCAAAGCCGCTCAAAGCCAAGCGGATCATTCGTTCTTCTGACGGGCAGTCCATCTTGGGCACTGTATAAGTGCTGATCCGTGTTCCTGATGTTGTGCGGCCGCCAGCACCATCGTTGCTCGACTGGGGTGTTGCACTACGGCCAGAGGGCCTGTCAACCGATTGGCTCATGACACGATTCCGATCAGAAAATATAATAAGGCTATTCAAAACCATATAGTCGCTATAAGGTCAATAGGGCGAAGGATATCTAGAGGAGAAGTCGAATGCTCATTAGTCAGTTGGCGCGCTCAGTAGGGGTCGACCCTCAGACAATACGATTCTATGAACGGCAAGGTCTGTTGCCGTCGCCTGATAGGCAGGAAAATGGTTATCGCATTTATACCGACCAACATGCTGAGCAGCTGACCTTCGTTCGTCACTGCAGAATTCTGGACCTTTCACTGTCTGAGATTTCCGAACTTCAGAAGTGCCAGAGCGACCCACATCAGTCTTGCGCTGTCGTTAACGTCTTGCTGGACGAGCATGTCTCCCGGTTGCGATCACGGATCATCGCTATGTTGGCGCTCGAGGAACAGCTCATTTCACTAAGAAAGAGTTGCAACGATGACCGCAAGGTTCGAAGTTGCGGAATTCTTTCTGGAATTAGCGATATTGACTTTCAATGAAGTAGATTCAATCGGCATCATCGATGATTCGGTTGATTAAACAGTGCTGGAGGTCAACAGCATTTGGTCTTGTGGGAAACATGGATCGACGTCGAAGTCCTTTGGTTGTATATGAAAGTGCCTAGCTTCGTGCGATGATCTTGGCCGCAATAGGTGAGGTGATCATTTGAATCACGGCAAAAAAAGCGGAGGGGATAGCTATTTCTGATGGCAGGCCCGATGCGGCCACGAAAGCCGCGGCGATGCTGAATTCCTTTTTGCTTACGGTGAAGAGATATGTAATCACCTCCTTACAATCATTGGTTAGTAGTCGTGAGGTCATCGCTACCAAATAACCGATAAGGTTCAGGCACAAGGCCGCCCCCGCAATGACAAAAGCGTACCAGCCGTAGTTGATAATGGTTGCAGCATTTGGCCCGACCACGGCGAGCAGTATCAATAGGTAGATAATTGAGCCGAGGCCCGCGTAATGGGAGTCGTACCGTGCGCAAAAGTCTGGGAGCCCCGTACGTGAGCTTACACCCAACACCGTAGGGACAAAGACGATCAATACTAGTTCCAGGATTATGGATTCGAGTGGGACTTCCAGTTGTATCCCCGTGAGCCATAGAAACAGGAAGGGAACGATGAACGGAGACAGTACTGTATTGATTGCGTTAAAGACCGCGGCCAGAGCAACATTGCCCCGCGCTATCAGTACCAAGAGGGGGGACGAGACATCCGTTGGCAGGGTGCCAAGTAAGGTTTGGCCGGCGGCCAGTGGGCCACCTCCAAAGAAGAAACGACCGGTTACCCAGCCGGCAATCGACATGGGCCCATAGACCAGGCCCAGGGCAAGGAATTGCCTTGACGGCTTACGTACCACCATCCGTACATCGTGCGCGTCGAAGGTCAGGCTGATGATAAACATCAGAAGCGCCAGTAGTGGCCCGATGCCGGGTTCCAGGAACTGACCGGTTTCCGGGATTGCTAGCCCTAGCCCAGCTACAACAATGACAAACCACACAAGTTTGGATTCGACAAAAGAAATTAGTTGATTCATCGTTTGGCTTCCTGCCTAAAGCAGCGCGCTGACGCCCAGCACACCGGCGAAACCCACCGTGTAGGCCACCAGCAGATAGCCGGAGTACTTCAGGTAGCTGCCGAAGGTGAGCGATTCCACCTTGCTCATCGCCACCACCCCGGCGGCCGAGCCGATCACCAGCAGCGAGCCGCCCACGCCCACCGCGTAGGTGAGGGTAAGCCATTGTGGCAACGTCATTTCGATGCCGGAATTCAACAGCGCGGCCGTCAGCGGCACGTTGTCGAACAGCGATGACACCAGCCCCATCACATAGTTGGCGGCCAGCGGCGGCATCACGTCGTACAGGTGCGGGAAGTAGGCCAGCACGCCCAGCTCTTTCAGCATGCCCACCAGCAGCAGCACGCCGAGGAAAAACAGCAGCGTGTCGAACTCGATCTTGCGGATGTACTCCAGGGTGGGTTCGTCACGGTTGAGAAACTGCACCACCATGAACATCAGCGACAGGCCGAACAAAAACATCAATACCGGCGGAATGCCGAACAGAATATTGCCGCCGATGGTGGACAGGATGGTAGCGAAGAACAGCCCGGCCACCACCTTGTCGCCGCCGTTGATGTGCACTTCTTTCTTTTCCAGCACCAGCTGCCCGTTCAGGCCCCGGGACAGCATCAGTGACAGGGACGCCACCGCCAGAAAAGCGGGCAGGCTGAGCAGCAGCAGATGGGGGATTTCCACCTTGTCGGCCAGGAAGATCATCAGCGTGGTGACGTCGCCGGTGATCAGCGCGGTGCCGCCGGCGTTCACCGAAAACACCACCAGCACCACGTAGCGCAGCAGCTTGTCCGTGGGCAGGTTCAGATTCAGCAGAATCGCGATGCACACCAGGGTGGCGGTGATGTTGTCGGCCATGGACGAGAAGCAGAACGCGAACAGGCCGGTGAGCAGCATCAACTGGCGCTCGCTCATGCGCTCGGGAATCAGCCGGTTGACGATGCCGTCGATGATGCCCTTGCTGGACAGATAGGCGACGAACGTCATCGCCGCCATTAAAAACAGCCACAGCGAGGCGATATCCAGCAGGTTGTCGTCCAGGGCGAGCATCAGCGCTTCGCTGGTCTCGCCGGCGGGCGGCGAAATGAAATACAGCACCCAGACCAGCGAGCCGAAAAACAGCGTGGTCTTGGCTTTGTCGATATGAACCACGTCTTCCACAACAATGGAGACGAACCCGAGAGCTACGAGACACAGCAGCACGGCGGACATGGCGGACTTCCAGGCAGGACAGGGGAAAAGACGGCGGCGATTCTAACGCCGATACGTCAAGAAAGCGACCTACCTGTTTCGCGGATGGCTCTTTACTGCTTGCCGGCCACCGCCTCCAGGGGATGGTCGTTTCGGCACAGGCGGTGATCGCCGAGCACCTCGATCACCCCGCAGTGGGCGACATCGCCGCCGGCGCACCCTTTGATCATACGGTCCAGTTCGTCACGCAGCGCGCACAGCGCGCCAATGCGGTCGTCCACCGCGTCCCGGTGGCGCCGCGCCAGTGCATCCACGGCGGCGCAATCGCGGTGCTCCTGGTCCGACAGGGCGAGCAGCTCGCGGATCGCTTCAATGCGGAAGCCCAGCTGCCGGGAGTGGCGAATAAAATGCAGCCGGTCACGATGGCGCTCGCCGTAGCGCCGCTGGTTGCCGGCACTGCGCGCCGGCTCCGGCATCAGGCCGATCTTTTCGTAGTAGCGGATGGTCTCCACCTTGCAGTCGGTGGCGCGGCTTAACTCGCCGATTGAAAGCATGCGGCTTCCCTCGTCTATCTGTAGTGACTACAGCTATTTAACCGAAATGGCGAGGTCAGCGAAACCGCCAATCCCGGGCATTGAAATAAGCATCATTTGGTGACATATTTGGTGCTAACCTGACACTTGGAGAGGAGCAGCAGGATGCGGACCACGATCAATATCGATGACGACTTGCTGGCCGAGGCCCAGCGGCTCACCGGCGTTAAGGAACGTACCCAGATTATCCGTGATGCCCTGGTGGCATTGATCGAACGGGAGAGCGCCTTGCGGCTGGCGCGCCTGGGCGGCTCCGAGCCGGATCTGGCGGTGCCCGGGCGCCGCCGGTCGTGATTCTGGTGGACACGTCGGTGTGGGTGGATCACCTGCGCGCCGGCGACCGGGAGCTGGCCCGCCTGTTGGAGCGTAACCAGGCGCGGATGCACCCCTTCGTGGTCGGCGAGCTGGCCTGCGGCAACCTGAGCCGCCGCCGGGAGGTGCTGGATTTGCTGCGTGGGTTGCCACCGGTGCCGGTCGCGGACCAGGACGAGGTGCTGTTCCTGATCGAGCGGCACGGTCTGATGGGGCGGGGTATCGGTTTCATCGACGCGCACCTGCTGGCCGCCACGCTGCTCAGTCACGCCACCCGTCTGTGGACCCGGGACAAGCGGCTCGCCGAGGTGGCGCGAGACCTGGGCGTGGACGGCGCACCGGGGCCGATGATTCATGATCGGGCTTGACCCTGTAGTGGCTACAGGTATTTCAATTGACATCCTGAGTTCACTGAAAGCAGGACGGGTCCATGAAACCTCGCCTTCGCCGGGCTTTCCGCCATGAAATGGATCTCGCGCGCCTCGCCTATCAGGAAGGCGACTGGCAAGCGGCGTTCCGTCATCTTGAGCGAGCGCACATTATCGGACAACGGTTTATCGGCCCGCACACCCTCGCGCATTGGTGGATGCTGCGAGTGGGGTGGAGACGCAGGGATGCCCGGGAGGTCCGGGGTCAGTTACCGCGACTGGTGGCGGCATTACTGCTGTCACGAATCTGGGTGCCCGCCGGTAACACCGGCAGCGCGGATGTCAGCCCGATCAAGCCGATGCCGATACCCGCTGATCTGGTGGCCCTATTGCGCCGACGGTGATTTTGACGCCATGCGCGCGTTGCCGTACTGTTTCCGCTCTGATTAAGGTGGTGTGCATGTTGAAACGTTGGGTCGCAGCAATGCTGGTTGTGTTCCTGGCCGTTAACGGGCTGGTGGTGGCGGGAGATTCCACCATCCATGCCAGCCATGACACTCCAGGCCTGTCGTTGCACGCCGACGGTGATATTAAAAACGTTTCAGCTGCTTTTCCGATGGACGCCGACGATGGCGGTTATCATGATTGTCACAACCCCGCTTGGTACGCGCCTTTAAGCGCCAGCGTGGCGGGTGCCCACTTCGCTCTTGGCAACACCTGGCCGCCGAATCCGCGTCCGGGCGCAGTGCTGTCTGGGCGCCAACCTCCCGTTCCCCCACCGAATACGGTGTCGTTCTAGCGTACTGAATGACCTCCGGCGTCCCGCGCCGTCGTTTCCCGTATTTGGAGCATAGTTTAATGCATCACCGTACTTTGTGCGGCGGCCTTGCCGTCGTGCTCGGCGGTCTAGTGCTGGTCTGGCCCTTGGCCACCGGCGCCGACACCATCGATTTGAAATCCGTGAATCTGACGACCGTCCTGTCCCGGGTGCTCGAGCGCAACCCTGGTCTGGATGAATACCCCTATCGTTTCCGCGCCGCTGATGCGGCCGTTGTTCAAGCGGGCATCCGCCCCAGTACCGAAGTCTCCCTGGAAGTGGAAAATATCGCCGGCTCCGGGCAATGGGCCGGCACCGACGGTGCGGAAGTCACGTTGGCTTTGAGCCAGACCGTCGAGTTGGGCGGTCAGCGCGACGCCCGGATGGAGAGTGCTCGCCGGGCCGGAGAAGTGAGTCGTCTGGACTACGATCTCGCGCGTCTTGACTTGCTTGGCGAAGCGAACCGGCGCTACTTGGCGCTTGTCGCCGCCGAGCGCCGCGTGACCCTGGCCGAGAAGGCCCTGGGCCTGGCCGGTGACGCCGAACAGGCCGCCCAGCGGCGCGTTGCCGCTGGCGCCGCTCCGTCATCCGAACGGCGTCGTTTGGTGCTGTCCCGGCAGGCGGCGGAACGAGACCTGGAACGGTCCCGCATGGATCGTCGTTCCGCCAGCCAACGGCTTGCTGCCCTGTGGGGAGAGACCGGTGAGCAAGGTTTGCGTGCCGCCGAAGAGTTGCTACCCCTGCCCGACCTGCCCGGTTTGGAGCAATGGCGCGGACGTCTGGATCAGGCACCGAGGTTGCGCGAATTCGCTTCTCTAGCCCGTCTCGCTGAGGCCCGGGCCCGGTTGGCGCAAGCCAATGGCAGCCGTGACGTACGCTTTTCCGTGGGCGCTCGGCACGATGAATCCAGTGGCGATCAAGCCGCGGTGTTGGGGTTCTCCATGCCGCTTAATCTGAGCAACCCCAATCGTGGTAACGAGGCCCGTCGGCTGGCGGAAGTGGACCTTCTCGAGGCGCGCAGAAGTGCCGCGCGCATCGAGCTGTTGTCGCTGGTGGAGGGCTTGTACCTGGAGCTACAACAACGCCGCACCGAGGTCCGCTCGATTCTGGAGCAATCCCTGCCGGAAGCCCGGCGGCTCTACGAGGAAGTCGAGGCCGGGTATCGTCGCGGGCGCTACAGCGTCCTTGACCTGATTGACGCCGCTCATTCCCGTCTGGCCCTGGAGCGTCGCGTTACCGACCTGGCTGAGGGCTTTCATCAGCAACGCAATGAACTGGAGCGCCTGACCGGCACTTCCCTGGCCGCCGAAGCGCGTGCGCAAGGAGATTCCCAATGAACCGATTTATTCTGAGTGTGTTGTACGCTGGCCTGCTATCTGCTGTCACCACCGGTGCCTGGGCGGCAGGCGCGAGTGGTGGCGATCATGCTGAACGCCAGGAGCGTGAGGGGCCGCACGGGGGACGCCTGCTGGAGAAAAATGAATTCGGTCTGGAGCTGACGATATTTGAAGATGGCGTTCCACCTGAATATCGAGTCTACGCTTACCGGAACGGAAAACCCCTGGACCCGGATCAAGTAGATTTGACCATCAGGCTGGACCGTCTGGGCGGACAGCGAGACCGTATTACCTTTGTCCCGGAGCGTGACTACTTGCTGGGCCAACAGCCAGTGGCCGAACCGCATTCCTTTGATGTCACCGTGGAAGCCAGCCTGGATGGTGAGGCGCACCAGTGGCGTTTCGAAAACCATGAAGGCCGCACCCTTATCCCTGAACGTCTGGCGAAAGCCTCCGGTCTCGGTACCGAAATCGCCGGTGAGCGAACCCTGGAGCGCACGCGCCAGGTCACCGGCCGGGTCGAAGCAGATCCAGACAAACTATACCGGGTCACCGCCCGCTATCCGGGCACGGTTGAGCGGGTGCTGGTGTCGGTGGGCGACCGGGTAAAAAAAGGCCAGCCGCTGGCGCGGGTGGAAGCCCGGGAGAGCCTCACCCTGCAGACGGTGACCGCACCGGCGGATGGCGTGATTACAGAGCGCTTTCTGAACGCCGGAGCGGCCACCAGCGGCGAACCAATTGTTGAGATCGGCGATTTCTCCACCCTTTGGCTGGAGCTGCATCTGTTCCCTCGTGATCTGGACGCTGTGTCCCCAGGGCAGGCTGTGCGCCGAGCGGACGACGCTACTGTGTTGGGCGCAGTGGATTACCTGTACCCCCGAGCTGACGAGGACAGTCAGGTCACCCGGGCGCGGGTAGTGGTCAACGACCCACCCGCCGATCTGCGCCCTGGCATGTTGATTGGTGCCCAGGTGGTGATTGAAAAGAAGACGGTGCCGTTGGCGGTACGCCGGGAAGCGATTCAGAGTTTCCGCGACATGCCGGTAGTGTTTGCCCGCTTCGATGAAAAGTATGAAGTGCGGATGATCAAACAAGGCATGAGTGGCGCGGATTACGTGGAAGTCACCGGTGGTTTGGAGCCAGGCACCGAATACGTGACTGAAAACAGTTTCCTAATCAAGGCCGACGTCCTTAAAGACGGCGCCACTCACGGCCACTAAGTGCTTAAGCACTAAGGAGATCTCATGATCGATGCTTTCGTGGGCTTAGTGGTCCGCCGGCGCTGGTTGGTGATGGCGCTGACCGCGTTGCTGGTGTTGGTGGGCATACGTAGCGCCGTGCAATTACCCATCGACGCGGTACCCGACATCACTAATGTTCAGGTGCAAATTAATACCAGTGCGCCAGGCTACTCGCCACTGGAATCGGAACAACGTATCACCTATCCGGTGGAAACGGCGATGGCCGGGCTGCCTAATCTCGACTACACGCGCTCGGTATCCCGATACGGTTTGTCACAGGTCACGGTAGTGTTCGAGGAGGGCACCGACCTGTACTTCGCCCGCCAGCGGGTGGCGGAAAAACTGCAAAGCGTGCGCGGGCAACTGCCCGAAGGCATGGAACCGGAGCTCGGTCCCATTGCCACCGGACTGGGTGAAATTTTCATGTACACCGTGGAAGCCGACCCGGGCGCCCGCAACGAGGAGGGTGAGCCCTACGACGCGGAAGACCTGCGTACCCTGCAGGACTGGGTGGTGCGGCCTCAGTTAATGCTGGTGGACGGCGTTACAGAGGTGAACACCATTGGCGGCTTCCAGCGCCAATATGAAGTGGCGCCGGACCCGTCGAGGCTGATCGCCCACGAACTGAGTTTGAGAGATCTGTCAGCGGCCTTGCGCGACAACAATTTAAACCTCGGTGCTGGTTATTTGGAACGCAACGGCGAGCAGTGGCTGGTGCGTTCCCCGAGCCAGGTGGCGAGCCTGGATGAGATCGCTGAGATCGTCGTGGCGCGACGCGGTGATACCGTGATACGTGTGGCGGACGTGGCGGAAGTCCGCTTCGGTAAAGAGCAGCGCACCGGCGCGGCCACCCGCAACGGTGAGGAAGTAGTGCTCGGTACCACCTTCATGCTGATCGGCGAAAACAGCCGGGAAGTGGCCAAGTCGGTAGCGGAACGTCTTCAGGAGGTTAATCGTTCCTTACCCGACGGTGTGCGTGCCGAGCCGATGTACGATCGCACCTCTCTGGTCGAAAAAACCATCGCCACGGTGGAGAAAAACCTGTTCGAAGGCGCGTTGCTGGTGGTCGTGGTGCTGTTCGCCCTGCTGGGCAACTTCCGTGCCGCCCTGATCACCGCCGCGGTCATCCCATTGAGCATGTTGTTCGCGCTCACCGGCATGGCGGCCAACCGGGTCAGTGGCAATCTGATGAGCCTGGGCGCCATCGATTTTGGGTTGATCGTCGACGGTGCCGTGATCGTGGTGGAGAACTGTCTGACCGGTCTGGCGGCGGCTCAGAAGCACCATGGGCGTTTGCTCACTTTGAAAGAGCGTTTGGACACCGTCACCCGGGCCACCCGGGAAGTGTTCAAGCCCAGTGCCTTTGGGGTGTTCATCATCATGGTGGTATACCTGCCGATCTTCGCGCTCACCGGCGTAGAAGGGAAGATGTTCCACCCCATGGCATTCACCGTGGTAGCGGCGCTTACCGGGGCGCTGATTTTATCGGTGACCTTCGTGCCGGCCGCCGTCGCCCTGTTTGTACGAGGTCGGGTGGGCCATCAGGATAACCCGGTGATGCGGGTGGCGCGGCGACTTTACCAGCCGGCTCTGGATGTCGCTCTGCGTGCTGCGGTGCCGGTATTGCTGGTGGCGGGGGTGTTGGTTGTTGCCAGCGGAGTCCTGGCGACCCGACTGGGCACCGAGTTCATCCCGCAGTTGGATGAGGGCGATGTGGCGGTCCACGCGCTGCGCATTCCCGGTACCAGTCTCAGTCAGGCGTTGGAAATGCAGGAACAGGTGGATCGTCGTTTCCTGGAATTCGACGAAGTGGACAAGGTGTTCGCCAAGCTGGGTACCGCCGAAGTGGCTACCGACCCGATGCCGCCCAATGTGGCGGACACCTTTGTGATTCTGAAGCCCCGTGACCAATGGCCGGACCCGGATCGGCCCAAAGCGGATTTGGTGGCCGCCATGGCCGAGGCGGCGGAAACGCTGCCGGGCAACAAGTACGAGTTCACTCAGCCGATTCAGATGCGTTTCAATGAGCTGATCGCCGGGGTGCGGGCCGATCTGGCCGTGCGCTTTTACGGCGATGATCTGGCTCAACTGGAAGCGCTGGGTGAACAGGCGGTATCGGTGATCAACCGGGTGCCTGGCGCCGCCGACGCGCGTCTTCAGCCGCTCTCGGGCTTACCCGTGCTCACGGTTAAACCGGACCGGGAAGCATTGGGTCGCTACGGCCTGAACGCCTCGACAGTACAGCGTACGGTGCGTGTCGCGGTGGGTGGTGAAACCCTGGGTACCGTATACCAGGGAGATAGCCGCTTCCCGCTGCGTCTGCGTCTGCCGGCGGAGAATGTGGCGGACCTGAACACTCTGAAGCGGCTCCCGGTTGCGACGCCTGGTGGCTACGATCCGGGTTATGTGCCACTGGAAGAGGTGGCGGAGGTAACATTGGCACCGGGCCCCAACCAGATTGATCGGGAGAACGGTAAGCGGAACGCTGTTGTTTCCGCCAACGTGCGTGGCCGGGACCTGGGCTCATTTGTAGCGGATGTGAGGACAGCGGTTCGCCAGGAGATTGATCTGCCCACCGGTTATTGGGTGGACTATGGCGGTACCTTTGAGCAGTTGCAGTCCGCCTCCCGGCGTTTGGCCATCGTGGTGCCGCTCTCACTATTGCTGATCTTCGCGTTGTTGTATGGGGCGTTCGGCAGCGTCCGCGATGCGCTGATCATTTTTACCGCCATCCCCTTGTCGTTGACCGGGGGCGTGCTGGCGCTGTGGGCGCGGGATATTTCCCTGTCGATCTCCGCCGGGGTCGGGTTCATCGCTCTGTCGGGCATCGCCGTGCTCAACGGCGTGGTGATGCTCTCGCATATCAAGGATTTGATGGCCCAAGGCATGCCGTTGCGCGACGCCGTACGTGAAGGCGCGCTGCGCCGTCTGCGACCAGTGCTGATGACCGCTTTGGTAGCGGGGCTTGGTTTCGTGCCGATGGCCTTCAACACCGGCATCGGCTCGGAAGTGCAGCGTCCTCTGGCCACCGTTGTGGTTGGAGGGATCGTCACCGCTACCCTGCTTACTCTGGTGGTATTGCCGGCGCTGTACAGCCGGTTTGGCCGCAAAACGGTTGAACAAGTTTAACCTGGACCTTAACCCGAAACAGGGCGCCACCGTTTGGGCGCCCCGTCAGTATGATATGGGATTGACGATGAACTACTGGCCGTGCCTGTGCGTCGCCGGTACCGGTCGAGGACCAGGCCGAAGTCCTCTTTCTGATCGGGCTTGACCCTGTAGTGGCTACAGGTATTGGAATGTGCGGAAACGGATCGAAGGAGCCGGCCAGTGCACACCCATCACCATCATGACCATGCTCACCCGCACGGCGCGCCAAAGGATTTCGGGCGCGCCTTCGTGATCGCCATCACCCTGAACCTGGGGTTCACGGCGGTGGAATTCGTGTACGGCTTCCTCGCCCAATCCTCGGCATTGATGGCCGACGCCGGGCATAACCTGTCCGATGTGCTGGGCCTGGTGCTGGCCTGGGGCGGGGCGATGCTGGCGCGCAAAGCGCCGGACAGCCGCTTTACCTTCGGGCTGCGCGGCAGCTCGATTCTGGCGGCGCTGGCCAACGCCATGTTCCTGCTGATCGCCTGCGGCGCCATCGGCTGGGACGCCATCCGGCGGCTCGCCGATCCGCCGGAAGTGGCGTCGGTGACCGTTATGGTGGTAGCGGGCATCGGTGTTCTGATCAACCTGGCGTCGGCCTGGTTATTCGCCAAGGGCAGCAAGGGCGATTTGAATATCCGCGGTGCTTTCCTGCATCTGGCCGCCGACGCGGCGGTGTCGGTGGGCGTGGTGCTGGCCGGTCTGGCGATACTCTATACCGGCTGGAACTGGCTCGACCCGGTGACCAGTCTGCTGATCACCGTGGTCATCGTGATCGGCACTTGGGGCCTGCTGCGCGAATCCCTGAAGCTGGTGCTGAACGCGGTGCCCGCGAACATCGATCTTCCCGAGGTGGACGCCTGGTTACGTGACCAGCCGGGCGTCACCGGCATTCATGACCTGCACATCTGGGGCATGAGCACCACGGAGAGCGCGTTGACGGTCCATCTGGTGATGCCGGACGGCTTCCCCGGCGACGCCTACCTGGACCGGGTGGCGGACGGGCTGCAACACCGTTTCAGCATTGCCCACAGCACCCTGCAGGTGGAGCGGGGCGATAACGCCCACTTCTGCGTGCTGCACGCGCCGAACGACGGCCAAACCGATTGACCACCGAACCGCACGGAGACTGGCATGGCATGTTGCGAACCGGAACTGGATAAGCAGGCGCCCGTCGCCTACCGAAACGCGCTGATCGCGGTGCTGGCGATCAACCTGGTGATGTTCGGCGTCGAGGCGGCGGTGGGCCTGTTTTCAGGATCCCGGGCACTGCGCGCCGACGCGCTGGATTTCCTGGGTGACGCCGCTACCTACGGCATCACCCTTTGGGCGCTGGGGCAATCCCTGACCTGGCGATTTCGCGCCGCCCGTATCAAGGGCTTCTCGCTGCTGCTGCTGGGGTTGCTGGTGCTGGCGGACAGCTTGGTAAGCCTGATAACCGGGGCCGCGCCCCCCGGGGTGATGATGTCCGGCATCGGCGCCTTGGCGCTGGTGGCCAACCTCACCAGCCTGATGCTGCTGGTACGCTACCGCCAGGGTGACGCCAATATCCGCTCCGCCTGGCTGTGCACGCGCAATGATGTGCTCGCCAATATATCGGTGATCGTCGCCGGCCTGCTGGTGCTGGCCAGCGGCAGCCACTGGCCGGACGTGCTGGTGGCGATGGCGATTGCCGGTTTGTTCTGCCATAGCGCGGTGTCGATCCTGCGCCAGGCCGACGCGGAGCAGCGTGCCGGGGACGCGTCGGGTGGTGACTGCCACGACCCGGCGCGTTAGTCTGCCCGGCATTTCCGCCCCAACGGCATCGTCATGAGTTTTCAGAACGAAGACCTGATCGCTGTCTGCCAGCGCACCATGCCTTTCGGTAAGTACCAGGGCAGGCCGCTGATCGACCTGCCCGAATCCTACCTGCTGTGGTTTGCGGATCGTGGCTTTCCCCGTGGCGAACTGGGCCGCCTGATGGCTCTGGCGATGATCCTCAGCGTGGAAAACCTCAAGCATCTGGTGACGCCGTTCCGCGACTAACGGCCGGCGTGCACTGTGCTTGCCGGTTTGGCGCATATTCTTTGCATCTTTTGCCGGTACCGTTGAGGTCGACGCATTTCTTCTTGGACAGGCTATTCGGGCAGGGTCATGACACGCTGGATCAAAGGTCATTTGCGAATCGTTGTGCTGGTGGTCCTGGCCGTTCTGGGTGCCGCCTGGTGGTGGCTGTCGGGTAACGGTGCCACGGCGGGGCAGTGGCAGACCGCCCGGGTCCAAACCGCCGACATCGAGGACCTGGTGACCGCCCTGGGCACCCTGGAACCCTACGACTACGTGGATGTGGGCGCCCAGGTGTCCGGCCAGTTGGAACAGCTCCACGTTGATCTCGGCGACAAAGTTGAAAAGGGCCAGCTGCTCGCCGAGATCGATGCCTCGGTGCAGGAATCGCGCGTGCAGGCGGGGCTGGCGGAGCTGGACGCCCTGCGCGCGCAGCTGGAACAGCAGCGCGCCGAACTGGAACTGGCGCGGTTGCAGTTCGACCGCCAGGAGCGGCTGCGCCAGGCCGACGCCACCAGTGACGACGCCTGGCAGACCGCCAAGGCCACCCTGGCCACCACCCGCGCGCAGATCAAAGTACTGCAGGCGCAGATCGACCAGACCCAGTCCGGTCTGGAAGGCGATCAGGCCACCCTCGGCTACGCCAAAATCTACGCCCCCCGCGACGGCACCGTGGTGACTTTGGACGCCCGCGAAGGGCAAACGCTCAACGCCAATCAGACCGCGCCGATTCTGATGCGCATCGCCGATCTCTCCACCATGACGGTCTCCACGGAAGTCTCCGAGGCGGATGTCGACCGGCTCGAAATCGGCATGCCGGTGTACTTTTCCACCCTCGGCAACAGCGGCGTGCGTTACGACAGCACGCTGCGCCAGGTGCTGCCGACGCCGGAAGTGGTCAACAACGTGGTGCTCTACACCGCCGAGTTCGATGTGGCCAACCCGGGTAACGCCCTGATGTCCGGCATGACCGCCCAGGTATTTTTCGTGGTCGAATCCGCCGAAGGGGCGCTCAGCGTGCCCGCCTCGGCGGTGAAGAGCGGCGCCGACGGTCAGTACGTGGAGGTGCCCGCCGGCAAGGGCCGTCTCGAGAAGCGGCCGGTGAAAACCGGCGTCACTGACCGGGTGCGCGTGCAGATCACCGACGGGCTCGCCGAAGGCGACACCGTGGTGATCGGTAAGGTGCAGGCGCAAACCGAGGACGAGCCGCGCCGCCGGGGCCTGTTCTGATGGCGGATCAGACGCCGCGGGCGCCGCTGATCGAGCTGCGCGACATTCGTAAACGCTTCCCCGGCGGTGATGAGGACGTGGAGGTGCTGCACGGCATTTCGCTGACCATCGAGGCCGGTGAATGCGTGGCGATCATGGGCAGCTCCGGTTCCGGCAAATCCACCCTGATGCATCTGCTCGGCTGCCTGGACCGGGCCAGCGAGGGCGAGTACCGCTTCGCCGGCCAGGACGTCAACGCCATGGACCACCAGGAACTGGCCTGGCTGCGCCGGGAAATGTTCGGCTTCGTGTTCCAGAGCTATCACCTGATCGGCACCGCCAGCGCCTGGGAAAACGTGGCGTTGCCGGCGATCTACGCGGGCATGCACCGCGATGAGCGCAAGGCCCGCGCCCGCGCGTTGCTCACCGACCTGGGGCTGGGCGAGCGCCTCGACCATCGGCCCAACCAGTTGTCCGGCGGTCAGCAGCAACGGGTGTCCATCGCCCGGGCATTGATGAACGGCGGCCGCGTGATCCTCGCCGACGAGCCCACCGGCGCCCTCGACAGCCAGAGCGGCGAGGCGGTGATGGCCCACCTCACCGGGCTCGCCGACCGGGGCCACACGGTGATCCTGATCACCCACGATCCGGAAGTGGCCGCCCACGCGGACCGCATCATCGAGCTGCACGACGGCAACATCGTTGCCGACACCCGCCATCGGCCGGCCCGCGCCACCGCCGAGACCCCCACCGCCCTGGCGCCGCCGGCGGAGTCCGGCCTGCCGGAGCCCGGTGAGATTCCCGAGGCGGTGACCATGGCGCTGCGCTCGCTGCGCGCCAACTGGCTGCGCACCCTGCTGACGCTGCTCGGCATCGTGATCGGCGTGGGCGCCGTGGTGGTGATGCTGGCCATCGGCCAGGGCGCCAAACAGGATGTGGTGGCGCGCATCGGCGATATGGGCACCAACCTGCTGGTGATCCGCCCGGACCGGGGCCAGCAGCGTAGCGCCGACGGCGTGGTGGCGACCCTGGTGCCCGAGGACGCCAAAGCGCTGGAAAGCCTGCCCAATGTGCGCGTGGCGGTGCCGGAGATTTCCGGGTCCGCCACCGCCCGCGCCCTGGGCCGGGACGTCACCACCTCGGTGAAGGCGGTGTCTTCCGCGTACCCGACCCTGCGCGACTGGGAGCGCTCCGCGGGCATCTTCTTCAACGCCGACGACGAAGCCCGCTACGCGCCGGTGGCGGTGATCGGCGAAACCGTGCGGGCGAATCTGTTCCCGGACACCGACCCGTTGGGGCAGTTCGTGTTGCTCAACAGTATTCCGTTCCAGGTGATCGGTGTGATGAGCGAGCAGGGCGCCACTAATTGGGGCGACGACCAGGACGACGTGGTGTTCGTGCCGCTCTCCACCGGCACGCTGCGCCTGTTCGGCCAGAACTATCTGCGCTCGATTACCCTGGCGGTGGAAGACATGGCCGCCATCGACGCCACCGAGCAGGCGGCGGTGGACCTGCTGGTGGAGCGCCACGGCACCAAGGACGTGCGGGTGTTCAACATGGCGTCCCTGCTGGACATGATTTCCGACACCCAGAACACCCTCACCATGCTGCTCGGCTCGATCGCCGCGATCTCGCTGTTGGTGGGCGGCATCGGCGTGATGAACATCATGCTGGTGAGCGTCACCGAACGTATCCATGAAATCGGCATCCGCATGGCCACGGGCGCCCGCCAGCGCAATATTCTCCAGCAGTTCCTCACCGAGGCGGTGGTGGTGTCCGCGCTGGGTGGCATCATCGGCGTGCTCGGCGGCGTCGCCGTGGGCCTGCTGTTGAAGGTGCTCGGCCTGCCGATTCTGTTTTCCGCCACGGTGGCCGCGGCCGCCTTCCTGTGCGCCGCGGTGATCGGCCTGGTGTTCGGGTTCGCGCCGGCGTTAAAGGCGGCACGGCTCAATCCGGTGGAGGCGCTCTCCAATGAGTAAACCAGGCTTCAAGCTACAGGCTGCAAGCGGCAAGCGGCCGCTGTGGACCGTGGTGCTGGTCTGCTCGGTATTTATGTCCGGGTGCGCGGTGCGGTCGGGGCTGGAGACGCCGGAACCGGAGGCGCCGGCGCAGTGGGAGAATCAGATTGCCGACAGCCGCGCGGCGGTGACCAACCCGGCCTGGTGGCAGGGCTTCGGCAGCGATGAATTGAACCAGCTGGTGGCCCGCTCGCTGAGCGACAACACCGATCTGCGCGCCGCCGCCGCCCGCGTGCTGCAGGCCGAGGGCCGGTTGCAGCAGGCCGGTTCGTCGCTGTTCCCGAGCCTGTCCCTGGACGGCGGCGCGTCCACCTCCGGCACCTTCGGCGGCACCAGCAGCGACAGCTTCCAGCTGCGCGCCAACGCCAGCTACGAGCTGGACCTGTGGGGCCGGCTGCGCAATAACAAGGCGATCGCCGAGGCCAACCTGGAGGCCAGCCGTTTCGACCGCGACAGCGTGCGCCTGACGGTGCTGGCCAGCGTCGCCAACACCTGGCTGCAATGGCGCTATCTGGAGGACCGCCTGGCCCTGGCCGAGGACAGCCTGGCGCTGGCCGAGCGGGTGCTGGAACTGGTCGAGGCCAAGGTGCGTTACGGCGCCGTGTCGCCCCAGGACCTGGCCCAGCAGCGCACCCTGGTGGCCAACCAGCGCGCCGCCCTGCCGGACCTGCGCCAGCAGGCGCGGGAAACCCGCTACGCGCTGGCGGTGCTGGTGGGCGACACGCCCCAGGGCTTTCTGCTGTCGGACGGCGGGCTGGACGAACTGACCGTGCCCGAGATCGAGCCGGGTCTGCCCGCCGAAGTGCTGGCGCAGCGCCCGGACGTGGGCCGGGCCCTGGCCAATCTGATGGCCGCCGACTACGGCGTGGCGGTGGCGCGCAGCGCCTATTGGCCGTCATTGAGCCTCACCGGCGGCGCCGGCTACGCCAGCAGCTCGTTGAGTGATCTGTTCGACGGCGACGCGGTCTACAGCCTGGCGGCCTCCCTCAGCCAGCTGTTGTTCGACGGCGGCCAGGTGCGCGGCGAGAACACCACCGCCCGCGCCGCCTGGCTGGAGCAGGTGGCCACCTACCGGGGCGTGCTGCTCACCGCGCTGTCCGAGGTGGACCAGAGCCTGGGCAGCATCAACGCCCTGGAACAACAGGACCAGTTCTTCCGCGAAGCGCTGGCCCAGGCGCGCCGCAGTTTTGAAATCGCCGAGGTGCGCTATCGCGAAGGCGACATCGAGCTGATCTCGGTACTGGACGCGCAGACCAGCCTCAACAACGCGCGCCGGAACATGCTCGATCAGCGTTACAACGAACTGCTCGCCAGAGTGACCCTGTACCGGGTTCTGGGCCAGGGCCTGGCCGGTTTCCCCGAGGCGCCCTGAGGGGCGCCCGCCAAACGCCGCCGTTCCGCTATACTCCCGCCATGTCCGTACCGCTTGTCTATCATCCGTCCTACAGTTTTCCGTTTCCCGGCCGGCACCGCTTTCCGATGGAAAAGTTCCGGCTGCTGCACGAACGGCTGCGCGACGGCGGCGTCGCCGGCGCGGCCAATCTGCACCGCCCGGGACGGGCGCGTCCGGCGCTGCTGTCGCTGGCGCACTGCCCGGAGTATCTCGACCGCTTTCTCGGCAACCGACTCGGCGAGCGGGAAGCCAAACGCATGGGCCTGCCCTGGAGTGAAGACCTGGTCCGGCGCACCTGCATCGCGCCCATGGGCACTCTGCTCACCGCCCAGCTGGCGTTGAAGCACGGCATTGCCTGCCACCTGGCCGGCGGCACCCACCACGCCCACTATGACTTCGGCTCCGGCTTCTGCATTCTCAATGATCTGGCGATCACCGCCCGGGCGTTGCGCGCTGGCGGGCTGGTGAAGCGGGTGCTGATTTTTGATTGCGACGTGCATCAGGGCGACGGTACCGCCGCTATCCTCGCCGGCGATCCGGAGCTGTTCACCTGCTCGATTCACTGCGAGAAAAACTTCCCCACCCGCAAGAGCCGCAGCGATCTTGACGTCGGCTTGCCCGTGGGACTGGAAGATGACGGCTACTTGGCGGTGGTCGAGGAGACACTGGCCGACCTGCTGCGGCAGCTACAGCCGGACCTGGTGCTGTACGATGCGGGGGTGGACGTGTACGCCGGCGACCCGCTGGGCCGGCTCGCGGTCAGCCTGACCGGGCTGGCCGAGCGCGAACGCCGGGTGCTGACGCTGTGCCGGGAGCACGGCGTGCCCGTGGCCACGGTGATCGGCGGCGGCTACGACGACGACCGGCCGGCCCTGGCCCGGCGCCATGCCCTGGTCGTGGAAGCGGCCCACCAATTGTGGAGGCAGTAATGAGCAAAGCTCTGTTGATCATGGCCCACGGCAGCCGTGCCGAAGCCGCCAACGACGAATTCCGTTTGCTGGTGGAGCAGGTGGCCGAACAAAGCCACGACTATGTGGCGGTGCTGCCCTGTTTCCTGGAGCTGGCGCGGCCGTCACTCATGGACGCGCTGCAGCAGATCGAACACCAGCCGGTGGAGACCGTGCAGGTGTACCCGCTGTTTTTTAACAAGGGCAAGCACGTGTCCCGGGATATTCCCGACCAGGTGGAGGAGGCCCGCCAGCGTCACCCGCACCTGCGTATCGAGCTGCTGGAATACTTCGGCAACGCCGGCGGCCTGGTGTCTTTGGTGCGCGACCACATCGACGCCCAGAGCTAGCGGGCCCGCCCTAGAAGGTTCTGGCGATAATCAGGCCGCCCCACAGCAGATTGCGGTCGGCCGCCCCTTCGCGCACTTCCGACGTGTGGCCGCGCAGTACATAGCTGAGCCGCCAGCCACTGGCGAACGACTGGGTATAGCCGAGCCAGGCTTCCACGATCATGTGGTTCAACTGATCGGAATCGTAGGTCACTTCGCTGTCGCGGAACTGGCCCTGAAGAAACACGTTGTAGCCCCGCGCCACCACGGCGGCGCCACCCCACAGATAGCTTTCCGCCCGCGCCGGCCCGCCGTTGCCGCGCGCCGCGCCGTCGCCGTAACTGGCCAGCTCCGGATTGAAACGCCACCAGGGGTCGGCGATGCGCCCGCCCCGGAAGCTCAGGCTCCAGCGCGCCTCGGTGAGATAGCCGGCGGACGCCTGCAGGGTGCTTTTCACTTCCAGGTTGGATGACGAGACCGCCAGGTATTTCTGCCGCGCCACCGTGTAGCGCGCGGTGGGTTCCCCGCCTTCGCTGACCTGGTGCTTCCAGCCGTCGGCGTGTTCGCTGCCGATCACCTTGTGCACCGCGTTCTGGCCGTTACCGACAATCGCCAGGCCGAGGGCGCCGACGGTCAGGCTGCTGTGCCAGGCCACGTTTTCGCGCGGGTCGATGCGCACCCGCGATTGCGACAGGTAGATCAGGCTGGCGTAGGGGCGGTCGTTGTACACCGGCGTGGACGCCGCCTTGTCTTCCGGGGTAAAGCCGAACAGCCCGAACTCGACGCTGTGGCCCTCGACGCGTTGCGCCGCGCGGCCATCCACGCCGAACAGCCCGTCCAGGGCGCCCAGCACCGGGTTCAGTGAGTACCAGGCATCGCGGGCGTCCCGGCCGGTGTAGGAGACGCTCAGGCCATAGGTGTAGTCCTGGTCCCGGTGCGAGGGCACCAGGGCGTCGTTGTCGAAGGCGAACGACCAGCTTTCCTTGTCCGCTTCGCGCTTCGGCTCGGGCCGGGGGCGGCGCGGCGTCCGTTCCTCGTGTTCCAGTAGCGCCAGTTGTATCCGGCCGGCGGGCTCCACGGCCGGGTCCGGGGAAGCCGTTTGGGGTTGCGCCAGGGCGGTGGGGGCCACGCCCAGGGCGATCAGGAAAACGGCCGTTCGCAGCAGGCCGTTGCCGGGGTGCGCGCCCCACCCTTGGGCGGCGTACTCAGATGCATTGTTCATCGTTCTCCGTTCCGCAGAAATTCGCCGTTATCGGGGCGCTACCCTAAGAGCGCGCCCCGTTTCGGCGGTAGGTCAAAACTGGCGCTTTCTTGCCTGTTTCTGCGGAACGGTTTTGTTTTTTGGCGTGGTTCTATCAACGCAGCCGATAGGTGATCGATACCATGCGCATCGATCACCCGAGCGGCTGGTTCCCGGAGGTTTAGCGGGGGGCCTGGTAGGTGCGGCTGCGGTGGCCGGGCTTGCTGAACACCCACTGCCAGAGCTGGATGTTGCGGGCTCGGAAGGCACCGGCGCAGACGTTCAGGTAGTAGCGCCACATGCGGTAGAAGCGCTCGTCGTAGCGGTGTTGAAGCTGTGGCCAGCCGGTCTGGAAGTTGGCGTCCCAGGCTTTGAGGGTGCGCGCGTAGTCCGGACCGAAGTTGTGCAGGTCCTCGACCACCCAGCCGGGTTCGGCGGCGCGGGCGATCTGTTTCACCGACGGCAGCTCGCCGTTGGGGAAGATGTATTTGTCGATCCAGGGGTCGTGGCTGTGGCTGCTCTCATTGGTGCCGATGGTGTGCAGCAGCATCAGGCCACGGTCTTTCAGCAGCCGCAGCGTGGTGTCCATGAAGGTCTGGTAGTTGCGACGCCCGACGTGCTCGAACATGCCCACGGAGACCACCCGGTCGTAGCGCCCGGTCACGGCGCGGTAGTCCTTGAGCAGCACTTCCACCGGCAGGCCCTGGCAGCGCTCGCGGGCCAGTTGCGCCTGTTCGCTGGAAACGGTGACGCCTTCCGCGCGGACGCCGTAGTGTCGGGTGGCGTATTCCAGCAGGCTGCCCCAGCCGCAGCCGATGTCGAGCAGGGTCATGCCCGGTTCCAGCTCCAGCTTGCGGCAGATCAAATCCAGTTTGGCGAGCTGGGCCTCGTGGAGGGTGGTCGCGTCTTTCCAGTAGCCGCAACTGTAGGCCATGGTGTCGTCGAGCATCAGCTCGAACAGATCGTTGCCCAGATCGTAGTGCTGCTCCGCCACCTGGCGGGAACGGCGCAGGCTTTGCCGGTTGCGCAGGGTGTGGGCGAGCACCTGAAGCGCCAGCATCCAGCGGTCCTTGCCCAGATTGTCGCCGCCGGCGCGCAACATACGGAACGCGAACTCATCCAGCGCATCGCAGTCCCACCAGCCGTCCATATAGGATTCGCCCAGCCCCAGGGAACGTTGCGCGGCGATGCGGGAAAGGGTTTCGGGATCATGGATCTGCATGTCCCAGGGGCGCCGCCCGTTGATCTGGATGTCCGCATCCGCGAGCACCCGGTTGATCAAGGCGTCGATAGAGGTCGATCCGCTGGACGCGGTGCGCTCCGGTCTATGGTCCTGGCTGTCTCGACTTCGTGAACCAAGCATACAGAGGCTCCTTTGCTGGAAGACTGCATGACTGTCACGGGCTACTTCGCCGCTGCCCGACGTTTCAAATCATTCTTTGCCGCTTACCTCACGGACGCAAGCGGCAAAGTGAGCCGGATCCACGCAAATCGCATGATAAGCCGCATTTTTACAATATTATTCAGAAGCTTGGGCGCTGGTAAGCGGCGGTATGGAAGCGTTCTATTAATGTGATTTGGTGCCGCTATGCTGGCGGCGGGGGCGAGAAAGTCCACTGGGTCGAGATGTTGTTGACTTTTTAGGAGCTTGAGCCTATTCTCCGCAGCGACTTTGAATGATTTTCACGGGCAGATGTAACGAAAATGTTTGGTAGACGGAATACAAACATAGTGTTGCTGTTCTCCATGTTGCTTGTGGTTCAGAGTCTCTTTGCCGACCAAATGGTTCTTCCCTCGACCAACCATTCAGTTACTGCGGAATTGTCGGGCTGTGCCATGGTGGATGGGGTTGCCGCAATGGACGATTGCGAATCGACCGGCACGGAATGCCTGTTTCAAGCCATGGCTGGCGGTTGTGGTGTCTCTTACTGCCCCGCGCTGGTGTCCGAAGTTTGGGTTTCTGGTGATGAGGGCTCAGAACGCCTGAAGACGTCTTTTTCGAATAATTATCGAGGCGTTGTTCTTGACCTCCTAACGTATCCCCCGAATTCCTTTCTAGTGTAAGCCAATTTTTTAGTTCTTTTCTGGTTCCGTTCACTGCTGAGCCGGATTGATTTGGTTACCTATGAGGAATTTCGCATGTCTTTTTCTAAAGCCCCTTTGTATGCTCTGTTCTTGCTCGTGTTTGCGCCTTATCTGCACGCTGAAAGCGCTAACGGCGATTTGACCGAACTGTCCAGACAGGCGTCTGCTCGGCTCGCCGATAAGCCATTCCGGCCCCATCATGCCATGCATGGCGCGATGTCAAAGCTGGATGCTGAAGATAAGAAAGAAATGATGCGCGCTTGCGCTAGCATGATGCGTGAACATCACCAGTCTGGTAGTTGAGGCTCTTTGCTGCGGGTGCGTTCGCGTGCCCGCTCTATCCCCCAGTCCAGCCCCTGATCTCAAGTTGCACGTCTCGGCCTTCAGTGATGCTTGGGTGTATCAAGTGCTGCGATTGAGTAGAGATATCTCGCAGAGGGTGCTTGGCGGCACATGAACTTGGCTTATTGCCATTAATTGGTAAATCGACATGTGTTTGGATCATGCAAGCTAAACGATTATGGCTGGTAGTATTCGCGGTGTTCCTCATAAGTGGCGGGCAGATGGTCTATGCTTGCGATACTGCGGAGCTAGCCTATCAACCTATTTGCTGTTGTGAGGACGGGATGACGGGTTGTGACCCGGAAGCTCCTGTTTTCCCAGTGGACGGGTGTGAACACGATAAGTCGACCGGCTTGCCCGGCTCCTGCTGCGAGGCCGAGTACAGGTCGGTGGTTAAAGACGCGGCTCCTACGGTGTTCAGTGATGATCGAGCCTTGACGTGGCTACCCCTCGTTGTCTTGGTGTGCTGGCCCTTTCAGGAATCGCCTTCAACCCTATTTATAGCAAACGCTCCCCCCGGCCCTGACTGGCTCCTTGCCCAGGCTGAAAGTGGTCGCACTGCCTACCTCGCCACCCTGCGTCTGCGTATCTGATTAATCCGCCCGATTTGTCGTGAGGCTATGGCCTGCCCTGTTGGGAGGCCGAGGATTTTTCGTTATGCCGATGGAAGGAATTCCCCATGCACAACCGAATTGGCGGCTTGATGGCCCTGATGGCGTTTATTGCACCACTGGTGGCTTTCGCTGCGCCGCCGCAACAACTACCAAACAGCCACCCCCTGCAGGACGACCTACAGGATGCAAAAGCGCTGACCGCCGAACAACTGGTGGCTGCCGTGCTGACCCGCAATCCGGGCCTTCAGGGGCTGGCGGCCGCCGCCGAGGCGGCAAATTACCGCATCGCCCCCGCCGGCGCTCTGGATGACCCCATGCTGACCTACGCGGGGGCGCCGAAAACCGCAGGCGGACCCCGTGGTTTTCAGGAGCGGGTGGAGCTGAGCCAAAGCCTGCCCTGGCCGGGCAAGCGTGGCCTGCGTGAAGACGCGGCCCGCGCCCGGGCCGAAGGCAGGGAGCAATCCCTTGCGGACGGCCGGCTGGCTCTCATGGCGGCCGCCAAGCGTTTATTTGCCGAATGGGCGTATATTCACCGCACTCTGAAGATAAAGCACGCTCACCGGGATCTGCTTACCGAGTTGCGGCGGGTTGCCGAGACCCAATACACGGTCGGGCGGGGCCGGCAGCAGGACGTGCTACAAGCCGAAGTGGAAGCCGCACGTATTGAGGCTGACATCGTCACTCATCAGCGACGCCGGAGCGAAGTGCAGGCAATGATCAACGGTTTGTTGAATCGTCCGCCTCAAAGCCCGTTGCCGCCGCCGGCGTCACTGCCTGCCCCTGCTGACCCTCCCACCTTGCGGATCTTGCATGAAGTTGCACTGGAGAAGCACCCGGAGCTGCGTCGTATCCAAGCACGCATTGCCGAAGCTAACGCCCAGCATAGCTTGGCCGAGAAAGAGTATTTCCCGGACTTCAAGTTGTCGGCCGGTTATAACGCGCTGTGGGATTCTCCCGACAAGCGTTGGGTGGTTGGCCTCAGCATCAATCTGCCGATTGATTTCTCCGGCAAGCGCAGCGCTCTCCGCGACGCTGCCGAAGCCGACGTCATGCGGTACCAGTGGCAATTGAGCGATCGGCAAGCGCAACTGCTTGCGCAACTGGAACAAGGGCGTGTCCGAGTACAAGAAAGGCAGGAGATCGTCGCTATTCATCAACAAAAGCTGGTGCCGCTGGCTGAGGAGAGCCTCAACGCTGCCGTCGCCGATTACCGGGCGGGTCAAGGCAGCTTCCTAACAATTATCGATGCCGAGCGGCAGCAGTTGCGGACTCAGGACAAGCTGGCTCGTGCCCATGCCGATTATATTCGGGCGCTGGCGGACTTGGAGCGCACCACTGGTAGGTCTTTGGGCGACGGCGACCGATTAACCGGAACCGGCCCAGCACCGACGAATATCCCCGTTCAGTCCTTTGGACAAGAGTAACGACTATGACTTCACGCACCACATTTATCTCACTTCTCGTTATCGGACTGCTGGTGGGTGCCGCCGGCGTATTGGGTCTTCAGAGGCTCTCCGGTGAGAAGGCAACCTCTGCCGTTCCCGATGAGGAGCCCTCCCTTAGCGCTTCCTACCAAAGCGGTCCCTTTCAATTGGGGGTTGAGATTGACCCGAAAACACCCCGGGTCGGTGAAAACGATCTGACCCTGGTATTGCTGGATGACTCTGGAGAGCCGGTCAGCGGTGCCGCCATCAAGGCGGTGGCGGAAATGCCCGCCATGGGCGCCATGCCCGCCATGCAGGCTCCGGCCGATATGCAGGAGATTGAGCCCGGTCTCTACCAGGGCACCTTTGAGCCCTCCATGGACGGTAGCTGGCCGCTGACCTTGCAAATCAGCAAGGAAGGCGTGGGATCCTCGCGGGCCAATTTTGATCTGGCCGTCGGACGAAAGGGCTTGCAGCCAGCCGGAGGCGTGACTGCTTTGAAGCGACAACAGGCGGGCGCCATGGGCAAGAACAGTGACGGCGAGTTGCCCTACCGCAGTGGCCCCTATCGCCTGGATGTGTCGATTGACCCTACCACGCCACGTGTGGGAGAGAACATCCTGAGCGTGGCTCTGCGCAATGCCGACGGTGCCCCACTGGACAACGCCGACATCAAAGCGGTGGCGGAGATGCCCGCCATGGGCGCCATGCCCGCCATGCAGGCTCCGGCCGATATGCAGGCGATCGAGCCCGGTCTCTACCGCGGCACCTTTGAACCCGCCATGGACGGTAGTTGGCCGCTGACTCTAAAGATTGAGGCGCCGGGTATGCCATCTCGGCAAATCAGCTTTGATTTGGCCGTCGGTCGCGAAGGCCTCCAACTGGCCTCCGGTGCCAGCCGAACCGACGGTGGCGGCATGGCCGAGGAGGCACCACCGGGTACGGTGACCCTGGACAATCGTCGTCGCCAGTTGATCGGTGTGGAAACCGCCGAGGCACAAACCTTGGCTATGACCCGCGCCATCCGCGCGGAAGGGCGGATTGCCTACGACGATACCCAACTGGCGGACGTCAGCCTCAAGTTTGATGCCTGGGTCGGCGAGCTCTACGCCGATTACGTGGGGGTTTACGTGGAAAAGGGAGAGCCCCTGTTTACCGTTTATGGTCCGGCGCTGCTCGCCGCTCAGCAGGAGTATCTGCAGTTGAAGCGCCGCAGTGGCGCCTCACAAACTTTGGTGACCGCCGCTCGAAAACGGCTTGCACTGTGGGACATGACCGACGCGGAAATCACCACCCTGGAAAAACGAGGAGAGCCCCTCGATTACGTCACCATGCACGCGCCCATCAGTGGCACAGTGGTGGCCAAGAATGTGGTGGAAGGGACCGCCCACAAGGCCGGGATGACGCTTTTGCGTATTGCCGATCTCTCCCAGGTCTGGGTGGAGGCCGATATCTACGAGGGCGAACTGCCCCTGGTGACGGAGGGCATGCCCGTTACCGTGACGCTTCCTTATCTGCCCGGTGAACAGTTTGAGGGCCAAGTGGACTACATTTACCCCTATTTGGACGACGTCAGCCGTACGGGGCGAGTGCGCCTTAGCGTCGCCAACCCTGAAGGTCGTCTCAAGCCCAATATGTACGCCGAAGTGAAGCTTAAGGCCGATCTTGGGCAGCGAGTGGCCGTGCCGGAAGAGGCGGTAATTATCGCGGGTGAACTGCGTGTGGTGTTCGAGGACCTGGGAGAGGGTCGGCTGGCACCGCGCAAAGTGCAAACCGGCCAACGGGCCGGCGGTTACATCGAAATCATCGAGGGGGTCGAGGCGGGTGACCGCGTGGTCACCTCCGGTAACTTCCTGATCGCCTCCGAGAGCCGACTCAAAGGAGGCATGGAGCAATGGTAAACGACGTACATAAGCATCCGCCCGCTCATCCCCCGGCCGAAGGGGAGGGGATTGGCTGGTTGCAGCGAATTATTGGCTATTGTGCCCGCAAACCCCTGATTACCTTGGTGGCCGTGCTTGCCCTGACCTTTGGCGGCTGGCAGGCGTTACAGCGGGCACCGTTGGATGCTATCCCTGACCTGTCAGATGTGCAGGTGATTGTCTTCACCGACTGGCCCGGGCGCAGCCCGGACCTGGTGGAGGACCAGATCACCTATCCTCTGACCACCTCCTTGCTGTCTGCGCCGGGAGTAAACTATGTGCGCGGCCAGAGCATGTTCGGCCTGTCGTTTGTCTATGTGATTTTCGACGATGGCGTGGACATGTACTGGGCCCGCTCGCGGGTACTGGAGTACCTCAACGGTGCCGCCGCCGAGTTGCCGGAGGGGGTCACTCCGACTTTGGGGCCGGATGCTACGGGTGTCGGTTGGGTCTACCAATATGCACTGAGAGATACGTCTGGCAACCACAGCCTGGCGGATCTGCGCTCACTGCAGGATTTCAATTTACGCTATGCCCTGGAAGCGGTTGAAGGGGTCGCCGAGGTGGCCTCCATCGGTGGGTTCCAGCGTGAATACCAGATCAGTCTCGACCCGAACAAACTCGCCTCTTACGACATCCCCCTCAAACGGGTCACTGAGGCGGTTGGGGACTCCAACCAGGATGTAGGTGGACGCATTCTTGAGGTGGCAGGCCACGAGCAGTTTATTCGCGGGCGGGGTTATGTGAAGTCCGTAGCGGATCTGGAAACAGTGGTGTTAAAAACCACGGCTGAGGGTGTACCGATCACGGTAAAAGACGTCGGTCACGTGGCATTGGGACCGGCTATGCAGCGCGGTCAGGCGGAGCTGGACGGCGAGGGCGTAGCCGTGGGCGGTATTGCGGTAATGCGTTATGGCGAGAACGCCCTGGAAGTTATTGACAAGGTCAAGCAGCGCCTGGAAGAGATCAAGCCCGGGCTCCCTGAAGGTGTCGAAATTGTGCCGGTCTATGATCGCTCGATTTTGATCAACGAAGCCGTTGACACGCTGACCTCGACACTGATTAAGGAGATCCTGATTGTCTCCCTGATTATCGGCGTTTTTCTGTTACACGTGCGCTCTACGCTGGTGGCCGCGATTACTCTCCCGGTAGCGGTGCTGATGTCCTTCATCCCCATGTATTTTCAGGGGCTGACCGTCAACATCATGTCTTTGGGCGGCATTGCGGTGGCCATTGGCGCCATGCTGGATGCGGCGATTGTCATTATCGACAATATCCACAAACGGTTGGCCCGGTGGGAGAGTGACGACGCCGACCCCGAGGAAAAGGCCAAGTCCCGACGGGACGTGATTATTGAGGCCATGCAGCAGGTAGGCCCCAGCATCTTTTTCTCGCTGGCAATCATCACCATCTCCTTTATGCCGGTGTTCGTCCTGGAAGGCACAGAAGGGCGCATGTTCAAGCCTCTGGCTTTTACCAAGACCTATTCCATGGCATTTGCGGCGTTCCTGTCCATCACTCTGGTGCCGGCCCTCGCGGTATGGCTGATTCGCGGCAAGATCCGTGCTGATCGCAGTAAGTTGAACCAGTGGCTGGTGGCTGCGTACCGGCCTGTGGTGGCTTTCGCCGCGCGTTTTCGGTGGGGAGTCATCGTGGGAGCGGTGTTGCTATTGCTGATCACGATCATTCCCTTCCGGCAATTGGGCAACGAGTTTATGCCACCTCTGAACGAGGGCTCGGTTCTCTTTATGCCCACCGCGCTGCCGGGAATGTCCATTTCCGAGGCCACCCAGACCATGCAGACTATGGACCGGATCATTGCCGACATTCCCGAAGTGGAGCATGTTTTCGGCAAGGTTGGTCGCTCCACCAGCGCGACCGATCCCGCGCCGTTATCCATGGTGGAAACGGTCATTACCTTGAAGCCGGAGGACCAGTGGCGCGAGGGCATGACGTGGGACGGTCTGATTCAGGAGATGGACTCGAAACTCAAGTTTCCGGGAATGCCCAATATTTTTTGGATGCCCATACAGACTCGCACCGAAATGCTCGCGACCGGTATTCGTTCAGCGTTGGGCATCAAGGTGTTTGGTCCGGACCTGGCCACTATCGAAAAAACGGGCATCGCCATTGAAAAAGCGTTGCAGGAGGATGAGCGCACCGCCGATGCCACCCGCAGCGCCTTTGCCGAGCGCAGCACCGGTGGGTACTTTCTGGATTTCACCGTCAACCGAAGTGCTGCGGCTCGCTTTGGCCTCAACGTTGGCGATGTGGAACGGGTGATCATGGCGGCCATGGGGGGGACTGTGGTGTCGCAAACCGTGGAGGGGCGCGAGCGCTACAACATCCTGGTGCGCTACGCCCGGGATTACCGCGACAACGTGGAAGCGCTGGAGCGAGTACTGGTGCCCACTCCTTCCGGGGAGCAGATTCCCATCGCCCAGGTGGCGGACATTGAGTTTCAAACCGGGCCGCCTTCCATTCGCAGTGAGGACGGGCAACTTGTGGGATTCGTCTTTGTGGACGTCAAAAGCGAAGTCGGTATTGCCGATTATGTCGAACAGGCCAAGCAGGTGGTTGGCGACCAGGTCGATGTGCCGGACGGTTATCGGCTGGCTTGGGCGGGGCAGTTCCAGTATTTTGAGCGGGCCAAAGCCAAACTCCAATTGCTGGTTCCGATCACGCTGTTCCTGATTTTCTTCATGCTCTTTATGCACCGAGGCTCCCTCGTAGAGACCCTGCTGGTGATGCTGAGTGTGCCCATTTCGCTGAGCGGGGCCGTCTGGCTGATGTGGTGGCTGGACTTTAACCTCAGTGTCGCCGTCTGGGTGGGCATGATTGCCGTTGCGGGGCTCGCCGTGGAGCTCGGGTTGCTGATGATGGTGTATCTGGATATCGCCTGGCGGGACAGGGAGGCCGAGCGCCGACTCAATACCCGTGGAGATATGACCGAAGTCGTCCAGAGCGGCGCCGGCCAACGCATCCGGCCCATGCTGATGACCGGGCTGTCGACCTTTATCGGGTTGGTGCCGATCCTGTTCGCCAGCGGTACCGGCGCGGACGTGATGCAGCGCATCGCCGCGCCCATGGTCGGCGGGGTGATTTCTGCCCTGTTGATGGTGCTGGTGGTATACCCGGCAATCTTCATGCTATGGCGGGGACGCGGTCTGCCCAAGGGGGCACCGACACCACCGCTGAAAACTTAATGCGTCATCGCCGTCCGGTACCGATCCGTACTTTCGGTACCGGGCGGCGGTACTTTCGGTACTCTACTTACTTTAACTGGAGGCAACCCATGAAAAATTTGATGCGTTCATTTTTACTTTTAGCATTTACATTTCTGGCAAACACCGCCTTGGCTGCCGAACAAGCTTCGGCTGGGATGATGCAAGACTCCGGCATGATGGGCGCTGGTTTTATGTTGGCGTGTATCGTCTTGCTGATCCTGCTGTTCATTGCCTTGGTTCTGGCGATCCTGTCCATGATTAAGTACCTGTTCTTCAGTAAATCCAAAAAAGGAGACCGTTCATGACAACCTTTCTGCGTTGGAAAAGGCGATACACATCGATCCTCAGAGGGGCGTTGATGGTGACCGTTTACTTGGCCAGCTTGCCGTCGGTGCAGGCCGCCGAAACCGTTGATGCGACGCTGTACAAAAATCCGAGTTGCCGGTGCTGCGACCAATATGCTGCGTACTTGCGCCAGTACGACTATGAGATCAAGGTGACTGAAACCCCCAACTTGAGGCAGTTCAAAGCCGAGCATGGCGTACCGTCCCGCTTACAAAGTTGTCATACCATGCTGCTCGATGGGTACGTGATCGAGGGTCATGTTCCGGTGGGGGTTATTAACAAGCTCCTGGACGAACGGCCAGAGATCCGCGGTGTATCGCTTCCCGGCATGCCCCAGGGGTCGCCGGGAATGTCTGGGCAAAAGCGGGAGCCTTTTGTGATTTATGCGATTACGGATGACGAAATGTCGATCTACGCCACTGATTGAAACAGAGGTCACCGTCATGGCGAAGAGCGAGAAAGAGAACGGTCCGGGGCGAGGCGCCCGAGTGCGCAATTTGCGTCAGTGGTTCAGGCGCCGTCCCATTGCCGTCGCGGTCTGCCTGGTGGCATTGATAGGTCTCGCGCTCGGTTGGAACTGGCTGGCGGCGAGCGGGTTGCTCGTCGTGGCCCTGGTTGGCCTGGGGTGTCTGATGATGTGCGTTTTGGGCATGCACAGCGGGCACGATAAAGGAGACGAAAACTAAACGCTCCGAAAACCGGCGTTTCCCATGGAATGTCGGGAGAGCCCAACCACCGCACCTGTGAGGGTATCAAACGATGAATGAACTTATGGGCCATGCGGGGCTATGGGGCATTGCACTGATTGTTATTGCATTGGTCTCCTGGATGTTTTATCGGTATTTTGCGCCGAAAAGCTGGCGTGAATGGGCGGGTGCCGGGTTGGTGCAAGCTTTCATCATCGCACTTTATGCCGAGATGTACGGCTTTCCACTGACGATTTATCTACTGGTGCGGTTCTTCGGGCTGGATAGCGATTACGTTAGCGCCAACCTGTGGGCCACCCTGATAGGGTTGGGTGAAACCGGCATGCTGATCTCCATGTTGCTTGGCTATGCACTCGCTTTCATCGGCATTGGCCTACATTGTTCTCGGTTGGGTTGTTTCCGCTTATTGTATTTGCCTACTACCGGCTGGCGCAGCGAGAGGAGCGGCAAGTGATGGAGCGGTTCGGTGACGCCTACAGGGCCTACCAGCGACGGGTTCCATGTTCCTGCCTGGTTGGCGTCAATGGCGGCAGCTCGCGGATGCCTCGCTGGACGAAACCGATCACAAAAATTCTGAATGATGTTTCGCGAGTCAGATTCCCCGGCTAGGGAAGATTTGCGACTCTGGCGAGAATGTCTAGACTTGAAACTAGCGTTTCGTCTAGGCATCCATGGCAGGGGGCCCGAAGCCCTTTGGCAATAGCAGATTAAAATTTCAGCCTCTGAGGCAGAGTAAACTTGAGAAGTTAGAAGTTATGAGCGCTACACAACAATACTTACTGCTGCTGGGATTGGCACTGGGTATCCTGGGCGCGGTGTTAAGCCTGTATGGTTTAGCCCGTAGTGTGGGTCCAACACGGCAGGAACCTGGCAAGGATGTGCCGGCAAGCGCCGGAGTGCTGTCGCGGGCTCCGGTCTGGGGACGTTATCATGCGCGCTATTACGGTTATGCATTGCTGTTTTTGGCGTTCGATATGGAGATGGCCTACATGTACCCTTGGGCGGTTGTGTTCAAGGAAGTAGGGCTGGTTGCTTTACTTGACATGGGCGTGTTTCTTGCGATTCTCTTTCTTGGGTTGCTTTACGGATGGAGTCAGGGCGCTCTGAGGCGGCAATGATGACCGAGGTCGCAACGACACTTGCAGGCGCACGCAAAGGGCGTCCATCTATCCTGCGAAGGTGGGTTGGGCAGGCTCTGGCGCGCAATTTGAGCTGCCTGGTAGTCCCTGGGCCGGAAGTGGCCCTGGCGCATGGGCTGAACCTGGCGGCCGCAGACATGCGCATCGCCGCCACGCCGCGCGATGCCACTGTGCTCCTGGTTGTCGGTGAGCTATCTCAGAAGTTGGACGAGGCCACCGCAGTGCTCTATGCCCAGATGCCTAGGCCGCGAGCTATTCTAGTGCTCGGTGGGTCAGAACCTTCGTCTTTGCCTAAAGCTGACGTTTCCGCGGATCTCTCACAAACCGAACTGATGGAGGCGGCCACTCGGCTGCAGCGGTTGCTGGCTGAAGACGCCTTCGCCGCCTCGCCTGACGATTTTGACTCATCAATCCTGCAAACCAAAACTGAGTACGTCTGCCCCATGCACCCGGAAGTGGTGGAGGACGAACCAGGTAGCTGTCCCAAATGCGGCATGGATTTGGTGGCGCGCGAAGCCGGCGGCGACGCGGATGCTGGGGAGCACGACCATTCCGGCCACGGTCACGGCGATCATGATCACGGAGACCACGACCACGGCAGCTCGGGATTCATGTCCATGGTCGAGGTTACCAAAGACCTGCCTCGCAGCGCTGACGGTTTGGCAATGGACTGGCTTGAGGTGCCCTTCGGCCCCTGCTTTCCCGGTTTGCCGGGAGGATTGAGACTGACCTTGACGCTCGACGGTGACGGGGTGACCGAGGGCCAAGCGACATCTCTGGTAGCTATGGGCACCCCCTCTGAAGAGGTGGCGGTCGAAACCTTCATCGAGCGCCTGGCGGCGGCCACGCCGTTGGCACCGGTAAGTTACCGCCTCTTGGCCTGCCGCGCTATCGAGCAGGCGGCTGGTCTGGAGCCAGATCCGGCCGTCGAGCGGGGCCGGGCGGCCGCTCTTGAGCGAGAGCGCATCGCCAGCCATCTGGGCTGGCTGGCCCAGTTGGGCCGCCAGCTCAGCTTTGTCTGGTTGACACGTCGTGCGGCGGCTTTGCAATTGGAAACCCAGCGCGCCGACGGGGAGCAGCTTGTTGTCCTGCGGCCGGCGCTGCAGGCGCTCATCGCACGGCTCGAGCATACGCCCCTTCTCAAAGCGCGCTTGAAAGGCATCGGCGCTTTGCCCCACGGCTCCCAGGATCTAAGAGGCCCGGTGGCACGCGCCTCCGGCCGGACCGAAGATGCCCGCCAGGCGGACGCAATGTATTGCGAGCTGGGTTTCGAGCTGTACATTGAGGGCGCTGGGGACGCCTGGGCGCGTTTCCGGCAGCGGCATGTTGAGATCGTGACCAGTCTCGATCTCGTAGAGGCCGCCGGAGACCCTGAGCTCCCCAAGCTGCGAGCCATCGACAGCCCTTCCGGAACGGGGGAGGCGACCGTGGAAACGCCGCGCGGCCGCTCCACATTGCAGCTGACCCTGGAGCGAGGGCAGGTGGTATCGGTCGAGCTGGACGGCGCCTGCCGCCAACATATCGGCCTGGCCGCCGACCTGGTCGAAGGTCAGGAATTGGGTGATGCCTTGGTGGCGGTCGGGTCACTGGATCTCTCGCCCTGGGAGGTGAGCTCATGACTGTCGCCATAGTGTTGCTCACACTGTTGGTTGGCGCTTGGTTACTGGCTGTGATTGAGGCCTGGCTCACGACCGGCCGCCTGCGACCGGTCGCCCCGCTGCTTGCGGGCCTGTCGCACCTGGGCCGCGAGTCCATCTTGGCGCGCAAGCCCGACCGGCTGTTTTTCGAGACCGCACCAGTGTTGTTGCTGGTGGTGGCGGTGCTCGGTGCTGCCGTACTTCCGCTGACGCCGGATCTGGTCATTGCTGATCTGGCCACCGGCGCCTTGTTTCTCAACGCGGTGCTTGCCTATGTGTTGGTATCGCTGATCATGGCTGGTTGGGGCCCGAACGGCGCCTACGCGATGATAGGTGGCTGGCGTTTTCTCGGCCAACTTATCGCCTACTCCATGCTTATCGTCATGCCCATTACGGCGACCGCCATGCGCGCCGAGTCCCTGTTGAACAGCGTCATCGTCGAGTCTCAGGCCGGTTTATGGAACATCGTTTACCAACCGCTGGGGTTTGTGTTGTTTTTCATCGCCGCTATGGCGTTGGCGTTCCGCTCACCCTTCGACCTGCCTACCGCACCCGGCGAGTTAGCCGGCGGGGTCGACGCCGAATACACCGGCGTGCGCCTGACAGTGTTGCGGCTAGCACGATTGGTGATGCTAATCACCCTGTCTGCCGCGACTACGGTGTTCTTTCTCGGTGGCTGGCAGGGGCCGCTTTTGCCGCCCTGGGCCTGGAGCCTGATCAAGACTCTGGCGGTAGCCGTATCGATGTTGCTGGTTGGCTACTATTTGCCGCGTATTCGCGAGGCGGATCTGCTGGGTTGGTGCTGGAAGTTTGGAATCCCCCTGGCGCTGCTCAATATTTTGATAGTCGGATTGCTCATCCTGGTGGTGCCCTAATGGTTGCACAGGCTTTTTTTGTCGGCGTATTCGGGCTGGCTGCGATCGGTTTCGGTGTGGCGGTGTTCCGTACCGCGTCTATGGTGCGTTCTGCGCTGGCGCTGCTGTTTTCACAGGCCGCCGTGGGCTGCATGTTTCTGGCCATGCAGGCCGAATTTCTGGGCGTGCTGCAGATTATGATGATGGCCACCGAAATGAGCATCATGGCCATCTTCATGGTGATGTTCATGATGGACCCCGGTGGGCTTGGCGGGATGGATATGAGCCACCAGAAGCGCTTTTCGATTGGTGCTGGAGCCATTGCCGCCACCACCGCCATCTCGGTAGCGCTGTTCTCTGATTGGGGGCCGATATTCGCCGAGGCGCCGGATGCTGCAATGCAAACGCGGGAGCTCGGTTTTGAAATGTTGGATCGCTCTATGCTGATTTTCGAGACCGCCGCTATCACCATCCTGACCGCAATGATCGCGGCTACGGCAGTAGCGATTCCGGTGCGCCAGCCCGGCGTCGACACAGGAAAGCTCGACAAGGAAAACGGTGATAAAGAACAGGAGGCTTCAAAATGACTCCGGTACTGATCCTGGCACTTCTGACCGGCGCCATTCTCTTTGGTGTCGGTATCTATGGCGCGCTCTCGCAGACTAACCTGGTCATGATAATGATGGGAGTGGAGCTGATTCTGGCGGGCGCGCTGGTGAACCTTGTGGCCTTCTGGCGCTTTCTGCATCCGGAGGTCTACGCCGGACAGATGTTTGTGCTGGTGGTAATGACGGTTATGGCAGTGGAGATGGCCGTCGGTTTCGGCGTCGCAATTGCACGCTTCCGGGCCAAGGGCTCGGTCGAGATGGAAGAGGCCGGAGACCTGCAGGGATGAGTGACCTGGTCTTGCCCATAGTGTTCCCTTTGCTTGCGGCCGCTGCCATTCTGCTGCTGCGCCGGGGAGCGGCTATTTTGGCGCTGGTCGGGGTCGCACTTAGTTTGGCGGCAAGCCTTAAGCTTTTGGGGGCGGTCGCCAGTGGTGACTCCGCAACCCTGCTGCTGCCAGGCTTGCCGGATCTACCCTTGCGGTTGACCGCCGAGCCGTTAACCGCGTTGCTCAGTGTAGTGGTTGCCGCCGTGGCGACTTGCGTGTTGATTTATTCGGTAGGCTATATGAAGCGGGAGTCCGGCCTACCCCGCTTTTTTGCCGTTATGTCCTTGTTTGTTGCCGCCATGCAGGCCCTGGTTCTGGCCGGCGACTGGGTTCTGGTGCTCGCCGCCTGGGAGCTGATTGGCTTGTGCAGTTACCTGCTGATCGGTTTCTGGTTTCAGCGGCCCGAAGCGGCGAACGCCGCGAGCCGTGCCTTTCTCTACACCCGCAGTGCCGATCTTGGTCTGTACATCGCGATATTCACCCTCATGGGGGCGGCGGGCACCAGCGAGATCGCCGCCACCCTGAATGTCGACGGAGACACCGCCGTGGCGGCCGGGCTTTTGTTGCTGCTCGCTATCATGGGCAAGTCTGCCCAGATCCCCCTCCAGGACTGGCTTATGCGTGCCATGGCGGGGCCCACACCGGTGTCGGCGTTGTTGCACTCGGCGACACTGGTGGCAGCAGGTGCCATTTTACTGATCCGTGTAGCGCCGCTGCTGACGCCGGAAGTTTTGCTCGCTATTGGGCTGGTGGGCGGTATTACTACCGTGGCGGCAGGTCTGATTGCGCTTGCCGAACGTGACCTCAAGCGCCTGCTGGCGGCCTCAACCGCCAGTCAGTATGGTCTGATGCTGATTGCGGTCGGCGCCGGGGTGCCGCTGGCGGCGTTGTTGCATCTGCTTGCCCATGCCGCCATCAAGAGTGGCCTGTTTTTAGCAGCCGGTGAATTTCAGCATGCGCGCGGCGGCACGGCTCTGGAGCGCTTGCGTGGTGTAGGGCGCGTCCGGCCCTGGACTTTCTTCGGCTTCGCATTGGCAGCGCTGGCCCTAGTGGGTGCTCCACCGCTGAGCGGCTTCTTCTCAAAGGACGCGGTGATCGCCGCCGCACTGTCCGCGCCAAGTGTCGCCTGGCTCGCTCCCCTGGCACTGGCGGGCACACTGCTGACCGGTGCCTACTTGGCTCGCGCGCTGCGGCTGCTATGGCACGAGCGCGAGGAGGGTGAAAACGAAAACCGTTCGGTGGCCGGCGCCCGCTGGATGGGGCTGGGAGTATGGGCCCTGGTAATCCCAGCCGTCTTCCTGGGTCTGACCTTCGGTCCCATTGAAGCCTTGTTGGGTTTGCCCGGCCCTGGAGACCATGGCACTACCGCCATGCTGTTCGGGCTTCTCGCGGCAGCGGCCGGTCTGGCGCTGGGCTGGCTGGTACCGGCATCTCGCTTGCTTGGCCCTTTCCACCCCTGGGCACAATCGGGGCTGGTCATCGCCGGAGGGCTCTCCTTCTGGATCGGCCGACCAGCCATGGCCATTGCCTACGGCTGCCAGCGCCTGGAGCGTGGCCTATACGCGACCGTCCTGAGTGTCGGCCGCGGAGGCTTCTTCATTGCTCGAGGTTGCGGGCGCGTGGAACGAGGTTTGTATGCGGTGGTGTTGGGTACTGGCCGTGCCAGCTTGGCCGTGGCGCACTTGGTTCGGGTAGGAGATGAGCGCCGAATCGACGGCCTGATCTTCGCCCTGGTGGCCAGCGTACGAGGCTGGGGAGACCGCGCCCGCGTCCTGCAAAGCGGTTGGATTCACCACAGTCTGGCTATCAGCGCCGTGGTTACCGCCGTAACACTGATCATACTGCTTTCAGCCTCGTTGAGTTTCTAGAGGATAGCCATACTCATGCTACCAATTGTATCCCTTACTCTGTTTTTGCCGCTCGCCGGTGCCGCCCTGATTCTGGCCCTTCCGGGGCCGACGGCGCGAACCGTACACAGCATTGGTATTGGCACCGCCAGTTTAACTCTGGTCGGGGCGCTGGCCATGTGGCTGGAGGGAGTGAGCGGCGCGGGCTTTTCCCAAGTCGAAGAGCTCGAATGGATTCCGGCTATCGGTGCCGCCTACCGGGTCGGTGTGGACGGCATCAGCCTGCCCCTGGTGCTGCTGAGTGCTATGCTGTTTTTGGGGGCATTCATCTATGCTTCGTCGCTGCGCGAGCGCCCGCGCGCCTACGTGGCTTTGGTTCTGCTTCTAGAAACTGCAGCAATCGGCACCTTTGCCGCCCTCGACGGAATTCTGTTCTATGTGTTCTTCGAAGTCTCCCTGGTGTCGATGTATTTCATGATTGCCGGTTGGGGCCATGAGGACCGGCAGCGGGCGGCTCTGATGTTTTTTATCTACACGCTTCTGGGCAGCCTGCCGTTATTGCTCGCCATCCTGGGGCTTTACCTCGGCAGTCCCGATCCCAGCTTCGACATGCGCGCCTGGATCGCTAATCCACCGCTGGAAGGGGCTGCGGCCATGTGGGCGCTGGTCGCCATGCTGGTTACTTTTGCGGTCAAGATCCCCGCCGTACCGTTGCACACTTGGTTACCTGCCGCCCACGTCCAGGCGCCGACTGTCGGCAGTGTCATCCTGGCCGGCATCATGCTGAAATTTGGAACCTACGGGCTGGTTCGCTTCGCCCTACAAATGACTCCCGAGGCGTTCCACGAAGCCGGCGTCGTTGTCCTGGTGTTCGGTGTCATCGGCGCGCTCTATGGCGCCTTCGCCGCTCTGGCGCAGACCGATCTCAAGCGTCTGGTGGCCTATACGTCGATTAACCACATGGGCTATGTGATCATCGGCGTCGCCGTGGCTGCACTGGCTCTGGACCCTTCAGTGCGTGCCACCGCACTCGATGGCGCCGTCCTGCAGATGTTCAGTCACGGTTTGGTTACCGGTGCATTGTTCTTCCTGGTGGGGATGATTCAGGAGCGCGCACATACTCGCGAGATGGGCGAATTTGGCGGCCTACTAAAAACGGTTCCGCTGTTGGGCTGGTCCTTTATGTTGGCGGCCTTTGCGTCGCTGGGCCTGCCTGGTCTGGCGCACTTTCCAGGGGAGTTCCAGATATTTCTGGGTACGCTTGGTAGTGTGCCCGCCGCCGTCGTGTCGATACTGGGCCTTGCTATCATTGCGGGTACCTTTCTCAAAGCGATTCGCGAAACCTTTCTTGGCGAGCCTCAGTCACGTTGGCATAGCATGCCCGACCTGAGTTTGCGCGAAGTGCTCGCGCTGGCGCCATTACTGGTTCTCACCGTAGCTACCGGGGTGGCACCATCCTGGGTGCTGGACACCATTCACCGGACTACCTCGGCGTTGGTGCTATAATGGGGCGTGATCTGGCATTGTTAATTCCCGAGATCGCTGTGCTGCTAGCCGCAGTCAGCGCGCTGATTGCAGAAATACTGCGCAGGCCTCGAGCTTCGCTGGCTCTCGCCATGCTGGGCCTGTTCGTCGCCACGGGACTGACCATACGTTTGGTGGGTACAGACACCACCGTATTCGGTGGCAGTTTTCGGATAGACGCGCTCAGCATCTGGGCAAAGCTGATTTTATTGCCGGCGACGATGCTGTCTTTGCTGCTGGCGAGCGCGGAAGTGCGCGGCACCGTGCGTGAGGGCACGGTCTACAGTTTATTATGTTTAGCTACCGTTGGTGCTCTTATTCTAGCCGGCGCCGGCGATATGATGTTTCTGGTTCTGGGCCTGTTGCTCACCAGTTTGGCGACCTTTGCTCTGGTGGCCTACCCGGACGACGATCCTGCCACCGAAGCCGCCATGAAATACTTTGTGTTTGGTTCGGTGGCTGGCGCGGTGATGATCTTTGGTCTCACGTACTGGTTCGGTGCCGCCGGCTCCACAATGATTGCCGACCTTGAGGGTACGGAGGCCATCCCTTTGGCTGTCATATTCGGTTTGGTGGCGGTTATTGTCGGTCTTGGCTATAAAGCATCTCTGGTTCCATTTCATTTTTGGGTGCCGGATGCCTATGAAGGTGGGCCCTTATCGGTTGCAGCCTTCCTGTCTGTGGTGCCCAAGGTGGGCGCGTTGTTTGCGCTAACTCAAGTGTTTCGTGACCTGCCTTCCGAAAGCGGTGGGCCCGCTGTTATCGCGGGACTAGCCGTACTGAGTATGACCTACGGTTACCTTGCCGCGTTGGTGCAGGATAATGTTGTTCGACTGCTGGCTTACTCATCTATTGCCCAGTCCGGGTACTTCCTCCTGGGTATTGTGGCGCTGGGCGAAAGTTCTTTTGCTTTGCCATCAATCATTTTTTTCGCTGCCGCGTACGCCGCTATGAATCTGGGGGCTTTCGCCGTTATCGCTGCGGTTGGGCGTACGCTAAACGATTTCAACGGCCTGGGGCGCGCTCAACCACTGGTGGGAGTCGCCATGGTACTTTTCCTGCTCTCGCTGGTAGGCATTCCGCCACTCGCTGGTTTCGTTGGCAAATTCCTGCTCTTTGCCGCTGCTATCCATGCGCAGTTTACCTGGTTGGCTGTAGTGGCGATTCTCAACAGTGTGCTCGCTCTCGCAGTATATATGCGTATTATCGTGCCTATGTATAGGCAAGAAGAGGTGCCTCATGACGCTGCTAGTATTTGGATCGATATCGTGACGCTAACGGCGCTGTTAGCCACGGTTACTATTGGACTGGCCGCCCAGTTCTTCTTTGTGAAGTCGATGGCATAGCGCATTCTCGGCGTCGTTCCTAGACAGATACTTGTTGTGTTTACCGTTACTTCTGATATCTCGCTCATCATCTTTCCCAGAGAAGTCAGAAGCTTCAATGTTATTTGCTGCCGCTATGCCGGCGGCGGGGGCGAGAAAGTATGGATTCGATAACGCAGGCGGCCCTGGGGGGCGCCCTGGGCGGGGCGGTGCTGGGGCACCGGTTCGGGCGCGCCGCGGTGGTCGCCGGCGCGCTGCTCGGCACTCTGCCGGACATGGACGTGCTGATCGACTATGGCGATGCGGTGGCCAACTTTTCCCAGCACCGTGGTTTCAGCCATTCGCTGTTGGTGCTGGTGCCCCTGGCGGTGGTGCTGGCGGCGCTACTCAGTCGTTGGCAGCGCAGCGTATCGTTCCGCCGCTGGCTGACCTTCACCGGCGCCATCCTGATCACGCACCCGTTGCTGGACGCCTTCACCACCTACGGCACCCAACTGCTCTGGCCGCTGGGGCCGCCGGTGGCCTGGCACACCATTTTTATTATCGACCCGCTCTACACGCTGCCGCTGCTGGTGGCGGTGATCATCGTCCTGGTCCGGCCGCCGGCGATCCGCGCGTTGACGGTGGGGCTGGCGCTGTCGAGCCTGTACCTGGCCTGGAGCCTGGCGGCGCAGCAGTGGGTGGACCACCGGGTGCACCAGGCGCTGGCCGGCACCGGCTACCAGACGGCGCCGCGCATGGTGCAGCCGATGCCGTTCTCCACGCTGCTGTGGCGGGCCACGGTGCTGCACCGCGAAGAACGCCTGGAGATCGTCACCGGGCTGCTGGACGGCGATGTGCCGCTGCATATTGAAGGCTTTCCGCGGGACGCCAATCTGGTCGCCTCGGCCAAGCAGCTGGACGACGGCCGCCGTCTGGAATGGTTCACCGGCGGCTTTCTGGATTACCGGTTGGAGGACGGGCGGCTGGTGGCCACCGACATCCGCCTCGGCGTGCCCGGCGCCCACCCCTTCCAGTTCGTGATCGCCGAGGCCCAGGGCGGGCCCGACAACCTGGCTTGGCAGGCGGTGCGCAGCACGCGCCTGGCCCGGCCGATGGTCAACGAAGACGCCTGGCCGGCCCTGTTTCGCCGCACCCTGGGGCTTAGTCCGGTGCTGTGCCTGCGTGAACTCAAGCTGGCGTCGTCGGGCGCTGCCTGCGAGGGGACGCTGCCGCCGTTGGGCTCGCAGTGAGCCGGGTTACTCCCAGCCGGCCAGCACCAGCTTGCCGATGGTCTTGCCGGACTCGATGCGCCGGTGCGCCTCTTTGAGGTTGGCGGCGTTGATCGGCCCCAGGGACTCCGAGAGGGTGGTCTGCAGGACGCCTTCTTCCACCAGCCGGGCGGTGGCGCGCAGGATTCCGCCCTGGCGTTCCATGTCCACGCCGAACAGGGCGCGGGTGAACATGAACTCCCAGGCGAAGCGGGCGCTCTTCGGTTTCAGCGGGTTCACGTCCAGGGGGCCGCGGGCGTCGACGATGGTGACGATGCCGCCCAGCGGCGCGACCAGCTCGCAGACGTCGCTCCAGTAGGCGTCCGGTTCCTGGGCCAGCAGGATGGCGTCCACCTGCTCGATGCCCAGCCCTTTCATGGGCTCGCGCAGGCCGTTGCGGTAGTCGATGGTGTGGGTGGCGCCCATGGCGGTGCACCAGTCCGCCGAGGTCTGACGTCCGGCGGTGGCGATCACCGTCATGCCGAAGTGGCGGGCGGCCAGCTGGGTGGCGATGGAGCCGACACCGCCGGCGCCGCCCACCATCAGCAGGGTCTTGCCGGCGGCGTTTTCCGGAGTCAGGCCGAGCTGGTCGGTGAGGCTTTCCCAGGCGGTGAGCACGGTCAGCGGCAGGGCGGCGGCTTCCTGCATGCCGGTGCCTTCGGGCATCTTCGCCACCAGGCGCTCGTCCACGCACTGGTACTGGGCGTTGCTGCCCTGGCGCTGCATGGCCCCGGCGTACCAGACCCGGTCGCCGGGCAGGAAGTCGCGGACTTCGGCGCCTACCGCTTCCACCCGACCGGCGGCATCATAGCCGAGTACTTTATGGCCCTTCTCCGCCAGGGGGCGTTGGCGTACCTTGGTGTCCACCGGGTTGACCGATACCGCCTCCACCGCCACCAGCAGGTCGCGGGGGCCTGGTTTGGGCTGTTCCAGCTGGATGTCTTCCAGGGCGTGGACGTCTTCGATGGCGCGGGGTTGGTTAAAGCCGACGGCCTTCATAGGGTCTCCGTGGGAATACGAATGTCACTGGGGTTTTAAATAATAAGGATACCATCATGCGTTTTGACGAATACCGCAATCTCGACGGCGTGGCGCTGGCCAAACTGGTGGCGGACGGGGAAGTGACCGCCGCCGAACTGCTGGAGCTGGCCATCGCCCGTGCCGAGGCGGTGAACCCGGCCCTCAACGGCCTGATCATTCCGCTTTACGACCAGGCTCGGGAACAGGCGGCGGGCGCCTTGAGCGGCCCCCTGGCCGGGGTGCCCATGCTCACCAAGGACCTGTTCCAGGAGATCGGCGGCGCCCCCAACTATCAGGGTAACAAAGCCCTCAAGCGGGCCGGCCATAAGGCGCCGGTGGATTCCGAGCTGGTGCGCCGCTGGAAGGCGGCCGGGGTGGTGCTGTTCGGGCGCACCAATACGCCGGAATTCGGCGCCAAGGGCATCACCGAGCCGGAGGCGTTCGGCGCCACCCGCAACCCCTGGAACACCGACCACACGCCGGGTGGCTCCTCCGGCGGTTCCGCGGCCCTGGTGGCGGCGGGCGTGGTGCCGTTCGCCGGTGCCAACGACGGCGGCGGCAGCATCCGCATTCCCGCCGGCTGCTGTGGCCTGTTCGGCCTCAAGCCCGGGCGCGGGCGCACGCCCTGGGGGCCCAACTTCAGCGAGGCCATGCACGGCATTTCCATGAATCACGTGGTGACCCGCTCGGTGCGCGATTCCGCGCTGCTGCTGGACGCCACCCAGGGCGAGGAAGTGGGCAGCCTGTTCCGCATCGCGCCGCCGGAGCGCAGCTACCTGAGCGAGCTGGAGAGCGACCCCAAGCCGCTGCGCATTGCATTCTCCACCACCTCGCCGATCGGCACCGAGGTGGACCCGGAAGCGGTGGCCGCGGTGGAGGACGCCGCCCGCCTGCTGGAGTCCCTGGGCCACAAGGTGGAGCAGGCGTCGCCGAAAATGGACATGCTGGCCATGAGCATGGACTGGCTCTCCATGTGGTTCGCCAACTGCGCCGCCAGCGTGGACTGGGTGCGCGAAGAAACCGGCTGCGGCAACGACGGCTTCGAACTGGACACCCTGGCGATGGCGGCGTTCGGCCACGCCACCTCGGCGCCGGACTACGTGCGTGGTTACCAGCGCTGGCAGGGGTATTCCCGGGCGCTGGCGGAATTCCACCAGCAGTACGATCTGTGGCTGACGCCCACCCTGGCGTTGCAGCCGGCGCGCATCGGCGCCTCGGAAACGCCGGCCTGGCAGCAGCGCATGCTCAAGGTGATTCTCAAAGTGGGCGCCGAAAAGCTGGTGATGAAAACCGGCCTGGTGGAGCAGATGGTGAAGGAGAACCTGAAGTACGTGCCTTTCACCCAGCTCGCCAACGTCACCGGGGTGCCGGCCATGTCGGTGCCGCTGCACTGGTGCGAAAGCGGCCTGCCGCTGGGGGTGCAGCTGGTCGGCGATCACGGCAGCGAGGGCCTGCTGTTCAAACTGGCCGGTCAGCTGGAGCGGGCGCGGCCCTGGTTCAACCGTATGCCGGATCTGTAACCGGGCTCAGGCCCCTTCGCCCTGGGGCAGAGGGGGCCACCAGGCCTGGATGCGGTGTTCGGACACCGCCGCCAGGTCGCCGAACTGCAGCAGCACGAACTCGCTCTGCGTGGGGCGGAAGAACAGCTGATCGCCGGGCACCAGCTCGGAGGCCGGCGAGCCGTTGTACATCATCTGATTGGTGCTGGCGCCGTACAGGTCATTGCGGCGGATGCCCGGCGGCGACACCGGCTCCGCTTTCCAGTAACCGCCGTAGATGAAATAAGTGCGTCGCCGGTTGGGGTCCCACAGGGCCCAGGCGTCGCCCAACGGCAGCGGGCCGGGCAGGGTGAGCCCGTCCAGCGCCTTGAGCACCGGCGCGGCGATAAAGGCGGCGGGCTCGAAGTCCTTCAGGCTGGGCACGTCGAAATCCGACGGCTTGACCAGGCAGGAGCCGGCCGCCAGCTCGTTGAGCGGCGTCTCGTCGCCGTGCAGCGTGAAGGTGGGGCTGCCGGCACCGTTGAACGTGAGCGGCTGCTCGCGCAGTTCAGGGGCGACCTGGTAAAGCCTGTCGATAAAGCTTTGATAGACCGCCTGGGCCTTGCGCAGGCTGGTGTCGCGGCTTTCCACCAGGTCCGGCAGCTTGCCCACATGGGCGTCGTAGCCCATGAAGCCGGCGAACGCCAGATGGCGGGGGTGGGCGGCGATGCGCTCAAGCAGTGCGTCCAGTTGCCCGGGCTCGGTGAGCCCGCCGCGGTGCAGACCCACGTCGATTTCCACATTGATGCGCAGCCGGCGGTCCAGCCGCCGGGCCAGTTCCAGGTACTCCTTCAGCCGCGCGTCGCTGTCGATCAGCCATTGCAACTGGCGGTCCGGGTCGAAGCCGGCGTCCTCCGGCAGTTCCTCATAGAAGCGGGCGGCGGCCCGCACCGGCATGGGTTTGCCGAGCAGCAGGTCGCAGCCCGGCTCCGCCTCGGCCATGGCGTTGATGAACGGCTGGTGGAACACCATCACCCGGTCGGTGCCGGTCTGCGCCATCACTTCGCGGATCAGCGGCACGCTGGGCAATGATTTGGCGACGATGCGGTAGGCGCGGCCCGGCGGCAGCGCCTGCTGCAGGCGGCGGCAGTTGGCCGCCAGCCGTTGCCGGTCGATGAACAGCAGCGGGCGCCCCGGCCCGCTGTCGCGGAACAGGGTGTTGTAGGGCTGGAAGTAGGCGCCGTGGGGGCCGCCCTGGTCGCCGGGTTTCAGCCACCAGGCCGCCGCCAGGCCGCCGCCCAGGGCGAGCAGGAAGGTGCGCCTTTTCATGCCGGTTGCCCCTTGGCGTCGATGCCGAACAGGTGTCTCAGGTGATCATTGAGCAAGCGTCCGCGCGGGTCCAGCTCGCGGCGCAGGGCGAGGAAGTCGTCGAAGCGCGGATAGAGTTCGCGCAGTTCGTCGGCGCCCAGGCTGTGCAGCTTGCCCCAGTGCGGACGGCCCCGGTGCCGGCGCAGCACCGGCTCGGTGGCGCGGAACAGCGGCGTGGCGTCCTGCTTGAAATACTGATGGATCGACAGGCTGGCCCCGGCGCGGCCGCTGAACATGGACAGCAGCGTGTCGTCGGCGGCGCTGTAGCGGAACTCAATCGGGAAGAACACATTGATGTCCTGCTCGCGGATTACCTCGCAGACTTCCTGCAGGCACTCGATGCCTTTCTCCGCCGGCACCGTGTATTCCATTTCGTTGAAGCGCACCGTGCGGCGGTTGGCGTAGATCTTGTGGGCCGGCCCTCGGCGGCGGTTTTCCTCGACGAAAAAGGTCACCAGCTTCTGCAGGGTGGAGGTCATCCAGCCGGCGCGCATGCTCAGCTCGCAGACGGTCTCCAGCAGGTCGTTGCTGTCGTCCTGGGCCAGGTCGTCCTCCGGGTCGTCGGTGAGCGACATGGTTTTGACGATGGCGGTGCCGCCGAGGGGAAAGGCGAAAAACTCGATGTTGCGGAAGTTGTCCTTCTCCCGCTCCACGAAGTCCATGGCTTCGTCCAGCGGCAGCGTCCAGGTGTGCTCTTCCAGCCGGTAGGCCGGGGCGCTGTCCAGGGTCACGGCGGTGATCAGGCCCAGGGCGCCCAGGCCGCAGCGGGCCGCCTGGAAGCGGTCGCCGTCCTTATGGTCGAGCCGGTGCAGGGTGCCTTCGGTGTCCATCAGTTCCAGGCCCACCACCTGGTCGGACAGGCACGGCAGGCCCAGGCCGGTGCCGTGGGTGCCGGTGGCGATGGCGCCGGCCAGCGACTGCAGGTTGATGTCCGGTTCGTTGATCAGGCTGCGGCCTTCGCCCCAGGCCTCGCTGCTGGCCTGGGCGATGCGGGTGCCGGCGCCGAAGCGCAGGGCGCCGGCGTCGACGCTGCGCAGCCCGTTGAGGGCCTCCAGGGACACCAGGGTGTCGCCGGTGGGCACCACGGCGCTGAACGAGTGGCTGCCGCCGAACGGCCGCACCGTGCCTTCGGTGTTGGCGAGCAGCCGGGCCAGGGCGGCTTCGTCCGCCGGGTAAGCCAGGTTGCGCGGCCGCGCGGTCTGGTTGCCGGACCAGTTCTGCCAGCTGGCGCGCTCGCCCTGTGCCTTGCCGTCGGCTTGCCCGGCGCCGGCCAGGGTCGGTACGGCGGCGGCGCCGGCGGACGCGGCCAGCGCTTTCAGGAAGGCGCGGCGGGGAAGTCGTTGCAACATGACGGCGGAGTCCTTTCGGCTATTGTTGTACTCGGCACCGGCGGCGGCACCTTATACCTTAATGGTACTGTCGTGCCAGAAAAGTGCAATAGTCTATCGTGCGTCCCGTGCACGGGTCGTCAATGCCAGGGGCCGGCTTCTAGTCCAGCCCCAATTCGCTCCACATCTCGTCGACCCGGGCTTTGACGTCGTCATCCATGCTGATCGCCCGGCCCCACTCGCGGTCCGTTTCACCCGGCCATTTGCTGGTGGCGTCGAGGCCCATCTTGGAGCCCAGTCCGGCCACCGGCGAGGCGAAATCCAGATAGTCGATGGGGGTGTTCTCCACCAGCACGGTGTCCCGGGCCGGGTCCATACGCGTGGTGATCGCCCAGATCACGTCCTTCCAGTCGCGGGCGTTAACGTCGTCGTCGCAGACGATCACGAACTTGGTGTACATGAACTGGCGCAGGAACGACCACACCCCCATCATCACGCGCTTGGCGTGGCCCGCGTACTGCTTCTTCATGGTCACCACCGCCATCCGGTAGGAGCAGCCCTCCGGCGGCAGATAGAAATCAACGATTTCCGGGAACTGCTTCTTCAGGATCGGCACGAAGATTTCGTTCATCGCCACGCCCAGCACCGCCGGTTCGTCCGGCGGCCGGCCGGTGTAGGTGCTGTGGTAGATCGGGTCGCGGCGGTGGGTGATGCGGTCCACGGTAAACACCGGGAAGCGCTCCACTTCGTTGTAGTAGCCGGTGTGGTCGCCGAACGGCCCTTCGTCGGCGTACTCGCCGGGCTGCAGATGGCCTTCCAGCACGAACTCGGCACTGGCCGGCACCTGCAGATTGGAGCCCAGGCATTTCACCAGCTCGGTGCGTGAGCCGCGCAGCAAACCGGCGAAGCCGTACTCGCTGAGCGTGTCCGGCACCGGCGTCACCGCGCCGAGAATGGTGGCCGGATCGGCGCCCAGCGCCACCGCCACCGGGAACGGCTCGCCCGGGTGGGCCTCCTGCCATTCCTGAAAATCCAGGGCACCGCCCCGGTGGCCCAGCCAGCGCATGATCAGCTTGTTGCGGCCGATCAGCTGCTGGCGGTAGATGCCCAGGTTCTGGCGTTCCTTATTGGGGCCACGGGTGATCACCAACGGCCAGGTCACCAGCGGGCCGGCGTCGCCGGGCCAGCAAGTCTGGATCGGCAGCTGGGTCAGGTCCACGTCGTCGCCTTCGATGACGTGTTCCTGGCAGGGGCCCGAGCCGCCCACCTTGGGGTTCATGCTCAGCACCTTGCGGAAGATCGGCAGCTTCTCCCAGGCGTCGCGGAATCCCTTGGGCGGCTCAGGCTCCTTCAGGAAGGCCAGCAGCTCGCCGAGTTCGCGCAGCTCTTCCACCGACTCCCGGCCCATGCCCAGCGCCACGCGCCGCTCGGTGCCGAACAGATTCCCCAGCACCGGGATCGACGACCCCTTGGGGTTCTCAAACAAAATCGCCGGCCCGCCCGCCTTCAGCGTGCGGTCGCAGATCTCGGTCATCTCCAGGCGCGGGTCCACCTCGCGGGTCACCCGTTTCAGTTCGCCCAGCTTTTCCAGTTGCTGAATAAAGTCGCGCAGGTCGCGGTATTTCATCAATCCAATCTCGCCGGCTGCAAGGTGGCGGCAGTATAGCAGCCGACCCACCGTCTCCGGGGCTGCCCGCATGGACAGTATGATTGGCATCGGCAAACAAAGCGGTCACGCGAGCGGGTACGGGCCGCAAAACGATAGGTTTGTAACTTTATGAAATATCTGATTTATTCGGCTCTATATAAAAACCAGAGGTTGGGATGGGGCGAAGACGTGTTCATTGGATACTTGAGCCGGCGTCCTAGTACCTGTTAGTAATTTCGAAAGGTGATTGAGTGAAAGATGAGCTCGTAGCTTTAGTACCTTTTATCGGTATTCTTGGTGTGGTAGTTGGTGCTTTGCTACAAGGCTTCTTCAACCGGAAGAATCAGGTAGCAAGCAGTCTCTCTGAGCTGCAAAACAAAGCCTATTCTGATTTTCTAAATTCTGTATCGAAAATAGCTGTGGCTCAGCGTAAAGATCAACGAACTGCAGTAACCGGGGAGCTTTCAAACTTAGCTGACGCTAAATCGCGAATTTGTGTATACGGCCATGCAAGTGTGGTTCATCACCTAGCCGATTTCCTGAGAGCTGGGGGTACGCTGCAAACCGAACAAGAAATTCTATCATTCACAAGGTTATGTCTCCAGATTCGTGGGTCTGTAGGTATGCACGATAAGGAGCTTTACTCTTCGGACATCTCCCAACTTCTGTTTAGTATTGATGTCAAAGATGTCAAAACACCAGGCGCCTAATGATAACAAATGCATCAAATTCGTTCCGGCCCTATGGGCCCCCACCGGGCGCCCTAGTCGGACACCGTTTATGCAAGCGTTATCTGTAAAGTAGACACCGAAGATGATTGTAGACCGACTAGCTCCTAAAGACTTCGAACGTCAAAGTATTCAGTACTTAATCCAGTCTATAGATCTAATTACCTCAAACGATCATAAAGATGAGGATATCGAAGATTATGAAGTGGATATGGCAGAGTGCTGGAAATATCATCAAGGAATTTTAAATAATTCTTTAACTTTACTATTTTTAAGTCTAGAAAACTTAATCAAGAAAGAGATATGCAAAATCTCTCCTCTTATGCTTCTTGCGGACGAGCCCAAAAAGTGGGGAGGTCGCACATCTTCGAAGAAATTTAGTGAGCTTTTCATACTTCAATTTGATGATCTCTTAGCTCTCTATCAAGAACTAGGTTTGGGGAAAATATCAGATCAAACAGCTAGCAAACTCGAAGATCTCAGGAAAAAGAGAAATCAGATTACGCATGGAGTTATTGAAGATAACATCACTCCTCAATATATATTGGATATATTTTATACGCTTATGGTTCACATATGGGGTCCTGGTATATGGTGGACTCAACTTAAGGAACATATATTTAATGAACCATTGTTTGGGATCTACGACTCAGACCATGAAAAAGCCAGCGTTACTACATATATTGAATTTTTTGTTTCTTATTTAGGAAATAAACGTACGGGAGAAATGCTGGGTCACAACCTCAAGCAGAGAAACTATTTCTGCCCTGAATGTCATTACTGGCTTAATCACGAATGGGATGTAACAGATTCAAAGTATGCAATCCTTTCTCCAAATACACCTAGCTCGGAAACTTTATTCTGTGTCGTTTGTAGTGCATCACATAATGTCGAGCGAAAGAAGTGCCAAGAAGACGATTGCAAAGGAAACGTAATATGTATGGAGGGACGATGTTTGACATGCTTCTCCGAGCAAGATTACAGATAACAAATCGATTAACTGCGCGCCTGCGGCGCCGGACGCAGCAGAGCTGCGCCGGTTATTGAGGCGTTATCCAATAAAAAATAGGATTTAGGATTAAATGAGAACCAGAGAAATATTTACACCTGGACGATTCCCAACATGGACTTATGTCGATGATCACTTGAAGGACAAGGAAGATCAGCTGAGGGACACCATTGAAGATGGCTCAATGCTGGTATCAATATCTGGTCCCTCTAAATCAGGGAAGACAGTCTTCGTTGAGAACGTATTGGGAAGGGAGAATTTAATTCAGGTAACCGGGGCTGGCGTGAAAACGCCCTCTGATCTATGGCTGCGAGTTTTCGACATCATAGGGACCCCTATTGAAAGGAGCTCCAATACTAGCTCAACGAAGTCGGGAACAATCGGTGGTAAGGTTGGAGGCGAAGGCGGAATTCTGGTCGCTAAAGCGAAGGGAGAAGCGTCGGCTTCGGCAAGTTATGAAAGTGGCCAAGTTGAGTTGGAAACGGCTGCGATTGATTTCTTGCAGCTACTAATCAGAGAATTGGCGGACACAGATTTCGTAGTCTTCATTGACGACTTTCACTACATAGAGCATTCAATCCAATCTGATTTGGCTGAGCAAATTAAAGAAGCGATCAGGCAAGGTGTAAAGTTTATCTGTGCTTCTGTGCCATACCATTCTGACGACGTCATTCGCAGCAATCCTGATTTGAGGGGCCGCTTTTTCTCAATAGACTTTGACTACTGGAATAGCGATTTTCTTAAGAAAATTGCTTACAAGGGGTTCGATAAAGCAAATATAGTCTATAGAAATGGCCTTGTAGATCGTCTTGCCGAGGAAGCAGCTGGTTCGCCCCAGTTAATGCAATACCTATGTTTAAACGCTTGTCTTGAAAAAGGGATAAGGGACGTCCCAGATAGCCCTACCGACTTAATATACGAAAAGGAATTCTTCGACGAAATCTGCCGCAGGACTGTCGCCTCGACAGACTATAGTTCGATAGCTGAGAAAATGTTAGATGGACCTAAAACACGAGGTTCAGATAGGAAAATCTATATATCAAAATTTGGGTGGCAAGGAGATGTGTATCGGTTTCTCCTTAAAGCATTATCGGTCGACCCTCCTCGGCTAAATTTTAGGTATCAGCCACTGGTCGACAGGATTGGTTCGCTATGTGACGGTGTTTCTCCCAGTGGTTCCAGCATCACAAATGCCTGCTTCCATACAGCTAATATTGCAAACGATTCCGCTAACGACAATGTGGTCGAATGGGATGGGGAAAACGACGTTTTCGATATTCGGGACCCCTATCTGTTGTTCTACCTTCGGTGGTCGGAGATTGCGGATGGCTAACCAGGGGCTGCAGCCGACCGGTGCAGTTCCCCCAGTACAGTAGACACTGCTGGCCTATGATTGAAGCTGGGAGGAACGCCGTGAACAGCCAACGTTACACCCCGGAGTCCAAGGACGAGGCGGTTCGGGAGGTGCTGCAGCGGAAAAGCCATGATGCCGGCTGCTCATACAAGAACCAATGATGCCGCCTCGAGCAATCAGGAAGATGTGGCTGAAAATATGGCCTAAATTGGTGGTAAAGCTTAATGGAGTGTTCCGGGGGCGTGATGAAGCTTTGGCGGAGACGGATAGTTGGTGTTCTTACTCTTGGTGGAGGATCAATCGGCGTTACCGCTGCACTTCCTCTGCTTCTGGCTCGGAGCAATCCTATTGAGTGGCTATTTTGTACCGGGTTTATCGTCATCTATGCATGGGGTGTCTGGTGCGGAGTTCGATTGCTTGAGAATCGGCCTGGCGCCGAGCGATCCGCCGCCAAGTATTGGCTGATCCAGATCCCTGCGTTTGGATCCCCTATCCTGGGATACTTTCTATCCAACGGCTTCCACGCAACGGTGGTACTCCAGGCCTTTCCATTCAAGATCGATGGCAATGTCTTGCTTGGTAGTACCTTTAATTACTCACTCATGCAGACTGGGAAGCCGTGGTTTATCGGGATTAACTTGTTTGCGGCCGTAGTCGCGTGGTGGCTTACTCGCGAAGCTTCGCGGAACCGCCCCTAACACTTAATTCAACCCGGACCTTTAGTCTCTCCTGCTTTAATGGACACCTCTTCATAATGGGGAAGGTTGACTTGACCAGACTCCAGTATCCAAGGAGGGTCTGGATGTATTCGGCCAAGTTCGCGCCATCTTCATCTCTCCTCCTGTAACCAAGACCCAAGAATGTTAAAAACAGACAGGGGTCCAAGGGATGCGTATTCAAAGGGTCGGGGCAGGCGCCGCCGTCATGGGGTTGCTCTGGGCGATGTCTTCGCCAGTGAGCGCCCATGAGCTGCAACCGGTTAACGTGACCGGCCAAACCCAGCAACAGCCGCCGCCGGTGGCGGCCTCGGAAGGCCGGGTGGACGGTGACGAATTGCGCACCCGTCCGATTCTGAGAACCGGGGAGGTAATGGAAACGGTGCCCGGGCTGATCGCCACCCAGCATTCGGGCAGCGGCAAGGCCAATCAGTACTTCCTGCGCGGTTTCAATCTGGATCACGGCACCGATTTCAATACGTCGGTGGACGGCATGCCGGTGAACATGCCCACCCACGGGCACGGCCAGGGCTACACCGATATCAATTTCCTGATTCCGGAAATGATCGATGACGTCTACTACCGGAAGGGGCCCTATTACGCCGGCGTGGGCGACTTCTCCGGTGCCGGTAGTGTGGATATCCGCACGCGCACCCGCGCCGAAGGGCAGCGTCTAAAGCTCACCGCCGGGGGCGACGACTATTACCGGGCGCTGCTGTACGGCGGCTCGGCGGTGGGCGACGGCGACCTGGTCTACGCGCTGGAGAGCCAGACCTACAACGGCCCCTGGGAGGACGTCAGCGAAGACGTGGAGAAGTATAACGGTCTGCTTCGCTATGGCTGGAACCAGGGCGATACCCGCTACACCACCACGGTGATGGGCTACAGCAACCGCTGGAACAGCGCCGATCAGATCCCCCGGCGGGCGGTGCGCTCCGGTCTGATCGATGAGCTCGGCTCCCTGGATGAGGACGCCGGCGGTGAAAGCGAGCGCTATTCTCTGTCGCTCTCCTGGAGTAACCCGCGCCAGCAGGGCACGATTTACGCCATCGACTACGGGCTCAATCTTTGGTCCAACTTCACCTACTTCCTGGACGATCCGGCCAACGGCGACGAGTTCGAGCAGGTGGATGAGCGTGGCGTCTATGGCGGTGAGGTGTCGTTCAATAACGATCTGCGTCTGGCCGGCATGCCGGTGACCGGCCGCTGGGGGCTCAGCCTGCGGTACGACGACATCCGCGATGTGGGCCTGTTCAGCAGCGCCGGGCGGCAACGTATCGGCACGGTGCGTCGCGACGAGGTGTCGCAAACCGCCGCCGGAGTGTTCGGCAGCCTGGAGTTTCAGCTCGCCGAGCGCTGGCGGGCCACCGCCGGGCTTCGCTATGACCACTATTACTTCGATGTGAACGACCGCGCCGGCATCAACGAAAACGGCGTCGACCTGTCCGCCAATTCCGGCAATGCGGACGACGGCATCGTCAGCCCCAAATTCAGTTTGGTGTGGCTGGCCAGCGAACAGGCCGAGTATTACCTCTCAAGTGGTTTCGGCTTCCACAGTAACGACGCCCGCGGCACCACCATTGAAGTGGACCCGCTGGACGGTTCGGCGGCGGAAAAGGTGGATCCGCTGGTGCGCTCGCGCGGCGAGGAGCTGGGCGCGCGTTTCTACCCGGCACGGAATCTGGAGATGTCGCTGGCGCTGTGGCAGCTGCGGCTGGATTCGGAGCTGCTGTTCGTGGGCGACGCCGGCAACACCGAGGCTGGGCGGCCGAGCCTGCGGCGCGGGGTGGAGTTCAATGTGTTCTATAACCCCACCGATTGGCTGTCCCTGGACCTGGAGCTGGCGGCCACCCGTGCCCGCTACCGGGATGATGAACCCGGAGAGGGGGACTATGTGGAAGGCGCGCCCGATCGGGTGATTGGCGCCGGCGCCCACTACCATAGCGGCCACTGGTTCGGCGGTTACCGTATTCGGCATCTGGGCCCGCGGCCGCTGGATTCATTCTCGGATCAGGAGTCGTCCAGCACCACCATTCAGAACGTCAAGGCGGGTTGGCGTGGCGGCGATTGGGAGCTGGCGGTGGAGGTGCTGAATCTGGCCGATTCCGGCGACCACGATATCGATTACTTCTACGCGTCCCGCCTGCAGGGCGAGCCGGCGGCGGGGGTGGAGGACCTGCACTACCACCCGATTCTGCCGCGCACCTGGCGGCTGAGCGTGCAGCGCGCGTTCTGAACCCCGGCCCTGAAACGAAAAACGCCCCGGCGATCACCGGGGCGTTTTTCGTAACGGGGCCTTGTGGAAAGACCGCCGCTGTTACTTGCGCTTCATGGAATCGAAGAATTCCGCATTGGTCTTGGTCTGCTTCATGCGGTCGATCAGGAATTCCATGGCGCCGATTTCGTCCATCGGATGGAGGACCTTGCGCAGAATCCACATCTTCTGCAGCTCGTCCTCGCTCACCAGCCGCTCTTCGCGGCGGGTGCCGGAGCGCTTGATGTTCATGGCCGGGAACACACGCTTTTCCGCCACCTTGCGGTCCAGGTGCAGTTCCATGTTGCCGGTGCCCTTGAACTCCTCGTAGATCACTTCGTCCATCTTGGAGCCGGTCTCCACCAGGGCGGTGGCGAGGATGGTCAGGCTGCCGCCTTCCTCGATGTTCCGCGCCGCGCCGAAGAAGCGCTTGGGCTTTTCCAGGGCGTGGGCGTCGACACCACCGGTGAGCACCTTGCCGGAGCTCGGCTGCACGGTGTTGTAGGCGCGCGCCAGACGGGTGATGGAGTCGAGCAGAATCACCACGTCCTGTTTGTGTTCCACCAGCCGCTTGGCTTTCTCGATCACCATCTCGGCGACCTGCACGTGGCGGGCCGGCGGTTCGTCGAAGGTGGAGGCCACCACTTCCCCGCGCACCGTGCGTGACATCTCGGTCACTTCCTCGGGCCGCTCGTCGATCAGCAGCACGATCATGTGCGTTTCGGGGTTGTTGCGGGCGATGGACTGGGCGATACCCTGGAGAAGCATGGTCTTACCGGCTTTGGGCGGCGCCACGATCAGGCCGCGCTGGCCTTTGCCGATCGGCGCCACCAGGTCGATCACCCGGGCGGTGATGTCCTCGGTGGAGCCGTTGCCGACTTCCATGACCATCCGCTCGGTGGGGAACAGCGGGGTCAGGTTCTCGAACAGGATCTTGGTTTTGGCGTTTTCCGGCCGGTCGGTGTTGATCTCACTGACCTTGAGCATGGCGAAGTAGCGTTCGCCATCCTTGGGGGGCCGGATCTTGCCGGCGATGGTGTCGCCGGTGCGCAGGTTGAAGCGACGTATCTGGCTGGGCGACACGTAAATGTCATCCGGGCCGGCCAGGTAAGAGCCTTCCGCGGAGCGCAGGAAGCCGAAGCCGTCCTGCAGAATTTCCAGCACCCCATCACCGTAGATGTCCGAGCCGTTCTTGGCGGCTCGCTTGAGGATGGAGAAGATAACGTCCTGTTTGCGGGTTCTCGCCAGGTTCTCCAGGCCGAGTTCCTTGGCAATATCCAGAAGTTCGCCGATCGGCTTCTGTTTCAGTTCGGAAAGATTCATTGGTGTTTTACAGGATGTCCAGAAATGAATTGACGGAATACACCTTGGATTGGTGTCTCTCGATGGTCGGATCCGGGCCGGAGAGCCTCGGAATTTCTTATTGATTCATTTGCATTCGCAGGGGCCGTTTCACGGTCTCCCAAGGTCGGGGACATCGTGGAGAACGGGGCCTGCTTGGCTAAGGCTGACGCATTCAGCGGGAGCGATAAACGATGAAACCCTTGCAAATCATCCGTCGGCGGGGCCTGAATGCCAGGGGCCGGACAGGATAACTATCTCGGAAAAAGGACGCTCAGAAACGTACGAATTAGAGATCCCTGCCAGAGGGTGCGAATACGTTGATTCGGGAATGTACCACCGGGCCGGAGGGCTGTCTAGTCCGGGACGCGCAGTCCGTGAGAGGCAAGGGCGGCCACGGGCCGGAGGGCCCGTGGCGCGTTCACCGGCTGGATCAGAGCGTGCTGTCCAGAAACGCGGTGAGCTGGGACTTCGACAGAGCGCCGACCTTGGTGGCTTCCACGTCGCCGTTCTTGAACACGGTCAGCGTGGGGATGCCGCGCACGCCGTACTTCTTGGGCGTGTCCGGGTTCTCGTCGATGTTCAGCTTGGCAATGGTGAGCTTGCCGGCGTAATCCCCGGACAGGTCTTCCAGGATCGGCGCTACCATTTTGCAGGGGCCGCACCAGGGCGCCCAGTAGTCCACCAGAACCGGACCGTCGGCTTTCAGGACTTTCTCCTCGAAATCCGCGTCGGTCACGTTGATAATCTCGCCGCTCATTGAAATCTCCTGCTAGGCTTTCGCGGGATGATGACGCCGACACGCGGCCGACGCCGTCACAGGTCGATTAATATCGGGGTCTGGCGCGCGGATTTCAAGCGCGCCGAACAATGGTGCCGACAGAGCGCGCCTATCGGCGGCGCGCCGAAGCAGCGGGAACGCCCGCGTGGCGCCCGCTCGGGGCCGTTTCACGGCCGGCTCTGGACCGTCAAGGAGAGGGGTTTTGCGACAACCTGAACATCTGGCCGCCATCGATTTGGGGTCCAACAGTTTTCACATGGTGGTGGCCCGGCAGGCCCAGGGCGAGGTGCGGGTCCTGGAAAGTCTGTCCGAAAAGGTGCAGCTGGGCGCCGGCCTGGGGCCCGACAACCGCCTCGACGAAGACGCCCAGACCCGGGCGCTGGACTGCCTGAGCCGCTTCGCCCAGCGCATCAAGGGCATCCCCCGCGGCAATGTGCGCGTGGTGGGCACCAACACCCTGCGCATGGCGCGCAACGCCACCCAGTTCATCGCCCGCGCCGAACACGCCCTGGGGCACGACATCGAAGTGGTGGCGGGCCGCGAGGAGGCCCGGCTGATTTACCTGGGCGTGGCGCACAGCCTCGCCGATGACGCCGGCGCGCGGCTGGTGGTGGATATCGGCGGCGGCTCCACCGAGTTGATTATCGGCGAGCGCTTCGAGTCCACGGAAACCGAATCCCTGCACATGGGCTGTGTCAGCTATGGGCAGCGTTTTTTCGCCGACGGCAAGATCACCGAGGCGGCGTTCAAGAAGGCGGTCACCGCGGCCCGTCAGGAAGTGCTGTCCATCGAAACCAACTACCGCCGTTTGGGCTGGGCCCAGGCGGTGGGCGCCTCGGGCACCATCAAGGCGATTGCCCAGGTGTGCGAGGAAAACGGCTGGAGCACCGAAGGCATCAGCCTGGAGGGGCTCGACAAGGCGCGCCGCAAGGCGATCAAGGCGGGCAGCGCGGACGCCCTGTCGCTGAAAGGGCTGCGCGACGACCGCAAGGCGATTTTCGCCTCCGGCCTGGCGATTCTGCTGGGCATTTTCGAGCAGATGGGGCTGGCCCACATGCAGGTGTCCAGCGGCGCCCTGCGCGAAGGCCTGCTGTACGATCTGCTGGGGCGCTTTGCCCACGAGGACGTCCGCGAGCGCAGCGTGCAGGCGCTGATGAACCGGCACCACGTGGAGCGCGCCCAGGCCGAGCGCGTCTGGGAAACCGCTCGGGGCCTGTACCGGCAGGCCGCCGGCGACTGGGATCTTGAGGACGAAGAGGCGCAGGCCACGCTGCGCTGGGCGGCCTTGCTGCATGAGGTGGGGCTGGCGGTGTCACACAGCCAGTTTCACAAGCACGGCGCCTACCTGGTGTCCAATTCCGACCTGCCCGGCTTCTCGCGCCAGGCCCAGCAGGCGGTGGCGGTGCTGGTGCGCGGCCACCGCCGCAAGCTGCCGCTGTCCACGCTGGCGGAGTGCCCCGAGGATGAACAGGCCCGGCTGCTGCGATTGTGTCTGCTGCTCAGGCTGGCCTGCCGCATGCACCATGCGCGCAACGGCGCACCGGTGCCGCCGCTCACCCTGCACGCCGGCGAGCGCGCCCTGGAGCTGGTGTTCCCTGCCGGCTGGCTGGCCGAGCACCCGCTCACCCTGGCCGACCTGGAGCAGGAGCAGGAGTTTTTCCAGGCCGCCGGCTACCAGCTCACGGTGACCGACGCCACCTGACGGAGGCGCCGCTCAGGCGCCGCCGGACAGGGCCTCAAGCAGCGCCTGCTGGGCCAGGAACGGGGCCTCGTGCTCGGCCCGCTGCACGCGGCGGTAGATGCCGTCGCCGTGCAGCTCCCAGGCCTGGCCGTTGTCGCGCAGGTAATACTCCAGACCCTGCTCCAGCACCTGCGCCTTGAGCGCCGGTTCGTTGACCGGGAAGGCGGTTTCCACCCGGTTGAACAGGTTGCGGTCCATCCAGTCGGCGCTGGAGCAGTACACCAGGTCCTCGCCGGCGTGGTGGAAATGGTAGATGCGCGTGTGCTCCAGGAAGCGGCCGATCACCGAGCGCACGCGGATGTTCTCCGACAGCCCGGGAATGCCCGGGCGCAGGCAGCAGATGCCGCGCACGATCAGGTCGATCTGCACGCCCGCCTGGCTGGCCCGGTACAGCGCCCGCATGATCTGCTCTTCGGTGAGCGAATTGAACTTGGCGATGATGCGCGCCGGCTTGCCGGCCAGGGCCTGTTCGGTTTCGAAATCGATCCACTGCACCAGGCTCGGGTGCAGGGTGAACGGCGAGTGCTTCAGCTGCTTCAGGCGCGCCGCCTTGCCCATGCCGGTGAGCTCCTGAAAGATCTTGTGCACGTCCTGGCACAGGCCTTTTTCCGCCGTCATCAGGCCGTAATCGGTGTAAATCTTGGTGGTTTTGGTGTGGTAGTTGCCGGTGCCCACATGGGCATAGCGCTTGATGCCTTCGCCGTCGCGGCGCACCACCAGCAGCATCTTGGCGTGGGTTTTGTAGCCCACCACCCCGTACACCACCATGGCGCCGGCCTCTTGCAGGCGGCGCGCGCCCTCGATGTTGGACTCCTCGTCGAAGCGGGCGCGCAGCTCCACCACCGCGGTGACTTCCTTGCCGTTACGGGCGGCGGTCTCCAGGTGGTCCAGAATCTCCGAGTTGGTGCCGGTGCGATAGAGCGTCTGCTTGATCGCCAGCACCTTGGGGTCGCGGGCCGCTTCCGCGAGCAGGTTGACCACCGGTGAAAAGCTTTCGAACGGGTGGTGCAGCAGGATGTCGCCCTGGTCGATGGCCTCGAAAATGCTCTCGTGCTTTTTCACCGCCGCCGGCAGTTTGGGGCTGAACGGCGGGTAGTGCAGGCGCGGCCGGTTGACGCTGGTGAACATGCGCGCCAGGTTCACCGGGCCGTTCACCTCGTAGGCGTCCTGCTCGGTCAGTTCGAACTGCTCCAGCAGATACTCGATCAGGTCGCGGGGGCAGTTGTCGGCCACTTCCAGGCGCACTTCGTCACCGTAGCGACGGGACAGCAGCTCGCCCTTCAGCGCGCTGGCCAGATCCTCCACGTCCTCGTCCACTTCCAGGTCGGCGTTGCGCGTTACCCGGAACTGGTAGCAGCCGGTGGCCTTCATGCCGGGGAACAGGTCGCTGACGTGGGCGTGGATCATCGAGGACAGGAAAATAAAGTTGTCGTTGCCGTCCTCGCAGATCTCTTCCGGCAGCCGCATCAGGCGCGGCAGGGAGCGCGGCGCGGGCACGATGGCCAGGCCGGTGGAGCGGCCGAAGGCATCCTTGCCGTCCAGCGACACAATGAAATTCAGGCTTTTGTTCACCAGCCGCGGGAAGGGGTGCGCCGGGTCCAGGGCGATGGGCGTCAGTACCGGATAAATCTGGTCGCGGAAGTACTTTTTCACCCACTCGGTCTGCGCCGGCGTCCAGTCCTCGCGACGCAAGAAGTGCACGCCTTCCTCGGCCAGCGCCGGCAGCAGGATGTTCTGCAGAATATGGTACTGACGCTGCACGGCGTCGTGGGTCACGCGGGCCACCTCGGCCAGCACTTCCTCGGCGAGCATGCCGTCCGGCCCCGGGCGCCCGGTGCCGGTTTCCAGACGGTTCTTCAGGCCCGCCACGCGAATCTCGAAGAACTCGTCCATGTTGGAAGAGAAGATCAGCAGGAAATTGAGACGCTCCATCAGCGGATGGTGCTCGTCCATGGCCTGCTCGAGTACCCGTAGGTTGAACTGCAGCAGGCTCAATTCCCGGTTGATGTAGAAGTCCTGATTGCTCAAATCGGGGCCCTGGATACCGGTGTTGGCGTTCATTGCGAGTCCTGAGCTTGGATGCGGAAGGACTTATTGGATGACATTAGCATGACAAGAGGATGACAAGGATCCCTCTTCACTTGCCAGGAATGATAAGTATAATGCGAACGATTATCGTTAGTGGCTTGTCAGCCAACTGTCATTCCTGGGGAAACATCATGCTCAATCAAGATTTCGCCGCCGCGGCGGCTCTGATCACGCTGCTGACCGCGCCGGCGCTGGCCGCCGCCCAGCAGGAGAACAACGCCGGTACCCTGGCGCCGGTGGAAGTGGGCGCCGAAGGCCCCGCCGATGACGGCTACATCAACGTCGACAAGCCGGCTTCCGTGGGTAAAACCAGGGTGCCGGTGGAGCGCCAGCCGTTCTCGATCGAGACCGTGGACCGCGAGCTGATCGAAGACACCGGCGCCAAGAATATCCAGGACTCCTTGTTGTATATGTCCGGGGTGTATGGCGCTAATTTCGGCTTCGATACCCGCGGCGATTCGGCCATGGTGCGGGGGCTGAGGCCCTCGCTTTACGTGGACGGCCTGCGTGCCAGTTACGGTTCCTACAACAGCGTGCGGCCCAACATCTATGGCCTGGAGCGCGTCGAAGTGCTCAAGGGGCCCTCGTCGGTGTTGTACGGTCAGGCGGAGCTGGGCGGCATCATCAACGGCGTGTCCAAGCTGCCCAAGGCGGAGAAGCAGGGCGAGCTTCGCGCGCAGGTCGGTTCCTACGATCGCAAGGTGCTGGCGGCGGACGTCACCGGGCCGCTGTCCGAAGACGGCAAGCTGTTGTACCGGCTGGTGGCGCTCAAGCGCGACAGCGGCACCCAGGTGGATTACGTGGACGACAACGGATACGTGTTCGCGCCCTCGCTGACCTGGCTGCCCTCCGACGACACCACCGTCAGCCTGCTCTTCAACAGCCAGGAAAACACCGGTGCGGTGTCCGCCCAGTTCCTGCCCACCCAGGGCACCCTGGAGCCCGGTCCGCAGGGGGACATCGGTTCCGAGACGTTTGTCGGCGAGCCGGACTGGGACCGCTATGACCGCCGCAAGGACGAAGTCACCCTGTTCGTCGATCACCGTCTTAACGACACCTGGGGGATCGCCACCACTGCCCGCTATACCGAAACCGAGACCGAAACCCGGGAGCACTGGGCCAATATCGGGGCGGCACCGGCCGCCGACGGTACCATCGGCCGCACCATCTACATGGCGGACAAAGGCACCGAGATCTTCAACGTGGATGCGCGGCTGGAAGGCGACCTGCGCCTCGGTGCCACCCGGCATACCCTGGCCATCGGTGTGGATCGACAGAACGCGCTGTGGACCGAAGACAACAGTTTCAGCGCGACCGGCGGCGGCACCGATCTGAACGTTTATGACCCGCAATACGGCAATGTCAATTACGCGGTGCTGGATCCGGAAGATAAAGACGACAACCGCATCAGACAAACCGGTGTGTACGTGATCGACCATATGGAGATCGACCGTGTGGTGGTATCCGGTGCGCTGCGTTACGACGATACCACCACTACGGTGCTGGGCACTGACGGCGTCGATACCGATACCGACGACACCGCCACCACTGGGCGGCTGGGCCTGATGTACCGGTTCGATTCCGGCCTGTCGCCGTACATCAGTTACTCGGAATCCTTCGTGCCCAACCTCGGCCTGGACGGTTTCGGCGAAAGCCTCGATCCGACCACCGGCGAGCAGCGCGAGGCCGGTGTGAAGTACCTGTCCCAGCGTCACGGACTCGCCGTCACGGCGGCCTGGTTTGATATCGAAGAAACCAATCGCGTAGTTGACGGTGCCAATCCGCAAAGCGTCGAGCAGACCGGCGCCGTGGTGGACGGCTGGGAGGTCTCGGTGAAAAAGCGGCTGGGCAACGCCAGCGTTCTGGCCAACTACACCAAGCTGGACGCCCGAGAGGATGAGACCGGTGAGCGGCTGGCGTACGTCGCTGAAGAAAGCGCTTCGGTTTGGGGCAAATACGAACTGGAAAGCGGTTTCCGCTTCGGTGCCGGGGTGCGCTATGTCGGCGATACCGTGGGCAGCGACTACGGTAGTGGTGCCGGTCCGGAAGTACCGTCCGTGACGCTTTACGACGCCATGGTCGGCTACCGCACCGGCCCCTGGGACTTCACCGTGACCGGCAAGAACCTGGCGGACAAGGAGTATGTGTCCTGGTGCCGTGGTGAAGGTCTCGACTGTGGCTACGGCGAGCGCCGCGTGATCCTCGGCGAGGCAAGCTACAACTTCTGACTTGTAGGAGCGGGCCTCGCCCGCGAAAGGCCGGCAAAGCCGGCCGGCGAGATGCCAGAGAGCTCAGGTATCCCGCCGGGAGATTCGCTCCCTTTCGCGGGCGGGCCCGCTCCCACAAGGCCCGTTCCAGCGATTATCTTTTCTGTTCGGCCAGCTTGATGGCGGCGGCCTTGGCGAAGTAGGTCAGGATGCCGTCCGCGCCGGCGCGCTTGAACGCCAGCAGCGATTCCAGCATCACCTTGTCCTGGTCCAGCCAGCCGTTCTGGAACGCCGCCATGTGCATGGCGTACTCGCCGCTCACCTGGTAGGCGTACACCGGCACCTTGAACTCGTCCTTCACCCGGCGCACCACGTCCAGATAGGGCATGCCCGGCTTCACCATCACCACATCGGCGCCTTCCGCCAGGTCCAGCGCGATTTCGTGCAGCGCCTCGTCGGAATTGGCCGGGTCCATCTGGTAGGTGCTTTTGTCCGCCTTGCCCAGGTTCGCCGCCGAGCCCACCGCGTCGCGGAACGGGCCGTAATAGGCGGAGGCGTACTTGGCGGAGTAGGCCATGATGCGGGTGTTCGGAAAGCCGTGGCCTTCCAGGGCCTGGCGGATCTCGCCGATGCGGCCGTCCATCATGTCCGAGGGCGCCACCATGTCGGCGCCGGCCTCGGCGTGGGACACCGCCTGCTTGACCAGGGCGGTGACAGTGACGTCGTTAAGCACGTAGCCGTCCTCGTCGAGGATGCCGTCCTGGCCGTGGGTGGTGAACGGGTCCAGGGCCACGTCGGTGATCACGCCCATCTCCGGCACCGCCTCTTTGATCGCCCGGGTGGCGCGTTGGGCCAGCCCGTCCGGGTTCCAGGCTTCGGCGCCGTCCAGGCTTTTCACCGCCACCGGCGTGACCGGAAACAGGGCCATGGCCGGGATCCCCAGGTCCGCCAGCTGGCGCGCTTCCTCGCACAGCAGGTCCACGGTCATGCGCTCGACGCCGGGCATGGAGGGCACCGCTTCGGTGTGGTTTTCGCCGTCGAGGACGAACACCGGGTAGATCAGGTCGTCCACGGTGAGGGTGTTCTCGCGCATCAGGCGGCGGGAGAAATCGTCCTTGCGCATGCGGCGCATGCGGCTGGCCGGCCAGGGGGCACGGTTGAAAGACATGGGCCGAACCTCTCGATGGGAAGGGATAACGAATGGGAAACGCAGTTTACCAAGCCGGCGCGGCAAGGGGAAAACGAGCCGGCGCCACGCTCTATAATGGCGTTATTGTGCCATAAAACAATTATTATGACGGACAATATGGTGATATAGTGCGGAAATGGATAATAAATGTACAGCGCAGATCTTTGTGGGCGGTGCGTGGCGGGACGCGGCGGTGATCAGCCTGGCCGGCCCGGAACACCAGGGTTGGCGCACGCCCACCTACACCACCTACTTGCCGGATTACGCTCTGGATTATCTGGGGCGTCGTGACGCCGCGGCCTGTGGGGTTCGTTTTCCCGTATCCCTGGAAATTGACGACCAGGACACTTGGCCGGCCTGGCTGTTGGACGTGTTGCCACAAGGCTACGGGCGACAGGAGCTACTGCGCCAGTTGGACTTGCCGGCCACCGTTGAAGCCAGTGGGGACTGGCCGTTGCTGAGGGCCGGCGCCGGCAATCCGATTGGCAACCTGCGCATCAAGGAAGCCTGGGACTGGCTGGCCGAGGGGCAGGCCGGTCCGGCACGCGGGTTCCGCTTTGACGAAGTGGCGGGCCGCCATGAAGATTTCGTGGAGCATCTGGCCGGGCACGGCCTGTTCGTGGCCGGTTCCTCCGGTGTCCAGGGCGAGTGGCCGAAGATTCTGCTTACCGAGGCCGACGACGGCCTGCTTTATTTGGATCATACCTTGGAGGACAGCCGTGCCCGGCGTCATTGGTTGGTCAAATTCCAGCGCGGCACGGACCGGGACCTGGAAGCCATTCTGCGCGCTGAGGCCCTTTATATGGCGTTGGCCCGGGCGTTGGGCCTGCGCGTTCACGGTGCTCTGGAGATGCACGGACGCACGCTGTTCATCCCGCGTTTCGACCGCGGCGTTGATGGTGGCGGCGTGCAGCGGATCGCCCAGGAGAGTCTCGCTTCGTTATGTGGCCGGGCAGGCTTCGGTCTCGGTTTGCAGCACGAAGACGCCTGCCGGGCTCTGGCCGAGGTGGTCACCGATCCGCAAACGGAAATCATTGAATACCTTAAGCGTGACGTGGCCAATCTGGCGTTGGGCAACAAAGACAACCACGCCCGCAATACGGCCATCGCCCGGTATCAGGATGGCCGTATCGCGTTGACCCCGGTGTTCGATTTCGCGCCCATGTTTCTGCACCCGGACGGGATCGCCCGGCAGAGCCGTTGGCAAGCCGATAACGGCGGGCAGCCGGACTGGCAGGACGTCACGGAAGCGTTGGCGGCGGCGGGCAACCTGGAGGCCGGCCTGTTGCGACGCGCACTGCGGGACATGGCGCCCTGTCTGCGGGGGCTGCCACAACGCATGGGCCTGCTCGGCGTGGACGCGGACCTGGTGGCAAGGTTGCGACCGGGTATTCTGAAACTGGCGGACCAACTGGAGCGTCTGCATGGATAAGCGCTACGCCCAAATGAGCCCGGCGGAGCAGGTCGAACGGCGTCGCGAAGTGCTGAGCCACATCCAGGCCAGACCGGAGCTGTCGGTGGATCAGGTGGTCTCTCTGCTGCGCGGCGAGCTGCGCTTCACCTTGAGTGAATACAGTCGACTCACCGGCGTGTCCGCGCGAGTGATTCAGGATATTGAACAGGGCCGCGGCAACCCCACTCTGGGCACCGTGGAGAAATTACTGGCGCCGTTCGGGCTCAAGCTCGCGGTGGTGTCGTCCCGAGCGCCACGATTGATACAGGGAGGGGAGTAACCCATGGGCCGTTGGCGACCGAAAGGCAAACCCGCCTCCAAATACATCACGCCGGAGGGCTACCGGCGTCTTAACGAAGAGCTGCAGCGGCTCTGGAAGGAAGAGCGGCCGCCGATCACCAAGTCGGTGCAGGAGGCCGCCGCCCAGGGCGACCGCTCGGAGAATGCCGAGTATATTTACGGCAAGAAGCAGCTTCGCGAAATCGACCGGCGCATCCGTTTCCTGAGCAAGCGTCTGGACGGCATGAACGTGGTCGAGCGGGCGCCGGAGGATACCGGTAAGGTGTTCTTCGGCGCCTGGGTGGAAGTGGAGGACGACGACGGCAAGGTCGAGCGCTTCCGCCTGGTGGGCCCCGACGAGGCCGACGGCAGCCGTGGCGAGATCAGTGTCGACGCGCCGCTGGCGCGGGCCTTGCTTGGTAAGCGGGTGGACGACGAGGCCTGGGTGCGAACCCCCAATGGCGAACGCTGTCTCTACGTCAACCGAATCTGGTATTCCTGAAACCCCGGCAACGGAGCCGCCGCGCGCCCATGGAAAACGATAACCGTATCTGGTTCTTTATCCGAAAGTCGCTGTTGGGCGGGCTGCTGATTCTGTTGCCCATCTCCATCATCGCGTTCTTCTTTAAATGGATTTACGACGCCGCCACCGGTTTGATCGCGCCGTTCACCGGCCTGGTGGTGCGTTTCTTCGGGTTGCCCAAGTTCGCCGCCGACTGGGTGGTGGTGGCGGTGCTGGTGGTGTTCTGCTTTCTGGTTGGCACCCTGGTGGCCACCAGCCTGGGCAGCTGGCTGTGGCAAAAACTGGAGAAGCGCGGCATGGAGCGCCTGCCGGGGTACCGGCTGGTCAAGGAAGTGACCATGCAACTGTTCGGTGGCAGCCAGGACAGCCTGATGCGCGGCGAAGTGGCGAGGGTGTGGCTGTACGGGCGCCAGGTGCCCGCCACCGTGCTGGGCTTGATCACTTCCCGTCACGAGGACGGCCATCTGTCCGTGTTCGTGCCCACCGGCCCCAACCCCACTTCCGGCTTTATCTATCACGTCCATGAGGACCTGGTGGAGCGGCGGCCGGACATTCCGGTGGAGCAGATGATGAAAACCGTGGTGGCCTGCGGGGCCGGCAGCGCCGCGCTGCTCAGCAAGGAATAGCTATTCGGTTTCGGCGTCTTCCAGGGCCTGCATGGCTTCCAGAAGCGCCATCTCCGACTCTTCGTGGCGGCTTTTCAGGTCGCCCTGGCGGCTCAGTAACTCGCTGAGCTCGCCTTTGCGGGCCGGGTCGGTGTAGAGGGTTTCGTCGCCCAGCGCGGTTTCCACCTCGCTCAGTTCGGTGCCCAGCCGGTCCAGTTGCTTCTCCAGCTTGTCCACTTCCTTCTTCAGCGGTCTGAGCTGTTCGCGCAGGCGGGCGGCGTCCTGGCGGCGCTGCTTGGCGTCGTCCTTGCCGGCGGTCTTGTTGTCGCCGGCGGGGGCCTTGGCCTCGCGGCGCGACTGTTGCAGCCAACGGGCGTAGTCGTCCAGATCGCCGTCGAACGGGCGCACGCCGCCCTCGGCCACCAGCTGGAATTCGTCCACCGTGGTTTCCAGCAGATGGCGGTCGTGGGACACCAGCACCACCGCGCCCTCGAAGCTCTGCAGCGCCATGGTCAGCGCTTCGCGCATGTCCAGGTCCAGGTGGTTGGCGGGCTCGTCGAGCAGCAGCAGGCTGGGCTTTTGGTGCACGATCAGCGCCAGGCCCAGGCGTGCTTTCTCGCCGCCGGAAAAGCGGCCCACCGGGTCGAACACATTGTCGCCGTGGAAACCGAAGCGCCCCAGTTCGTTGCGCAACTGCTGCTCGCTCCAGTTGGGGTGCTGGCGGTGGAGCAGCTGATAGGGGCTTTCGTCGGCGGTCAGCCGGTCCACCTGCTGCTGGTGGAAGTAGCCGACTTTCAGGTCCGGGTCCCGCTGAACGTGGCCGGAGAGCGCCGGCAATTCGCCCATCAGGGTGCGGATCAGCGTGGACTTGCCGGCGCCGTTGGGGCCCAGCAGGCCGACCCGCGATTCCGGGCGCAGGCTCATGGAAACCGCGCTCAGGATGGTGGTGTCCTGGTAGCCGCAGGCGGCGTTCTCCAGCAGCACCATGGGGTTGGGCAGTTTGAGCGGCGTCTTGAAGTCGAATTCGAAGCCGGAATCCACGTGGGCCGGCGCGATGCGCTCCAGCTTTTCCAGGGCCTTGATGCGGCTCTGCGCGGCTTTGGCCTTGGTGGCCTTGGCGCGGAAGCGGTCGATGAACTTTTGCATGTGCGCCACCTGCGCCTGCTGCTTGTCGTGCAGCTTCTGCTGCAGGGACAGCTGCTCGGCACGCTGACGCTCGAAATCCGAATAGTCGCCGGCGTAGCGTTTCAGGCGGCCGTGTTCGATATGCAGGATCTCCGACACGGTGGCGTCCAGGAAGGCGCGGTCATGGGAGATCAACATCAAGGCGCCGGGGTGCTGCACCAGCCACTGCTGCAGCCAGAGAATGGCGTCCAGATCCAGGTGGTTGGTGGGCTCATCGAGCAGCATCAGGTCGGCGTCGCTGATCAGCACCTGGGCCAGATTCAAACGCATGCGCCAGCCGCCGGAAAAGGCGCTCACCGGCTGTTGTTGCTGACTGTCCGAGAAGCCCAGGCCGGCCAGCAGCGTGGCGGCGCGGGCCGGCTGCTCCCAGGCGCGCAGCGCGTCCAGTTCGGCGTGGGCGCGGGCGATGCCGGTGTTGTCGTCGCTGTCCTGGGCCTTGGCCAGGGCCGCCTCCCAGTGCCGCAGCGCGCGGTTGCCGTCGAGCACGTAATCCAGCGCCGGCTGCGCCAGTGCCGGTACTTCCTGCACCATCATCGAGAAGCGCCAGTCGGCGGGACGCTGCACGGTGCCGCCGTCGCTTTCCAGTTCGCCCATGATCAGCTTGAACAGCGAACTCTTGCCGCTGCCGTTGCGCCCCACCACGCCCACGCGCGTGCCTTTATGCAGCACGAAACTGGCGTCTTCGAGCAGCAGCTCCGGGCCGCGGCGCAAATTGATGTGTTCCAGGGACAGCATGGTATAAGGGGCCTTGGGATCGGCGAATTCCGGACCGGCGCAGTGTATGGCAAGCGCCGGAATAACAGAAGGGCCGGCGGCGGAGATCGCCCGGGAGGACACCATGAAAGAGGCGCCATTGTGGCGTTTCGCGTTACGGCTGTGGCGCGACAAGCGTATCGAGCGGGTGTGTCTGCGCCTGCAGGACGAGCACGGCGTGCCGGTGGCGGTGCTGCTCACCGCGCTCTGGCTCAGCGACGCCGGGCGCCGGCCGGACCCGGCCCTGGGCCGTCGACTGCTGGCCTACGCGGAACAGTTCGAGGCCGACTATCTGCGGCCGCTGCGCGCGGTGCGCCGCCGCGCGGCGGACGGGCAGGGCACGGTGGAGCTGAAACGCCAGATTCAGGAAGCGGAACTGGAAGGCGAGCGTCTGTTGCTGGAGCAACTCAGCCGCCAGGCCCAGGCGCAGCCCGGCGGGCAGTCGGTGTCGGCGCTGAGCTGGTTGTTCGTGGTGGTGCCGGAAGCCGGGCAGTGCGAGAGCCTGCAGGCCGGGCTGGAAGAGCTGGCGGCGCTCAGCGAAAGCCTGGCAGTGTCTGAATAAGGTGCCGCTGCACCTCCAGCCATTCGCCGATCAGCCGCCAGTGCCGCTGGTCCACCTGATGCCGCGGGTCTTTCTGATCAAGCATGCTTTCCCCGTGGCTCATTGACTGCACGTACTGCTGGGCGTCGCGCAGCGTGATCAGGTAGGGAATCTTCAGGCTGGCGAGAAACTGGCGCAGGGTTTCGTAGGTGCGCGTGCGGGTACGCGCCCGGTTGGCAATCACCGCCAAGCGTCGGGGGCGGCGCTGATAGCTGGGCGCCAGCATCACGTTCTGCACGAAGCGGGTGGTGGCGCGGATGTCGATGGGGCTGGGCAGCACCGGGATCAGCACGATCTGCGACACGCGCAGCACATGGTCCAGGGTATGGCGGTCCATGCCCGCCGGGGAGTCGATCACCACCACGTCGCGGGCCTTCTGCATCTGGTCCTGCAGCCGGCCCAGCGACACCGGCTCGTCCGCCGGCCAGCCCAGCGCTTCCACGCGCGGGTCCTCGCGCAGCCGCACCCACTGGGTGGCGGACTGCTGCGGATCCAGATCCAGCAACGTCACGGCCTGCCCGGAGTGAGCGAAATACGCGGCCAGGTTGGTGGCCAGCGTGGTCTTGCCGCACCCGCCCTTGCTGTTGGCGACCAGGATCACCAGGCGCCGGTCGTCCTGACGCGCCACGCGGCGCGCGGAGGATGGAGCCAGGGTAGGGTCGATACTGTTATTTGGCATAGTGGTTTGCCCCCTATTCAACACTATAACCCGCTGATGGACGTTTTCGTGAATCCCGCTTTTGACAGAAACCTCCGTACAGGCACAATGAAGCCCTCTTCGACGGGGAATCGGAGGCCCGGCCGGGATATCCGATGGCCGGCGAGGGAACCAATCGCGGTGAAACGCGGTCAGGCGTTATCTGAGCACCTTTCATTGTTTTGGCTGGCGCGACGCTACGCGAAGCTGGCAGTATGGCCAGATTCCGCCGCCGGGTGTGGAGGTGCAGTCCGTTCATGCAGTAGCGCCGACCGTAATGACCGCGAAGGAAATGCGTGGGGAAGGACCGCCGGCGCAGAAAAAATAAACGTAAGCCAATGGAGGCATAATGAAAAAGTTCGCAATCGTGCTCGCCGGTACCGTGATGCTGGCGGCTTGTGGTGGAGAAAAGGACAAGAGCGCCGACGTGGAGCTCAAGAGTGAAGACCAGAAAGCGTCCTACGCGCTGGGCTTCCGCAGCGCTGAGCAAATGAGCGCCATGGAAAATCTGGACCTGGACGCGATGGTCGCCGGTCTGCGTGACGGTTTCGGTGACGAGCCGGAATCCCGCCTCGGCGAAGACGCGGACATGGACCAGCTGATCCGTGATTACCAGACCCGCATGATGGAAGCCCGCCAGAAGAAGATGGAAGAGCAGGCCCAGGCGAATCTGGAAGAAGGCCAGGAATTCCTCGATGAGAACGCCGACAAAGACGGCGTCGAGGTCACCGACAGCGGTCTGCAGTACCAGGTGCTGGAATCCGGCGACGAGGGTGCCCAGTCACCCACTCTGGAAGACACCGTGGAAGTGCACTACAAGGGCATGCTGCGCGACGGCACCGTGTTCGACAGCTCCATCGAGCGTGACAAGCCGGCGGTGTTCGGTCTGAAGCACATTATCCCCGGCTGGCAGGAAGCACTGCCGATGATGAAGGTCGGCGATAAGTGGAAGCTGTTCCTGCCGCCCGAGCTGGGCTACGGCGAACAAGGCGCCGGCGGCGACATCGGCCCCAACGAGGTGCTGATCTTCGAAGTCGAGCTGCTGGACGTGAAAGACCAGGGCGACAAAGAGAAGCAAGCCGAGGAAGGCGCCGACGCGGCTGAATAATCCGCGCTAGCCCGACCCGAAAAAAAGCCACGCTCCCGCAAAGGAGCGTGGCTTTTTTGTGCCTGGCCGATGGCTTAGGGCGAGAAATTTTGTGGGAGCGGGCCTGTGGGAGCGGGCCTTGCCCGCGAAAGGGAGCGAAGCTCCCGGCAGGATTCCAGAGACATCTCTAACACCGGCACCAACAACGCCTCTGGGATCCTGCCGGCCGGCTAAAGCCGGCCTTTCGCTTGCAGGGCAAGCTCGCACTGGGATTAGAAGTTAAGGACGCGGGCGCGCTCGGCGGTGTCGCGGCTGTGCACGCTGAGGATCAGCTGATCTTCCAGGGCGAAGCGCTCCTCGAGCATTTCGGTGAGCCGGGTCAGCCGCTCGGGCAGCACCTCCAGCTGGCTCAGGCAGTGGTCGTCGGTGTCGAAGTCCTCATTGAAGGCCAGCGCCTCCTCCGTGGAGGGGTCCAGCTGATGCAGAATCCGCGAGGCCAGATTGATGGTCCCGCCGCGGTGGGCGGCGCCCAGGCGCGCCTCGCGGACCAGTTCCTGGTAGATCTCGAAGTGGCCGGCGCTGATGTAGTCCATCAGCAACTGGCAGAATTCGCGCACCTGATTCTGGATCGAGCCGGGGCGCTGGAAGCCCTCCAGGCCCTGGATCGAGCAGAGCAGAACCAGCAGGCGGCGGCGTTGCTCCAGCCAGGCGTGCAGCAGGGCTTCAATGCGCCGCCAGCGGTCCAGGGCGGCGGACGGGTGCAGAGCCGGGGAGTGGGGCGTGGCCATGGGGTCGCTCCTTGCGGTATCGCGCGCTTTTCATTGGACGGGTATTGAGGCTAGCGCCGCTGTTCGCGGCGAGGCAATGGCGATCTCCCGGCACCGGCGGCGCCGGCCGGCGCGGCGGGAGAAAACGGCTTTTCGATCAGAGGCTTACCGTGAAAGACCGTTTCTTCATTAGAGGCGGGGCTTTAGGAGAGCGGGCGAATAACGCCGCCGGCCGCGGCGTTCAGCCCGGGAACAGCCAGGGGCTGATCAGCGGCCACAGCCAGGGCAGCGCCAGCGCCGTGACCAGGCCGGTCAGGCCCAGGGCCAGGCCGGCGAAGGCGCCGGCTTTCTCGCTGAATTCGAACGCCCGGGCGGTGCCGATGGCGTGGGCCACCAGGCCCAGCGCGAAGCCGCGAATGCGGTCGTCCTTGACCCCCAGCACGCGAAACACCAGGCCGCCCACCAGCGCGCCGACGATCCCGGTGATGGCCACCGCGCCGGCGGCCAGGGACACATAGCCGCCGGTGCTTTTCACCACCTCCACCGCGATCGGCGTGGTGATCGATTTCGGCGCCAGCGAGCCCACCACCGCCTCCGGCGCCCCCAGCAGCCAGGCCAGATAGATGGAAATGCCGGCGGCCAGCGCCGCGCCGATAAAGGTGGTGATCAGGATCGGACGCCACACGCTGCGCACCGTGTGCAGCTGGCGATAGAGCGGCCAGGCCAGCGCCACGGTGGCCGGCCCGAGCAGGAAGGAGAGCACCTGGGTCTGGTCGCGGTACTCGTTGTAGGACACGCCCACCAGGGGCAGCACCACGATCACCGGGATCGAGGCGACGATAAAGGGGTGGAACAGCGGCAGGCTGTGCACCTTGCCGTACAGCCAGGTGGCCATGCGGTAACTGGCCAGGGTGAGCAGCAGCCCGAACAGCGGCGAGTGAACCAGATCAGCCATCGGCACGGCCTCCTCGCTGGCCGGCTTTGCCGCGCTCGCGCAGCAGCAACTTGAGCAGCAGGGTGACCAGCACCAGCGCCAGGATGGTACCGAAGATCACCGCCACGGTGAGCGCCAGCGCGTAGTCGCTGTAACGCTCCCACTGCAGCACGATGCCCACGCCGAGCGGAAAGATCAGCAGGCTGATATGACGGATCAGGGCGCCGGAGGCGTCCGCCACCCGGTCGCTGTAGGGAACGCTGAACATCAGCGCCAGCAGAAGCAGCACCATGCCCACCACCGGGGCGGGCAGCGGCAGGCCGGTGAAATGAATCACCAGCTCACCGAGAAATTGAAACAGAAGCAGAATCAGCAGGCCGTCGACCATCGGGCGGATCTCCCAAACGCAAAGACCCGCGCCGAAGGTGCGGAGAAGGCGGCTCGCTCAGCCCCGGCGCGGGCGCAGCAATTGTATCAGAGCCACCACCAGCACGCCCCCGAACACCACCAGCGACCAGCCGGGAATGGTCAGGCCGAGGAAACGCCAGCTGATTTCGGCGCATTCGCCGGAGCCGGACAGCACCTGGGTGAGCACGTCGGTGAGCGGGAAGGCGTCCAGCATGTAATCCAGATTGGGGCCGCAGGCGGGCACCTCGTCGGCGGGCAGGCTTTGCAGCCACAGGTGGCGCAGGGCGATGCCGGCGCCGGCCAGGGTGGCGATGGCGGTCAGCAGCGCGTAGATACGCACGCCGACGCCGCGCGGGCCGTGCAGGGTGGCGACCAGCAGTACCGCCGCCACCACCATCAGCGCAATGCGCTGAAAGATGCACAGCGGGCAGGGTTCCAGGCCTTCGACATGCTGCATGTAAAGCGCGCCGGCAAGCGCCGCCAGGCAGCCAAGCAGGGTGAGTCCGTTAAGCGCACGGGGGCTGGGAAGAAGGGACGACATGGTTGTTTTTCCTTGTTTGAATCCGGCAAGCGTCAACGCACCCTAAGCAAAACCCCGCCGCCGGACAAGCGGCCCGGCGGCGGGGTTCTGGGGGCTCCGTTACCTTCAGACGCTGCGCGAGGCGGCGGGTTCCCGGTGATGATGCCAGGCGGCGGCGCCGGCGTCCCAACCTTGCACCCACCATTCCTCCAGCGCCTCGTCCTGGTAAGGACACTGGTCCACGCGACCGCCGGCCATGCCCCACATGCAGCCGCGGTTGTAGGCTTTCTCGAACGGGTCGGATGTCGGATCAAACATAACTATCCCTCCTTCAACGGGGGCAGACTAGCACCGCCGGGGATAGCCGCTAGTACCATTGATGTACAAAAAACGACCATTCGTCAGAATATAGGCTTAGCCGCGGAAATAGGCCTCCAGGTACGCCTCGAACGGCATCTCCGCTTCCGCTTCCGCCGCCTGTTGCTCCGCCAGGCTGTCTTCGGCGAGGCGCCGCCACTCGGCTTCCAGGTTGGTGTCCAGCGGCCGCGAACGGAAGTGATCCCGGTGCGCCAGGGCCTGGTTCATGGCGAAGCCGAAAAAGCTCTGCTGCCGGCTTTCCAGCTTGTCGAGAATGCGCCCGGACGGGGTGGCGTCGGGCTCTAGCAGCTTCTCGCGCTGCTGCTCCAGGGCGTCCCGGTAGAGCCGGCCGTGCTGGCCGTCATGGCCGTGGCAGCGGTCGAACAGCTCGGCGATGGGCAGCATCTGGTCGAGCTTTTCCAGCCCCCAGTTACGCAGCGAGACCGACTTGCCCCAGTTGTTCAGCTGCACGCCGGTGTTGCGGCCGTCGTAGACCACCCGGCGCAGGTTCTCCTTGCTGGCGTCCAGGTCGCAGTGTTCCAGGCGCGGCGATTCGCGCAGCAGGCAGTAGGTGGCGAACAGGTCCAGGAACCGGATTTCCTGCTGATTGATGCCCACCGGCTCGAACGGGTTGAGGTCCAGGGCGCGGATCTCGATGTATTCCACGCCGCGCCGCTGCAGCGCCAGGGTGGGGCGCTCGCCGCTGTTGATGGTGCGTTTCGGGCGGATCGACGAGTAGTACTCGTTCTCGATCTGCAGGATGTTGGCGTTGAGCTGCTGGTAGCGGCCCTGCGCGTCGCGCACGCCCAGCTTCTGATACACCGGGTCCGGCGTCTTCATGGCGTGGGTCAGGGTGCGGACATAGTCGTCCAGATTGTTGTAGCTGATCGCCAGCGACGACTGGGCGTTGTTCTGGTAGCCCAGGTCGCTCATCCGCAGGCTGGTGGCGTTGGGCCGGTAGAGGCTGTGGTCGAAGCGCTCCAGCAGCTGGTGTTCGCGGCCGGCCAGGAACGACGAGCACAGCGCCGGCGAGGCGCCGAACAGATACACCAGCAGCCAGGAATAGCGCTGGAAGTTTCGGGTCAGGTCGAAATAGCGCTGCGAGATATAGTCCCGCAGCGGGGCCTCGCTGCCCTCCAGCTCGCGGTTGATGCGCCAGAACTCATCCGGGAACGAGAAGTTGTAGTGGATCCCGGCGATGGTCTGCATCTTGCGCCCGTACCGGTGGCCCAGGCCGATGCGGTAGATGTGCTTCATGCGGCCCACGTTGGAGCTGCCGTATTCCGCCACCGGCACGTCGTTGTCGTTGGCGATCATGCAGGGCATGGAGTTCACCCACAGCAGTTCGTCGTCGATGTGCCGGTAGGCGTAGCGGTGCAGATTCTCAAGAAACTCGATCGGCTGCTGCAGGTCGGTGCTGGGCGGGGTGATGAATTCCAGCAGCGATTCGGAATAGTCCGTGGTGATATACGGATGGGTCAGCGCCGAGCCCAGCTCCCGGGGGTGCGGAGTGTGCGCGAGCAGGCCCTGGTCGGTGATCCGCAGGCTTTCCTTCTCGATGCCACGGCGAATGTGAGCCAGGGTGGCGGCGGCTTCGGAATCCAGCAGTGCCTGGATTCGCTGGCTGAGCGTATCGGTCATGGGCCTATCCGACAGGGAGGTTGATCGCGCGGCCTGCCAGTATGGCAGGCCCGGGGCCGGTTAACATCAGGGTCAGCCGCGCTTGTTCTTGTCTTCGAACGCCTTCGCGAAGGCCGCGCCCAGGGCGCCCTGCGCCGCCGGTTTCTGGCCGCCGCCCGACTGGCCGCGACCGCCGCCCTTGGGCTTGCCGCCCCGGCCACGGGGGCGGCCGGCGGGGGCGTCGGCGCTTTTCGGCTGGTCCTGGTGGCGTTCGTCCAGGCGCATGGTCAGGCTGATGCGCTTGCGGGGCAGGTCCACCTCCATCACCTTGACCTTGACGATGTCGCCGGGCTTGACCACGTCGTGGGGGTCTTCCACGAACTTGTCGGCCAGGGCGGAGACATGAACCAGGCCGTCCTGGTGCACGCCCACGTCCACGAAGGCACCGAAGTTGGTGACGTTGGTCACCGAACCTTCCAGCAGCATGCCTGGCTTCAGGTCGTTCAGCGTCTCCACGCCTTCCTTGAACTCCGCCGCCTTGAATTCCGGGCGCGGGTCGCGGCCGGGCTTTTCCAGCTCGCTGAGAATGTCGGTGACGGTGGGCAGGCCGAACACGTCGTCGGTGAAGTCCCCGGCGTTCACTTTCTTCAGGAAGGGCGCGTCGCCGATCAGGTCTTTGAGCGGCCGGCCGTGTTTTTCCGCGATGCGCTCCACCAGCGGGTAGGCTTCCGGGTGCACTGAAGAAGCGTCCAGCGGGTTGGCGCCGCCCATGATGCGCAGGAAGCCGGCGGCCTGCTCGAAGGTTTTCTCGCCCAGGCGCGGCACCTGCTTGAGCGCGCCGCGATCACTGAAGGCGCCGTTCTTCTCGCGGAAGGTAACGATGTTGCCGGCGATGGTGGTGTTGAGGCCGGCGATGCGCGCCAGCAGCGGCGCACTGGCGGTGTTCACGTCCACGCCCACGGCGTTGACGCAGTCCTCCACCACCGCGTCCAGGGAGCGCGACATCTTCACCTGGCTGACGTCGTGCTGGTACTGGCCCACGCCGATCGACTTCGGATCGATCTTCACCAGCTCCGCCAGCGGGTCCTGCAGACGCCGGGCGATGGACACCGCGCCCCGGAACGACACGTCCAGATCGGGGAACTCCCGCGCCGCCATTTCCGATGCGGAGTACACCGAGGCGCCCGCTTCCGACACCATGATTTTCTGGATATTGCGGTCGCTGAGTTGCTTGACCACCTCGCCGGCCAGCTTGTCGGTCTCGCGGCTGGCGGTGCCGTTGCCGATGGCGATCAACGACACATCGTGCTTGGCGCAGAGTTTGGCCAGCGTCGCCAGGGACTGGTCCCACTGCTTCTTGGGCTGGTGCGGGAAAATGGTGGTGTGTTCCAGCAGCTTGCCGGTGGGGTCCACCACCACCACCTTGACGCCGGTGCGCAGGCCCGGGTCCAGGCCCATGGTGGCCTTGGGGCCGGCGGGCGACGCCATCAGCAGGCTTTTCAGGTTGCGCGCGAACACCTGGATCGCTTCTTCCTCGGCCATTTCGCGCACGCGGCCGAGCAACTCGGTTTCCAGGTGGGTGTTGAGTTTGATCTTCCAGGTCCAGCGCATCACCTCGCCGAGCCAGTCGTCGGCGGCGCGGCCTTCGTGACGCCAGCCCGCCACCTCGGTGACCATCGCTTCGCAGGGGTGCGGCTGGGCGCTTTCCAGCTCCTCGGGCAGCACCATGGAGACGTGCAGCACGCCCTCGTTGCGGCCCCGGAACAGCGCCAGGGCGCGGTGGCTGGGAATGTTCTTGAGCGCTTCCTGGTGTTCGAAGTAGTCGCGGAACTTGGCGCCCTCTTCTTCCTTGCCGTCGGCCAGCTTCGCCTGCACTTGGGCCTTTTCCCACAGGAAGGTGCGCAGCCGGGTGAGCAGCTCGGCGTTTTCCGCGAAGCGCTCCATCAGAATCTGCTTGGCGCCGTCCAGGGCGTCCTTGGCGGTGGCGATCTTGTGCTCTTCGTTCAGGTAGCCGGCGGCGGTCTGCTCCGGATCCTGGCCGGGATCGTCCAGCAGCGCGTCGGCGAGCGGTTCCAGGCCGGCCTCGCGGGCGATCTGCGCGCGGGTGCGGCGCTTGGGCTTGTACGGCAGGTAGAGGTCTTCCAGGCGGGTTTTGGTGTCCGCTTCCTGGATCGCCTTTTCCAGTTCCGGGGTCAGTTTTTCCTGTTCGGCGATGCTTTTGAGGATGGTCTCGCGGCGCTCTTCAAGCTCGCGCAGATAGCGCAGCCGCTCTTCCAGTGTACGCAACTGGGTATCGTCCAGACCGCCGGTCACCTCCTTACGGTAGCGGGCGATGAACGGCACCGTGGCGCCTTCGTCCAGCAGGGCCACGGTGGCCGCCACCTGCCGGGGCTGGGCGTTGATTTCCTGGGCGATCAGTTGTTCGATGCTTTGCATGGAAGAGTCCTGGCTTGCACGGCGGCGCGCGCGGTATGGCGCCGCTTTATAACGAAACGACCGGAATCATAGGGAATGACTCCGGCCGTTCATAGATTGACGTGACGGGGCGGGCTATGGTTGCTGCGGGGAGCGCCGGGCTTCAGCCCAGCACGCGCTTGATCATCGCCGCCAGTTCCGGCTCCTGGGCCGGCTTGACGATGTAGCCGGCGGCGCCCTGGCGCTCACCCCAGACTTTGTCGGTTTCCTGGTCCTTGGTGGTGACCAGAATCACCGGAATCCCGCCCAGCTCGGCGTCCTTATTGATCTTGCGGGTGGCCTGGAAGCCGTTCAGCTCCGGCATCACCACGTCCATCAGGATCAGGTCCGGCTTCTGCGCACGGGCCTGTTCGATGCCCTCCAGGCCGTTGCTGGCGGTGATTGCCTCGTGCCCCTGATTTTCCACCATCTTGACCAGGTTGGTCAGTTGCGTGGGTGAGTCGTCCACCACGAGAATCTTGGCCATCTTTGTCTCCTTCGGAACCCATCGGCGGGCGCATGATAGCAGGCCCGGGGGCAAAGGTAAGCCGATCCGTTCCGCCACCAAGCGCCGCATGGCGTCACCGGTTCGCGGCGGCCGGTAATCTTTCTATACAATCCAGATTTGCCTGCCGGACGCGCGGCGGGTACACCGGGCCTCCGGGATCCATTCCCGTAGTCCTTTCGGCGAGGAGCACCATGAGCGAACAAGTGGAAAAGATTCTGGTGGTGGACGATGACGCCCGCCTGCGCGGTCTTCTGCAACGGTTCCTGGAAGAGCAGGGCTACGCCGTCAAGGCGGTGGCCGACGCCGACCAGATGGACCGGGCGCTGTCCCGCGAGATCTATTCGCTGATGGTGCTGGACCTGATGCTGCCCGGCGAGGACGGCCTGTCGATCTGCCGTCGCCTGCGCGACGACGACAACCGCCTGCCGATCATCATGCTCACCGCCAAGGGCGACGACGCGGAACGCATCGAGGGCCTGGACGCCGGCGCCGACGACTACCTACCCAAGCCGTTCAACCCCAAGGAGCTCAGCGCCCGCATTCGCGCCGTGCTGCGCCGCCATGTGCGGGAAGTGCCCGGCGCCCCCAGCAAGGACGAATCCGTGGTGCGTTTCGGCCCCTGGAGCCTGGACCTGGGCAACCGCACCCTGGCCCGCGAGGGCGAGCCGCAGCCGCTCACCACCGGCGAGTTCGCGGTGCTCAAGGCGCTGGTGCAGAACGAGCGGGAACCGCTCACCCGCGACAAGCTGATGAGCCTGGCCCGGGGCCGCGAATGGTCCGCCATGGAACGCTCCATCGACGTGCAGGTGTCGCGCCTGCGCCGCCTGCTCGAGGACGACCCGTCCAAACCGCGCTATATCCAGACCGTCTGGGGCGTGGGCTATGTGTTCGTGCCGGACTGAACGCCGGCGGGTAGAATCCCTCCATGCCCAACTTCCTGCCCAAAAGCTCGTTCGCCCGCTCGGCGCTGATCATCGGTCTGGTGATCGGCCTCAGCCAGGGCATCACCCTGTGGTTTTTTGCCCGCAACGCCTATCTGCCGGGCATCCGGGAATACGCCCGCCTGACCGCCCTGCAGGCGGAGCTGGTGTTCCAGAGCGAGGGCGACGCCAGCCTGTCTCGGCAGCTGGGCGAGACCACCGGCATTAACGCCGGCACGCCGCCGGAACTGCGCCGCCCGGAAAGCCTGATTCTGTCGCGCCCGGTGGTGGAGCGGTTCCGCGACGAAGTCTCCGAGCTGCTCGGCGAGGCCGCCACCGTGCGCCTGGAAGACGAGCGCCAGCCGGTGCTGTGGGTCACCGCGCCGTCGTTCGGCGACCGCTGGTTGCGGGTGCCGATGGCTTTCTTCCGCGACTACGACCGCTACCTGCTGCTGGGCTGGGGTGTGACGGTGCCGCTGCTGGCGGTGATCGGCGGTCTGCTGATCGCGCGCAGCCTCAACCGGCCGCTGCGGCGGCTGGCGCGGGTGGCGCTCAAGGTGGGGCGCGGTGAAGCGGTGCCGGTGCTCGACGACAGCCTCGGCCCCACCGAGATCCAGGCGGTGAACCGCGCCTTCAACCGCATGACCAGCCAGCTTCAGCAGTCCCAGCGCGACCGCGCCCTGCTGCTGGCGGGGGTGTCCCACGATCTGCGCACGCCGCTGACCCGGCTGCGGCTGTCGGCGGAATTCCTCAACGACGAGGAGATGTCCCAGGGCATCATCGCCGACATCGAGGACATGGACGCGATTCTCGATCAGTTCATTTCGTTTATCCGCGACGGCGCCGACGAGCAGCCCGACTACGAAAACCTCAATGACCTGATCGACGAGGTGGCCGCCAAGTACCCCGGGGAGCAGCTGCGCATCCGGCAAAAAGACCTGCCGCGGCTGATGCTCAAGCGGCTCACCGTCAAGCGCATGCTTTCCAACCTGATCACCAACGCGCTCAAGTACGGCGCCGCGCCGGTGGAGATCGACACCGCCCTGGACGACAACGCCCTGGTGCTGGTGGTGCGCGACCACGGCAAGGGCGTGCGCGAGGAGGACATTCCCTTGCTGCTGCAGCCGTTCTCCCGGGGCGAGAAGGCGCGCACCCTGAGCGGCAGCGGTCTGGGGCTGGCCATCGTCAAGCGCATCGTCGACATGCACCACGGTGAGATGGCATTGGACAACCACCCCCACGGCGGCCTGCGGGTGACCATCCGCTTCCCGCTCACCGGGCAGCTGGTGCAGCCGGAGACGCTCTCCGCCGGGGTGCGCTAGCTCAGTCCGGACATTCCGCCGGCGCCGGCTCCAGGGCACGGCCGGCGAAGAAGATCAGCAGACCGCCGGCGGCCAGCGCCGCCCCCACCAGACCGCTGCTGGACCAGGGCACGCCCTGGGCGATCACCACGCCGGCCAGCCAGGCGCCCAGCGCATTGGCCATGTTGAAGGCGGCGTGGTTGAGCGACGCGGCCATGGTCTGGGCGTTGCCGGCCACGTCCATCAGCCGGGTCTGAATGGTCGGGCCCAGGGCCATGCTGGTGCCCACCAGGGCGACGAACAGCAGCCCCGTCCACACCTGGTTGGCGGCCACGAAAAACAGCGTCTGCACCACCAGACACCAGATCAGAATCAGCGGAATCGCCTTGAGCAGGTTCCAGTCCGCCACCCGCGCGCCCACCAGGGTGCCGATGATGGTGCCCACGCCGAAGATCGCCAGCACCACCGGCCCCAGGGATTCCGCCATGCCGGCCTGCTGGGTAAGCGTCGGCATCACGTAGCTGAACACCGCGAACATGCCGCCGAAACCGATGCTGGCGATGCCCAGGGTGAACAGCACCTGCTGGTTGACCAGCGCGCCCAGCTCGCGCAGCGGGCTGGCGTCCGGGTCGCGGGGCACGAAGGGTACGAACAGACGCACCATCAGCGCGGTGGCGAGGGCGATGCCGCCCACGGCGGCGAACGCCACCGGCCAGCCGAACTGGTTGCCGGCCCAGGTGCCCAGCGGCGCGCCAAGCAGGATCGCCACGGTCAGCCCCATCATCACCCGGGCCACCGCCCGGGCACGCTGATCGGACGGCACCGCGGCGGCGGCCACCAGCGCCGCCACGCCGAAATAGGCGCCGTGGGGCAGCCCGGCGATAAAGCGCAGGCCGACGAACGACCAGAACCCGGGCGCCAGCGCACTGGCCAGATTGCCCAGCGCGAACACCAGCATCAGACCGATCAGCAGTTGCCGTTTCGGCACCTTCGCCGCCAGCGCGGAAATCAACGGGGCACCCACCACCACGCCCAGGGCGTAGCTGCTGATCGCGTAGCCGACCTGCTGCGGCGACACCGAAAGGTCGCCGGCGATGCGGTTCATCAACCCCATGATCACAAATTCGGTGGTGCCGATGGCGAAGCCGCCCAGCGCCAGGGCGAGCTCGGCAAGACGGGGGTGTGAGGCGACCGGCCGGGTGGCGGAAACGGACATGCGCGGGCTCCGGATGGGTGGAAAGCCGCGCATTGTCGCAAAGCGGGGTGAACAAACGAAGTCGGTTTTGTCTATCGGTGAAACAGCCCGCCGCGACCCGTGGTCACGGCGGGGCAGGGCTATTGCAGGGCGTCCGCCGGCACCAGCGGGATGTTCACCCGCGACGGCATCGCCGGGGTGCTATACACGGTGAGCAGGCCGAGCAGCCCCTGCAGCAGGTCCGGCAGCGGGCTCAGGCCGTGGGGCAGGTCGCTGGCGCCGACGCTGATGCGCAGCCGGTGGCCGGCGGGGATCACGGCGCTGGTGGGGAACACCTCCACGTCGGCGCGGAACGGCTGCAGCGGCCCCACCGGTTGTTGCGATTCGGCGGTGAACGGGTGCCAGGGTTGTACCAGCTTGCCGTTCATAAAGCGCGAGCGGGTGGCGTCGAAATCACTCATCGAGGCCATCTGGATGCCGTTGCTCAGCTCCCGGGACAGGCCGTTGGGGTCCACCACGCTGACCCGCACCACCACGTTGCTGTCCAGCGCCGTGGTGGAGGCCCAGATCTGCCCGCCGATGGGGCCGTTGATGGCCATGTCCTCTTCCATGGGCTCGCTGGTGTAGACCGCTTCCAGCAGCTCGGTGACGTTGTTCTGCGCCTGGCACGGCGGCGTGATCAGGCCCAGCACGCCGGCGGTCCACTGGCTGGCGCTGGCCGAGCACAGGCCGTTCACCGGGGTTTGCAGCAGCGAGGTGCGGCTGTCACCGGTGGGCGCCTCGCGGCGGATCTCGCCGAACAGCGGCAGGCCCGGTTTGCCGTGCAGATAGAACACCTCGGCGCGCGCTTGCGGGTGGGGCCAGTCCTCGGCGGTGACGTAGCGCTCCGCGCCGGTGTAGTACTGGGTCACCGGCGGGTAGTCGCCGGCGCCGGTGTCCATGCCTTTCAGGTACTGGTCGAACCAGGCCAGGCGGATGTTGGCCAGGGCGGGCACGCCGTCGGCGGGCAGGCCGGCGCCGGAGGAGCCGTCCAGATGTTCCCAGGGGCCGATCAGCAGCTTGCTGGTGGTGCCGTTGTTCTTGAGGCCTTCGTAGATCAGCGGTTCGCCGCGCTGGAAGATGTCGCGCAGGCCGCCGACCACGAAGGTGGGCGCGGTGATCTTGTCGATCTGCTCCAGCGGCGAGCGCTGGCGCCAGAAGTCGTTGTCGTACTTGTTGTCGTCGCCGATCAGGGCGCCGCCCACCACCGGCACCGGGAACTCGGTGAGGGTGCCGGTGAGATGATCCAGCAGGGTGTTCAGGTAGTAACCGGGCTCGTCGTTCTCCAGCCCCACCGGCGTGGGAATGATGCCCAGGCCGGTGACCAGCGCCACCCACAGCGGGATAAAGCCGGCGTTGATCTGGCCGCCGCTGAACACGATGTCCCGGTAGGCGTCGCCCATCGGCACGATGGCGAACACGGCGTCCACGCCGTCCGGGCGCTGGGCGCCGGCCAGCAGCCCGGTGATGCCCATGTAGGAGGCGCCGTTCATGCCGATGGTGCCGTTGCTCCAGGGCTGGTCGTCGATGTAGTCGAGCAGCTCGCCGATGTCCTGATGGTCCACCTCGCTGAACGCCTGCCAAGTGCCCTCGGAGGCGCCGGTGCCGCGCATATCGACAATGATGTAGGCGTAGCCGCGCTTGACCAGATAGGGGTCGGCGGCGCCGATGGCGCCCAGGAACTGGTTGTAGCCGGTGAAGGTGGCCACCACCGGGAAGGGACCGTCGGCGGGCTCGCCGTTTTCGCCGGCGGGCAGCGTCACCGTGACCGACAGCCGGATGCCGTCGCGCAGGGTGATCAACTGCTGGGGCAGGTCCACCGTGCCGGGGTATTCCTCGGGGCGCTCATAGGGCGCGTCCCAGGTCAGGTTCACCGGCTCGGGCTGCGGGTCCGGTTCGGGCTCCGGCGCCGGCGGTGTGGTCGGCGCCGGTGCCTCCGGGTCGCCGGCGTTCGCTGTTTGCGGGCCCGGTCCGGCGCTGTCGCTGCCGCCACCGCCGCAACCGGCGAGCGCGAAGAGGGTCAGGAAAAACAGAACGGGCAGCGGAAGGTGCTGCCCCGCGTGGCGAAGAAGAAGCATGCTGGTGTCCCCTGGCATTATTGGATTAATGGGGAAGCCGACCGGCCTGGGCTAGTCAGTTGTTTGTCTATGCAAGGTTACCCAGTGGCGGCGCCGGTCACTGTTGGCACGATGGTGCGAATCGGTGACGAAGCTTGGGTTTATGTGGCGCTGTGTAACAGCGGGATCACTGGTATGCTGCTTCGCCACCCGTTTCCGCTTTGCCGACAGGAGAAATCCGATGACCGACGACCACGCTTCCGATCCCCGCCGCCGTTATTCCGCCCCGGTCGTGGACGGCGTGGGCAAGGCACCCAGCCGCTCCATGCTGCGCGCCACCGGTTTCACCGACGAGGATTTCACCAAGCCGCAGGTGGGCATCGCGTCCACCTGGAGCCGGGTGACGCCGTGCAACATGCACATCAACACCCTGGCGGACGAAGCCGGCCGGGGCGCCGACGCCGCCGGCGGCAAGAGCGTGATCTTCAACACCATCACCGTGTCCGACGGCATCGCCAACGGCACCGAGGGCATGAAGTACTCGCTGGTGTCCCGGGAAGTGATTGCCGATTCCATCGAGACCGTGGCCGGCTGCGAGGGCTTCGACGGCCTGGTGGCCATCGGCGGCTGCGACAAGAACATGCCCGGCTGCCTGATGGGGCTGGCGCGGCTCAACCGGCCGTCGGTGTTCGTCTACGGCGGCACCATCAAACCGGGCAAGAACCACACCGACCTGATCTCCGTGTTCGAGGCGGTGGGCGCCCACGCCAAGGGCGACAAGTCACTGATCGAAGTGAAACAGGTGGAGGAAGAGGCGATCCCCGGCGCCGGCTCCTGCGGCGGCATGTACACCGCCAACACCATGGCCAGCGCCATCGAGGCCCTGGGCATGAGCCTGCCGGGCAGCTCCGCCCAGAACGCCGAGGACAACGACAAGCTGGAAGACTGCCGCGCCGCCGGCGAGGCGGTGCTCAAGCTGCTCGATCGGGACATCAAACCCCGCGACATCCTCACCCGCGAGGCGTTCGAGAACGCCATCACCGTGGTGATCGCCCTGGGCGGCTCCACCAACGCGGTGCTGCACCTGATCGCCATGGCGCACACCGTGGACGTGGCGCTGTCCCTGGAGGACTTCACCCGCATCGGCAAGAGGGTGCCGGTGCTGGCGGACCTGCGCCCCAGCGGCCACTACATGATGAGCGAGCTGGTCGCCATCGGCGGCATCCAGCCGCTGATGAAAACCTTGCTCGACGCCGGCCTGCTGCACGGTGATTGCCTCACCGTCACCGGCAAGACCCTGGCGGAAAACCTGGAAAACGTGGCGCCCTACCCGGAAGAGCAGGACATCATCCACGCCCTGGACCAGCCGATCAAAAAGGACAGCCACCTGCGCATCCTCTACGGCAACCTGGCGCCCACCGGCGCGGTGGCCAAGATCACCGGCAAGGAAGGCACCTACTTCAAGGGCAACGCGCGGGTGTTTCACTCCGAGGAAGAAGCCACCGACCGCATCATGGACGGCACCGTCACCGCCGGCGACGTGCTGGTGATCCGCTATGAAGGGCCCAAGGGCGGACCGGGCATGCGCGAAATGCTCACCCCCACCTCGGCGATCATGGGCCGTGGCCTGGGCCAGGACGTGGCGCTGATCACCGACGGCCGTTTTTCCGGCGGCAGCCACGGTTTCGTGGTCGGCCACCTGACCCCGGAAGCCCAGGAGGGCGGCCCCATCGCCCTGGTGGAGACCGGCGACGAAATCATCATCGACGCCGAGGCCAACACCATCACCCTGAACGTGGAGGAGGCGGAACTGGAACGCCGCCGCGCCGCCTGGACCGCGCCGCCGCCGCGCTACACCCGGGGCGTGCTGGCCAAGTACGCGAAAACCGTCAGCTCCGCCTCCCTGGGGGCGATCACCGACGGCGACTGATCACGTCGCCGCCGGCGAGCCCGCGGGCGGGCTATTCCGGCTCGCGCCGGAAGCCCACGCTGAAACGGTTCCAGACGTTGATCATCGCGATCACGTAGGTCAGGTCGGTGCGCTCTTTCTCGGTGAAGTGGGTGGCGAGCCGGTCGTACTCGCGGCTGTCGTCCATGGGCTCGCTGAGGCGCGTGAGCCGTTCCGTCCAGGCCAGGGCGGCGCGCTCACGCTCGCTGAACCACGGCGCCTCGCGCCAACCGGCCAGGGTGTCCAGAACCTCGTCCGGCACCCCGACCTTGCGGGCGTCGCCGGCGTGCATGTGCATGCAGAACGCGCAGCCGTTGATCTGCGAGGCGCGCTGCTGCACCAGGTGCAGGAGACGGGGTTCCAGGCCGCTGGCGTCGTACACCTTCTGGCAGCCGAACAGATGCTTCATGGTATCCGGTGACGCCTTGTAGAAGTCGAATCGCGCTTTCATCACGAACTCCTTTATGTCTTGCGGGTTATCGAGGGTCGTCGAGAAACGGAACACGCTCAGGTTAGAATCCGATTGGTTCGCGAATAAGATCCAATTTCGCGTATTTCACGGGACCAATCAGCGAGGGCCCGGTCCGTGCAAATTCACCTTTCCCTGGACGGGGCCGGCGGCCTCGGCCAGCGGCTTTACGAGAGCCTGCGCCGGGCGCTGATCGACGGTCAGGTGCCGCCCGGCGAACGGCTGCCGTCCAGCCGTGTGCTGGCGGCGGAGCTGGGGGTGTCCCGGCGGCTGGTGGTGGAGGCCTACGAGCGGCTGGTGGCGGAAGGGTTTCTCGGTGGTGCTCCCGGCCGCGGCACCTTCGTGTTGCGGGTGCCGCCGCCACTGCCCCGGGAAGCCGAGAGGCCCGGTCCGGGCCCCGGTGCCCACTGGCGCCCGTTGCCGGACTGGGGCGGCCGGCGGGCGCCGGGCCGGCACAACTTTCCCGGCGGCGTCACCGACCGGGCGCTGCTGCCCTGGGCGGCCTGGCGCCGGGCCATGATGGCGGCCCTGCGCGAAGCGTCCCGGGACATCGGCCTGTACGGCGACCCGCGCGGCGAAGCGTCGTTGCGCCTGGCCATCGCCCGTTACCTGGGCTACAGCCGGGGGCTGGCCTGCGACGGGGAGTCCCTGTTGATCACCCAGGGCGCCCAGCAGGGCCTGGATTTGCTGGCCCGGGTGCGGGTGGCCCCCGGGGACACGGTGGCCGTGGAGGAGCCGGGCTACCCGCCGGCGCGGGCGGTGTTCGAGGCCCGTGGCGCCCGGGTGGTGCCGGTGCCGGTGGACGACCAGGGGCTGCGCGTTGAGCGCTTGCCGGAGGCCGCCAGTCTGGTCTACGTGACCCCGTCCCATCAGTTCCCGCTGGGCATGCCCATGAGCCTGGAGCGGCGCCTGGCGTTGCTGGCGTTCGCCCGCCGCCACGGCGCCCTGTTGGTGGAGGACGATTACGACGGTGAATTCCGCTTCGAGGCGCGCCCTCTGGACGCACTGAAAAGCCTGGACCGGGAGGGGCACGTGGCCTACCTGGGGTCGTTTTCCAAGGTGCTGCACGCGGACCTGCGGCTGGGCTACCTGGTGATGCCGCCGGGGCTGGCCACGGCGTTGTTGCAGGCCCGGACCTTCAGTGACGGCTACCCGCCCCTGGTCACCCAGCGGGCGCTGGCCAGGCTGATGATCGACGGTGATTTTGCCCGCCACCTGCGACGCATGCAGCGGCTCTACACGGCCCGGCGCACCCGGCTGGGCGACGCCCTGGCGGCGCATCCGGCGCTGTGGACACCACTGCCCCAGGTGGCGGGCATCCATGTGGCGTTGCGTCTGAGGTCGCCGGTGGCGGACCTGCCGGCGCGGCTGGCGGACGCCGACATCCGCGCCAACCCGCTGGCGTCGTTCTACGCTGGCGAGGCCTCCCAGGACGGGGTGCTGCTGGGGTTCGGTGTGATCGACGGCGAGGCCATCGACCGGGGCGTCGCCGCCCTGGCCGAGGCGATCACCCGCTGAGTGCGTTTGCCTATTGCTTGGAGGCCCAGATCGCCAGCTTGTGCTGCATGGACTGCTGCGACACCTGATCCTCCGGCAGCGGCTGGATCAGGTTGTCGTGCACCAGCAGCCGGTAGATGTATTCCACTTTTTCGGCGGCGGAATCGGTGGGTTCGAATTCCACCACGCCGCGCTTCTCGCCGTACTCCATGCCCAGCGCGATGGCTTTCTTGACCAGTTCCTTCTCGTTCTTGAGTTTCTTCATGACGGTGGCTCCACACGCAGCAACTTGCCGTCCGGGGCATCGGTGAGCAGGTAGAGATGCCCATCGGGGCCCTGCCGCACATCGCGGATGCGCGCCCCCCGCTCCTGCAGATAACGGGTTTCACTGGTCGTTTCGGTACCGTCGAACGCCACCCGGTTGAGGTGGGTGAGCTTCAAGGCGCCGGACAGCACGTCGCCCTGCCAGTCAGGGTAGCGGTCGCTGGTTACGATGACCATGCCCGAGGGCGCGATGGAGGGCACCCAGTAGTGCAAGGGCTGGGCGTAGCCCTCTTTCTTTTCCTGGCCGATGTCCGGGCCGTAGTACTCGTTGCCGTAGGTGATCACCGGCCAGCCGTAGTTGACGCCGGCCTCCACCACGTTGATTTCATCGCCGCCGCGCGGGCCGTGCTCGTTGAGCCAGGGCTCGCCGGTTTCCGGGTGCAGGGCCATCCCCTGGGGGTTGCGGTGGCCCCAGCTCCAGATCGCGGTTTTGGCACCGTCCTGCCCCACCAGCGGGTTGTCGGCGGGCACGCTGCCGTCGTCATTGACGCGGATCACGCTGCCGCCGTGGCCACCGGTGTCCTGGGCGCGCTCGCGCTGGCCCCGATCGCCCACGGTGATGAACAGATAGCCGTCGTTGTCGAACAGGATGCGGCCGCCGAAGTGCTTGGCGGTGTCGGTGCAGGCGTCGGCGATGAACACGTCCTGGAACTGCTTCAGCTCACCGTCGGCGTAGAGGCCATGGCCCACGGCGGTGGTGGCGCCGCCGTCGCAGGCCTTGGCGTAGCTGATATAGAGACGCCGGTTATCGGCGAAGTGGGGGTGCGGCACGACGTCGAACAGGCCGCCCTGGCCCTTGGCCACCACCTCGGGCACCCCGGTTACCGGGGCGTCGCGCAGCTCACCGTCAACCACGCGGCGCAGGTCGCCGCTGCGCTCGCTGATCAGCCATTCGTCGGTGCCGGGCACGAAGGCCAGCGACCAGGGGTGGTTCAGACCTTCCACCAGGGTGGTGGCGTTGACGGAGGGGTCGTCGTCCGGCTCGATCGGGCCTTTGGCGTCCGCGCAGGCGGACACCAGCAGCGCGCCGACCAGCGGCAAATAACGGGACAATACGGAGGCGGGCGTGGGTCCAATCATGATCTCGGGTCTCACCGGCGAATGAATGACACCAGTGAGCATGCCATGACGACATCGGACCGTGAAGGAAGGCGCCCGCCGTCCGCGTGCTTATTTGCCGCCGCGGGCGTACTTGAGGAACTTCTCCATGGCCAGATCCCGCTCGGCGGCCACGCTTTTGGCGCTGTCGCGCTCGTTGAGGCGCGCCAGGAGCTCGGCGCTGCCCGGCGCCTCCGCCAGCAGATCAATGCCGAACAGCTTGCCGGCCACCGCTTTGGCCAGGTCCGCGCTGTACAGGAAGAACACATCCGCGGCGGTCAGCCGGTCGCCGGCCAGGAACGGCTGCCAGCCTGCCTTGCGGGCCAGGGCACGGATGCCTTTGAGCAGGGCCTCGCGGGTCTGTTCCTTGGTTTCGTCACTCACCTGGCCGCCGAAAAAGACCTCCGGATAGCAGCGCCGGGCGGGCAGTTCCAGGTACAACTCGATGTGTTTGACGAGCTGCTTCACCCGGGCCTTCTCCAGCGGGTCGGCCGGGTACAGCGCCGGGCCTTCGGTGGTCTCGTCCAGATATTCCAGAATCACGTTGGTTTCCGACAGGAAGACGCCGCCGGTTTCCAGCACCGGCACCTTGCCCATGGGGCTGACGCTGAGTACCGCGTCCTCCTGGCTGGGGTACAGCGTGGCCTGCTCAAACTCGAGGCCTTTTTCGCGCAGCGCGAATTTGACCATGTTCACGTAGTTGCTGGCGTCGAAGCCGTGCAATGTCAGCATTATTGTTCTCCCGAAGAACGATTCATTGGTAAGCCGGTGTTCAGAGCGCGGTGAGGCCGCCGTCCACCGCCAGCTGGTGGCCGGTGACGAACGACGAGGCGCCGGACAGCAGCCAGATCACCGCCTCCGCCACTTCATCCGCTTCGCCGACCCGGCCCAGCGGGTGCATGGCGCGGTGGAACTGGCGCTGTTTTTCTTCACTGGCGTAGCCGGCCTTCGCCGCCTGCTCAATGGCCCGCTCCATCATCGCGGTACGGATGATCCCCGGGCAGACGGTGTTCACGCGGATGCCCTGCAGGGCGTACTCGGCGGCGACACTCTTGGTCATGCCGATCACCGCGTGCTTGCTGCCGGCGTAGGCGGCGCGGCGGGGCGCGCCCACCAGGCCCGCCACCGAGGCGGTGTTGACGATGCTGCCGGTCTTGCGCGGCGCCATTACGGCGGTCTGGTGCTTCATGCACAGCCACACGCCTTTGACGTTGATGGCCATGACCCGGTCGAACAGCGCTTCGTCGACGTCGGCGACCTCGTCGTTCTCTTCTTCGATGCCGGCGTTGTTGAAGGCGCCGTCGAGCTGCCCGAAGGCGTCCACGGTGGCGGCCACCAGCGCCGCCACCTGGTCGTCGCGGCTCACGTCGGCGGCCTGGGCGCGGGCCTCGCCGCCGGCCCGGCGGATCGCGTCGGCGGTCGCCTCGGCGGCGTCCGCGTCGATGTCGGACACCATCAGACGGGCGCCGTCGCGGCCCAGTTTTTCCGCCGTGGCGCGGCCGATACCGCCACCCGCGCCGGTGATCAGCACCACTTTATCTTTTAAGGAATGATCGCCCATGTCCCCTCCCGAGATTAAAAAAATAATAGGGGAGCATACCCCACCCGGCGGTGGGCGCCGAGCCTGCCGTGCCCGGCCGGTTAACGGCCGGCGGGGTCCTCGAGCATCTGACGGTGCACCCGGACCGCCGTGCGGCTGGGGCGGATGGTGATGCCCCGCGCCTCGGTGTGGGCCCGGGTGATGGCGGCGCCGAACAGCAGAATCAGCGAGGAGTAGTAGACCCACAGCAGCAGCAACACCAGTGAGCCGGCGGCGCCGTAGGTGGACGCGGTGGCGGTGTGGGACAGATAAAAAGCGATCAGGAAGCGCCCGAGAATAAACAAAAGGGCGGTGACCAGGGCGCCGGAGAGCACGTCTTTCCAGCGCAGTACCGCGTCCGGTAGCACCTTGAAAATGGTGGCGAACAGCAGCGTCACCACCACCACCGAGACCAGGGTTTCCAGGCTTACCACCAGGCCCGCCGGGATCGGCAGCCAGTCCCGGGCGAACACCATGATCGCCTGCAGCACCACGCTCAGGAACAGCGACACCATCAGTACGAAACCGATGGACAGCACCACGGTGAGCGACATCAGGCGGCTTTTCAGCAGCGCCAGGATGGTGTTGCGCGAGGGGCGCGGCGCGATGTCCCAGACGTTATTGAGGGAGCGCTGCATCTGCGCGAACACGGTGGTGGCGCCGACCACCATGGCGCCCAGGCCGATCAGCGTGGGCAGGATGCCGCCCTGGTCGATCTGGTTGGCGGCCACGGCGGTGCGTACCGTCTCGGCGGCGTCGGGGCCGATGGTTTCCTGCAGCTGGGTCATGATCCGCGCCATGGCGGCGTCGGTGCTCATCACCAGGCCGATCACCTGCACCGCCAGGATCACCACCGGGGCGATCGAGAACAGGGTGAAAAACGCCAGCGCGCCGGCGTAGCTGACCGCGTTGGCTTCCAGCCAGAAGCCCACCGCGTTCCTGGCCACGCGGTACACATATTCGGCCGCCTGAATGAGGGGGTTAGGCAGGTTCATGGGCTCCAGTGTAGCGGTTGGGGGCGCCCCGGCCTATCGCCGCGAGGAGCTCGGTTGTTGACGTATTCCGCGCCGAGGCGGAATCTGCAAGGGCAGGTCACCGGCATCAAGGAGGAAGGCCATGACACGGAAACGCTTTCGCGCGCGGGCGCTGGTCGCGGCGCTGGCGATCTTGCCCCTGTGCGCGCCCTGGGCGGCGGTGCGCGCGGCGCCGCTGGACCCCGGCGGGGATTACGCGCTGGGGGACTGGGCCGGCACGCGCACGGACCTTGCCCGTCAGGGGGTGCGGTTTGATCTCGGCTACGTCGGCGAGATGGCCCACAACCTGAGCGGCGGGTTCCGCGAGGATGGCCGCCTCGCCTACGCGGACCAGTTCCATGCCTCGCTATCCTTGGACCTGGAACGTCTTGCCGGCGTGAACGACGCCGACTTCAAGATCACCCTGACCAACCGCAACGGTGAGAACCTGACTGGCGAACGGCTGGTGGACCCCGCCACTGGCGGCGTGTCGTCGGTGCAGGAGGTGTTCGGTCGCGGCAACGTGACGCGGCTCACCCAGCTCTGGTTTCAGCAGGGGCTGTTCGGCGGGGCGCTGGAGTACAAGCTCGGCCGCATTCCGCTCAGCGACGACTTCGCCACCCTGGAGAGCCGCTTCCAGAATTTGTATCTGGGCAGCGGCCAGCCGGGCAACCAGGCCGGCGCGGTCTGGTACAACTGGCCGGTGTCGCAGTGGGGCGGCCGGGTGAAAGTGCAGGACGGCGCCCGGCGCTATCTGCAGCTTGGCGTGTTCGATCAGAACCCGGAAAACCTGGATCCGGATCAGGCTCTGGATCTGTATCGTCACGGCAGCGAAGGGGTGATCACGCCGGTGGAGGTGGGCTGGGTCCCGGACAAGGGCCCCGGCGGCCTGCCCGGCAAGTACAAGCTCGGCGCCTACTACAGCAGCGCCGAAGCCACCGACTATGAGGACGGCGGCACCCGCGAACGTCGCTACGGCGGCTACTTCGTGGTGCAACAACAGGTGAGCGCGCCGCACGGCGACAGGCGCGGCCTGACCCTGTTCAGCCAGGGCAGCTGGCACGACCCGGACACCGCCTATGTGGCGCGCTACCTGTCCGCCGGCGCGAGCTGGCGCGGACCGTGGCAAGGGCGCCCCCGGGATGAGCTGGGTGTGGGTCTGGCCTACGCGGAAATCGGCGACGCCTACGTGGACTCGGCTACGGCGGGCAATCCGCTGGTGGCCGGCCCCGGTGCCGCCGGCTATGTGCCGCCGCAAAGCGATGAATGGAACGCCGAGCTCTATTACGGCATCCACATGACGCCCTGGCTGACCCTGCGGCCCAACCTGCAGTACCTGGTCCACCCGGGCGCCAACGACGCGGTCGATGACGCCTGGGTGGTCGGCACCACGGTGGCGCTGACGCTTTAGTCGTCCTTCAGACCGTAGGCGATGATGGCGTCGCCGGCCTTGGTGCCCAGGGAACCGTGGCCGCCGGCCACCACCAGCAGGCGCTGGCGGCCCTGGGAGTCCAGGTAGGTCATCGGCGTGGCCTGGCCCCCGGCGGGCAGGCGGTCTTCCCACAACTGCTCGCCGGTGGTGACGTCGTAGGCGCGCACGTAGTAGTCGATGGTGCCGCTCATGAACGCCACGCCGCCGGCGGTGACGATCGGGCCGCCCAGATCCGGCACGCCCATCTTGAACGGCAGCGGCAGTGGCGACTGGTCGCGCACGGTGCCGTTGCGGTGCTTCCACACCACCTCGCCGCTGCGCAGATCCAGGCCGGCCACATAGCCCCACGGCGGCTGCTGGCAGGGCAGCCCCAGCGGCGACAGGAACGGCTTCAGGGAGACCGCGTAGGGGGCGCCGTAGTTTTCGTTCAGCCCCGGTTTGCCGTCGGACACATAGTTGCTGGTGTCGTCCTGGCGCGGGATCAGCGTGGAAACGAACGCCAGATAGGCCGGCGTGGTGAACGCCACCTGGCGCTCCGGGTCCACCGCCAGCGCGCCCCAGTTGAACACGCCGAAATTGCCCGGGTAGATCAGGCTGCCCTGTTCCGACGGCGGCGTGTAGCGGCCCTGGTAGTTCAGCCGCTGGAACTGGATACGGCAGATCAGCTGATCGAACAGGGTGGCGCCCCACATGTCGCGGCCTTCCAGCGGCGGCGGGTTGAGGCTCAGCGAGGAGCTCGGCTGGGTGTCGGCCACCGGCTGGTAGCCGAGGCTCTCCGGTGCCTTGTCTTCGCTCACCGGCAGCACCGGCTCGCCGTTACGACGGTCGAGCACATAGATGTCGCCCTGCTTGGTGGGCGCCACCAGCACCGGCACGGAGCCGTCGTCGGTATCCAGGTTCATCAGACTCGGCTGAGCCGGCACGTCCATGTCCCAGAGGTCGTTGTGCACGGTCTGGAACACCCAGCGCAGCTCGCCGGTGTCGATGTCGAGGGCGACGATCGACGACGAGAACGGCGCCGACTCGGTGGTGCGGTCCTTACCCCACTGGTCGGGCACCTGGTTGCCCATGGGCAGGTAGATCAGGCCGAGCGCTTCGTCGACGCTGGACACCGACCAGGAGTTGGGCGTGCTGGCGCTGTACGTTTCGCCGGCGGCGATCGGGTCGGTCTGCTCCGGATTGCCCGGGTCCCAGTTCCACACCAGTTCGCCGGTGTCGACGTCGTAGGCGCGGATCACCCCGGACGGCTCGCGGGTGGAGACGTTGTCGTTCACCGCGCCGCCGATGATGACGTAGTCCTCGGTGACCACCGGCGGTGAGGTGGAGTAGTAGAAGCCCGCCTGCTGGTGCGGCATGTTGGCCCACAGATTCACCGAGCCGTTGTCGCCGAAGCCGGCGCAACGCTCCCCGGTTTCCGGGTCGAGGGCAATCAGGCGGGCGTCGCCGGTGGGCAGAAACAGGCGGCGCTGGCAGGTCGAGGCGGCGCTGCTGTCCCGTTCGCCGGAGGCGGCCACCGCGCTGTCCTCGCCGGGGGCGGGGGTTTCCGCCTGCTGGTGGCCGTCGAAATAGGAGAGGCCGCGGCAGGTCTGGTGCTGGCGGCTGATGTCTTTGTCGATTTCGGGATCGAATTTCCAGATCTCTTCGCCGCTGTCCGCGTCCAGGGCGATCACCCAGTGGTGCGGCGTGCACAGATAGAGGGTGTCGTCGATTTTGAGCGGGGTCACCTCGTAGGTGGTTTCCACCGGGTCGCCCTCACCGCGCAGATCCCCGGTGTGGTAGGTCCAGATCGGCTCGAGCCGGTCGGCGTTGTCCGGGGTGATCTGATTCAGGGGCGAGTAACGCTGGCCGAACCCGGTGCGACCGTAGGCGTGCCAGTCGCCGTCGGGGATGTTGCTTTGCGAGCTCTGCGCCGGCTGCGGGGCGCGGGCGGTGGGCAGTTCACCGCGCACGCCGTTGGGGTCCGGGCCGAGCACCGCCGTGAGCGCCAGGGCCCCGGCGGCGACCACCATCACCGCCACCGGCCCGGCGGCCAGCCCCCAGGGCTGACGGCCGCTGGCGTTCAGGCCGCGCGTTACCCAGGGTGTCATCAGCCACAGGCCGATGGCCACGATCACCACGCCACGGGGCATCAGGGCCCACCAGTCCAGCCCCACTTCCCACACCGACCACAGGCCGGTGCCGAGAATCAGCAACGCGTAAATCCAGAGGGCGCCGGGCCGGCGCAGCACCATCAGCGCCCCGGTGAGCAAAAAGCCCAGCCCGGCCAGCAGGTAGTACCAACTGCCGCCGAGCACCGCCAGCCAGCCGCCGCCGCCGGTCAGCGCCAGGCCGATCAAAACCAGAATCCATCCTGTGAACACCGCCATGGTCTTCTCCCTGTTGTGGCTTAGGTGCGAATCAATGCAATTTCATGCGTGGCCGGACCAGCTTGCTGAAGCGGCCCGCCGTCAGCAGCATGAGGGTGCGCGGCCAGCCGTACAACGCCGCCTGATGCATGCGGTACAGGCCCACGTACATGAGTCGGGCCAGCCAGCCTTCGACGAAGAAGTTGCCGCCTTTCAGGTTGCCCATCAGCATGCCCACGGAGCTGTAGTTGGAGAGCGACACCAGCGAGCCGTGGTCGCGGTAGCGGAACGGCTTGGGGTCGCGGTTCATGATCAGGCGCTGCAGGTTCTTGGCGGTGTGGCTGGCCATCTGCTGGGCGGCCTGGGCGCGCGGCGGGATCGGCTTGTCGTCGCCGTCCGGCTTGAGAAAGGCGCAGTCGCCGACCACGAATACCCGGTCGTTGCCCTTCGCCTGCAGGGTCGGCGACACCTCGATCTGGTTGATCTTGTTGAGCGCAAAGCCTTCCAGTTTGCCGACGAAATCCGGGGCCTTGACGCCGGCGGCCCACACCATGAGGTCGGCGCTGATGGTTTCGTCGTCCTTGGTGATCAGCGCGTCCTCGGTGGCGCGCGCCACCATCACGCCGGTGCGCACCGACACGCCGAGGCCTTCCAGGCGCTCCTGGGCGGCGGCGGACACCCGTTCGGACAGGCCCGGCAGAATGCGCGGCAGCGCTTCCACCACCGTCACCTTGAGCTGCTTGCGGTCCAGGTGTTCGTGGCCGTACAGCTTGAGCATCGCCACCGCGTGGTGGATTTCCGCCGCCAGCTCGACGCCGGTGGCGCCGCCGCCGACGATCGCCACGGACACCGGCTCGTCGCGGTAGTTGGCGTGCAGGCAGGTGTTCATGAAGCGCTCGCGGAAGCGTTCCGCCTGGGCACGGGTGTCCATGAACAGACAGTGGTCGCGCACCCCGGGGGTGCCGAAGTCGTTGCTCTGGCTGCCCACGGCGACCACCAGGTAGTCGTAGTAGAGGTTGCGCTCGGGCAGCACTTCCTCGCCCTGGGCATCGGTGATCGGCGCCAGGGTGATGGCGCGCTTGTCCTTGTCCACCCAGGTCATGCTGCCGGGTTCAAAGCGGTAGTGGTTCAGGCGGGCGTGGGCGCGGTAATCCACCGCGTCCAGGTCCGCGTCAATGGCGCCGGTGGCGACTTCGTGGAAGCGCGGCTTCCAGACGTGCACGCTGCTGGCGTCCACCAGGGTGATATCGGCGTGCCCGAACTTGCCCAGTTTGCGTCCCAGCTGGGTGACCAGGGGCAGGCCGCCGGCGCCACCGCCGACCACCACGATCTTTGGTTTGCTCATTCAGGGGCTCCTTGCGTTAAGGCGGCCAGTCTAACGCCGCGCGGGCATGGCGTGAAATCGGGTTGTGGAGCGGGCCGCAACAAAAAAGCCCGCCGTCCGGCGGGCTTTTTTTAGGTTCATCGCGCTTTAGCGGGAACGCTTCCCCTCCATCTGGTGA
>TARA_R100000935_G_scaffold16294_1_pt1 | contig 128506 bp, 125 predicted proteins | sample TARA_R100000935 | Tara Oceans TARA_R100000935 (sample SAMEA2621502) | marine metagenome | biome: marine biome (ENVO:00000447); feature: surface water layer (ENVO:00002042); material: "saline water (ENVO:00002010), including plankton (ENVO:xxxxxxxx)" | depth 5 m
TTGCTTCCAGAACCGCTGCCGCAACCCGCTCCCCTCCGCCAACAGGCCCGCGCCCACCAGCCTGCAGGCGCTGGTTTCGCCCGGGGCCGCGAAGCGCCTATACTAGGCGCCTTCCGATTCTTTTCCGGTCAAACAATGGGCATCGCAGAGAACATGGATATCCAGCAGTACATGGCGACCGTGGGCGAACAGGCCCGCGGCGCGTCCCGGGCCATGGCCCGGGCCACCGCCGGCGACAAGAACGCCGCCCTGAGCGCCATCGCCGGCGCGCTGCGCGCGCACCGCAGCGCCATTCTCGAAGCCAACCAGCGTGATCTGGCGCGCGGCCGTGACAGCGGCCTGGACGCGGCGCTGCTGGACCGCCTGGAACTGACCCCGGAGCGCTTCGACGGCATGGTGGAAGGCCTCGAGCAGGTGATCGCCCTGGCCGACCCGGTGGGCGGCATCACCGACCTGAACTACCGGCCCTCGGGCATCCAGGTGGGCAAGATGCGCGTGCCGCTGGGCGTGATCGGCATCATTTACGAGTCGCGCCCCAACGTCACCATCGACGCGGCGGCGCTGTGCCTGAAATCCGGCAACGCGGCGATTCTGCGCGGCGGCTCCGAGGCGATCGATTCCAACCAGGCGATCGCCGAGTGCCTGCGCATCGGCCTGCGCGAGGCCGGCCTGCCGGAAACCGCCGTGCAGGTGATCGAGACCACCGACCGCGCCGCCGTGGGCGAGCTGATCACCCACCCCGAGTGGGTGGACGTGATCGTGCCGCGCGGCGGCAAGGGCCTGATCGAACGCATCAGCAACGACGCCCGGGTGCCGGTGATCAAGCATCTGGACGGCAACTGCCACGTCTACATCGACGCCCAGGCGGACGCCGGCAAGGCGATCAAGGTGGCCTACAACGCCAAGACCCAGCGCTACGGCACCTGTAACACCATGGAAACACTGCTGGTGCACGCCGGCATCGCCGAGCGGGTGCTGCCGGAGCTGGCCGCCCAGTATCAGGCCGCCGGCGTGGAGCTGCGCGGTTGCGAGCGCAGCCGGGCGCTGCTCGACGGCATCGGCGAAGCCACCGAAACCGACTGGGCCGAGGAATACCTGGCGCCGGTGCTGGCGATCAAGCTGGTGGACGGCCTGGACGAGGCGCTGGAGCACATCCACCGCTACAGTTCCGGGCACACCGAGTCGATCATTACCGAAAACTACACCCTGGCGCGGCGGTTTCTCGCCGAGGTGGATTCCAGCTCGGTGATGGTCAACGCCTCCACCCGGTTCGCCGACGGCTTCGAGTACGGCCTGGGCGCGGAGATCGGCATCTCCACGGACAAGCTCCACGCCCGCGGGCCGGTGGGTCTGGAAGGGCTCACCAGCCAGAAGTGGGTGGTGCTCGGGGACGGGCATGTTCGGACGTGATACCGCGTCCGACCTTCCTTTGATCCTGTTCGGCGGTACTTTCGACCCGATTCACCGTGCCCATCTGCGGGCCGCCCTGGCGGTATCCCGGGCGCTCGGCGATGCGCCGGTGCATCTGTTGCCCAACGCGGTGCCGCCGCACCGGCCCCAGCCCCTGGCCACCGGCGAGCAGCGGCTGGCCATGGTGCGCCGCGCCTGCGCCGGGCACAAACAGCTGGTCGCCGACGACTGGGAGCTGCGACACCCCAGCGGGCCGTCCTACACGCTGGCCACTCTGAAGCACTACAAACGGCTGATCGGCGCGCGCCCTCTGGTGTTCGTGGTGGGCGCGGACAGCTTCGCCGGTCTGCATCGCTGGCACCGTTGGCGGGAATTTCCCGCCCTCTGCCATCTGGCGGTGGTGCCACGCCCGCACAGCCCGCCGGCGCCGCTGTCGGTGCAGCGCGCCTTCCCGGCGGCGCCGGCGGCGCTGCTGCGCCGGCGGCCGGCGGGGCGGCGCCTGATGCTGCGCCGCCCGGAAATGGCGGTGGCCGCCACCGATATCCGCCGTGCTCTGCGGCACGATGGCGCCGATTATCACCTGACACCGGCGGTGCTGGCCCATATCCGACGCCTGGGCCTGTATAATGCCGACACCGTTCACCCAACCCGTCACGCACACAACGAGGCCCCATGAGTTCTCAACCCCCTTTGCTGGATCTGGTAATCGACGCTCTGGAAGAAATGAAAGCCAAGAACATTACCAGCCTGGATGTGCGCGCCGTCACCAGCGTCGCCGACGACATGGTGATCGCCAGCGGCACCTCCAGCCGCCACGTCAAAGCCCTGGCGGATTCGGTGATGGAAAAGGCCAAGAAGTCCGGCTATAAGCCCCTGGGCACCGAGGGCGAGCGCGGCGCGGAGTGGATCCTGGTGGATCTGGGCGACGTGGTGGTGCATCTGATGCTGCCGGCGACCCGGGAGTTTTATGATCTGGAGCGCCTCTGGCAGAATCCGGCGCACCATCCGGACCGGTCGCCGCAAAGCGACTGACCCTTTGCCATTCACTTGCGCGGCGGGTGTGTTGTTTGCGTATTCATCTTCTGGCTGTCGGCGGCAAAATGCCCTCCTGGGTGATTCAGGGCTTCGGCGAGTATCAAAAAAGGATGCCGCCGGACATGCGCCTGGAACTCGAGGAGATTCCGCTGCCTAAGAGAAGCAAGGGGGACACCGCCGCCCTGGTGCGCGCCGAAGGCGAAGCACTGGAGAAGCGGCTGACGAAATACCCCGGCGCCCATCAGGTGGCGCTCGAAGTGGGCGGCCGCGCGCTCTCCACCGAGCAGCTCAGCGAGCGCCTTGGTACCCTGAAGGACCTGGGCCAGGATCTGGTGGTGCTGGTGGGTGGGCCGGACGGTCTCTGCCCGCGGGTGTCCGCCGCCGCCCATGAGCGCTGGTCTCTGTCACCGCTGACCCTGCCGCATCCGCTGGTGCGGGTTCTGCTCGCCGAGCAGTTGTATCGCGGCTGGACGCTGCTCGCCGGCCATCCGTATCATCGCTGAACCACCGACTATCAGGGCCCAATGCGCCGACCTCTGACCTTAAAAGACCACCACCACGAGCAGCGGATTTTCAGCTTTCGGCTGCTGGTGAGCGCCATTCTGGTCACCCTGCTGACCGTCGGGCTGGTGGGGCGCATGGCCTGGCTGCAGATTTTCCAGCACAGCCGCTATACCACGCTCAGCGATGAAAACCGGGTGCAGACCCAGGCGGTGCCGCCGCCGCGCGGCCTGATCACCGACCGCAACGGCGAGATTCTGGCCGCCAACCGGCCGGACTTCACCGTGGAGGTGATCGTCGAGCAGATTCCCGACCTGCAGCGCACCCTGCGCGAGATCCACCAGCTGGTGCCGCTGGAAAGCGACGACATCGAACGCTTCAACAAGCGTCTGCAGGGGCCGCGCCGGCCCTGGGACCCGATTCCCCTGCGCGGGCGCCTCAGCGAGGACGAAATCGCCCGCATCACCGTGAACCAGCACCGGCTGCCGGGCGTGCGCGTGGCCGCCAACCCGGTGCGCCACTACCCCCACGGCAAGCTGTTTTCCCACGTGCTGGGCTACGTGAACCGGCTCAACGCGGAAGACCTGGACGGCATGACCCTCACCGAGCAGGGCGATTACGCCGGCACCCACTACTACGGGCGCAGCGGTGTGGAGCGCTACTACGAGAACCGCCTGCACGGCCAGGTGGGTTACCGTCAGGTGGAAACCAACGCCCGCGGCCGGATACTGCGCGTGCTGGAGCAGAAGCCGCCGGTGCCCGGTGAAAACCTGCGCCTGACCCTGGATATGGACGTGCAGCGGGCCGCCGACGAAGCCCTCGGCGACCGGCGCGGCGCGGTGGTGGCCATCGACCCCCGCGACGGCAGCGTGCTGGCGTTCGTCAGCCGCCCGGTGTTCGACCCCAACCTGTTCGTCAACGGCATCTCCCACCAGGACTACGCCCGCTACCGGGAAGACCTGGACAACCCGCTGTTCAACCGGGCGCTGCAGGGCCGCTACCCGCCCGGCTCCACGGTGAAGCCGTTTATCGGGCTGGCGGGCCTGGACGCCGGGGTCACCGACTGGCAGCGCACCATCTTCGACCCCGGCTACTACCAGCTGGAGGACAACCCGCACCGTTACCGGGACTGGAAGCGCTGGGGCCACGGCCATGTGGATATGAACAAGGCGGTGGTGCAGTCCTGCGACACCTATTTCTACGATCTGGGTTTCAAGCTGGGCATTTCCCGCATGCACGATTTCCTCAGCGACTTTTCGCTGGGTCAGCCCACCGGCATCGACCTGTTCAACGAGTCCTCGGGGCTGCTGCCGTCCAAGGAGTGGAAGCGCGCCGCGCGCGGCGCCACCTGGTACCACGGCGACACCATCAACGCCAGCATCGGCCAGGGCTTCATGCTTGCCACGCCGCTGCAGCTGGCCACCGCCACCGCGATTCTCGCCCATCACGGCAAGCAGGTGACGCCCACCCTGGCCGCCGACGCCCTGCGCGTGCCGCCGCGGCCGGACGTCACGCTGCGCCATTCGGAAAACTGGCAGCGCATGGAGGACACCATGGCCGAGGTGGTCCATGGCGAGCGCGGCACCGCCAAGGTCATGGCCGAAGGGGCGCCCTACCGGATGGGCGCCAAGACCGGCACCTCCCAGGTGTTCTCGGTGGGCCAGGAAGAGACCTACAACGAGGACGAACTGGCCGAGCGGCTGCTCGACCACGCCCTGATCATCGCCTTCGCGCCGGTGGAAGAGCCCGCCATCGCGGTGGCGGTGCTGGTGGAAAACGGCCGCCACGGCGGCTCCACCGCCGGCCCGGTGGCGCGCCAGGTAATGGACGCCTGGCTGCTCGACGACAACGGCGAGCTGGCGGTGCCGCCGCCACTGAACCGCACCCCGCAAACGCAAACCGCCGGCACGACCCCGGGAGGCACCCCATGAGCGTACGGGAATACCAACGGCAGATGCCCCTGGGCGGCGGTCTCGGCACCAAGCTGTCGGCGCGCCTGCACCTGGACGCGCCGTTGCTGACGGCACTGTTGCTTCTGGTGCTGGGCGGGCTCGCCGTGCTCTACAGCGCCGGCGGCGGCGACCTGAACCTGGTGGTGCGCCAGTCGATCCGGTTGGGCGCGGGCTTTCTGGTGCTGCTGGTGCTGGCGCAGATCCCGCCGCGCAGTTACCGCTTCTGGACCCCGGTGATCTACGCCATCGGCGTAATCCTGCTGGCCCTGGTGGTGCTGGTCGGCACCGAGGCCAAGGGCGCCACCCGCTGGCTGACGTTGCCGGGCATCGGCCGTTTCCAGCCCGCCGAGCTGATGAAACTGGCGGTGCCGGCGATGGTGGCCTGGTTCTTCAGCGAACGGAACCTGCCGCCCAACAAGCTGGACGTGCTGGCGGCGCTGGGGCTGATTTTCCTGCCGGTGGTGATGATCGCGGTGCAGCCGGACCTGGGCACCTCGATCCTGATTGCCGCCGCCGGCCTGGTGGTGCTGTTCATGGCCGGCCTGTCCTGGCGGCTGATCAGCCTGGCGGTGCTGGTGCTGGTGATCGCCGCGCCGCTGATGTATTTCTTCGTCCTGCACGACTACCAGCGCAGCCGGGTGGACACCTTCCTCAACCCGGAGGCGGACCCGCGCGGCGCCGGCTGGAACATTATCCAGTCGAAGACCGCCATCGGCTCCGGCGGCGTCACCGGCAAGGGCTGGCTGGACGGCACCCAGTCGCGGCTGGATTTTCTGCCCGAATCGTCCACCGACTTCATTCTCGCCGTGCTCGGCGAGGAGTTCGGCCTGATCGGCTTCGTGCTGCTGATCTCGATCTATCTGGTGATCGTCGGGCGCGGCTTTTTTATCAGCTGGCAGGCCCAGGAGACCTTCTCGCGGCTGCTGGCGGCGGCGCTGACAATGACGTTTTTTATTTATATTTTTGTGAACGTCGGCATGGTGTCCGGACTCTTACCGGTGGTGGGCGTACCCTTACCCCTGGTGAGCTATGGTGGCACCTCGATCGTAACCCTGATGGCCAGCTTCGGCATGCTGATGTCGATTCACACCCATCGCCGTCTGATGACGTATTAAAGGAGAGAGTTGGTGAAAAAAGGATTGTCGGTTGTACTGCGGGCGACCCTGGCGGGCGTCCTGCTCAACGGTGCCGCCCTGGCCGAGACCACCAAAACCAGCAATTACGCGGAACATCCGGAAGCCGGCGCGGTGATCGAGGCGCTCGGCGAACGGGGTTTCGATACCGACCGGGTGCGCCGCCTGCTGGCCGACGCCAAACGCCAGGACAGCATTCTGGAAGCCATCGCCCGGCCGGCGGAGAAATCCCTCACCTGGGCCGAGTACAGCCGTATCTTTCTGACCGATACCCGGGTGGAACAGGGGGTCCAGTTCGCCCGCGAACACGCCGACACCCTGGCCCGCGCCGAGCAGAAATACGATGTGCCCCGCGAGATCATTCTCGCCATTATCGGCGTGGAAACCAGCTACGGCCGCAACAAAGGCCGCTACCGGGTGCTCGACGCCCTGGCCACGCTGGGCTTCGACTATCCACCGCGGGCGTCGTTTTTCCGCAAGCAGTTGGTGGCGCTGTTCGAAATGGAGCGCGACGCGCACATCGACGCCAGCACCATCACCGGCTCCTACGCCGGCGCCATGGGCTTCCCGCAGTTTATTCCCACCAGCTACCAGGCCTACGCCGTGGATTTCGACGGCGATGACGTGATCGACCTGGTCAACAGCCCGGCGGACGCCATCGGCAGCGTGGCCAGCTACTTCGCCGCGCACAAGTGGCAGCCCGGCCTGCCGGTGGCCGCCCGCGCCCGCGTTGACGGCGACGATTACGACGCGCTGGTGAAAAAGGGTTACAAGCCGGGCTTTACGCTGGCGCAGGCCCGGAAGAACGGCGTAGTGGCAGTATCCTGCGAGGGTGATAGCCTGAGCAGCGACTACTGTTTCGACCTGCCGGCCGACACCTCCGTGGCGATGCTCGACCTGATCGGCGACGATGGCCACGAGTTCTGGCTGGTAAGCGACAACTTTTATGTCATTACCCGTTATAACCACAGCGAACTGTACGCCATGGCGGTATTGCAACTGTCCCACCGTATCGCCGATGCCCTGGAGGCCCGATCTCTGTGATTAGAGCGCTTTTTATCGTCACCACGGCTCTCGCCCTGGGCGCCTGCGCCACCGCGCCGGCGCCCACCGAGCCCCCCGCCCAGACGCCGAAGCCGGCCGACGGCGCGCCCGGCTCCGACCGCTACGAGCACAAGGTGGATTCCGGACCCGAGCAGCGCCCGGACGTGGAAAGCCAGCCCGAGCCGGTGCCGAAAGAGGAGCCGCTGAGCGCCTACGGCAACCCCAAGACTTACAGCGTCTGGGGCAAGACCTACCAGGTAATGGAATCCGCCGCCGGCTATGAAGAAGAGGGCCTGGCCTCCTGGTACGGGCGCAAGTTCCACGGCTACCGCACCTCCAGCGGTGAGCCGTTCGATATGTACCGCTTCACCGCCGCCCACCGGACCCTGCCGCTGCCCACCTACGCCCGGGTCACCAACCTGGACAACGGCAAAAGCCTGGTGGTGCGCGTCAACGACCGTGGCCCGTTCCATTCCGAGCGCATTATCGACTTGTCCTGGGCGGCGGCGGCGCGGCTCGGCATCGAGGGCAAGGGCACCGGCCGCGTGCGCGTGGAGGCCCTGACCGTGCGCGAGAAGGTCAAGCCCAGCCGCGAAGGCACGGTGCCCACCGCCGTGCGCGCCGCCGTGGACAGCCCGCCGCCGGACACGGCCAAGGCCGCCGAGGGCGACGAACTGTACTTGCAGGCGGGCGCCTTCCAGGCCCTGGACAGCGCCCGCAACCTGGAGCGTGCCCTGCGCGACGAACTGAAACTGCCGGTGTCCGTGCGGCAGCCGGAAAGCAGTGCCCTGTACAAAGTATGGCTGGGCCCGTTTGCCAGCAACGAGGCCCGCGACCGGGCCCGCCAGGCGATACGCCAGGCGGGCTTTACCCCACCCATCCCCGTGAACTGATCCGCCCGTAAGGCTGAAATGATGACTCAATACCTTTCCCCGCAAACCCTGCTGTTCCGGGTGTTCATCTGTCTCTCCCTGCTCACCCTGGCGCCGCTGAGCGCCGCCAACGGCCTGATACCCCGCGCCCCCGACGTGGACGCACGCGGCTATCTGTTGATGGACGCCAAAAGCGGCCAGGTGATCGTCGAGCACAACGCCGAGCAGGAGCTGCCGCCGGCCAGTCTCACCAAAATGATGACCGCCTATCTGGTGGAAAAGGAGATCGCCGCCGGCAATATCACCGAACAGGAGATGGTGCCGATCAGCGTCAAGGCGTGGCGCATGGGCGGCTCGCGCATGTTCATTCAGGAAGGCACCCGGGTATCGGTGCAGGATTTGCTGAAAGGCGTGGTGATCCAATCCGGCAATGACGCCAGCGTCGCCCTGGCCGAGTACGTGGCCGGCTCCGAGGAAGCCTTCGCCGACCTGATGAACAACCAGGCCCGCGAACTGGGCATGGACGACACCCACTTCATGAACGCCACCGGCTGGCCGGCGGAGAACCACTACACCACCGCCCACGACCTGGCGATTCTGGCGCGGGCGATCATCCGTGACTTCCCGGAACACTATGATCTCTACGCCCAGAAGGAATTCACCTACAACGGCATCACCCAGCACAACCGCAACCTGCTGCTGTGGCGGGACGACAGCGTCGACGGCCTGAAAACCGGCCACACCGAGGAAGCCGGCTACTGCCTGGTGTCCTCCGCCAAGCAGAACGGCATGCGCCTGATCGCGGTGGTGATGGGCACCGATTCCGAGGCGGCGCGGGCGCGCGAATCCCAGAAGCTGCTGAGCTACGGCTTCCGCTTCTACGAGACCTATGAAGGCTACGGCGCCGGCGACGTGCTCGACACGCCGGCGGTATGGATGGGCGCCGCCAATCAGGTGCGTCTGGGCCTGGAAGAGGACCTGATTCTCACCGTGCCCAAGGACAGCCAGGACCAGCTGAAGGCGTCCATGTCGATCCGGCCGGAGCTGCGCGCGCCGATCCGCGAAGGCGAACAGTACGGCACCCTGACGGTCACCCTGGCCGACGAGACCGTGGCGCAGCGCCCGCTGGTGGCGCTGGAAAACGTGGAAGAAGCCGGCTTCTTTGCCAAGATCTGGGACCACGTCGTATTGTTCTTTAAAGGATTGTTCAGCTAGAGGCCGCTCATGGCGAACGGCAAGGTCTACCTTAACGGCGAATTCCTGGACCCGGAGCGGGCCCGTATTTCGCCCATGGACCGGGGCTTTCTGTTCGCCGACGGCGTCTACGAGGTGATCCCCGCCTTCAACGGCGTGCTGTTCCGCCTCGACGCTCATCTGCAGCGCCTGGAACGGTCGCTGGCGGAGGTGTCCATCGCCAACCCCCACGACCGGGCCGGATGGCGGCGGCTCTGCGAGGAGATGGTGGCCGCCAATGGCGGCGGCAATCTGTCCGTGTATCTGCAGATCACCCGCGGCGTGGCCGACAAGCGCGATCACGCCTTTCCGGATCCGCCGGTGGCGCCCACCGTGTTTCTTACCAGCGCGCCGATCCCGGTGCCCGCCGCCGACAGCCTGCACCAGACCCGGGGCGCGGCGGCCATCACCCTGGCGGACACCCGCTGGGCACGCTGCGACATCAAGTCGATTTCGCTGCTGCCCAATATCCTGCTGCGCCAGCAGGCGGTGGCGTCCGGCGCCGTGGAAGCGGTGCTGCTGCGCGAGGGCCTGGTCACCGAAGGCGCCGCCAGCAACGTGTTCACGGTGCATAACGACGAGGTGAGTACGCCGCCGCACAGCGCCCGCATTCTGGGCGGCATCACCCGCGACCTGGTGGTGGAGCTGTGCCGCGAGCACGGCATCCCGGTGGTGGAGCGGGAGATTCCCGAAGCGCGGCTCCACGACGCCGACGAAATCTGGGTGAGCAGCTCCACCAAGGATGTAGTGCCGATCACCCGCCTGAACGACCGCCCGGTGGGCGACGGCCGGCCCGGTGCCACTTGGAAAACGCTGTCGCGCCACTATATTCAGTTCAAGCGCCGCCTTTGCGGCCTGGACTGAGACACTGAACGAAAGAGAGACCGACCATGGCGATCCGCGAAGACCTGTGGGACTTTCCCCACGACATGCAGCTCAAGGTCATGGGCGCCGCCGATGCGCCCCTGGAAGACGCGGTGGCGGACATCCTGGAACAGCATGTGGCGGATTTCGACCGCCACGCCCACCTGAGCAGCCGCCCCAGCACCAAGGGCAACTTCGTGTCGATCACCGCCAGCGTGACGCTGCGCCACCGCGAACAGGTGGAAAGCATCTACCGGGATCTGGATGCCTGCCCGCACGTCAAAATCACCCTCTGAGCCGGCGCCCGCCATGCCCACCACGCCGGTCACCGTGCGTCATTTCCCCAGAGTGGACTACCCGTCCTGCTGGCAGGCGATGAAGGATTTCACCGAGCAGCGCGACGCGCACACCGGCGACGAACTCTGGGTGCTGGAGCACCCGCCGGTTTATACCCTGGGCCAGGCCGGCAAACCGGAGCACATCCTTGACCCCGGCGACATCCCGGTGGTGCACAGTGACCGGGGCGGCCAGGTGACCTACCACGGCCCCGGGCAGACGGTGGTCTACCTGCTGCTGGACGTGCGCCGGCTGGGCCTGGGCGCTCGCGCCGTGGTCACCGCCATTGAGGACAGCGTGGTGGAATACCTGCGCGACCAGGGTCTGGACGCGGAGAACCGGCCCGGCGCCCCCGGCGTCTATGTGGCCGGCGCCAAGATCGCCTCGCTGGGGCTGCGCATCCGCCAGCGCGGCAGCTACCACGGCCTGTCGCTCAACCGCGAGCGGGACCCGGCGCCCTGGCGACGCATCAACCCCTGCGGCTACGCCGGGCAGCCGGTCACCAGCCTGGCCGCTGAAGGCGTGACGGTGTCCCGCCAGGCGCTGGAGCAGGATCTGGTTACCATTCTGTCGCGCCGGCTGGGGCTCACCCCCCGGACAGCCCCGCCGCCGGACTGGTACACTCCATTGCAGAGCCCACAAGGCAGATAACTTCGAGAGACGTTCCCATGAGCGAAGCCCAGGCCCACCGCCCGGTGAAAGCGAAGGTTAAAGTCGGCGACAAACTACGCGGCGCCGACAAGGTCCGCACCATTCCGCTGGTCAATGAAGTCCGCCCGGCCCGCGAGCGCAAACCGGACTGGATCCGCGTGCGGGTGCCCGCCAACGGCGAGATCCAGCGCATCAAATCGATGCTGCGCAAGCAGAAGCTGCACACCGTGTGCGAGGAAGCGGCCTGCCCCAACCTGCCGGAATGCTTCGGCGGCGGCACCGCCACCTTCATGATCATGGGCGACATCTGTACGCGCCGCTGCTCGTTCTGCGACGTGGGCTTCGGCCGCCCCAACGGGCTGGACCCGGATGAGCCCAAGCATCTGGCGGAATCGGTGGCCGACCTGGGGCTCAAGTACGTGGTGATCACCTCGGTGGACCGGGACGACCTGCCCGACGGCGGCGCCGCCCACTTCGCCGAGTGCATCCGCGAAGTGCGCGCCCTGAGCCCGGACACCAAGGTGGAAATCCTGACCCCGGATTTCCGGCCCTGCCTGGACGACGCCCTGGATATTCTCGACGCCACCCCGCCGGACGTGTTCAACCACAACATCGAAACGGTGCCGCACCTGTACAAAAAAGCCCGGCCCGGCGCCCGCTACCAGCATTCCCTGGACCTGCTGCAGCGCTTCGGCGAGCGGCGTCCGGACGTGCCCACCAAGTCCGGCATCATGGTGGGCCTGGGCGAGACCAACGATCAGGTGCTGGAAACGCTGCGCGACCTGCGCGACCACGGCGTCGACATGATCACCATCGGCCAGTACCTGCAGCCCAGCAAATTCCACGCGCCGGTGGAGCGCTATGTGCACCCGGACGACTTCAAGATGTTCGCCGTGGAAGGCCGCAAGATGGGCTTCACCTCGGTGGCCTCCGGCCCCATGGTGCGCAGCTCCTACCACGCCGACCTGCAGCACAAGGGCATCGACGTCGGCGATCCGGAGAACCTGGCCCGCGAGCTCTAACCAACTTGTAGGAGCGGGCCTCGCCCGCGAAAGGGTGGCGTCCAGCCACCCGGCAGGATCCCAGAGAGGCTGAGGGAGCTGCCGTTAGACAGGTCTCTGGGATCCTGCCGGGAGCTTTGCTCCCTTTCGCGGGCAGGGTCCGCTCGCACAAGGCGGGTCAACCCAGCGTCACGAACGGCACCACTGTGATTAGCAGCACCGCGATGGCGGCGATCAGAAACGCCACCGCCCGCAGCGGCCGGGCGCGCAGGTTGCGCCACACGGTGGTGGGTTCGCCGCGCCGGTGCGCCTGTTCGAAGGCGGCGCGCTGTTGCTCAAGACGGCGCCGCTGATAGTCCGCCAGCAGCGGCCGGGCCCGCTCCCAATCCTGATCGTCGCTCAGCCAGATGCCGCCGGCGGAGACGCCCCAGACGCTGGGTTCGGTCTGGTAATGGGGGATGCCGTGCTGATCCAGCAGCGCACAAATTTCATCGCGCTCGTCGTCGGGTACCCGGCGCAGGTTAAGCAACAATTTCGACATCCAGGTTTCCTCTTTGGGCAGGTGGACGAACGGCGCCGCCACTATAGCAAACCCCGGCGGCGAACCCCGCCCCGTGGCGCGCTGGAAGAATTTACAATTACCCCACCATCGCCCTCCTGACCGCCCCCGGCTTTTCCTTTACGCTAGTGTTCACTAACCCGTTGGACCCTAAACAGGGAGAGTTCCGGACTTATGCGGCTTGCCGTTCGTGTTCTGTCGATTGTTGTCGCCGCCACCCTCCTGACCGCCCCCGCCGGCGCCGAAGACTGGCCGGACCGGATCATGGAGCGCATGGAAGCGCTGCAACTGCCGGATGAAACCCTGGCCCTCGCCGCCGTGCCCCTGGACGGCCCGGGCGAGGCGCGCTTCGTCAACGCGGACCGGGTGATGAACCCGGGCTCCACCATGAAGCTGCTGACCACCTACGCGGCGCTGGAGCTGCTCGGCCCCAGCTTCAAATGGCACACCCGCGTTTACACCAACGGGGAATTGAACGGCGACGTGCTCGAGGGCGACCTGTTTCTGGTCGGCGCCGGTGACCCCAAGCTCACCGAGGAGCGCCTCTGGCAGCTGCTGCGCGACCTGCGCGCCTACGGCATCCGTCAGGTCCAGGGCGACCTGGTGCTGGACGATTCCTACTTCCGGCTGCCCCACGGCCAGCCGCATTTCGACGACGACGGCGACAACCCCCACGCCCCTTTCCTGGTGGAGCCCCACGCGCTGCTCACCAACCTGAACGTGTTCCACTTTCAGTTCGCCGCCCGCAAGGACGGCGTCAGCGCCTGGGTGGACCCGGTCGCCGACGCCATCACCCTGGACAATCAGATCACCCTGACCAGCGGCGGCCGCTGCCCCTCCGGCCGCCGTCTCAAGGTGGAACCCAGCTACCAGGACAACGGCCGTATCACCGTCACGGTCTCCGGCTCGCTGCCGCCGGGCTGCCGGGCCGGCAACTATCTGTCGCTGATGAGCCAGGAAACCTACACCGCCGCCATTATTCGCGGCCTGTGGAAACAGCTGGGCGGCACCATCACCGGCGCCACCCGTTTCGACCGCCTGCCGGCGGGCGTCGACCTGCTCGCCACCACCTCATCGCCGGACCTGGTCACCATGGTCCGCGACATCAACAAGTGGAGCAGCAACGTGATGGCGCGCCAGCTCTACCTGACCATCGGCGCCGAACACCGGCTGGCGGAAGACCGCGACGACCTGGCCGCCGCCGAGCGCACCATCAAGGACTGGATGGCGCTGAAAGGCATGGATCCACGCGCGGTGGTGCTAGACAACGGCGCCGGCCTGTCCCGCGACGCGCGTATGAGCCCCATGGAACAGATCAAGATGCTGCAGCAGGCCTGGCGCAGCCCGTTCGCCGCCGAGCTGATCGCGTCCCTGCCGCTGGTGGCCATGGACGGCACCATGCACAACCGGCTGCGTGACACCGGCCTGCGCGGCGAAGGCCACATAAAAACCGGCTCACTGACCAATGTGCGCGCGGTGGCCGGCTTCACCCGCGACAGCAACAACACCACCTGGGCGGTGTCCGCCATCGTTAACACACCGTCGGCCTGGAAAAGCCAGGCGGTGCTCGACGACGTGCTGGAAGCGGTGCACCGCCTGCCCGGCGCCCAGGCCGCGGCGGTGACCCGGAACGAAGCCGGCACTCCCGGCGCCGGGGGCTGACGGCCGGAGCGCCCCACCTTGACGGTAAAGCCGGCCACCCGATGCTATGCTCTGCGCTGCATTCATCACCCTTACCGTATCGGGGAAGCTCAATGATCATCGTCCACCATCTGGAAAAATCCCGCTCGCAACGCATCGTCTGGCTGCTCGAGGAACTCGGCATTCCCTACGAGATCGAGCACTACAAGCGCGATCCCAACACCATGCTGGCGCCCGACTCGTTGCGCCGGGTGCATCCCCTGGGCAAGTCGCCGGTGATCACCGACGGCGACACCGTGGTGGCGGAGTCCGGCGCCATTATCGAGTACCTGGTGGAAAAGCACGGCGGTGGCCGCCTCAAGCCCGCCGTGGACGACCCCAACTGGCTGAACTACCAATACTGGCTGCACTACGCGGAAGGCTCGCTGATGCCGCTGATGGTCATGAAGCTGATCTTCAGCCGGGTGCCGAAGGCGCCGATGCCGTTCTTCGCCAAGCCGATCGCCAAGAAAATCAGCGGCGGCATGGTGGGCGGCTTCGTGCAGCCGCGCATTGAAGAGCAGCTGCGCCTGGTGGAAAGCCACCTCGCCAGCCACACCTGGTTCGCCGGCGAAGAACTGACCGCCGCCGACGTGCAGATGAGTTTCCCGCTGCAGGCCGCCGGCGCCCGCGCCAACCTGGACGCCCTGCCGCACATCCGCGACTTTATCCAGCGCGTGGAAGCCCGCCCGGCCTATCAGCGCGGCATCGAACGCACCGGCCCGCTGGAACTGCTCGGCTGAACCCTTTCCCCCTCCCTTTTCGGCCCCGGGGCGCACCGTATCGCCGCGAACTGTGACCCGGGTCCGCTTTCCACTAAAGTCCAATGACGCTAATTGCATAGGTCGTTATTCTTACAAGCATTAACAGTAAGTTACTGTTTTAAGGGCCCCGGCTGCCCTATTCTCAAATGCAAAAAATGGCTTGGCATCAAGCTTTCGGCTGACTCACTGGTCTGGGGAAACATGATTCTGCTGTACTTTCTAATCGCTCTGGGGGTGGTCTTCCTGATCGCGGAAGGGGTGCAACGCTACCTGGCTCGCCGCCGGGACTGAGCCCTTCTTCACGGTTAAACACTGTTAAAGCTGTGAACCGGTTCACGCAGCGCGGTCTATACTGATACTTCTTAATTGATGTCAGGGAGACCAAATATGAAAAAGGCCCTTTCCGTTCTTACGCTTGGCGCGCTGTTCGCACTGGCCGGCTGCCAGACCGCCCCCGAGCCGCAACCGGATCCCAAAGCCAGCAAAACGGTGTACCAGGGCGTGCTGCCCTGCGCGGACTGTTCCGGGATCCAGACCACCCTGACGCTGTACCGGGATGAGGCGGACCAACCGTCACGCTTTGAACTGCGCCAGAAGTTTCTGGACGGCGCCAAGGCCGGCGGCAGTGACGTGGACCGCGGCAACTGGATCGCCGAGCGGCAATCCGTGGACGGCAAGTCCTACCCGCTGTTCATCCTCAATCCCACTGATCCGTCCGAGCAGTTCCGTTTTCTGCAGAAAGCCACCAACGCGGTGGAAATGCTGAACGCCGACGGCGAGCCGATCGAGTCCGACTTCAACTACACGCTGATCCAGCGCTAAGGACTCTGGAATCCTGCGGGGCAACCTTTGCCGGCCGGCAAAGCCGGCCTTTCGCTTGCAAGGCAAGCTCCCACAAGCGCGGGTCCCACCGGACCCGCCGCCTGAAATGTAAATAGGAATGACTTGCATTCAGGCCGCGAGATGCTAGACTCCGGCTCTCTGGCGATATCGCCCTTTTTCTGCCCTTTTTTCCGTGATGGCGGTATGCGCCCGCCAACAGGAGTCCGGACATGATGTCTTCCTTGCAGCTTCAACTCCCCGAGTGGTTTGTCGCCGGCGGCGTCGCCATGTGGCTTTTGGCGGTGCTGTCGGTGGTGGCCCTCGCCACGCTGCTCACCAAGATGCTCCAGTTCGCCCGCCTGCGGCCGGTGGCCAGCAAACAGGCCGACGCCCTGCTGGAAAGCCTGGAGCGCGGCGATACGCCGGTGGTCGGCGACGCCGGGCGTTCGCCGGTGGATCAGGTGGTGTTGAGCGCCTGGCACAACCGCGCCATGGACGCGGACAGCTGGGAAGAGGACAGCCTGCGGCGCGGCCGCGAGGCGCTGGAAGACATGCGCGGCGGCCTGCGCACCCTGGAAGTGATCAGTGCGCTGTCGCCGCTGATCGGTCTGCTGGGCACCGTGTTCGGCATGATCGGCGCCTTCCAGGCCCTGGAAGCCGCCGGTTCCCAGGTGGACCCGTCGATTCTGTCCGGCGGTATCTGGGAAGCGCTGCTCACCACCGCCGCCGGTCTTACCGTGGCGATCCCCGCTTTGGCGGCCTTCCATTGGGCCGACCGCACCATTGAGCTGTGCCGTGAAAAAATGCAGGACCGCCTGGCCCGCCTGAAGGTGCAGGTGCGCCGGCAAGGCGCCGGACAAACCCGGGACAGCGAAGCACCGGCCCGCGATCAGGCCCCGCGCCGGGTCGCCGTCGGCGGCTGATCCATGCACCTGGAACCGGAACGCCATCGCTCCCCGACCATCAGCCTGACACCACTGATTGATGTGGTGTTCATTCTGTTGATCTTCTTCATGCTCGCCAGCCGCTTTGGCGACTGGAAGGATCTGCCGGTCAATGTGCTGCCCAGCGAGGCCAGCGAGCAGCGCCAGGATCAGGACTGGCTGACGCTGACCGTCACCGCCGACGGCCAGGTGGAGATGGAGGGCGAACGCTACGCGGTGTCGGACCTGGCGGAGCGCCTGCAAGGGCGGGACGCCACCGTGCTGATCACCGGCGAAGCGGACGCGCCGCTGCAAGCCGCCCTGGCCACCCTGGACGCGGCCCGCGCCGCCGGTATCGAGGACGTGCAGCTGGAGCTGATGCCATGAACCTGGAGTCTCCGGACAGCGGCCGCCGGCCGCCCCTGGAGCCGGTGCTGCCGCTGATCAATGTGGTCTTTCTGCTGTTGATCTTCTTTATGGTGGCGGGCCAGCTGGCGCCGCGACCGGAAGGGGACGTTGAAGCACCGGACAGCGCCAGCGCCGACACCGAGGAAAACCTGGAGCAGTTCATGCTGGTGCTGGACAAGGAAGGCCGGCTGCTGCACCAGGGCGAGCCGGTGGACCCCGCACGCATGGCGGATTTGATCCGCGAGCACCGCCGCGCCGCCGCGGCGACCGAGGACAACGCCGACACCACCGCGGTGGACGCCGCACCGCCCACCGATACCGACGGGCCCCGGCCGGTGCGCCTGATGGCCGACGCCGACACCGCGCTCAGCACGCTGCGTAACAGCCTGGAAACCCTGCGCGACGCCGGCGTGGAAGAAGTACGCCTGGTAACCCGGAGTAAGAACACACCGTGATGCCCAAACCCCGCGTGATTCTCGCCTGGAGTCTGGCCCTCGCCGCCCATGCCGTGTTGCTGGTGGGCGTGGGCAGCATGACCCTGGCCGGTGGCCGCCCCGCCAAGGAGGGCCAACAGCAGGCGGTGACCCTGAACCTGGCGAAAAAGCCCAGCGACAGCCCGGTGGCCACGGCCCCCGAGCCGGCCCCGGAACCCAAGCCCGAGCCGAAGCCGGAACCCAAGCCCGAGCCGAAGCCGGAACCCAAGCCTGAGCCGAAACCCAAGCCCAAGCCGGAACCGAAACCCGAACCCAAGCCAAAACCGAAGCCGAAGCCTGAACCCAAACCGGAGCCCAAGCCGGAACCTGAGCCTGAGCCCGAACCAGAGCCGGAGCCGGAGCCGGAAACCGAACCGGCGGCGCCCGCACAGCAGCGGGACACCGAAACCCGCACCGCCGACCAGGCCCAGCAGCAGCCCCAGGGCCAGAAAGGCATGGCCGGTGACCCCGGCGAGGGCGTGCGTAAAAGCGGCGACCACGACAACCTGCTGGATCGCTATCTGGGCAAGGTCCGCGACACCATCGAATACAACAAGGAATACCCGGCCCGGGCGCGGATGCGCCGCCAGCAGGGCGTGGTGGAAGTAAGCTTCCTGGTGGACAGCAACGGTCGTGCCCTGGAGGTCACGCTGACCAGCAGTTCGAACAGCCGTATTCTGGATCAGCAATCCCTGGAACTGGTGCGCCGGCTGCGTTTCCCGGAACCGCCCACGGAGCTGGGTTCCGAGCCGATCAGGGTGAACCTGCCGTTGCGTTACTCTCTGTGAGCCGCCGGGGTCACTCGCCCCAGCGCTTGACCAGGGTCTGCTCGACGCCGAGCTGGTCGAGAATCCGCGCCACCACGAAGTCGATCAGATCGTCGACGCTTTGCGGGCGGTGATAGAACCCGGGCGCCGCCGGCAGGATGGTGACGCCCAGACGGGCCAGCTTGAGCATGTTTTCCAGATGAATCGCCGAGAACGGGCTCTCCCGGGGCACCAGAATCAGCTGGCGGCGCTCCTTGAGGGCCACGTCCGCGGCACGCTCGATCAGATTGTCACTGGCGCCACTGGCGATCGCCGACAGGGTGCCGGTGGAACAGGGGCACACCACCATCGACGCCGGCGCGCCGGAGCCCGAGGCCACCGGCGCGGTCCACTGCTCCAGGCCGCACACGGTGAGCGCGCCCTGGTCAGTGCCGGCGTACTCGCGCAACACGGTTTCCGCCTTGCCGGTGCCGGCGGGCAGGCTGAGATCGGTCTCCATGCCGATCACCACCCGCGCCGCCTTGGACAGGATCACGAACACCTCGCAGTCCGCTCTCAGCAGACACTGCAGCAGCCGCAGGCCATAGGGGGCGCCGGAGGCCCCGGTAAACGCCAGGGTGACACGCTGGCGTGTGCTATCCGTCATGGGTTTCACTCCCTTGAGGCAAACGCTGTCGCAGCGCCGCCAGCAGTTTTTCGTGCACGCCGCCGAAGCCGCCGTTACTCATCACCACCACATTGAGGGGCCCGGGCTGGGCCGCCACCGACGCCACCAGGGCGTCCAGGTCGGTTTCCACCCGCGCCGGCACCGGCGACTCGGCGACCACCGCGTCCAGGGACCATTCCAGCCCCGGCGGCTGATACCAGATCACCTGATCCGCGTCCCGGGCACTGGCCGCCAGGGCCTCCCGGTGGCGGCCCAGGCGCATGGTGTTGGAGCGCGGCTCGATCACCGCCAGCACCTGCTCGTCGCCCACCCGACGGCGCAGGCCGTCCAGGGTGGTGGCGATGGCCGTGGGGTGGTGGGCGAAGTCGTCGTAGACGCGCACGCCGTCCACCTCGCCGCGCAGCTCCATGCGGCGCTTCACGCCCTGGAAGCGGCCCAGGGCGGCGGCACCGTCTTCCAAGGTGACGCCCACATGGCGCGCCGCCAACAGCGCCGCCATGGCGTTATTGACGTTGTGGCGGCCGGTGAGCGACCAGTCCACCACAGCGATGTCTGTCCCCTTTTCCATCACCGTGAAGCGGGAGCCGTCCGGCCGCTCCAGCCGGTAGCCCGGGTCGGCCTGCTCGCCGAACCGCTCCACCTCGCTCCAGCAGCCCCGCGCCAGGGTTTCCTCCAGGGCGGCTTCGCCGTGGGGCAGAATCACCCGGCCCAGGGACGGCACGGTGCGCAGCAGATGGTGAAACTGGGTCTGGATGGCGGCCAGGTCCGGAAAGATATCCGCGTGGTCGAACTCGAGATTGTTGAGCACCACGGTGCGCGGCCGGTAGTGCACGAACTTGCTGCGCTTGTCGAAAAAGGCGGTGTCGTACTCGTCCGCTTCGACCACGAAAAACGGCGTGCCGCCGAGCCGCGCGGAGACGCCGAAGTTACCGGGCACGCCGCCGATCAGATAGCCGGGATCGAGGCCCGCGTCTTCCAGCATCCAGGCCAGCATGGAGGCGGTGGTGGTCTTGCCGTGGGTGCCCGCCACCGCCAGCACCCAGCGGCCGGGCAGCACCACCTCGGCGAGCAGCTGGGCGCCGGAGGTATAGGGCATGCCCTGGTCCAGCACATGCTCCACCGCCGGGTTGCCCCGGCTCAGGGCGTTGCCGATCACCACCAGGTCCGGGGCCGGCTCCAGCTGAGCGGGGTCATAGCCCTGGATCAGCTCGATGCCGGCGGCGCTGAGCTGATCGCTCATCGGCGGGTAGACGTTCTGGTCGGAACCGGTGACCCGGTGCCCCTGGGCCCGGACCAGCTGCGCCAGCGACCCCATGAAGGTGCCGCAGACGCCGAGAATATGGATGTGCATGGAAGACCTCGAAGAAACTCTGAACGCAGGATACAACATCGGCCTCAGGCCACAAGCCGGCCGGCCGCCGGCGCCGCTGTTTTTGAGCTTGAAGCCTGCCGCGTGAAGCCTGAAGCTATCTCTTTTTTTGAATTGTTCGAGGAGAGACCAATGCTGACAATCAACGGCCCGGAAGAGCTGAAAAGCTGGGAAGGCAAGGAACTGGGCGTCACCGAATGGATGACGGTGAGCCAGGAGCGCATCAACCAGTTCGCCGACGCCACCGGCGACCACCAGTGGATTCACGTGGACGTGGAACGCGCCAAGAAGGAATCGCCCATGGGCGGCCCCATCGCCCACGGCTACCTGACCCTGTCGCTGATCCCCATGTTCAAGGACGAGATCTACACCGTGGAAGGCGCCAAGGCGGGCCTTAACTACGGCCTCAACAGCTGCCGCTTTCTGACCCCGGTCCCCGCCGGCGGCCGCGTGCGCGGACGCTTCGTGATGAAATCCGTGGCCGCCAAGGGCGAAGGCCGCTACCTGCTCTGCAACGAAGTCACCATCGAACTGGAAGGCAGCGACAAACCCGCCTGCGTCGCCGAAAGCCTCGGGATGGTGCTTTTTTAGTTAATGGTTAACAGTGAATAGTTAACAGCGACGCGGGCAAAGCCCGTGGAGCCCGAAACGCAAGAGGCCGCGCCCAAACCCCGAGCGCGGCCTCTTTGCTTCCAACCCGGCACATAACCGTACCGCGCGCTATTAACTGTTAACTGTTCACTATTAACTGTTAACTGAATCAGTGGCTAATCATCCAGGGCCGCGCCGACGGAAACATCTTATTGCCTTCGGCGGTGTAGAAGACCTTGGGTTTGTGGCGTTCGTGGTGGCAGCAGCCCTGCTCCTTTTCCGAGTGCTGGTTGCCGCGCCGGGGTTCGTGGCGGGCCCGTTCGTTGCGCTCGAAGGCCGAGCGCCGCTCCGGGGCCATGTCCAGTACCTCCGGGGCGACCAGGATCACCCGCGCGGACAGCACGCCGCAGGTGGGGCAGGGGCAGGTTTCCCCGGACGCCTGCACCGGCACCAGCTCGTGGAACAGGCCGTGCTCGGTGCATTTATAGTCGTACAACGGCATGGTGGCGCCCTCCCCTATTTATCCTTGGCCAGCGGCACGTCGGTGCTGCCGGCGACACTGTGTTGCGGGCCGTCGACACCGGGCTTGAGATCGAAGTCGAAGATGTCGGTGGGCAGCCATAATGTGGCGCAGGCGTTGGGCACGTCCACCACCCCGCTGATGTGGCCCTGCACCGGCGCGCAGCCGAGCAGCGAGTAGGCCTGGGCGCCGGTATAGCCGAACTTCTTCAGGTATTCGATGGCGTTCAGGCAGGCCTGGCGGTAGGCGATGTGCACGTCCAGGTAGTGCTGCTTGCCCTGTTCGTCCACGGAGATGCCTTCGAAGATCAGGTAGTCGTCGTACTTGGGCGCGATCTTGCTGGGTTTGAAGATCGGGTTCTTGATCGCGTACTTCTCCATGCCGCCTTTGATCAGGTTGACGCGCATGTGGATCCAGCCGGCCATTTCGATGGCGCCGCAGAAGGTGATCTCGCCGTCGCCCTGGCTGAAGTGCAGGTCGCCCACGGACAGGCCGGCGTCTTTCACATACACCGGGAAGTAAATCTGCGAACCGCGTGACAGGTCCTTGATGTCGCAGTTACCGCCGTGCTCGCGGGGCGGCACGGTGCGCGCGCCCTCGGCGGCGGCCGCCGCTTTCTCGCTGCCCTTGAGTTTGCCCATATGGGCGGTGTCGGCGAACGGCAGATTGACCAAACCGGGCACGCGATCCGGCTCGGTGTCGTAGAGTTCTTTTTCGCGGCTGTTCCACTCGTTGAGCATGTCCTTGGACGGCAGGCAACCGATCAGCCCCGGGTGAATCAGGCCGGCGAACTCCACGCCGGGAATATGCCGCGACTTGGTGAACATGCCGTTGAAGTCCCAGATGGTTTTCTGCGCTTCCGGGAAATGCTCGGTGAGAAAGCCGCCGCCGTTCTGCTTCGAGAAGAAGCCGTTGAAGCCCCACTGGCTTTCCTCGAAGGTGCCGATGTCGAGGATATCCACCACCAGCAGGTCGCCGGGCTCGGCGCCTTCCACGCCCACCGGGCCGGACAGGAAATGCACCTGGGTGAGGTCCACGTCGCGCACGTCCTCGGCGTTGTCGTCGTTATGGATCTGGCCGCCGGTCCAGTCGTGGCATTCAACGATGAAGTCGTCGCCGGGCTTCACCATCGCCGCCATGGGAATGTCGGGATGCCAGCGGTTGTGCACCATATCGTTGTCGTAGGGCGAAGTGTCGAGATCGATTTTAATGATGGTCTCAGCCATGGTGTCGGTTCCTCCAGTTTTTCGGGCAAGCGTGATTCCGTGGGTTTCAATATCGGTGATCGGCGCACCGCTCACCATTCGCGAAAAGGCCCCGGCGACTACGTCAGATGACGTATTGCCCGGCTCAGCGGTTCACCGGCACCACGCTCAGCCGGTCGCCGTCGAGCAGCGCCAGAAAGGTGTCGTCGGCGGGGCGTTCCAGCAGGGCCCGGGCGAGCGCCGGTTCCAGCTCGGCGCGCAGGCGGCGGGCCAGGTCCCGGGCGCCGAAGCGGTCGTCGTGGGCGCGGCAGAGAAACTGGCGCGCGCCGTTGTCCAGCTCCAGGCGGGCGCGGCGCCGCGCCAGACGCTGGTTGAGTTTGCCCAGCTCGATGTCCAGCAGGGTGTCCAGCCAGGCGGCATCAAGCCGCTGAAACGGCAGCACCCGGTCGATGCGGTTGATGAATTCCGGGTCGAAGCGGCGATGCAAGGCGCGCTCCAGAACCCGGTCCTCATGGCGTGGCGACAGCCCCAGCCAGTGCCGCCAGCCGTGCCGGAAACGGGCGCGGTAATCGCCGGCCTCGCGGGCGCCCACATTGCTGGTCATGAAAATCAGGGTGTTGCGGAAATCGATGCTGCGGGTGCCGCCGGACAGCAGCAGCCGGCCGCTTTCCAGCACATTGAGCAGCGAACGGATCACTTCGGTGCTGGCTTTTTCCAGTTCGTCGAACAGCACGATGCCGGGCTTGCTGAAACTGCCCTGGATCAGATCCACATCAAACAGGGTGTGGCCTTCCTTGCTGCCCACATAGCCCGGCGGCGCGCCGGTGAGCGCGGCGGCGTAGTGCTCCTGGGCCAGGGTGTTCATGTCGATACGGCAGAAGCCGTCCGCGCGGCCGTGGATCGCTTCGCTGATCAGCCGCACGGTTTCGGTTTTGCCCACCCCGGTGGGGCCCATGAACAGATTCACCGCCAGCGGCCGGTGCGGGTCGCCGATGTCCGCCTTGACCACGCGCAGCATGTCTTCCATGGCGTCGAGCACCGGCGCCTGACCGACAATGCGGGCACGCAGGCGCGCCATCACGGCCTCCGGCTCGAACACAAAGCGCGGTGCCCGCTCCGGCCGGCTGGCCCGTTCTTCCCGGGCCAGCCGTTCCTGATTCTCCTGCAGGCGGTCATTGATAAAGGGCATGGCGGCCTCAGGCATTTTTCTCTTTACCGTCCACCGGCAGGTCCTTCACCGGACAGTCCGCCACGCCCACCGTGGAGCGGGTCATGGCTTCCACGTTTTCCTGGGCTTTCTGCGCGTCCATGACCCAGGTGCGGTAGAACTCGAACGGGCAGTCCGCGATGCCCTTGTCGCCGTCGCCGGAATCGTGGATGCCGGTGTAGCCCCGGTGCAGCAGCTTGAACAGGTGGTTTTGGGACTGGTCGTTGGCGCGCGCGTCGCGGATCTGGCTGATCGAGAGCTGGGCGTACTGAATGCCCATTTCCTCTTCGCCGCACTCGCCGAGCGTGCGGCCGTCGAAGCCGATAATCGCCGAATGGCCGAAGTAGGAGTAGACGCCGTCGAAGCCGGCGGCGTTGGCCACCGCCACATAGCAGTTGTTGGCCCAGGCCATGCTTTTGGACATCATCACCTGCTGCTCCTTGGCCGGGTACATATAGCCCTGGCAGCGCACGATCAGCTCGGCGCCCTTCATGGCGCAGTCGCGCCAGATCTCCGGGTAGTTGCCGTCATCGCAGATGATCAGGCTGAGCTTCATGCCCTTGGGGCCTTCGGTGACATAGGTGGTGTCGCCGGGGTACCAGCCTTCAATCGGGCACCAGGGAATGCACTTGCGGTACTTCTGCACCACTTCGCCCTGGTCGTTGATCAGAATCAGAGTGTTGTAGGGGGATTTGTGCGGGTGTTCCTCGTGGCGTTCGCCGGTGAGAGAGAATACGCCCCAGGTTTTCGCTTCCCGGCAGGCGGCGGAAAAAATGGCGGTCTCGTCACCGGGCACGGTGGCGGCGGTGTCCATCATTTCATCCGGGTCGTACATGATGCCCATGGTGCTGTACTCCGGGAACACCACCAGGTCCATGCCCGGCAGGCCCACCTTCATGCCCTTGATCATCTCGGCGATGGCGCGGGCGTTATCGAGCACCTCGGCGCGGCTGTGCAGGCGCGGCATCTTATAGTTGACCACCGCCACCCCGACGGTATCGCTGCTGCTGGAAATATCACCGTGTCGCATAACTTGGCTCCTCGCTTTCGTTGAGCGGATTCAGACCGCCAGATAGCTGGCGATCTTGTTCTGGTCGGCGTCCTCTTTGTCTTCCTGGTGAACGATGTCGCCTTTCTCGATCACCAGAATCCGGTCGGCGATCTCCATCACGAAGCTGAGCACCTGCTCGGACACCACGATGGACAGGCCGCGCTCGTCGCGGATACGTTTCAGGGTGCGCGCCATCTCCTGGATGATGGAGGGCTGGATGCCTTCGGTGGGCTCGTCCAGCAGCAGCACCTTGGGGCGCGTGGCCAGTGCCCGTGCGATCGCCAGTTGCTGCTGCTGACCGCCGGACAGGTTGCCGCCGCGCCGGTGCTGCATTTCTTCCAGCACCGGAAACAGCTCATAGAGGTCGCGCGGCACTTTCTTCTCACCCACCGCGGCCAGGCCGGTCTCGATGTTTTCGCGCACCGTGAGGGCGGGGAAAATCATTCGCCCCTGGGGCACGAAACCGAGCCCGGCGCGCACCCGCTGAAAGCTTTTCATGGCGCTGAGGTCGGTGTGGTTCAGGGACACGCTGCCGGCACGGCTGGGGGTCATGCCGATCAGGGATTTCATCAGCGTGGTCTTGCCCATGCCGTTGCGCCCCACCACCGCGACGATCTCGTTGTCGTTCACGTCCAGATTCAGGTCGCGGATGATGGTGCTCTGGCCGTAGGCCACGGAGTGATTCGATACTTTCAGCATGATCAGTGCCCCAGGTAGACTTCGATGACTTTCGGGTCCTGCTTGACGTGTTCGATGGACCCTTCGGAGAGCACCTTGCCCTGGTGCATGACGGTGACCCGGTCGGCGATGTCGCCGACGAACTGCATGTCGTGCTCGATCACCAGCACCGTATGATCGCGGGTGATCACACGCAGCAGCTCGGCGGTCTTCTTGCGTTCCGCCACCGACATGCCCGCTACCGGCTCATCGAGCATCAGCAGGTCCGGCTTCTGAATCAGCAACATGCCGATTTCCAGCCACTGCTTCTGGCCGTGGCTGAGCAGCCCGGCGGGCTCGTTGAGCTGGTCGCTCAGGAAGATGGTTTCAGCGATGCTTTCCACCGCTTCGACCACCGCCGCGTCCCGTTTGAACGCCAGCGCCCCCATCACCGTGTGGCCCTGCGGGTAGGAGACCTCCAGGTTCTCGAACACGGTCAGGTCCTCGAACACCGAAGGGTTCTGGAACTTGCGGCCCACCCCGGCGTGCACGATCTGGTGCTCCTTCATCTTGGTGAGCTCCTTGCCGCCGAAGCGTATCGAGCCCTCGGTGGCGCGGGTTTTACCGCAGATCAGATCCAGCACCGTGGTTTTGCCGGCGCCGTTGGGGCCGATGATCACGCGGATCTCCTTGGGGTCGAGATAGAAGGACAGGTCGTCCACCGCCTTGAAGCCGTCGAACGACACCGTCAGACCTTCCACGGCGAGCAGGAAGTTTTCCTTTTGTGCATTCATCAGGGTTTCTCCGCGCTGAGTTGATCGGACACCACCGGCGGCGCCTGCGGTGCGGGCTTGTCCTTGTCCAGGTACTTGCCGATCACCGGCAGGCGTTTTTCCAGCGGCATGATGTAGCGCTCATAGAGCCCGGCCAGACCGTTGGGGAAGGCCAGCACCACACCGATAAACAGCGCCCCCATGGCGTAGGGCCAGAGTTCCGGGAAGGATTCGGAGAAACCGCTCTTGGCCGCGTTCACCAGCAAGGCGCCGTAGACACCGCCAAGCAGGGAGTAACGGCCACCCAGCGCGCAGAACACCACCATCTCGATGGACGGCACGATGCCCACGAACGACGGCGACATGAAGCCCACCTGCAGGGTGAACAGCGCCCCGCCGATGCCCGCCAGGCCCGCCGCCAGGCAGAACACGAACACCTTGAACGAGGCCACGTCGTAACCGGAGAAGCGCACCCGGTTTTCCTGGTCGCGCATCGCCACCAGAATCCGCCCCAGCTTGGCGTTCTGCACATGGCGCGCGACCAGCAGGCTGAGGAACAACAGCCCGACGCAGACGAAGTAGAGCGTGGTCTTGGCCGTGTCGGTGCGGATATTCCAGCCCATCAGGGTTTGCAGGTCGGTGATGCCGTTGACGCCGCCGGTGAGCCCCTGCTGGCCGATGATAAGAATGGTCAGAATGGCGGCGATGGCCTGGGTGATAATGGCGAAGTAAACGCCGCCCACGCGCCGCTTGAACATGGCCACGCCGATGATGAAGGCGAGTAAGACCGGTACCGCGATCACCGCGATCAGGGTGAACGAGAAGCTGTGGAACGGCTGCCAGAACCCCGGAAGCTCAGTGATCTGGTTCCAGTCCATGAAATCCGGAATGCCCGGCGTGGACTGGTTCTTGGTGGCCTCCGGCGTGGACGCCTCCAGTTTCAGAAACATGGCCATGCAGTAGCCACCCAGGCCGAAGAACACGCCCTGGCCGAGGCTGAGAATGCCGGCCTTGCCCCAGCACATCACCAGGCCGATGGCGGCGAAGGCGTAGGTGAGATACTTGCCCACCATGTTGAGGCGGAAGGGATCGAGCAGCAGCGGCAGCACCACCACCAGCAGCAAGGCCAGCAGCAGGTAGTAGATGCCTTCCCGGGAGGTCAGCCATTGAAGGGGAGAGTTGGTTTTCATCACGGACTCCTAGCGACGGACCTTCAAGGCCATCAGGCCTTCCGGACGCAACATGAGAATGCCCACCACCACCAGCAGGGTGAGTACCTTGGCCATGGAACCGCTCAGGAAGAACTCCATGGTGGATTGGGCCTGGGAGATACCGAAGGCGGAAATAATGGTGCCGACCAGGCTTTGCGCGCCGCCGAACACCACCACCAGGAAGGTATCGACGATGTACGCCTGGCCGGACGACGGGCCGGTGGAGCCAATCATGGTGAAGGCGCTGCCGGCGACCCCGGCGATGCCGCACCCCAGCGCGAAGGTGGCCCGGTCGACGCCGGCGGTGTTGATGCCCACCGCTTCCGCCATCGGCCGGTTCTGCACCACCGCGCGCACTTTCTTGCCCCAGCCGGAGCGGTACATAAGCAGATACACCGCCAGCGCAATGGACAGGGCGATCACCATCACGAACAGGCCATTGATCGGCAGTTGCACGAAATCCGTGACGTTAAACGCGCCCATCATCCAGTCCGGCAGGTCCACGCCCACTTCCCGGGCGCCGAAGATCGACCGGTAGGCCTGCTGAAGAATCAGGCTCAGCCCCCAGGTGGCCAGCAGCGTATCCAGAGGCCGCCGGTACAGATGCCGGACCATGGCCCATTCGACAAAGGCGCCGAGTGCACCGGAGACCAGGAATGCCAGCACCATGGCGAAGAAGAACGAAGCGGCGAACAGCTCCGGCATCAGGTTCTGGAAAAACTGCGAAGTCAGGTAGGTGGTATAGGCCCCCAGGATCATGAACTCCCCGTGGGCCATGTTGATCACGCCCATCTGGCCGAAAATAATCGCCAGGCCCATTGCCATGAGAACGAACACGGAAAACAGGGACAAACCGGCGAACCCCTGCATGGCAAAGATGGACATCAATTCCGTTGAGGAATAATCAGCAAACATGGCAATGCTCCCCTGCGGTTAAAAAATCCCGACGCCCACCGGGGGCGCCGGGTACGGACGGTTACTTGTAACCTTCAGGGAAGGGATCCGGCTCCATCAGGTCCTTGGTTTCATGGACCACCTTGTACTGGCCGTTGGTCTGCGCCACGCCGATGCGGGTCTTCGACCACAGGTGATGGTTTTCATGGATGCGCACATAGCCTTCCGGCGCTTTCTTGAACTCAATGCCCGGGGAGGCTTCACGAATCTTGTCCACGTCGAAGGAGCCGGCTTTTTCCACCGCTGCCTTCCACAGCCACGGGCCCAGATAGGCGGCCTGGGTCACGTCGCCGATCACCATGTCGTCGCCCCAGCGTTCCTTGAACGCGGCCACGAATTCCTTGTTGTTGGGGTTGTCCAGGCTCTGGAAGTACTTCATGGAGGCGTACACGCCTTCCACGTTCTCGCCGCCGATACCGCGGATTTCATCCTCGGTGACGGAGATGGTCAGCAGCAGCGGATCCTCTTCGGTGAGATCGACACCGGCGGCTTTCATCTGCTTGTAGAAGGCCACGTTGGAGCCGCCCACCACGGAGGCGAAGATCACATCCGGTTTACGCAACTTGATCTTGTTGATCACAGAGTTGAACTGGGTGTGGCCGAGCGGGTAGTACTCCTCGCCCACCACCTTCAGACCTTTCTTCTCGATGTGAATACGCGCGATCTTGTTGGAAGTACGCGGCCAGATATAGTCGGAACCGAGCAGGTAGAAGGTCTTGGCGCCCTTCTCCTTCACCGCCCAGTCGATGCCGGCGAGAATCTGCTGGGTGGCTTCCTGGCCGGTGTAGATCACGTTGGGTGACTGCTCGAGACCTTCATAGAAGGTCGGGTAATAGAGCATGCCGTTGAACTGCTCGATCACCGGCAGCACCGCCTTGCGTGAGGCGGAGGTCCAGCAGCCGAAGATCGCCGCCACGTCGTCCTGGCGCAGCAGCTTGCGCGCTTTCTCGGCGAAGGTGGGCCAGTCGCTGGCGCCGTCTTCCTGAACGTATTCGATCTGCCGGCCGAGCACGCCGCCCTGGGCGTTGATCTGCTCGATGGCCAGCTTCTCCGCCTGCACCGAACCGATCTCACTGATCGCCATGGTGCCGGTGATGGAATGCAGGATGCCCACCTTGACGGTGTCTTCGGTGACCGCCAGGCCGGAGGTGTTGACCTCGGACGTGGGCGGCGCGGCGAACGACGGCGTGCTTAACGCCAGTACCGCCGGCAACGCCAGCAGCCCGGCCAGCAGACGGCGGCGCGGACGCGACGGCAAGGAATGCTTCGGTGTCTTCATGGTTAACCCCTCGTTAGCGAAATGCATGGATCCCCGGGAGCCCGATGGCTCCGTCGACCCTCGCTAACGAGTATGGGAAGGCGGCCGGCGCGCTCCCATTCGGCGAATACGCCATGCCCCTACGTCATTTGACGCATTCCGCGCCGCCGGCGCCGGCCCTAGGCTGCGCCCTTGGGGTATCCACGCTTCGGGGGTACGGCACGAATCGTGCTTTCTTCTTGGCCCGGCTTTCGGGTATTGCGGACGATCAGGCATGGCCATCGAACAACGCATCTTCCGGGTGCGGCGCAACTACAATAAGTGGGTCGCCAACCAGACCCTGGAAGACTTCGCCCTGCGCTTCACCGGCAAGGCGGCGCGCCGCTGGTCGGCGGGGCGGGTGGCGAACACCGCGCTCGGGGCCATTTCCTTTCTGGCGCTGGAAGCCATCGGCGGCGCCATTACGCTGAACTACGGTTTCACCAACGCGGTGGCGGCGATCGCCGTGGTCAGCGCGGTGATTTTCCTGCTCGGCCTGCCGGTGAGTTACTACGCGGCCCGCTACGGCGTCGACATTGATCTGCTCACCCGCGGCGCCGGCTTCGGTTATCTGGGCTCCACCCTCACCTCGCTGATCTACGCCTCCTTCACCTTTATTTTTTTCGCCCTGGAAGCGGCGATCATGGCCATGGCCCTGGAGGTATTGTTCGGCCTGCCGCTGACGCTGGGCTATGTGGTCAGCTCGCTGGTGGCGATACCGCTGGTGACCCACGGCATCACCTACATCAGCCGCTTCCAGCTGTGGACCCAGCCGGTCTGGGTGGTGCTGCAGCTGGCGCCGTTCGTGTTCATCCTGTTTCAGGACCCGGAGTCACTGAGCCGCTGGCAGGGCTTCGACGGCGCCATGGGCGGCGACGGCGCCTTCAATCTGGTGCTGTTCGGCGCCGCCGCCACGGTGATGTTTTCCCTGGTGGCGCAGATCGGCGAGCAGGTGGATTTCCTGCGCTTCATGCCGGAGCCGGGGCCGGAGCGCAAACAGCGCCGGCGCTGGTGGCTGGCGATGCTGGCCGGCGGCCCGGGCTGGATTATCGTCGGCGGGCTCAAGGCGCTGGCCGGTTCCTTCCTGGCGGTGCTGGCGTTCTCCCACGGGCTGCCGCACAGCCAGGCCCAGGAACCCATGCACATGTATCTGGTGGCGTTCAGCCATATCACCGCGCACCCGGCCACGCTCATGGCGCTGGCGGGTATTTTCGTGGTGTTGTCGCAGCTGAAGATCAACGTGACCAACGCCTACGCCGGCTCCATCGCCTGGTCCAACTTCTTTTCCCGCCTCACCCACAGCCACCCGGGCCGGGTGGTGTGGCTGGTATTCAACGTGATGATCGCCCTGGTGTTGATGGAGATCGGCATCTACCGGGCGTTCGAATCCATCCTCGGCAGCTACGCCATGGTGGCGGTGGCGTGGATCGGCGCCCTGGTCGCCGACCTGGTGATCAACAAGCCGCTGGGGCTGAGCCCCAAGGGCATCGAATTCAAACGGGCCTATCTCTACGACATCAACCCGGTGGGCTTCGGCGCCATGGTGATGGCGACCCTGGTGGGGCTGGTGGCGCGCAGCGGGTTCTGGGGCGGCGACGCCGAGGCGCTGGCCTCCTTCCTGGCGCTGCTCACCGCGTTCGTGGCGTCGCCGCTGATCGCGCTGCTCACCGACGGCCGCTACTACATCGCCCGCACCCCGGAGCCGGCCACCGCCACCCGCGGCCGCCCGTGCTGCATCTGCGAGCATCGCTTCGACGATGAGGACATGGCGTTCTGCCCGGCCTACAACGGCCCGATCTGTTCTTTGTGCTGCTCCCTGGACGCGCGCTGCAACGACGCCTGCAAGCACCACGCCCGCTTTCAGGAACAGCTGATGGACTGGCTCGGCGGCATTCTGCCCCGCCCCATCCTGGTTCAGTTGCGCTCGCGCCTGGGGCATTTCGTCGGGCTGCTGACCCTGGTCACGCTGGTGATGGCCGGGCTGCTGACGCTGGTCTACACCCAGGTGGCGATCACCGATCCGCAGGTGCGCGACCTGATGGCCACCACCCTGGCCAAGGTGTTCGCGATCCTGATCATTATCAGCGGCGTGGTGGCCTGGCTGTTCGTGCTGGCCCACGAAAGCCGCGTGGTCGCCCAGGAAGAATCCCACCGCCAGACCCGCATGCTGATGGCGGAAATAAAAGCCCACGAAAAGACCGACCGCAAACTGCAGAAAGCCAAGGAACTGGCGGAGGCCGCCAACCAGGCCAAGAGCCGCTACCTCACCGGGCTCAGCCATGAGCTGCGCTCGCCGCTCAACGCCGCCTTCGGCTACGCCCAGCTGCTTGAGAACGACCCTTCGATACCGGAAAACCGGCGCGGCGCGGTGGCGGCCATCCGCCGCAGCACCGGCCATCTTTCCGATCTGATCGAAGGGCTGCTGGAAATCTCCAAGATCGAAGCCGGCCGCCTGGAGCTGTACCGCAACCGGGTCAGGGTGCGTTCACTGATCGACGAGCTGGTCACCATGTTCCAGTTGCAGGCGGAAGAAAAAGGCATCGGCTTTGAGTTCCACAGCCAGGGGCGCATCCCCGAATGGGTGACCACCGATGAGAAGCGCCTGCGCCAGGTGCTGATCAACCTGTTGTCCAACGCCATCAAATTCACCAGCCAGGGCCGGGTGGTGCTGCATATCCGCTACCGCAACCAGGTGGCCGAGTTCACCATCCGCGACACTGGCGTGGGCATCGCCGAGGAAGACCAGCAGCGCATCTTCCGGCCCTTCGAGCGGGTCCGCAAACCGGGCATGCCGGCGGTGCACGGCACCGGCCTGGGGCTCACCATCACCAAGCTGCTGGTGGATATCATGGGCGGCGATCTGCAGGTCAGCAGCACGCCGGGCCAGGGCAGTGAATTCCGGCTCTGGGTGATGCTGTCCAGCGTTGCCCACGCGGACGCGGACCGGGACAGCCAGCGCCCGGTGGTGGGCTACCAGGGGCCGCCCAAATCACTGTTGGTGGTGGACGACGACCCCTCCCACCGGGGCCTGGTCAGCGACCTGCTGACGCCGCTGGGGTTCCAGGTCACCGAAGCGCCGGACGGCCAGACCGGCCTGGACATGGCCCGGCAAAGCAACCCGGACCTGATCCTGCTGGACATCGCCATGCCCGGCCTGGACGGCTGGCAAACCGCCGCCGCGCTGCGCGCCAACGGCTACCGGGGCAGCCTGGTGATGCTGTCCGCCAACGCCCGCGAGAGCCAGACCGACGCCCCCGCCGGCCTGCACGATGACTACCTGATCAAACCGTTCAAACTGGGCGGCCTGCTGGACACCCTGGCGCGCCACCTGGACCTGACCTGGCGCCATCATCTGGACGGCGACCTGCGCGAGACGCGGCGCATTCCGGTGTCCCAGATCCGCCTGGACGAAGGCCTGCGCGATGAACTGCTGGCCCTGGCGGAGATCGGCCACCTGGCCGGCCTGCGCGACGCCCTGCAGCGCGCCGAGCAGGACCGGCGGTTGCCGCCTTCCCTGGTCGGCACCCTGCAAGCGCCCCTGGAACGCTTCGATTTCCAGGCCCTGATCAAATTGCTGGAGCAGACCCCATGACCCCTTCGGTCCGTAAGGACGTGATTCTGGTGGTGGACGACTCTCCGGATTCCCTGGGCATGATCCACCACGCCCTGGACCAGGCCGGGCTCACCGCCCTGGTCGCCCTGGAAGGCGAACAAGCCCTCGGCATCGCGGAAAAAATGGTACCCGACCTGGTCCTGATGGACGCCGTGATGCCCAACATGGACGGCTTCGAAACCTGCCGCCGCCTGAAACAGCACCCGGAACTGGCGGCGGTGCCGGTGATCTTCATGACCGGCCTCACCGACGCGGAGGATGTGGTGCGCGGCCTGGAAGCCGGCGGCGTGGACTACGTCACCAAGCCGGTGCGCCCGGACGAGCTGATCGCCCGCATCCGCGTGCACCTGCACAACGCGCGCATGACCCAGGGCGCCCACACCGCCCTGGACCGGCTCGGCCAGGCGTCGTTCTCCACCGACCGCCAGGGCCACTGGCGCTGGGCCACGCCCCGGGCGGAACACCTGCTCGCGGAGGCCGGCGGCCAGCGTGACGAGCGTCTCGCCCAACTGGCGGCACACATCCGCCGCTGGCTGGCGCGCCGCCCGGAACCCGGCGACCAGTCCGCCCTGGACAGCGACCACGGCGAGCTGCGACTGCGCTACCTGGGCGACACCGGCTCCGGGGAGCCGCTGTTCCGGCTGCTGCAGCGCGACGGCGAGGAGGAAAGCGAACTGCTGCGCCAGCAGCTACGGCTCACCCGGCGGGAATCCCAGGTGCTGCTGTGGATCGCCCAGGGCAAGACCAACCGGGAAATCGGCCAGATCCTGTCGCTGAGCCCGCGCACCGTGAACAAGCACCTGGAGCAGGTGTTCCGCAAACTGGGGGTGGAAAACCGCACCGCCGCGGCGGCCATGGCGCTGCGCTGCCTGACCCGCACCTGAGCCGTTACGCCGCCTGGCTGGCCTGCAACACTTCCGGCATCAGGGCGCCCACCAGCATAAAGGTGAGAATCAACAGACCGAACGCCATCGCCAGCCCCAGCAACGGGCCGATGGCGAAGGCGCGGTGGAAAATAAACGCCTGCACCGCCAACTGCCAGCTCACCAGCAGCAGATAGACGCCCTCCAGTATCGACGGCGTGCCGCCGGCGGCGTGGCCGATCAGCAGCATCGGCAGGGCCAGCAGCGACAGCGCGATATCCACGCCGATCAGGGCGATGGCGGTCTGCGTCCAGCGGCCCAGCAGGTTTTTGAACGCCAGCACCAGGGCGCTGGCCCCCAGCAACAGCCCCATGGCCAGCAGCTGCACGCCCACCATCTGCGCCACCGACAGCCCGTCCTGGAGCGCGGCGCTGAGCAACTGGATCACCATCCACAGCGCCAGCAGAATCCCCACCAGGGGCGGCGCGTAGGGCATGTCTTCCGGCCCGCGGCGGAATACGCACAGGCGGGCGAATACGTTCAATAAAGCGTTCATGGTTCCTCCCGGCGCGTATTGTTCCAGAGCGCCGCGCTCGACACCATGCCCTGGCAGCCTGTTAGTGACGCCCCAGGCAGGCTAAAATGCGCGCCAATTCAAGCAGGAGGTCCGCAATGGCGCGCAAAAACGCTTTCTACGCTCAGTCCGGTGGTGTCACCGCCGTGATCAACGCATCCGCCGCCGGGGTAATCGAAGCCGCCCGGGAGAACAAGCAGACCATCGGCAAGGTCTACGCCGGCCGCAACGGCATCATCGGCGCCCTCACCGAAGACCTGATCGACACCGGCAAAGAAAGCAAAGGCGCCATCGAAGCGCTCAAGCACACCCCCGGCGGCGCCTTCGGCTCCTGCCGCTACAAGCTCAAGGACCTGGAAAGCTCACGCCGCGAGTACGAGCGGCTGATCGAAGTGTTCAAGGCCCACAACATCGGCTACTTCTTCTACAACGGCGGCGGCGACTCCGCCGACACCTGCCTGAAGATCTCCCAGCTGTCGGAAAAAATGGGCTACCCGATCCAGGCCATCCACGTGCCCAAGACCGTGGACAACGACCTGCCGATCACCGACGTCAGCCCGGGCTTCGGTTCGGTGGCCAAATACACCGCCGTGAGCTGCCGCGAAGCGGCCCTGGACGTGGCCAGCATGTGCGCCACCTCCACCAAGGTGTTCGTGATGGAAGTGATGGGCCGCCACGCCGGCTGGATCGCCGCCAGCGCCGGGCTCGCCAAGGACAACCCGGACGACGCCCCGCACATCATCCTGTTCCCGGAAATCGCCTTTGACCGGAAGGCGTTCCTGAAGAAAGTGGACGACACCGTCAAGAAAGTGGGCTACTGCGTGATCGTGGTCTCCGAAGGCGCGCGCACCGCCGACGGCACCTTCCTGGCCGATGCCGGCACCACCGACGCCTTCGGCCACAAGCAGCTCGGCGGCGTGGCCCCGGTGCTGGCGCAGATGGTGAAGAGCGAGCTGGGCTACAAATACCACTGGGCGGTGAGCGACTACCTCCAGCGCGCGGCCCGCCATATCGCCTCCAAGACCGACGTGGACCAGGCCTACGCCGTGGGCCGCGCCGCCGTGGAATTCGCCGTCGCCGGCAAGAACGCGGTGATGCCCACCATCGTCCGCAAGAACACAAAAAAGTACGCCTGGACCATCGGCGAAGCGCCGCTCAGTAAAGTGGCCAACGTGGAAAAGAAGATGCCGCGCAAGTTCATCAGCAAGGACGGCTTCGGCATCACCCCCTCCGGCCGCGCCTACCTGGAACCGCTGATCGGCGGCGAATCCTACCCGCCCTACAAGAACGGCCTGCCCCAGTTCGCGCAGCTCAAGCTGGTGGCCGTGCCGAAGAAGCTGAACGACGCCTTCGAGGTGTAAGCTAAGCTTGTGGGTGTGGGCCCTGAGGGAGCGGGCCTCGCCCGCGAAAGGGTGGCGTTAGCCACCCGGCACCACGTCCCGAAAAGAGAATGCAAGCAATTCTCATTTTGGGTAGAATCCCGCCCCGGAACTACCCATAACTCGAATTCGGGGCTCACCATGCGACATCCTGCTTTCCGGCTTTCCGCGCTCTCCCTCGCCATTCTCGCCAGCGGCGCCTTCTCAACCGCCCACGCACAATCCGGCGACGAGGACACCGACGCCAATGTTCTGGCACCGGTGGAAGTGCAATCCAGCGCGACGGCGTCCAAAGGCGGTCTGAGCGAAGCCTACGCCGGTGGCCAGGTGGCGGAAGGCGCCAACCTCGGAATTCTGGGCGCCCAGGATGTCATGGAGACGCCCTATAACGTCACCAGCTACACCGAGCAGCTGATCGAGGACCAGCAGGCCGCCAGCGTCGGCGAGATCCTGCTCAACGACCCGGCGGTGCGGGTGGCACGTGGCTTTGGCAGCTACCAACAAAGTTATCTGATACGCGGCCTGCCGATTTATTCCGACGACATTACCTATAACGGTCTCTACGGTCTGCTACCGCGCCAGTACCTGGCATCGGAATTCATCGAGCGGGTGCAGGTGTTCCGGGGTGCCAACACCTTCCTGAAGGGCGCGGCCCCGGGCGGCAGTGGCCTGGGCGGCGCCGTCAACATTGTGCCCAAGCGCGCGCCGAACCGGGCGCTCAGCCAGGTGACCCTGGGCACGCAGAGCGGCGGCCAAGCCTACGCCGCCGCCGATATGGCCAACCGCTCCGACGACGGCCGCTTCGGTATTCGCCTGAATGTGGCCCGCCGCGACGGCGACACCGCCGTGGACGGCGAGGAAGCGGAGCTGTCCATGGCCCACCTCGGTATGGACTTCCGTGAAGAGAACTTCCGGGTGTCAGCCGATCTGGGCTTCCAGAAGCACCGCATCGACGGCGGTCAGCCGAGCATCACCTTCGCCCCCGGCGTGCCGGTTCTGGACACTCCGGACGCGGATGAATCCATCGGCCAGCCCTGGACCTATTCAGACTCCAACGATGTCTTTGGCACCCTGCGGACTGAATATGACTTCGCCGATAACATCACCGGCTGGGCGGCTGTCGGCGCCCGCCGCAGCGAGGAGGACTCCATCTTCGCCAACCCCACCGTTAACGATATCGACGGTAATTACAGCACCTACCGGTTCGAGACCGCTCGGGAGGATTCAATCCTGACCGGCGAAACCGGAGTAAGGTTCAATTTCCAGACCGGTGCCGTGGGCCACGAATTGACTGTCAGCGGCGCCACTTATGAGTTGGAGTCGGATAACGCCTTTGACTACTCCGCCATCGGCGGGTTTACCGGTAACATTTATAACCCAACCGACCAGGCTATCCCGCCTCTCCTCGGCAACGTCAATGGCGGTAATCTGGACGACCCGGGCCGCACCATCAAGACGCGTTTCCAGAGTGTGGCGGTCTCCGATCAGCTCTCCATGCTGGAAGATCGTTTGCTGGTGACCCTCGGCGCCCGCTACCAGTCCCTGAAAGACTACGCTTACGACTACGAGAGCGGGGCGCGTTTGGAATCCAGCTATGACGAAGACGCCGTCACCCCGACGCTGGGTGTTCTTTACAAGCTCACGCCGTCGTTGTCCGCCTACGCCAACTATATCGAAGGGCTGCAAAAAGGTGAGCGAGTGGGCACTTCTTTCAGGTCCGCCGGAGCGGCGAACGCCGGGGAGGTGCTTGATCCCTACGAAACCCAGCAAGGTGAAGTCGGTCTGAAATACGACGGTGGTGATATTGGCGGCAGCGTTTCCGTGTATCGCAGCGAGAAGCCGGTAGCCGGCTTCAACGACGCCAACGTCTTCGAAGTGCTTTCCGACCAGGAAAACACCGGCGTGGAGCTGATGGCCTACGGCAACGCCACCCGGAACCTGACGGTGCTGGGCGGTGTCAGCTTCCTGGACGCGGACGCGGACGGCAACGACGCCATCGGCTCGCCGGACACTCAGGCCAACCTGAACCTGGAGTACCGGGTGCCGCAAATGCCGGACCTGGCGGTGGACGGCCGGGTGATCTACACCAGTTCGCAGTACGCGGACGAAGCCAACGAACAGAAGGTGGACAGCTGGACCCGTTTGGACCTGGGCGCGCGTTATCTCATCGCATTGAGCGATTCCAAATTCCTGACCCTGCGCGGTCGCGTGGAGAACGTCACCGGCGAGGATTATTGGGCTTCCGCCGGCGGCTATCCAGGCGAAGGCTATCTGACCATCGGCGCACCGCGCACGGTGCTGGTGTCCGCCACGCTGGACTTTTAAACGACAACTCAGGCGCCCCGGTGTCGGACCGGGGCGCTCAGGCAGTCAAACATGCAAAAGAGCACCATCCGCGCCTGGTCGGCGGTACACAAATGGACCAGCCTGATCTGCACGGCCTTCATGCTGATGCTGTGCCTGACCGGCCTGCCGCTGATCTTCCACGACGAGATCGACGCGGCCCTGGACGACAGCACCTGGCAACCGGCCAATCCGGACGGCCCGCTGCTGTCGCTGGACCGCATGCTGGACGCGGCGCTGGAAAACCGGCCCGATCACGTGCCGCTGTTCATGAGCTTCGACACCGACCGGCCGGTGGTGAACGTCACCAGCGGGCCGACGCCGGACGCCTCCGACGGCGAGATGCATTTCGCCTCCTTCGACCGCACCAGCGGCGAGCTGGTCCCCGGCCACCACGAAGGCGGCGTGATGGACTTCATCCTGAAGCTGCACACGGACATGTTCCTGGGCCTGCCCGGCATGCTGTTCCTGGGGGCGATGGGCTTTTTGTTGTTTATCGCCATCGTGTCCGGCGTGGTGCTGTACGCGCCGTTCATGCGCAAGCTGGATTTCGGCACCCTGCGTACCGAACGCTCGCGGCGCATCAAATGGCTCGACTATCACAATCTGCTGGGCGTGGTGACCGTGGCCTGGCTCACCGTGGTGGGGCTCACCGGCGTGATCAACACGCTCTCCACCCCGATCGTGGACACCTGGCGCACCCAGGCCCTGGCCGATCTCACCGAGGGCTACAAAGACGCCGCCGTGCCCACCCCGGATGAAATGGCGTCGCTGGACCGCGCCGTGGCCCAGGCCGAAGAGGCGGCGCCGGACATGACGCTGCAGTTCGTCGCCTTCCCCGGCGGCGGCTGGTCCACCGACCACCACTTCGCGATCTTCCTGCACGGCAACACCTCGCTGACAGAACACATCATCACCCCGGCTCTGGTGGACGCCCGCAGCGGTGAATTCGCCGACATGCGCGAAATGCCCTGGTACAACAAAACCCTGTCGCTGTCCGGCCCGCTGCACTTCGGCGACTACGGCGGCCTGCCGCTGAAAATTCTCTGGGCGGTGCTGGATGTGATCACCATCGTGGTGCTGATCACCGGCCTCTACCTGTGGGTGGCGCGCCGCCGCGCCAGCCCGGCCGGCGCCCGCGCACAGAACGGCACCGCCGTGCCGGCGCAGCCCGCCGGAGGCAAGCTCTGATGGACACGCAACGCCTTAAAGCCCGCAAGACGCCCTGGCAGATTTTCGCCACGCCGGCACTGATCGCGCTGCTGAGCCTGGTCGGCCTGCTCGCCGCCCTGCTCGGCAACGGCGTGTTCGACTGGGTCTCCTGGGTGGGTCTGGCGGCGCCGGTGGTGATCGTCGGCTGGGCCATGAAGGCCCGCCGCCGCTGAGCCACGTCGGACGGCCCGCGCCTCAACGGCGCAGGTCCGCTCCGCATAACCACTCCCATCCTTGGTAGCCGGTGCGCGCCGGGTTACAACCACCCGGCGTATCGCTAACATCGCCTCATGAAAACATTGATGGCCGCCCTGGTAACAGCGTTGCTGATCACACTGGCGCCGGAGGACGCGCGCGCCGGCGACGAGACCGCCACCGTGCTGGTGGTGCGCCATCGCTGGCACACCGGCATTGTGCTGCCGGCGGACCGGCTGGCGCCGCCCCTGGCGTTCCTGGACGAGCGGTTCAGCGACCCGGTGTGGTACGAAATCGGCTGGGGCGACAACGACTTCTACCGCCGCACGGACAACCTCTGGCTGCTGGGCAAGGCGCTGTTCTGGCCCACCGACACGGTGCTGCACGTGGTGGGGCTGGATAAGCACCCGGCGGACCTGCCGAACAGCGACGTGGAGGCACTCTGCCTGTCCGCCGACGGGCTGAAGCGGTTGCAGACCACCCTGGCATCGGATTTCAACCTGAACCCCGACGGCCGGCCGGTCGCGGCGGATCCGGGCCTGTATGGCGACAGCCGCTTCTTCCCCGCCCGGGGCCGCTTCTGGTTCGGGCGCACCTGCAACACCTGGACCGCCCAGCGGTTGCGCGACGGCGGCGTCGACATCCGCACCTTTATGACCCTGCGCGCCAAGAGCGTGATGGCGCAAATTCGTGACCACGGCCAGGCCGGCGCCTGTCCGGAATAGCCCCTGCGAACCTATGGGCGCGAGCCTTGTGGGGAGCGGACTTCGTAGAGACCTTAATCCAGCGAGGAGAAACAACCGATGCGGAATCTGTGCGTGTATTGCGGGTCCAGCCCCGGTCGGCGGGACGACTATGTGGCGGCGGCGCGGGCGTTCGCCCGGGAGCTGGTCGTGCGGGGCATGGGGCTGGTCTACGGCGGCGCCAGTGTGGGCGTCATGGGCGCGGTGGCGGACGCGGTGCTGGCCGAGGGCGGCCGGGTTACCGGCGTGATCCCGCAAGCGCTGCAGGAGAAAGAACTGGCCCACCCGGGCCTCACCGAGCTGCACGTGACCGGCTCCATGCACGAACGCAAGACGCGCATGGCCGAGTTGGCGGACGGCTTCGTCGCCATGCCCGGCGGCGTCGGCACCCTGGAGGAGCTGTTCGAGATCTGGACCTGGGCGCAGCTGGGCTGGCACCACAAACCCTGCGCGCTGCTCAACGTGGCCGGCTACTACGACGGCCTGGGCACCTTCCTGGACCACGCCACCGAAGAACAATTCCTGCGCCCGCACCACCGGGGCATGCTGATCGTGGAATCACAGCCCGCCGCCCTGCTCGACCGCATGAGCGCCTACCAGCCCCCGCAGGCCAAGCAATGGGTGAAGAAAGACGAGTTGTAACGCGCAAGGGAACAGACTTGGTGGAGTGAGCCCTTGTGGGAACGGGCCCAGCCCGCGAAAGGCCGGCTTGCCGGCCGGCAAAGGTCGCCCTTAAGAGTCTCTGGAATCCTGCCGGTGGCTGTCGCCACCTTTCGCGGGCGAGGCCCGCTCCCACAGATCACCCTCGCCCCTGGCGTGGTTAAGCATATCTTCGACGTATTCCTGTTCTTCGTGGAGGTCGTCGGCGGTGGCCGGGGCGGCGGGCAGAATCTGATTCAGAATCACCGCCACCAGACCGCACAGGCTGATGCCCTGCAGGGTGAATTCGCCGTTGCCCATCACCATGCCGCCGATGCCGAAGATCAGCGTCACCGCCACGATCACCAGGTTGCGCTGGGCGTGCAGATCCACCCGCGCCTTGATCAGGGTGTTCATGCCGACGCTGGCGATGGAGCCGAACATCAGGATCAGAATGCCGCCCATCACCGGCGTGGGGATGCTCTGCAGCAGCAGGCCCACCTTGCCGATGAACGCCAGGCTGATGGCGAACACCGCGGTCCAGGTCATCACCACCGGGTTGAACACCTTGGTGAGCATCACCGCGCCGGTCACTTCCGAATAGGTGGTGTTGGGCGGGCCGCCGAACAGGGCGGCGGCCATGCTGGCGACGCCGTCGCCGGTGAGGGTGCGGTGCAGGCCCGGCTTCTTGATGTAGTCCTTGCCGGTGACGTTGCTGATCGCCAGCACGTCGCCCACGTGTTCGATGGCCGGGGCCAGTGCCACCGGCACCATGAACAGAATCGCCGGCCAGTGGAAGGTGGGCGCCACGAACTCCGGCACCGCCAGCCAGCTCGCCTGTTGCACGGCACCGAAATCCACCATGCCCAGGGCCAGCGCGGCCAGATAACCGACCACCACGCCGCACAGGATCGGCAGCAGCCGGAACAGCCCGTGGGCCAGGGTCGCCACCAGCATGGTGGTGAGCAGCGCCACCATCGACACCAGCAGGGCCTCGCCGTAGGGAAACACCCGCTCGGCGCCGTTGCCGGTCAGCCCCATGGCGAAGTTCACCGCGGTGGGCGCCAGGCTCAGGCCGATCACCATGATGATCGGCCCGGTGACCACCGGCGGCATCAGCCGGTGCAGAAAGCCCGGGCCGCGCCACTTCACCAGGGCGCCCAGCACCACATAGACCACGGCGGTACAGAACAGCGCGCCCATGGTGGCGGGAATGCCCCACTGCTCGACGCCGTGGGCGATGGGCGCCACGAACACGAACGACGACGCCAGGAACACCGGCACCGAGCGCCGCGTGATCCACTGGAACAGCAGGGTGCCGAGCCCGGCGGTGAACAGCGCCACGCTGGGGTCCAGGCCGGTGAGCAGCGGCATCAGCACCATGGCGCCGAACGCCACGAACAGCATCTGGGCGCCGATCAGAATATTCATTTGGTGCCGAAGATCTTGTCGCCGGCGTCGCCCAGGCCGGGGACGATGTAGCCGTCTTCGTTAAGGCCCTTGTCCACGGACGCGGTGTAGAGCGTCACGTCCGGGTGCGCCTCGTGGACGCGGCGGATGCCCTCCGGCGCCGCCACCAGCACCAGGGCGCGGATCTGGCTGCAGCCGGCCTTCTTGAGCATGTCGATGGTGGCGACCATGGAGCCGCCGGTGGCCAGCATCGGGTCGATCACCAGCGCCAGGCGCTCCTCCAGGCCGTGGGCCAACTTCTCGAAATAGGCCACCGGCTCCAGGGTCTCCTCGTTGCGGTAGAGCCCCACCACGCTGACCTTGGCGCTGGGAATCAGCTCCAGCACGCCGTCCAGCATGCCGATGCCGGCGCGCAGAATCGGCACCACGGTCACTTTCTTGCCCTTGATGCGCTGCGCCGGCACCGGCCCCATCCAGGTGTCCACCTGGTAGTCCTCCAGCAACAGGTCGCTGGTGGCTTCGTAGGTCAACAGGCTGGCCACTTCCGCGGTGAGCTGGCGGAAGCTGCGGGTGCTCAGCGAACGCTGCCGCAGCAGCCCCAGCTTGTGCTTGACCAGGGGATGGGCAATTTCATGTACATGCATGGTGTCGGGCTCCTCATACAGACGCGGGGCGATTGTACCCGCCACGCCGCCGGGAGGCACCGTCCGCTACGACTTTCGGCGATTAGCCAGGCGGGGCGCGCGGTTGCTATAATCCGCGCCCGTTCATACAGGGCACCGCCACGGTCCCTGCCCGATGACCAATCGCTTAAAGGACAGACCATGGATTTTACACAGGTACCCGCCGGGAAAGACGTTCCCGAAGATATCTACGTCGCCATTGAGATCCCGGCCAACGCCGACCCGATCAAATACGAGATCGACAAGGACAGCAACGCTATCTTCGTCGACCGTTTCATGGCCACGCCCATGTTCTATCCGGCCAACTACGGGTACATCCCCAACACTCTGTCCGAAGACGGCGATCCGCTGGACGTGCTGGTGGTCACCCCCTACCCGGTGGTGCCCGGCTCCGTGATCCGCTGCCGCCCGGTGGGCGTCCTGAACATGACCGACGAAGCGGGCAAGGACGCCAAGCTGGTGGCGGTGCCCCACACCAAGCTCACCAAGCTCTATGACGACGTCAAGGAAGTCACCGACCTGCCCGAGCTGCTGCTGGCGCAGATCAAGCACTTCTTCGAGCACTACAAAGAGCTGGAAGCCGGCAAATGGGTGAAAGTGGACGGCTGGGCCGACGCCGCCGCCGCCAAGGAAGAAATCCTCAAGTCCGTCGCGGCCTTCGAGAAGAAGTAACACCTGTTCGGAGCTCGCTTTAGGAGCGGGCTGTGGGAGCGGGCCCCGCCCGCGAAAGGGTGGCGCCAGCCACCCGGCGGGATACCAGAGACGCTGTTTTGTGCCGTTTTTAAAGGCCTCTGGGATCCTGCCGGGAGCGTCGCTCCCTTTCGCGGGCAGGGCCCGCTCGCACAAATCGTTCCAAAAAAATCCTGCCTTTCTCTATATCCCCTCTCTATATTCCCTCGGCGTTTTGCCACTCCAGCGTTTGAAGGCGCGGGAGAAGTTGGCCACGTCGTTGTAGCCCAGTGCGTAGGCGACTTCGCTGATGCGTGTGCCGCGCTCCCCCAGCAGCTTGCAGGCTTGCCGGTAGCGCGCTTCGTCCTGCAACTGTCGATAGGTGAGATCCGCCTGCTGCAGGTGGCGCTTGAGCGTGCGCGGTGAGGTGGCCAGCTGTTCGGCCATCTCGGCGAGCTCCGGCAGCGGCGCCGGATGGTCGCGCAGCACGGCGCGCACCCGCTCGGGCAACGGCCCTTCCTGGTTGGCGCGCCAGCGCCGGAATTCCAGTTCGCACTGCTCCCGGGCCAGGGCTTCCGCCTGCGGGTCGGCCAGCCGCGGCCGCGCCGCCAGCAGCGCCTCGGAGACGATCAGCGCGTCCCGCGCCTGGCCGTAGTGGACCGGTACCGGCACCGCCTTGCGCAGGGCCTCGGCGTGCGGCGGCGGCGCGCCCTGGAAGTGCACTTCCGCGCCCTCCGGGCTCGCCTCCAGAAGCTGCTCCAGCATGTAGACGAAGCCGATCACCATGGCCTCGATGACAAAGCTTTGGATCGGGCCGGGGCTGAAGTCGGTGCGGAAGCCGAGCGCCTGGCGCCGCTCGGCCAGGGGCACCCGCTCCACGCTCAGAAACGGCGCGCGCAGCCCCAGATAGCGGCGCGCCGCCTCCAGGCCGTCGTCCATGGTGGGGCTGGACAGCGCCAACAGCCCCACCGGGCCGTGCAGCGTGATGCGCATGGCGCGGGCGTAGCGGAAGCCGAGGCCGGCGTCGCCGACCAGCGCAAGCGCCGCTTCGGCGGCGGCGTCCGCCTGCTCCAGGGGCAGCCGGTACTCCGAATCCAGCAGTTGTTCGCGCTTAAGGCCCAACGTCTTCAACAGCGCCGCCGGGTTATGCCCCAGGTCGCGGAGGACATCGCACAGCAGCACCACATAGATGCCGGGAATACCGGGGGTGAACCAGGTCCGGCCTGAAACGACCACAGGTTGGCCCTCCACAACAAGACGGGAAGGCACGACTGGACCATAGTTGTTGACATCAATCAATGGCAGAAACCCCGGAGTCGCCATGAAACTGCTTTCCCGTTCCCGCCGCGCCGTTCAGCGTTTGCCGATTCGGCCGCGCCGCATGAACTTCCGTTTCAAAGGCCTGGAGAACACCCGCTACTGGTTCGACGACGATCCGGTGCTGACCCATTTCATGAACGTGCTGTCGGTGACCTTCCCGGACGGCGAGCGCTTCTTCGTGGACGCGGTGCGCGCCTTCCGCGACCGGGTCGACGACCCGCAGCGCCAGAAGGACATTTCCGGCTTTATCGGCCAGGAGGCGATGCACTCCCTGGAGCACCAGGCGTTCAACGATCTGGTGTCCGGCAAGGGCTATGAGGCGCTGGTGGAAAAAGCGCTGGGCGTAACCCGGCATCTGCTCGCCGGTGGCCGCAAGCACCTGAGCGCCGAGGAGCAATTGGCCGCCACCGCCGGCCTGGAGCACATCACCGCGATTCTCGCCGACACCATTCTGCGGCGCGGCGACATGGTGGAGAAAATGGATCCCTCAGTACGGGATCTGTGGGTGTGGCACTCCATCGAGGAGACCGAGCACAAGGCGGTGGCCTTCGACCTGTACCAGGACGTGGACGGCGGCTACTGGCGCCGCCAGCGCACCTTCTTCACCGGCACCGCCTATCTGATCGGTTTCAGCGCCTACTTCACCTGGCAGTTCCTGAAGCAGGACGGCGTTAACCGCCAGCCGCTGACCCTGGCCAAGGGCCTGTGGAAGATGTTCGGCTACCGCGGCGTGGTGAGCGCGGCGATCCCGGCCTGGTTCCAGTACCTGCGCCCGGACTTCCACCCCTGGCAGGACGACAACACCCACCTGCTGGACGCCTGGCGCGCCACCCTGCCCGAGCCGGCGGTGTCCGCCGCCGCCTGATCCGGTCCGCGAAAAAAATGGACAGCGGAAAACCGCCCCTTCATCCTTTGGGGCGGTTTTCAGCGTCAGGCGGACCCATGACTTCGGACAACGATCCCACTTCCAAACCTGCCTCCGGCAAGGACCGGCTGTTCGCCGAACAGGACCGGGCGATCAGCGACTTTGATTTCGGCGAAAGCACCGCCCGGGTGTTCGACGACATGCTCGACCGAAGCATCCCGCAGTACGGTGAGCTGCAGCGCATGATCGGCGAGCTGGCCGGCGAATTCGCCACCCCCGGCTCACGGGTCTATGACCTGGGCTGCTCCACCGGCCTCACTCTGAAAAGTCTGAACCAAACCGTGGACCCCGGCGCCACCCTGGTGGGCGTGGACTATTCCCCGGCGATGCTGGACAAGGCCCGCGACAACCTCAGCGGCCCGCACCAGTCCGGCCGCCTGCGGCTGGAACACGCCGACCTGAACGACGGCATCCTGATCGAGAACGCCTCCGTGGTGGTGCTCAACCTGACCCTGCAGTTCGTGCGCCCGGTTAATCGGGAAAGCCTGCTGCGCTCGGTGGTGGACGGCCTCAACCCCGGCGGTGTGCTGATCCTGGTGGAAAAGGTGCTGGGCAGCGACGCCCTGCTCAACCGGCTGTGGATCAAGCTCTACTACGACATGAAAAAGCGCAACGGCTACTCGGAAACCGAGATCGCCAAAAAGCGGGAAGCGCTGGAGAACGTGCTGATTCCCTACCGCCCGGACGAGAACATCAAGATTCTCGCCCGCAGCGGTCTGGATAACGTGGATATGTTTTTTAAGTGGTACAACTTCGCTGGGTTCTTAGGAGTGAAGGCCTGATCACCCTTCTTGAAGAAGCTTCCGCAGATCCACCAGGGAGGCGTTGGCGCGGGTGATGTAGTTGGCCATCACCAGCGAGTGGTTGGCGAACACCCCGAAACCGGAGCCATTGAGGATCACCGGGCTCCACAGCGTCTGCTGGGTGGCTTCCAGCTCGCGCACCATCTGCCGGAAGCTGACGGTGGCGTTCTTGCGGCGCAGCACGTCGGCGAAGTCCACTTCCACCGCGCGCATCAGCTGCACCAGCGCCCAGGAGGCGCCGCGCGCCTCATAGAAAACGTTGTCGATCTCCATCCAGCCGGTCTTTACGAAGCGCTCCTCCTTATCCAGCTCGCCCACCGGGGTGTCGTTGTCGGTGTTCAGCTGGGTGCGGCCGACGCTCTGGCTGAGGCTCAGGCTCAGGGAACCGAGCCGGTTCTGCACTTCGTTGAGCCAGTAGTTGAGGTTGTCGGCGCGGGCGTAGAACTGGGCGCTGCCGTCCTGGCGCTTGAGCGCTTCCAGGTAATTCTCCAGCGCGCGAATGCCGCGCCGGTACTCGCTCTCGGTGGCCGGCATCGCCCAGCTTTCCGCGTCGAAGTTGAACTGCGGCTCGGCGATGGCCAGGAAGGTGTCTTCCTGGCTTTGCGACTGGGAGCGGCTCATATCGCGGCGCATCACCCGGGTCACGTCGCGCAGCTGCACCAGCACGCCGAACTCCCAGGACGGCATGTTATCCAGCCACAGCCGGTGCGGCAGCATGTCGTTGCTGAGGTAGCCGCCGGGCTTGTCGAGCAGGGTGCTGGCCACATGGATCACTTCCCGGGTCATGGTCTCGCCGGCCACCGCGCCGTCACGGCGGTTCACTTCCGACAGGTCCGGCTCCCAGCTCCAGTACCAGCCCAGCGCCACATCCACCAGCAGCAGGATCGCCAGCAGCCACAGCAGGCCTTTCCAGATGCGGTTGTTTCTGGGGTCCAGCAGGGTGTCCCCGACCTTTTGTCCGAATTTGTCGTCCGTCATTATCGTTCCCGAGTGTCGACTTGTCCCTCTAGGCTACCAGAGTACCGTCAAGCAGCGGCGAAGGGCGACCCCAAACGACAGCCCGCCTCTAATCGGACATCAACCAAAACCGGCGGTCCTCGCACCGTGGCGTCAAAGGCACCGGGGAACGGTCTCGTATCGAGTCGGCGAGCCGCTTCCGAACAGCCAGAACGTGCGCGCCGCCGGGATCGTTCTCGACGTGCTCAAGCCATTTCTCCGGCGTCATTTCGGCAATCCGCCCGTGCCCGTAATAACGGGCCGAGAACGGCGCCTCGCCAATATAGGTCAACGGCTGTAACGCGGATGCGCCCATTGCGCGGTAACACTGGATCAGCGCCTTTTCCGTCTTCAACGCTTGAGGGTAACGCCACACGTAGACGCCGCCGGACAGCGCCAGTACCGGCATCAGGACCACCAGTGCCCGCCAGACAAAAGGCCGAGCGGGAACATCCCCGCCGCCAAGCGCCAGCAGCAAGGCCGCGAACGGCAAACCCGGCAGCACATAAGTGGCCAGGATATTGCCAGAAAAGGTAAAGAAAAAAACGGGAACCAGCGCGGCCAGCAACAGCAGCTTTTGATCGTCGTCCGGTCGCCAGCCGGCGCTTGCCTCCCGCTGCCGACGAAGCCTCTGAATCAGCCGCCATAGGATCACCGGCGACCAGGGCAGCGCCGCCCAGACCCAAAGCAGCCAAATGGTACCCCGGGGTTGATCATGAGCGCTGCCATAGCGGTCGCCGGCCCAGCCCGGATCAAGAAAACGATTGAAGTGCTCGCCAACGATAAAGTAATTCAAAAAGCCTGACGTTTTGAGCTCTGCCGCCAGGTACCAAGGTGCGCTCAACAGCATCATCAGGGCGCCACCCCGCCACCACGGCAATGCTCGCATCAGTGCTCGCCAGCGCCCGCTCCAAAACGCCCAACCCATCAACGGCGCCCCCACCAGCACCAAAGTCAGCGGGCCCTTGGCCAACAACCCGATCGCCAGACCGATAAAAAACAGCCACCGCCAACCGCGCCCCTGACCGCGCAAAGCGAACCCGGCGGCAACCAGCGAAGCCGTGGTGCCCAGGGTGAAAAAGCCGTCCGTCAGGACCGCGCCAGCGCACACGTACACCAGCCCCATGGACGAATAAATCAGCGCCGCCCACATCGCACGGCGACGGTCCGCCAGAGCCAGCGCGTACCGGCCAATAAGCCACACGGTGCCCAGGTGGGCCAGCCAAGCGGGAAAACGCGGCGCGAATTCACGCCCCGGCAGAACGGTCAAGGCCAGCGCTTGGGCCCAGAACGAGAGTGGCGGCTTGCCCCAGAACGGCACTTGTTCGCGGAACCAGGGTGTTATCCAATCGCCGCTCACCGCCATCAGCCGAGCGATCTCGGCGTAACGCGCCTCGCTGGTGTCGGTGAGCGGAATCATCGCCATGGCCACCCATCTCGACAACAACAGCGCCGCCAGCAGCAAACACAGCGGGCTTACCCTAAGGCCTTCACCCAGCCACCCGCGATCTTTAACGAACATGCTTTAACGAACATGGACATGGGCCAAGGCCTCACGGGTAGATTGATGTTGTTCACCGCCCGGCGAGGCCGGTTTTACCACGTCACGGACCAGGTAAATGGGGCGACGCTTGGCCTCCAGGTAGGTTTTCCCGACGTACTCGCCAACCAAACCGATGGTGAGCAACTGCAGCCCGCCCAGAAAGGTGATCAGCGCCACTAAAGAGGGGTATCCCTGCACCGCTTCACCGAACAACAGCGCCTTGACGACAATCACAGCGCCATAGCCACCGCCCGACAGCGCCGCCACGACACCGGCCATGGTCGCCCAGCGCAACGGTGCCACCGAAAAAGACGTAATGCCTTCCAGCGCCAGAGCCAGCAGTCGCGGATAGCTCCATTTGCTGCGCCCGGCCGGCCGCGCCGCACGGTCGTACTCGCACACCACCGTCGGCATGCCGACCCAGGCGAACAGCCCTTTCATATAGCGGTTGCGCTCATCCAATCGCCGCACCGCCTCCACCGCTCGCCGGCTCATCAGCCGGAAGTCGCCGCTGTCCGCGGGGATCGGCACCTGTGCCAGACGGCGCAATAAACGATAATAGGCGTAGGCGGTCACGCGCTTGCACCAGGTTTCACCAACGCGGTCACGGCGCTGCATCAGTACCACATCGGCCCCCGCCCGCCAGCGTGTCAGCATGTCGGGAATGTATTCCGGCGGATCTTGAAGATCTGCGTCCAATAATACGACCGCCCGTCCCGTGGCGTAGTCGAGCCCGGCGGTGAGTGCCGCCTCCTTGCCAAAATTGCGGCTCAAACGCACCAGTTGCAGCCAAGGCCGGGCGTGCCCCTCGGCAATCAGGTAGTGGTCACCGCCATCGTCGCTGCCGTCATCGACGAATACCACTTCGAACGGTTCGCCCAACGCACCAAGCACCTTTTCCAGACGATCCAGACAAAGCGGCAGAACCTGACGTTCGTTGTAGAAAGGCACGATCACGCTAATCACCGGCCGACTGTCGCCCGTGTTAGATGAAAACTCACCGAGATTCATGGAATACCCATTGGGTGTAGATCAGGTAGTTGGCGATGGCGACCCCCGCCGTGGTCAGGATTTGCGACCCTACCGGCCCGCCTCCGATACCAAAGAACAACAGAAACAGCAGCGAATTGAGCAGCCAGGCGACGGCGCAGGTGAGCACATAGGCGGGCAACGCCCGACGGTGCGAGGCCCGCGCCCGGTAGGTGAAACGGAATTGCAGCAGGTAATTGAGAAACGCACCGGCCAACGCCCCCAGCGCGGTGGAGAGGTGGGCGCCAACACCGGCGTTCATCAGCGCCGCCATGACCGACCAATGCAGGATCGACGCCAAGCCACCGGCGAATACGAATCGTCGCGCCTGACCGGCTTCGACCAACTGAGCCAGACTCATTTCCGTGGCGTACGCGCAAAGTGCGCCAAACGTAAGGCGTGAAAGCAGCCGCCCTGCGAGGCGTCCCTTACCAAGGTGAAGCCCTGGGTGGCCATATCCGCCACCAACTCCGCCTGCCGGGTGTGGTTCTGACGATGGCGCCGTCCACCAAGCCGCCAACGCAACCATCGTCTTACGCCGGTCAGGGACCAGGGAGTCAGATAGGAAATCAACACATGCTCGCTACTGACGCGGGCCAGCTCGGTGACCAGGGCCCGTCGGGTGTCGGCGTCGGCGAAGTGATGCAACAGCCGGAAGCACACCACGGCACGGAAATGGCGGTCTGCCCAGGGCATATGGAATATATCGCCTTCGACCACCTCGGCGTCGAACCCCTTCTCCGCCATTAACGCCCGGGTATGCTCCACGGCGGCGGCGCCCAGATCCGTGGCGCTGACGCGCCACCCCTGCCGGCCCATCCAAAGGCTCAACCGGCCGGCCCCGCAGGGCGCATCCAGAACCCGCTCGCCAGCGGGTAACACCGGCATGGTGCGGGCCACCAAAGCCATCTCGGCCCGATGTTTGGCGGGCTTGCGTCGCCGATAAGCGGCCACGCTTTGCGGGTCGGATTTAACGCGTTCACGGGAAGGGGCGGTACTGAGATTATTCATCGGGTTGGGTACTCCAAAGGCGACGAGGCATCAAAAAATCCGGGCTGCAACCGGCCGGGCGGCCGCGGTGGCGGCGTCCACGATGCGCGCCAAGACGGGAGGCGGGAGGAATCCGGCGCGGCGCGTCAACTGGTCCAGATCCGCAGTCGACGCCGCCATGCGCGAGCGCCGCCGTCGACAGCGTTCAAGGTCCAGCATCCGCACCGCCAGGGTTTCCGGATGGATCAGAAAATGCGCGGGATAGCAGGCGCCGTGTTGCCAGCGCAAGGCGTGCATACGCGCCAGGGCGTCTCCCAGCCGTGATGCCCCCGCCTGCAGGCGGGGGCCATTCGACATCTCGGAGAGTGTTTTCAGGTCGACAAAACCGGACGGAGCCCGGGTCACCAGAATCGCGGCGCCGTCTTGCTCGGCGTACAACAACCACTCGACCACCGGCACCCCCAACCGGGACAACCGGTTGAGCGCCAGAAACTCATGGTAGTAAGTCGGGCGGGAGCACCAGGGACGATGGGCAAAACGGCGGCGCTGGCCCTGCTGCCGCTTCACGTACAGCGTGACACCTTCCAGGGTCATCCGGGTCACGCCACTCCAACCGCCACGGCGGACATTGGGCGGCTCGACCCATTGCTCCGGCAAACGCCAAAGCGCCTCGAACGTATCCAGGTCATGACGCCGCAACAACGCGCCCCAACCGTCGGCAATAAAACAGTGCCCCATCAAACCTCCCGCACCGTAGCGGTGCCGTTGAAGACACACACAGCGTGCGGGGAAATACTTAAGGTAATCTTAACAGCGAAATCGTCAGCGGCGTCAGGCGGCGGGGAGGCGAACTTCAGCGGCAGCAGGCCGGTCGGGAGCCGGCAGTTGGAAGCACAGGGTGCCGTGGTACAAATCGAGAATACGCTGGACGATGGACAACCCCAGGCCGGCACCGGGAACATCATGGCGACCACGACTGAAGCGGCCGGAAAAACGTTGCTGCTGTGTTTGCGTCAAACCCGGACCACCGTCGGCGATCACGAACACTATTTCGCCGCCATCGCGATACCCCGACAACGCCAGCCGGGAAGCCGGCGGTGAATAACGGCAAGCATTATCGAGCAGATTACGCAGCACCATCTGCAGCATTTCCGCGGGTATCGAAATCGACAATCCCGGTGCCAGCACCGACGTCACCTGATGGCCGTGCTGCATCGCCAGAGGCTCCACTATCGCGAGCACCTCCCGGGCCACCTCCGCGCCATCGCAGCACTCATCCGTACGTGCTGCACTCCGGGGGTCCAGCCGACCGAGCACCATCAATTGCTCAACGGTACGCGACGCCCGGTCAATCGCGCGCCGCAACTGAGACATCGACGCCGCCACGTCCTCCGGGTCGCTTAACTCGACGGCGTTATCGGCGTGCAGGCGCAACGCCATCAACAGCGTCCGTAATTCATGGGCAGCGTCGGCGGTGAAGCGTTTTTCTCGCTCAAGCGTCTCCACCAGCCGCGCCAGCAAGGCGTTAATCGCCTGGGTAAGCGGCGCCAGCTCACGCACGCGACGATGACGCAGCGGCGTCAGATTATCTTCATGGCGGGCCGTCACCGCCCGCGCCAGGCGGGTCAGCGGCCCCAATCCCCAACGAATCGCCAGAGCCACCAGAATCAGTACCAGTGGCACGCTGAGCAAATAGGGCGCCAGGACCGTGCCGGCAATATTGCGCACCAAGGAATGGCGCGCCGCGTCGCTTTCCGCCACCACCACCCAGCGCTCACCCGGTAAGGCGATGCCGTAGACATGCCAGCCATTACGCTCGACGAAAAGACGCCGCTGGTTGCTGTCGGTTAGCGGTATCAACGGTTTATCCGGCGCGCCGGCGCTGCCCAGCACAAGTTGGCCGCGCTGCCAAAGCTGATAAATAAAATAGCGCTGGTAGCGATGCTCCTCGGGGGCCAACGCCACCGCCGCCGGGTCGGGCACTTCACCCTCACTCCAAAACGAAGCGATCAGGCGCCCGCTTTGCACCAGTTCCGCGTCGCATTGCTCGTCAAGCTCGTGATAGAGGGTTCGATAAGTCCCCCAACCGAGCAACAAGCCGCCGCCCAGAATCACCGCCAGCAGAGTCAGCATCAGAAAACGACGTATGGAGAACATCATGGCGTCGCGCCCTGGCTGTCCGGGACCACCAGGCAATAACCGACGCCGCGCACGGTGCGAATCACGTCACTGCCGAGCTTGCGGCGCAGATGGTGGACATGAACTTCCAAAGCATTGCTTTCCACTTCGTCGCTCCACCCATAAAGCGCCTGCTCCAGATAAGCGCGGGTGAAAACGCGACCGGGATGACCAGCCAATTCAACCAGCAAGGCCATTTCCCGGCGCGGCAACGTCAACTGCTCACCGTCGCGCGTCAGCGCCATACAATCCAGGTCCAGGATCATATCGCCCACTGTCAGCACTCGTCGCACCGGCTCGCTCTGTCGCCGCAGACAAGCGCGCAGTCGGGCGCGCAGCTCCTCCATCGGAAACGGTTTAATCAGATAATCATCGGCACCGCTGTCCAGCCCGACAATACGATCATCCAATTGGTCTCGGGCGCTGATGATAATCACCGGCACATCCTGCTGGTGACGCCGTGCTTGCCGCAGCGCCGCCAGACCATCCAGGCCCGGCAACCCCAAGTCCAGCAGCACGGCATCGAAATGCCTGTCGCGCAACGCCGGCAACACCAGATCCCCCCGCTCAAGATGGTCCACCGTATAGCCATCATGCCGGAGCGCCCGCCGCAGTCCGTCCGCCAATAAAGCATCGTCTTCCACCAGAAGAATGCGCATCTTCACCGGTCCTGTTCCGCCTCCATGGCACTATAAGCGTGGATCCCCGCCCCTCCAAACCGCCACTTTGCGTCGCCGGAAGGATCGGTGGAGAATGCCAGCTCCACGCCGGGCGTGCGAGTCTGGCGACGCCGCCTTAACGTTGTCTTAAGACGGCACCGCCAGGCTGCCGGAACCTCCTGGCATCGGGGGCATCCAAGCAGGAACTGATTGGGAGGAACGCATGACAGGCTTTTTGCGCGCACCAGCACCGCGGCTGCTGATGCTGACCGCCGGGTTGATCCTGGCAACCACCGCTTCCGCGCTGTCCCTGGATGGCGGTGATAGCCTGTTCGGCGGCGACGAAGCGCGCCTGCCCAATGTGGACGAAGCGATCCAGGTGGTACCCGACGCGGACTGGGACCGCCAGCAGCTGCTGGTCAGCTTCAGCCTGCTCGACCGGGTCTACCTTTACCGCCACCGCCTCGACTTCACCCTGCGCGATGCCAACGGCAACCTGCTGGACGATTTCGACGACCTGGAGCTGCCCCCCGGCGAGGCCAAAACCGACGAGATCTACGGCGACGTAAACGTCTACTTCGGCCAGCTCGATGTGCGCCTGCCGCTGGACAGCGTGCCCCTCGCCGACACCGAGCTGGAGGTGCAGTACCAGGGCTGCATCGAGGACAAACTGTGCTACCCGCCGGAAGTGCGTACCTTCTCCTTCAGCGCGCCCGGCCCGGAGCGCGCACCGGCGGCCGGCGCACCGGCGGCCACCGAGGTCTCGGACAGCGACGGCGCGCCCCGCAACAACCAGGGTGGGTTTTTCAGCATCCTGCTGTCCGAGGACGCCAACGCCTTCAACAGCTGGATGCACGACCGCAACCTGGGGCTGATCGTGGCGTTGTTCTTCGCCGGCGGCCTGCTGCTCGCCTTCACCCCCTGCGTGTTCCCCATGGTGCCCATCCTATCCGGCATTATCGCCGGGCAAAGCGATGCCAGCGCCCGTCGCGGCTTTATCCTCAGCTGCGCCTACGTGCTCGGCGTGGCGGTGCCGTACACGCTGGCCGGCCTGTTGGTGGCGGTGTTCGGTGCCGGTCTCAACCTCCAGTTTCTGCTCCAGCAGCCGGCGGCCATCCTCACCAGCGTGGTGATCTTCGTGCTGCTGGCGCTGTCCATGTTCGGGCTCTATGAGCTTCAGCTGCCGGAACGGCTGCGCAACCGGCTCAATAACGCCGGCCCCAGCGGCCGTGGCGGCCTGGGCGGCGCCGTGTTGCTGGGCGTTATTTCCGCCCTGGTGGTGTCCCCCTGCGTCACCCCGATCCTGGCCGGCGCGCTGCTTTATGTGGCCGGTACCGGCGACGCGGCCACCGGCGCCGCCTCGCTGTTCGCCCTGGCCCTGGGCATGGGCGTGCCGCTGATCATCTTCGGCACCGGCGGCGGTCATTTCCTGCCCCGCGCCGGCCAGTGGATGGAAGACATCAAACGCTTCTTCGGGGTGGTGATGCTGGGCGTCGCCATCTGGCTGCTCGAGCGCATTGTCAGCGACACCCTGACGCTGGCGCTCTACGGCCTGTTACTGGCGGTGTACGGCGTGCAGCTGGGCGCCCTGGAGCCGGTCCGCGAAGGCGGCTCACGCCTGAAACGGGGCCTTGCCCTGGTGATGGCCCTGTATGGCGCGATCATGGTGGTGGGCGCCGCCGGCGGCGGCAGCGATCCCTGGCAGCCGCTCAAACCCCTCACCCAGACCCCGTCCGCAAGCAGCGCCCAGGCCGGCGGCGACAACACCGCCGCCACCACGGACGACGCCCAGCACGGCCCCTGGGTCGACGTGGACGGCCGCCAGGGCCTGCGCGACGCCCTGGCCCGCTCCGCCGAGGCGGGCAACCCGGTGCTGGTGGATTTCTTCGCCGAATGGTGCGTGGCCTGCAAGGTGATGGAGGAAACCACCCTCAGCGACCCGCGCGTCCTCGACGCCATGGCCGGCTACGACCTCTACCGCGTCGACATCACCGAGATAAACCAGGAAAACCAGAACATCATGGCCGACTACAACATCTTCGGCCTGCCCAGCTTCGTCTTCTTCGCCCCCGACGGCGAGGAGGTTCCCGAATCCCGCGTGCTCGGCGAAATGGACAGTGAGCGTTTTCTCAAGCATCTGGAGCGGCGGGTGACGCCGCACCTTTGAGCCCGCGCACATACTTGTAACCAATGGTGTAAAGTCCTTTTTTCCTTCATGAGATACCCTTAGACTCCCGAATATAGGGAAAAGCCGGACAAACTGGCTTTTTGCCACACGTTCAACGCAGATAACGACAAATTCGGGGGTATACGCCTTGGCTAGCATCCTCGTCCTGCACGGGCCCAACCTGAACCTGCTGGGCCGCCGCGAGCCGGACCAGTACGGCGCCGCCACCCTGGCGGAGATCGATCAGGCGCTGATGGACCAGGCCGCCGAGGCCGGACACCACCTGCAGCATCTGCAAAGCAATGCCGAGTACGAACTGATCGAGCGCATCCACGGCGCCCCCGCCGAAGGCATCGATTTCATTCTGTTCAACCCGGCGGCGTTCACTCACACCAGCGTGGCATTGCGCGATGCGCTGCTGGCGGTGCGGATTCCGTTCATCGAAGTGCACCTTTCCAACGTGCACCGCCGTGAAACCTTCCGGCACCACTCTTACTTCTCCGACATCGCCGAGGGCGTGATTTGCGGCCTGGGCGCCACCGGCTACCGGCTGGCGCTGGCCGCTGCTCTGGAACAACTGGATCAGGCACAGGAATGAGCATGGACATTCGTAAAATCAAGAAGCTGATCGAACTGCTGGAAGAGTCCGGCATTGAAGAACTGGAAATTCAGGAAGGCGAGGAATCCGTGCGCATCAGCCGTGGCAGCCGCCACGCGGCGCCGGTGTACGCCCCGCAGCCCTCGGCCCCCGCGCCCGCACCGGCGGCCCCGGCTCCGGAAGCGGCGGCGCCCGCTCAGGACGACACTCCCAGCGGTCACCTGGTGCGCTCACCGATGGTCGGCACGTTCTACCGCTCTCCGTCCCCGGGCGCCGCGTCGTTCGTGGAGGTGGGCCAGAAAGTGAAAGCCGGCGATGTGCTGTGCATCGTCGAGGCCATGAAGATGATGAACCAGATCGAGGCGGACAAATCCGGCACCATCGACGCCATTCTCGTGGAGGACGGCGAGCCGGTGGAATTCGACCAGCCCCTGTTCTCCATCGTTTAACGGGGGTTCCCCATGCTGGAAAAAGTACTGATTGCCAACCGAGGCGAGATCGCCCTGCGGATTTTGCGCGCCTGTAAGGAAATGGGCATTCGCACCGTGGCGGTGTATTCCAAGGCCGACCGGGATTTGATGCACGTGCGCCTGGCGGACGAAGCGGTCTGCATCGGCCCGGCCCCGTCGGTCAATTCCTACCTGAACATCCCGGCGATCATCAGCGCCGCGGAGGTCACCGACGCCGACGCCATTCATCCCGGCTACGGTTTCCTGGCGGAAAACGCGGACTTCGCCGAGAGCGTCGAACGCTCCGGCTTTATCTTCATCGGGCCGCGCGCGGAAACCATCCGCCTGATGGGCAACAAGGTGTCCGCCATTGAAGCGATGAAGAAAGCCGGTGTGCCGACGGTGCCCGGCTCCAGCGGTTCGGTGGGCGACGACGCCGACGCGGCGCTGATGATGGCCGAGGAGATCGGCTACCCGGTGATCATCAAGGCGGCCTCCGGCGGCGGCGGGCGCGGCATGCGCGTGGTGGAAAGCCGCGACCAGCTGCTCAACGCCATCACCCTGACCCGCTCGGAAGCCAAGAACGCCTTCGGCGACGCCACCGTCTACATGGAAAAGTTTCTGCAGAGACCGCGCCATGTGGAAATCCAGGTGCTGTCCGACGGCGCCGGCCATGCCATTCACCTGGGCGACCGGGACTGCTCCCTGCAGCGCCGCCACCAGAAAGTGGTGGAGGAGGCGCCGGCCCCGGACATCCCCCTGCATCTGAAGAACGAAGTGGCGAAACGCTGCGTGGACGCCTGCAAGGAGATCAACTACCGCGGCGCCGGCACCTTCGAATTCCTCTACGAGGACGAGCGCTTCTACTTCATCGAGATGAACACCCGCGTGCAGGTGGAACACCCGGTCAGTGAAATGATCACCGGCGTGGACATCGTCAAGGAGCAGCTACGTATCGCCGGCGACAACGCCCTCAGGCTGAAGCAGGAGGACGTCACCTTCCTCGGCCACGCCATCGAAGTGCGCGTCAACGCCGAGGACCCGGTCACCTTCGTGCCCAGCCCCGGCCGCATCAGCTACTTCCACGCTCCCGGCGGCAACGGCGTGCGGGTGGACTCCCACGTCTACGGCGGCTACACGGTACCGCCCTACTACGACTCGCTGATCGGCAAGCTGATCACCTGGGGCGAAAACCGGGATGTGGCGTTCGCGCGCATGCGCAACGCCCTGGATGAAATCGTGGTGGAGGGCATCAAGACCAACGTGGCCCTGCACCGGGACAAGATTTTCCGCGACCCCGCGTTCCAGAAAGGCGGCGTGGACATCCACCACCTGGAGAAGAAGCTCGGTTCATGAGCTGGCTTCAGCTCCACATCGCCACCGACCCGGACCACGCCGACGCTTTCCAGGACGCCCTGGAAGCGCTCGGCGCCGGCGCGGTGACGCTCACCGACGGCGCCGACCAGCCGGTCTTTGAGCCGCCTCCGGGCGCGCGCCCCCTGTGGCGCACCACCGTGGTCACCGCCCTGTTCAGCGACGACACCGACACCGACGCCATCCTGGCCCGCCTCGGCGATCAGGGTCTGGTGTTCGCCGATCACCGTGTCGAAGCACTGGCCGACCAGGCCTGGGAACGGGCCTGGATGGACGACTTCCAGCCCATGCGCTTCGGCGAGCGGCTGTGGATCGTGCCCAGCTGGAGCGACCCGCCGCAGCCGGGCGCGGTCAATCTCAAGCTGGACCCGGGCCTGGCGTTCGGCACCGGCACCCATGACACCACCGCCCTGTGCCTGGAGTGGCTGGAGCAGACCGACCTGGACGGCAAGCGGATCCTGGACTTCGGCTGCGGCTCCGGGGTGCTGGCGATCGCCGCGCTGCTGCTGGGCGCGGAGCGGGCGCTGGGCACCGATATCGACAATCAGGCGCTCACCGCCAGCGCCGACAACGCCGCCGCCAACGGTGTCGGCGAGCGGCTCGATCTGTGCCTGCCGGAGGCCCTGGCCACCGACTATCAGTGCGACCTGCTGGTGGCCAATATTCTCGCCGCGCCGCTGATCGAGCTGGCGCCGGCGCTGGCCGGCCGCTGCCGCCCGGGCGCGCCGATGGCGCTGTCCGGCATCCTCGCCGATCAGGCGCAAAGCGTGCGCGACGCCTACGCGCCCTGGTTCGATCTCAGCCCCACCCGGCAGCGCGGCGACTGGGTGCGGGTGGACGGGGTTCGCAAGGCGGACAGATAAGCGGCCGCGGCGCTTGCCGCCACCCCCTGTTTTTCTGTACAACAAACTTTCTATCCCTCAAAACATAAAAACCATGGCCGGCCAGTACAAAACCCGCTGCCCGCATTGCGGTGCCCAATTCAAGATCAGCGACGAGCACCTGGGGCAGGCCCGGGGTGCGGTGCGCTGTGGTTCCTGTCTGCAGATCTTCCAGGCCACCGATCACTTCGTCGGCGAAACGCCGGCGCGGCCCCACGCCGATGACAACGACACCGCCCCCACCGGCGATAACGCCGGGCAATGGCAGTACGCCCTCGACGACGACGAGGACACCGACGGCCGGGACGACGGCAAAAAAAGCGGCGGCTTCGGCGATAGCGAGCTGAGCGATTCGTTCCTGTCCCTGGACCGCGACGGCGACGAAGGGCTGGGTGAGGACTTCTCGGACATGGAAGGCGCCGGCCGGGCCGGCGGCAGTGACGACACCGATGAAGCCTGGGCGGAAGCGCTGCTGGAAGACCTGGACGACGAGGACGAGCCGGCCCCGGCCAGCGCGCCGCCGCCGAAACCCCGCCCGGCGGCCGCGTCCCGCCCGGACCCGATCAGCGAACACGACGACCAGTTCGAGTTTCTCAACAGCACCCCGACCCGGCGCCATAAAGTCGCCAACGAGCGCCTGGACTACATGGCGGCGCCACCCTCCGGGCCGGCGGTGACCGCCAAATGGGCGCTGCTGTCGGTGCTCGCCCTGGTGCTGCTGGCGGCTCAATACGCCTTCTTCCATTTCGACACCCTGGCGCGCTCGCCGCAGTGGCGGCCGCTGTACGCGGAGGCCTGCCAGCTGCTCGGTTGCCGGTTGCCGCTGCAGACCGACCTGAGCCGGCTGCGCGGCGCCAACCTCGTAGTGCGCAGCCACCCGCACTACCAGAACGCCCTGATGGTGGATGCGCTGCTGTTCAATGAGGGCGACTGGCCGCAGCCGTTCCCGGCGCTGGAGCTGACCTTCAAGGATCTGCGCGGCGACACCGTGGCCATGCGCCGCTTCGCGCCGTCGGAATATCTGCGCGGCGAGCTGGCCGGGCTGGACGCCATGCCGGTGGATACCCCGGTGCACATTGCCCTGGAAATCGTCGATCCCGGCGAGCGCGCGGTGAACTACAACCTGCGCCTGCGCGCCCCCGCGCCGCCGTCGTCCCGGGTGTCCCAGCGGCCCTGATTGATCACGGGCCTTTCCCCCGGCGCTCCGGGTCACTATCATTGTCGCCCCGCGCGGCCCGCGCGGGGCACTTTCAACAGTGTTCCAGGCGACACCTGACTGCCAACCGAACCCGAATCCAGCATGCAAATCGGCTCCTACCTGCTCCCCAACCCCTTGATTCTCGCGCCCATGGCCGGCGTGACGGATCGTCCTTTCCGGCATTTATGCCGGGAGCTGGGCGCCGGGCTGGTGGTGTCCGAAATGGTGACTTCCGACACCCGGCTGTGGGACACCCGCAAGTCCGCCCACCGGCTCGACCATAGCGGCGAGCCGGGGCCGGTGTCGGTGCAGATCGCCGGCGGCGAACCGGACATGCTGGCGCACGCGGCCCGGGCCAATGTGGACCGGGGCGCGCAGATCATCGATATCAACATGGGCTGCCCGGCGAAAAAGGTGTGCAAGCGCGCCGCCGGCTCCGCACTGCTTTCCGACCCGGACCTGGTGGCCCGGATTCTGGACGCGGTGGTGGCGGCGGTGGACGTGCCGGTGACCCTGAAAATCCGCACCGGCCCGACCCGCGACGATCGCAATGCCGTGGCCATCGCCCGCATCGCCGAGCAGGCCGGTATCCAGGCGCTGGCGATCCATGGACGCACCCGCGCCGACAAGTTCAACGGCGAGGCGGAGTTCCACACCGTCCGCGACGTTGTGGCCGCGGTGGGCATCCCTGTTATCGCCAACGGTGATATCAATTCGCCACAAAAAGCCCAACGGATACTGGAAACCACGGGTGCCAGTGGTATCATGATCGGCCGCGCTGCCCAGGGTAATCCCTGGATCTTCCAGGACACCGTGCATTACCTGGATCACGGTCGGCTGCCCCCGGCGCCGAAGGTCGAAGACGTGGCTGCCCGCGTCCTCGCGCACCTGATCGACCTGCATCGCTTTTACGGGGACTACTCCGGCGTGCGCATCGCCCGCAAGCATCTGGGCTGGTATACGCAACACCTGCCCGGCGGGGAAGATTTTCGGCGCGGGTTCAACAAGCTGGAAAAGGCCGGCCAACAACGGCGGGCCATTGAGCAGTTTTTCCAACAGATCAGCGCCCTCGGCGACCGGATTCGAATCGGTGGCTACGGCGAGGTGTCTGCCCGGAACAAAGACGGAGCATTGGCCGCATGACCCTTTCTTCAATGAAGACCGCTGCTGCACGGACACTGACAGAAATGAATACCGCTGAATCGCGCAAACCCCATCTCACGCTGGCCCGCAGCGAAACCCACGACACGCTGCGCAACTGCGTGCGACGGTCGCTCGCCGATTACTTCAACCAGCTGGAAGGCGAGCCGGTCAGCGAGCTGTATCAGATGGTGCTGGCGGAAATGGAAATCCCTCTGCTTGAGAAAGTTCTCGAGTACACCCGCGGCAACCAGACCAAGGCCGCCGAGCTGCTGGGCCTGAACCGCGGCACGCTGCGCAAGAAACTCAAGCAATACGGCTTGCTCTGAACGCAACCCGTGACGACAGGGGCAGTTTCCGACTGCCCCTTTCTTATTTTTAAGGTGATCATCCCATGAGCAAGGCCGTTGAACGCGCGCTGATCAGCGTCTCGGATAAAACCGGCATCGTCGATTTCGCCCGCGCCCTCGCCGACCGGGGCGTGGAGCTGTTGTCCACCGGCGGTACCTTCCGCGCCATCCAGGAAGCGGGCATCGCGGTACGCGAAGTGTCCGACTACACCGGCTTCCCGGAAATGATGGACGGCCGGGTGAAAACCCTGCACCCCAAGGTGCACGGCGGCATCCTCGGCCGGCGCGGCCAGGACGATGCGGTGATGGCGGATAACGACATTCGCCCCATCGACCTGGTGGTGGTCAACCTCTACCCCTTTGAACAGACCGTGGCGCGGCCCGACTGCAGCCTCGAGGACGCCATCGAGAACATCGACATCGGCGGCCCCACCATGGTGCGCTCGGCGGCCAAGAACCACGCCCATGTGGGCATCGTCACCGACGCCGGCGACTACGCCCGCGTGCTCGACGATCTGAACGGCAACGGCGGCGCCCTGTCCGACGGCCTGCGTTTCGACCTGGCGATCAAGGCGTTCGAGCACACCGCCGCCTACGACAGCGCCATCGCCAACCACTTCGGCAAGCTGGTGGGCGAGGACAATCAGGATTTCCCGCGCACCATCAACCTGAACTTCAAGAAAGCCCAGGGCATGCGCTACGGCGAGAACCCCCACCAGAAAGCGGCTTTCTATGTGGAGCGTCAGCCCGGCCAGGCGTCCGTGGCCACCGCCCGCCAGCTGCAGGGCAAGGCGCTCAGCTACAACAACATCGCCGACACCGACGCCGCCCTGGAGTGCGTGAAGTCCTTCAGCAAGCCGGCCTGCGTGATCGTCAAACACGCCAACCCGTGCGGCGTGGCGGTCAGCCTGGAGGGCATCGACCAGGCCTACGAGCTGGCCTTCGCCACCGACCCGGAAAGCGCCTTCGGCGGCATCATCGCCTTTAACCGGGAACTGGACGCGGCCACCGCCAAGGCGATCGTCGACCGCCAGTTCGTGGAAGTGATCATCGCGCCCAAGGTGTCCGAAGAGGCCCTGGCCATCACCGCCGCCAAGAAGAACGTGCGCGTGCTGGTGTGCGGCGAATGGGACGGCGCCACCGCCGGCGGCCTGGACTACAAGCGCGTCAACGGCGGCCTGCTGGTGCAGGACCGGGACGTGGGCATGATCAACGAGAAAGACCTCAAGGTGGTGACCAAGCGCGCCCCCACCGAGGCGGAACTGCACGACGCCATTTTCGCCTGGAAGGTGGCCAAGTTCGTCAAGTCCAACGCCATCGTCTACGCCAAGAACCGGCAGACCGTGGGCGTCGGCGCCGGCCAGATGAGCCGCGTTAATTCCGCGCGCATCGCCGCCATCAAGGCCGAGCACGCGGGCCTGGAAGTGGCCGGTTCGGTGATGGCCTCCGACGCCTTCTTCCCGTTCCGCGACGGCCTGGACAACGCCGGCAAGGCGGGCATCCGCTGCGTGATCCAGCCGGGCGGCTCGATCCGCGACGAGGAAGTGATCGCCGCCGCCGACGAAGCGGACATCGCCATGGTGTTCACCGGCATGCGGCATTTCCGGCACTAAGCAAGCATAAGAGAATCGAGCCCATGAAAGTCCTGATCATCGGCGGCGGTGGCCGCGAGCACGCCCTGGCCTGGAAAGTGGCGCAAGCGGAACAGGTGGAGAAAGTGCTGGTGGCGCCGGGCAACGCCGGCACCGCCCGCGACGCCAAGCTGGAAAACGTGGCCCTGGACGTCAACGATCAGACCGGCCTGGCCGACCTGGCCGAGCGCGAAGGCGTGGCGCTGACCATCGTCGGCCCCGAGGCGCCGCTGGTGGACGGCCTGGTGGACTACTTCCAGAGCCGCGGCCTGAAGTGCTTCGGCCCCGGCAAGGCCGCTGCCCAGCTGGAAGGCTCCAAGGCCTTCACCAAGGACTTTCTGGCCCGCCAGAACATCCCCACCGCCGCCTACGGCAACTTCACCGATGTGAACGAAGCCCTCGCCTATGTGCGCGAGCAGGGCGCGCCCATCGTAATCAAGGCCGACGGCCTGGCCGCCGGCAAGGGCGTGATCGTGGCGATGACCCTGGAAGAGGCGGAAGCCGCCGTGCGCGACATGCTCGACGGCAACAAATTCGGCGACGCCGGCCACCGGGTGGTGGTGGAGGAATTCCTCGACGGCGAGGAAGCCAGCTTTATCGTCATGGTGGACGGCAAGCACATCCTGCCGATGGCCACCAGCCAGGACCACAAGCGCGTCGGCGACGGCGACACCGGCCCCAACACCGGCGGCATGGGCGCCTACTCACCGGCGCCGGTGGTCACCGATCAGGTGCACCAGCGCATCATGGAAGAAGTGATCCGCCCCACCGTGGCCGGCATGGCCGCCGAAGGCATGCCCTACACCGGCTTTCTGTACGCCGGCCTGATGATCAGCCCGGACGGCCACCCCAAGGTGATCGAGTACAACTGCCGCTTCGGCGACCCGGAAACCCAGCCGATCATGATGCGCCTGAACAGCAGCCTGGCGGACCTCTGCCTGGCGGCGCTGGACGGCGCCCTGGACAGCGTCACCGCCGATTGGGACCCGCGCCCGGCCCTGGGCGTGGTGCTGGCCGCCGGCGGCTACCCGGACGCCTATCGCAAGGGCGATGTGATCCACGGCCTGGACGGCGCCGATTCGGACACCGTCAAAGTGTTCCACGCCGGTACCCGCGAGGACGACGGCCAGGTGGTGACCAGCGGCGGCCGCGTGCTGTGCGTCACCGCCCTGGGCGACACCGTGGCCCAGGCCCAGCAGCGCGCCTACCAGGCGGTGCAGGGCATCGGCTGGGACGACGCCTATCACAGAAGCGACATCGGCTACCGTGCAGTGGCCCGGGAAAAGGCTTAGCATACCCCCTCAGAATAACGAATGAGAAAACCCCGGGGGAGCCATGACCGCATCCACATCGGTGGACACCGCCGGCACGCCCGACGTGTCCCGCCTGAGCGCCTTTATTCCCTTCGACGGCCTGAGCCCGTCGCACCTGCGCGAAATCGAACAGCAGATCACCGTGCACCGGCTCCCCGCCGGCCGGTTGCTGTTCAAGCGCGGCCAGAGCGGCGACAAGGCCTACTTTCTGATCGACGGCGAACTGGATCTGATCGATGCCGGCTTCACGGTGCGCCCGTTCGCCGCCGACGACGATGAGAACTACCTGGCCGTGGACAACTACCCCCGTCATACGGTCAACGCCATCACCCGCGACAGCGCCACCCTCTACAGCATCGACCGGGACAAGCTGGATCTGCTGATGGCCTGGACCCAGGCCACCGAACTGATGCCCGGCGAGCACGACAGCGACGGCGAGGACCATAACTGGATGGACGCGCTGCTGGCCTCGGGGCTGTTCGCGCAAATGCCGCCGGCCAAGCTGCACGCCCTGTTCGTGAAGTTCCAGCCCCGCGAGGTGGAACTGGGCGAAACCGTGGTGCGCGAAGGCGAAAGCGGCGATACCTTCTACGTGATCAAACGCGGCAAGGCGATGGTCAGCCGCGCCGGCGCCGGCGGCGATCAGCCGGTGGCCGGCCTGGCCGCCGGCCGCTTCTTCGGCGAGGACGCCCTGATCAGCGACCAGCCGCGCAACGCCACCGTGACCATGACCAGCGACGGCGAACTGATGTGCCTGGACAAAGCCGACTTCCAAGCCATTCTGCAGGCCACGGTGATCCGCCGCCTCAGCGAGGACCAGCTGGAAGACCGCGTGCTGGAGGGCGAACGCGCCCATGTGCTGATCGACGTGCGCCTGCCCATGGAGGCACGCCATGACCTGATCCCCGGTGCCCGCAACCTGCCGCTCAACCAATTGCGCGAGCAGGCGCCCCGCCTGGAGCAGGAATTCACCTACATCCTCTGCGCCGAAGGTCGACGCAGTGAACTGGGAGCCTATATCCTCTCCGAGGCGGGCTTGGACGCCTATGTGCTGGATCGGGGACATGATGACACTAGGGAAGAACAACAACACAGCGAACGGAACATGGCGGCCGACGCCGAAAGCTGAACGCCACCGGCCGTCACGGCCCCCGGCCTGGCTGCGCTGGCTGCCGGCCCTGCTGATGCTGCTGGCGACCGCCGTCCAGGCGGCGCCGCCGCCCCCCTACGTGGTCAGCAGCCTGCCCGACAACGCACGCCTCACCATCTATTCGGAATACCTGCCCGACCCGGACGGCACCCTGAGCCTGGAGGCGGTCACCGCCGGCGATTTCGAGGGCCGCTTCAAACCGGCCTCGCGGTTCGTGGAACGGCTGGGCCTCAGCGACCACCCCTGGTGGATCCGCATCGCGGTGCAGAACGAACTGGGCGACCAGCGCCGCTTTGCCCTGATGCAGGGGCCCCGCCACTACTTCGACAGTGAATTCTTCCTGCCCGGCGACGGCGGCTACCGCCCCGCCGGGCCCGGCGAGCGCTTCGTGCACCGCACGCCGGTCTATCTGGTCGACCTGCCCCCCGGGGAACCCCAGGTGTTCTACTGGCGGGTCAATCCGCGCGGCAGCCTGATCTACTCCATCAATCTGAGCACCCTGCCGGCGGCGCTCGGCAACGACCCGCTGTTCGCACTCTATTGGCTGCTGTTCGGCGTGATGCTGGCGCTGGCCGTCTACAACGGCCTGGTGGCGCTGATGCGCGGCGGCATCAGCCACGGTTACCACGCCGGCTTCCTGCTCGCCCTGGCCGGCCTGGTGCTGTTTTCGTCCGGCATCCTGGCCGGCCACTCGCTGATCGGCGCCTGGCTGCCGCAACTGAAGATGGGCAGCCTGATGCTGGCGATCATCGGCGCCAGCGGCGTCGGCCGAACCTTCGTGGACAGCCGCCACAACGCGCCGCTGCTGGACCGCCTGCTACGCGGCCTGACCCTGCTGGCGCTGCTGTTTCTGGTGGCGGTGCCCTGGCTGCCGATCGCCGGCGCCCTGGCCGCCGCCTTCGGGCTGGGCCTGGCCGCCGCCGCTCTGCTGGTGGCCCTGGGCTACCAGGCCTGGCACCGCGAGGTGCCGCTGGGGGCCCTGTATTTCTTTACCAGCCTGCTGGTGGGCAGCCCGGTGGTGCTGGGCTGCCTGACCATGCTCGGCCTGGTGCAGAGCAACGTGGACCTGGGCCTGTGCGTGATGATCACCGTCAACCTGGCCGGCTTTATCCAGGCCGCCGGCCTGCGCATCCAGCACCACCAGCACCTGCATGTAAAGATGGAGCACCGGCGCAGCCAGAGCGTGGCGGACACCGTCGACACCACCCGCCGGGAGACCCTGGCGCGCATGGGGCACGACGTGCGCACGCCGCTGAGCGGCATTCTCGGCATGGCCGAGATTCTTGAGGACACGCCGCTGACGCCCAACCAGAAGGACTGCGTGGGCGGCATTCGCAATGCCGGCGAGAGCCTGCTCAAGATCATCAACGATGTGCTGGAATACTCACAGCTGTCCGACCAGGGCGCCGACATCAACCGCGAGGCCCTGGACGCCAACGAGCTGCTGATGGGCGCGGTGGATCTGTTCCGCGAGCGGGCGGAAGAGAAGCAGGTGGAGCTGATCACCCACGTGCACACCAACCTGCCGGCGCGCATGGAGGGCGACCCCGGGCGGCTGCGCCAGGTGCTCACCAACCTGATGGGCGCCTTTATACGCCATGCGCAGCCCGGCGAGCTGATCATCGACATTTCCCTGGAGCCCACCGGCCGGGCCGGCCAGGTGCGCTTCGAATTCAGCGGCACGGCGTTGCGGCCCGGCACCTTCCGGGCGCTGCGCGACCCCGCCGCCCGCCAGGACAGCAGCAACCTCAACCTGTCGATCGCCGAGCAGCTGGTGGAGGCCATGCAGGGCCGCGCTGGCGAGCGCGACGAGCACGGCGGCGACGTGGCCTACTGGTTCGTGCTGCCGCTGCCGGCCATGGAGGCGCCGCCCAGCGGCCCGGACACCGACATTAGCGCGCTGCAGGGCCGCAGCATGCTGGTGGTCGACGACTCCAGCACCGTCACCCGGGTGATCCGCCATCTGGCCCTGGGCTGGGGCATGCGCGTCACCGCCTGCCACGACCCGCGCGAGGCGCTGGCGTCGCTGCGCACCCAGGCCAACATCAACGAGCCCTACGACATCGTGCTGCTGGACCACCACATGCCGGGCATGAACGGCCTGCAGCTGGCGGCGCGCATCCACGAGGACCCGGTGATCACCCACCCCACCACGCTGATCATGCTCACCGGCGTGAACAACGCCCCCACCGCCACCGAAGCGCGCAACGTGAGCATCCACCGGGTGCTCACCAAGCCGGTGTCGGCGCCGCGCCTGAAGCAGGCCCTGGCGGAGGAAATGGGCCTGCGCCGGCCGGTGCGCGAACAGGGGCAGCCGGAACCCCCCGACCCGGCGCTCAAACTGCTGGTGGTGGAGGATCACAAGCTCAGCCAGAAGGTGATTCGCGGCATGCTCAGCAAGCTGGGGCTGAGCGCGGACCTGGCCGCCAACGGCAAGGAAGCCCTGGCGATGGCCACCGAAAAGCGCTACGACCTGATCCTGATGGATTGCGAGATGCCGGAGATGGACGGCTTCGAGGCCACCCAGCGGATCCGTGAGTACGAGCGCCGCCAGGGCCTGGTGGCGGTGCCGATCGTCGCCCTCACCGCCCACATTCTGCGCGAGCACCGCGAGCGCAGCCTGGCCTCGGGGATGAACGCGCACATCCCCAAACCGGTGGAGATGAGCGTGCTGCGCGAGGCGCTGGTGCGCTTTACCCGGAAGGATCCGGGCGCGGCAGACGGCGACGCCAACTGACCGGCGACTCGCCGCGCCAGCGGCGGAACGCGCGGCTGAACGAGCTGGACTCGGCGAACCCCAGCAACAGGGCGATCTCGGTCAGGTTGAGCGCCGGGTCTCGCAGGTAGAGCTCGGCCAGGCTGCGGCGCAGGCCGTCGAGCACTTCCTGATAGGCCAGCCCCTGGCGCTGCAGCCGGCTCTGCAGGGTGCGCACGGTGAGCCCCAGTTCCGCGGCCACCGCGTCCACGGACGGGTCGCCACTGCCCAGACGCCGGTAGATCGCCGAGCGCACCCGGCTGAGCAGATTGCCGTGGGCGTCGAAATCCGCCAGCAAGGCCCCGGCTTCTTTCTCCATCATCCGCCCCAGCCCCGGGTCGGCGCTTTCCAGGGAGTGGCGCAGCAGCGCGGCCGGCAGACGCACGCCGTCGAAGTCGGCGTCAAAACGCACCGGCGCCTGGAACCAGTCCCGGTAACGGGCCGCGTCCGCCGGCGGCGGATGGCGGAAACACACCTCCGCCGGGGCCGCGCCGGGCGGCATCAGCGGGCGCATGAAGGTCACCCAGCCGGTGATCGCCGCCTCGGTGAGCATGCGGCCCGGCTCACCCGCCACCGGGCACTGCCAGCACAGACGCACCTGGTCGCCCTCGTCATGGCGTTCGGTGCGCCCCAGATTGCCGGACAGCTTCTCGAAGCGCATCAACCGCTCGATGGCTTCGTCCAGATCGCGGCTGGCGAGAATCACGTAGCCCAGCACCTGGTAGGAGCGGGGCCGCACCCGGCGCCCGGTTTCAAAGCCCAGGCCGGGGTCGCCGCAGGCTTCCAGAATCACCAGAAACAGGCGCATCACGTCGAGCAGCGGCAGCAGCCGCCCCGGGTCGTTGAACACGGCGCCGTCGATGCCCGCCTGTTCCAGCACCGCGGCCCGCTGCAAGCGATAGTGCGCGAGCAGATCCGGCAGCACCGAGTCGACAAAGGCGGCGGACACGCTGCGGTCGGTGCCGGCCACCGCGGGACTGATGTGCATGATGCCCTGGCCCTCTGTTTCACTGGTCGATGAAGCGGTTATGCTAGCATGCCCGTGACTGGTGCCCGGAGACCGGAACGATGACCGAACGACACTTTAGCCCCATGGACCGCCTGCTGAGCCGCGTGGACAGCGCCCTGCGCACCCTGACGCCGGGCTCCGCCCGCGCCGAGCGCCAGCCGCCCAACGCGGACCCGCAGCCGGAGGCGCCGCTCAACCCCAGCGAGCGCCTCCACGTCACCGGGCTGATGCGCATCAACCACACCGGCGAAGTGTGCGCCCAGGCGCTCTATCAGGGCCAGGCCAGCACCGCCACCCTGCCCCATGTGCGCCACGCCATGGAGGCGGCGGCCCGGGAGGAGGAAGACCACCTGGCCTGGTGCGACGACCGCATCCGCGAGCTGGGCGGCGTGCCCAGCCGGCTGAACCCGCTGTTCTACGCGGTCAGCTACGCCCTCGGCGCCGGCGCCGGCCTGGCCGGCGACCGCTGGAGCCTGGGCTTCGTCTCGGAGACCGAGCACCAGGTGGTGCGCCACCTGGAGAATCACCTCACCCGCCTGCCCGCCGGCGACCGGCGCAGCCGCGCCATCCTGGAGCAGATGCGCGAGGACGAGCTGCGCCACGCGGTCACCGCCGAAGGCGCCGGCGGCGCGCCCCTGCCGCCGCCCATCAAAGGCGCCATGGCGCTGATGAGCAAAGTCATGACCTTCACCACCTACAGAATCTAGTTAATAGTTAACAGTGAACAGTTAATAGTTGCGCGGTGGAGAATCGTGCCGGCTGAAACGAAAGAGGCCGCGCTCCTGGCTTGGGGCGCGGCCTCATTCGTTTCAGTCTTGGCTCGGAGCTGCGCCCGCGAGCTGTTAACTATTCACTGTTAACTATTAACTATTAACTGCCGTTCTCACATGTTGCGGCTGTAGAAGATTTCGAGCATTTCGGTCTGCAGGCGTTCGCGGATGTCGGCGAGTTCCTTGTCGTCGAACTCGTCGCTGCCGGCGCCGAACAGGTAGTTGTTGATGTCGAATTCCTTGAGCAGCATCTTGGTGTGGAAGATGTTCTCCTGGTACACGTTCACATCGATCATCTGATACCCGTTCTGGGTGTCCTCGGTGAGGAAGTTCTGAATCGAGTTGATGTCGTGGTCGATGTAGTGCTTGGTGCCGTCCACGTCGCGGGTCATGCCGCGTACCCGGTAGTCGATGGTGACGATGTCGGAATCGAAGCTGTGGATCAGGTAGTTCAGTGCCCGCAGCGGTGAAATCACCCCGCAGGTGGAGACATCCACGTCCACCCGGAAGGTGGAGATGCCGTTGTCCGGGTGCGACTCCGGATAGGTGTGCACCGTCACGTGGCTCTTGTTCAGGTGGGCGACCACCGAATCCGGCAGCGGCCCCGGCGCCTCTTCGTCCCAGTCGCCGTCGGTGGGCGGGGATTCGTGCTCGGCGATCAGCATGGTCACGCTGGCGCCCTGGGGATCGTAATCCTGGCGGGCAATATTGAGAATATTGGCGCCGATGATCCGGGTCACGTTGGTGAGGATCTCGGTGAGACGCTCGGCGTTGTACAGCTCGTCGATATACTCGATGTATTCCTTGCGATGCTGCTCGGTTTTCGCATAGGCGATATCGAAGATATTAAAGCTGAGGGACTTGGTCAGGTTGTTAAAACCATGGACCGAAATCTTGGGATTGGGATCTTTCACCACGGCGTTATTTCCCCGCTGGCCGTTATCAGGATTCGATGCTGTAGCTGTGCGTCACTTCCACGCCACCGCGTGTGAGCATAATGGCGGCGGAGCAGTACTTCTCCGCGGACAGTTCCACGGCCCGTTTCACCTGATTTTCCTTGAGGTTATTGCCACTGACCCGGAAATGCAGGTGAATTTTGGTAAAAACGGCCGGAATCTCGTTTTCGGCCCGTTCCGCTTCCATTTCGCAGCGGCAACCGGTCACGTCCTGGCGGGCCTTGCGCAGGATGTGCACCACATCGAAGCTGGAGCAGCCGCCGACGCCCATCAGAACGGTTTCCATGGGCCGCGCGCCACGGTTTTTGCCGCCGTGATCCGGCGGTCCGTCCATCACCAGAGTATGGCCGGTTTCCGACTCGGCCTGGAAACAGACATCGCCCTGCCAATCAACCACCGCTTTCATTCGAGTCTCCTGCTCACGCCCTCGCGGAATGGCCGCGAAGACTACCACAGACCACCCCCACGCCATACCCCGGCGAACGTAGAACAGCGCCGGGCTGGCGCGCGGCGCGGCGAAGCGGCAGACTGTGGACCGGTTCCCTTGGCAGTCACGTGAAAAACAGGCAAACTCCATAAGCTTAAATAGCTAAGACTTTTTTCCGGCTTTTAAGCAGCGTGCCCAGAAGCAGAGAGCCCATGAGCGACGGTAACAAGATAATTCCAAATCTGGACCAATTTCTCGCCAACTGTCATCGCCGAAAGTACCCGGCCAAGAGCACCATCATCTACGCCGGTGACGAGTCGGACGCCCTGTACTACATCCTCAAGGGCTCCGTGACGGTGATGATCGAGGACGACGATGGCCGTGAGATGATCATGGCCTACCTGAATGAAGGCGACTTCTTCGGTGAGATGGGCCTGTTCGAGGCCGATCCGTCCCGTTCCGCCTGGGTGAAAGCGAAAACCGAGTGCGAGGTGGCGGAGGTCAGCTACCCCAAATTCCGCCAGCTGGCCCGCGAGGACGCCGAGATCCTGTTCGCGGTATCCGCGCAGATCGCCGGACGCCTGCGCGCCACCACCCGCAAGGTCGGCGACCTGGCGTTCCTGGACGTCACCGGCCGCGTCGCCGGCACCCTGCTGGACCTGTGCAAGCAGCCCGACGCCATGACCCACCCGGACGGCATGCAGATCAAGGTCACCCGCCAGGAAATCGGCCGCATCGTCGGCTGCTCCCGCGAAATGGTCGGCCGGGTGCTCAAGAACCTCGAGGAGCAAGGGCTGGTGTCGGTGAAGGGGAAGACCATGGTGGTCTACGGCACACGCTGAGAGCAGTTAATAGTTAAGAGTTAACAGTTAATAGCGGCGCGGGCGGGGCTTGCGCCAGGCTGAAATGAAAGAGGCCGCGCTCCTGGCTTGGGGCGCGGCCTCTTTCATTTCAGGCGGCACGGGTCCCCACCGCGCCGCTATTAACTGTTAACTGTTAACTATTCACTAGAAAAACAGTGCTTTAAGGGCCGCGCCCGGATCCTCAGCCCGCATAAAGGCTTCACCGACGAGAAAGCCATTGATGCCGTTTTTGCGCATCAGGCGGACGTCGTCGCGGGTGTGGATGCCGCTTTCGGTGATCACCAGGTGGTCGCCGGGGACCTGCTCGGCGAGCTCCAGGGTGGTGTCCAGGCGAGTGTCGAAGGTGTGCAGGTCGCGGTTGTTGATGCCGATCAGCTCGATGTTGAGCTTCAGCGCCCGGGCCAGCTCGTCGGCGGTGTGCACTTCCACCAGCACGTCACAGCCGGCCCGCTGGGCGGCGTGGTAGAGCTGGTCGAGCTGGGCGTCGGACAGCGCGGCCACGATCAGCAGCACCGCGTCGGCGCCCATGGCGCGGGTTTCGAACACCTGCCACGGGTCGATGATGAAGTCCTTGCGCAGCACCGGCAGGGAGACCGCGTTGCGGGCGGCGCGCAGGTAGTCCTCGTGGCCCTGGAAGAAGTCCTGGTCGGTGAGCACGGACAGGGCGCTGGCGCCGGCGCCTTCGTAACGGCGGGCGATGTCCACCGGGTCGAAGTCCTCGCGGATCAGCCCCTTGCTGGGCGAGGCCTTTTTGACCTCGGCGATCACCGCCGGCCGGCCGGCGGCCACGCTGGCGTACAGCGATTTGGCGAAGCCCCGGGCCTTGCCCTGGTTGTCCGCCATGGCTTCCAGTTCGCCCAGGCTGTAGCGCTGCTGGCCGGCCTGGATCTCCTCGCGCTTGCGCTCGACGATGCGCTCCAGAATGGTTCCGCTGATGGCTGCGTCGCTCATACCTCTTCCTTCAATGCGAAAGTGAACTGCGCCAGTTCGCGCATGCGTTCGGCGGCTTCCCCATTGTGGACCAGATCCTCGGCCATCCGAACCCCCTCTTCCAGGGTGCGGGTGACGCCGGACACATAGATGGCGGCGCCGGCGTTGAGGGTGATCATGTCGGCGGCCTTGGCGGCGTTACCCTCTTTGCGCTTGCCGAACGCCTCGCGGATCAGCGCCAGGGACGCTTTCGGGTCGGTCACGTCCAGCCCCACCAGGGAGGCGGACTCAATGCCCACGTCTTCCGGGGTGAGGCTGTACTCGCGCACTTCGCCCTCCTTGAGTTCCGCCACATGGGTGCGCCCGGCCAGGCTGATTTCATCCAGGCCGTCGAGGCCGTGCACCACCATCACGTGCTCGGCGCCCAGGCGCCCCATCACTTCCGCCATGGGCCGGCACAGCTTGTCGGAGAACACGCCCACCACCAGCCGCTGCACGCCGGCCGGGTTGGTCATCGGGCCGAGAATATTGAACAGGGTGCGCATGCCCAGTTCCTTGCGCGGCCCGATGGCGTATTTCATGGCGCTGTGGTGGGAGGGCGCGAACATAAAGCCGACGCCCACCGCATCCACGCACTGGGCCACCTCGTTGGGGGTCAGATCCAGGCGGATGCCGGCTTCCTCAAGCAGATCCGAGGAGCCGCTTTTGGAGCTCACCGAGCGGTTGCCGTGCTTGGCCACCCGGCAGCCCGCCGCCGCCGCCACGAAGGCGCTGGCGGTGGACACATTGAACAGGTTGGCGCCGTCGCCGCCGGTGCCGACGATGTCCACCAGGTGGCGGCGGTTTTCGATCACCACCGGGGTGACCAGCTCGCGCATCACCATGGCGGCGCCGGTGATCTCGTCCAGGGATTCGCTTTTCATGCGCAACGCCACCAGAAAGCCGCCGATCTGCGCGTCGGTGGCGCCGCCGGTCATGATCTGGCGCATCACGTCGTTCATCTGCTCGGTGGACAGGTCGATGTGCTCGACCACCGCCGCCAGAGCCTCCTGGATATTCATGCGCTTTCCCCCTTCAGAAAGTTGTTGAGCAGATCATGGCCGTGTTCGGTAAGGATCGACTCCGGATGATACTGCACGCCTTCCAGCGGCAGTTCACGGTGGCGCATGCCCATGATCTCGTCCATGTCGCCGTTATCGTCCAGGGTCCAGGCGGTCACCTCGAAACAGTCCGGCAGGCTGGCCTTGTCCACCACCAGTGAATGGTAGCGGGTGGCCGTGTAGGGACTGGGCAGGCCGCGGAACACCCCCTTGCCGGTATGATGCACCGGCGAGGTCTTGCCGTGCATCACCGTGCGGGCGCGCACCACCTGGCCGCCGAACGCCTGACCCAGGGCCTGGTGGCCCAGGCAGACGCCGAGAATCGGCATCTTGCCGGCGAAATGGCGGATCGCCTCCACCGAGATCCCCGCCTCGTTGGGCGTGCAGGGCCCCGGCGAGATCATCAGCCGGTCGGCGTTGAGCGCTTCCATGCCGGCCAGGTCGATCTTGTCGTTGCGGTGCACCAGCACCTCGGCGCCCAGCTCCTGCAGATACTGCACCAGGTTGTAGGTAAAACTGTCGTAGTTGTCGATCATCAGCACGCGCATTACTTGTTCCCCCGGTCCGCGTTGGCACCGCCCAGGTCGAGGCCGCCCAGCGCCATGTTCACGGCGCGGAACACGGCGCGCGCTTTATTCATGGTTTCCTTCCATTCCAGGTCAGGCACCGAATCGGCGACGATGCCGCCGCCCGCCTGGACGTACAGACGGCCGTCCTTGACCACGGCGGTGCGGATGGCGATGGCCATGTCCATATCATCGTTGAAGCCGATATAGCCCACGGCGCCGCCGTAAACACCGCGCTTGGTGGGCTCCACCTCGTCAATGATTTCCATGGCGCGGATCTTGGGAGCGCCGCTCAGGGTGCCCGCCGGGAAGGTGGCCGCCAGCACTTCCAGCGGCCCCAGGCCCTTGCGCAGGGTGCCTTCCACGTTGGAGACGATGTGCATCACGTGGGAATAGCGCTCGATCTCCATGTTGCCGGTGACGCGCACCTGGCCGGGCTCCGCTACCCGGCCCACATCGTTGCGGCCCAGGTCGATCAGCATCAGGTGCTCGGCGATCTCCTTGGGGTCGGCGAGCAGCTCTTCTTCCAGCTCCTTGTCGCGCTGCGGCGTGGCGCCGCGTTTGCGGGTGCCGGCGATGGGCCGCACCGTGACCTGGTCGTCCTCCACCCGGGTGAGGATCTCCGGCGAGGAGCCGGCGATGTGGAAGTCCTCCAGGTCCAGATAGAACATATAAGGGGACGGGTTCAGATAGCGCAGCGCCCGGTAGAGGTCGATGGCCGGGGCGGGGAAATCGCAGCTCATGCGCTGGGCCGGCACCACCTGCATGACGTCGCCGGCGAGAATGTACTCGCGGATCTTCTCCACGGCGGCGGCGTGCTGCTCGCGGGGAAACTCGGAGACGAAGTCGTTTTCGTCCACCGGCGCGCCGTACACCTGGTGCTCCGGTTCCGGCAGCGGCGCGCGCAGGCGGCGCTCCAGCTCGTCCAGACGGGCTTCGGCGCCGGCCACCGCGTCCGCGGCGTCGGGGCTCACGTGCACGATCAGGAACAGGCTGCCGCGCAGGTTATCGAACACCACCACTTCCTCGGAGCGCATCAGCAGGATGTCCGGCACCCGCAGCACGTCCTCGCCGCGCGCCGGGCCCAGCCGGGGCTCGAAATAGCGCACGCTGTCGTAACCGAAGTAGCCCACCAGGCCGCCGTTGAAGCGGGGCAGCCCGGGCACGTCCGGGGCCCGGTACTGGAGACGGTAGTCTTCGATCCAGGCGATCGGGTCGTCGCTGTCGAGTTCCTCGACGACGGCGCCGTCGGCATCGCTCACGGTGATGCGCGGGCCGGTGATGCGCACCACCTCGCGGGCCGGCAGGCCGATGATCGAATAGCGGCCCCAGCGCTCGCCGCCCTGCACCGATTCGAACAGGTAGCTGTAGGGCCCGGCGGCCAGCTTGCGGTAGGCGGACAGCGGCGTGTCCAGATCCGCCAGCACTTCGCGCACGATCGGTACGCGGCTATAACCCTGGCGGGCGTAATCGTCCAGATTGCGTGGTGACATGGTGGTCCCCGGTCTTTGTCAGGTGCGGCAATCGCAAGTCGTGAATTGTAGCGGAAAAACTGCGGAGACTCTCAGGCAACCAGCGGCAGCGAGAGACTCCCGAGGGCGAGCGTCACCATCGCCAGCCGGCGGGGGAGAAAGGCAGGAACGAATTAAGCAGGTTTGAGCGGTCCATGGGCGGATTCTAGCGCCGCTTCGGGGCCGATGCCAACACCCGTTTGGGGAATGGCCAAGCGCCCGTCAAGACGCCATACTGCGTGCCCATGAGCTTACCCCAGCGATGGACAGACTGGTTCGAGGCCACCCGCAAGGCCGCCCCCCACTGCTTTATGCAGCTCGCCACCGTGGGCGACGACGGCGGTGCCCGCTGTCGCACCCTGAGCCTGCGCGAGCGCCACGGACGGGCCCTGTGGTTCACCACCGACCAGCGCAGCGAAAAAGCCATGCAGCTGGAGCGCCAGGCCGGCGCCGAAGCCTGCTGGTACGACCTCACCAGCCGCACCCAGTGGCGTTTCCGCGGCCGGGTGCATTTCCTCACCCCGCAACAGCACCCCGAGGACACTCTACGACTGTGGCGCCTGATCGACCGCGAAGCCCGGGCGCGCTTCTGCGGCCCGCCGCCCGGCAGCCTCTGGCAACCGCCCAAATCCGACCACTACCGCTACCTGCCGCCCACCCCGGAAGACCACCCGGCGGAAGACTTCTCCATCCTGGTGCTCACCGCCGACCAGGTCGACGTCCTCGAACTCGCCGAATCCCCCCACCGCCACTGGCAATACCACGGCGAAGGACGCGGGGCCCCCACGCGGCTAGTGCCCTAGCCGCGTGGGCAGTTAATAGTTAACAGTGAACAGTTAACAGTTCGCGGTAGAGGCTGCTGCCAGCCTGAAAAGACCGAGGCCGCGCTTCCGGATTGGGCGCGGCCTCTTACGTTCCAGTCGGCACCGCCCAACCCCGCGCAACTGTTACCTGTTAACTATTCACTGTTAACTGCTAACTATTCACTATTAACTGCTTTCATTTCACTTGTCGTTTGCCGAGTTTGCGGGCGAGGGTGCGGCGGTGCATGCCGAGGCGGCGGGCGGTTTCGGAGATGTTGAAGTCGGTCTCGGCGAGGGTTTCGTGGATGCGCTCCCACTCCAGGGTTTTGATCGAGGTGGGGCGGCCGGTGACTTCCACTTCCACGTTGCCTTCGGCGCGCTCGAAGGCGGCTTCGATGTCGTCGGTGTTGGAGGGTTTGGCCAGGTAGTGGCAGGCGCCCAGCTTGATCGCTTCCACCGCGGTGGCGATGCTGGCGTAGCCGGTGAGCACCACGATCAGGGTCTCCGGGTCGTGCTCGTGCAGGGCCTGCACGCAGGCCAGACCGGAGGCGCCGCCTTTGAGCTTGAGATCCACCACCGCGTAATCCGGGGTCTGCTCGCTCAGCACCTCGCGCAACACGTCCAGGCTGTCCGCGTGGCGCACCTGGTAGCCGCGCCGCTCGAACGAACGGCCCAGGGTACGGGCGAACGCGGCGTCGTCCTCGACGATCAGCAGGGTTCGCTGGTGTTCCGGCTGCTCAGTGCTCATAACCGCCCTCCTTCCGGTCCGGTTCATCCATCCGCTGTTCATCGATCTCCTGTTCATCGATGGTAAGCGCCGACAGCGGCAGCGTCAGGGTCACCACGGCGCCGCCCTGGGGGCGATTGCCGGCGCTGACGTTGCCGCCCAGGGTGCGCACCACATTGAACACCAGGAACAGGCCCAGGCCGCCGCCGGGGCGGCCCTTGGTGGATTGATAGGGGCGCCCCAGGTGGCTGAGCATGGCCTCGGAAAAACCGGCGCCCTGGTCCATCACCGAGACGATCAGCGTATCGTCGCGGCGGCTGACTTCCAGCCCCACCCAGTGCGGCGACGCCTCCAGGGCGTTGTCGAGCACGTTATGCACGGTCTGTTTGAGCGCGGAATCGGAGATGATCGCCCGGTCCTCGCCGAACAGGTTGCGGTATTCGAAGTCGTTCACCGGGCGGGTGGTGCGCCACTCCGCCACCAGTTCGTCGACGAAGGCGTGCACGGTGGTCTCTTCCGAGGCTTCGCCGCGGGCCTCGCCGGCGGACAGCAGAATACCGCTGACGATGGATTTGCAGCGCAGCACCTGGGTCTGCATTTCGCCGATCTCCTGGGCCAGATCCGGGTCGGACTGGAACACCGGCATGCGCCGCCAGTCGCCCAGGATCACCGCCAGGGTGGCCAGCGGCGTGCCCAGCTCGTGGGCGGCGCCGGAGGCCAGCAGGCCCATGCGCACGATGTGCTCTTCCTCGGCGGCGCGCTGGCGCAGGGCCGCCAGGCGCGCGTCCCGGTCGCGCCGGTTGCGGGTAATGCGGTTGATAAAGATCACCAGCAGCACCGCATTGAGCACGAAGCACAGCAGCATGCCCTGGATATAGAGGCTCAGCGGGCCCAGTTCGTAGTCGAGCGGCAACGGCAGCGGCCGGGCGGCGAACTCCAGAGCCACGAAACAGCCGGCGGTGACCAGCAGAATGATCCAGGTGGACCAGGCCTCCAGCAGCACCGCCGCCAGCACCACCTGCAGCAGGTAGAGGAAAATAAAGGGGTTGGTGGCGCCGCCGCTGAGATAGAGCTGCATGGTGAGCGTGATCACGTCCACCAGCAGGGCGACGAACAGCTCGCCGTTACTGACCGGCCGCCGCAGCCGCAGGCGCAGCAGGCTGGCGCCGTTGAACGCCACCAGCCCGGCCAGCACCGCGAACATGTACAGCAGCGGCAGCTCGATCCTGAACACGAAGAAGACCACCAGGATGGTGCCCACCTGACCGAGCACGGCGATCCAGCGCAGCTGGATCAGCTGCTGCATGTTCTTGCGCCCGGTGGCGTCGTCGTCCACCGGCGTGTTCGCGCTGGGCGGAATCATCGCGGGTCTCCTGATCGGCGCGGCCGGAATTCTTCCCGGGCCGCGTAGCCGGCGCCGCCGGCCACCATCAGCGCGAGCATAAACCAGGTGAGCGCATAGACCAGGTGATTATTGCGGAATTGGATCACGGTGAGGCCGGACACCGGCTGACCGGCACCGCCGCCTTCAGCCAGCGGCGGCGCCTCGGCGTCGACGAAGTACGGCGCCACCCGGTCCAGGCCACGGGCCTTGGCGATGGCGGCCACGTCGCGGGAATACCAGCGGTCCTTTTCCGGCGCGTTATCGCGCAGAAAGGCACCGCCCGGTTCGCTGGGGCGCAGCAGGCCGGTGATCGTCACGGGCCCGCGCGGCTCGCCCTCCCGGCGCTGCGCCCGTTGCCGGTTCTCCGGTGCCACGAAGCCCCGGTTGACCAGTACCGTGGTGCCGTCCTGGCGGCGCAGCGGGGTCAATACCCAGTAACCGCTGCCGAGAACGGTGCTGGCCTGCACCAGGGTCTCCCGCTGGTGCAGGAACTCGCCGTGCAGGCGCACCCGCAGATATTCGTACTCTTGCGGGTCGATGTCGGCGCCCGCCGGGGCGGCCACCGGCGGCGCGTCCACGCGCTGCTCGACCCGCTCGATCAGGTCCAGCTTCCAGGCCCGCCGTTCCAGCTGCCACTGGCCGAGCGCCAGGAAGCCGATAAAGGCCAGCAGCGCCAGGGCGCCCCACAGCAGCCGCCCCGGCCAGCGGCGGGCAGTCCGCGGGGCCATCTCAGCCCCAGGGGTCCTGCATCATCCCCGGCATCATGTTCACGTTCAGGTGGTACATGACCCACAGCGAACCGGCCAGGGTAATGAACACAATCACCGCCGTGAAAATCAGCGCCAGCATGTTCCAGCCGCCTTGGGAGCGGAAGTTCATGTGCAGGAAATAGATCATGTGCACTACGATCTGCACCGCCGCCAGGCTCAGGATCACCAGGGCGGTGACGCCGGTGCTCTCGAACACGTCGGCCATCACCACCCAGAACGGGATCACCGTGAGCACCACGGCGAGCACGAAGCCGGTCATGTACCCCTTGAAGGTACTGTGCGGCGCATCGGGGAGGACGTCGTCGTGAGCCGCGTCGTGATGATCGCTCATGGCAGGACTCCCATCAAGTAGACAAAGGTGAACACGCCGATCCAGACCACATCCAGGAAATGCCAGAACATGGACAGACAGAACAGACGGCGCTGGTTCTCGACGATCAGCCCGTGCTTACGCAGCTGCACCACCAGCACCACCAGCCAGATGATACCGAACAGCACGTGCAGGCCGTGCGTACCCACCAGGGCGAAGAAGGAGGTCAGGAAGGCGCTGCGCTGCGGGCCCGCCCCTTCATTCAACAGATGGGCGAACTCGTACAGCTCCAGGCCCAGGAAGGCCACGCCCAACAGACCGGTCACCGCCAGCCAGCCGATGGTGGCGCCGACCCGCTTGCGCTGCGTCTCCAGCATGGCGAAGCCATAGGTGATCGACGACAGCAGCAGGAACGAGGTGTTGATCGCCACCAGCGGCAGATCGAACAGCTCGGCGCCGGTGGGGCCGCCCGCGTAACTGCGCCCCAGCACGCCATAGGTGGCGAACAGACAGGCGAAGATCAGGCAGTCGCTCATCAGGTAGAGCCAGAACCCCAGCAACGTGCCGGTTTCCGGGTGATGATCCTCGGTGACGTGAAACTCCAGGGCTTCCACGTCACCGCTTTCCGGGGTGTAGGTGGTCTCAGACATGGCTGGCTAACATCCGCGTACGTTCCGCTTCCACCCGCTCCACTTCTTCGGCGGGAATGTGATAGTCACGGTCATAGTTAAAGGTATGGCCGATGGCGACCGCCAGCAGCGCGGCGAAGCTCACCCCCGCCAGCAACCACATGTGCCACACCAGGGCGAAGCCCAGCACCGTACTGATACCGGCGAGAATGATGCCCGCGGCGGTATTCTTCGGCATATGGATGGCCTTGAAGCCCTGCTCCGGCCGGCGGTACTTGTGCTGCTTCATCTGCCACCAGGCATCCAGATCATGCACCCGGGGCGTGAAGGCGAAGTTGTACTGCGGCGGCGGCGACGAGGTGGCCCACTCCAGGGTGCGGCCGTCCCAGGGGTCGCCGGTGGTGTCGCGCAGCTGATCCCGGCGACGGTGGCTCACCACCAACTGCACGATGAAGAACAGAATACCCAGGGCGATCAGGAAGGCGCCGAAGGCGGCCACCTGGAACCAGAACTGCATGGCGGCGTCTTCCTCGAACTGGCTCATGCGCCGGGTGACGCCCATCAGGCCGAGCACGTACAGCGGCATGAAGGCGAAGTAGAAGCCGATGGTCCAGAACCAGAACGACATCTTGCCCCAGAACGGGTCCAGCTTGTAACCGAACGCCTTGGGATACCAGTAAGTGATACCCGCGAACAGACCGAACAGCACACCACCGATAATCACGTTATGGAAATGCGCCACCAGGAACAGGCTGTTGTGCAGCACGAAGTCCGCCGGCGGCACCGCCAGCAACACACCGGTCATGCCACCGATCACGAAGGTGATGATGAAACCGATGGTCCACAGCATGGGCACCTCGAAGCGGATGCGGCCCCGGTACATGGTGAACAGCCAGTTGAAAATCTTCGCCCCGGTGGGGATCGAGATGATCATGGTGGTGATGCCGAAGAACGAATTCACGCTGGCCCCCGACCCCATGGTGAAGAAGTGGTGCAGCCAGACCATGTAGGAGAGCACCGTGATCACCACCGTGGCGTAGACCATGGAGGCATAGCCGAACAGGCGCTTGCCGCTGTAGGTGGACACCACTTCGGAGAAGATACCGAAGGCCGGCAGAATCAGGATGTACACCTCCGGGTGACCCCAGATCCAGATCAGGTTGATGTACATCATCACGTTGCCGCCCAGATCATTGGTGAAGAAGGCGGTGCCGAGATAACGGTCCAGCAGCAGCATGCCCAGCACCGCGGTGAGTACCGGGAAGGCGGCGACGATCAGGACGTTGGTGCACAGGGAGGTCCAGGTGAACACCGGCATTTTCATCAGATTCATGCCGGGGGCGCGCATCTTGACGATGGTCACCAACAGGTTGATGCCCGATAGCAAGGTGCCCACCCCGGCGATCTGTAGCGCCCATAGATAGTAATCCACCCCCACCCCGGGGCTTTCCATGATCCCCGATAACGGCGGGTAGGCCAGCCAGCCGGTCTTGGCGAACTCACCGATGAACAGGGACGCCATCACCAGGGCGGCGCCGCTGGCGGTCATCCAGAAGCTGAAGTTATTGAGAAACGGGAAGGCCACATCCCGGGCGCCGATCTGCAACGGAATGATGTAGTTCATGATGCCGGTGATCAGCGGCATGGCGACGAAGAAGATCATGATCACGCCGTGGGCGGTAAAGATCTGATCGTAATGATCCGGTGGCAGGTAACCGGTGGCGTCGCCGAACGCCCAGGCCTGCTGAATGCGCATCATGATGGCGTCGGCAAAGCCGCGCAGCAGCATCACCAGACCCAGCACCATGTACATGATGCCGATCTTTTTGTGGTCGATACTGGTGAACCACTCTTTCCACAGATAGCCCCAGACGCGGTAGTAGGTCAGCGCCCCCAACAGGGCGACGCCGCCGATCGCCACGACCACGAACGTTGCCACGATCACCGGCTCATGGAGCGGAATGGCGTCCCAGGACAGACGTCCGAAAATCAGCTGGGTGAGATCGAGTTGCTCAAGCATGTTCAGTTCCCATGAGATCCGTGGTCATGATCCGGTTCGTGATGATCCATCATGTCCTTCATGCACACCGTGCCCGGGTCCACGCAGCGGTTCAGGATGGCGTCATACAGCCCGGGATCGACATCGGCGTAATAGCGCACCGGTTCCTTCTGGCTGGGTTCGGCGAGTTGCTTGTAGGACGCCCGGCTGAGCTCGCCGCCATCGTCACGCACCTTTTCCACCCAGTCTTCAAAGTCCGCCTCCGTTTCCAGGCCGTGGAAATGGAAGCGCATGTGGGAGAAACCGGCGCCGCTGTAGTTGGCGGAGAAACCGTCGTACACGCCGGGCTCGTTGATCACGCCGTGCAGCTTGGTCTCCATGCCCGCCATGGAATAGATCTGCCCGGCCAGCGCGGGGATGTAGAACGAGTTCATGTTCGAGTGCGAGGTGATCTCGAAGCGGATCGGCCGGTCCACCGGCGCCGCCAGTTCGTTGACGGTGGCGATGCCCTGCTCCGGATAGAAGAACAGCCATTTCCACTCCAGCGACACCACCTGCACCACCAGCGGCTCGGTGCCTTCGGGCACCGGGCGGCTGGCGTCGATGCGGTCCAGCGGGCGATACGGGTCCAGCTTATGGGTGCTCACCCAGGTGATCGCGCCCAGCGCGATGATGATCAGCAACGGCACCGCCCAGATCACCAGCTCGAGCATGGTCGAGTGATCCCAGTCCGGCGAATACTCCGCGTCCCGGTTGGAAGCGCGATACCGCCAGGCGAACATCAGCGTCATGATGATCACCGGCACGATCACGATCAGCATCAGACCGGTGGCCCAGAGAATCAGATCACGCTGTTGCATGGCGACATCCCCGGAGGGCGACATCACCACCATGTCACAGCCCGCCAGCAGGGCCAGGGGAACGGATAGAAGGGCGCCTCGAAGCGGCCTGGATAATGAAAACAGCTTGGGAAATGCCATTGCCGGATCAGGATTTGTGGCCCACGATACGAACGACTCTACTCGTTGGGGGACGTCGCGGGAATTGGACATTTTGTCCTATGGCGGCGCCCCCGGGTTCAGGCGATGCTATGCATTGGTCGTCCGTTGACGTGCTTAACCCTTTGTTTGCATAAAGAGCCAGCATCATGTCCAGCAGCCAAGATCAAACCACGACGCCCGTCACTACCCTGGAACAGGATCTGCGTAATACCACCGCCGACCGCTCCAAGGTGGCGCCCGGGGAAATCGCCGTGGGCGTGGTGATCGGCCGCGCCTCGGAGTACTTCGATTTCTTCGTGTTCGGCATCGCCTCGGTGCTGGTGTTCCCCTACGTATTCTTCCCGTTCCTGGGGCGCCTGGAAGGCATGCTGGCGGCGTTCATTATTTTTTCGTTCGCGTTCCTGGCCCGGCCCTTCGGCACCGCCCTGTTCATGACCATCCAGCGGCACTGGGGCCGCGGCGTGAAACTCACCGTGGCGCTGTTCATGCTGGGCACCGCCACCGTCGGCATGGCGTTGCTGCCCACCTACGACACCCTGGGCGTCTGGACCATCCTGCTGCTGGCACTGTTCCGTATTCTCCAGGGCTTTGCGCTGGGCGGTTCCTGGGACGGCCTGCCCTCTCTGCTGGCACTGAACGCGCCGCGCGATCGGCGCAGCTGGTACGCCATGCTCGGCCAGCTCGGCGCGCCGATCGGCTTCCTGGTGGCCGCGGCCCTGTTCCTGTACCTGGTGCTGAGCCTCTCCAGTGAGGATTTCCTGGGCTGGGGCTGGCGCTACCCGTTCTTCGTCGCTTTCGCGATCAACGTGGTGGCGCTGTTCGCGCGCCTGCGCCTGGTGGTCACCGATGAGTACACCCGCGCCCTGGAAGAAGGCGAACTGGAGCCCATCGGCACCCGCGAGATGCTGCGCCGGCAGGGCTACAACATCTTTATCGGCTCGTTCGCGGCGCTGGCCAGCTACGCCCTGTTCCACATGGTGACCATTTTTCCGTTGTCCTGGATCAGCTTTAACGAAAGCCAGTCGATCCACGACGTGCTCGGCGTCCAGCTCGCCGGCGCGGTGCTCGCCGTGTTCGGCACCATCGCCTCCGGCTGGATCGCCGATCGCATCGGCAAGCGCACCACGGTGGCTTTGCTGGCCTGTCTGATCGGTGTCTTCGCGCTGTTCACGCCGATGCTGCTGGACGGCTCCCCGGTCCAGCAGGACGCCTTTATCCTGATCGGCTTCGCCCTGCTGGGCGTCTCCTACGGCCAGGCCGCCGGCACCGTGACCACCAACTTCGAGCGCCGCTTCCGCTACACCGGGGCGGCCTTCACCTCGGATTTCGCCTGGCTGTTCGGCGCCGCCTTCGCGCCGCTGGTGGCGCTCGGGCTGTCGGCCAACTTCGGCCTCGCCTACGTCAGTGTCTACCTGCTCTCCGGGGTGGTCTGCACGCTGCTGGCGTTGCGCATCAACAAATCGCTGGAAGCCAGCGACTAGGGCCTGTTCACACCAGGAAAGGCCGGGCGGCGTCGATGACGGCGTCCGGCGCTTCGGTCTGTGGGTAGTGGCCGACGCCGGCCAGTTCCACCACGTCCGGGTCGGGAATCAGCTCCCGGTAGCGCGCCACCATGTGGCCGCCGGACACCGGGTCCTCGGTGCCGTCGATCAAACGCACCGGGATACCGCGCCGCGCCGCGTCGCGCAGAGCGCCCACCCAGCGTTCACGGTGGCGGCGCCGCTCTTCCATGTAGCGAATCAGGCGCGGCATCACCGCGCGGCCGTTTCGGTGCTGCAGCAACGCCCAATAACCCGCCACTTCGCCGTCCGGCAGGGGCCGGGCGCAGATGTGGCGGAAGGTGGCTTCCATCTTCTCGAAGGTGAAGAACTTCACCACCAGGGGGCCGAGCGGGCTGATCAGCAGTTTCTGCAGGCGCACCGGCAGGTGGGTTTCCGGGAACAGGCCGCCGTTGAGCAGCACCACCTTGTCGATCTCCAGGCCGGGCTGTTGCCGGTCGGCGCGCTCGCCGTGGCGGGCCAGCAGCTCCTGGGTGACGGTGTCGCCGTAGTCGTGGGCCAGTATCCGGCAGCGGGCCACGCCCAGCCTGGCGAGCAGGGCTTCCACCATGTCCGCCTGGGCGAGAATGCTGTAGGGAAAGCGGCGCGGCTTGGCGCTGAGCCCGAAGCCCAGCAGGTCCATCATGATCACCCGGTAGTCGGCGGTGAACGCCGGCAGGATGTGCCGCCAGTCCCAACTGGCGGTGGGAAAGCCGTGGATCATCACCAGCACCGGACGGTCGGCGCCGCCCTCATCCCGGTACCAGATGTCCTGGCCGTTCCAGTCGAAGGTGGCACCGCCGGCCCGCCAGGTCTCGATCGCCTGGAGGGCGGGCTGGTGTGGGTCAGAGGGCATCGGTGTTCTCCTTGTTATCGCCCGCGCCGCGAGTGCCGCTAGCTCAGTGAGCCCAACGCCGCCTTGGTGAACGGCTCGATCTCATCATGCTGGCCGTCGCGCATTTTGACCAGCCAGTTGGGGTCCTGCAGCAAGGCTCGGCCCACCGCGATCAGGTCGAACTCGTCCGCCGCCATGCGCTTGGCCAGGTCCTCGATGCCCTTGGGGTTGGCGTTGCCGCCGATGCCCTGGTTGTTGGCGCCGATAAAGTCGTCGTCCAGCCCCACGCTGCCCACGGAGATCACCGGCTTGCCGGTGAGCTTGCGGGTCCAGCCGGCCAGGTTCAGGTCGGAGCCTTCGAATTCAGGGGTCCAGAAGCGGCGCGTGGAGGCGTGGAACACGTCCACGCCGGCGTCGGTGAACAGCGTCAGGAAGCGCTCCAGCTCTTCCGGGGTTTCCGCCAGACGCGCTTCGTAATCCTGCTGCTTCCACTGGGAAAAGCGCAGCACGATGGCGAAGTCCTCGCCCACCGCGGCGCGCACCGCCTCGACGATTTCCACGCCGAAGCGGGCGCGGTTTTCCAGGGAGCCGCCGTACTGGTCGTCACGCTGGTTGGTGCCTTCCCAGAAGAACTGGTCCAGCAGGTAGCCGTGGGCGCCGTGGATCTCCACGCCGTCGAAGCCGATCTCCTTGGCGGCGCGGGCGGAATCCGCGAACGCCTGGATCACGTCCTGGATGTCCTTCAGGGTCATGGCTTCGCCATTGGGCTTGCCGGGCTTGAACAGGCCGGACGGGGAGTAACCGGGGGCGTCCTTGTCCGGGCCCACGCCGGGCCGGCGGGTGCCGCCCACGTGCCAGAGCTGGGGAATGATGGCGCCGTTGGCGGCGTGCACCTGGCGCACCACTTCCTTCCAGCCGTTGAGCGCCGCTTCGCCATGGAACGCCGGCACGCTGTCGTGGCCCGGCGCGCCGGGGTGACCCACGGTGGTGCCCTCGGTGATCAGCAGCCCCACTTCGCCCTCGGCGCGGCGCCGGTAGTAGCCGGCCACTTCCTCGGTGGGCACCTGGCCCGGTGAGAAATTGCGGGTCATGGGCGCCATCGCCACCCGGTTACGCAGCTTCAGGGATTTGCATTCAAAAGGACGGAACAAAGGGGCCAGATCAGCGCTCATTGGGGCACTCCAGACAGGGATACGATAACAGGCAATTCGGTTGCGTTTCGAAACCGTACCCATAACGGTTTCTTCTTGCAACCGTATTTGGCACACTGCCCCCATGGTCCGTAAACGATTTCCCGACACCCACTGCTCCGTGGCCCGCGCCCTCAATGACGTGGGCGACTGGTGGTCCCTTCTGGTGGTGAAAGAAGCCATGCTCGGCACCCGCCGGTTCGTGGACTTTCAGCAGAACCTCGGCATCGCCCGCAATATTCTCTGCGACCGTCTGGCGCGGCTGCTGGAGAACGGCGTGCTGATCAAGCAGGACGTGGGCGAGCACGGCACCCGCTACGAGTACCGGCTCACCGACAAGGGGCGGGATCTGTTCACGGTGATCACCGCGCTGCGTCAGTGGAGCGACCGCTGGAACGGGGAAAGCGACGGCCCGGAACTGGTCGACCGGGCCAACGGCGAACCGGTGCGGACCGTGGCGGTGCAAAGCCGCGATGGCCGCGCGCTGGACGTGCGCGCGGTGGTCTACCGGGATTCGTCGGACACCGACAGCGCCGCGGGCTGATCCTCCAGCTCGATGCGGCGCGCCTTCCAGTAACGCTCCTTCCAATAGACGTTGTTCAGCGACGAGGTCATCACGCCGCGGCTGGTGGAGGCATGCAGAAAGCGCTTGCCGCCCATGTAGATGCCCACATGGCGCTGGCGGAAGCCGGTCTTGAAGAACACCAGATCGCCGGCCTGCAGCTGCGAGCGGCTCACCCTCTCCCCCTCCCGGGCCAGTTCCTCGGTGGTGCGCGGCAGGTCGACGCCGAGCTTTGACCGGAAGGTGATCTGCACGAAGGCGGAACAGTCCACGCCGGCCTCGCTGCTGCCGCCAAGCCGGTACGGCACGCCGCGCCAGCGCTCCGCCTGGGCGCGCAGCAGCGGCAGCACCGGCGAGCTCTCGCCCCCGGCGCCCTGGGCGGGCACGTCGTCGCGTAGCAGCGGCGGCGGCTCGCCGCCGGCGGCACGCTCTTCCACATGGGGCGCCGGGCGGCTGGCGCAGCCGACAAGCAACGCCGCCAGTATCAAAAGCACCGGCAGTGAGGCGCGCTGAAGAACGGGGGCAAAAAGCACGGAAACGGCGTCTCCCTGGGTTTTCGGAACAGCGTTTTGCGGACTATACCGCCGGCCGGCGGCGCCCGCCAACGCCAAAGTCAGTGGTGTCCCTGGTGTTCCATCATGTGCCTGGGGTTGTGCATGCCCTGTTTTACGCCGAAGCGGATCAGCAGCACATTGACGGGGTAAGCCACCAGCAACCCCACCGACAGGGAGATAATCAGCGCGCCCCAGAACACCGGGTCCCCGATACGGGCGTCGCCGGCCAGGCCGGCGTTCACCGACAGGGCCGAAGCTTCCATAACCGTGATGCTGATCGATTCGGCCACCACCGAGTCCTTCAGCGCGACGCCGAACGCCTCACCGGCCTGCACCAGCGGCCCCAGTGTGAAGGCGAAGCCGATGATATAGGCGAGCGTGAAGGTGGTCAGGTTGACCGGCCAGCCGGTCATGGCCAGGAGCCCGGCCAGCGTCAGCACACCGATAATTTCACCGAGACCGCAACCTGAGTAACAGTGGGCCACGGAGCGGAAGCTCTTGCGCCACAGGGAATCGTGGGCGATCTGGCCGCGCCCGGTATACCAGTACACCGCCAGTCCCAGGGGGCCGGAATACAGCACCGTCAGCACCCAGGCGACCTTCATCATGCCGCCCAGGAAGGCGTTGTGGCGGCGCAGGTCCTGGATTACCCAGGCGGCGCAGGCCAGGGATATCACGGCCCAGACCGCCAGCACCGGCCAGGTCAACCACTGAGAGAGCATATCGCCTCCTTGCATTCTCGCTTCCGTCACGCGGAGAAAGGGGCTCAGCTTCGGCGGGGAAGGCCGGGTCCACAAGCGCGGACCCGGCATCATTACGAAGTTTCACAACGGCGTCAGACGCCGGCCAGCTCCCGGCGCAGCTCACCGATCACCGCCGGATAATCGTCCTTGCCGAAAATCGCGGAGCCGGCCACGAAGGTGTCGGCGCCGGCGGCCGCCACCTGGCGGATGTTCTTTTCCGAGATACCGCCGTCCACTTCCAGGCGGATATCCCGGCCGCTGGCGTCGATCAGGGCGCGCACTTGCTCGATCTTGCCCAGGGTGCCGGGAATGAACGACTGGCCGCCGAAGCCCGGGTTCACGCTCATCAACAGCACCATGTCGAGCTTGTCCATCACGTACTCCAGGCACGCCGGGCTGGTCGCCGGGTTGAGCACCAGCCCGGCCTGGCAGCCGGCGTCGTGAATCAGCTGCAGGGAGCGGTCCACGTGGGCGGAGGCCTCCGGGTGGAAGGTGATCATGGAGGCACCGGCGTCGGCGAACATGCGGATCAGATCATCCACCGGGCTGACCATCAGATGGACGTCGATGGGCGCGGTAATACCGTGCTGACGCAGCGCCTTGCAGACCATCGGGCCGATGGTCAGGTTGGGCACGTAGTGGTTGTCCATGACGTCGAAGTGGATCATGTCGGCGCCGGCGGCAAGCACCGCGTCGCACTCCTCGCCCAGGCGCGCGAAGTCGGCGGCGAGAATGGAGGGGGCGATGAAGTCGGTTTGCTTGGCCATGAAATGTCCTTAGTCAGTGTGCGGGGCGGCCAGAAAACGGTCGAGCGCCGCCAACCGTTCCGGGGTGCCGATGTCCCACCAGTGGCCGCGGTGGTGCTCGCCGCTGACCCGCTGCTGCGCCATGGCGGCGCGCAGCACCGGCGCCAGCCGGCGCTCACCGTCGTCGAGCGCGGCGAACAGGGCCGGGTCGAGCCGGGCAATACCGGCGTAGGTGAGCCGGGGCTCGGCATTATCGCTTACCCGGCCCCCGGCTGTTAAATGGAAATCGCCGCTGTCGTGGTGGGCCGGATTGTCCACCAGCACCAGCCGCGCCAGGTCGTCACCCACGGGCGCGTCGACCAGGGCGCTGAAATCGTAGTCGGTCCAGATGTCGCCGTTGACCAGCAGAAACGGGTCCGGCCCCAGCAACGGCAGGGCCCGGCGGATGCCGCCGGCGGTTTCCAGCGGGGTGCCTTCCCGGGACCAGCGGATCGACACGCCCAGGCGTTCGCCGTCACCCAGGTGCGCCTCCAGCCGCTCGCCCAGCCAGCCGGTGTTGATCACCAGCTGCTCGACGCCGGCGCCGCGCAGCGCTTCGATGTGGTACTCGATCAGCGGCTTGCCGCCGGCCAGCAGCAGCGGCTTGGGGGTGTGATCGGTGAGCGGGCGCATCCGTTTTCCGTAGCCGGCGGCCAGGATCATGGCGCGCATCAGGGGCACTCCCAGAGATCCAGCAGCCGCCCCAGGTCGCCCAGCTCGTCCGGGCGGCGGGCGATCACGGTGCGCAGGTAGGCGAAAAAGCGGGGCGCGTCTTCCAGGTATTTCGGCTTCCCGTCGCGGTGGCGGATGCGGGCAAAGATGCCGATCACCTTCAGGTGCCGCTGGGCGCCCATCAGATCGCACCAGCGCAGCAGGTCGTCGAACGCCGCCGGCACCGGCAGCCCGGCCGCGGCGGCGCGCCGGTGGTAATCGCGCAGCCACTCCAGCACGCGCGCCTCCGGCCAGCTCAGAAAGGCGTCCTTGAACAGGCTGATCAGGTCGTAGCTGATCGGCCCGGCCACCGCGTCCTGAAAGTCGATCACCCCGGGGTTGGGGTCGCTGACCATCAGATTGCGCGGCATGAAATCGCGGTGCACGAACACCCGGGGCTGGGCCAGGGCGGACTCGATCAGCGTCTCGAACACCGTCTCCAGCCGCCCGCTGGTGTCGCCGTCCAGGCGCAGGCCCCGGTGCTCGCCCAGGTACCAGTGCGGAAACAGGTCCAGCTCGCGGCGCAGCAGGGCCCGGTCGTATTCGGGCAGCCCCCGGGTGTCGGCGAAGCGCTGCTGGGTGATCAGCGTCTCCAGGGCGGCGTCGAACCAGGCGTCCGCGTTGCCCCCGTCCAGGGCGGTGAGCCAGGTCTCCCGGCCCATGTCGGTGAGCAGTAGAAAGCCCTGTTCCAGGTCCTGGTGGAGAATCTCCGGCACCGCCACGCCGGCGCGGGCCAGGCGGCCGGCCACGTCCACGAAGGGCCGGCAGTCCTCCTGCTCCGGCGGCGCGTCCATGGCCACCAGGGTGCGGCCGCCGTGCCGGTAGCGGAAGTAGCGCCGGAAGCTGGCGTCGGCGGACGCCACTTCGCCGCTCACCGGCGCACCCAGCCAGTCACCGACCCATTGGTCCAGTGCCCGGCGGCGAATATCGGAGTTACCCTTCTCTGGCTGCATTGCCACCATCAATCCATTACACTGCCGCGATTGCGAAACGGCCCTTTTTACCTGTTCCGAGCAGCCGATGCCACTGCCCTCACGATTGTTTTTAACCGGCCTCGCCCTTTTGCTGGCCGGCGTCGCCGGAGCCGACGACGACCTCAATTGGGTCGACCGCGACACCATGACGAGCCTGCCGCCGGTGCAGCAGCGGCCGATTCCGGTCTGGTGCAGCGGCATCTATTACAACCCGTCCGTGGGTGTGCCGGCGGATCAGAGCGACATCATCATCACCGCCGACAGCACCAGCCTCACCGAGGACGGGCTGATCAACATGGACGGCGAGGTGCTGATCGAGCGCCCCGGCCGGCGCCTGACCAGCCAATCCGCCCTGCTCGATCAGTCCAGCGGCAAATTCGAGGTGGCCAACAGCCTGCGCCTGGAGACCGACCAGTTCACCTTCATCGCCGACGGCATGAGCGGCCAGACCCAGCGTCGCGAGGCGAGCCTCAACCGGGTCCGCTACGCGCTGTTCGGCCCGGGCGCCCGGGGCACCGCCGAGCACATTGATCTGGTGGACAATTTCACCACCATCGAGCAGGGCACCTACACCACCTGCGCGCCCGGCTCCAACGGCTGGGAACTGGGCGGCCGGCAAATCCGGCTGGACCGGGAGAAGGGCTGGGGCGAGGCCCGCGACGTGACCCTGCGCGTCAAGGGCATGCCGCTTCTGTGGCTGCCCTGGATCACCTTTCCGATCGACGAGCGTCGCAAGACCGGCCTGCTGTTCCCCACCATCAGCACCAGCGACAGTGGCGGTGTGGACCTGACCCAGCCGATCTATATCAACATCCACCCGCAGATGGACGCCACCATCGCACCGCGCCATATCGACGGCCGGGGCAGCGGCGTGGAAGGCGAGTTCCGCTACCTGTCCGACCTGGGCCAGGGCCGCCTCAGCTACGGCGTACTGTTCAACGACAGCGAGTTCGACGGCGAGAACCGGGAGCTGGCCGCCTGGCAGCACGACGGCTCGGTGGGGCGCTGGGCGCTCACCTCCGATGTGAACTACGTGTCCGACGACTTCTATTTCAAGGATCTGGATACCGGCCTGGAGGTCAGCTCCCGCACCCACCTGCCCCGGCTCGGCCAGGCCCGCTACTTCGGCCGCGACTGGCGGGCGCTGGCGCGTCTGCAATCCTGGCAGACCATCGACCCGACGCTGCCGGACGACCAGCTGCCCTACCGCCGCCTGCCGCAGCTGCAGCTGTCCGGCGACCCGGAGCTGCTGGGCCCGGTGCGCGGCCTGTGGCTCAGCGACGTGACCGCCTTTGACCGCTCCGACAAGGACACCAGCAACAACCCCACCGGCGCCCGCGTGCACCTGGCCCCGGGCCTGGCGGTGCGCATGGAGGAGAGCTGGGGCTATGTGGAACCCCAGGCGCGGCTTTACCATAACCGTTACCAGCTCGACGACGCGGAAACCTCCGCCAGCGACGCCACCCTGAGCACCTGGGGCGCGAGCGTGGATTCCGGGCTGTTCCTGGAGCGCGAGACCAATCTGTTCGGGCGCGGCTACACGCAAACCCTGGAGCCGCGGCTGTTCATCAACAAACTGGCCTACGAGCAGCAGGACCAGCTGCCCAATTTCGACAGCGGTGAGCTGACCTTCTCGTACAATACGCTGTTCCGGCAGAACCGGTTCATCGGTTACGACCGCTTCGGCGACGAGGAAAAGGCGTCGCTGGGTCTGACCAGTCGCTTCCTGCGCAACGCCGACGGCCGCGAGCAGCTGCGCTTGCGCCTCGGCCAGGGCTTCTACCGCGGCGAACGCAAGGTGCAACTGGACGGCGAACCGCCGGACGACGCCGACCAGACCCCGATGGTCGCCGACATGCGCTGGAACTTTGGGCACGATTGGTACCTCTACACGGAGGGACAATGGGATACCCACGCCAATGAGCGGCAGCGCTCCTCGGTGCGGCTGGGCTATACGGACCGGGAACGGCGGGTGTTCAACCTGGCCTTCCACGACCGTCCCGCGGACGACATCCGCCAGTCGGAAATCGCCACCATCCTGCCGATCCACAACAACTGGCGGCTGGTGGGCCGCTGGCTCTACGACTATGAAAACCAGCGCACCGTGGAAACACTGGCGGGCGCGGAATGGCGTAACTGCTGTTGGAAAATCCGTTTGCTGAGCCAGCGGGAACTCACCGACGAAGACGGTGACACCACGCTGGAAGCGGACACCACCGTGCTACTACAGATTCAAATGACCGGGCTGGGCGGCTTCGGCGGCCGGGTGGATTCCCTGCTGGAACGCAGCATTCCCGGATACAGGAGTGAGTATGATTAGGTCTCTGGCAACCTGGTTGCTGAGCGCGACGATTTTGCTGTCCCCGGGCGTCCATGCCCAGGTGGAAATGCTCGACCGCATCGTGGCGGTGGTCAACGACGGCGTGATCATGGAAAGCGAGCTCCAGGAACGGGTGGACGAAATCGCCGCCCAGTTCCGTGGCGACAACCGCCCGCTGCCGCCCCGCGAGGTGCTGCGCGAGCAGGTCCTCGACCGGGTGATCCTGGAGCGCCTGCAACTGCAGATGGCGGAACGGGCCGGCATTCGCGTCGACGACGGCGCCCTCAACCAGGCGCTGTCCGGCATCGCCCGGCAGAACAACATGACCCTGCAGCAGTTCGCCGACGCCCTGCGCGGCGACGGCTACGACTGGTCCCGCTTCCGCGAGCAGGTGCGCAACGAAATGGTGGTGTCCCGGCTGCAGCAGCGCAGCGTGGCGTCCCGGGTGCGGGTCACCGACCGCGAGGTACAACGGTTCCTGGAGTCGGAAACCGGCCGCCAGATGTTCCAGGCGGATTTCCACCTCGGCCACATCCTGGTCAAGGTGCCCGGCAACGCCAGCCCGGAACAGGTGAGCGCGGCCCAGGAAGAGGCCGAGGCCCTGGTGCGACGCCTGCGCGACGGCGCCGACTTCGCGGAAACCGCGGTGTCCGAATCGGACGGTCCGGAGGCGCTGGAAGGCGGCGACCTGGGCTGGCGGGAAGCGGCCCAGTGGCCGAGCCTGTTCGCCGACGCGGCGATCGATATGAACAAGGGCGACATCATCGAGCCGCTGCGCTCCGGCGCCGGCTTCCACATTCTCAAGATGATCGACCGCCGAGGCGGCGGCGCCGAGAAAGTGGTCACCCAGTACCAGGTTCGCCATGTTCTGGTGCGCGCCGACACCCTCACCAGCGAAGAGCAGGCCCGCGCCGAGATCAACCGGGTCCACGACCAGGTGGCCAGCGGCGAGCTGAGCTTCGCGGAAGCGGCGGCGGAACACTCCGACGACCCCGGCAGCGGCCGCCAGGGCGGCGAGCTGGGCTGGGTGACCCCCGGCGAAATGGTGCCCGAATTCGAGCAGATGATGGTGGAAACCCCGCCCGGCCAGCTGTCGCCGGTGTTCCAAAGTCAGTTCGGCTGGCACTTCCTGCGCGTGGAGGAGACCCGGGAAGCGGACATGAGCGACCAGTTCCGCGAGCTGCAGGCCCGCCAGGCGCTGCAGAAGCGCCGCTTCGACGAAGAGCTGCAAACCTGGCTGCAGGAGCAGCGCGCGGAAGCCTACGTGGATATCCGCCTGCAATCATGAAACGGCGCCCGATCGCCATCACCGCCGGCGATCCGGCCGGCATCGGCCCGGATCTGCTGGCCGCGCTGCCCGCGGCCCTGCCGGACCTGCCCCTGGTGCTGCTCGCCGACCGTGACGTGCTGACGGCACGGGCGGCCGCGCTCGGCCTGGAACTGGCATTGCCTGAATGGGCGCCGGGCCGGCCCACGCCGGAGCACGGCGCCGTGCTGTGGCACTGTCCGGCCGGCGCCACCGTGACCGCCGGACAGCCTGACCCGGCCACCGGCGCCGGCACCCTGGCGATGCTGGAGCGGGCCGCCGACGGCTGCCTGGACGGCACCTTCGCCGCCATGGTCACCGCGCCGGTGGCCAAGAACATCATCTGTGACGGCGCCGACCCCGCCTTCACCGGCCACACCGAATTCCTGGCCGAGCGGGCCGGCGTCGACCAGGTGGTGATGATGCTTACCGCCGGCGACCTGCGGGTGGCGCTGGCCACCACCCACCTGCCCCTGGCGCGGGTGCCGGCGGCCATCACCGACGCCGCCCTGACGCGCACCCTGACCATCCTGCACGACGACCTGCGCCGCAAGTTCGCCCTGCCGCGCCCCCGAATTCTGGTGCTGGGGCTCAACCCCCACGCCGGCGAAGGCGGCCACCTGGGCCGCGAGGAACTGGATGTGATCATTCCCACCCTGGCGCGCCTGCGCGACCAGGGCCTGCAGCTGACCGGCCCGGTGCCGGCGGACACCGCCTTCCAACCGGACCTGCTGGCGCAACACGACGCGGTGCTCGCCATGTACCACGACCAGGGCCTGCCGGTGCTGAAATACGCCGGCTTCGGCGAGGCGGTGAACCTGACCCTGGGGCTGCCGTTCATCCGCACCTCGGTGGACCACGGCACCGCCTTCGACCTGGCCGGCACCGGCCGGGCCCGCGCCGGCAGCCTGCTGGCCGCCACCCGCTTGGCGGCGGATCTGGCCGCCCGCACCGAAGGTCAGGAGAGCCCATGAGCGAACATCGCGCCCGCAAACGCTTCGGCCAGCACTTCCTGCACGACGCCGAGATCATCGACCGGCTGGTGCGCTCGGTGGCGCCCCGCGACGGCGAGACCGTGGTGGAAATCGGCCCCGGCCAGGGCGCCCTGACCTTCCCGCTGCTGGAGCAGGTGGCGCACCTGACGGTGGTGGAACTGGACCGGGACCTGATCGGCCGGCTGCGCGACCAGGTGCCGGAAGACCGCCTCACCATCCATCAGAGCGACGCCCTGCGCTTCGACTTCAGCAGCCTCGCCGGGCAAGGGCCGCTGCGGGTGGTCGGCAATCTGCCCTACAACATCTCCACGCCGCTGATTTTCCACCTGCTGGCGCAGACCGGCGCCATCGCCGACATGACCTTCATGCTGCAGAAGGAAGTGGTGGAGCGGCTCACCGCCGCCCCCGGCGGCAAGGATTACGGGCGCCTGTCGGTGATGGTGCAGTATCATTGTCAGGCGGATTACCTGTTTCCGGTGCCGCCCGGGGCGTTTCAACCGCCCCCCAAGGTGGATTCCGCCGTGGTGCGCCTGACCCCCTACGCCCGCCCGCCGTGGCCGGCGATTGATCCGGCCTGGCTGAGCCGGCTGGTGGCGCAAGCGTTCAGCCAACGCCGCAAGGCGATCCGCAACAGCCTGAAAACACTGATCGCCCCGGAGGTGTTCGACACCGCCGGCATCGATCCCGGCCTGCGCCCGGATCACCTGTCCGTCGCGGACTACGTGACCCTGGCCAACGCCACCGCGCCGAAACCGGGACCCGGAACAACCAAGGAGCCGACGCCATGACCGCCGTGGACGACACCGCCATCGATACCGACCGCTACCGCATGCAGGTCACCGTGGAAACCGAGTATCTGCCCGATCAGAGCGACGAGGACGGCCAGCGCTGGGTGTTCGCCTACCACATCCGCATCCTCAACCGGGGCGCGGTAACCGCGCGTCTGCTGACCCGTCACTGGGTGATCACCGACGGCGAGGAACGCTCCCGCGAGGTGCACGGTGAAGGCGTGGTGGGCGAACAGCCGAGCATCGCGCCGGGGGAGGAATTCCATTACTCCAGCGGCGCCATTCTCGAGACCGAAGTAGGCACCATGGAGGGCAGTTACCAGATGATCGCCGAAGATGGCACCTGCTTTGACGCGGAGGTGCCCGCCTTCACCCTCGCCGTGCCGCGCGCGCTGCACTGAGGGGTCGGCCATGAGCACCTACGCGATCGGCGACCTGCAGGGCTGCCTGGCCCCCTTCGACGCCCTTCTCGATGAGATCGGTTTCCACCCGGACCGCGACCGGCTGCTGCTGGCCGGCGACCTGGTCAACCGCGGCCCGGACTCGCTGGGCGCCCTGCGCCGGGTGTACCAGCTGCGGGACAACGTCCGCGTGGTGCTGGGCAACCACGACCTGCACCTGCTGGCGGCGTCCCACGGCCACGCCGGCCTGAAGAGCAAGGACACCCTGCAGCCGATTCTGGACGCCCCGGACCGGGATGACCTGCTGGGCTGGCTGCAGAGCCGGCCGCTGCTGGTGGAGGTGCCCGAATTCCAGGCGGTGATGACCCACGCCGGCCTGCCGCCGCTGTGGCGGCTGGACGAGGCCCGCGCCCGCGCCCTGGAAGTGGAAACCGTGCTGGCGTCGCCGGACAAGGCCGAGGCGTTTTTCGCCAACATGTACGGCAACAGCCCCGCCGGCTGGCACGACGGCCTGGAAGGCACCGACCGCTGGCGGGTGATCACCAACTATTTCACCCGCATGCGCTTCGTCAACGACGCCGGCGAGCTGGACCTGGGCAGCAAGGGCGAGCCGGATCAGCCACCGCCCGGCTTTATGCCCTGGTTTGAACACCCACAGCGCCGTGAACGGGACGTCCGCGTGCTGTTCGGCCACTGGGCCGCCCTGGAGGGCCGCACCGGCACCGCCGGGGTGGAAGCCCTGGATACCGGCTGCGTCTGGGGCGGCTGCCTGACCGCCCTGCGCCTGGAGGACGGCCGCCGCTTTCAGTGCGCCTGCCACTGACCCCGCCCGGCGGCGCCGTCTTCGCGCGTTATTAACGCGCGCCCACAATCCGTTTATTTATAAAACCTGTTTATTTATAGAAAAAACCCCGCCAAAAAACATTTTTGTTTTTGACTTGGCTTTCGTTTTAGCGCCATGCTAAAACCGAAGTGATTCGATTCCGCCCGCTTAAGCCGCCGGCGCCAGCCCGCCGGCCAGGAGCGTCCGAATGCGTCAGGCATGGACCCTTAACCTCCTTTTTTGTGCCGCTGATCGGCACCAGGGCCCGCTTTATCCCTTTCCCCATCGTTCCCAGTCCGGTTGGAACGAAACTCGCATGGTTTTCCCCGTCACACCGACAATCGGTGCCCGCAGGCGCGGCGTGCCGCCAGGAGGGAGTCAAGCATGAGTATTCTCCGTCATTACCAGGCCCGTTTCGAAGCAGGACAGGAAGACGAAATGTCCCTGGAGGAATACCTCGCCCTGTGTAAAAGCGACCCCGGCGTATACGCCTCCGCCCCGGAGCGCATGCTGATGGCGATCGGCGAGCCGGAGCTGGTGGACACCTCCAAGGACCCTCGCCTGTCGCGGATTTTTTCCAACAAAATGATCCGCCGCTACCCGGCCTTTGACGAGTTCTACGGTCTGGAAGACGTGATCGAAAACATCGTCAGTTACTTCCGCCACGCCGCCCAGGGCCTGGAAGAGAAGAAACAAATTCTTTACCTGCTGGGGCCGGTGGGTGGCGGCAAATCGTCGCTGGCGGAAAAACTGAAAGCGCTGATGCAGAAGGTGCCGTTCTACGCGATCAAGGATTCGCCGGTGAACGAGTCACCGCTGTGCCTGTTCGACGCGGAAGAAGACGGCCCGATTCTGGAAGAGGAGTACGGCATTCCGCGCCGCTATGTACGCACCATCATGTCGCCCTGGGCGGTAAAGCGGCTGAAGGACTACGGCGGCGACCTGAGCCAGTTCCGCGTGGTGCGCCGCTACCCGTCGATTCTCGACCAGGTGGCGGTGGCCAAGACCGAGCCCGGCGACGAAAACAACCAGGACATCTCGTCCCTGGTGGGCAAGGTGGACATCCGCAAGCTGGAGGAATTCGCCCAGGAAGACCCGGACGCCTACAGCTTTTCCGGCGGCCTGTGCCGGGCCAACCAGGGCCTGCTCGAGTTCGTGGAAATGTTCAAGGCGCCGATCAAGGTGCTGCACCCGTTGCTCACCGCCACCCAGGAGGGCAACTACAACGGCACCGAGCACATGGGCGCGATTCCGTTCGACGGCATCGTGCTGGCGCACTCCAACGAAGCCGAGTGGCAGACCTTCCGCCACAACAAGAACAACGAAGCCTTTATCGACCGCGTGTTCATCGTCAAGGTGCCGTATTGCCTGAGAGTCACCGAGGAACAGCAGATCTACGACAAGCTGTTGCGCAACTCCAGCCTGCGCGAAGCGCACTGCGCGCCGGACACCCTGCGCATGCTGGCCCAGTTCTCGGTGCTCACGCGCCTCAAGGAGCCGGAGAATTCCAGCATCTACTCCAAGATGCGGGTCTACGACGGCGAAAACCTCAAGGACGTGGACCCGCGCGCCAAGTCGATGCAGGAGTACCGCGACATGGCCGGGGTGGACGAAGGCATGGACGGGCTCTCCACCCGTTTCGCCTTCAAGATTCTCTCCAAGGTGTTCAACTTCGATCACTCCGAGGTGGCGGCCAACCCGGTCCATCTGATGCATGTGCTGGAGCAGCGCATCGAGCAGGAACAATTTCCCCAGGAGCTGCAAGAACAGTACCGCCGCTTCATCAAGGAATACCTGGTGCCGCACTATGTGGAATTCATCGGCAAGGAGATCCAGACCGCCTACCTGGAATCCTACTCCGAATACGGCCAGAACATTTTCGACCGCTACGTGATGTACGCGGATTTCTGGATCCAGGACCAGGAGTTCCGCGACCCGGATACCGGCGAGATTTTCGATCGCCAGTCCCTCAACGAGGAGCTGGAAAAAATCGAAAAGCCGGCCGGCATTTCCAACCCCAAGGATTTCCGCAACGAGGTGGTCAACTTCGTGCTGCGCGCCCGCGCCAACAACAATGGCCGCAACCCGAGCTGGATGAGTTACCAGAAGCTGCGCGATGTGATCGAGAAGAAGATGTTCTCCAACACCGAAGAGCTGCTGCCGGTGATCTCGTTCAACCCCAAGGGCAGCGAGGACGACCGCCGCAAGCACGACAATTTCGTCAAGCGAATGATGGACCGCGGGTACACCGAGAAACAGGTGCGGTTGTTGTCGGAGTGGTATTTGCGGGTGCGTAAGGCGCAATGAAAAGACAGTTAATAGTTAAGAGTGAATAGTTAATAGTGCGCGGGTTGGGGCGGATTGGGCGGCGGGGCCGTGCCCGCGGATGAAGGTACGGTGCCGGCGTCGCGCCTGGTGAGTTTTCGTAGTGGAGAGCGGTATGAGTTATATCATTGACCGGCGTCTCAACGGGAAGAACAAGAGTACGGTGAACCGGCAGCGCTTTTTGGAGCGTTACCGGCGCCACATTCGTGAAGCGGTGAACGAGGCGGTGGGCCGCCGCTCGATTACCGATATGGAGCAAGGCGAGCGCATCAGCATTCCCGAAAAGGATTTGTCCGAGCCGCGCTTTCATCACGGTTCCGGCGGGCGCCGCAACGTGGTGCATCCGGGCAACCGGGAGTTTCAGGCCGGCGACCGGGTCAAGAAGCCCTCCGGCGGCGAAGGCGGTGCCGGCGGGCGGGACGCCAGCGATTCCGGCGAGGGCGCCGACGAGTTCGCATTCGAAATCGACCAGCGTGAGTTTCTGAATTTCCTGTTCGAGGACCTGGAGCTGCCAAACCTGATCAAGCGGCATCTTGAGGGCAGCCGCTCCTTCCACCGCCGCCACGGCGGCATTGTCAGCCATGGCCTGCCGGCCAAGATCAATATCGTGCGCTCCATGCGCCAGGCGTCCATGCGCCGGCGCGCGCTCACCGCCGCCAGCCGCCGCCGGCTGCGCCTGCTTGAGGAAGAGCGTGACGCGCTGCTGGACCAGGACCAGTCGCCGGAGCGCAACGAACGCGTCAACGAACTGGACGATCAGATCGACCGGGTGCGCCGGCGCATCGAGCGCATTCCGTTTCTCGATGAGGTGGACCTGCGCTTCAACCACCACGTCAAAGTGCCGGTGCCGGTGAGTCGCGCGGTGATGTTCTGCATCATGGATGTGTCCGGCTCCATGAATCAGGACATGAAGGATCTGGCCAAACGCTTTTTCCTGCTGCTCTATCTGTTCCTGCAGCGCAACTACGAGCACACCGAGGTGGTGTTCATCCGCCACCACACCAGCGCCAAGGAAGTCAACGAGGAGGAGTTCTTCTACTCCCGGGAGACCGGCGGCACCATCGTCTCCAGTGCGCTGAAGCTGACCCTGGACACCATCAAGGCCCGCTACCCGGTGGAAGAGTGGAACCTGTACGGCGCCCAGGCCTCGGACGGCGACAACTGGAACGACGATTCGCCGGGCTGCGCCGCGCTGCTGGAGAAGGAACTGCTGCCGCGCATGCAGCATTTCTCCTATGTGGAAGTGATGCCGCGCAGTCACCAGGCGCTGTGGGAACATTACCAAAGCGTGCAGGAGCGCCATGGTGATGTGTTTTCCATGGCTCAGATCGACGACCCGGGCGACATCTACCCGGTCTTCCGGCGCCTGTTCAAGAAGCGCATGGAGGTGGCATGACCGTGGCCGACAGCAAACTGATCTCCAGCGGTTCCGACTGGGACTTCGAGACCCTGGCGGAATACGACCAGGCCATCGCCGAGCTGGCCCACGGCAAGTTCGGGCTCGACACCTACCCGAACCAGATCGAGGTGATCTCCTCGGAGCAGATGATGGACGCCTACTCCTCGGTGGGCATGCCGGTGGGCTACAACCACTGGTCGTTCGGCAAACAGTTCGTGGAGGTGGAAAGCCGCTACCGGCGCGGCCAGATGGGCCTCGCCTACGAAATCGTGATCAACTCCAACCCCTGCATCGCCTACCTGATGGAAGAGAACACCATCACCATGCAGGCGCTGGTGATCGCCCACGCCGGTTACGGCCACAACTCCTTCTTCAAGGGCAACTACCTGTTCAAGACCTGGACCGACGCCTCGGCGATCATTGATTACCTGGTGTTCGCGCGTCACTACCTGGCCGAGTGCGAGCAGCGCCACGGTGTCACCGCGGTGGAGGAAACCCTGGATTCCTGCCACGCGCTGATGAACTACGGCGTCGACCGCTACAAAAGGCCCACGCCGATCTCCGCCCACGAGGAAAAGCGCCGCCAGCGCGACCGGGAAGAGGCCCTGCAACGTCAGGTTTCGGAACTGTGGAAAACCTTTCCCGACATGCAGCCGATGGTGCAGCGCCGCGAGCCCAGCCGGCGCTTCCCCTCCGAGCCCCAGGAAAACCTGCTCTACTTCCTGGAGAAGAACGCCCCGCTGCTGGAACCCTGGCAGCGGGAGGTGATCCGCATCGTGCGCAAGATGGCGCAGTACTTCTACCCCCAGCGACAGACCCAGGTGATGAACGAAGGCTGGGCCACCTTCTGGCACTACACGCTGCTCAACGAGCTCTACGACCAGGGCCGCGTGGACGACGGCTTTATGCTGGAATTCCTGCAGAACCACAGCCAGGTGATTTACCAGCCGCCGTTCGATTCGCCCTACTATTCCGGCATCAACCCCTACGCCCTGGGGTTCGCCATGTTCCAGGACATCCGCCGCATCTGCGAGGCGCCCACCGACGAAGACCGCCAGTGGTTTCCGGACATCGCCGGCAGCGACTGGCTGGCGACGCTCAAGTTCGCCATGGAAAGCTTCAAGGACGAGAGCTTTATTCAGCAGTTTCTGTCACCGCGTCTGATCCGCGAATTCAAACTGTTCAGCCTGATGGACGACTCCGAGCGCGACTACATCGAGATCAACGCCATCCACAACGAGCCCGGCTACCAGGCGATCCGCAACCGGCTCTCCGAGCAGTACAACCTGAGCATCCAGGAACCCAACATCCAGGTGTACTCGGCGGACGTGCGCGGCGACCGATCCCTCACCCTGCAGCACCTGCGCCAGCACCACCGCCCGCTGGAGGCGGACACCGCCCAGGAGGTGCTGCGCCACCTGCACCGCCTGTGGGGCTTCGACGTGCACCTGGAGAGCGTCGACAACGGCAGCGTGGTGGAGCGATTGTCGATTCCTTCACACCGCCTTGATTGATAAACGTTCTCATTAATGTTTATATCCGGCGCAACCTTATTCGTTCATTCGCCGGAGAAACCCTTCATGCGTCGACTCAGTGTCCTCTTCTCGTTAATGGCCGCCCTGGTGGTAACCGGATGCAGCTCGCAAAGCGAAGAAGTGAACGTCTATTCCGCCCGTAAGGAAGCACTGATCAAGCCCCTGCTGGACCGCTTCACCTCGGAAACCGGCATCACCGTGAACCTGATCACCGGCAGCGCCGACGCCCTGGTGGAGCGCATGAAGGCCGAAGGCGAGCACAGCCCCGCCGACGTGCTGATCACCACCGACGCCGGCCGTCTGTACCGCGCCCAGCAGGAAGGCCAGCTGGCCACCACGGAAAGCGACACCCTCGCCGAGCAGGTGCCCGAGGCCCTGCGCGACCCGGAAGGCCACTGGTACGGCCTGTCCGTGCGCGCCCGGGTGGTGGTCTACGCCCCGGACCGGGTGGACCCGTCCGAGCTGTCCACCTACGAAGCCCTGGCCGACGAAAAATGGGATGACCGCATCTGCATCCGCTCCTCGGACAACATCTACAACCAGTCCCTCACCGCCAGCCTGATCGCCCACAACGGCGAAGCGGACACCGAGCAATGGGCCGAGGGCCTGGTGTCCAACATGGCCCGTGATCCGGTGGGCGGCGACCGCGACCAGATCAAGGCCCTGGCCGCCGGCGAGTGCGACATCGCCGTGGTCAACACCTACTACCTGGGCATGATGCAGGGCGGCGACGACGCCGACGCCCGCGAGATCGCCGAGCAGGTGGCGGTGTTCTGGCCCAACCAGGACGGCCGCGGCGCCCACATCAATATTTCCGGCGCCGGCGTGGCCACCAACGCCCCCAACCCGGACAACGCCCGGCAGCTGATCGAGTTCCTGGTCAACGACGAATCCCAGCAGTGGTACGCCGAGACCAACTACGAGTACCCGGTGCGCGCCGACGTGCCGGTCAGCGATTTGCTGCAGGAGTGGGGTGAGTTCAAGCAGGACGACCTGCCGCTGATCAAGCTGGGCGAGCTGAACGCCGACGCGGTCAAACTGATGGACCGCGCAGGCTGGAAATAATCGTTCAAGACAGGCAAGGCGGCGGCGGATCGGTATAATCGCGCCATGTTTTCGTCGCCCGCCTTGCGCTCCCTGGTTCTACTGCTGCTGGCGCTGGCGCTGGCCACACCGGTACTGGTGGTGGCCGGCAGCTGGCTGGCCGGCGCCTCGCCCAATTGGGGCCACCTGAGCAGCACGGTACTGCCCTCGTACCTGCGCCACTCCTTGTTCCTGGCCCTGTTCACCGGCACCGGCACCCTGCTGATCGGCGTCGCCGCCGCCTGGGCGGTGTCCCGCTTCCGCTTCCCCGGGCGCCGGGTGCTGGAGTGGGCCCTGCTGCTGCCGCTGGCCTGCCCCGCCTATCTGATCGCCTACACCTGGACCGGCATGCTGGCCAGCGAAGGCGCCCTGCAGCAGGCGTTGCCGCTGCCCCTGCCGGACATCCGCAGCCCGGCCGGCGCCGGCCTGATGCTGACGCTGGTGCTCTATCCCTATGTGTATCTGATGACCCGCGCCGCCTTCGTCAGCCAGTCCGCGGTGGCGCTGGAAGTGGCGCGCACCCTCGGTGCCGGGCCCTGGCGGCGGTTCTTCCGGGTGGCCCTGCCGCTGGCACGGCCGGCGATCATTGCCGGGCTGGCGCTGGTGCTGATGGAGACCCTGGCGGACTACGGCACCGTGGCCTACTTCGGCGTCCCCACCCTGAGCACCGGCATCTACCGCACCTGGTTCGGGCTGGGCGACGCCATGGCGGCGGCGCAACTGGCCGGCGTACTGCTGCTCGCCATGGTGGTGCTGCTCACCCTGGAGCGGCGCGCCCGCAAGGAGCGGCGTATCAGCGTCGCCTCGGCGCGGGCGGCGGCGCCGCTGCCGCTGGGCCAGGGGCCGGGCCTGTTGCTGGCGGCGGCGCTGTGGCTGCCGGTGCTGCTCGGGTTCATTCTGCCCGCCCTGCAACTGCTGGTGTGGAGCCTGCCGCGCTGGCGGGATCTGGCGGAGCCGGGCTTCCTGGGCCTGCTCGGCACCAGCCTGCTGATCGCCCTGTGCACCGCCCTGGCGGCCACCGGCCTGGGCCTGCTGCTGATCTGGGCGCGGCGGCTGCGCGGCGACCGGCCCCGCCGCCTGGCCGCCGGGCTCGCCGGCTTCGGCTACGCGGTGCCGGGCACCGTGCTGGCGGTGGGCGTGGTGCTGGTGCTCGCCAGCCTGGACCGCGGCCTCAACAATCTGCTGGCGTCCGTGGGCCTGCCGGAGCCCGGGCTGCTGTTCTCCGGCACCCTGTTCGCGGTGGTGTTCGCCTGCACGGTGCGCTTCCTGACCATTCCCATCCAGGGTCTGGACGCCGGCCTGCAGAACCTGTCCCCCAACCTGGACAACGCCGCCCGCTCGCTGGGCACGGCGTCGCTGCCGATGCTGCGGCGGGTGCATCTGCCGCTGTTGCGGGTGCCGCTGGCCACCAGCGCCCTGCTGGTGTTCGTGGACACCCTCAAGGAGCTGCCCGCCGCGCTGGTGCTGCGGCCCTTCAACACCAACACCCTGGCGGTGCGCGCCTTCGAGCTGGCGTCCGACGAGCGGCTGGCGGACGCGGCGCTGCCGGCGCTCACCATTTTGCTCGCCGGCGTGGCGCCGGTGATACTGCTGACCCGCTCGATACGGAACCCCCATCAAGAGAGCCCCCATGCTGACCATTGACGACCTGAACGTGCGGTTCGACGGCCAGCCGGTGCTGGAAGACGTCTCCCTCTCCCTGGACGAGGGCCTGATCGGCTGCCTGATCGGCCCCTCCGGCTGCGGCAAGACCACCCTGCTGCGCCTGGTGGCCGGCTTCCTGGCCCCGGACCGCGGCCGCATCGCCCTGCACGGCGACGCCGTCACCGGCGACCGGCTGCTGGTGCCCGCCGAGCAGCGCCGGGTGGGCATGGTGTTCCAGGACATCGCCCTGTTCCCGCACCTGGACGTGGCCGCCAACATCGGCTTCGGCCTGAACCGCTGGACGCCGGACCAGCGCCGCGCCCGGGTCGAGGAGCTGCTCAACCTGGTGGGCCTGCCCGGCATGGGCGGCCGCTACCCCCACCAGCTCTCCGGCGGCCAGCAACAACGCGTGGCCCTGGCCCGGGCACTGGCGCCCAAGCCGCGCCTGCTGCTGCTGGACGAACCCTTCTCGGCGCTGGACGCGGAGCTGCGCGAGCAGATCAGCCGCGACGTGCGCGCCATCCTGCTGAAAGAGGGCATCACCGCCCTGTTCGTCACCCACGACCAGAACGAAGCCTTCGCCATCGCCGACCGGGTCGGCGTGATGGACGCCGGACGGCTGGCGCAGTGGGACACGCCCTACCGCATCTACCACCGGCCGCGCACCCGCTTCGTGGCCGACTTTATCGGCCGCAGCAGCTTTATCCCCGGCACCGTGACCGCCGACGCCAGGGTGGAAACCTGCCTGGGCGTCTTCGCCGGCGCCCTGCCGGACGGCGCCGGGCCCGGTGATCGGGTCGACGTGATGATCCGCCCGGACGACATCCTCCACAACGACGACAGCCCACGCACCGCCCGGGTGGTGGACCGCGCCTTTCGTGGCGCCCACATGCTTTATACGTTGGAGTTGGACGGCGGCGTGCGGGTGCCGTGCATGGCACCCAGCCACCACGCCCACCCGGTCGGGGGGCGCATCGGTATCGAGCTGGAAATGGACCACCTGGTGACCTTCACCCCGGTCGGTCGGTAGCCCTCTCCTCCACAATCAGGAAGCGGCGAACACCGACAGCCGATCGCGGATGGTGCCTTCGCACTCGCGGATGATTTCCTGCACCAGATCCTCGCAGGACGGAATCGCGTCGATCAGCCCCTGCACCATGCCGCTGGTCCAGATGCCGTAGTCCACGTCGCCCTCGGTGAGGGCCACCTTGCCCTTGGCGCCGGCGACCATGTCGCTGATCAGCTCGAACTTCATGTCCTTGCCCTGCTCGCGCTCGATCTCGTTGACCCGCTCGGCGACCTTGTTCTTGTAGACCCGGGCGGTGTTGCGCAGCGGCCGGTAGACCAGCGCGGTGTCGCGCTCGCTGCCTTCGACGATGGCGCGTTTGATGTTCTCGTGGATGGGCGCTTCCTTGGTGGCCATGAAGCGCGTGCCCATGTTGATGCCGTCGGCACCCAGGGCCAGGCAGGCGGCCATCTGCGCGCCGGTGCCGATGCCGCCGGAGGCGACCATGGGAATGTCCAGCACCTTGGCGGCGGCGGGCAGCAGCACCAGATTGGTGACGTCGTCCTCGCCGGGGTGGCCGGCGCACTCGAAGCCGTCCACGGACACCGCCGCGCAGCCCAGGCTCTGGGCCTTCAGGGAGTGGCGCACCGAGGTGCACTTATGGATCACCTTGATGCCGTGCTCGTTGAACAGGGGCATGAAGGGCTCCGGGCTGCGCCCGGCGGTTTCCACGATCTTAACGCCGGCGTCGACGATCACCTGGGCGTACTCTTCGTAGGGCACCGGCTTGATGGTCGGCAGCAAGGTCAGATTGACGCCGAACGGCTGGTCGGTCATCTCCTTGCAGCGGGCGATCTCCTTGGCGAGATCTTCCGGCGTGGGCTGGGTCAGCCCGGTGATGATGCCCAGCGCGCCGGCGTTGGACACCGCCGCCGCCAGTTCCGCGTAGCCGACATTCTGCATGCCGCCCTGGATGATCGGGTAGCGGGTACCCAGCAATTCTGTAAGACGTGTTTTCATTGATTCACTCTCCCGTCGTGACCCAGTGACCCTACTCAGAGGCCGCCGTGGGCGCAATGATCTTATCCGTCGCCGGCGGCGGTGGAAACGACACCGCGCCGCACCCGCCGGTCGCCGAGCAGGTACAGGCCCAGGGCCGCCACGATCACGGCGGCGCCGGCCAGCACCCGAACGCCCAGCAGTTCATCGTTGAGCGCCGCGCCCAACATCAGCGCCAGCACCGGCGTGATCAGGGTGACCAGCGCCACCGTGGCGGCGGGCAGCCGCGCCAGCACCTGGAAGTAGCAGTAGAAGCCCAGCAGGGAACCGAACACCGCCAGATAGACGATCGCGCCCAGGCCGCGCTGGTCGCCGCTGTAGTCGAACCCCTGGCCGCTCAGCCACATGGCCAGGGCGTACAGCGGCAGGGAAAACAGCAAACCGCCCACGGTCTGCTGCATCGGCGCCAGCCCGGCGCCGACCCGCTGCACCACGATGCCGGAGGCGGCGAACAGGGTCACCGCGCTGAGAATCCACAGCAGCCCGCGCCCGCGCCGCGCCTCGTCGCCGACCAGCGCGGCGCCGTCCTGGAACAGCAGCGCGAAGCTGTCGCCGAATACCAGCGCCAGGCCGGCCAGCCCCAGCAGGCAGGCCAGCCAGTGCCAACCGTTGAGCCGGGTGCCGCCGGGCAGCCACTGCATCATCACCCCGGAGATCAACGGCGCCAGCCCGAACACCACCGAGATCAGGCCCGACGGCAGGTCCCGCGCCGCCATGTAGCTGCAGCCCATGGCGCCGAAAATCCCCGGCAGTGCCGCCGCGTAGCTGGACAGCGCGCGGCGGTGCAGGGGCAGCCCCTGACGCCGCGCCGCCAGCCACAGCAACCCCAGCGCGGCGGCGATGGCCATCCGCGAACCGGCGGCGGCGAACGCCGGCAGCGCCTCGCCACTCCATTTGATGCCCAGTGGCGTGGTCGCCCAAACGGCGATCACGATCAAATAGGCGACCAGGGTATTCATGGTGTTTATCCGCTCGTAAAACTTGTACCTCGAGGACGCGGCAGTGAAAATGCGTTCACTAAGGAGCCCGCCGACACGGATCAAGGTTCCAAAAACAAAAAAACCGCGGGCTTAACAGCGCCGCGGCCTCGGTGTCACTATTTTGCGTTAAAGGGTTGGTAACAACAACATGGACATTTATCTGGTAGGCGGTGCCGTGCGCGATCAACTGCTCGGGCTGCCGGTCAAGGAAAGAGACTGGGTAGTGGTCGGCGCCACGCCACAACAGCTGGTGGACCAGGGTTTTAAACCGGTGGGTAACGACTTCCCCGTGTTTCTGCACCCGGACACCCGCGAGGAGTACGCGCTCGCCCGCACCGAGCGCAAAAGCGGCCACGGTTACGGCGGCTTTGTGTTCCATACCGACACCGATGTAACGCTGGAAGACGATCTGATCCGGCGCGACCTCACCATCAACGCCATGGCCAGAACCCCGGGCGGCGAGATCATCGATCCTTTTAACGGCAAGCGGGATTTAAAGGCGCGTATTCTGCGCCATGTGTCGCCGGCCTTCGCCGAGGATCCGCTGCGCGTGCTGCGCGTGGCGCGCTTCGCCGCCCGCTACCACTGGATGGGTTTCCGGGTGGCGGACACCACCCTGGAACTGATGGGCGACATCGTGATGAGCGGCGAGATGACGCACCTGGCCGCCGAGCGGGTCTGGAAAGAGACCAGCCGCGCCCTGATGGAACGCTCCCCTCAGGTCTTTTTTCAGGTGCTGCACGAATGCGGCGCGCTCGCCGAACTGTTTCCCGAGGTGGCCAACCTGGACGGCATTCCGCAATCGCCGGACCACCAGCCGGCCCTGGATGTGCTCAGCCATCAGTGGCGCTGTCTGGCCCAGGCGGCGCGTCTGAAACTGCCGTTGACGTCACGCTACGCCCTGCTCTGCCACGATTTCGGTAAAGCGGAAACGCCGCCGGACGGCTGGCCGGAACACCGCGGCCATGAACGACGCGGCATGCACGTGGCCAAGACCATGTCGCAGCGGCTGCGCGTGCCCAAGGAAATGACCGACGCCGCCATGACCATGGCGCGCTGGCAATCACGGGTGCAGCGGGTGCTGAAATTGCGCCCGCCGGAGGTCTGGGAGCTGCTGCACAACCTGGACGTGCTGCGCCGCCCCCGGCGGCTGAAGTTTCTGGTCGACGCCTGCGAGGCGGACGCCCGGGTGTGCTCGGCGGACTACAAAACGCCCTACGTTCAGGGCGCGTTTTTGCTGGGCCTCAGTGAAGCGGTGCGCGACGTGGACGTGGCCGGCCTGCGGGAAGCGGGCCTCACCGGTCCGGCGCTGGGCCGCGCGCTGGACGACAAACGCATTAAACGCATCAAGGAATACAAAAAGGAGTTCCTGGAAAAATGGCAGCCCCCATCGCTCTGATTACAGGCAGCGCCCGGCGCATCGGCGCCCGCATCGCGGAAACCCTGCACCGGAAAGGCTGTCGGGTGGTGATTCACTACCACCGGAGCGAACAGGAGGCCCGCCAGTTGGTGGACGCTTTCAACCGCGAGCGGCCGGCCAGCGCCGCGTGCCTGGCCGCCGACCTGCGCGACCCGGTGGCGGTGCGCGATCTGGCGGTGCGCGCCCGGGACGCCTTCGGCGGTCTCGACGTACTGATCAACAACGCCTCCAGCTTCTACCCCACGCCGCTCGGCCAGGCGTCCGACGACGACTGGGACACGCTGATGCACAGCAACCTGCGCGCCCCCTTCCTGCTCAGCCAGCAACTGGCCGGTGACCTGGAGGCGGCCGGCGGGGCGATCGTTAACATCGTCGACGTCTACGCGGAGAAGCCGCTCGCCGGACACCCGCTCTACTGCATGGCGAAAGCCGGGCTGGCGATGATGACCAAGAGCCTGGCCCGCGAATTGGGGCCGGCGGTGCGCGTTAACGGCGTGTCGCCGGGCGCGATCCTGTGGCCCGAGCAGGGCCAGGAAAACCAGCAGGACATCCTCGACGCCACCGCACTGGGCCGCGCCGGCGATCCCGACGACATCGCCGCCACCGTGGCCTGGCTGGCCCTGGAAGCGCCCTACATCACCGGCCAGATTCTGGCGGTGGACGGCGGCCGCTCGCTCTCCTTCCCCGGCGGCTGAGCCGCTTCAGGGCCAGACGAACGGCACCTGCCAGAGGCGCTGCTCCGGAAAACGGTATTCGTTGAACAGGGCCGCGTAGGTACGGCCAAGCTGGGGATGCATCGCGTCCGGCGCCAGATCGGCCAGCGGCCGCAGCACGAAAGCGTGTTTGAGGATTTCATCGCGGGGCAGGCTGACGCCGTCGAACTCGCCGGTGAGCTCCCCGTAGGTGAGAATGTCGATATCCAGGGTACGGCTGGCGAATTTCTTCTCGCCACGCACCCGGCCGTGGGCGCGTTCGATGTCGCGCAGCCGGTCCGCCAGTGCCGCCACCGGCAGGTCGGTGTCCAGCGCCACCACCAGATTGAAGAACGGGCTGCCCTTGAAGCCCACCGCCTCGCTTTCATAGACCGGGCTCAGACGCAGCTCGCCGAAGGCGGCGGCCAGGTCGTCCAGCCCCGAGCCGATATTGTGCTGCCGGTCGATGTTGGAGCCGAGGCTGAGAAATACCGTGGTCATCAGGTGCGCTCCCCCCGCTCAATGATAACGCCCACATCCCGCGACCCGCGCAGGGCGCCGGGCTTGCTGAGGCGCAGCTTCAGCCAGGCCACCCCGAACTCCTCGCGGACCACGTCGGCGACCCGCTCGGCCAGGGTTTCCACCAACTGGAAGTCGCTGTCTTCGATGAACTGAATCACCCGCTTGCCGATACTCTTGTAGTCCAGAGCGTCGTCAATGTGATCGCTGGCGGCGGCCTTGCGTATGTCGGTGGCCATTTCCAGGTCCAGGCTTACGGTCTGGCGGATACGGCGCTCCCAATCGAAAATGCCGATTACCGTGTCCACCTTCAGATCACTGATATAGACGATATCCATGTTGGTCCTTGATAATGCCCGGGGTTTCGAGACTTTGAAAAAACAGGATTATAGCCGGTGGACACCATAGCATTACAGGAAAGCTGGGGCTGGTTGCTGCCTTTGTGCGCGGCCGCTTACCTGCTGGGCTCGATCTCCAGCGCCATTCTGGTGTGCCGGCTGTTCGGCTATCCGGACCCGCGCACCCAGGGGTCCAGCAACCCCGGCGCCACCAATGTGCTGCGTATCGGCGGCAAGCCCGCCGCCGCCCTGACCCTGCTCGGCGACGTGCTCAAGGGCACCGTGCCGGTGCTGGTGGCTTACGGCCTGGGGCTGTCCGCCACGGCGGCGGCGCTGGTCGGCTTCTGCGCCTTCCTCGGCCACCTGTTTCCGGTGTTTTTCCAGTTCCGGGGCGGCAAGGGCGTGGCCACCGCCTTCGGTCTGCTGTTTCCGCTGCACTGGCCCAGCGGCCTGGTGGCGGGGGCGGTCTGGCTGCTGGTGTTCGGGGTGACGCGGATCTCCTCGGTGGCGTCGCTGCTGGCCTTTGTCGCTGCGCCGATCAGTCTGTGGTTCTGGCTGCCCACCGCCTTCTGGCCGATGGCGGCCCTCACCCTGATCATGGTGATCCGCCACCGGGCCAACCTGGCCAAGCTGCTCAGCGGCGAAGAGCTGGGGTTCCGCAGCAAGCGCTGAGCTGCAAACCGCAGAGGCCTTGTGGAAGCGGGCCCTGCCCGCGAAAGGCAAGCAGGGCTTGCCGCTAAAGGCTGGCCAGCTCCGACAGCGGCCAGCGCGGCCGCACCGCGATCGGCAGGCCGCTGCGTTCGCCGCCGGCCAGCCGCAACGCGCCGGCGTAGGCGATCATGGCGCCGTTGTCGGTGCAGTAGGCCAGCCCCGGATAGAACACCCGCACGCCCTTCTTGGCCATGGCCGCGTCCAACCGCTCGCGCAGCATCACGTTGGCGCTGACGCCGCCGGCCACCACCAGCCGTTTGGCGCCGGTCTGCTCCATGGCGCGGCGGCACTTGATCACCAGGGTGTCCACCGCCGCCTCCTGGAACGCCAGGGCGATGTCACAGCGGTCCTGTTCGCTCAGCGCGGCGACGCCGCCCAGGTCGTTGATGGTGTTCAGGGTGAAGGTCTTGAGCCCGGAAAAGCTCATGTCCAGGCCGGGCCGGTCGGTCATCGGCCGGGGGAAGCGGAACCGCCCGGCCGTGCCGCTCTCGGCCAGCTTCGCCAGGCGCGGGCCGCCGGGGTAGCCCAGGCCCATCATTTTCGCCACCTTGTCAAAGGCTTCGCCGGCGGCGTCGTCCACGGACTCGCCCAGCGGTGCGTAGTCGCCCAGGGCGCGCGCCTCCAGCAGCAGCGAATGGCCGCCGCTCACCAGCAGCGCCACGAACGGGAAGTCCGGGCCATCCTCTTCCAGCATCGGCGCCAGCAGGTGCCCCTCCATATGGTGCACCGGCACCGCCGGCAGGCCCCAGCCGTAGGCCAGGCTGCGGCCGACGCCGGCGCCCACCAGCAGCGCCCCGGCCAGACCCGGGCCGGCGGTGAACGCCACGCCGTCGAACTGCTCCGGGGTAGTGCCGGCCTCGCTCATTACCTGGCGCACCAGCGGCAGCAGCCGGCGCACATGGTCGCGGCTGGCCAGCTCCGGCACCACGCCGCCGTAGGCGGCATGCATGTCGATCTGGCTATACAGCGCCTGGCCGAGCAGGCCCTGTTCGGTGTCGAAGATGGCCACGCCGGTCTCGTCACAGCTGGATTCGATGCCCAATACGCGCATGGAGACTCCCTGAATAAGGAGGCGCATGATACCGCCAAGCCCGCCTCTTTGCATTTCCTCCGAGCTCAGGTAGAATTCGCGCCCTGCTGTCCGGGCCCTCCACCTGAGCCCCTCAGCGCACTCATTAATCCAATTTCAAGGTAGGTGATACTTCATGCCTCAGGTGAAAGTGAAAGAAGGCGAACCCTTCGACGTGGCCCTGCGTCGTTTCAAGCGTTCCTGCGAGAAAGCCGGTGTGCTCTCCGAAGTCCGTCGTCGCGAGAACTACGAGAAGCCCACCCAGGAGCGTAAGCGCAAGCGTGCCGCCGCTGTAAAGCGTCACCTGAAGAAGCTCCAGCGCGAGCAACTCGCCCGTAAGCGTCTCTACTAAGCCGCTCCGGCCGTAGAGACCGCCCGCTAACACGGGCCGCACAGTCAGGAATCGCCATGAGCGCTCTTAAAGAACAGCTCACCACGGCCATGAAAGACGCCATGCGCGCCAAGGATAAGGCGCGCCTGGGCGTTGTGCGTATGGCCCTGTCCGCCATCAAGCAGATCGAAGTGGATGAACGCATCGAGCTGGATGATGAGCGCAGCCTGGCGGTGCTCGACAAGCTGATCAAACAGCGCAAGGATTCCGCCACCCAGTACCGCGACGCCGGCCGGGACGACCTCGCCGACATCGAGGAGGCGGAAATCCAGGTGCTGCAGACCTTCCTGCCCGCGCCGCTCAGCGAGGCGGAGGTCGACGCCCTGATCGATGACGCCATCGCCCAGACCGGCGCCGCCGGCATGCAGGACATGGGCAAGGTCATGGGCGTGCTCAAGCCGCAGCTGCAGGGCCGTGCCGACATCGGCGCCGCCAGCGGCAAGGTGAAGAAACGCCTGGCGGCCTGATCGGGCCGTCCGCCCGATCTTGATTCGCGGCCCCGCCGCGAGGAATATCCCCCCATGGCCGGTCGCATTCCCGAACACTTCATTCAGGATCTTCTCGCGCGCAGCGATATCGTGGCGCTCATAGACAGCCGTGTGCCGCTGAAGAAGACCGGCCGCAACTACGCCGCCTGCTGCCCGTTCCATCAGGAAAAGACCCCCTCGTTCACGGTCGCCCCGGACAAGCAGTTCTACTACTGCTTCGGCTGCGGCGCCTCCGGCAACGCCGTGGGCTTTTTGATGGAATACGACCACCTCAACTTTCCCGAGGCGGTGGAGCAGCTGGCGATCCGCGCCGGCCTGGAAGTGCCCCGCGAGGAAGGCCACGACGCGCGCAAGGACAAGGCCAAGCGTGACCGGCTGCAGACCCTCTACGACCTGCTTGCCCGCGCCGAACGCTTCTACCGGCAGCAGCTGAAAAGCGCCCCGGAAAAGCAGAAGGCAGTGAATTACCTCAAGGGCCGCGGCCTGACCGGGGAGATCGCCGCCCGCTATGGCCTGGGCTTCGCGCCGCCGGGGTTCGATAACCTGATCAACGGCCTGTCCCTGGACAAGGAGAGCCTGGAACAAGCGGTCACCGCCGGCCTGCTGGTGCGCCGTGAGGACAACGGCCGCACCTACGACAAGTTCCGCGATCGCATCCAGTTCCCGATCCGCGACCACCGGGGCCGCACCATCGGCTTCGGCGGCCGGGTGCTGGGCGACGGTAAGCCCAAGTACCTAAACAGCCCGGAAACCCCGGTGTTCCACAAGGGCCGAGAGCTCTACGGCCTGTGGGAATGGCGGCAAAGCCGCGACCGCAGCGACCGCCTCTATGTAGTGGAGGGCTACATGGACGTGATCGCCCTGGCCCAGCACGGGGTGCCCAACGCGGTGGCCACCCTGGGCACCGCCACCAGCGAGGACCACGGCCAGCTGCTGTTCCGCCAGGTCAACGAGGTGGTGTTCTGTTTCGACGGCGACGAAGCCGGCCGGCGCGCCGCCTGGCGGGCGCTGGAATCGATCCTGCCAGTGCTGGACGACGGCAAGCAGGCCCGCTTCCTGTTCCTGGACGAAGGGGAAGACCCGGACACCCTGGTGCGCACCCAGGGCCCGGAGGCGTTGTTAGCGCTCACTGACAAAGCCGACGCCCTGTCCACCTACCTGTTCCGCCACCTCTCCGAGGGGCTGGACCTGGCCACCGTGGACGGCCGGGCGCGGCTGGCGCGGCTGGCGCTGCCCTACCTGGACAAACCGGCCGGGCCGGTCTACCGCGCCCTGCTGGAAGAAGAGCTGGCACGCCTCACCCGGCTGGAGCAAAGCTCCCTGGAAAAGCTGCGCCAGAGCCTGCCCGCCCAGCGGGGCCGCCCGGCGGCGCCCGCGGAACCGCCGCCCCCGCCAGCGGACGACTACGGCTATGGCGACGGTTACGAGCCGGCAGGCGGTCCTGCGGCCGGCGAACCACCCCCGGACTGGGACGACGCCGCCGTGGCCCGCGCCGCCCGGGCACGGCCCAGGCGCCCGCAACGGCAACGAGGCAGCGCCGGCGGCCTGGGGCTGGTGGAACGGCTGGTGCTGGTGCTGCTGTCGCACCCGGAAGTGCTGGAGGAGCGCCCCCTGCCGGAGGGCCTGGAAGAGCTGGATATCCCCCAGCTGGACCTGCTGATCCAGGTGGCCGGCACCGCCCGCGACCAGGCCAGCTCGCCGCCCGCCCTGCTGGGCGCGGTGATGGCGCTGGAACAGGGCGAATCCCTGTCGGTACTGCTGCGCGAGGCGCTCAAACCGCCCATGGACGCGGCCACGGCGCGGCGCTACTGGCACGACGCCCTGGAGCACCTCAACGCCCTGGCGCTGGAGCAGGCCCTGGAACTGGAGCAGCGCCGCCCGACACCGGACGGGGCGCGGCTTTCAGAGCTGATCAAGGCGCTCGCCGAGGCCCGCAACCGGGCCCGCCAGGCGCCCATCAGCGACTGACGCCGCCCGTGCCGGGCTCTGGCGCCACCCCTTGTACAAACTGGCCCCGGACCCCATATCCCAGTATAATACGCCGTTTCCCAACGACATCTCGTTTTCCTCGACACTCTTCCAATCTGCACGGGCTTTTTCGCATGACGACTCAGAAACAGCAGCAATCACAGCTGAAGCAGTTGATCGCGCTGGGCAAGGAACAGGGCTACCTGACCTATGCCGAGGTGAACGACCACCTGCCCGAGTCCATCACCGACACGGATCAGGTGGAAGACATCATCCAGATGATCAACGACATGGGCATCAGCGTGGTGGAGAAAGCCACCGACGCCGATCAGATCATGATGGATGAGAGCGCGGAAAGCACCGACGAGATGGCCGCCGAAGAAGCCGCCGCCGTGCTCGCCTCCGTGGAGAACGAACCGGGCCGCACCACCGACCCGGTGCGCATGTACATGCGCGAAATGGGCACCGTGGAGCTGCTCACCCGGGAAGGCGAAATCGAGATCGCCAAGCGCATCGAGGAAGGCACCCGTGAAGTCATGCACGCCCTCGCCTTCTGGCCCGGCGCCGTGGAAATGGTCCTCGACGAGTACCAGCGCATCACCGACGAAGAGCGAAAGCTCACCGACGTGATCGCCGGCTACCTGGACCCCAACGACGACGGCGCCGCCGCCACCAACGCCAACAAAGAGCCGCGCTTCAGCCAGAAGAAGCGCGAGGAAGCGGAAAAGGCGGCGAAGGAAAAAGAGCGCGAGAAGGAAAAAGAGAAAGCCAAGCAGAAGGACGACGACGAAGAGGACGACGCCGACAAGAACACCGCCGGCGCCGACGCTGACGAGGAAGAAGAGGACGAAGGCGGCCTGGACCCGGTCCTGGCGGCGGAGCGTTTCGCCGAGCTCAAGAAGCTCTACGAGAAGGCGCAGCGTTCGTTCAAACGCAACGGTCGCGACCACGCCAGCACCGCCAAGGCCCAGGAAGCCCTGGCCGCGCACTTCACCCTGTTCAAACTGGTGCCGCGCATCTACGACCAGCTGCTGGTCGGCGCCCGCACCCACCTGGACACCGTGCGCCGCTTCGAGCGCCACATCATGGCGCTGGCGATCCGCCGCGCCGGCGTGCCGCGCCGTGACTTCATCAAGATCTTCCCCGGCAACGAAACCAACATGGACTGGGTGGATCAGACGCTCAAGAGCAAGAAGTCCAAGGACTACGCCGACAAGCTGCGCCTGGTGAAAGAAGACATCCAGCGCAACCAGCGCAAGATCATGACCCTGGAAGAGGTCATCGGCCTGCCCGTGGCCGACATCAAGGAGATCAACCGCCGCATCTCCATCGGCGAAGCCAAGGCACGCCGCGCCAAGAAAGAAATGGTCGAGGCCAACCTGCGCCTGGTGATCTCCATCGCCAAGAAATACACCAACCGCGGCCTGCAGTTCCTGGACCTGATCCAGGAAGGCAACATCGGCCTGATGAAAGCCGTGGACAAGTTCGAATACCGCCGTGGCTACAAGTTCTCCACCTACGCCACCTGGTGGATTCGCCAGGCGATCACCCGCTCCATCGCCGACCAGGCCCGCACCATCCGGATTCCGGTGCACATGATAGAGACGATCAACAAGATCAACCGGGTGCAACGCCAGATGCTGCAGGAAATGGGCCGCGAACCGACCCCGGAAGAACTGGGCGTGCGCCTGGAAATGCCGGAAGACAAGGTCCGCAAGGTGCTCAAGATCGCCAAGGAACCGATCTCCATGGAGACCCCGATCGGCGACGACGAGGACTCCAGCCTGGGCGACTTCATCGAAGACGGCAACGTGGACTCGCCGGTGGATTCCGCCACCTCCCTGGGCCTGGAAGAAGCCACCCGGGAAGTGCTGGCCAACCTCACCGCCCGCGAAGCCAAGGTGCTGCGCATGCGCTTCGGTATCGACATGAACACGGACCACACCCTCGAGGAAGTGGGCAAGCAGTTCGACGTCACCCGGGAGCGGATCCGTCAAATAGAGGCCAAGGCGCTGCGCAAGCTCCGCCACCCCTCGCGCAGCGAACATCTCCGCAGCTTCCTCGACGCGGACATGTAATTCGGTATATAACTACCCGCCCGGACAGTCCCGCTGTCCGGGCACCTTGTGGGAGCGGGCCCGGCCCGCGAAAGCAGGCGCAGCCTGCGGCAACAACAATCAAAACTATCTCGGGCCTATAGCTCAACTGGTTAGAGCAGCGGACTCATAATCCGTTGGTTGCAGGTTCAAGTCCTGCTGGGCCCACCATCTCCCCTTCCGAAGAATTCCCGCAAAGTCCAAAAACCCTCGTAACTCTCTGATAATTAAAGAATTTTATTCCCATCCCTTCCGATAGCATCCTGTGACATCCGACTTGAGTGCGGGTATTGCTGTGGGTATGGCGCCCTTGCTAAGGTCCATACCCACAGCGATTTCACCGGATGATCGGAGCCATACCCACAACAAGGAAAACTATGAACAAGGGCATCCATAAACTCACGGACAAAGAGGCTAGGAACGCCACCACGGAAGGCGCCCGGCAAAGAAAGTTGGCGGATGGCGGTGGCCTCACCCTGGTAGTTCGCCCCACCTCTAAAGCGTGGTGGCTGCGTTACCGATTCCACGGCAAAGAGCGCACCCTCACCCTCGGCAGCTACCCCCGCACCAGCCTCAAGGAAGCCAGAACCGCGCGCGACGAAGCTCTCAAGTTGCTCGATCAAGGTATCGACCCCGTGGATTACCGCCGTATGGAACAGCGACGGCGACAGACGGAAACCGCAGATACCTTTCAGAGCATCGCCCTGGAGTGGTACGAAACCATCCACAAACATGAGGTAGGCGCCACCACGCACCCCAAAAATCTTCGCCGGATGGAGATGCATCTTTTCCCCTACATCGGTCGCATGCCGATTCGCGATATCACCCCACCGGATGCACTCAGCACCCTTCGGCGCATTGAGCAGAAAGGCCATGTGGACAACGCGCACCGGCTCAAGACCATCATCGGCCAGGTCTTCCGGTACGCCGTGGGCATCGGCAAAGCCGAGCGCGATATCACCGTGGATTTGCGTGGTCTGCTGCGCTCCCCGAGCGTCAAGCACTACGCCGCCATCACCGACCCCGAGCAACTCGGCGATCTGTTGCGCGTTCTGTGGGGTTACGAGGGCACGCCCACGGTCTCTGCCGCCCTGAAGCTGGCTCCTCTGTTCTTCCTGCGTCCCGGCGACCTGCGACAGATGCAGTGGGATCAGATCGACTGGCAGAAAGCCCAGTGGAGCGCGCAAAGAACAAAGAATAGCGACCCTCTGATCGTGCCCCTGGCCGATCAGGCGATCGAGATCCTTCGGGAGCTGGAGCCTATCAATGGACGTAGCCCATACGTCTTCCCCAGTGCCCGCTCAAGAGCACGCCCCATGAGCGAAAACGCCGTCACAGCGGCCCTCATCAACCTCGGCTACAAGGACACCATGACAGGGCACGGCTTCCGGGCCACGGCAAGGACGTTGCTGGAAGAAGAGCTACGCTTTCCGGTGGCCATCATCGAAATGCAGATGGCCCACCGGGTGCGCGACGTTCACGGCCGGGCCTACAACCGGACCCAGTGGCTGGATGAGCGCCGCAAGATGATGCAAACGTGGGCCGACTATCTGGAAGGATTGCGGAACGTCCGCAGCTAGCTATAGGCGAACATCCGGCTCGAAATTCACCTCCTTCGCGCCCGCAACCAGACGCTCATACCCCGGATGGCCCGGGTTAAGCAGGTAATTCCATTCACGGGGCACCACCACGCTCGGCACCGCGAGCACCAGGCTGCTCTGGCCGTCCAACCAACCATCCCCCAACTCCGCCGTGGACGGAGGCGCCGGTTCGTCACGCCAATCGCCAGGCAGGTCGGATTCCGGCAATCGTAGTACCTGGCCCTCCGGTAAGCGCACTTCCAGCAGCGCGTAGTGCTGCAGCAAACTGTAATCATCCAAATGGACCATCACCTCCAGCAGCGCCAGAGATTCAGAGCCCGCCAGATACACGCAGGACTTGCCACGACTGTTCCACCGCCCGCCAAAGCGCCGTGCGCCTTCGCCGTCGAAGACGGTATCCAGCCACTTACGCTTAACCAGCCGATACGCAGCAATCCCACTCATGCGAAGACGCCGTGCTCAAGCCGGCCGATCAGGTCCAGCACGGCCTCCACCTCGGCGGATGTGGCCAACATGTCCACGGGGCGCCGATCTCCCAGCCCCCGCACGGGGTTCGACAACCAATGCACCGCCCGCTCACGATCACCTTCGAACAGATCGATGGCCGCCTTAAGCACCTCCGCGAAGCGGTACAGGCGGTCGCCCTCTTCCACCTTGAACTTCCCGGCCTTGGCCCGTCGCCGCAACGTGGCGGGCGGGATCACCAGATACCGGGCCAACTCCTGATGCTCCAGACCCGCCACCGACACCAACTGCTTATACACAACGTAGGAAACGCCTTCCCGCAGCGCCTCGTGTAACCGGGCGCCGCGTGCAGGGATCCCGACCGTCTTCCAAAAACCAGGATTCCTTTCCTGGGGCGCTCGATACTCGCTCAGATCGGCTACCATGACCTCGCTCCTTTGATCACCTGATACCTCCAAAGGGTATCAAATTGAATTCGAAAAGCAATCGACCTCACCGACTTGGCCATTACTCCCGTATGCGCTGGATAACAGACAGAACTCGGGCAACTGATAGGGGTACTGCCTTCCCTCCGACCAGAAGCGCTCCTCTCTCAATTCCGGGGAATGCTCGGCAGACCGGATATGTACCGATACCAGAGCCCCTTTGATGTCACAGTAATGCGGCCTCGTCATTGCTACGCCCTCTGGAGTTGTTTAAAGGCTCACCATAGAGTCACGACCAGGCCGTGTTCTTCGGTCATGATTTACGTCACTAGCGGCTTTTGGTGCTTTCGCGACATACGGTTACAAGTATTGACTTGTGAGGCAGGTCACGTTTTTATTCTTTAACGGTCTACCGTAAAGGCCGGTATGACGAAGCGCTGACACCGTGGTACGCCGCGCACGCCGTTATTCAATATACGTGCACGCGGCCTGATAACTAAAAAAATGAGAGAAGTCTTTCCCATGAGGTTGATCGACTATAAACAAGAAATAATATCAGCGCCTTTCGGTGCTTCCATCGAAATATGGGATAAAACGCGACCAGAAGGTTGCGTAGTTGGTGTTTATGCCGTAAGGAGTAACTCATGAAATTGAAGCTTGTGCCTCTAATCGGTATAACGCTTACCCTACTTGCCGGATGTGTCCGAACACCCGTACTTATGGAGTTACCGGATAACGAAGAGCAATCGCTTTATGGTGAGGCTGTAGGGGGGCCAATCGGGAACGGGTCATTTAAAGTCAGCAGCCTGCAGGGACTAACCTGTGAGGGCACATATAATTCACTATCGCAAAGTCGAAGCCTGAGAGTTGAGTTCAAATGCAATGACGGCCGTACGGGACGAGCAATAATAACAAGAAGCGGCACAAATCTTAAAAACGGATCGGGCACTGGCGAACTTAGCGATGGTCAGGAGGTCCGAATACTCATTGGAGACATAGTCCACCTCCGTCAAGGTGGATATTGAAAGGTCTAACCGATGGCTTTTTGTGGGTGACTTTCCTGCACTTGTGCACTTCAACCCTTCACAATCCCCAAAAAACCGGCTTCGTGCGAATAATGGAATCCACTATGTCCGACATTGAAAATCTATGGGGGAGTTTGACAGAATTCCCTGATTTGGATCTTCCCAAAGCTATCTTAGAGGCTCAGAAAAGTTACCTTGAGGCAGCGCTTGGCGGCATGGTTCTAGCCGATGTAAGGCAGTCAAACCCGTCGGGGAAGATAAAGGTTTCTTTCGTGGTTTATCCAAGCATTTATGAAGATATGGATAAAGAAATTTTATCCGTAAGCCATGGCATTGGGATATACCCAGCGACGGTCAGGAGCAGCCTGGAGCCTAATAGCGAAGAAAAGGCAGCTGACGATGCCAGTCTAAAGCAGATAGTAGGCAGGATTTTATCCAGTAGTGAGGCACACCATATTGTCAATAAGATGCGGCTTCTCTCTATGTCTAAGTAGCTCATAACAAACCGTACCAGTCGCGGCTACCAAACCGGTATCGCGACGCTCGCCGCCATACAAGGCGCCTGTTTCAAGGGGCAAAGAATGCTCGATTGGCTTTTAGGTCCGTTTCTATCCATGGTCGGGTTTGATTATCGGAACAAAAGGCAGAAGGATCGGATTCTTTTGGAAGAGTTCCTAACAGTACTCCCTTCCGAGAGCGATGCAGTTTTGTTTCTCAAAGACCACGATATGGGTTACCCGGTACCTTCTTCTTATTTTCGACCATTACATCAAGTAGTTGATTATTGGCTCGGCCCCGACAGGGAGTTTCAAGTCGCTCGTCTAGAGCGATTAAAGGCCTCGTTCATCGAATCATTACAAACGTTTCTGTCACACTACGCGAAACGTTCTGGAGGAGAAGGTGGTGGCTACATCTCCATCGGCCTTCGTGATTGGGAGGACCGGCCCGAGATGCTAAAGTATAAGGATGATCTGAATGAGCTATCCACTGCTGCATATAAAAAATATGAAGAGTTCGTTCGTTTAGCTCGAAAAGAAATTTAGCCGAATCGGAGCGATTCTCTTTAGAAAACCAGGCAGATGGAATCAAAGAGCATGACGAGAAGCCAGTCATCAAAAAAATCAACTAAGTGGCTTCTGCAAAATGTCACTCTCTAGAGTCTCACCTTGTTCAGAGTGCGGTATATTCTAATGAAATATTTTCCCAAGAGGTTATAGATGGAGAACAACAGTCCTGAAACCGAATTCAGCTCTTTAAGCCAGCATCTGAGGTCAAACGGCAAAACCGTGAAGGTTGAAATTTGCCGTGGTGACGATGGCGGCTGGAATCTCGCAATCATCGATGAATTTGGCACGTCGACGATATGGGACGAGGAGTTCGACACCGACGCGGCAGCGCTCAAGGAGGCCAAGGCGACCATTCGAGACGAGGGCATTGATTCCCTGATTTGTACCGACCCGTGGGTCCTGCGGAGTCACTAACACCGCTAGACGACCAAGTCCGGCGACACCGCACCTTGGTTCTTCAGCTGGCGCGCCGAGGCAAGCGAGCATCGGTGTTATAAAAGGCGCTTTTCGCATCCACGCACACCGAGATAGTGGCCGTGGAGGACGTCATTCGATCTCATTTAGGTAGCGCCTGCAGAGTGCCATTACTTTGTTGACAACAGCGTCTTTTACCTCCGGTGTTGCCAGTCTTCCAACGCCGCTATCACCATCAAGTTGAGCAGGATTCAATTCCTGAACCGTAACCCAGCTCAGCCACCAGTTGTTGTACGTCGCTCCCTCAATATCCACAAAACGATTGCGGTCACCGGGCACATCAACGTGCCTCCCTCCCTCGAAACGCCCCAGGCCTACCCAAAACCTGTCTGATACGTCCAGCCCTACTACCAAATGCATGTTTTTTAGTTCGGCATCGCGCACACCATGTATACGGTAGAACCGGTAGCCACTAGGCGTCCTTCCCCTCGCCCAGCCTTCATAGATCCCCCAGCCAAGCTCGCTCCAACGCTCCGGCGATTTTACTCTTTCCAGGCGAGGCTCTTTCTCTAGCGCCTCATGTACGCCCTCGATCAATTCCTCAAGCAGCCTGGCGTGCAAGAAGAAGACGGAGCGGGTTAGCCTCGCCAATGTGGTTACATCGCCCTGATTAGCGGTTACGTGATCCATCAACCCGCTGCTATTCAGTTCGCTCAATGCCTCTTCTCGCGAGTGCATGCCGATAGCCTCCATTAAAACTTCGTTGTATTGCGTCAGGATATGCTGAATGCGGCCTGCCTTCTGCTTAGCGCATGTCCATTCCAACAGGCCGGTTAGCCAAGAGTGAATCTCAGTCTCGTAGCTGATGCACTGATAGCTGCCTTTTTCCAGCCCCGGCATATCGCCGGACCCGGACGGGGCTGAAACAGAGATGGGGGACGGTTCACAGCCGTCTAGCGTCAGATAAAACAGATGTGAGGTTACGGGTGGTGCCGCCTCGGCTGCGAGCACCTGCTGGTAGCGCCATAGCTGAGCTTCTTGATCGGCCGCGTAGAGCTTGTTCTCGATCACCAAGCAGCAACCGGGCAGCCGGATCATGAGATCAACCCGACCATGCCCAGGGAAAGAACGTTCACGCCAGACCTGGGCGTGGTCGGCACCAGAGTCATCAATTTCCAGCATGGATAAGAAGCGGCTCAGAGGCTCCTTTCCCAAGCCGTGATCCCCTTTTGGGTCCAGCAACCACCCCAGTAGCGGCGTGTGCAAGCGAACCTCATCGTGTACCGCGAAAAGCAGTGTTAGAAGATTAGGCTTTTCTGTGTACGACATCGCCCGAAGGCTGTGACACAGGTCGGATCCCCAAAACCAAGACAGATCCCTACACTCACTCAATTTCAAACTCCTTCGCATCCAACTCCAAAGGCGCCCTGCTGTACCCAAAGGTCAACACTTGATGGAGATACTCCTCCATAAAGGCTTCTAACGATCCGAACGTTTCGTACTGGTAGACGTGACGAAACTCATGGGAATAGAGGCGCGTTGACTCAAAGCCCCTGACTATGTAGATCGAGTGCCCAAAGGTCATCCCCATTATCGTGCCATTCAGCATACCAACGCTCTTAGCCAGGCTGCTAATCACCGGGTCTTCCATGATCGGCACCTGATCGACCAGCACTACTCTGATGTGAGTAGGCTCGAGCACGCCCACACTTCTAGCCAGATCGACACCAGCATCGCTCAGCTCCGTGCCCGAGTCCTGAATGGCACGGTAGTGGCCCTGGGCCCAACGGATCACCGCTGTTCGCACGTTCTGATAGTTATTCATCCCTTCCCCTTCGCGCTAACGCCATCTCCTCTCGATCATCCCATCTAATCGCGACAAATTTTGTCGCAACACCGCGCTCTAAAACTCCGGCCAACGTACAGCACGCCCGGACACGCTGCCCGCCTGGGGTATCGCGCTCTATTCGAGATTTTTTCAGATACACATTACTTCCATGAGCTCAGGGAATCGAACCCTTGGTGACCACCAACTGGAGGTATCAATGATTCTGCAATGCCCAAATTGCAGCTCGATCCATGTCGGCACCCGTCATGACGCCAGGAAAGCCTGCGGCGCCGCCGGCACGATTGCGGGGATAGCAGGCGGAATGGCGACCGGCGCCGGTCGTATGCAACTCGGTGTCGCTCTGGGCGTGGCTGCAGGCCCGCCTGGCATGGCCATGGGGCTGCTGCTCGGTGGGCTGGCTGGCGGCCTTGTCGGAGGTGCCGGCGGGGCCGCCCTCGGCGACCTGATCGACCAAACCCAATTGGATTCGCTGGAGTGCCTGCGGTGCGGACACCGGTTCGCGGTGCCCTCGGAGCCTCCTAACGCTGACTGATTCCTCGTATTCCTCTTCCAAGCCCGCTCACGCGGGCTTTTTTGCTTCTGGAGACCACCTATGTGCGATTGCGACACGACCTTCGTAAAGAGTGAGAAGGGCCTGTATCAAGCTTTTGGTCCGATCACGTCGGACGATATTATCCGCACCGCCGCCGCTATCCTGCAGGAGAGCCTGACTCGAGGCGAGGCCCTGTCCACCCCCCAGGACGCCGCCAAGTTCCTGCAGATGGCGCTGGCGAACGAGAAGAACGAACACTTCGCGGTGCTGTTCCTGAACAACAAGCACCAGGTGCTCAGCTTTGAGCGCCTGTTTTTTGGGACCGTCGATGGGGCCACTGTTCACCCACGGATCGTCGTGCAGAAAGCTCTGGAATGGGGGTATACGGATTAAATGGTTGATCTTACCTTTGCATGAGAGTGA
>TARA_R100000935_G_scaffold21876_4_pt1 | contig 127989 bp, 121 predicted proteins | sample TARA_R100000935 | Tara Oceans TARA_R100000935 (sample SAMEA2621502) | marine metagenome | biome: marine biome (ENVO:00000447); feature: surface water layer (ENVO:00002042); material: "saline water (ENVO:00002010), including plankton (ENVO:xxxxxxxx)" | depth 5 m
GCAAAAATTAAATCCTTTTTACTCGCTATTTATTAAAAACTACACTAACTCTTTCACTTTCTCATAGCTAATTTCTGTAAAAGAGGATACAACTTTATCAGCATTTCCATAATCCTGATCTGTAGAGTGCTTGCTGTCATATCCCACTACAAAAATCCCTGCATCGTTGGCGGCTTTTATCCCGTTTGCACTGTCTTCTATCACCATACAATGCTCTCGCGGTTGCCCCGCAGCCTGAGCGGCTTTTATAAATATTTCGGGATGAGGTTTGCTTTTCTCAAGGTCTGCCCCACTTAGTTTTGCTACAAAGTACTGGTCCAAATTAAATCGATCAAAAATGCGGTTTATATTAGGCATAGAAGCTGAAGAAGCCAGCACTAAGGTAAGTCCGTTGTTATTGTAGTCTTTAATTAAGTCCAGCACGCCATCCAATAATTGCAGGGTATCATCGGTATCAAACAGTTCTTTAAAGTGTTTGCGTTTACACGTAACCAAAGTTTCAGGGGCTTCGGAAAGTTGAAAATGATCTACCAGCTCCTTACAGATATTCAACGTGGCTTGCCCGGTAAACCCAGTGTACATTTCTTCAGAAACATCAATATTCATATCGTTGAACATCATAAAGTAAGCTTTGCGATGGAGGGGCTCTGTATCGACAATCACTCCATCCATATCGAATAAAACTGCTTTTAGCATTTGTTGGGTTGTTAATTAGTTAACTAGGGTTTCAGGTGCCTAGTTGGGTTTTAATTTTTGTTTGGGCAAAGGTAAGGGTTCAAATTACTTGTTAAAAGTTAAATGAGGAATTAGGTGTAGGGCAGCTGTCGATTAGTTAGTCAACTAGTTTTCCAATTCCCAAGTTAACTAGTTCCCTAGTCATCTATCTCTGGCAAATGCTCACTTACTTTTTTGTGCCATGCAATTTGTTCTTCCAGGGTAGCTTTAAGGTTGGGCATGGTGTTTTTTGTCTGTAGGAAGACCTCATCACTTAGGTTTGCGCAGGTACGGTGTTCTTCGGCCAGATTTTTTTCTAAGTCCTTATCATTATGAAAGCCTAAGGAACTTTTAATATCTTCCCAGCCCATTTCTATAGCATTGGCTAAGGTTCTGTTAAGTTCCAGTTGTGCTTCTGGTACGTATGTTTTAAAATCGTGTACCAACTGCAGACTAAAAAAGCGGTGCATGTCGGCGTGATGTCGTAGCATTCCTTTTAAGGTTACACCTTCTGCCACTACCGAAAAGGATAGAAACTTTGCGTTAAGGTCGTTGTGCTTTGTAATGAGTTTGTTAATGCTTTCAATAAATGCTTTTGGTGTTTCCATGCGACTATTCTTTTAGGGGTTTATTCTGGTTTGGCATCATTAACGTACGAATGGGGAATGGTATTTCAATATTGTTTTTATTGAACAGGTCGTTTATAAGCAAAATAGCTTCATCCTGTGCAGTGTACATTTGGCTCTTCTTCACGTAATCTATCCAGAAACGGATCATAAAATTAATAGAGCTATCACCAAATTCGGTATAGTAAAATTCAATTCGTTCCTCATCCTGGGGTGGGAAATTAGCTTTTATAAGTTCTAAAACCATTTTTTTTACGCCTCTAAGGTCACTTCCGTAGGCAATTCCGCAGGTTACCGAAATACGTCCGCGAGGTTCCAGGCTATAATTTACAAAAGGTTCTTCAATAAATTTGCTGTTAGGCATAATCACATACTTATTATCGGGTTGGCGTAATACTAAATTCCGCAGACTTATTTCATGAACAAACCCTGAGTGTTCGTTAGTTTCTACAAAATCTCCTATGCGGATGCGAGGCAAAAACGATAGCATTACACCAGAAAACGTATTGCTTAGCGTGCCTTGTAACGCCAGTCCAATGGCTAATGCTACTACACCGGCACCAGCTAGGATAGAAGTCAGGGCTTTGTCAAGATCCAGAATGCCTAACGTCAGGAAAAATCCTATTAGGAGAATTGTGGCATATACCATCTTAGCGATAATTCTACGCACAGAGCGGTTTGCCATATGTTTCCTGAGAATACGTAGCAGTATATTTTTAATGACGCGCGCCAGGATAAAAAAGAGGATGATGACCAGAATGGCCACTCCAATGTTTGGGAGTTTTATAATAAAGGCATCCCACCAGCCTAGTAACGTATCAGAAAGCGTGGCAACAATGCCTTCGCTGGTAGTGGTATCTTCCTTGGTCTCTTGAACTAGTAACATATTATAAAGCATTGGTTAATACTAAGGTTCCTGTTAACCATAAAATGAGCGATAGGACACCTCCTATAATTACAAAATGTTTAAACTTATACAATCCTGTTCCGTAAATTAAGGTATTTGTTTGATATCCTACAGGGGTGAAAAAACTGAAGTTCGCAGCAAACATCACAGCAAGAATGAAGGGTTTTACATCCAGTCCAAATCCGGCGGCCATAGCAATAGCTATTGGTGTCATTATAATAGCCGTAGCATTGTTGCTAATAAATCCTGAAAGTAACATGGTAACCCCAAACAACAACCCCATTACTATCATTGGGGGCTGTCCTTGCAGTAATTTCATTAATTGATCGCTTATCCAGACATCGGCACCGCTATTGCTCATCGCAATGCCCAGAGGAATCATTCCCGCCAGTAAAAAGATAATTTGCCAGTTTACACGGTGGTAAATGTTGTCTAATGAGATGAGTCTAAACAGCAGTAAAGCTGCTACTCCGGTTAACGAAGCTGCTAATATAGACAACACACCACTGGCTGCCAGGCCAATAACCCCCAATAAAATAAACAGTGCGGTAAACTTTCGTTTTAACGGTACCGCAGGCTCATATTCATGCTGATTTAAAATAGCTATGTTTTCCAGCGCGTACATTTTCCCTAATTGTTGTTCCTGTAACTCTACCAATAGGCGATCACCAGGCTTTATATTAATATCGTTTATGTTTTTTCGTATCAGGCGCTCTTTGGTATTGCGTAAATTTTGACGCTTTTTTATTGCGATAGGGTAGGCTCCGTTCAAGGACATACGGCGCATATTTTTTAAGGTGTTTCCAATAAGTTTGGACCCCGGTAAAATTAACAGTTCCACGTAGGTCATATCACTCTCGTTCTCACTCTCGCCGTCACCAAATTTTTTATGTTGTGCGTCCCTGCGTCTATCGTTTATTATGAGTTCGTGTTGTTGCACAATGTCGTTAATCTGCTCAAAAGTGCTCATAAGCACTAAGTTGTCCCCGGCTTTAATCTCCAGATATTTGCCTGGGGCGTTCATGACCTTTGAGTTGCGAATGAGTTTTAGTGGTGTGGCAAGCTCTTCAGCCATAAAGTCTATTTCCGAAATAGTTTTCCCAACAAGGTCACTTTCTTCTGAAATTTTAACCGTGAAGATATAGCTGTCTATTTCATAAGTGCTCTGAAGATCGGCTGAAGGATCTTTAGGTAGGAATCGTGAAGCTACCGTCATAAATACGATTCCTATGGCAAGAAATATGAGGCCGTAGCTAGTAAATTCAAAAAATGAAAATGCTTCTACACCAGATTGTTTTGCTATTGAATTTACTAGCAAATTGGTAGAGGTTCCCATAAGGGTACAACTTCCGCCTAGGATCCCTGCAAACGAAATTGGCATTAATAACTTTGAAGATGAAAAGTTGTACCGTTCTGCCAACTGACTTATAATCTTAATAAAAATAATGACTACTGCTGTTGTACTTATAAACGAAGAAATACTCGCTGAAACCAGCATAAAGACAGGGGTTAGTAAAAGCAAAGGGAGAATTTTAAGTTGCTTAATACCTTGCGTAAGCCATTGAATAACGCCATTATCCTCCAGGCCAACGGCCAGTATCATTAAGGAGAGTATGGTTATTACGGCTGGGTTTGAAAAGCCACTAATAGCTTCCTCTGGTGTGGTGAGCTGTAGCAATACTAAAGCAATAATAATTAGGAATGCAATCTTGTCTATAGCGAAGTACTCCGTTACAAACAACAGAATGGTAACACCAATGATAATAAATACTAAGAGGACAGATACTTCCATAAGCATTGCTTTTCGTTGCTTAAAGTTATTAGCAAGAAGCGATATAAAATACTAAGGAAGTCATAAATAAATAGAAATTAGTGATAGCGGTTTGTTAGGTAACCAGGTAATTGTGTAGTTCCTAGCTGATTCAACCTACTGCTTTACTTATCTAACGTATTAATTTGCTTTACGTACTCTCCAAACACCCAGCCTTCGGTACCGTTCTCGCGACGTACGCGTGCCCATTGTAGTGTGTCGTTTACGGCTTGTACAAGCAGAATACGTTCTCCTTCTTCGGGGAAATAGGTTATAATTTTTCCTTCTAAGGTTGGTTCGGCTCGCATTCGCACGTCATTTCCAGTGATGATGGCGTTCCCAAAAACAGGCTCAGAAATGTCTTCCTGTATGGTATCGGTTAGAAGAATATCCGGGGTGTTAGTTTCTGAAATTGTTGTTGTATCAGGCCAAAAAACAAACACTAATGCTATAAGACCGAATAGGATAAGGGAGCCGATCAGAAAGGTTTTACCCAGTAGCGGTCGTTTTTTTTCGGCTCTTTTCTCTTCTTTTTTTTGGCGGGCTTCCAGTTCTTTTTGTTTGCGTTCTCGCTCGGCTCTTTGGGCTGCTAGCCGTTTTTGTTCGGCTTGGTACTCTTCTTCGGCTAAGCGGGTTAGTTCTTCCTGTCGCTGTTGTTCGAGCCAGTCTTTTTCGGTGTAATAGGTAGTATCGTCCGCCTGGTAATATCCAGTAAATACTTCGCCCTGAGAAGCGGTAAGTTCTATAATACGGCCTTCAGCATCCTTAAAAAACGGATTATCCTCCTTATGTTGAGCATCTATAATTCGGCGTAAGATTTCAGACATAGCTAGTGTGTTAGTTCTATATAAAGGTACTAGGAAGTAGTGGTTCTGGTAAAAAGCTTAACAATTTTTTAGGTGCAAAAAATTTCAGTAAAAAAAGTTTACAGAGTTTTGAAAAACATAGTATATTTGCAACCGCATTCAAGGCCCCGATAGGTATCGGGGTGATGAGGCACTCAAGGAGAAATGGCAGAGTGGTCGAATGCGGCAGTCTTGAAAACTGTTGAGGGTCACACCTCCGGGGGTTCGAATCCCTCTTTCTCCGCTGAAAGCCCTTTAAAAGGCACCGAAAAACCTGTAAATCGTTGATTTACAGGTTTTTTCATTTTATTTAATATCAATTGATATCATTTAAATGCAGTCTAAAAGGGGCAAATTCGGTGTCATTTAAAATCTTCATCCAACTGACACCGAATGACTGTTAAATTATTGATATTCAATTGTTTAAAACAGTATCGATTTAATTATTTTTCACTACATTGAAGTAAATTTTAAATTCATTCGGTGTCAGTTCAACTCTCCATATTATTTTACATCAAGAAAAGTAAGGCTAATCCTCAGGGATATAGTAATATCTACCTCCGTATAACCCTAGACGGTAAGCGGGCTGAGTGCAGTATTAATCGAAAAGTACATATTGATTTATGGAATACTAGATCGCAGAAAGCATTAGGCAACTCGCCAGAGAATCAAGAAATAAATAGAGAAATTGACTTTATTAAAAATAAAATCTACACCATAGAACAAAAACTTCAACGAGATGGAACAATGTACACCGCGACTCAATTACGCGATGTATATCTGGGTAAAGAAAAAACAAAAAAAATGCTTTTAGAAATCTTTCAAGAGCATAATGACGAAGTTGAAAGTCTAATTGGAAAGGATTTCGCTGCCGGAACAGCTGAGCGCTATCGAACGTGCAAAAAACACGTTGCAGCTTACGTAAAGAAGAAATACAAGAAAAATGATATTCCTGTACAAGATGTGGATCATCAATTCATTACGGGTCTGGAATACTATCTTAAAACCACTCGTAAGTGTGCGCATAACTCCGCAATCAAGTATATCACAAACTTCAAAAAGATCATTCGCATTGCACACGCAAACGATTGGATAGATAAAGACCCCTTCTTACATTGGAAAGGCAAGCTTAAAATTGTTGAGCGTGAGTTTCTGACTGAAGAAGAAATTCAAAAAATTATAGATCTCGATTTGAAAATGGAACGACTCGATCAAGTGCGCGATATTTTTATTTTCTGTTGCTTCACGGGTCTGGCGTATGCCGACGTTAAAAAACTAAATAGAGGTGATATTAGTGTGGGTGCAGATGGTGAGGAATGGGTGAAAACAAAACGCTCTAAAACCGATACTAGAAGTAATATTCCAATTTTGCCAATTGCTAAAGTTATCATTGAGAAATACAAGGATAATGAACTGCTGATAGAAAAGGATTTGGTGCTACCGGTTCTAAGTAATCAAAAAATGAATGCCTACATCAAAGAGATAGCTACCCTAGCAATTATCACCAAAAACCTAACGTTTCATTTGGCCAGACATACTTTTGCAACAACGGTTACGCTTACCAATGGTGTACCTATTGAATCCGTTAGTAAGATGCTTGGGCATACCAACCTGAAAACAACACAACATTATGCTAAAATTTTGGATATGAAAGTGAGCAAGGATATGGCAATATTACGGTCAAAATTCAAGTAGGTTCCTAAAGCGGCTGCCCGTAATCTTTGTTTCTAGAATCAAATCTTCTCAGATTATCCAGATGGCCAGAAATTGGACTGGTGTATTCCTCTTTTATTTTAAACCCTTTCTCGACATAATTTTTAGCACTCTCCTTCCAGTTCTTTATTTTAAGTCCCCTGTTTAGTGTCCAATTATTAGCCTGATAATACGCATAGAACTTTTTTCCTTCCATAACTGGCCAATTGTTTTCTTTAAAAAAATTTAAAACAACTAGTTCATTTTTTGGCCTTGCCAGTTTATTTAAGTTTTCTTTTGTTTTATGTTTATTAAAAGATACCAAATTTTGGCCTGGTTCTGGGACGTTGTTGGCCAATTTTTGACCAACTGAGTTAAAAAAAATGGACATCTGAACCTTTGAACCTCGAGCCGGATGATAGGATGGATAGTACCGCAAATACCCCCAATCATTCAGGTCTTTAAGATAATTGTGATAGGTTGTTTTTGATTTGATTTTTGCTTTTTCCATAATCCATTCCCTGTTTATGGTTATAGTTTTTTTGAAATATTCCCGATTCCATTTCTGAAAGAATGCCAGATACAACGTAATATGACCCTGTTTGATCCTGTCATCATTATTGAAACGCTCAAACGCTTCGTTGAGCTGGATGATGTAGTTTACTTTTTCCATTGCTCATTATCATTAGTGTCTAGATATTTCTTTTCCCGATAACGGACCTCATTCTTTTCTTCAATATATTTTTTTTCGAGTATCAATTTCTTTTTGGGCGGTTCGGTTTGTTCGAAAAGAGAGTACAGCATTGCAACAGTTGGTTTCGTTTGGTTCTTTTCAATGTCTTTCATTATAGCAATCATTCCGTTCATCCGTTTCTTAATGAGCAATGAAATTCGCTTTTCTAAGGTTTCCATATTTGGTCCCATTGACTCTACTGGGGATATTCCGTTTTCCTTAAAAAAGTCCATCATCAAGAGCAATGTCATAGATTGGGATTTTGACAACATTCTACTGAATATTCTAAATTCGTTAGCCACAGAACTTTTGATCTTTAAAGTTTCAAAACCCTCTTTTTCATACCCTTTATCCATAGTTTTTAGTAAAATTTCTGCCTGTTTACGACGGTTAACAACTATTTTTAGTAAAAAACAGCGTTTTTATTCAAATTCAAAAAAATAAAAAAAACCTGCAACACCCTATAAACAGTAGGTTTATAGTAAAATCGAATAACCGTAACAGGGCGACTGCCTGTTACCCTCTTGCTATTCGATTCCTTCATTTCATTTCAGGATCTTCATACTTTTCAGCAAAAGCTGAAAAGCTATTTTAGGAACTTTCAACACCATTCTTTTTTTAGTAATAAATGGAAGTTATGTAATTTTAATTTATTGACAATCATATAACTAAGCTAATTTATTAATCCATAATAGATGGTTTATATTGATGTTATTTGATACTCATTTTCTCTTAAAATCACATACTTATTATATCTTGAGCGTTTTCCTTTTCTTTTGGTATTGAATTTTATGTACCCTAACAAGTACATCACTTATTTGTAGCAAAATGATACAGATTAGACTTCAATTCAATTGTATTCACTTACTTCCCATAGCGCCATCGCCGTTACCTTTTCGGTAAACGACACCAAAATTTTGAACGAGTAAGAACTTATAAAAGTGAGTTGGCGAACGGTTATGCAGTTCGTCTCGGGCAGAATTTTAAACTTTGTGAAGAAATAGGTTTTGGTAATCTTTTTGCAAGGCGAACGCTGTCGCTTTTTCTGCGATAGGGTTCAAGATAGTGTAGTGAACCGCTTTTCTCGGAATGAAGCCCTTCGCGGAATGCAGAGGAATGGGGTGGAACGGGTTGTAAATGCATAATTCAAATACGAAAATAGTTGATTGCTAGTATTATGAGACGACCCTTGTTGATTAATAGGTTGATAAGTTAAACGGATATCGTAATTGTGCTTGAATGAAATTCATATATTGAAGAATAAATTATAACTACAATGGCAAAATTTGAAGTATATCAAGATGCGAAAAGCGAATATCGATTTAGATTAAAGGCTGGAAATGGTCAGACCATACTAGCTAGTGAAGGCTATACTGCTAGATCTGGATGTATGAATGGTATTGAATCTGTTCGAACGAACTCACAAGTTGATAACCGCTTTGATCGAAAAAAATCCAGCAATGGAAAACATTATTTTAATCTGAAAGCTAGTAATGGTCAAATTATAGGGACTAGTGAAATGTACGAAAGCGCAACAGGTATGGAAAACGGTATAGAATCTGTAAAAACGAATGCTCCTAAAGCCACCATCGAGGAAGTATAGAACGTCTTTTAAACAAATAAACTGCTATTTCTTGCTAATATGATGGTCATTAAATTGGCGAACGCTGTCGCTTTTTCTGCGATAGGGTTCAAGATGGTGTAGTGAACCTCTTTTTTCGGAATTCAGCCTTTCGCGTAATGTAGAGGAATGGGGTGGAACGGGTTGAAATGTAATATTGTTATTCTACTTCTAAGGCTAATTCATAACGTGTACTCCTACCGCCACCGGTTGGAATAAATATGCCCTTGCCTACCAAATCTTGAAGGTCCCGAGTAGCCGTAGCTTTTGAAGTTTTTGTGATGCCTACATATTTACGGGCGTTCATACCACCTTCAAAACCTTTTGGACCTTCTTCTAACATTCGTTGAACAGCACGCAATTGTCGTTCATTCAATTGCTCATTATAGCGGTCAAAAAAACGGGTTTTTTTTAAGGTAAAAGCAACTTCTTGTGTTGTCTGTTCTTGAGCAACAAGAACGGTTTTAACAAAATAGGATATCCACTCCGTGATATCATTTGATTTTTGCGCCTTTTCAAGATGGTAATAATATGCTTTTTTATCAGCTTCGATACCTCTCGACAAGCTCAGTAATATGGGTCTGTTCACATATTGAGAAAGTGCTTTTTCAGAAATACATCTACCCAATCGTCCATTACCATCTTCAAAAGGATGTATGCTCTCAAAATATAAATGTGCAATTGCTGATCTTATAATAGGCTTTTTGATGGGATTCTTTCCTGATGGGCTACTGTCATTAAACCATTTTAGAAATTGTTCCATTTCATTCGGTACAGCATCGGAAGGGGGTGCTTCAAAGTGTACTTTCTGTTTACCCATTGCTCCAGAAACAACTTGCATTGGTTCTTTGTGGGTTCTCCAACTTCCAACAAGTACATTTTTTGCTCCCATCATCAAGGATGAATGCCAGGCAAAAAGTGCTGACTGCGTCAATGGCTCCGAAAAGGTCTCTCGAACATCTGTAAGTAACGCCGCCATTCCCGTTGCCCGTTGATCTGAAACCACTTCATTTGGCACGTTAAGTCCAAGGTTATTTCGTACAGAAGACTTAACATCTTCGCGCTCAAGATACTCCCCCTCAATTTCTGATGACTTCATTGCTTCAGCAACCATTGTTTGTATAACGGTTTCAAGCTGTTCATCTCGATCTAAGCCTTCTAAATAACCTTCTAATTGACCTCCACGAGACATATAATCAAACAATAAATCTTCAACATTTTCTAATGAATATGTGAAGTTAGGCCATTCCGGTTTTTGCCAATTATAAATCATTATGAGCCGAATAGAGTTTTTATTCGGATCAAATATAGTGATTTTTTGAGTTGATTATGTTTATTTATCGGCTCAATATTAAATATTGATAATAAAATATATGTTCAATTTTAAACCCAACTAGCTTAAATATAGCGTATTAAATCACTTTTTAGAATGAATTACTCATTCAAAACTATAGGTTATAGGGTAAACTAAAGATCAAAAATATGTAGTCGCTTTCTCTTATAGATTTTTACTCTCAAAATTAAATTTCTAAGCAATCTATTATCCCCAAACTTTGGCTGTTTTTGAATCAAACACATTAACCTTACATTCAAATTTATCTTGTATACTTTTGATGTATTCTAAATCTCCTTCTGAATACACACCGATATAAATACTAAATAATTTCTCCCCAGATTGCGCACCGTATTTTGCCGCCTTGTTTACTGCATCAATTATATGATAATCATATTCGCCAAAATTGAAACCAAATGAAATTAATGAACCAGTTATGTTGCACAGGTTTTCATAACAATAAGTGAGGTATCTGTTATGATATATTTGTTTTAACTTCTCGGTACCATCTCCTGCTGTCACAAAGATCGGATAGTCTTTACTCTCCATTCTTGATTTTATATTTTCGAGAAGATACTTACGAGTAGTATATACTTCTTTTTCAATTTCAATACCTGTATCAAAAATGGGTAAAGTCCCGTGAATGTGGTAAACGGTTTGTTCGTCCTTGTGTTTACCCCAATGTAAGTCACCAAATTCCGCATCCTCATTACCACGACGAGTTTGAACTGGGTTTAAGTGTTCACGACCAAAACCATCGATCGCTTTTTTTGATTCGTTCCTCATTAATACCCAATACAATAACAAATCATAATTGGTAGAAAACACCTTTCCCTCTTTTTCCAAATATTCATTTAAAAAATCAAAGCAAGCTTTACTTTTATCTTCGCCGACTTCAAAAACGTGTTCTGGATGCAATGCGCTTACAGCGTCAATTAAACTTTTTTGCATTAATTGGTTTGCATCAGTTAAGGCGTTTACCATATTTTTATCTATATGAAAAGCCTTCGCTAGCTCAATAAAGTTATCTAGTTGCCTCATAATTAACTCAAAGTTTTTAGTGTTTATCACTTCGAATAATTTTGACAAAGTTGGGTCTTCTAATTTCTCTATAAAATCATATAAAGCGTTGTATGAAAAAATAGTGTGGTCGTAAGACATACTGAAACCATTACCCATAATGAGGTGTTTTGGTTTAGGTCTTGCATTTAATTTTTGCAATACTTGTCGATATGACGGAATATCCTCTATCTTTAAATCTGCTTTTAAATTTCCTTTTGCCATTCTAATTTTATTATTGTGAACCAATTAAAATTTAATTGTGATAAAACTTATTTCTAAAGGTTTACTGTCCTTCGGACTTGGATGTGTGTAAAGAATAATTACTCAAAATTTTCTATAGGTTCGAAATCATTTAAAAACGGGTTTAAGCTATTGTCCACTGCGTGTTTGGCTAAAATCAGTCTACCGTCAATTGTTGTAATACACTTCCCGTTGAGTTTTTTAAAATTATCTCTTATGTAATCGTTTGTTTGTTCTTCATCAATGGTTGATTGATAGAATGTAAATTGACTTAGTTGTGGATTATTGAAGTAGTCTATAAAACCACTTCTAAATATGTTCTTAACTTCCAGTTGGAACTTTTGTAAACTGGTAGGTGTGTATGCGGTGTAGGCTTTGAGAACAAAAAGGAAATTTATAGAATACTGATGCACAAACAGCGTATCACGGTCAAAAAGCCTCTGTTTCCAATGGTATGAGCAACTGGGCTTTTTAGACTTAGGTTCTATTTGATGATTTGAAAAATCATTTTTGTCAGTTATGTGACCGTATATAAAGAAGTTAGGGGTGATATTATAGCCTTCAGTCAAGTCATCACGATAAACTGTTTTTTCATTGTAAAACCTATCCTCATTATTCCATAAGTCGATGTTGTACTGAATAATATTCTTAGCGTAAGTAATTTGCTTGTATTTGGATAGGTTGCCTGCTTCGCAATTGGGTTTGTAATATTTTGAATCACCTATATAAAAGATGTTACTACGGTCAATAATGGATTGGTCTTCGTAAATATGGTCTATTAGTTTACCGTCTTGATTTTTCTTTAAATGCTGAATAGACTCATCGCTTGCCACATTATCGGTAAATAACTTATCAATCATATCTTCAAATATGATATTGTAATTATTCACGCAGAGATATTCTTCTTTGTCCTTCTTGCTGCTTGCCTTGCTATTATTGGTAAAGTATAGTTCGCACAGTTGATACATTCTTCTGAGCGTATCATTGAAATAGCGATATTTAATTTTACGCAACTTGGACAATCCATATTCATTTGCACATAGTCGTTCAAACTTGAGACCTGTTATGAGGTTGTATGACTTGTCAATCTTGAGGTTGAGTTGATGTGCTTGATTGAGTTTGTTGAGAATTGAAAAGTAATAGGTTATAAGCTCTTCTTCTACATTCCGAACTTTCTTCTTATTACGAATACCTAAATAGACTGGCGTACCTGATGCGGTCATTAGCGGTAGTGCCTTGCGCACGGTTTTTTCCCATCTTGGTTTAGTAACCTTATTAGTTACCTGCTCAATGTGATGCTGTAAAATGAAATTTTTGTTCTTTTTAAAGAAATTGGTAAAGGCTAATACAATGTCGAGATACGAGTAGTTGTTGCTCCCAATATTAGTATTTAATTCAAAGGTTTTAGATGGATTCAACAAGCTGTTCTTTTCCCATCTGCGATTGTACTCAATAAGGCTGTTGTAGAAATATATAGACAACTCCCGCAACCATTGTAGGTCTTGGTCGTGCTTTACAGATGTGTCTTGAAGAGTATCGAATAATTCTACTGTGCTTTTACCAAATATGGTATCTGTGCCATCTCTCATAAAAACTTTTGGTAGCATAAAAACCAATTCGTTGTTTTTATAAGAGTGGTAGTAGCCAACCGATTTGATTACTCCCTTATTTCCAGTCTGTTTGTAGAATTTGAAGTCATCAAAGAGGGCTTCCAGTTGCTTAACCGGATATTCTTGTTCCTCAATTAATAGCTTCATCTTCTTGTTCTTCTTGTGCGTTTTTAGGTTGTTCTTCTATTTCTACATTAATACGCTTGAGTAATGCCGTGAGTTTTTCCAACCCCTTTGATTTGATAGGGAAGTAACTTTCATAGGCTTCATTTTCAGCAAATACCTCATTCTTTTCATCTTTGAACACATCGTTCCAGAGGTAAAACAGCACTTTGTTTACAAAGGCTTCTAAGGTTATTACACCGTCTACATTAGGTTTGATAAAGTAATTACCAATACACTTATCCATACCAAGTGTTGGTTCATTTTGAATATGTTCGATATTGATTTTTGAAATAAATTCATTCCAACTAAAACTTCTATCATCATCAAGTTTTACAGTATAGGAAAAGGATGGATTCGGTTTGCCTTCATCTGTAGTCTCGTCATAGCAAATAGGAATATACTCCCAATCCCAACGTCTTTTAAATGCGCTGTCCATAGGAAATAACGATTGGTCTGACGTATTCATTGTAGCATAAATGTACAAGTTGCTTGGTAGTTTTAAACCGTTTTTCAGGCCATCGTGTTCTGCACCTAATTCTTCTTCTAAAAATTTTTGAAATTCATCTGATGGTGTAACCGTATAGTTAGCATCACGGTCTAAAAGTTGGAATATATCGCCGAATATCTCTGCACAATTGCCACGGTTGATTTCTTCTATTGCAAGGAAGTATTTGTGTTCACTATCAATGTCTTTCCACGCTTTAACATATATGTTTGCAAAGGCTTGTGGTACAAATTTATATTGGATGTCAAATTTGCCATCATCACCTTTTACTGAGATAGGTTTATAACCACCAACAAATGATGCGTAATCAAAATCAGGATGAAAGGTGATACGTTCTTTCTGCTCTTGCGGAACACTTTTAAGTATTTGGTCAAGTTTATAGGATTTTCCTGTTCCAGGCGCACCGTAGAATATCTTATTATTCATATTTTTTGATGGGTTAAAGTCTTGTACATCAATTTTAGGATAGTATTGGTCTAAATCAAATTTGGTGATGAGTAATAATTCTTGAATAGACATACCAGAGTATAGAGTTTGTATAAAGGGACCTCTTGATAATTCCCCAGGATGGCTCTTCACCAAATATGTGCTACCATCAAAACTTAAAGTGGCTGCATCGGTATTTAAACCGTAATGTTGTCTATACTCTTTAAGAAATGATTTGTACGCATATTCAGGCGCGTCAAAACTTAATTTTAGACTACTCGGATTGAAAAAGAAAAGCTCATCTAATACATCTTGTGAAAGCTTCAGGCTTGTTTTTAGTTCCGCAACGAGCTGTTTGCCATTAGGGTTATGTTCAAATTGCCTGTCTTTAAATAAGAAGACCGCGAGGTCAAGTAGGTTCACCTGTTTATCGTTATTTAATTCCAGTAGCTTTTCAACCCAATTTTGAGATAGTCGAAAGTACCAATAGTCAAGATTAGGATATTCTTTAACCTTGTCCCCAAGATAAAACTGCTCTTGAAGGAATCCAGATAGTTTGTTTATTGGAACTCTATAAGTTTGATTGGACTTTATTGTTCCATTAACATCAGAATTGATGAAAAGAGAAAGTAACCCAATTATTTGATTGTTTATGTTCCCGTCTAAGTTCTGATAGCTTTCGAGAACGGATTCAAGACTTAGTTTGCTCATAAATATTCTTTCATTTCTTGAATTATTGCTTGTACTACTGGAACAGACACACTATTTCCTAATTGCTTGTAAGCTTGATTATCTGATACTGGGAAATCATATTTATCAGGAAATCCCTGTAAGCGCTTTGACTCTAAAACCGATAGCTTTCTGCCCAAATCCCATAGTTTGGGAACACGATTGGCAATGATAGTAGGTGAGTATGAATCAAGCGTACAGTAAAACGCTTCTTGAATTTGTGTTTTTGCTCTATCACCAACGTGAAACCTTATTGAACCATCTGCTTTTTGAAAGGAAAAGACACCGTGTTTCCCTTTTTTCGTGTTTGGCTCATATTTAGAGTTATCGTGCTGTACACGTTCAACACCGTTTCCAACATTCTGAAAATGAAAATCGATTCTATCCTTTTCAAATTGGGACAACGCTAATCCCTTGCTCTTCTCACCAAAATCAATTATCTCTTTAAGTTTTGGTTCTTTGGCTTTGCCTTGTGGAAATTCAAAATCTATTGGTTTTAAAGAGCCAACACAATACCATCTTTCTCTCATTTGTGGTAATCCAAAATCATAACTCTTAAGAACCTCCCATTTAATATGGTAGCCAATGTTTCTTAGTGATTCAAGAATAATTTCCAAGGTTTTACCCTTATCCTGTGATTTGATTCCCTTGACATTTTCAAGTAAAAACATTTTAGGTCTTTTTTCCTCAAGAATCCTGAGGACATCAAAAAATAGGGTACCTCTGGTTTTATCTTTAAAACCTTCATTCCTGCCAGAGTAACTGAAAGGTTGACAAGGGAAGCCAGCAAATAAAATATCGTGGTCTGGAATTTCATTTGCTTTTATTTTGGTAATATCCCCAAAGGGAATTTCACCAAAATTGCTTTCATAAGTCAGCATTGCAAATTTGTCCCATTCTGAACTAAATACACATTTGCCGTTATTTTCCTGAGCACCAATTCTAAATCCACCAATACCTGCAAAAAGGTCGATGAAAGTAAATTCTGGATTCTCAGGACTTGGAAATGGGATGTCCCATTTAATAGGTAAATAAGGGATGCTTGAAGGCTCGGAAGCTTTTGGTAACTCAATATTGTTATCCTTTAAATATGTCATTGCGCCATCTTTAAAGGTGTTTTCACCTGAATTGTGAAGATAGTGTGTGAGATTAGCTAAATCCGTTGAATCAGAACTCAGCTTATCAAAATCTAACTTTTTGCGTAGTGTTGAGTATCTAACCATCATATATTAAGTTTAGCTTGTATTGCACTTTTCGTTTTGATATACTTTATTTTTTCCTCGGCAAGTTTCAAGGTATCATCGTTGCACGAATTCTCTATCAGCTCGTAGGCGATTTTCTCAGCGAAAAATTCCGTCTTTAAAACATCTAAATCTAAATTGAAAGTATCGGCTATTGCAGGAAGGTAACTTGCATCCAATAGCTTTTTGCCGTTCTCGACTTTGCTTAATGCACCAGAATCCATCCCTAACTTTGCGCCCATTTGGGTAAGGGTAAATCCTTCGGCTTTACGCAACTCTCTTAAATATTCACCGATTGCTTTTTTCATCTTGAATTAAATATCTTGCCAAATATATCTTGACGAAAATAACAAATTAATTTTATAATTTTATAAAAATCAATTCTAAATAATATGAATCACCTCTTCATCTGCTCCGCCAACAAACAACGCTCAAAAACGGCAGAAGACTTCTTTGCTCAAAAATATCCTGAACATAAGTTTTTGAGTGCAGGCACCAATATCAAAATTTGTAGAAAAGAAGGCACTACTGAGCTTACTGAGGATCTATTAGAATGGGCTGACAAAATTAATGTAATGGAAAAGAAACATCTTGACCAGATTCAAAAGTATACTGGATCAAAATATTACTCAAAAATCAACGTGTTAGGTATTCCAGATATCTACAAATACTATGATGCTGATTTAATAGCAATTTTGGAAGAGAAGGTGTCTTTCTAAATTACCGTTATAATGGTAAAAATACCCTACAAACAATTAAAGTTTTCATTATAGTGGTCTTTTGCTTACTCTCAATTTGAAATAGTTAAATGGCTCAACTTTAGTAAACTTTCGAGAAAATTACTAAAAATTGGTACTTTACTCGAAAGTTTACTATAATCTGCTCTTAATAATTTTATTTGAACTCACTTATGTTGGTTTGTATAACTAACTCGCATAAATATCTCAAAACTCACAAATTTTTGTTAAAAAGGGACGAATTCGGTGTCACTAAATTTTGAGTGGCGTTTGAAGTCCTGTAAAACCTCAAAAAATGAAATTTTGGATAGTTCCTCTTTCTCCGCTTATTAAAACCGTAAACACTTATAAATAAAGGGTTTGCGGTTTTTTCATTTGTGTATTTGTACGATTAATGTACGGTAAATGTACTCTTTACTTATTTTGGCTTAATTTTTAATCTTTTCTCCATTCGCGCCACAAAACTTTTATTTTGGGCTTTCATAATAAAGCCATGACTGCCAAATTTATATTCGATATCAAAGTTTTTATAAAAAGATTTATTTGCTTCTACTATTTTTTTTGCTTCAGAAATCATTTCATTCTCATAAGTGCCCATAATTTCCTGTGCTTTTCTCTCTGTAACCAGTTCTTTAGGTACGAATGTGAAACATATCAAATCTTGTGAATTAGCATCATTTATTAAATCCATTTCGGTATCACTATCGTTATACATTACATAGATGTTCCAGTTGTCGAATTTTAGTTGCTTTTTTTTTCTCATGTTCTTTGAAATTAAATATTTAAAGATAGGTTTATTAATTATCTTTGTAACTGTTTACACGTTGCCTGTGTAACTATTTGAACAAACAAAAAGAGGGTTTCCGTGATGGTTGCCCTCTTTTTTTCTATTGTTAACAATTTAATCGGTGTACATTAACGAGACAATGTTCATGTCAAATGTCTAATACTTTAAGCGCTAAATGCTCTAAAAGGAATTTATCGTTATAGGAAAGGCTTTTTACCACCATATCGTATTTTTCACCATTTTTTTTTATGACGCTTGAATGATAAGTTACTAGATAATCAAAAAGAAGTTTTAATTGATTTTCGTTGACATTTTTAGTTAAATAAGGATTAAGAAATATCACCCATTCATCTAAGTTCTTTTTGTTCCAAGTTTCAGGTCTTTGCTGTTGGTTATTATGTAAGTTTGAAATTATTCCTTTGAACATAGATGAATTGACGCCAGCACTAAATATGGATTTTAATCGACTCAACCTCTCATTTAAATCTTCTTCATTTCTTTCTTGAATGATCAACTTTATAGGATAATTTTCAAACATATTATATTATTTTATCTTAAGATTAAATATAGTCTTTAAAATCAATTATTTCAAATCCCGAACATCATTAAGTTTTCTATCTCATTATAAGAAATACTTTCGGCACGTTCTACTTTTTCCATTATCTTCAAATATCTGCGAGTTGGCTTACCTTTATAATATTTCCTGAAGTTCTTACTGTATAATTCTAAATACAATTTATCGCTATCAAAATAAGCTCCGTATATCCTTTCCATTTCACGCCATTTCTTACTGTGCGTTTGTTTTTCATACATACAACCTCTAAATGCTTCACGGTGTAAAAAATAGCCCCCAATACTGTATAGTTTTCGACAACGTTTTTTTATTTCAGGACAAATAAAATACCATACATAACCCTTTCCTAAATTTGAGGGTACTGTATCTAAATAAATTTTATAGTTGCGAGGTTCGCCCCCGTATTTATAATCCAATTCTATAAATGGGAATTCCGAATTGTTATTAACCATAATAGAAATGCTTGCTGTTTTACTACCGTTTGTGCTCCAAGTAACAATACCGCTCTTTATTTGATTGGGTTCTAAATATCCCCACTTTTTTAGTTGTGATGCTTCAAGTTGTAAAACTTCATCAAATAGTGTGGGAAATGTTGGAAATTTTGGCATAATATCGAGTGTTTAAAACCTAAATCTTTAGGGAATGTCGTTTATTGAATTGTTCGTTAAAAACCTGTAATCTTCTTACATCGTGGTAATTCATTTCAGCTTTCCACTTTGCAAGCTGTATTTGTTCTTTGGTTGGTTTACCCCTGTAATGGGTGTTGCGGTGCTTTTCTTTTAATTCAGCACCTAATTTAACCACTTTCCTTTTTAAATCGAAATAGCGGGTGTTATGATAGTCGGGTTTCGAGGTTTTTTGACAACCATAATAAACCCTTAAACCGAATTTGGTTTCGTAATATTCTCTATTTAAAAATTTAGGTTCGCCATAAGCTGAAATTAAAATACGGGAACGTTTCCAACTTTCAGGACAAAGGAAATACAGGATAGTACCTTTGCCTAAATTGCTTTGCACCTCAACAATTTCAATTTTATAATCATATTCGGTATTCTTTCCGTTTCGGTTGGTAACTGAATACATCAAACGCAAATACTTTTCTGTTTTGGTCATTAAGCATCTAAATCTTACTTCCTGTCCGCCAGTCCAACTCAAAACTCCAATAGTTTCCGCATTTCTTAATATGTAACTATTCCGTATCATAAACCGCATATCAATACGGCAACTGCCCGAAACGGTTTCAGCACGAAATAAACCTTTTATCTTTTTCATTTTTTATAACCTTAATCATTAAGACAACTTTACACGTTCATTACTTGTGCGTTGGTGTCCGTCAATTCGAATTCAGTTATTAACTTCCGTAAGGTGGGATTGATTTTAGCCAGTTTTAAGGCTATGTTTTCCGCTTTAGTCCGTATCATTCCAGTACTGTGGGTTTCGTTTGCTATGGGCTTGTTTTTGGCGTTAACCTCATCAATAAATACATCTGCCAAGTCCGAACCGTCTTTGTAAGTTGTATTTTCCAAACATTTACTAACTGAAATATCAAAACCAAAATCATTCAGTTCCATAGCCCTATCCTGCCAGTCGGTATATTCGCCTTTGTCGGGGAACGCTACAACCTTAAAACCTTTAAGCGGTTTCAGCATTTCATATTTAAAACCTTGTTTGCTTCCAGTAGCAAGCCAAACGTAATCAGGTTTAAAAAGGCTCATTATTACAGCTGTCTTTTCGCCCTCGACTACTGCAATTGATTTTGAAATATTTTGATTAATCAAGTGCAAACCAAACAAACATTGTTTCAAATTGAAATCCTTTAATTTAAGCGTACTACGAACGCTATTAATGTAGGCTTTTCCATTGCCGTTTTTTAGCCGTTTACCCGTTGAGGTTTTGTACAACATTATTTTACCGTGCCTTACATTCTGTCGGTTATCAATTTGCCAAAATACCGTTGCACCTTTCCATAGATTGGAAGTTCCTATTAAGTATTTCAATATTGCATCCTTAACCTCATCTTCATTAAATAATGTTTTCAGAAATTGAATAAAATTATTTTTTTTAAAGTTCCGCCCGCTCTGCTTAACCAATTCCAAATGGTGGTAACTGGTCGGGGGTGGTGGGGTGTATTTCACTTCATAGGTAGTTGTAAATTCGCCTTTTGGTGTCGCAACGTAACCACAATTATTTTCACGGTCGCACCGTCCAAATTCCAAAGGCAAATATTCCCCCGTTTCGTTATCTACGTACCTAACAAAAGTCTTTTTTCCGCATCGGGGGCAATGATGTTTTTTGCTCCCTTTTTCAAGTTCGTATCTGTATTGCATCTTTTTTTATTTAGTGTGTGAAAACTCGGCAAACTGTGTAAACCTCAACAATATCAAGGGTTTCCAGTTGGTAAACTGTTTTTGAAATTTGGCAAAGTGATAAACTGTTTATTGTGATTGGTAAACTTTGGGCTAACATATTTGAATGTAAAAAATTGATAATTAGTAATTTAAAATTAAGTTTACCGACTTTATCGACTTTCCACCTAATAGAGTTTTTTATAATGAGCATACTTGAAATTTTTAAACAATTCATTACGGTTTAGATACCGTGCAATAGCCCCGCCCTTAACTTCATATTGTTCAAATAAAGGCAATACGTCCGCCCTCTTAAATTCATTGGGTAAAGCCTTGTATAAATCCTGTTGGTTCGTGCTAAGGTCTTCCAATGGGTTTTTGGTCATTATTTTATCGTGTACTCTCAAAGCATTCAATCTGAAATACTCCACAAGCCTAATAGCCTTTTCTAAATTTTCATTTTGTAGGGAAATATTAAAACTTCCAGTTACTGCCTGTTGCATCATTTCAATAATCAAAGCCAGTCGCCATACATAGGTTTCCATTTTCGCCTGTATGGAACGCTCCAATGTATCGTTATAACATTCCGTTGCCTTTTGGTGTTGCCATTGTTTGAAAACTTCAATGTTTGAAGTATCGGTTTTAATGGTCTGTTGAGGTGCTTCCAGTAGGTTATTGATTAACCTTTTGTAATTCTCTTTGTGAGCTTCGGGAATATCCACCCCAGTAAATAAATTAGGCTCTAACTTTTCAGGATAAACAAAAAGAAACCTATCTAAAAAACCGTCCTCACTTCTATTATTTCCTGCAAGCTGTTTCACAATTTTTGGTTGCATTCCGCCCAATATGTTTACATTGGTTTGGGCAATCCTAATAGGCTCTTTTGTAACCCTGTCAACGGTCAACTCATTACCGTTAAAAATTTCAAGGTACATTTGTTGGTCATTTCCTTTTTTGTACTTATCAAAGGAATTAATCCAGCCCATTAGCTCATCTTGAAATACTAAAACCCCTTTGGGATTATACTGTAAAGATTGAGCGAGCATTTCGGGCGTAAAGTCCATTAATATAAATTTGCCGAAACTGGGTTTTTTGCCTTTTGCTTCCTTATCCCGTTGCTCAAATTCTTGCATCAAACTTTGATACTCAATATAGCTTTGGTCGTCTGTAGTTTTAAGGGGTTCTTTCGCAAAATTCAAAGGGTGTGTTTTTCCAGTTCCTGGGCTTCCTATAATGGAAAGCCAAAGAATAGGTTTTGATTTGTAACTGCCATTATTTAGGTGTACGCTGTTGCCTATTGCGGTTGCACAAACTGAAAGTACTCCCGCACTAAAATAATCTTTGTCGAAACCCTTTGTAATCTTTGCGCTATGTATCAGTTTTTGTATTGCATCGGGGAAAACTTCCAACGGGAAACCGTTCGCTATTGTATGCATTTCACTATCAATTGCACGGCTCAAATCTTCTAAATTTATTTTTTTTGCTTCCATAGTCTAAAACATTTCAAGTTGGTTCGACTGTGGGAACAAATCGGGGTTGCCCGTGTATTCATTTACATAGGGATAGCCTGTAATAGTACATTTACGTTTTCTTATAATAGCAATACGCCCCTGCTCTAAAAGTGTATCTACGTACCTACAAATGTTTTCACGCATTACTCCCGTGTAAACGTCTGCTTCTTTCATTGTCATTGGCTTTTCGGTAAACGCTTTGTAAACTCTTGCCAATTGTGCTTTAAATTTTTCGTTGCCTGCTTTCATAACGTATTACTTTTTTAATGGTGTTAAACATTCAAGTAATTCGCTACGCTTGTAATACCTACGGTTTCCTAAGCCATACGCCTTTACCTTTCCTTTATTAGTCCACGCCCAAAGTGTAGAGCTGTCTATGGATAGGAATTTGCAAGTTTCGTCACGGGTTAAAAGGTCGTCATTAGCCTTTTGACTGTTGAGGTTTTTTTGAAGTTCTAAAAGTTGATTTTTAACGCCCTCGTTAATCAGTTCAGATAACTGTTGAGGGGTTGACTGAATAAATTGTACTGCTTCCATTTGCTATGGGTGTTTAAGTTATACCCTGCAAATGTGGGTCGGGGGTCATACCCTAAAAGATTGTGTGTTGTACCTTTTTGGGTACGTTGTGTACCTTATCGCTTATACAGTTGTTTAGCGTTGGAATAGATGCTTATTCTCTTGGGGGTTTTAGAGTAATTTGATGTTTTGTGTATTACAATTTCATAGGTCTGTGAAATCCAATCTAAAAAAGTCTTTTGGTTTACAGTATTATAGATTAAACCGTCTTTTTTCATTTCCTCATACATAAACTTTACATCGGTTCTACTGCTTTCAGTAATGCCAAAACTATCGTACATCGACTGCCAAACATCAAAGGCGTTATTATTGAAAATGTGGGTATGTTTAGCTTTAGCCCTAACAGGATTATTTTCGTTTGATTGTTGACTTTGTTGGGAATCATAATTCTTTTTTCCACTTTGGTGTCTTTCTTCCATTGTTTCAAAAAATAATGATTCAAACAGCTGGCTATTTGAGAAAACTATTGTCCACGCCTTATAAAAATACCCTTGCTTTTGTCCGTCTTCAAATGCATTTATTATTTTTCCACCAGTTGGTTCGTTGGCGTGCTCCGTTGTAAAACCACTATGATTATTAAGCCAGTCGTGTTCAAACATTATTCTTTTGGTTAGAAACTCGTGTACTTTAGTGGCAAAGTCCCGCTTATCAGCAAACATTGGTAAAAAAGGCTCAATACATTTTGCTTCAAAGTTGTTATAACCCTCTTTGAAACCGTGGGAATATTCTTTAAAATAAGGTATGTAGTCCTCCAAATATTCTAAAGTATTATTTCCATTTAAATATGGCTTTTTATCATTTAAAGTCGTAAAAGCAAGTTTAGTGTATAAGTCTATTCTACCAAAGTAAGCACCGTACATAATAAATGGATAGGGATCAAGGGTAGCATCCTTTTTACCAACATATCCGTAGTCAACCATTTTTTGATATTCTTTATCAGAGAAAAATCTACTTGTGGGCAAATAATAGAATTTTAAAATATTTTCGCCAATGGGGTTGTTTCGTTTTAATCTTTCGTGTGTAAATTCTTTTGGTACAATTTCTATTCTTTCATCTTCAAAAATCCAATTCATAATTCCATAATGAGTTCTTAGTTGCTCTATGAAATTTTCTGTAAGTTTTGTTTTTGATTTGTATTCATTCAATTCATTTTGTAACCACTCTTTGAATAAAATATACTTTCCATAGACTAACGGTGCATTATTATTAAAATACCCAAATGCCGAAAAAGGTTTGTTAGGGTTTCGATAATATCCATTAGTGAGCCTTGAAAGTTCGTGCAAATCTCTAAGGTGTGTATCTCCTATGTATTTGTTTTTGAATGTTTCAGTTGTGGATAATTGACTGGCTTTGCTTATAAAGGTATTGAGCTCTTTTAGTTCATCTTCAATAACCTTCTTTGATGGGTCACCATATTTACGTTTGAACAATCTTAATTGAGCTTCAAATAGGCGTTGAGCGTGTAGATTTTCAAACCGTTCTAATAATTCGGTTTTATTTTTTGGTTCGGGAATAATTGTAAATTCCTCTCCAATTTCTATGTTTAATCTTTCCGCATCTTCTTTAGTAGCTTTTTTGACAACTCTTATAGATGCTTCATATTCTTCAGCATTTCCCATTTGAACGTATTTTTTGCCTGTATAGTTAATTGAACAATTTACAATTAAAAATTTCTACCATTTCATAATATTGCCCATAGCTCCCAAAATGATTCATTGTATCAATCCAACTTTTCATATCGCTATCAAATTGAGCGTAAAAGTTATATTCATTTTCAATTCTGTAATAAATATGGTTACCGCCAAGTTCGAGTAGATTGAACAAATCTTGCTTGTTTATTATCATAAGTTTATAAAGGGTATTAAAAATAGTTGCTTATTTCCATAGCCAAGTCTTTATTACTTTTGCCGATGTAGTTTAAAAACATTGCTTCGCTACTGTGTCCTGTAATGTATATTAAATAAGTAGTTGGAATTTTGCCGTAAAAATTGGTGGCAAACGAACGTCTACCAATATGTGAGGTTACTAATTTCCATTTAGGGTATTTTCCCGATACTTTACGTATTCCGTGGTCTGTTTTCGTTTGTAACCCGCCCTGTATCTTTTCAGTTAGTTCAGCTTTTTTGCAAACCTTTTTAATATAATCGTTATACCGTTGGTCTGAAATGGAACGTGGAAATTCCCCATTTCGCTTTTCGAGTATTTCTAAGACCTTTTTATGAAGCGGAACGGTCATAACCTTGCCTGTTTTTTTTTGCGTGAATTCCAAAAGGCTTTTGCCGTCCTCAATACGTATCATTTCCTTAGTGAAGCGCAAAAAATCAGAAACCCGTTGCCCTGTGTAGCAACTAATAATTAACCAATCTCGGGCATTTTTTAAATAGTCGTGTTTAAGTTTGGTTTTCTCTATTGCTTCCAGTTCGTCTAAGGTCAAGTAAATTTTTTCAGCTTTAACCTTTTCTATTTTAAGTGTATCTAACTGGGAATCGGTTTCAAGTCCTAAATATCGGGCGTGTTTACAAAAGGTCTTTATAAATGTTAGTTCCCTTTGTATGGTGTTTTGGGCATACCCTTTAGACTTTTGATAATCCAAAAACTCTTTTTTGAAACCCTCATTTACATTTTTTATTAGAATTGGCTTTTTACGTTTCTTTTGCAACCGCTCCAATTTATGTTTGATAACGTTGTACTTTATTACGGTGGTGGGGCTTATTTCGTGTTTTCGATAATCAATATAAAAATCTATGTATTTAATTAGATTTGTAGGTATTCCAGCTTTTTGTTGAGGTGGATTATAGTACCATTCCATTTGAAGTTTTAACCAACTCTTTGTGACCTCTTTTGGATTGGAATTTTTAAACGCTCCTAAAATGTGATTTTCAATATTATTTAGCTCGGTGTTTACTTCAAGTTGTTTGTTACTTATCTCAACATCTTTAGGGCGTTTTTGCGGGTGTTCTTTTTTCCAATAGTGTTTTGATACCTCAACTTTTGTTTTTGCTCCTAATACATAGTCTTTGCCGTTTTCACGAAATAACAATCTAAGGTTTAGGGGAGCTTGCTCCTTAGTGGAGCGGTAGAGAAAATTTACAGTTGCCATACAATAATCATTTTGAACAATACAAATATAATTATTTGTACGGCATTTGTACGGCTTCATTCAAACTAAATCAAAACAATTAAAATTAGATAAAATATCAATATGAGTTGTAAAACCCTTTAATTATTGGAGTTAAACTATATTTGCAGTAATTACAAGGGTTGGGGTTTTGGATGGATTTGTGTGTTTGCGCTCCCTCTTTCTCCGCTTAGTGCAAAGCTCGATTTTCTTACTGAAAATCGGGCTTTTGTATTTTAGAGGCGCTAAAAGTAGCAGACCTTTAAAAGCAGATAAAATACAAAAGCCCAGAGACTGCGATAACAGGATCGAGCTTTATTGTCACGAGGGGATATTGTAGGGATCAACGTAGTGAATCTCTTTCTCCGCAAAAAGCTCCGTTGTTTGATATTATATGATTGTTCCGCTTAAATACATAAAATCTTTACATCGAAAATGATAACGATTTATGAAAACAGACCTAGAATATTAGTTTGAAAAGCGTTAGATCTCAACAGAACAGTTGAATAAGCACTGCCTATAACAACGAATCCTATGAAAAGCACTAACCATATTTTTTAAAATGTAGTGATATTTCACTTTATAATTATGTAAGATCACTCCCTGTAAAAATACGTATAAACCCTTATTTTATAGTGTGTTAACTAATTGTATCTTTCAAAGTAAAATCAAGTTAAAAACAACACCTATGAAAAAAGCAATTCTCAGTATCGTACTTTGTAGCTTCTTGTGTGGTTCCATTTATGCGCAGGATGTAATTCTTTTAAAGAATTTTTGGAAAGGCTCCTATTTACATACCGAAAATGAGATGCTTCAAGTGTCTGATATAAACCCAAATTCAGAAAATGTCCAATGGCATTTAATAGATGTTGGTAATGAACAGTATCAACTAAAAAATGCTGCAACGAACACATACCTAAACTTTGCTCATAACCAATTAAGCACCGTTACGGAAAGCACAGCTACCGGTACTATATGGATGTTTGAAAAGCTACCGGATGGTGACCACGTAAGAATCCAGAACGTTCAAATTCCAGATCGATACCTCCATATAGAGCGCGGACTTGCCTGTAGTCCCGTTGAATCCCATTGGCATAGCGCCATGTGGATTATGGAACGCCCAACGACCGCGGCTACCTTTCAAAATAACACGGGAGTAAGCTCAACTTCACAGGGGAGCAATACTAATGCAACTACCTATTTCAATCCTCAATTGGCGCTGGATGCTCACAACCAATTGCGTGATGAGGTAGGAGTGCCTCCTTTGGTGTGGGATGATCGCCTGGCACAAATTGCTCAGGACTTTGCCAATCGTCTGGCATTGAAAAACAGAGGAGATCAATTTGTTTTAGAACATTCTCAAACCCGCGGCCTGGGTGAAAATGTAGCTGGCGGATTTGTAACCGGTGACCGACCTGAGATTCGTATCTTTAATGGGTGGGGGAATGGTGAAAAAGTAAACTTTAATCCAGTTACGAAAAGATGTTTTGATGGTAAAATTTGTGGACACTATACCCAAATTGTATGGAAAAAAACAACCAAAGTAGGGTGTGCAGTCACAATAAACGAAAATGGTAAATACATTTTAGTCTGCAATTACGATCCCCCTGGAAATTTTAATGGAGGGACTCCTTTCTAAGAAGTTTCTGTACTTAATTACAGAAATGATACAAGTAAGTGATAGTTACTATGAATTGGTAAAAAGTACTTTATTTAAAAATTAGTTTTATTGAAATAAAAGGTTGCTATTCCATTTTATTGATTGAAAACAATTAAATTTCCTTGTAGTTATTTTATTAGTTACGTTATTCAGAGATTAGTGTTTCAGGGGTCTTTTTTTGATCATTCCCCCCTTAATATCCTTAATACTGTTCATAACAATAAAACTATTGGATTCAATTTTTTCGATTTCAGTATTTAGTTTGTTTAGCTCTAAACGGGTAATTACAGTGTAAATAATATCCAGGTCTCTTGCAGCTCCATCTTTAACATAACCCCCTTGTCCTTTATAGATGGTAACTCCACGTCCCAATTTATCTACTATCATTTCTTTTATACGGGTACTTTGAGAAGAAATTATTGTTACACCTATATACTCTTCGATACCCTCGATCACAAAGTCCAATGTTTTAGAAGCGGCGATATACGTTATCATAGAGTAAAGCGCAATTTCAATGGAGAGCAGGTATGCCGCAAAAGAAAATATAACAATATTAATAAGTATGATAATATCTCCAATTGTTGTACTGAACTTCCGGCTCAAGAAAATAGCGAGTATTTCGGTTCCGTCAATTACGGCACCTCCTCTTATGGAAAGCCCTATTCCTGCTCCAAGGAAGAAACCTCCAAATATGGCTACCAGTAAATCATCATTGGTAACATTAGGAAAAGGAACAACAGCAACACATAGCGCAAGCCCTACAATTGCTAAAGCTGTTTTTACTGCAAAACGCTTCCCCATGATCTTATAACCCAGAACTATAAAGGGGAGGTTAACACCTATAATAAGGAGGTATAAAGGAACCTCTGTAATGGCGGCCAGTAACAATGAAATTCCGGTAGCTCCTCCATCTATAAAATCGTTTGTTAGCAAAAACCCCTTAAAGCCAAAAGACGCAGAAAAAATTCCAATGATAATCAGGATCAGGTTTTTTACATTTCGTTTAAAAGAAATAACAAATTCCCGGTACCTTTTAGCAAGCTGGTATTCAGAAGGTGCTCCTGTAGGGTATTTTTTTTTATTTCTGAACTTACGAGTTACTTTAATTATAAACTTTGCTATATATGAGTTCATAGGTGTTTAGTTGGATTGTTTTGCTCGGATCGCTTTTAGTAATGCATTAGTAAAATAGGTATTATTATACTCCTGAACAAGTTAAACTTAAAGTTTGATAAACAGATAGGCGTGAATAAAATACTAGCTTTAGCAACCACTGGCTTCAAATTTTAACTAGTGTTGTTAAATATTACTTATTTTAATATCTAAAGTGAATATCCAACTTTAAAACCACTATACCAATTGCGTGGTATTCCAGGATAATAATAACGCGGTTCTGAGCCGCCAAACCCCACTGCATTTATGAGTATTGATGATGCATAGGCTTCATCTGTAAAGTTATTGATACCAGCATTCAGTTCAATGGAGAGGTGCTTCGCAAGGTTTTTTCTATAGGATAGTTTCGTATTATAAACCGTATGTCCTTCATAATTAAGGGTGTTGGCATCGTTTAATGCCTGCTCTCCAATATGAAGAAAATTAGTATTTAGACTGAAATTTTTGAAACCGAAACGAATACCCCCATTCACTTTTTTATTGGGAACCCCTGTAAGTGTATTTCCCGAAAAATCTGTGTCACCATCTACAAAGTCAATAAACGTGTTGTCAGAAAATTCAGCATTTAAATAGGGGGCGAGCGAAAAACCATTGTTAAATGTTTGTGTGTATGATACAGATAGTTCAATTCCCTTATGTTCGGTTTTACCTGCATTTCTACCTATAAACTGATCCTCTCCTACACGGTCTGCAACGAGCAAATTGTCAATATCCAATAAGTAGGCCGAAAGCTGCATGTGTAAGTTTCGCTCCAATAAGAATAGTTCGCTACCCACCTCGTAATTGAAGCCTGTTTCCGGACCTAACTCAGGATTAATAAGTCCTCCAGGCGTGAGTGTTTCTTCAATAGAAGGGTAATTAAACCCTCGGCTTACATTCACATAGGCTTTTGCATTGGGCGTTAGTTGATACAAAACATTCAGACTAGGCGCGAAAATCGGGTCGAAATCACGGTCGGCATTTTTGTTGTTTTCACCTGTGTTAAACACATCAATAAATGAATACTCAGTTTTATTGAAATTTACACCCACCTGCGCTTTAAGTTTTTCAGTGAAGGGAAGTGTTGCAGTTGCAAAAATGTTAAGAGTGTTTCGGTTTTCTTTATTGTCGCTCAATAGTTGTCCTTCCAGGCTTCCGTTGCCATTGTTCTCTTCGTAGCGATTTTCTATGGTTTTCCAGTTGTATTCATCTTTATAAAGTTCACCCCCAAAACTAAGGCTGGCTTTCTTGCTTAAAAATTCTAAATCCTTAGCAAATAGAGTTCTTGCGCCATACCCATAGGTGTATTCATCTAAAATATTAAAGGGCCTCGGTTCGTAATGATCCAGATAGGTGTAGAATACGGAAGTTGTGTTGCTGAAATTTTCTGAAAAACGATGCGTAAACGAGAGTCCGGTTAAAAGCTGCTGATTATCCTCAAATCCTTGCGCTGCACTCCACGTAAAGGCTGCTTGGGAAGGATCTTCCTCAAACGCAGTTCTCCCGATAGAACTGGGTATTTGGGCAATATAATCGGTATAGTTCAGTAAAAGTCCGATTTCATTTTTTGAATTGAACGTATAGTTTGAAGTCAGGAAAACTGCATTTCGATTATAGGTACTGTTGTCACGAAATCCGTCAAATTCTAAATGGTCATAATTAAGGTTTAAGGATAGTTTTTCAGATGCGGTGGCTACGGAAACATTGTTTTTCAGCAACCCGAAACTACCAATAGTAAGAGTACTTCTGCCATAGGTTTCTCCATTTAAAACCTGTTTTGAATTCAGTAATAAAGTACCCCCCAGATTAGTTCCGTATTGTGTTGCTTTGGGGCCTTTCACGATCTCCAGATTTGCTATATCCTCAGGATCGAAAGCATCAATAGCGGTTTCGCCTGTACCGTTTGTAATGGGAATGCCATTAAAATAAGCGCGTATTTTATTGGTGCCATAAAGCGTACGTGATCCTACACCACGAATCACAATCCTATTGGTATTTAATGCACCACTCTGAATATAAACACCAGGCGTCTCATTAATCGCCGAAACCAGGTCTATAGGACTATATGCTTCAAATTTTTCTGCCGCTATTTTTGTGGTGGGTACAAGTACTTTACTTTCTTTTTGATAGGCTGATGAAATAAAAACCTCGTCGAGATTTTGAGTACTTTCCAGAGCAGTTAGTCTGAAAACAGTGTTGCTTTTAGGTAACGTAACTATTTTGATACGATAGTCTGGATGTTTTAGCTCTATTTCTAGCGGAAGGGGATAGGCTTCAGGTATAGTGAAAACTCCTTCAGAGTTGGTTTCAGAAATCACTTTAGTATTTAAAAGAACAGCAACTTTTGAAATACCTACACCGGCGTAATCAAGAACTTGTCCATTGGTATTTTGAGCGTATGCTGAATTGATAAGGGTAGTTAAAAGTAGTATCGCTGTTGTTTTAACCAGTGTGAATTTCATAAAGTTAACGTAAATCAAAATATTAGAATCTAAAGGGCTTCGACTGCACTCAGACTGATTTTCACAATAATTTATAACATTATATTGAATCAAACCATTTTAGGGTAGCTTATTTTTTTCTTAATAAAGACTGCAGAGTTTTTTTATCCGCAACTTAGTCTTAAAACATCATACACGTTCGCTTGTAAAATACTTTTTCCGTAGCCAGAAAGAGACTCTCACCAGTAAGATGAGTGCAGGAACCTCCACTAAGGGGCCTATAACTCCAGCAAAGGCTTGTCCGGAATTTAACCCAAAAACTGCGATGGCAACTGCAATTGCCAGTTCAAAATTATTTCCAGCTGCGGTAAAGGCTACTGCTGTAGTTTTATCGTATTCGGCACCCGTTGCTTTGGTAAAGAAAAAGCCAATAATAAACATTAAGGTGAAATAGATAAGTAACGGAATTGCGATTATTACAACGTCCATTGGGATTTCAACAATTAATTCGCCTTTTAAAGAGAACATGATCACGATGGTGAATAAAAGCGCAATCAAGGTTATAGGTGAAATCGCCGGAATAAATTTTTTCGTGTACCACTCTTCACCTTTAAGTTTTACTAAAATCAACCGACTTAAAATTCCCATTACAAATGGAATACCCAGGTAAATGGCTACACTTTCGGCAATGGTTCCTATTGAAATATCGACAATGGCACCTTCAAAACCAAAATAGGGTGGGAGCACCGTTATAAAGATCCATGCGTAAAAACTGTAGGCGAAAACCTGAAAAATACTATTCAATGCTACCAAACCGGCACCATATTCACTACTTCCTTCAGCCAGGTCGTTCCAAACCAACACCATTGCAATACAACGAGCCAATCCAATTAGTATAAGTCCGACCATATATTCGGGATACTCCCGTAAAAAGGTAATGGCCAGAATAAACATTAAAACGGGACCGATAATCCAATTCAGAATTAGAGAAATGGATAGGATTTTTGTATTCCTGAATACTTTGGGCAATAAAGCATAATTCACCTTTGCTAAAGGTGGATACATCATTAAGATCAACCCAATTGCGATGGGGATATTTGTTGTTCCGCTATTAAATGAATTTATTATACTAGGAAATGTTGGAATAAAATATCCCAATCCTACGCCAATTGCCATCGCAACAAATATCCATAGGGTTAGGTTTCTATCGAGAAAACTTAATTTTTTAGCTGCCATTTTTAAGATTTAATTTGTGAGAACACGTACATAAGTTCGGTTGCAATTTGCAGACTTCTTTCGTTGTATTTTTCAGCCTGTTGCGGAGTATCGTCAAAAGCTTTAGGATCTTCATACGTTATCGGAATTCGTTTTTCAGCACCCGGGACAAAGGGACACGCTTCATTTGCTGAATCACATGTCATAATTGCTGCAAATTTGGTGGATGGATTAAAATCATCGTCTAGTTTTTTTGAAAATCCAATAACAGGGTGTTTATTTTCAGCATATTTAATACTGTACACCGGGTTACTGCCTTCTGAAAGTGTTTTTATTTCAAAGCCAGAATTTTTCAGTGTATTTGCTACCACCGGGAAAAGTGCTGTATTTTCAGTTCCTCCAGAATAACAAACCACATTTTTAATATCGAAATGATACGCCATGGTTTGTGCCCAGACTTGTGATAAATGACTCCGTCGCGAATTATGAGTACAAATAAAATTGATGCGAATTTCCTGATCATTTAAAACTTTTGCCTGAATGAATTCTGTTAACGGTTGTAAAACAGCTTTCCGTTCTTCTGAAATAGTTTCAGTCTTTAAAGTTTTAATGAGGCGTTCTATTGCTTGAAATAAAACTGATTTTGTTGTTGTCATTTTTCTAACGTTTTAGCAACAGTTTCCATCTGGCGAACAGCAAGGCTCGTCACTAATGTCAGCTAATTGAAGTTTTGGTTTTTCAGCTGGAACTCCGCAACTGTCTTTTGCCAGACAATCGGTTTTCTTTGTAGTTAAAAGAAAATTGGTTCCGTTAAAATCAAGTCCGAATTTTCCAATCGTATCGGCTTGGTATTCTACTTCGATCTCTAAATCTTCAATATTTAAAACCTTTTCTGAAAGCTCAATGATGCTCACTAATTTTTCAGGATGTAATCTATGGTCGTAATCGTTTGCATTCCATAGTTGAAAGTTTACCACTTCTTCTTTACGTACAGTTCCACCACAATCGATAAAGTGTTTTGTGATTTTACCTACTTCTGTAACGTGGAAGTGGTTAGGTACTAATGTTCCGTTCGGTAATTGAAAGGAAATTGTTTCCAATTGGTTCAGTTTGTTTTTTACTTCTGATAGTTTCATAATTTATTTGTTTATTGCGATTATACGATTAAGTAAATTAATTTTTTTTAGCAGCAATCTGCTTTAGTGATATCCTGATCTAAAAAATGGGACATTACTTCTTTCATCTGTGTCCAGTTTTCGGTGTTGATGCAATAGCAAACACTCGTTCCCTCTACGTTTCCTTTAATTAAACCTAAATGTTTTAACTCTTTTAAATGCTGAGAGATAGTGGGCTGTGCTAAGCCGATTTCACTAACCAGATCACCACAAACACAGGTGTTTAGTTTAAAAAGGTGTTGTAAAATAGCAACCCGTGCAGGATGACCAAAGACTTTTGCGAAGCGTGCAACTTCGTTTTGCTGGTCGGTAAACATTTCGGTTTTAGCTAATCCCATGATTCCTTTATTAGTTCATTGCAATATTACGATAAATAAATATTCTGTAAAAGTCTTTTCTAACTTTTTTAAAGTGCCAGCATGTTTTTTATATGGAGAATTGAATTCTATGCATTGGGTTATTCTCGATTTTTCTCCGAAACTATTTGCTTTTCATTCTCTTTTCTTAGTTCCTCCTCTGCAACAAACTTGTGATGCTCTTGCTGGGCATAATGATCTTTTTTTCTACTGTAGATACTTCTAATACCATCAGACTTTCCATAAATAGTAACAAGGTCGTCCGGTAAAATCTTAAACTCCCCCGAGGGAGACCCAAAATATCCCTTTTCTTTGCGTTCTACGCCTAAAATAGTAATACCTTCTTCTCTTAGATTGAGTTGCTCAAGCGTTCTATTTCCCATCCAGCCGTCATGGTCTACCTTGGCTTCAATTATGGTGTAATCATCTTTGAGGTGTAGGACTGCTGCAAAATCGTGGATTTCAATATTTGTGTAGCGCTTCAGCATTTTATTAATAACGCGCGATAGCCCCTTATCTACCCACTTACTGCGCACGGCTAAAAAAAGCACCAGCATTCCTACAACAACAATAAGCAACCCGTAAAGTTTAGAAGCCATAGTGTCTGGAAGTATGAATGTTAGGATAAGCGAAGACATTACCGTGACAATTCCTGCGTTCCCAATTAGCATGAGATGGTAAACAATTTTCCGGCGCACAGGGTGATTCATAATACTTTCAGTCTCTTGAGTGCTAAGTCCTGTTCCAGTATAAGCAGATCTGGCTTGAAATTTTGCACTCTCTGTAGACAGTCCAGTATGCATAAGGGCAATAGCTGCTATTTTTGTGATGAGTACAGATAATGAAACTATAAGAAAAAGGGAGACTGCTGCAACCATAGCGATACATTTTTAGGAGAATACAAAGCTAAATATTTTATAACAGTAATGTAGTTTTTAGTGGATTACAAATACTTTTTTGTACACTTCTATCTGTAGCGTAGGGTCAATCCAGAATAGCAGCAGGTTTTTTATCGTCCCCAATGGCCACGAAAGTAAAATATCCAGTCACCACTTTTTCACGGTTGCTGCTGTACATATCTTCCATAAAAATATCCACTTTTACCACACAGCTGGTTCTTCCTACTTTAGTTACGCGTGCTATGAGCTCTACAATGCTACCCTGAGGGATGGGCTTGGTAAAATCGATTTTATCTGTACTTACTGTTACTACTTTTTTTCTGCTAAAGCGCGTTGCACAAATAAAAGAAACTTCGTCCATCATATGCAGGGTAGTACCGCCAAAAAGCGTGTCGTAATGGTTGGTGGTGTTTGGGAAGACTGCCTTGAAAATTCTGGTTTCTGATTGGTCCTTCAGTAGTTCGATATTTTGCATAGTGTAAATTTACGGTTTACAACAAACAATATACGAAAGTGGTTACGTATTGTTTTTACGAGCTGTTTTTATTGAAGCTACTGTGATTGCTAGGAGTTCTGAACCCTCTTTGTGTAATGGATTAATTTTTATTTCCAGACTTTTATTTATTTCTAAAAGTAATTCGAGGAAGAATAGGGTTTCATCTGCTTCCTCTTCAACAATTTTTAATTTATTTATAAAGTCCGCTGTAGATTTACCTCGTTGTGCAGCCCGGTAGTTTGCTCCCACAGAGCTCAAACTCCTTATCAATTGATTTTTAAATGGATAATACCCTTGTGAGTTTGGTAATGTTTCGCAAAAATGCCAGATAGCTGCTGCAAAAGACTTAGTTCTTTTTTGAATAATAGTTTTCATACATTGTAATTCTAAAGAGGGAAGTCTCTTTAAAAATACAATTTTTCAATTTAGTTTTTTACTAATCTTTTATTCTCTTACCTCAAATTGTATATCTAATACCGTACATTATAAATGGAACCTTACCTTTGTACTTCAAAGATACATACATGAGTTCCGAAACTTTACAGAAACTAAACTGGCGTTATGCTACTAAGAAATTTGATGCTACCAGGTCTCTTTCAGCAGAAAAAATACATATTCTAAAAGAGGCTTTTAATTTAACAGCCACCTCATACGGGTTACAACCCCTAAAAATGGTCGCTATTCAGAATAAAGAGTTGCAACAACAACTCGTACCGTTTACAATGAAACAACAGCAGGTGGCAGATGCTTCGCACGTTCTGGTATTGTGTGTGGAAACTGAAATGACTTCAAATTTTATTGAAACCTATTTTAATAAAGTAGCAAGCGTACGCAATACCCCTAAAGCTATTTTGAAACCTTTTGAAACCTTTTTAAAAGATAGTTTTGCTGAAAAAGAAGCAGAAGAAATAAACCAGTGGATGGAAAAACAAGCCTATATCGCATTGGGGAACTTATTAACGGTTTGTGCGCTGGAACAAATAGACGCCTGCCCGATTGAAGGTTTTGAACCTGAAAAATATGATGCATTTCTTCAGTTGAAAGAAAAGAACCTGCATTCAGTTTTAGTATTGGCAGTAGGTCATCGTGCTGAGGACGATATGTTTGCCGACTTAAAAAAAGTTCGTAGAGGTGTAGGTGAGGTAGTAATTGAAATGTAAATAGTTGATCAAGGAATTAGTTCATAGGTAATTTTATAGTTAAACTAGGGATAGCTTAAAAATTACCCAATTACCCAGTTACCTGAAAGCTACATCTCAACCTTTTCTGTAGTTACCGTCGTGATTCCATTTTCTGAAACAACTACCTTATAGATCATACCATTTTCAGTATCACTAATCTGCGGAAACCTATTTTCACCTACAATTGTATTTGCTAAAGCTGGAGTAGTGTTACTATGCCCCACTACCAATACGGTTTTCCCTTTCGTAGCCTCTTGAAATTCGGTATTATAAAGATTGTCTGCATTGTATACCTGTACGGTTAAAGACTTTCGCTTTGCAGTTGGTGCTGCCGTTTCTTTTGTGCGATTGTAGTCTGTGCTATACACTGCATCCAATGGTACCTCTTCAAAATATGCAGCCCATTGTGTAGCCCGCTCCTTTCCTTTTGCAATGAGACCGGGATCATTTGTTGTAGTTCTGTCTTTTTCGGCGTGACGAATTAAATAATACGTTGTTGTGGTTTCTTCCTCTGAGGACTTTTCCTCTTTCTTATCACTTCCACATGATATACATATAAGCGTAACCAAAAGAAATATATAGCGCATCGATAGTGTGTTTAAAGCTGAAAAATAACACTTTTTAAGAGAAGTTGGTAAAAGAATAACATTTAAAATAAACTCTTTGTGAATGCCTTAATATAAAAAGCCTGGACTCCTGCTTATATTTATAGTATTGAAATTAAAATGAACATTAACAAAAAATAAAACTATGAATTCGACAGAAGTAAAAGGAAAATGGAACCAAATAAAAGGGAATGCCAAAAAACAATATGGGATTACCTTTAATGATGATGAATCTTTCAGTGAAGGAAAGTATGACGAAATGGTAGGTAAAATCCAGGAAAAAACTGGAAAGGCCAAAGACGAAGTAAAAAAAGAGATTTCAAGCTGGTAACTTTTTGAAATATCAGAAGTTGCTATGAAAGAGAGACCGTCCCCTAAAGGACGGTTTTTTTGTTTATAAAACTGAAATTGCAGTTACTAGGGAGTAGCTCACAACTATAAGGGTGATTGTTGCAATATAAATAGCCAACACTTTGTTTCGGGTTTGCTTGTTGTTTTCTACGGAATAAAATTGTTTTTGAGTTCTCATGACGGTTCGATTTAAAGATTGATATACAAATAAGACGACAATGTGCCTCATTTTGTTACAGTTACTATAGCAAAAAAATTAATCTGCCAGGGTATAGTTGAAGAATCCAGTAAGCATTTCATCGGTACTTTGTATGCCAAACCGTATCTCTTTAGAAGCGTCTGGGTTAAAAGGATTTTGAACCGTATTGTCAAAAGTTCCCTCCACGATAATCAAGGAACCTTTTGGAGCAAAGATGGGGGCTTTCAATTCGTAAAGCCATTGCCAGTCCATATTGAAATCAGGGACAGAAACCAAAGGGATTACAGTTCCATCTGGCTTCTTAACAGACATTTTTATAGTCTTACCCCGGTAGTGCATATGAGGCATAAGGCTGTGTATATAAATGTCTTGTTGAATCGTATCCTGTGCCATTATTTTTACGTTGCCAGTATGCGGTGGAATGGTAAATGTAACATTGGTAGGAGAGAGCGGGTAGTACCACTTCTCTGGTTTCTCCTTGTGATAGTAAAAACCAATTTTTGTTTGATCTGTTGCTTCTTTTCCAATAGGAGTGTAGTGTAGCTGGATCTTCAATTTCTCTCCTTTTTTCAGATACACACCGGTATTTTCAGGAAAAAAAGTTGATTGGTTAGCACCTGCACCCAACGCAATAAAATTATCTGTAAACCGTCTCAGTTTTCTATCTGTGATTGGGCTGGAAGTATAGCCATTCTCATGAATGAGAACCACATGGTGTAGTAATTTTGGATTCCCAGGGATAATTTCAACACCTTGTAGCCAAGTGTCTTCTGTGAGATCAAGACTAAATGTTTGATATTGGTATGGTATTTTTTTAGAAGCTGGAACGTTCTCCTCCTGTAGCACAACGATCTTATCCGGAATGCCACGTTCCCAGGTTGCAGGTTGGAATATAAGCGACTGCAGGGTATCTTTTCCCGATCCAGATCGCATTCCTTGATCAATCCATCTTATTATTTTTCTTGCATTACTGTCTGCTAAAGAAAAATCATGTTTAAAATTCCCGATGGTAGGATCTGCTTTCCAGGGAGGCATACGTTTGCTTAACAATACCTCTCTTATCATTCCGGACCATCCTACAACAGTTTGATAATCTTCCATAGCCCAGGGTGCTCTACCTTCCTCTCTATGGCACGTTACACAGTTGTTTACAAGTATAGAAGCAATGTGGTCGTTGTAGTTTAAGACTTTATTCTTTTCTATAGTAGACAAGCGTGTAACAGTACAACCTCGGGTAACTTCTTTTTTGAGGTCTACACGTTTTCCTTTACTGATAGCGTCTAAGGCATTTTTCAAATAGGTTTCTGAAGCAATGTCTTTCTGTACTTCATAATCTAACCTATTGTTTATAGGGCCTCGGAATAAAATTTCACGGGTTGTGGGATGCAGGACAATAGTTTCGGCGGTACTGGTAATGTTTAGTTCGTCTGCTACTATCTGGGCGTTATCTACTAAAACGGGTGTTTTAAAGTTGAACTCTTTTGCTTCCAAAGCAATTTCAGCACGATCGTCTTGCGTGTTGCTGTTTATCATAAAAAACTCAAACCCCTTTTCTGAATAGCTTTCAACAATGCTATTAAAGTCTGTTAAAGCATTACGTACAATAGGGCACCCATTCCCCTGTACCCAGAGCACAATGGCTTTTTTATTGTTGTAGGTAGAAAATCTATGAAACCCGCCATTGGCATCGTAGAGCGCATAATCACTTTTACGACTGTCTGGGATGGAGGTAGGTGTGTTTGTGCAACTTAGACAAAATGCGAGTATTAGTAATAAAGATAAGATTTTAAGCACGTAAAATTTTTTAACCAAATTAAATAAAGATTTTAGACAACTAAAGACTAGTATGTTAAATACTTAATACTTTATTGGTAAATACTTCATTATATCTAAATTTATAGGAATAATTTTAAATAATTAATCTATGAAAACAAATTACATTTTTAAAAGTTTAATAGCTAAAATAGGCTATATATCTTTTTTGTTCCTATGTGCTATTTCCCACCTTGGGGCACAGAACAACATAGGCTGTGTAAATCCAGTTGTAAGTGATACTGATGGGCCTGGTACGATATGTGAAGGTGAAACGGCTTCACTAACTGCAACACACGATGGAGATGGCGTGCGTTGGTTTGATGCAGCAACAGGTGGAAATCTGGTAGGAACAGGATCTCCTTTAGTAACAGACCCCCTTACTACAACCACCTCTTTTTTTGCTGAATCTTTTATAGGCTCACCTGGAACGCCCCAAACGGGAGGAGCTCGCGTAACTCCTACGAACACTTCGGCATCTTCTGTTGTAGAAGTTACTAGTCCGTGGGGATTAGCCTTTGATGCTACTGAAACATTTACTATAAATTCAGTAGATGTATATTTGGCATCTACTACCCCTGGTGATATTGTAATCCAATTAAAAGATAGTGGTCTTGCCATTTTAGAGGAAATTACTATTGCTGCCCCTGCAGGAAATGCTACTACACCTGTTCAATTTACTGTTGACTTGGACTTTTTGGTTCCAATGGGAACAGATTATAATCTGGTAGCTGAAAGTAGCCCGGTAATGGTACGTGAATTTTCTAGTGGACACCCTGGATTTCCCTATCCATTAGGAACTGTAGGAACCGTAACTAATGGAACCATAAATGACAATGATACTAATAGCACTGTCTATTATTTTTTTTATAACTGGACCGTTACCCCAGGTATTGAGTGCTTGTCAGATCGCGTGGAAGAAGTAGTAACAGTGAACCCAATCCCTGAAATGCCTACAGGTAATGCATCTCAGACGTTTGAAACGGGTGAAACATTAGCAGATCTGGATGTAACTGGCGATAATTTAATCTGGTATTCAGATGCTGAGGCTACTATGGTTATTCCAGATACCACACCTTTAGAAGACGGTACTACGTACTATGTGAGCCAAACTGTCATGGGGTGTGAAGGAGATGTACTTGCTATTACAGTTAATTTGATTTTAGGTGTGGAAGAATTTACCAAAAGTATTTCTATCTATCCAAATCCAGTGGAAGATGTCATGAATATTTCTGGGGTAGATGTGCTTAAAGAGGTTGTTGTATATTCGGTAACTGGAAAGCAAATTTTATCGGCACAACCAGATTCGAGAGCTTATTCGGTACAAATGTCAAATTTTGCAACAGGAACTTATTTTGTGAAAGTAGCCACAGATTTTGGCTTTAAAACTTTTAAAGTCTCTAAAAAATAATTTTTTAAAAAAAACCACCCGCACTTATTATAAGTACGGGTGGTATAACCAACCAAATAATCGAGGCTTTGTCGAAGTATCTCACGCTTCAGTAGGCAACCTCTGCCTTGTATTTTAATATTAAGAGCTTACTAAATCCCCCTGATTTCTAAAAACCAGTTCACTGTTAAAACTATCCAGGAGTATAATACTTTCAGTAGTGATCTTACCCGCAAGTATTTCTTTGGACAATTTATTAAGCACTTCTTTTTGTATGATTCGCTTTACAGGACGTGCTCCAAACTGAGGGTCGAACCCTTTTTCTGAAAGATAGTTAATTGCCTCTTCTGTGGCATCTAAGGTAATGTTTTGTTTAGACAACATTTTTGTCAACCCTTTCAATTGAAGCCCAACAATCTCCTTAATATCTTCCTTATTCAGTGGTGTGAACATTACGATATCGTCAATCCGGTTCAAAAACTCCGGACGTACCGTTTGTTTTAATAAGCCTAGTACTTCTACTTTGGCTGCATCCATTGCCGTTTCCGGGTCTTTTACCGTCTCAAATTGTTGCTGAATTATAGTACTTCCCATATTGCTGGTCATAATAATTATCGCATTTTTGAAATCGGCTGTTCTTCCTTTGTTATCTGTTAAGCGCCCTTCATCCAGCACTTGCAATAAAATGTTGAATGTATCAGGATGCGCTTTTTCAATTTCGTCTAGTAGTACAACAGAATAGGGTTTTCTTCGAACGGCTTCGGTTAACTGTCCGCCTTCGTCATATCCCACATATCCCGGAGGTGCCCCTACCAGACGGCTCACACTGTGACGTTCCTGATATTCGCTCATATCAATTCGCGTCATTGCATTTTCATCGTCAAAAAGATAGGCTGCAAGGGCTTTTGCCAATTCGGTTTTACCCACTCCAGTAGTTCCTAAAAACAGGAAGCTTCCAATGGGTTTTTTCTGATCTTGCAATCCAGCACGGCTTCTACGTATGGCATCACTTACGGCAACAATAGCCTCTTCTTGCCCTACCACACGCTTGTGGAGTTCGTTCTCTAACTTGAGTAATTTTTCACGATCACTTTGAAGCATTTTTGTAACCGGAATTCCGGTCCATTTTGCTACCACTTCGGCAATATCTTCATTGGTTACTTCTTCTTTGATTAAAGAATGTTCCGACTGATTTTCAGCTAAATCATTTTCTAGCTTAGCCAGTTTTTCTTGTGCTTCTTTAATCTTTCCATAGCGAATTTCGGCTACTTTTCCGAAGTCTCCGTCACGTTCAGCACGTTCGGCTTCCAGTTTGTAGTCTTCAATTTCAGTCTTATACTGCTGTATGCTTTCAACGACTTCTTTTTCGCTTTTCCACTTGGCGTTCAACTCATTGCGCTCTTCCTTTAAATTGGCAAGATCGCTTCGGAGACTTTTTAGCTTTGCTTCATCTTTTTCACGTTTTATAGCTTCAATCTCAATTTCCAGTTGCATCACCTTTCTATCCAAAACATCCAGCTCTTCTGGCTTAGAATTAATTTCCATACGAAGTTTACTAGCTGCCTCATCCATTAAGTCAATCGCCTTATCCGGTAAAAATCGATTTGTTATATAGCGCTGCGATAATTCTACGGCGGCAATTATAGCTTCGTCTTTAATACGTACTTTGTGATGCGTTTCATACTTTTCCTTTATTCCGCGAAGGATGGAAATAGCACTTTCGGTATCAGGTTCGTTTACCTGTACTTTTTGAAAACGACGTTCTAAAGCTTTGTCTTTTTCAAAATACTTCTGATATTCGTCGAGGGTTGTGGCACCAATGGCACGCAATTCGCCTCTTGCTAAGGCGGGCTTTAAAATATTTGCAGCATCCATCGCTCCTTGTCCGCCACCTGCACCTACAAGGGTGTGAATTTCGTCAATGAACAGTACAATGTCTCCATCGCTGCTGGTTACTTCTTTAATAACAGCTTTAAGGCGCTCCTCAAACTCACCTTTGTATTTAGCTCCGGCAATGAGGGCTCCCATATCTAAGCTGTAAATAACTTTGTTCTTTAGATTTTCTGGCACATCTCCATCTACGATACGATGTGCTAGTCCTTCGGCAATGGCTGTTTTACCCGTACCTGGTTCTCCAACTAACATAGGGTTGTTCTTGGTGCGACGTGTTAAAATCTGGAGAATTCGCCTAATTTCTTCATCACGCCCAATTACGGGGTCCAACTTACCTTCTTCGGCCAGCTTGTTTAAATGGATTGCATATTTATCTAAGGAGTTATAGGTTTCTTCAGCAGATTGTGAGGTCACCCGGTCTCCTTTTCTTAATTCTTCAATAGCGCTTTTAAGTCCTTTTTCGGTTACGCCTTGATCTTTTAAAGTCTGTGCAATTTGACTTTTCGATTTAAAGATAGCCAACACTAAATGTTCAATGGATACATATTCATCCTCCATTTTTTTAGCTATGATGCTGGCTTCATTTACCGTTTTTGAAGCATCACGCGAGAGCATGATATCTCCTCCTGAAACTTTAGGGAAGCTCTCTAATTGTTTATCGAGTACTTGTTGTAACAAGCCTACGTTTACATTCAACTTTTTTAAAAGGAATGGGGTCACATTTTCATCTACATCAAAAATAGCTTTAAACAGGTGCTCATTTTCTATTTGTTGATGCCCGAAGCCCTGCGCGAGCTGTTGCGCTTGCTGTATAGCTTCTTGACTTTTTATGGTAAAATTATTAAAGTTCATAGTGTATCTTGTTTCCGTTAGAACGGAATCTATTGTTATTTTTATTAGTTATCTAATGATCTGGCTTTCGCCGAAAGAACCTGTTTTAAGCTGAAGTTTTATTCAGTCCAGGTTTCATTTTTTAATCTTTTGAAACTAGTATTTCAAATACTGAACCAATCTAAAATTACGACAATATGTCTGTAATACGCACTGTTTTAACAGACATTATGACGGTTTTACTCATTGTTTAGTATTTCTTTGAGATAGTTATGTTGCAAGTTGTCGTACTTTTGCTGAAACAACATTTTGCTATGGGAATATTCGATAAATTCAAGAAAACACAACGTGATATCGCTAAGGAAGAACTTGTAGAAGTACCTTGGCATGTACTTTCTGAATTAAAACAGTTGGATGAAATATCTGAACAATCCAAAACAACTCCCGTTGCTGTCTTCAAGCATTCTACTACGTGTGGAATTAGTAAAATGGCATTCCGTAATTTTGAAAGAAGTTATGAATTAACCGACGACCAGATGAAATTATATTACCTGGACCTAAAAGCACATCGCAACGTCTCTGATGAAGTAGGATATAAGTTTCAGGTTATTCACGAGAGCCCTCAGCTTATAGTTATAAAAAACGGGGTGGCTGTTTATCACGCCTCGCATCATACGATCCAGGCTGAGGAATTGAAAAAATTTGTATAAAAAAAGCCGACTTGATTGTCGGCTTTTTTTATCTAAAACTATTTTTCTTCAGAATATCCTTTAACCTGCCTTTTATATCATCTCCGGCATCCAGTAACATTTGTGCATTGTCTGGAAACGGAACAAATCTGTTTCTAATGAGTTGCAGGTCTTCGTTGGTTAAAGCATCTTCATCGCCACGGTATGTAGCAAAAACATTTTCAAAAATAAATTCTGTAGCCAATGGGTGTTTGTCAATATTTCGACCTCCTTGTAGATCTCTGTAAATTACATCGCCTCCCACTAAAACAGATTTAGTTTGTAGGGTGTGTGTTACTCGCGCAGTTACAGTTTTAAAAAGATCAATTTTTATAAAGTTTCCGTCTTTGTCTTTTATCTTATTTCCATTACGGTCTACCTTGTATTTCCAACCGTCCTTAATTTCTTCACTACGACTGAATTCTTTTTCTGAAATACGCTCTGGAGAGAACCCAATTTCTCTAAAGTTAAGCACAATCCCATAGTTATATTGGATGTCTCGTTGTCTTTCATTGTGGTATTCGGTCCAGAAATCATCTAGGTTATAGGTGTTGAAATCTACTAACTCTTGCTCCAGGCGCCTTGGAATGAGTATGTTACTTCGGTTGTTTATAGTTACCAGAACAAAATCGGTTCCGAAGAAGTGTGCCTCTTCCAGTAACTGGTCTACATCTTTATAATTAGATTGTAATTGCTTCAACTCACTTAACACCTTATGTGCATCTCTATATGCCATTGTATTATTACGAGCCATCAACCCTTTAGCTTCATTATATAAAGCGTTGGCGAAGTTGTTTCGTGCTCTTGAAAGTTGTTGCGAATAGTTTACCATAGGAAAACTGGCATCAAATCCTTTTTCCACATTTCGTAAGGGTAACAACGGGCGGATAGTTTCCTGACGATTGTCTAAATTACTGTAAATATAATACAGCTCTCGTAATGCTTCTGGCGAAGTATTGTTTTGAAGTGCAGTAATTCTTCTATTGTCTTGCGAAACAGCTTTTGCATACGCTTCTTCTAATAAAATGATATGCTCGTTGATCTGGGTATCGTTCCTGTCATTTCCAATTTTCTTTACGGCAAGCTCTATGGCCTGGTCGTAATTTCCTTTCAGCAAGTACTTCTGGTTACGTTTTACACTGTTACATCCTGCGAATGCAACGGCAATACCGAGCAGGAGTACTATTTTTTTTATCCTGAATAAATAGTTAATAAAGAAGATAGAATGCTCAAATGAGAACACTCCATTCAATTTGAAGAAATTTAGTGAGCATTTCATAACGAATTTGTTTTGGTTACAATTGTAAAAATACAATTGGCGTGCCAAAACTTATTCCTTAGCTGGCAAAACCTTTCCAGAGCACTCTCCAAACCCTAATCGTAATCCATCCTTTTCACAGTAACCACGCATAATTACAGTATCTCCATCGTGGATAAATTTACGTTCAGAACCATCATTTAATTTTACTGGCTTTGTTCCTTTCCAGCTTAATTCCAGCATAGATCCGTAACTATCTTCAGTGGGGCCAGAAATAGTTCCGCTCCCCATCATATCGCCACTACGTACATTACAACCGTTCACTGTGTGGTGGGTTAATTGTTGTGCCATAGACCAGTACATATATTTAAAATTGGAATTGGCTACAACAGTTTCTTTACTACCTTTTGGTTGAATAGCAGCTTGTAAGTGAATGTCGTAATTCATATTGTCTTTTTGCTGCAAATAGGGGAGTGGTTTAGGTTCTTGCTTTGGTCCATTAGTTCTAAAGGGCTGTAACGCATCAAGAGTAACGATCCAGGGTGAAATAGTAGAAGCAAAACTTTTTCCTAAAAAGGGTCCAAGAGGTACGTACTCCCAACCTTGTATATCGCGTGCACTCCAGTCGTTAAAGAGTACCAGGCCAAAGATGTTTTCTTCGGCTTCTTTAATAGGGACACGTTTTCCCAGATCATTTGTTGCGGTTGTAATAAAAGCCATTTCCAACTCAAAGTCCAATAGTTTCGAGGGGCCAAAATTTGGTATGCCATCGTCTCCAGGTTTGGTTTGCCCGATAGGTCTGCGAATAGGAGTTCCGGATGGTACAATAGAAGAGCTTCTGCCGTGATACCCAATCGGGATGTGCAGCCAGTTAGGTAACAATGCATTTTCAGGATCACGGAATAATGACCCAACATTAGTTGCATGCTCTTTACTTGCGTAGAAGTCTGTATAATCTCCTACATCTACAGGGAGTTGCATTTCAATTTCATCTAAACGGAACAATACTTCCTTGCAGTGATCTTTGTGTTTGCGTAGTTCATCGTTTCCTTCTAAAAATAGGTCAGAAACACGATTACGTACCAGACGCCACGTTTTGCGACCATCGGCAATAAAGTCGTTTAAAGTGTCCTGCAAAAAAATATCATCGGTAAGATCAATGCCCTTAAAGTAACCTAATTGGTGAAGTGCGCCTAAATCTATAGCAGTTTCTCCAATGCGGGTACCAATAGTAATAATGTCGTCACGGGTTAAAAATACGCCAAAAGGAATATTCTGTATCGGGAAGTCACTGTTTTTAGGTACGTGTAACCAGGATTTTCTTTTTGGGTCGTTGGCTGTTAAAGGCATAGCAGGTTTTTTTTGTTTGTAATTTTGTTGAATCAAATATATAATTTCTGAACAACTAACCACAAGCATTTTGTATTTTTGGTGCCTCGATACAGTTTTTTATGTTTTCCTTAACGGAAGTCATAAAAAATCACTCGGCAACCTACATTTATAGTGTTTCATTTTACTGAAATTGTTTAATAAATTTAAAGTTGTAAATACCAAAAAATCGATCACCGACCCTAAAGAGAGCGATTTTCTATTTTTTTAAAAATTTTGAAAGTTACCCGTTAGGGCTTGGGCAAAACTTTCTCTCTTAAAATTAAATATACCTATGCAGCGCGATCAGCAGATATTTGAACTTATTGAAGCCGAAGAACAACGTCAATTAAACGGATTAGAACTCATTGCTTCCGAAAATTTTGTGAGCGACCAGGTGATGGAGGCCGCAGGATCTGTATTAACAAATAAATATGCCGAAGGCTACCCAGGCAAACGTTATTATGGCGGTTGTGAAGTGGTGGACGAGGTAGAGCAATTAGCCATAGATCGCGCAAAAACACTCTTTGGAGCCGAGTATGTAAACGTGCAGCCCCACAGTGGCTCCCAGGCAAACACTGCTGTATTTGCTGCATGCTTACAGCCTGGAGATACGTTTTTAGGATTCGACTTGTCACACGGTGGGCATCTAACGCACGGATCACCCGTAAATTTTAGCGGAAAGTTATACAATCCTGTATTTTATGGGGTTGATAGTGAAACTGGGCTCATAGATTACGATCACGTAGAACAAGTTGCCACAAAAGAAAAACCTAAAATGATCATTGCAGGTGCTTCTGCCTATTCCCGCGAGATAGATTACAAGCGTTTTCGTGAAATAGCCGATAAAGTAGGCGCTTTTTTAATGGCAGATATTGCACATCCCGCAGGTTTGATTGCCAAGGGAATTATTAGCGACCCCATGCCACATTGCCACGTAGTTACTACAACTACGCACAAAACATTACGAGGACCAAGAGGTGGAATGATCATGATGGGTAAAGACTTTGATAATCCTTTCGGAATAAAATTGAAAAACGGAAACCTTCGTAAAATGTCTTCGCTTTTAGATAGCGGAATTTTCCCGGGAAATCAAGGAGGTCCGTTAGAGCATATCATTGCTGCCAAAGCAATCGCATTTGGAGAAGCTTTGACAGATGAATTTTTACATTACATGATTCAAGTTAAAAAGAATGCAGCCGTTATGGCCGAAGCTTTTGTTGCCAAAGACTATAAAATTATAAGTGGTGGAACCGATAATCACATGATGCTTATTGACCTTCGAAACAAAAATATCACTGGAAAGCAGGCTGAAGAAGCCCTGGGCAAAGCGGAAATCACTGTAAACAAAAACATGGTGCCTTTTGATGACAAATCTCCATTTGTTACCAGTGGAATACGTATAGGGACGGCAGCCATCACTACCCGCGGACTAAAACAAGATGCTATGAAACAAGTGGTAGATCTGGTAGATGAGGCAATTACAAACTTCGAAGATGATGCAGCTTTGGAAGCTGTAGCTGAAAAAGTACATACTATGATGGCAGGTTTGCCTTTGTTTAAATCGTAACGTATTTGAAAAGTTCAGAAATAGAAACAGCGCGTTTGTCACTTCGAAAAATCGAGGTAACAGACGCTCCTTTTTTTTACGAATTATTAAATAGCGAAGGTTGGCTGCACTACATAGGAGATAGAAACATAAAAACTATTGCCGATGCTGAACAGCAAATCATAGAAAAGTACATTCCAAGCTACACAACGAATGGATATGGTTCTTATCTGGTTATAGAAAAAGCTTCAAAACTACCGGTAGGAACTTGTGGAATGTACAAACGAGAAAATTTAGACCATCCAGATATCGGATTTGCATTTTTGTCTCCATTTATGGGTAAAGGGTACGGATTTGAAGCGTCTAATGCGATTTTAAAAAATGCAGTGGACACATTGAATCTAACTAAAGTGCTTGCCTTTACAGTGCCTCATAATGTGGCTTCAATTAAGTTGTTGAAAAAATTAGGGTTAAAAAAGACGGGAGATTACTTTTTTGAAGGGGATCCAGAGCCACTGCTTTTATTTGAAAAAGCTTTACAGGTTTAGAAATGCTAGTAGTTGCTCCTCTATAGACTGGTTGAAGAGATTTGTATTGCTCTCAAGTATTTCACCATTCCTTTTAATGATAAGTGCTTTATTGTTGGAAGTTAGTACGAGGCTTCTTTCGGCATTTTCAATATCTTCTAACTGAAATTCTTTTTCTTTATTAAATCCAGACATTTTTACGGTTTGCAACCATTTTTTATAATGGGTGTCAGTATTAATGCCTATAAATTCAAATTCTGGGTATTTTGAAGAGAGTTCGGCTACTTTGGAGTGAATATCCTTGAAATGTTTTACAGACTCCATGGACCAGAAGTAAAGTACCGTCCGTTTCGTAAGAATTTCGTGTAGTTTTTTTGCCTCATTGTCTGAATTTACCAATACTACATTAGGAACTTTTTGCCCTGGAGTCAATTTATTTGTAGCTTGAGCTAAGTTTTTAATTTCTTCTTGATGTATCGGGTTGTCATTCAATCGCTGTACCATTTCGACCATTTTCCGTCCGTTATCCGGATCTTTAGTGTGAAGCAAATAGTTTCGGGCGTTTCTTCTAATCAGGCTGTTTTTCAACGAATCGTTGGTAACCAGGCTATCTATTAATTGTATTTTAGCTTTCTTGTGTGTAAAAGAAGTTCGATCCAGAGAAGAATTGTTGTCGTAATTTTCAAAAGCAAGGTTGTCAAAATACAAATCCAGAAATCTGTAGTATGGGTAATAAGTGCGTAGCTTGTTATTGCCTAAGTCTATTTCAGAACGGTAGGCATAAAAATCGTCAGGAAAATTTGCATTGGCTACTCTTTCGGCATTTCTGTTGTACACCGCAGTATAGAGCTCTTTTTTAATGTACTCGTTATACCTGAAGTTGGATTCAGCGATTTTAACAAACTCTTCCGCAGGGTCATTTTTCTTGATAAATTTGTTTAATTCCTTGGTATGTTCGGCATCTAAAGAATCTAGCTTTTCAGAAAACTCCTTCGGTGAAAGTAAATAGTCTTTTGTTATCACTCTTGCTTCAGCTTCATTTTGAAGAAATAATTTCATCAAAAAATTATTGTCTTTGGCGCCAATTCCAGAGTAGTGTAAGGATTCATCAAACCCCATGGTATTAACACGAAGCATCAAACTATCGCCAGGCTGCAAATAGAACATCTGAAATTCGTTATGCTTAAACGTATAAATGCCAGATACAGGGTCCTTAAATTTATAGAAGAACGTATTATCTTCATTAAGTAAAATGCTGTCTATAACGGCACCATCTTTCAGAATAACAATATGCTTTGTTTTTGGGTTGACAATTTCACCGCCAAAATAGGTGTCTCCCGAGCGCTCCTTTTCAGAATTGCAGGAAAACAGTAGTGTCGCAGAAAGTATAAATAGTAAATGTTTAATCATAAGCTACGGGCCAACTTGATAAACAAAAATAGACTTCCCTTATCCATTCAATTGTTAATTGCAGGTTAAAAGGAATATATAAACGTTAATATTTCTTCAGTCTAGGGTATTTGGTTAATTTTGCGCCCAATTAAAGAAAAAAAAGATGTTATCAGTTTCCAATTTATCAGTTCAATTTGGCAAACGCGTGTTGTTTGACGATGTAAATACAAAATTTGTAACAGGCAACTGTTATGGGATTATTGGTGCCAACGGTGCCGGTAAATCTACGTTTTTAAAAATACTTTCCGGGAAGCAGGACCCGACTTCTGGGCAGGTACACCTCGAATCTGGTAAGCGTATGTCTGTTTTAGAACAGGAACACAACGCCTATGATGAATATCCCGTGTTGGAAACCGTTATGTGTGGTAATAAGGAATTATTTGGCATTAAATCTGAAATCGACAAACTCTACGAAGATTACACAGACGAAAATGCCGAACGAATAGGGGAGTTACAGGTAGCTTTTGAAGAAATGAACGGGTGGAATGCAGAGAGCGATGCTGCAGCTTTATTATCTAATTTAGGAATAGACGCCAGCCTTCATTACAACATGATGAGCGATCTGGACGGAAAGCAAAAAGTTCGTGTCTTGTTAGCGCAAGCTTTATTTGGAAGTCCTGATGTGCTGATTATGGATGAGCCTACCAACGACCTGGATTACGAAACCATTTCGTGGTTAGAGAACTTCCTGGCAAACTACGATAACTGTGTCATTGTGGTATCTCACGACCGTCACTTTCTGGATAGTGTGTGTACGCATATTAGTGATATTGACTTCGGAAAAATTAATCATTTTAGCGGGAACTATACCTTCTGGTATGAGAGTAGCCAGCTAGCTGCAAGACAACGTGCACAACAAAACAAAAAAGCGGAAGACAAGAAAAAGGAGCTAGAGGAATTTATCCGCCGTTTTTCTGCAAACGTTGCAAAGAGTAAACAAGCAACCAGTAGGAAGAAAATGATCGATAAGCTGGATGTTTCAAATATTAAGCCTTCCAGCCGACGCTATCCGGCCATTATTTTTGAGCGCGAGCGGGAAGCAGGAGATCAGATCTTAAATATTGAAAATTTAGAAGCCTCGTTAGATGGTGAAACGCTTTTCAGTAAGATAAATATTAACCTGACCAAGGGAGACAAAGTTGTTGTGTTTAGTCGTGACTCTCGTGCCACCACTGCCTTCTACGAAATAATTAACGGAAATAAAAAAGCAGATAAAGGCGAATATGCCTGGGGAGTAACCACAAATCAAAGTTATTTACCATTGGATAACAGTTCCTTTTTTAAGGAAGAAAATGGTGAGGATACCCTTGTAGACTGGTTGCGTCAATACGCCAAAACTGAAGAGGAGCGGGAAGAAGTGTATATCCGTGGATTTTTAGGGAAGATGCTTTTTAGTGGCGAAGAAGCCTTAAAGAAAAGTAATGTGCTTTCCGGAGGAGAAAAAGTACGTTGTATGTTGAGTCGAATGATGTTGATGCGTGCCAATGTAGTTATGTTGGATGAGCCTACCAACCACCTGGATCTAGAGTCTATTACAGCATTTAATAACTCCCTGAAAAACTTTAAAGGAACAGTGCTTTTTACCACCCATGACCATGAATTTGCACAAACGGTGGGTAACCGGGTCATAGAACTTACCCCAAAAGGAGTGATAGATCGTTATATGACGTTTGATGAGTACATGAGTGACAAGAAGATTAAGGAGCAACGGGACGAGATGTATTCTTAGTTAGTAGAGAGGAGGGGGGTAGTTGGCAGCCGGTAGGAAGGCCAACTAGGCGTACCACTAGTTCCCGGGCTGCTTCGTTCGCCTTCTGTTTGTAGGGTAGGTTTTTACGGAATTTATCTTGTGATTTTAGTTCTCATATTTTATTAGAATTGCAATACTATGTTCTTCAGAAAAAAGCTTCCTTTTGAAAAAATAACTGAATATTTAGATGCTCAGGATCTTTTATATGTTCGACATCAAAAAGTAAAAAAAGATTGGAATCCTTCGTTTGAAGGGTATGAGACAGTTTTAAATTTCATGCTTCTTTCAAAGGAATATTATATAATTGATGCTACAGATTTAAAAGGAAACCCAATAAATATTGAAGCTACATGGTATCATTCATATTCTTTACTTCAAAGGAGTAAAGTTCTTTTTAGAAAAATAGAATAATTGTAAAAATAAAAAAGGGCGAGCAAAGCAGCCCGTAAACTACATGTGGCTTTAACCACGTACTACCGTCTACCAACTATTCCTCTATTTCCTTTAAAAATTCATCAATAGTCGCTTGTGCAGTCACCAGTTCATCTTTTCTAATAAAGACCCGCACTTGCCCCGGAACGCCAATGGCAAATCCGCTCGTAATGCCACTTTGGTGGTCGTCTTTAATGATGGGCTCTATGCCTAGCTCATTTAATCTGGCACGTAGTCCTTGTGCAATCATGGCTGGACCTGTATAAATTCTTGTGGTTTTCTCTGTGTTAGTGCTCATAATAGATACATTAGGCATTGTAATACTTACTATTCCAGATAGCGTTGTTAAAATTTTTCCCCTTGGCAAAGCCATAGAATAGCACAATACCGCCAACGGCTTTAAACATAAAGAGGAACATTAATAAATACTCTTGATTGCTTACTTCGCCCTTTGTAAATGCTTGCATGGGGGTAATTGCGGTAAGCAGCATACTCACAATAAATATAGTAAAAACCAGGTTTTCAAAACTTTTATAGGGCCACATTATCCATTTGCGAAGGGGGTGCAAATCGTTTCCCCATTTGTGGATGAGGTAAAAATAATCGTTTCCTAGAGGAAGAAATAGCAACGGATCGTCTGCATTTTCAAGTTTTAGCAGTTTTGCGGGCGCTACAATTTTAAATGAACTGAAGGTGCTATCGTGTTCTTTCTCCAGGTGTCTTATTTTTGAAATTGCCTCTTCAGGAATTTCCTTTTTAAAAAAATGTGAATCCAGAAAGCGCAGCCGGTATTCCACACATATTTTTTTGATGTCGGAAATATGATATATTCTTTCACTTTCTTGTTTCGCTAAATTGAACGTATTTCCGTCACCAGAAGAAGGAGTAGTGAGTCGTTCGGAAATTTCCGCTCTTTCAGTTTCGTTTTGCTGAAAAATCTGTTCAACTTCAGCCAGGATATTTTCCGAAGCAATACGCTTGCTCCGAATGTTTTGTAACGTAGTTTTAAGATTTGTTTTAGGTAGCATCGCAATTTTTCTTTTAAAAATAGCAAACGTTCTGCAGGAATGCAATATTTTAACAGATAGAAGTTCATATAGTTCAATATTGGAGTAAAGTTCACGTTATAGCTTCTGAAGGCATTTTTATGTACCTTTGATGTAATACTTATTATTATGAAATTGAAAACTATACTACTTGTTTGCTTGTTCGCAGCCTTTACTGCTTCGGCTCAAAAATATACCAACACTACGACCCAAACCACTACCAAAGAGTGGAAGGGGCTTACATTTTCTTCAGAAAAATCTATCTTTCAGAATATAGAAAATACAGATCAGTTTTCTAAAGCTGCTCCTTTATTTAAAAAAGACGTAATTGCCGAGGATGCCATGCTCACTGCTTTTGTGATGATAGATAATTCATTCAGTAAATTAGATGAAGATGAAGAGAAATCACTGTTTGCCGATTCCTGGAAGTCTTTCGTGACCTATCACTTAATTCCTGGTCGTGTAGATAGCAATGCGCTTTCGAAAGCAGTTGCTAATGGAAATGGTACTGCCTATTTTAATACCATTCTGGGACAGCGTCTTGGGGTGAAAGAAGTGGCAGGAAAGCTGGTTCTGTTTGACGGACAGGGAAATACCGCAAACATAATTGCTGAGGACTTCTACCATAAAAATGGCTTTTACCATATTATAGATGGGTTGCTCTTGCCGGGTTCTAACCAGTAATGCTAGAATGCTGTAAAAGGTTAAATAAAAGCCAAAGTTGCCACTTTCAAAAACCCGTATTTCTACTACTACGTTTATTATAGTACATAACCTATAAAAACAAAAATAGTATGAAACGTATTAAATTTATTACCACAGCTTTATTTACAATGTGTTTACTGGTAGGCACGTCTTCTTTTGCGCAAAATAAAATGTCGAAAGACGAAAAGATGCAGGCCAAGATGGAAAAGAAGAAGATGAAGGAAAAGACTGTTATGGTGGGTGGAGCAGCTATGTATCCAAGTAAGAACATTGTAGAAAATGCAGTAAATTCTAAAGACCACACTACGCTGGTTGCAGCTGTTAAAGCAGCAGATTTAGTAGAAACTTTGCAATCTAAAGGACCTTTCACCGTTTTTGCCCCAACAAATGCAGCTTTCGATGCACTTCCTAAAGGTACCGTAGAAACACTTTTAAAGCCTGAAAACAAAAAAATGTTACAGGGTATCTTAACATATCACGTTGTAGCGGGAGATATGAAGGCTAAAGATATTCTAGCGGCCATCAAAAAAGGAAATGGGAAAGCAACCATGAAAACACTAGCTGGTGGAACATTAACTGCAACCCTTGAAGGAAAATCTGTAATTATAACAGATGAGAACGGAAACGCTTCTACAGTAACGATCGCAAATGTAAACCAGTCTAACGGTGTAATTCACGTAATAGATACGGTTTTATTACCTGCACAGGATAAGAAAAAAATGTAAGGTATAAATACCTGACGACTTCCCTCGCTAATTATTTTGTTAGCGTAATTGAGCTCCAAAATCGGTTTCAAATCGGTTTTGGAGTTTTTTCATGATTTTATCGATCTGCTTATCGGTTAAGGTTTTCCGTTCGTCCAATAAGGTAAAGCTTAACGCATACGATTTTTTTCCATCAGGAAGGTTCTTACCTGTATAGACATCAAATAAGCTTACTTCTTTCAATAACTGCTTTTCTGTTGCAAATGCGGCTCCCTGTACAGCTGAAAAAGAAATATCTTCGTCTAATAGTAAGGCAAAGTCACGTTTTACTTTCGGAAACTTAGGAATGGGTGCTACGTGGAATGTTGCTGAAGAAATTTCAGATAAAATAACATCCCAGTTAAAATCTGCATAGAGTGTTTCTGTCTCTACGTCAAATGCTTTAAGGATTTGTTTTTTCAGTACTCCAAATTCCACCAAAGTTTTCTTGCCTTTAGTAAGTGCTACTCCTTCTGCTAAAAAGGAGTTCTTTGTCTGTTTTTCTGAAACACTATCAATCCCCAGTCGCTCTAAAATTGATGTAACAATTCCTTTTAAATAGAAAAAAGTAGTTGGCTTTTGAGCGGTTGCCCAGTTGTCTTCATAAGTATTTCCAGAAACCAACAGCGACAAATGTTTATGCTCTTCCCGACCACTTGGGAAGTTGTGATACGTTTTACCAAACTCAAATAGTTTTACGTTCGGCATTTTGCGATTCTGATTGTAGCTCAAGGCTTCTAAAGCTCCAAACAACATACTTTGACGCATTGCTGAAAGTTCGTTACTCAAAGGGTTCAGCATGGTTACATTGTAATCTTTCTTCAACGTTTCAGAAAGCGCTACATACGATGGGTTGGTTAGTGAATTTGCTAGCATCTCGTGAAAACCAAGCGCCGTTAATACCCCACTAATTTTATTCTGAATTAAATGATCTTCTACCTTTAGATTGGTGGCGATACTGGCATTTAATTTTTCAGTGAAGTCAATATTGTTATAGCCATACACCCGAAGGATTTCCTCGATCACATCGGCTTCACGGGTAACGTCGTTCCGGTAGGCGGGAATGGTCATTCCTAAGCCAGATTCTGTAACGTTGTTGATTTTAATCTCCAGAGACCACAAAATATCCTTGATGATCTCCCGTGGAATTTCCTGTCCGATTAATTTTGTAGCATTTTCAAAATTTAGAAATACCTGATGGTCTTCAATTTTAACCGGGTAAATATCTATTACTTCACTGGTTATTTCTCCTCCAGCGATTTCCTGAATTAAAATGGCAGCACGTCTCAGCGCGTAATCACAAATATTTGGATCGATCCCACGCTCAAAACGGAACGAGGCATCTGTATTCAATCCGTGGCGTTTTGCAGTTTTACGCACACTAACCGGATTAAAGTAAGCGCTTTCAAGGAAAATACTCGTGGTGCTTTCGGTTACACCACTGTGTTCACCTCCAAAAACGCCTGCAATACACATAGGTTTTTCACCATCACAAATCATGAGGTCTTCTTCGTGTAGTTCACGTTCCACACCGTCCAGTGTGGTGAATTTTGTGCCTGCCGGAAGTGTTTTTACATCAATTTTATAGTCGGTAATTTTAGCAGCATCAAAGGCATGTAAAGGCTGTCCAAGTTCGTGTAAAACATAGTTGGTGGCATCTACTACATTGTTAATAGGAGCAAGCCCAATAGCTTTTAATCTATTTTGTAACCATGCTGGCGATGCTTCTACTTTAAGTCCGTTGAGGGTCACACCACAATACCGCGGTGCTCTTTCGGTGTCTTTAACTTCTACGTCAATTTTTAAGGTACGGCTGTCTATATAGAAGTTACTCGTGGAAGGAGTAATTAGCTCTAAGGAAATATCTTGTCGCAACAATCCAGCGCGTAAATCTCTTGCAACGCCCCAATGGCTCATGGCATCGGCACGGTTTGGAGTAAGTCCAATTTCAAAAATGGTATCATTCTCTATTTCAAAAACAGAAGCACACGGCGTTCCTGTTTTTAGTGCTTTATCCAAGATCATAATCCCATCGTGACTTTGTCCCAGGCCTAATTCATCTTCGGCACAGATCATTCCCATGCTTACTTCGCCACGGATTTTTCCTTTTTTAATCTGCCACGGACTTCCCTTTTCGTCATACAGTGTAGTTCCAACAGTAGCAACGGGTACTTTTTGACCCTTCCCTACATTAGGGGCACCACACACAATTTGTACAGGTGCTCCGTTTCCAAGGTCAACTTTGGTGAGTTTTAAGCGGTCTGCATTGGGATGTTGTTCGCATTCCACCACGTGGCCTACTACGATGCCTTCCAGCCCTCCAGGAACCGAAGTAAAAGGGGTGATCCCTTCAATTTCCAGACCGAGGTCTGTAAGTAATTCGCCTGTTTTATGGGCCTCCCAGTCCAGATTTAAAAATTGTTTTAACCAGTTGTATGATATTTTCATCCTAAAAAATTCTTAACGAACCGCAAAGATAGCATTTATACCATTTTTTGTGATTACTTTTATAGAATCAGTTTCAGAAAATTTACGGACCTCAATCCCATTAATTTGTAATTCCATGTTTCAACATTTCCTTGTTAGAGTTATTAGTGTTATCGGCGTTTTCTTTTTGTTGTTTGCCTGCAACAGGGAAATCAGCAAACCAATAGAGGGTGAGTGGCGTGCAACATTGGAAACAATGGATGGTAGAGAATTACCTTTTTTATTTACGTATTCTGAAAAAGAAGGGTTAACAGTACTGAATGCTGAAGAAGAGGTTGTCTTTAGTGATGTTACTTTAAAAGGCGACTCTATTAGCATAGCACATCCTATTTACGAAGGTGTCTTTAAGGGTGTCTTTACGCCGGACAGCATTTATGGCAACTTTATAAAACCCAGTTTAAATAGAGCAGTACCTTTTGTTATGACGCAAGGCAGAAAGGAACGATTTACTGTAAGTGCAGCACCCAAAGCAACGGTAACAGGCAGTTGGGAAACTGTTTTTAGTCCGGATACCCCAGCAGATAGGTACCTAGCCAAAGGCATTTTCAAACAAGTAGGGCATAAGGTAACGGGAACGTTTAGAACCACAACAGGAGATTATCGGTACCTGGACGGTTCGGTGGAAAACGATACGTTACGTCTTTCCACGTTCGACGGCGCGCACGCCTTTTTGTTTGAAGCCAAAGTACAGGGCGATACGTTGTTAGAGGGTTTGTTTTACTCTGGAAACCATTGGAAAGAACCCTTTACTGCCCGTAAAAATGAAGCCTATGAACTTCCAAAAGCAGATTCTCTTACCTTTTTACGAGAAGGCTACGAAAAATTAGAGTTTAGCTTTCCAGACACTAATGGAAAGGAAGTTTCATTAGCCGATGACCGATTTAAAAATAAAGTAGTCATCGTACAGATCATGGGAACTTGGTGTCCCAATTGTCTGGATGAAACCCGATACTACACAGACTATTACAAAAAGAATAAAAACGAAAACCTGGAATTTGTATCCCTTGCATTTGAGTATGCTCCCACCAAAGAAAAAGCGATGACAGCTATTAACCGCTTAAAAGAAAAAGTAGGGGTGCCATACCCGATTCTATTAGCGCAATACGGCTCCAGCGATAAACAAAAAGCCAATCAAAAACTCCCTATGCTTAGTAACGTGCTTAGTTACCCAACTACTGTTTTTATTGATAAAACCGGAACAGTGCGAAAAATACACACGGGTTTCAATGGCCCGGCAACAGGCGAAAAATACGATGCGTTTGTAAAGGAGTTTGAAAGTTTTGTAGACAAATTACTAGCCGAGTAAAGAGCTTTTAACGTTTATGGAATTAAAAACTGTATAGGAGAGGCTTCCGCATACAAAATACAATACCATTATTTGGACTACTAGGTAAACGACTTTTTATTGTGTATGTTAACGAGTAAAAAAGTAAAAATTATCTATAGCGCTTATCTGGAGAACGAAGAACAACATCAGCATATTTATAGGGAGTCTAGGCTTCCCTTAAAAACTCATACGTAATTCACAGGATTTAGTATATTTAAATACTTATCCTGTTTAATTTAAAGTATATACCTAGTACTAGTATTAATAAATGAAACCTGACTCTATATCTATATCGCAAATTACCAAAGAAACTACCGTGAAAAGAAAAAGCGAAGATTTTGCTGTTTGCTGGATCAAGGATGAGGTTCATGCTATTGAAATTGATCACGTTTTATACAGCGATATTTCGAATGCTATTTTTTTTCTGGACCCTAAATTTCAATGGAAAATACTTAAAAAAGATACCTCAGCTTTTGCTGGCTATGTTTTATACCTTTCCCGTGAGGTTCTGGATAACCCGGCGTTGAGCAACCTGCATATAAATAAAGTGCGACTTTTTAATTCTGAAGAGATTCCACTATTTAAACTAAGCCCGGGCATAGAAAAAAGAACTCAGGCAATTTTAGAAATGATCGATGAACTTCTGGGGTCTGAACTAAATCATAAAGATGATGCCATCCTATCCTTGCTCAACACCTTCTTTATTTACTGTGATGGGCAATGTAATATTAAGTCCATAATCACAGATACAAACTCCAAAGCGAATATTGTTTATAGGTTTAAAAATTTAGTCGACCAGCATGTAAGAACGCATCACGAGGTAGGGTACTATGCTAACCTTCTTTCTATTTCACCAAAATACTTAATGAATGTGTACAGGAAGTCTTATCGGTAAGTTCAAAAAATATTATTGTAGAACAGCTATTAATGCGATCCCGTCGTGAGCTGAAGTTTTCAACAAAAACCATAAAGGAAATTGGATTTGAGCTAGGCTTTTCCTCTCCTGATTATTTCAGCTATTTTTTTAAAACCCACACCGGTAGTACCCCTTCCGCACTCCGAAAAACGTAGGAGTTCTTAATTTCTAAGAATATACCGTGGTTTTCACATTTCTATACCTAAGTGAATGTAATACATTGCATTAAAACTTATACGATGGACAGAAAACGTTTTTTAAAGGCTTCAGGACTTGGCTTAACACTAGCCTTTATACCTGGAGTGATGAGAAGTCAAAGTAACTCAAAAACTAGTGGTAACCAACCTCAGTCAAAACCTAAATTTGTTAAAGACGACGAAGGGACTATTTTCAATGTAATTGGCGATATACAAACACATAAACTGGTAGGGAGTGACACCGCAAACCAGTTGGTGGAATGGGTTGATAATGTAGTGCCAGGAACGGGGATACCGCCTCATATTCATACACTGGAAGATGAAATATTCAGAGTAGTTGCCGGACAGGTAGAAATTATGGTTGCTGGAGAAACAACAGTTTTAAGTGCAGGGGATATGGCTTTTGCTCCCAAAAATGTACCGCACGCCTGGACAGTTGTGGGAACCGAAAAGGCAAAAATGATCACCACGGCATTCCCTGCTGGAATTGAAGTTATGTTCAGGGAATTAGCAAAACTACCGGCAGGTCCACCAGATTTCGAAAAAGTAACTAAAATATGTGGTGCTCATGGCATTCGCTTTGTCTAATGAGTGCTTTAATTTAAAATAAGCAGGATGAGATTCCGAGGCTTAATTACATCTAGTTTTATAATGTAAATTTGTTATTATTTACAAAAAACAATGCATTCACAAAAAACAGCTTTCCATTTTCCCAGAAGCTTCTAAACATAACATCGTCTACCATATAGATAATACTTCCACTTCCCATTCTGGCTTCTCCAAAGACGAGAGAGTTGGTCAATTTATTTTTGGCAGCTTCTCCGGAAAATCCAGAAACTGAAGTAGGTGTTTCTATATATCCAACATTGTATCCGTTTTCTAAAAATGAAAAAGAAGAACTTCCCAATTTCAGGCTATAATAATCGTCGCCATAACCAAACGCCATAGGATGGCTTGGGTCTATCTTCACTTTATAAATGCTACCGGTAATAAAGTTTTCTACACTGGCACGTTCGCGCTGGTCGTAAGGAATAAGATTTCCCTCATTTTTTTTGTCTTCCTCATCTTTGTCAGTTTCATTTTTTTTGAGGTCAAAACCATCTTTATCTGTAAAACTGTTCATTGCACTCCCAATAGCAATGATTTTTCCGCCACGTTGTACCCAGGTTTTTAGATCGTCTAGTGTGTTGCCATTTAAGCTGGAGTACCAACCGCTGGGCATTACCAACACATCAAAACTGGTGAGGGTAGAGGCTCTAAAATCGCCAGTGTCAATAGAGGTGATAGGGTATTTCAGTTGCTGCTCAAAAAAGTGCCAGATAGCGCCATAATTTAAAGAAGAAACACCGTCCCCACGCAACACCGCAATTCGTTGGTTGTTGATTAACTTAACGTCTGGCGAACCAAAATCGGTTCTGGTATCTCCAAAACTTGTGTTAGAAGCATACAATTGTCGGTTATGTTTGTTGGCAATTTCAACTACTTTTTTATTGAAATCATCATTGGTTCTATTATCACTTTTTGTAATCACCAAGCTTCCTTTAGCGAATTCTTTGCCATTAAATTTCAGGTCTTTTTCAGAAAAACGAACACGTATGTCTTCTTGTAGTAATTCGGCTAGAAACTGTGCATCGTACATACTATTCCAGGAAACCAGATAGCCTGCAGCATTAGGGGATGCTACATTTGTTGTTTTTAAAGTAGCCAGTTCTTTATCTGTGGAAATAAAACCTGTAGTTGCTACAGCTTCTAATCCATATGCGTGTGGAATGCTCCAGGCAGTAATATCGTAGGTTAAGGGTTCGGTTAAAACAGCATTTGGCTCCATTAATACCTTTACCATTTTACCTTTTGGCTGGTTGGTACTTACTACCAATGCATTTGTGGCATCCAGTGAACCATTTTTATTTTCTGCATAGTTAAAACCATTTACAGTACCGCTACTTTTTATTCCGTAGGTAATAGTGTGCTTGTCTAGTAATTTGGCTAGTGCATCTAGCTTATCGGGATGCCCTTTTAAGACGTAGCTTTTAAATTTCAGATCATCATTTTGAAAGAATTTTTTAAACTCTGTATTCAGTTTCGCTGCGTTTTTACTTCCCATTTCAACAGTAGAAAGCCCGGTGGTAGTATGGTGCGCAACACGGTCTACCAACGTTAATTCAAAACCTTCGTCGGTGTTGATTCCCAGTCCAGCTCTTCCGTGGCCTGCTTGCTCATAGGTCATGCCAATAGCGCCCATAAAAGTGGGGTAGGTGTCTCCATAACTTGGGTACAGTAAATCGAAACGCTCCCGTGTAAAAAACAACCAGCCTTCAGCATCAAAATACTTGGCGTGGTTTTTACCAATCTCTGTCTGGAAATCCCGCTGAAACGGACTAATAATTTCATGAAAAGGCTCTGCAGCCGGCGCAAAGTAATATGGTTCATTAATTCCCTGCTCGTGAAAATCTACATGAATATGAGGCATCCATTGATTGTAAACCTCTAAACGTTGTTGTGTTTCTACCTGAGTAGCCCAAGCCCAGTCACGATTTAAGTCAAATAGATAATGGTTGGGTCTTCCGCCCGGCCAGGGTTCGTTGTGCTCTACGGCAGCTTGCTTAGCATTGTAAGGGGTTGCTTTTACCTGGTTGTACCAGTTGGCGTAGCGGTCGCGACCGTCTGGGTTTACGCAGGGGTCTATAATTACAACCGTGTTTTGTAGCCAGTCTTGTTTTTCGGTAATGAGTTTGTAGAGCGTGCTCATAGCAGCTTCGGTGCTGGAAGCTTCATTTCCGTGTACGTTATAGCTAAGCCAGACAATAGCGGTTTGCGGACTCGCACTGCCATTTTCCAACCCAATATTTTTTAAATTATCTTTTCTAATCTGATCTATATTAGCAATGTTTTGCGGGGAAGAAATCACTGCATAAGTAAGGGGTCTTCGCTCGTTTGTTTTTCCGTAGGTATCGTAAGTCACCATATTGCTATTGGCGGCAACGTGTTCAAAATAGGTTACCACATCTGCGTGGCGGGAAAACTGTGTTCCCACTTCGTAGCCCAGGAAATCGGCAGGGGATTGTAGTTGGGCGGTAAGAATGCTTGAGACAAATAAGAAAGCGAGCGTAAGGTTTTTCAACATTATAAGGTGTTTATTTAAGGTGGCTAAAGATAACAGAAATTCCATGTTTCAAACCCGCTTGCTAACAATTTTATAGATCCTAAGGTGGTCAGGCTCCTAATTTCAAAGTAATTGGTTGAAGTATAGGGCTACCCTTCCTAATATTTTGCCAAATTGCTTCTGAAAAATCCTGATTTCTTAATTATCCTGTATTTTTGAATAAATCTTCTGAAAAACTCTATGTCAAAATCTACTATTCCGTATAACGAAACAGGCTACTTTTCTCAATTAATGTGCGATTACCTGGCAGAAAAACCGGAATTGAAATATTTTTACGGAAGGTTTCCGAAATTGCAAAACTTTAAAGCCCAATTAAAAGACAAGAAAGTATCCGTTCGATCGCAGTCGAGAACTACATTGAGAGAACAACTTCAGCACCAGTATAAAGGCTTTACAGTTTCAGAAGAGACACAAAAAAACATTACCTCCCTATCCGAAGAAAACACCTTTACCATTACAACCGGGCACCAATTGAACCTTTTTACCGGCCCCTTGTATTTTTTATATAAGATCTTTTCGGTGATCAATCTTTCAGAACAATTAAATGCTGAATATCCCGAACATCATTTTGTTCCTGTGTACTGGATGGCAACCGAAGATCATGATTTTGAGGAAATAAATTACTTTAATTTTGAAGATAAAAAGATTGTTTGGAATAGACCCGATGGTGGGGCAGTAGGCGAATTTTCTACCAACGGACTGACTGAAGTGGCCGGAGAAACGGCAACAGCTTTTGGGCAAAGTGAATATGGCAAACGCTTGCAGCAATTATTTACTCAAGCCTATACAAAACATAAAAATCTGGCAGACGCCACAAGATATCTAGGGAATGAATTGTTCAAAGAGTATGGTTTGGTTATCATAGATGGAAACGATACCAAACTAAAAAAACAATTTATCCCGTATGCTGAACAAGAGCTTACCGAGCATTTGTCTCATAAAAAAGTAACGGAGACTACTGAAAAACTTTTGGAATCAGGGTACAGTGAGCAAGTACATCCCAGAGAAATTAACCTTTTTTATTTAACTGAGGGCATTCGCGAACGAATTGTAGAGGCTGAAGAAAAGTTCTATGTAAATGAAACTGACCTGGTTTTTACTAAGGAAGAGCTATTCAGGGAATTGCAAGAACATCCGGAACGTTTTTCTCCTAATGCATTGCTGCGTCCACTCTATCAGGAAGTGATTTTGCCGAACCTTTGTTACGTTGGTGGTGGTGGTGAGCTGGCGTACTGGTTTCAGTTAAAGGATTATTTTCAAGCGGTTGAAGTACCCTTCCCGATGTTGTTGTTGCGTAATTCGGTCCTACTGATGCCAGAAAAGCTTTCAAAAAAACTCCAGAAACTGGAAGTTTCAGTAAAACGACTATTCCAAAAGCAAGCCGATTTAAAAACAGATTTTACGCATCAGATTTCAAAAATTGATATTGACTTTACAAAGCAACGAGAACATTTGCAGCAGCAATTCAAAGACCTGTACGAGTTAGCTAAAAAGACCGATGCTTCTTTTTTAGGGGCTGTGGGAGCACAGGAGAAAAAGCAGTTAAATGGATTGGATACCCTTGAAAAACGCTTGTTGAAAGCACAGAAACGCAAACTTTCGGACCAATTGGAGCGCTTAATTGCTATTCAGGACCAGCTTTTTCCAAGGCAAAGTTTACAGGAACGCAACACCAATTTTTCTGAATATTACCTTGCTTATGGGGACAGGCTTCTTACTACGCTTAAAAGCGAACTTACTCCGTTAGACTTAAAGTTTACAGTGATAGAATTATAAAGCTACTGTTTTTAATTTTTTAGTCAAGTATATACAAACGTGTTCCAAAATGTTTCCTGAGTGATTTTCATATAAAAAGCATCATTTTTTATATGAAAAATTGTATCGAAATAGTATTTTTGCGGATGCAAAACAACGTCCTTATCCTAGACTTCGGCTCGCAGTACACACAACTTATCGCAAGACGTGTAAGAGAACTCAATATTTACTGCGAAATTCATCCATACCACAACATTCCTAAAGATCTTTCCGGCTTTAAAGCTGTGATTCTATCTGGAAGTCCGCTTTCAGTTAGAAACGATGATGCTGCGCATCCTGATCTTTCCAACATTAAAGGAAAATTACCACTGTTGGGGGTTTGCTACGGCGCCCAATATTTAGCACATTTTGGGGGTGGAAGCGTAGAACCGTCTAACCTGCGTGAGTATGGACGTGCAAAACTGTCAATGATTAAAGATGGTGAACCTTTATTTAAAGGTATTCCAGAAGACACACAGGTATGGATGAGCCATAGTGATACCATCGCTAAACTTCCCGAAAACGGGGTGCGTCTGGCGAGCACAGCCGATGTGGTGAATGCAGCCTATAAAATTGAAGGCGAGGAAACCTATGCTATTCAGTTTCACCCAGAAGTATACCATTCTACACACGGAAAAATGCTGCTGGAAAACTTTTTAGTAAAAATGGCCGGCGTGGAACAAACCTGGACACCTGCTGCTTTTGCAGAAACTACGGTAGCAGAATTAAAAACAAAAATTGGTCTGGATAAAGTAGTATTAGGGTTAAGCGGGGGTGTAGATTCTACTGTAGCTGCTGTGTTATTGCATCGGGCTATTGGAAAAAACCTGTATTGTATTTTTGTAAACAACGGCTTGCTCCGTAAAAATGAATTTGACAGCGTTTTGGAGCAGTATAAAGACATGGGCTTGAATGTAAAAGGGGTCGATTCTTCCGAACGTTTTTTAACCGCATTAGCTGGAAAGTCCGATCCTGAAGAAAAGCGCAAGGCCATTGGGGGAACTTTTATCGAAGTTTTTGATGACGAAGCCCACGAAATAACCGATGTGACCTACCTGGCACAAGGAACTATTTATCCGGATGTAATTGAGAGTGTTTCGGTAAACGGCCCTTCAGTAACTATTAAAAGTCATCACAATGTAGGTGGCTTGCCAGATTTTATGAAACTTAAAGTCGTGGAACCTTTACGAATGCTTTTTAAAGATGAAGTACGACGTGTAGGTGCACAATTGGGAATTGATAAAAAATTATTAGGTCGTCACCCCTTCCCTGGACCTGGATTGGCCATTAGAATCTTAGGGGATATCACTGCTGAAAAAGTTCGTGTATTACAGGAAGTGGATGCTATTTTTATTGAAGGACTCCGCAAATGGGATTTATACGATAAAGTATGGCAGGCAGGAGCTATTTTATTGCCAGTACAAAGCGTAGGAGTAATGGGAGATGAGCGTACCTACGAAAAAGTAGTTGCCCTACGAGCTGTAGAAAGCACCGATGGGATGACTGCAGACTGGGTAAATTTACCGTATGAATTTTTACAGGAAACCAGCAATCATATAATAAACCGAGTAAAAGGCGTTAATAGAGTAGTGTATGATATAAGTAGCAAACCACCTGCAACTATTGAGTGGGAGTAATTTGTGGCACACTACGTGTAACTTTAATCATATTTTAAGAAGAACAAACCTGCTTTATCCGTATTTTTAGGAAAAAGAAAAAAACCTTGATTCAAACATTGAAATATATTCTCTTTATTGCCGTTGCAAGCTTTATATTAGTAAGTTGTGACGCGCTATCATCCCCAGCACAAGAGACGTACAAAAGTCACAAAGTGGCAAAGGGTGAAACTGTTTTCAGTATTGCAAAACAGTATAACACAACGACAGAAGCGATTTACGCACTCAATCCAGATGCCCGCGATGGGGTAAAAGTGAATTCTGTATTGGTAATTCCGTCTGCGGAAGTGATTTCCAGCACTGGGAATGTTTCATTTAAAATGCACAGAGTAAAACGTAAGGAGACGCTTTTCAGCATATCTCAGCAATACGGTGTTTCTATTGATGATCTTAAAAAATATAATAAACAGCTGTATGCTCAACAAGTTAAGAAGGGCGAAAAACTGCGAATCCCTATTCTAAAAACAGGGCCTTCTGAAAATACCACAGCAACTTCTGATAACACTTCAGAAGAAAATACTACAGCTACATATACTGTAAAACCAAAGGAAACAAAATTTGGAATCGCAAGAATGTACGGCATTACAGTAGCCGAACTCGATGCCATGAATCCTGGTTTGGGAGAAAATTTACCCGTAAACACTAAACTGAATGTTCCCGAAAAGAAAGTGTCTTCTGAAGCGGTAGATACTGAAAAATACACCTTATACGAGGTACAACCCAAAGAAGGCTTTTACCGTTTAAAAGTGAAGTTTGGTTTGACCGAAGAAGCAATTGTCGCCTTAAACCCCTATGCAAAAGATGGTCTGAAAGAAGGGATGATTTTAAAACTTCCAAAGGATGGTGAATTAATTTCATCAGAAGATATCTCTGAAGTAGATCTTGAAAACAAACTCAGTAATAAAAGCGATAAAAAGATCGCTTTAATGCTTCCTTTTATGCTGAACAGAGCATCGGTAGATTCTGTAAGTAATACAGGTGTGCTTCAAAAGGAACGTACCATGCGTATTGCGTTGGATTTTTACAGTGGTGCTTTATTAGCAGCAGAATTTGCAAAGGATAAAGGACTTTCAGTTACGTTAAATGTGTTCGATACGGAGGCGAATGCATCAAAAGTGAGTAGTATTATTTCAAGTAATAATGTAAGCAGTATGGATGCTGTAATAGGTCCGTTACTTAGCAATAATGTGGAGAAGGCATCTTCGGCATTAAGCAGGAGCGATGTACCGGTTTTTTCCCCGTTAAGCAATAGAACTATAAGAGCTACGGGCAATGTATTCCAGACGCTACCTTCAGAAGAACTACTGGAGAATGGTATGCTGCAATGGTTAAAAGAAAACAGCGCAGGAAAAAATGTCGTGTTAATTTCAGATGCTAAAAGAGCTAAGCAGAAAAGTAAAATTGTTGCTGCTATCCCTTCTGTAAAAATAATTACGCCAAGAGACAAAGGATTTTTATATGTAGGTGATATTGATAAACACATGGCAAAGGGTACGGCAGATAACTGGGTAATTGTAGAAACAGTAGATCCTGTAATCTTGAGTAATGTGGTAACTATTTTAAATGGAATGCCTAACGATTACAACCTCAGAATGTTTACCCTGGATAAAAATAAAGCATACGATTTTGATGATATAAGCAATATGAATCTGGCGCGCTTGGGGTTAACTTTCCCTGCTGTGAGTAAGAGCTATAATTATGACGAGAAGGATGCATTCTTAATTAGTTACAGAAATAAATATGGTGTATTGCCTAATAAATACGCTGTTAGAGGTTTTGATGTAACCTACGATGTGTTATTACGCCTGGGGTCTTCGGAAGATCTGTATAACGAAACCAATGGTGAATTTGAAACTAAATATATTGAAAGTAAATTCAGATACCAGCCACAAGCCTCATCTGGCTACGCAAACAAAGCAATGTATATTTTGCAGTATAACAAAGAACTTCAATTTGACGTCGTAAAATGAGCACTTCCAGAGTAACATATTTAGGCAATTTACGTACCGAATGTGAGCACTTAAAGTCTGGTAATACCTATATTACAGACGCTCCCATCGATAATAATGGAAAGGGAGAAGCTTTTTCTCCAACCGATACCGTAGCAACAGGTTTGGCAAATTGCATGTTTACCATTATGGGAATTAAGGCTAAAGATTTAGGAGTAGATTTAACTGCTAGCACAGCTTTAGTTACTAAAACAATGGGTACCGACCCCAGACGTATTTCTAAAATTGAAGTTGTTTTTTCGCTACCTGAAATTGTCAAGCCAAAGAATAAAGCAATTTTAGAAAATGCTGCCATAAGGTGTCCGGTATATCACAGTTTACATCCGGATATTGAAAAAATAATCTCTTTTAATTGGGGTGATCCTGCGAAATACGCTCAATAATTTTTTTTTATACGCGTTATTATATTGATGAAAATTTTAGCAACCCTTTTCCTTTTAATTTGTTCCATCTCGTTGGATGGCGATACCGTTAAGATGCAGTGGAACGAAAATCGGCAACTTACCTGGAGCGATTTTAAAGGGGAACCAGATATGGGAGATAGTTTTGTGGCAAGTACCAATAGTGGGGTGTCATTTTCATTTTCGTATAAAGTGAAGAATGGTAAAATGACGATGGATTATGAAGTGACTTGCAACTTTTACCCTGAATTATCCTGGTACAAACCAGACTTGGTTTCGCCCTATATTCTGAAACACGAACAAACCCATTTCGATATTTCTGAACTCTATGCTCGTAAATTACGCAAGGCGATGGAAGAAACATCCTTTTCTAACAATCCGAAAGAAGAAGTAAATAAACTCTATCAAAATATCGAAAACGCCCGAAAAAAACTACAAACCAAATTCGATTTTGAAACAGACCACTCCAAAATTGAACCTGTCGAAATACAATGGCGCAGGTTTGTTGCCAAAGAATTAAAGAAGTATGAGCGCTGGAAATCCTAAGGGTGAAAACCCCTTTCCCAATCCCAATCATTTAAAGGAGCTGGCCAACTATAGGATGCCCTTTGGAAAGTATAAAAACCAACGCTTACTGAATCTTCCTGAAGCCTATTTTGTATGGTTTCAGCAAAAGGGATTTCCACAGGGAAAACTGGGAACAATGATGCAGGAAATGTTTGAGATTAAAGTAAATGGTCTGGAAGGTTTGTTGAAGCCTCTGGTTGAAAAGTAATTGCCACTAAAACCTGATAAAAAAACAGCGCCAATACAGCGCTGTCTATATCATTTTTACTCTGTGTAAACCTATAATGCCTCAGCACCTGCAGTGGCTACGTCGTGATCATTCTCTACAGAACTTCCACTTACACCAACGGCTCCAATTACAGCGCCTTCTTTATTTTTTAAAATAACACCTCCAGGAAAGGAAATAAGCCCTCCGTTGGAATGTTCAATGTTAAATAGCGGTTTCCCGGGTTGTGAAAGTTTACCTATTTCGCCGGAATTCATATCGAAAAAGCGTGCCGTTTTGGCCTTTTTAAGTGCAATATCTGCGGAGCCTAACCAGGCGCCGTCCATTCTAACAAAAGCTACTTGATTGGCGCCTGCATCTACTACTGAAATATTCATCTTGGTATCTAATGCCGTTGCTTTTTCTTTTGCAGCTGCAATTATTTTTTCTGCTGTTTTTAAATCTATCGTATTCATAAAGTTTTTTATTTATTTGAAAGAATATTAATTTTTTTAATGTCTGGAGATTCAGAAAGTAACCTTTCTGCGTTTTCCATTAGGGCATTGGCGATCTCACCATTTAAGTGCGCATCACGCGCTGCTTCGGTTTCAAAAGTGTCAAAAATACCAAAGGTATCTGCGTCAATTTTAAAGCTGTACCACGTAAGTGTTTTATCTTCTTTGCGAGCTAATTCGACGGCTCCTTTTATAAATTCTTCAACTTCGTTTTCTTTACCTGATTTGGCTTTCAATGTTGCCAATAATCCTAACTTTTTCATATGTATATAATTTTATAATTATAAGATACTTAATTGCATATAAGATGGAGGCCTACTTCACATAAGTTTAACGTCTAAAAGAGATAATTATCAAAGGGTTGTGTTTTCAGTGTTTGTTTCAACTTTTATAAATTCCTTTCAGAATACGTAGAAACTAGTATATTTGGGCATAACCCTAATTTATGAAAACTATTACATTTATTTTATTGTTGTTTGTTTCTACCGTGTCTGTTGCGAATGATACTTTTTCCTATACATTAGAAAAACATCAAAAGTTTGAAAAAACTTTTTCTTTTGCTGTTGAAAATGCAACTATTCATTTGATCATTGTAAAAAACAAAGACACAAAAAAATACGACCTTATTCCGTTTTATATGGATTCACAGCAAAAAGTAAATCAGTTTGAAACCAGTTCGTTCGAAGATATTCCGGAGATTGTCGCTTACCATACAAATGGAGATATAGTTTCCATTTCTACCTTTCAGGATAAGACTGTTGCTGTTTTAGATTATAACCTGCAAAATGGTTCGGTTTTAGAAAATACATGGGAATCTAAAGATAAACCTGTCATAAAATTTATTGACGATACAAAAACGAGATATCTGGAGAGTACAGATAAGGAAACCCTAGAATTAACAACTATTACTACTTCAGCAGATGTTCAAACAAAGAAGATCTCGGTTTCTAAGGAATTTCAAAAGACTATCAAAGAAATTTTTAAAGAGCCTGTTTCCATAGTGGATAATCAAAACTTTGTGAAACACGGAGCTATTTCAGAAATACAAGGATATTTTAATGACGAAACTATCTACTTTACATTTTACGACTATTTTCAAAAAGATACTCCAGAACTACTTACTGTAGATATTGCTACAGGAACTATAAGTAAAAAACCGATTCTACAAGACGTACTGGAAAAGCCAACCGATTTTAATGCACATATTGTAGATGACAAGCTGTTTGCTTCTTTTTTAACAAAGGAAGATCTGCTGTTTCAGGTATATGATGCGAAAACTGGCAGTGTGGAACAATCGCACACACTTAATGGAACACTTTCGCAACTAAGAACTATTAAAGGTAAGCGGCTTGCATATCTCAAGAAAACTAAAAGGTTTAAGTTCAAGTCAACTGTTTCAGTAAATAAAACCCAGGATAATAATTATGCTGTTGTGGTAGATGTTGTAAACAGGGATACCTACCACTATTATGATTGGTTTTGGCTTCATACAATGATGTTTAACCAGCAAATGATGCTTAATATGGGGATGCCAGGAGGTTTTGGTCCTAAAGACTTTATAACGGAAGATGTTATTAATTACTGGGCAAGTGAAGATTCGATACCACTTGAGTTTGTGTTGGATGCTAATTTTAAACTGCTGCCAGACCACAACGGAGCAACTCAAAAAAAATATGTAGATAAAGAAAAATACGCAAAACAACTTGCTGAAAATAAAACAGTTTTCAATAGCTCTATTGGCTTCTTAGAAAACGAATATCGTTACATCTATACAAATAAAGATGAAGATGTGGTTACTATAAAAACCAAACCGATTAAAAGAAGAGTTCGTTCAAATCGGAAATAGTCTTACGGAGCTACTTTCAGTTTAAAAACAACCTTCTTTAGCAATTTTGGACTTTCAATTAGAATGCCCGTTTGATGAATATCCTGCGGAAAAAATACGGTAAAGGAACCTTCGTTTAAAGTAAAGTTTTCGGTATCGCAGTTGTAGAAGGCATAATCTTTTTCTTCGTTAACTTCAAAGGGTTGCTGTTCTTTCAGGATAGCAGTCCCTATTTTTTCAGCTCCTGAGATAATATATTGTAGGTCTATGTAGTTAAAATGTGTTTCAGAAAAACCTTCTGCTTTTGGTTTGGTGGTATAACTCATTACAATGGCAAAACAATCTTTACCTTCTATTTCATAAGTGCCTTCGGTAAGTTCATGTAAATTCTTTTCTTTTAAAAACTGAAAAACAGCAGCCATGTATTTATGAAGTGGAAGGTAGCTGCCATAATTTTCTAACGTATCTAATACCATACCGCAAAGTACTACTTTTTCTTGGTTCGCATGTTTAGGAAAGGTTATGAAACTGTATAGAAGTTTCTCTGAAAAATTCAAGAAACTATCTCAATAAATCCATACCTTTGCATCCCGTATAGCGAACATAGCAAAGGCATTCATGAACACTACAAAATACATCTTCGTTACGGGCGGGGTATCTTCATCTTTAGGAAAGGGAATTATAGCAGCATCGCTGGCCAAATTATTGCAGGCCAGAGGATACCGTGTGACGATTCAGAAACTGGACCCTTACATTAATGTAGATCCGGGAACTTTAAATCCGTACGAACATGGTGAGTGCTATGTAACCGATGATGGTGCCGAAACAGATCTGGATTTAGGCCACTACGAACGCTTTTTGAATGTCACAACCTCCCAAGCCAACAATGTAACTACAGGACGGATTTACCAAAGTGTTATTGATAAAGAACGTCGAGGCGAGTTTTTAGGAAAGACCGTACAGGTAGTTCCCCACATTACCAACGAAATTAAAGAGCGCATCCAGATACTGGGAAAAAGTGGCGATTACGACATTGTGATAACTGAAATTGGCGGAACCGTAGGGGATATAGAGTCCTTGCCATATATAGAATCTGTCCGACAGTTAAAGTGGGAATTAGGAGATGACAATGCATTGGTAATTCATTTAACGCTGGTGCCTTATTTATCTGCCGCGGGCGAATTAAAAACAAAGCCTACGCAACATTCGGTTAAAACATTAATGGAAAGTGGTATAAAAGCCGATATTTTGGTGTGCCGTACCGAACACGAATTAAGCGACGATTTACGTAAAAAACTGGCCTTGTTCTGTAACGTGCAAAAAGAAGCGGTGATACAATCTATAGACGCTTCCACCATTTACGATGTTCCTAACATGATGCTGGAAGAAGGATTGGATAAAGTGGCACTTTCAAAATTGAACATGGAAGATACCAATGAGGTAGATCTTACGCATTGGAATCAATTTTTAGATCGTCATAAAAACCCAAAAGGGAATGTAACTATTGGCCTTATTGGAAAATATGTGGAGTTACAGGACAGTTACAAATCTATACTGGAAGCTTTTATACACGCTGGAGCCGAAAATGAGGTAAAAGTAACTGTAGTTTCAATTCACTCAGAGCATATTGATCCTATTAATATTTCAGAACAGTTTCATGGACTTGATGGTATCCTGGTTGCACCAGGTTTTGGAGAACGTGGTATTGAAGGAAAAGTGGAAGCTGTAAAGTATGCTCGAACAAACGATATTCCATTTCTGGGCATTTGTTTGGGAATGCAGATGGCAGTAATTGAGTATAGCCGAAATGTATTAGGGCTAACAGGTGCCAACTCCAGTGAAATGAGTAAACACACAGACCATCCGGTAATTAATTTAATGGAAGACCAGAAAAACATTACAGATATGGGCGGCACCATGCGTCTGGGATCCTGGGACTGTGCGTTGGAAGATAATAGTATTGTAAGCAGCGTGTATGAAGATGATATCATCCAGGAACGCCACCGCCACCGTTATGAATATAATAATGCGTATCGCGACCAATTGGAAGCAGCAGGATTACGCGCCACCGGGATTAACCCAAAAACAGGACTGGTAGAGATTATTGAAATACCAGAGCATCCTTGGTTTGTTGGAGTACAATACCATCCGGAATATAAAAGTACGGTAGCCAATCCGCACCCACTGTTTGTAGCCTTTGTAAAAGCCGCACACGAACATTCAAAATAAAACAAGACAATGTGTCGCTTTTTAAAGTAAAGGCGAAATTGTTGTAAAAGCAATGTAACAATAGGTTGTCACACTGAGTTTGTTGAAGTGTTACAGCAATTCTGAAAGAATAAAATTAAAACAACCGCCACAACATATTGAGCGGAGTCGAAATATGGAAGAAAAAAAGTTTGATAAAAATTCGCTGATTGGGTTCTTAATTATTGGAGCGATCCTGCTTTGGATGCTTTATATGAATAAAGACGAACAGGCAAAAGACGAAGTTACTACAGAAGAAGTAGCCGAGGAAACCTCAAATGTTCAGGATACCACAGCAACAAGGCAGATTACCCCTACTGAAATTAATGCAGTTTCGGCGACAGATTCTTTGGCAGTGGAAGAGATTAAAAACAGATTGGGTTCTTTCGCATATTCAGCTACATTGCCTTCAGCAACCGATGCACTCACTACTGTTGAAAATGACTTACTAGTCTTAAAAGTAAGTAATAAAGGGGGCTACATTGTGGAAGCCATGTTGAAAGAGCACACCACGTACACAGGGGAGCAGGTATACTTAATCAAAGATGGAAACAACGATTTTAATCTTCAGTTCACTGCTGAAAACAGATTATTAAACACGCGTGATCTCTATTTTGAACCTTCATTGACCAAAAATGGGGAGCACAACGTGCTTACCATGCGTTTAAGATCTGGAGAGAACTCTTTTATAGAGTATCGCTATGCATTAAAGCCTGGCGATTATATGTTGGATTTCAGCATAAAATCGCAAGGATTACAAGGGGTGGTGGATACTTCCTCCCCAATCTATTTAGATTGGAATTTAAAAGGATATCGTCATGCGAAGAGCATCTCGTATGAAAACCGGTATTCAAGACTAACCTACGAGCACGAAGATGAAGATTTCAGCAAATTAGACCCAACAGGTGAAGATGCTGAAGTAGAAACGGGGGTAAACTGGATGAATTTCCGTCAGCACTTTTTTAGCTCTATGTTGTTAACAGATACGCCGTTTAAAGAAGTTGCTTTTTCTTCAAAAGATTATGTGTTGGATGAAGAGGTGGATACTGTATTTACTAAAAAATATGGTGCAAAAATTTTAATTGAACCCAAAGGAGGTGCGTTGGCCGAAAACATGAATATGTACTACGGCCCAACCGATTACCAGATATTTAATGACTATGATAGAAATCTGGACGAAGCCATGCCGCTAGGGTGGGGAATTTTTGGAATGATCAACAAATATGTTGTTATTCCTTTGTTTGGTTTCCTGAGTGGTTTCTTACCAGCAGGTATCGCCATTATTATGTTGACAGTATTAATTAAACTGGCATTGTCTCCTGTGCAATACAAACAATACCTGTCTCAGGCAAAAATGAAGGTATTAAAACCAGAAATTGATGAGATAAAGAAAAAGCACGAAGGGAATAGTATGAAGATTCAGCAGGAAACAATGAAGCTTCAGAACATTGCAGGAGCCAGCCCATTAAAAGGTTGTTTGCCAGCTTTGTTACAAATCCCGGTGTTCTATGCGTTGTTTACATTTTTCCCTACAGCATTCGATTTAAGACAAAAAAGCTTTTTGTGGGCTGAAGATTTATCCAGTTATGATACCATAGCAGAACTTCCGTTTAACATTCCTTTTTATGGAGACCACGTAAGTTTATTCCCAATCTTAGCATCTGTCGCTATTGGGGCATATATGATTATGAGTACAGGACAAAGTATGCAAGCCCAACAACAGCCTGGGATGCCTAATATGAAGTTTTTAATGTACTTGTCGCCAATTTTTATGCTGGTATTCTTTAACAACTACGCAAGTGGATTGTCACTGTACTATCTTACTTCTAACCTAATTACCATTGGTATTATGCTGGTGATTAAAACGTATATTATTGATGAAGATAAGATCCACGCTCAGATTCAGGTAAATAAGAAGAAACCTAAAAAGCAAAATCGTTTCCAACGTAAAATGGCGGATATGATGGAGCAAGCCGAAGAACAGAAAAAAGCTCAGAAGAAAAAGAAGAAATAATTTTTTTGAGACAAGAGACAAGAGACAAGAGACAAGAGAAAATAGAGGTTTTGTCTTTTTTCTTGCAGTGAAGCGGTCTTTGTTCTTTATTCTAATTTTGGCATTCTTTTTGAAAAACAGCCCGTAGAATTCAATAGATTTTTTAAACCTACGTTATCTTAAAAAGAGCATTTCTATGATACGACTAGTTATCTTTTTTCTTATCACATTTATTTCGGCAAATACAGTGATTGCCCAGGAGGTTAATAAATTTGACGATGCAGGTGAGCGCCACGGTGTCTGGAAAAAATACTACCCCAATACAAAGCAACTCAGGTACGAAGGCGAGTTTGACCACGGTAAAGAAATAGGAACATTTAAATTTTATTGTGAAGAGTGTGGCGACAAACCTACCACAATCAAAGAGTTTAAAGCCAACAACGCTATTGCCAAAGTTACATACTACACCATTAAAGGAAAGGTGGTTAGCGAAGGGCAAATGAAGGGCAAGGATAGAATAGGCGAGTGGGTCTATTTTCAGAAGAAGTCCAATGCCATTATGAGCAAAGAAGTTTATGTCGCCGGAGAACTGGAAGGGGTACAAACAACTTATTACCCTGACGGAAAAGTAACCGAAGAAATAACATTTGTTAAAGGCATCAAACAGGGAGACAACCTGTATTACTCTCCCGAAGGTGTCTTGCTTAAAAAATTAATCTACCACGATGATAAGCTCCACGGACCTGCCGAATATTACGATGCCAATGGCAATGTAACCATCAAGGGATACTACAAAAACGGCAAGAAACACGGCCTTTGGCAATACTTCAAAGATGGAAAAGTGGAACTGGAAGAAACCTACCCAAAGCCACAGAAACGTCCAAACTAATTATTTTATAGAGCCAACCAATGCAGGTATTGTATTTTGGAATTTGGTTTTTAGAATTTGTGATATTCACATAGTATCTTTGTATTCAGATGAAAAAGAAACAACGTGTAGTAGTAGGCTTAAGCGGGGGTGTAGATTCCAGCGTTGCAGCTTATTTATTGAAAGAGCAAGGGTACGATGTGATCGGGCTGTTTATGAAAAACTGGCATGATGATACCGTGACCATCTCTGATGAATGCCCGTGGCTGGAAGATAGTAACGACGCTATGTTGGTTGCTCAAAAGCTTGACATTCCCTTCCAGACCGTAGATTTAAGTGACCAATACAAAGAGCGTATTGTAGACTATATGTTCCGTGAATACAAAATGGGTCGCACGCCAAATCCAGACGTACTTTGTAACAGAGAGATAAAATTTGACGTCTTTATGAAAATCGCGCTTAGTTTAGGTGCAGATTTTGTGGCAACAGGACACTATTGTCGTACATCGACTACGCTCAGTAAGCAGCATGGAATAGATAAAGAAATACATCATTTACTGGCTGGGAAAGACCCCAATAAAGACCAATCGTACTTCTTGTGTCAATTATCTCAAGAGCAACTGGCAAAAACCTTGTTTCCTATTGGAGAATTACTAAAGCCGGAAGTTCGTAAAATTGCGGCTGCACAGGATTTAGTCACTGCTGAAAAACGAGATTCTCAAGGACTATGCTTTATAGGAAAAGTGCGATTACCTGAGTTTTTACAGCAACAATTAGCTCCTAAAGAAGGCGCTATTGTTGAAGTAGCTTCAGATTTTGAAGGTTATCGAGATGATGCAAAGTCTTCAGTAGAAAATGATCTGGAAACACTTGCTAAAAAAATTCAGTACAAAAAAACAGATGGAAAAATTGTGGGAACCCACCAGGGGGCTCATTATTTCACCAATGGACAACGCAAAGGCCTGGCAGTAGGGGGAACACAAGAACCACTTTTTGTAATTGCAACAGATGTTGAAGAAAACATAATTTACGCGGGTCAGGGAAAAAGTCATCCAGGGTTGTATAGACATGGCTTGTTTGTTCGTGAGGAAGAAATCCATTGGGTACGCGAAGACTTAGAACTTGCCGTAGACGAAACCATGGAGGTTACCGCAAGAATACGATACCGGCAACCACTAGAAAACGCTACATTGCATCGTACAGTATCGGGGCTTTATGTTACCTTTACGAATCCGCAATCTGCGATAACCGAAGGACAGTTTGTAGCCTGGTATAAAGGTGAAGAATTGTTGGGTAGCGGTGTGATTTCTTAAAATAATTACTATGAAAAAATTACTTTTACTAGGGGCGCTTTTAGTTGCAACCGTAGCTACCGCACAAGAAGATGCCTTGGTGTTTTTTGCTGATAAAGAAAACGTAGCTGCTTCTATTGCTAATCCTATTTCTATTTTAACCCAAGAAGCGATTGATAGAAAAGCACTACACAACATAGCAATAGACGCGTTGGATGTCCCGGTAAACGAAGCATACATCACTCAGCTCAAAAATATATCTGGCATTACTGTACACGCTAAAAGTAAATGGCTGAATGCCGTTTATGTGAGAGGTTCTCAAAGCGCTATTGAGAACTTGACAAACCTCGCGTTTGTTACAGAAGTTGAGTTTGCTGATAAAAGTTTAAACCGCACACCTTTTCAGAGGCCAACCGAAGATAAATTTAAGATAGAAAAGCAAGAAAGCCGTATAGTTTACGATTATGGCGCTGCCAGAAATCAAGCAGAGCAAATAGCGGCAGATTTCCTCCACGAGCAGGATTTTACAGGGGAAGATATGATTATTGCCGTTTTGGATAGTGGTTTTCCTAATGTAATGACCAACCCTGCGTTCTCTGATATAGTTTCAGAAGGGCGTCTTCTGGGAACTTACGATTTCGCCGAAAGACAAACCAATGTTGATGGAACAGGCTCTCATGGAGCACAAACGTTTAGCGATATTGGAGCATTTCTTGATGGAGCCGAAAAATTTGTGGGAACTGCCCCGGACGCCTCTTTTTATTTATTTAGAACAGAATTTGCTCCAACCGAAAACCCCGTAGAAGAAGCATGGTGGGTAGAGGCTTTGGAACGTGCCGATAGTTTAGGGGTAGATGTTGTAAACACATCTTTGGGATATCAGGATTATGATAATCCCAGCTATGACCATACCTACGAAGATCTTGACGGGGAAACAACCATTGCTGCCCGAGGCGGAAATCTTGCCTTTCAAAAGGGAATGTTATTGGTAACTTCTGCCGGAAATGATGGAAACGGATTTACATTTGTTGCAACCCCTGGAGATTCTAAAGGAATTTTAACGGTTGGAGCGGTTGATGCTGGAGGTGATTACGTAGATTTTAGTTCAATTGGTCCTACCGTAGATGGGCGCATAAAGCCTGACGTGATGGCGCAAGGGAGAGATGCTGCTGTGGTAGACCGAGACGGAAATGTTACTTTTAATAACGGGACATCGTTTAGTTCTCCAATTATGGCAGGTGCTATAGCATGTTTGTGGCAATCCAGGCAGGAAGTAAAAAATAACAGGTTAATGGATTTAATTCGCCAGAATTCTCATCTTTTCAACAACCCAACGAACGAAATGGGCTACGGAATCCCTGATTTTGAAGAAGCGTATCATGCCTTGCAAGTTCTGGGAACTGAAGACCAGATGTTAAAAGAAACCTTCGCGATTTACCCGAATCCGGTTACCGATGTTTTTAACGTATCATTTCCGCAGCAATTAGAAAGAGCTGTCGTGATCATTTATGATGTACTAGGTAAACAGGTGCTGGAAAAAGAAATTTCTACAGTTGAGAATAAGGTGAATATTTCTGAACTTTCAGGAGGCGTTTATATTGCTAGTATAGCGGCTGAAGGTGTCATAAATAACTTTAAAATAATAAAAAAATAGTGGAAAACAGAATCACTCAACTCTTCAATATAGAATATCCTATTATTCAGGCAGGAATGATCTGGAACAGTGGATGGCGGTTGGCAAGTGCAGTAGCCAATGCTGGCGGATTAGGAATTTTAGGTGCAGGCTCTATGTACCCCGATATCCTTAGAGAACATATTGTAAAATGTAAAAAGGCGACCGACAAACCCTTTGGTGTGAATGTGCCTATGCTGTATCCCAACCTGGAGGAAATTATACAGATAATTATTGAAGAGGACGTTAAAATTGTGTTTACTTCAGCAGGAAATCCAAAGACCTATACACAGCATTTAAAGAATCACGGGATTACCGTTGTGCATGTGGTAAGTAGCGTCAAATTTGCGTTGAAAGCACAAGAAGCAGGTGTAGACGCAGTTGTTGCTGAAGGTTTTGAAGCAGGCGGACATAATGGGCGGGAAGAAACTACCACCTTCACCTTAATCCCTATGGTAAAAGAGCAAATAAAAGTGCCTTTAATTGCAGCGGGTGGAATTGCCAGTGGGAGAGGAATGTTGGCCGCAATGGTTCTGGGTGCCGACGGCGTACAAGTAGGAAGTCGTTTTGTTGCTTCGGAAGAAAGCAGTGCCCACCAGGCTTTTAAAAAAATGGTGGTGGATGCCAAAGAAGGAGATACACTCTTAACTTTAAAAGAACTGGCTCCGGTGCGTATGCTGAAAAATAAATTTTTTAGTGAAGTCATGGAACTTTACACAAAAAACCCAACAAAAGAAGAGCTTATCGAACTACTGGGAAGGGCAAGAGCAAAGCGCGGCATGTTTGAAGGTGACTTGGAAGATGGTGAGCTGGAAATAGGTCAAATAGCTGGACTAATACACGCTATAAAACCAGCAGCCCAGATAGTTGCCGAGATGGTTTCAGAATTTGAAGCGGCCAAAAAATCACTTTCAGAACTGTAATTAGTAAAGTACAAAAAGTAGAGATCCAATTGTTTTTGTGGTAATTTTGAAACTAATTTTGTTAGTTTTTACGTAAGTATTTTTATAATATTGTTACTATAACTAATAATTGTGGCTTACTACCTCTTATTTTTTCTCATTGTTGGTCTTGTAGTTTTGGTACTACTTACTATTAATAAAATTAAAACTGCTCGCCATCGTGGGAAAAACCTTCCTAAAAGAAACTTATATTACTTCTTTATTGCCAAAATATTTATGAAGGACTTACCAGACTAGCTATTTACCATAGCAGGCATGTTTGTATTCTTGTTCCGTAAATCTAATCCTCCTTCGTATACCGACTTTAAATTGACCAGGTAAAAAGACCATCCGTGGTCACAACCCAGTCTAATATCTACCTTCGCTTTGTCTGTAGTAGGAATATTTTTTTGCGTTAGGGTTACAATGGTTTCTTTGCCATACGGCTCTAAGGATATTTCTACAAGGCAATCTCCGGCAAAGGTAAAATGGAGCGCATCTTTTCCGTTAGCCGAAACAATAGAACCTTTTTCAACCCCATCCCATTGATACCATTTCCATAGATAGGCATCATCTTTCTCAATACTACAAGACTTATCTCTTTGTGTACCCTCTGAAGTAATAAAGGTGGCTTCTTTTAAAAACCAGCGTTCTAGTTCTAAAGATACCGTCCAGGCTTTGTAGAGCGACGCTACAGGTGCAGAAATTGCAATTTTACGGGTAAACTGAGTCCAGTTGAAATTTTCCATAGGAAATACTTTACCAGTAAAGATACTGTAATTTATCCTTCAGTCGTAGAGGAATGAGCTCCCCCTGTATTTCCTAGCACTACTTGCAGCAGTACGGCAATCCCCATGACCAGAGCACATCCAAATAAGTTTAACCAGAGATACGGCATAACATCCAGCCACCAGACCACCACTACAATCGCTTGCGTAATAAGTGCTGCGATAAAGGTAGCGTTGCTCTTTACGTATTTAATAAAGAAAGCAAGCAAGAATACACCCAGGACATTTCCGTAGAAAATAGAGCCTATAATATTTACAAGTTCGATCAGGTTTTCAAATAGATTGGCAACACAAGCAATTAGAATAGCGACAACTCCCCATAGCATTGTAAACCATTTGCTGGCATTTACATATTGCTTATCGGTACGCCCTTTCACGTTTCTTTTGTAGAGATCTATAGCAGTAGTCGAACCTAAAGCATTTAATTCAGAAGCTGTGGAAGACATGGCTGCACTTAAAATTACAGCCAGCAACAACCCAATTAATCCACGTGGGAGGTTGTTTAGGATAAAATGTATAAATACATAATCCTTATCGTTTGTTTCGGCATTGGGATTTGCTTTTTTAATGACCGCTTTAGATTGCTCACGTAGTGTTTCTTCTTGCTGCTGCAAGTTTAAAATTTCAGCACTTAGGGTACTTTTTTCTGAATCTTCAGCAATCGAATAGGTCATCTGTACCTCTCGTAATTGAGAATCTATCCCTTTTTTTTCTTCTTCCAATGCTACATATTCCGAAGCATATTCAGAATCCATTACATCTTTCACCGCAGCAGGATTAAAATGCAAGGGCGAGGCGTTAAACTGATAAAACACAAAAACCATTACTCCAACGAGCAGGATAAAGAATTGCATAGGTACTTTCAGCAAACCATTCATTATTAAACCCATCTGGCTTTGCTTAACCGATTTCCCCGAAAGATAGCGTTGTACCTGGCTTTGATCTGTACCGAAATAGGAGAGGGCTAAAAATGTTCCGCCAATAATCCCGCTCCAGAAGGTATACCTGTTTTCAAAGTCGAATGAAAAATCCAGTACTTCCATTTTACCGCTGGCACCCGCAATTTCTAACGCTTTGTTGAAGGTAATATCAAGGGGTAAATAATTAAGAATAATCAAAAAAGCGAGGAACATTCCTAAAAAGATAATTCCCATTTGTTGTTTTTGTGTGACGCTTACAGCCTTGGTTCCGCCACTAACAGTATAAATAATCACCAATACGCCAATGATAATATTGAGGTACAACAAATTCCATCCCAGTACTGCCGAGAGGATGATCGCCGGAGCAAAAATGGTGATCCCGGCTGCCAGTCCGCGTTGGATTAAAAACAGAATAGCGGTAAGGGTTCGGGTTTTTAAATCGAAACGTGTTTCCAGGTATTCATAAGCAGTAAATACTTTAAGGCGGTGGTAAATAGGAATAAAGACCAAACAAATAACGACCATGGCAATTGGCAGTCCAAAGTAAAATTGCACAAACCCCATCCCGCTGTGAAATGCTTGTCCAGGTGTAGAAAGAAAGGTAATGGCGCTTGCCTGTGTTGCCATTACACTTAACCCAATGGTCCACCATTTAGAGTCGTTTCCACCTTTAAGGTAATCGGTTACATTCTTACTACCACGCGCTTTATACGTTCCATACAATACGATAAACGCAAGCGTTCCAATAAGTACGATCCAATCTATCTGTTCCATTTATGCGTAGGCTTTCATGATATAATAAAATAAGACGATGTATCCGGCATTAAGCAGTAATACGAGGGTGTATTTCCACTTCCAGACAAATTTGTCCTTTACTTCTTCTACTACTTCGTCTGTTTGCATTTTGGTTGGTGGATTAGTTGACTATATATTATTTTCCGACGGATAACAAATTAGCAAATAACCTGTATGCTCCCGGCACACCCGCAGGCAATTCTCTGAAAAAGCTTAATCCTGTATAAATATAATGACCTTTTCCGTAAGGTGCTACTAAGAGTGACCCCTGGCTTTCTTCATATTCTTTATCGTTCATTCCTAAGATAGGAGTAAATTTTTCATCCCATTCGTTAGGAAAGTAGAGGCCACGTTCCTGAACCCAACCTTCAAAATCGGTTTGAGTGATTTTATTGGGTTTGTTTAAAACAGCGTGGTTAGGCGCCAGAATTTTTACAGCGCTAAACTCATCGGTCACCCGGTCGCGGGACAACGTGATTGGGTAGGGCGCTATATCTTTTGTGACCATACGGTGGGCGGTATTGTATTGCAACAAGAGTGTGCCTCCGTTTTCTACATACGCGTTCAGTTCCGCTTGTTTAAAAGCCAGCTCGGGGACGGTGTTATAGGCACGTATGCCTACAACAATCGCGTCGTATTGCTTCAGGTTGTTAGCGATAATTTCAGTGGGTGGAATGGTAGTGACATCATATCCAATTTCACGTAAACTCTGCGGAATAGCATCACCGGCGCCCTCAATATACCCAATATTCTGTCCTTTCTTTTCAATACCAATACGTACAATTTTTGCTTCGGAAGGCAATAGCACCCGCTGAAAGGGAATGTGATCATAGTCTATCGTCACCAATTCTCTATCAAAAAACTGGTCCCCCATTTGTGCTAACGAGCGAAGGTAGCCTTCACTCTGGTCTTCGGGAGGTGTTACGGTAAACTGAAGCGTTTGTGACTGCCCTTTCTTTTCAATATTAAAAACACCTTGTGCTGGTGTTACTTGCCACCCCTTTGGATGTTGTAAAGTGACTGAGCCATTGATGTTATCGTGCCCAGCAGTCACAGTTACAGGCACCTGCCTACTTTCGGAAGTAGAAAATATCAATACTTTTTCAGGAATGCTGGAAGTTACTGCAGGTAATACTTCAAGGGGTTGATATACTTCTCCTTTTACGGGATCGTTAAATTTATATACTACGTCTCGTATCACAGGAATTTGAGTTCTGCTCAATTGCATTTCAAATACTACCTGTTCCGGAGCAGGAGTTTCTGGCAAGCCGATCATTGTTTCGGGAGCTTTGTACATGCCCAGACTTCCTTTGTCGTTTAACCAATAGGGAGCCGAAACTTGTGAGGAAGTAGAAGTTATAGTAAGATTGAACTCTTTTTTCTCGTTGGGCAGTAGTGCCTGGCCTGCTGACAACAATACCTCGCCGGAAACCGATTTTATACTATTGAGGATCACTGGATAGGTACTGCGATTCACAGCTTCTATCGAAACTTCGTAGGTTCCATTTGGATTGATAGCGTTGGTGTTTGCTACAGCCTCCAGGAAAATCCCGCCACAATCTAAAATAAGTGTTTCCAGTTGTTGTAGCTTGATGTCTCTCCAATGCGTATCCTTCAAGTTTTTAACTAACTCATAAGCCTGGGTCAACTGTGGCACCATGGCCGACGGGTTCTGAAAATTGAAATTTTCCTCCAAGGGGTTTAAAATAGCACCTATTGCGGCGCCACCTTCTAAACGGTTCCAGGACGTATCAATACCATCAAAAATATTCGTTTTATCATCCGGAAAATCTCCTTTTAAGAATTCCAGGTACTCCGTTTGTCCGCCACGAGACCCGGTACTTCCAAAACCTTGCGACTTGTGCATACTGCGGCTTAAGGAGGCAATTTCACCATTGGAAAGACCGAGGGCGGGATAATAATTTCCTGTTTCTACTTCAACTAAGTTGGTTTTGTCTGCCGTTTCAAATTTTTCTCTGCTTCCATAAAACCACCAAGAGGTATTAAAAAATAAACGCTTAGGTTGCCAGATACCGTACATTTTGGCCGACGATGGATATTTTGAAGCATCGTTTAATAAATCAAATGCTTCGACACCCAGCATGGCTGATGAGGTGTGATGCCCATGAGTGCTCCCCGGACTTCTATGATCAAAACGGTTTATGATAACGTCTGGCTTAAATTTGCGAATGGCGCGGACTACGTCACCCAGAACTTCATCTTTGTTCCAAATGGCCAGGGTTTCATCGGGATGTTTGGAATACCCAAAATCGTTGGCACGGGTAAAAAGTTGTTGTCCGCCATCGGTTCGTCGAGCGGCTAATAGTTCTTGTGTACGGATTACACCTAACAATTCCCTGATTTCAGGTCCTACGAGGTTTTGCCCGCCATCGCCACGGGTTAAAGAAAGATAAGCAGTTCGTGCTTTTACATCGTTTGCTAAATAGGATATAAGCCTTGTATTTTCGTCATCCGGGTGGGCAGCGATGTACAATGCTGAACCAATAAAGTTTACCTTTTGAAGGTTGTGGTATATTTCGGAAGCGGTGGGCTTGCTGGGTTGTTGTGCGGTGAGAGAAGTAAAGCCAACTACAAAAAGTAGCAGGGGTACAAACAATTTTTTAAGCATTATTCCATATTTTTCTAGAGTATCAAATATACCGAAAATGCTATGTTACATTAGTCTATTGGCTGTTCTTTAACATTTTTGTCATCTTCCTTTTTCTCTTCATCTTCAAGAATTTCAGGATGGAAAAGTTGGTCTACAAGTCCAAGTTCCTCTGGCTTTAATACACTTACTCCTTTTTGAAGCATTAAGCTATTTGGATACGTAATAGTTTCACCCTTTTCAGTTTTTATGATAAGGTGGAAGGTTTTTATGTCGTCTATAATTCCTTCATAATTATGTTCTTTATCGTGAACCTTAATGTAGTCACCAATTTTGTACGGAAATATAAAAAACATAATAATCCCACTCGTAATATTACTTAAGATAGACCATTGTGCAAAAAAACCAATTCCTATAACGGCAAACACGGATAAAATCACAGAACCAAAATTCTTAAAATCTACCCCCCAGATTAATATAATTGAAAGTACCAGTAAAAAGATAGTTGCGTAATTAATATGTTTTACGATAAGACCGGTACGGTGTTCTACGCGTTCGAATTTTTTGGCAAAACGACGTGTTACCAAAATTAGCACCCAGCGTAGTAATATCAGGAAAACCAATACGGAAACAGTCTCTATGCTATGATTGTAGAAATAGTCTTTTACCATAATTTATAGTCTTAAAGAGTCTCTTAAGAATTCAAATTTAGTGCTATTTTGATTCCAATAGGCTGTTTTTATGCGTTTCATTTTTTCTGCTGAAGTTATATTTCCATTGGCGTGAGTTTCTTCCCAGCGTTCAATCGTATACGGAAAAGTACTGCTAAAATAGATCTTTAACTTTCGTTTTAAAGAAGGATAGACCACCTCATAATTTGAAATAGAGTCTCCCACCGTAACACTTGCCGATGCTTCGTAGGCCTCCATTTTAGTATGGCTCATTCTGAAATATTCAAAAGAGGGGATCATACTGAAATCACCCGCGGGCAATGTGGAAGGGTTTATACGGATGTAATTCCAGAGGTCGCTCTCCAACCATGCTTTCTCCATAGTGAACTCTTGATCTGCCTCTCCCTCAAAATACGAATGCGATTGTATCTTAAAATCGTTCCTATTATTAAGTTGTACATACACTTGCCCGCACCATTCCTGCATAGAGTGTGAAATTTTTATAGCATTGTTTTTACTATTGGTAGGGGTGAAGATGCTGGTCATTACAGAGTAAGGGTAGATACCTGTGACATATTTTTTGGTCTGATTTAACTTCAGAACAGGAATGTTTTCTTCGGAGGGGACATCGGCTTTTACCTGTTCTTTCTGCAGAAAATCTTCTGTCACAAAAATGTTCACAGCAGTTCCTTCACGTAATTCACCATAGCGATCCTGCATTAATTTATAGGAAGTAATCTCAGCTTCGCCAGCATACCAGTAGTTTTTAAAATCTTCAGAAAGTGTTCTTTTTTTATCTTTAGAAGGTTTCTCCTTGGCAGTGGTTTCACTATTGGGAATTAGGTTTCCTTCAGATCTTTTGCAGGATACTATTAAAACACATACTAATATAAACAGGAGTCGTAAAAAATTCATGTACTATATATTTTAGCAAAATTACGAAAAATCATCTTTGTGAAATTTCTAATAGCGTTTTGTAAACAAGTCTGGTAGGCATTCCCATCACATTAAAATAGCAACCCTCTAATTTTTCAATACCAATATACCCCAACCATTCCTGTACACCATAACTTCCGGCCTTATCAAAGGGTTTGCAGGTCTTTATATAATAATCGATCTCTTCTTCTGTTAACGCCTTGAACCAAACCCTGGTACGGTCGTTTACTACTTCCTGAAAGCCTTTCCCTGTAAAGCAAACTGAAGTAAATACCTCATGCATTTCACCGCTTAAATCACGTAACATGGTTTTTGCTTTTGCTTCGTTTTTAGCTTTTTCTAAGGGTTTTCCGTCTTTCCAAACGATTGTGTCACTGGTTACCAGAATGTCACTTTTCTTCAAATCTGTAAATACGGAAGCTTTTAATTTAGAAAGGTAATCGGTAATTTCAGCTTCTTTTAATGTAGTGTCATATACTTCAGCTACGGAACGCACATCAATAGTAAAATCTAAGTCTAACTCTTTAAAAAAATAGTGCCTTCTTGGTGAACCGGAAGCCAGGATAAGATTGTGATTTTTTAGTTTTTCTCTTAGCATACAATTATAATAATTTTGATTGAAGGTCTTCTTTTACATTTGAAAACCACTCGTCTTTTAAAATGCTCAATACAATGCTGTCACGCCTGCCGGTTGGGCTGCTACAGTTATTTCGAAGAATCCCTTCAACTGTGCAACCAATACCTTTCATGGCTGTTATACTTTGCGCATTTTTGGCATCTGCTCTGAATTCTACGCGTTCAGCTTGTAAAGTTTCAAAGGCAAACTCAAGCAATAAAAATTTACAATGCCTGTTGAGTCCTGTACGTTGAAAGGCTTTACCATACCAGGTATATCCAAGTTGAACACTTTTATGATGGTTCTGAATATCGTAAAATCGAGTGCTTCCTGCAAAGGATTTTGTCATTTTATCGAACACAATAAAAGGGTATGAATTGCCTAGTACTCTATTCTCTAAAGCTACCGCGATATATTGATCCAGATTTTCTAACCCGTTGGCAGGTAGTAGTGAATAGTTCCATAATTCAGCTTCTTGCATAGAGAAGACTTTCAGGTGCTCCCTGTCTTCAGCCTTAAGAGGTCGTAGCAATACACGGTGGTTTTCTAATGTAATATGGTGTGATGTTTCGAAAACCATTTCAAAGTATTAAAATTTCAGCAAAAAAAGGAAGCGAACAAACACCTGTGACCATGACTATTTTTAATATAACGGATAGTACTCTAAAATCTTTAACCGTTGTCGCGTTCCAGCTTTTTATACAAAAGTAAAGAAGCGGTCCGCCAATTAAAAATACAAAATAACCTGCCACCCAGGTACATTGATATAAAAATGAATAAGCAAACCATAAAATTCCTGCGAGGATAAAAACACCTAAGGCAAACACCAGGTTGGTGGCTCTTTTTCTTCCTAACGTAATTGGGATTGTACTTCTTCCTCCTTTTTTATCGCCGTTTACATCCTGAATATCTTTTACTAGTTCACGAATAAGGTTGATATAAAATGCACACCCGGCATACCATAAAATTAGTTTGGAAGCGGTGATCTGTACCTCTAAAGGGGCTGTTGTAATGGCCGGGTAGATGTCGAAAATAATGAGCACCAACAGACTTGTAGCCACTAAAAAAGAAACAACCAGATTGCTTACAATGAGCAAGGACCTGAGGTACACTGCATAGCTGTATAACAAGGCCGAAATGATTATAAAAATAGCCGCCAGGCCTGGGTGCCCTAGTCTGTTGGAGAGGTAAAAACCTGAAGCAACCCCGAGGATATTTAAAGCAATGTAAAAGTTGTAGGCAGTCTTTTCTGAAATTTTTTTGCCAATCTGTACTTTTTTAGGTTTGTTTACCGTATCAATAGCAACATCCTGAATATCATTAATTACATTCCCCGCTGCGGCAATGAAAAGTGTTGCGATAACCAAAAGAACAAAATCGAAAGGACCCATCGCTGTATGTACGCCAAGTGGCTCCAAAAACCCAAACTTTATAATCGATTGCGTTAGCAGAAGCAATAGCAGATTCACTGGCCGGACAATCCTAAAATATGCCATTTTTGGAATTTGTTTATTGGTTTTTTTACTCGACACCTAGATTTAAACGCATCAAGGTACTTTCCTAATCGTATTTAGCACTTAATGAGCCTTTGGTAATCCATTTACCCTGAACTTTTAATACTTGTTCAATAATGTCGCGAACACATCCTTTTCCCCCATTTTTATGTGAAATGTATTTACTTAACTCCTTAATTTCGGGGACAGCATCTTGCGGGCAACATGGCAAGCCAACTTCCTGCATCACATAGTAATCTGGGATATCGTCACCCATATAAAGTGCGTTTTCTGGTTTTAGGTTGTTGTCTTTGAGGTACTTGCGAAGGGTCTCTGTTTTTTGATGTGTGCCTAAGTGAATATCAGTAATCCCTAAGCCCTGTAAACGCTTGCGAACACCTTCGTTAGAACCGCCACTAATAATGCAAACATACAAGCCTTGATCTACAGCAGTTTTTAATGCATAACCGTCTTTAATGTTCATGGTCCGGAACAGTTCGCCTTCGGTATTAACTTGTATGGTTCCGTCTGTAAGGACGCCATCTACGTCAAAAACCAACGCTTTAATATTGCCGAGGTATTCTTTATAACTTTTTTCCATGGTATTATTTATTTCGCCGCTGACGGGACGTTAATTTTATTATTTTTCACGTACCATCTATACTTTTAAACCGAATAGGTGGTTCTTGAGTGATTTGAAGCAACTGTACTTTAATCAAGTCGTATCAAAGGACTCACTTTTTTTAATCGACTCCGTAAGTTTTTCATACAACTCTCTATACGCACTCCCTTCCAGCAATTTCAAATGTTTCTCAATGGTTTTGGTATCATTTCTTTTTGCGGGTCCTGTTTGTGCCTGAGACGGGGAGAGGGTTTCTATTTTTTTAGCGGTTTCAGCTATAAGGGGTTTTAGTAAATCAAACTCCATCTTATTTTTAGCCGAAATTGTTTCAGCAATATGATAAAGGTGATTGGTAAAGTTATTTATAAACACTGCCGCTACATGCAACTGCTCTCTTTCTTCAGAACTTATTTCTGTCACATTTTTTGAAATATTGCTGCCTAGTTTTTTTAATAATTTCAAGTCATCTTTATTTTCAGCTTCTACACAAATAGGAATAGTACTGAAATTTACCTCGGTATTCTTACTGAAGGTTTGCAAGGGGTAAAAAACACCACGTCTGTTAGCGTTAGAAAGCACCTCCATATGGGCACCTCCAGAAGTGTGCACCACTAATTTGTTTCTAAAAGGGAGTTTTGCTGAAAAATCACCAATAACATCATCCGGAACAGCAATTATATACACATCGGCTTCAGTTATATCTGAAAGCTTTTGGGTTTGAGGTGTTTCTATATTTTCTACAAAGCTACGGTTATAGATTTGTTGTACAGTAACTCCTGTAACACCTTGCATTGCTCTGTGCAGGTGTTGCCCAACATTTCCATAGCCCAGAAGTAGTATTGAAATCATATAGCGAAGTTACATAACTGGAGGCTTAAATTTTAAAATTCATAGCTCAAATTGATAGTTTAGGGATGCGATCATTTTCAATTGGTTTTTCATTTCAAAAACAGCACCCAACCCTTAGATTTTCCTTATTTTTGCAAAAAATTTGCCCGATGCAAAAGAAACTTGCCGATTTCCTGTTTTCAACCCGTCTCACTGCTGTTCTATTTCTGGTTTTTGCCACTGCTATGGCTGTGGGGACATTTCTGGATGCTTCTTCCGAAACATCACCAACTCCTTATTCGCGAGAACTTATTTATAATGCGTGGTGGTTTGAGGCTATTATGGTATTTTTTGTAATTAATTTTGTGGGGAATATTTTTCGTTTCAGATTATTTAAAAAAGAAAAATGGGCGACACTTACCTTGCACTTATCTTTTATTTTAATCTTAGTTGGTGCATTCGTAACCCGTTATATAGGTTATGAAGGCCGTATGGAAATTAGAGAAGGCGCTACCGAAAATACGTTTCTTTCGGAACACGTCTATCTCACGGCATTTATAGATGGCGATTATATGGTAGACGGTGTAGCACAACGCCGTGTGCTTGAACCTGAAAAATTGAATCTTTCCGAAAGACTGGATAATGATTTTACCATGAAAACCGACTATAACGGAAAGCCGGTTACCATACAGTACAAAAATTTTATTAGCAATGCCAAGGAAAGTCTCATTACAACGGTGGATGGCAAAGAATACCTGAAAATTGTTGAAAGTGGAGGTGGCGAAAAACATGACCATTGGCTGGAAATGGGTCAAGTAGCGAATATTCATAACATTCTTTTTGCTTTAAACCAACCTACCGAAGGCGCTGTAAACATTACCTACAATCCCGAAGACGGGAGTTATAGTATTTCAGCCCCCTTTGAAGGATCTTTCTTAAACATGGCAGAGTTGAGTGCGGCAGGCATACAACCTGGGCAAATGACAGGCAATATGGATCAGTTCCGCAGGCCTTTTGCTAAGGATAGTGTACAGCCCTTATTGTTGCGTTCTCTATATAATCTGGCCGATATGCAGTTTGTAATTCCTAGTCCTGTTACCAAGGGAAGGCAGGGAATTACGAAGGCCGAAGGACTGGAGAAAACAAATATGAGCGGTCTTATTCTGGATGTTTCCTCGGGGGGAGAAACCAAAACAATTGAGTTATTAGGTGGTGCGGGAACAGCTCCAGACCCTAAAAAAGTTACCGTAAACGGGATGGATGTCTACCTTACCTATGGAAGTAAAGAATACGAATTACCCTTTAGCATTACGCTACGTGATTTTATAGCCGAAAAATATCCTGGTACCGAAAAAAATTATAAATCGTTTAAAAGTAAACTCACCGTCAGCGATTCTGATACCGAGTTTTTCGATACTGAAGTTTTTATGAATAATGTTTTAGATCATAAAGGCTATCGTTTCTTCCAGGCAAGTTTTTCCCCTGATGAAAAAGGAACCATCCTATCTGTAAACCATGATGCCTGGGGAACCTGGATAACCTACATTGGCTACTTCTTACTCTATTTTGGATTAATGGCAATTCTCTTTGTAAAAGGGTCTCGTTTTGGTTCTTTAAAACGAATGTTGGAAAAGGTGAAATCTAAGAAAGCTAAGATCACAACTGTTTTGGTGCTCTTGTTCGGGTTAGGAATGCAGGCACAGGATAGCAATCATGCACATACTCAGGTTAAGAAGGAACAAATTGATAGTGTGATACAGGCAAATGTTGTTGATAAAGCGCACGCTGCCAAGTTTGCTGAACTGGTAATACAAGACAATGGCCGTATGAAACCGGTGCACACCTATGCCAGCCAGTTACTCCGAAAAATTAGCCGAAGCGACACTTATGAAGGTCTGGATGCGAATCAGGTTTTTCTTTCTATGACCGAATTTCCGCGGGTTTGGGTAGAAGTACCCTTGGTAAGTTTAAAGCGTGGTAACGATAGTATTAGAAGTGTTCTGGGTGTTCCAAAGGATGCTGAGAAGATAAGTCTGTTGGATTTATTTGATGAAAAAGGAATCAATAAACTAGACCCCTACCTGGAAGAAGCCTCGTCAAAAACAAATCCCAATCAGTTTGAAAAGGACTTTGTGAAGACGTATGAGAATGTATTTCTTTTAAATCAGGCGTTGAGTGGAAGTATTCTTAAGATCTTTCCTATTCCAAACGATGAAGGGAATAAGTGGGTTTCGTTTTTAGAATTAGGAGAAGCTAATTTTACAGGAGAAGAGGCTACGAATGTGAAGAATATTTTGCCTGCGTATTTTCAGAGTTTACAACAAGCAAGAAAAACCGGAGATTATTCACAAGCTAATGCACTATTAGACGGAATTAATAAGTTTCAGCACAAATATGGAGCCGAAGTAATGCCTAGCGACAACAAAATAAAAGCTGAAATTGCCTACAATGAAGTGGATATTTTTAATAGGCTGTACAAATATTTTACACTCGTAGGTGTCTTGATGTTTGTGTTTCTGATTTTTCAAATTTTTAAGGAAGGAAAGACTGTAAATACACTTGTTAAAGTGTGTAAATACACTATTTGGGTATTCTTTGCTTTAATGACGCTGGGGCTTGCTTTTAGATGGTATATAAGTGGCCACGCTCCCTGGAGTGATGCCTACGAAAGTATTATTTATGTAGCCTGGGCAACAGTTTTCTTTGGACTGGCATTTGGACGTAAAAGTGATCTAACTATTGCCTCAACTGCATTTGTAGCAGCAATTATTTTATGGGTTGCCAACCAAAACTGGTTAGACCCTTCTATTGCCAATTTAGTACCTGTTTTGGATAGTTACTGGTTAATGATTCACGTGGCAGTTATTGTTGCGAGTTACGGGCCTTTTACTTTGGGAATGATTCTGGGAACGACCATTCTTTTGCTTATTTTAATGACCAATGAGAAGAACAAGGTGAAAATGGATCTTAATATTAAAGAACTTATTATCATTACTGAAATGGCCTTAACCGTTGGTTTGGTAATGCTTACCATAGGTAACTTTCTGGGAGGGCAATGGGCCAATGAAAGCTGGGGGCGTTACTGGGGTTGGGATCCAAAAGAAACATGGGCACTTATTAGCATTATGATTTACGCCTTTGTAATACACGCACGTCTGGTTCCTGGATTACGAGGAAAATGGACGTTTGCAGTATTTTCTATATTCGCCTATGCAAGTATTATGATGACCTACTTTGGAGTGAATTTCTACCTCACAGGATTACATAGTTATGCAAGTGGAGATGTGCCCGTGACACCAACATTTATCTACTATTTAGTTGGCTTCTTTGTAATCTTAAGTACAATATCCTACTTCAAATACAGAAAATATTACACTAAAAAAGGATAGTGTAGTAGTACCAAATTACATAGGAATGTCTGGTTGAGCACAGTCGAAACTTATATTGAGTAGCAATGTAAATAAACTCCGACTGCGCTCAGGTTGACATATGGCTAACTATGTAATATGTTGTACTGTTAGTTTAGTTATACAAATAATCTGGCTGGCTGTCCAGCAAACGATAGTCTTCTTGTATTTGTTCACCAATTTCAAGTTTTTGGTACAGGTCCTTGGTAAGTTCTTCTACTTCGGCTTCGGTAGTTTTTAATTTGCGGGCAATTTTTGTGTTTTCTTTGCCTTCACTAATATATTGTAAGAGTTTAATTTCCAAACCATCCAGATCATAATGCATGATCAGGTTTTCAAGATAAACATCTTCCACTAGTTTTATGGCACTTTGACGGTTCATGGTTTCCTGTCGTTTTAAGAAAATACGCATTTCTGTTTGTCGCATTAGGTGTTCTTCTTTTATAGCCCGCATACGATATACAATAGCATAGGTAAGGATCAACATTTCAATAAGACCAGCGGTCTTAATATGAATAGATTCAGTAGACAAAAAGTTGACTCCAAGGTTTTTCAGTATAAAGAAATCCACAGCAAATAGGAGTGGGATAAACCCTGCAATCGCGTAAAACTTGGCGTAGTTTTTTCTACTAAACAAAACCACACTTGCCACAAAATAGCATACTAAGACAGAAAGAGAAACAAAATTCGCAGCATATGCCGTAACCAGGTCACTGGTCGCAAACGCAACAATAGCAAGTAACCCACCAATAGCAATTAAGGGATATGTGACGAGCTTGAGTTTTGGAAAAAACTCCTTCATGCTTAAATAACTTGCTGCAAATAGCGCACTACTTCCCATTGCAAACCATAATAATAACGATTGTACTAAAAACGGATTGCTAGGTGTAGGAACACCAAATAAGTTGTGTAGCCCATCATTAAAGAAGAACACTGTAGTAATACCAACTAGCGTTACAGAGTAAAACAGAAACAGTTTTTCTTCAAAAATAAAGTAACACATTAAATTAATTAAGAGCACCATACATGCGAACCCATAATACAAACCCTGTAAAAATGATGTTTTCGTAGCTGCTGAAGCGGTATAATCAAGCGCAGCATTTTTTATTGAAATTTTTTCTGAATAAGCCCTTGAAAGTTCTGAATTTTTGTAGGAATTTTCTTCAAATGATGCATTCTCAGCGAGTTCCATACTTTTAGGGACTAAGGTGTTTAGTCCTTTAGTGGCTCCTGAAATAGCTGATGCATTCGTTGCCGAAAACCGCTGGCCTGAGGTAAAAAATGTTGCATTTGGATTAATTGTAACGTCTTTATTTTCAGAAGTTTTAGCCTTTACAGGTTTAGCTTTTGAAGAGGCTTCAGAACTTGTTGGAGACAAGAAAATCACCGCTAAAAGACACCACAATACGGGGTAAAATCGTAGTCTCATAATAAGTAGTTTTTACTAATTTGGGTAGTCCAATATACGCAAAAATTACATTTCAACTAATAAATCTGCACTTTGTCGATAAAAATTATGATTTTTTAACTTTATGAAATACTCTCAAAGTAAAAAACTCCTGTCTTTTGAACAGGAGTTGGTACATTATATAAGTTGAAGGATTTTATTTTTCTCCAACCATATCTTCAGGCTTTACCCAGGCATCAAATTCTTCAGCAGTAAGATATCCTAGATTAACGGCTTCTTCTTTTAAGGTCGTTCCGTTTTCATGAGCTGTATTCGCAATTTCAGCAGCCTTGTAATAGCCTATTTTAGTATTGAGTGCTGTTACCAGCATTAATGAATTGTTCAGCATCTTTTTAATTACTTCTGTATTTGGTTCAATACCTGCTGCACAGTGCTCATCGAATGATACACAAGCATCCCCGATCAATTGTGCAGACTGTAAAATATTAGCAGCCATCATTGGTTTAAAGACATTTAGTTCAAAATGACCTTGCATGCCGCCAACACCTATGGCTACATCGTTCCCCATAACTTGTGCGCAAACCATTGTTAAGGCTTCACATTGCGTAGGATTTACTTTCCCTGGCATTATGGAAGACCCTGGCTCGTTGGCAGGGATCGTAATTTCACCAATACCACTTCGGGGGCCACTGGCTAGCATTCTAACATCGTGTGCAATTTTATTAAGGGATACAGCTAACTGCTTTAAAGCTCCGTGAGTTTCAACAATGGCATCATGAGCTGCCAGGGCTTCAAATTTATTTTCAGCAGTGATGAGAGGAAGCTCTGTAAATTTTGCAATGTATTCAGCAACTTTTACTGCATATCCTTCTGGTGTATTAATACCGGTTCCTACGGCGGTTCCTCCTAAAGCAAGTTCAGAAAGGTGTGGTAGTGTATTTTTTAACGCTTTTAGTCCGTGATCTAATTGTGACGCATACCCGCTAAACTCCTGTCCCAGGGTTAGGGGAGTAGCATCCATTAAATGCGTACGGCCAATTTTTACAACATCTTTAAAGTCATTCGACTTTTTAACCAGAGTCTTGTGCAATTGCTCCACGCCGGGAATGGTGACCTCTATAATTTTTTTATAGGCTGCAATATGCATTCCCGTCGGGAAGGTATCGTTACTGGATTGACTTTTATTTACGTCGTCATTAGGCTGTAAGGTTTTATCTCCTTGACCAATGGTTTTACCGGCTAATTGATGTGCACGATTTGCAACAACTTCATTCACATTCATATTACTCTGGGTACCGCTTCCCGTTTGCCATATTACTAAGGGAAACTGATCGTCGTGCTTTCCGGCTAAAATTTCATCACAAACGCTAGAAATAAGATCTCTTTTTTCTGCAGCAAGAACGCCAAGTTCACAATTGGTGTGCGCAGCAGCTTTCTTTAGGTAGGCAAAACCATAGACTACTTCCAGTGGCATAGAGGCGGGTGCACCTATTTTAAAATTATTACGGGAACGCTCAGTTTGTGCGCCCCAGAGTTTATCGGCTGGTACTTTTACCTCGCCCATCGTATCTTTTTCTATTCGGTAGTCCATAGTGTTCATTTTTAGAGTTGCAAAGGTACAAAAAGCACAAGGTTGGTTCAAATGGGAGGTTGTTTAATTGTTGTGGATAAATAGGAAAGTTTTGTTGTTTTTTCTGAAAAAACCTTTTTATCTTTGCCACAGCTTAATTAGATAAAGACACACCTTATGTTCGATTTTGACCAGTATTTAGGATTTTTAGCATTTTTAACCATTTTAACCATCGGTTTCTGGTTAATGATTTTCTTGGTGTCTTTTATTCCGTATTGGATTGGCGGAGCATTGTACGAAAACTTCAAATTGAAACGTGAAGCAAAAAAGAAAGAAAGAGAAGCAAACTAATTGCTGTCTAGATATATAAAAAAAGGAGCTCTACCAGAGCTCCTTTTTTTGTTTTATTGTGCCTTTTCGTGCTTTTAGTATAGGCTATAAGGATTAATCTCCAAAATCTCCTTCGCCACCTTCATCATCGTCGCCATTCCCTCTGTTATCACGCTGGCGTTGTTTCTTTTGATTAAAACGATAGGTGAAACTTAAATTGAACTGTCGTTCTCTCCATTGAAATTCACTATCACTAATAAATGAAGGTGTTTCGGTATGTGTTATTCGTTTTCTTGAATTTAATAAGTCACTCACATTAAAGCCAATAGTTGCATTGTCATCCATAATGTCTTTACTAAAGGCTAAATTTATACTCAACAGTCCTTCAGTTTCAGATTGTGCGTCGTTTCTTGGTCCACGGTAAAAAGCGGTAGTTTGCCAGTCTATTTTTGTAGGAAGCGTTACTTTAGTACTTCCTCTTGCAAACCAGCTTGTGTTTTTGGTACCGTAATCTACGCCGTTAAACATTCCTTCGGTTTGAAAACCAAAAAAGTTGAAACTTCCGTTTATTCGCAACCATTTGGCAGGATTGTAAAGTACTCCTGCTTCAAAACCGTAGCGTTCATTGGTAGATAAGTTAAAAGGAATGGTTCGTATAATTGGAACGCCATTGGGTGTTACTTGTCCTGTATCTTCGCTTACACGCTCAAAAGCATCTGTCTCCTGCTGGTAATAAACCGATGTAGTAAGCGTTAATTCTTTCCAGCGCCGTAAGTAGCCTAAGTCAAATGCATTTGCAAAGGCCGGGCGTAGACTGGGGTTTCCCTGAAACACGTTGGCTTCACTACTTCTGGATGGAAAAGGGTTGATGAAAAATCCACGCGGACGGTTAATTCTCCTGTTATACCCCAACGTAACATTTTCACGCTCTCCCAGTTCATAGACCAAATTAACTGTAGGAAATAATCCCGTATAACTATTGTCAAAGTTTACATTAAAGTCGTCGTTACTGGTAATATCTTCACCGGTAACTTCACCTTTTAACTGAGTGTCTTCAAATCGAAGTCCTAATAAAAAGGAGAACTTTCCAAATTTGTTCCCGTATTGCGTGTACAGGGCCTGAACATTTTCTTCATACGTAAATACATTGGAAAGGCTGTCGTTTCTAACAAAAGGACCGCCAGCTGTAAGTTGTTCAGTTAGTAGGTAATCTGTAGTTGTTTTTTCAAAATTACCCCGGTAGCCTGCTTCAAATTGAGCATTTTCACCAATTGGTAGTACGTAATCTGCCTGTACTAAATATTCGTTCTGGTCTTCTTGTTGGGTAATAAATTCAGCGGGTAATTGCTGGTTGGTGGGGAAGGTATTAAACTCGTCTATAAAAGATGTTTCGGTTTCTTCATCATCTTCGGCTTGCAGATCGATGGTTAATTTATGACCGTCGTCATTAAAATTGTTTACGTAATTTAATGAAAACTGAAGGCTGGTATCTTCTTCCGTTTCTGTTTCTATTCTACTTCTTAAAACAGCTAATGCATTTGCAGCATCGAACTCTTGTGTTAAGTTGGTGGTAGTGTCTTCATCGTCCCCTAATCGTAAAAACCCTGAAGCGGTAAGGGAGCTGTTTTCAGTTAAAAAATACTCAATTCCTAAGTTAGTATTAAAACCGCGGTTTAAACGATCATAATCACGATCCTCAATGATCAAGGGATTGGAGGCATTTGCATTTAAATAGCGTGTTTCAAAAGTAGCATTTCCGGGGGACTCTCTATACCGAATGCCCGTTGTGTTAAAAATGTTGAATTTGTCGGTACGTAAATTAATATTTCCACTTATACCGCTACTTAACGGAACTCCCACATTTACTTGCACCGATCCGTTAAGCCCCAGTGTTTTTTCTTTTCGAAGGATGATATTTAAAATTCCTGCAGTACCTTCTGCATCATATCTGGCAGAGGGCGAGGTAATTACTTCCACTCGCTCAATAGCATCTGCTGGTAACTGGCGAAGCGCATCTGTGCTTCCAAATCCAGCAATAGCACTGGGTTTACCGTTTATTAAAATCCGAACGTTTTCATTTCCACGTAAACTAATAGCCCCATCCACATCCACTGTAACTGAAGGAACATTACTTAACGCATCGCTAACCGTAGCACCGCTGGTGGTTAAATCCTTTCCAATGTTGTATACTTTTTTGTCTAACCGAATTTGAACTTCGGTAGTTTCGGCACGGACCACAACTTCATCCAGACTTTCTGAATTTAAAGAGAGATACGTGGTAGGTAAAGTAGTGTCATTCTGAAGATTCTGATTGGGCTTTTCAACCGATTCGTAACTTATAAACTCATACTTTACCGTATAAACGCCCGAAGGAACTTCTATGCTAAAATTTCCATCAAGATCTGTAATCCCTCCTGTCACGGTTTTTCCGGAAGCATCATTAAACGAAATGGTGGCATATTCTAGAGGGTAGTTAGTTCCTTGTTCCAGAACTTTTCCTGTAACGGTTGAAGTATTTTGGGCTATTAAAAGGGTGGTAAAAAATAAAGCGAGTAGGCTGGTAAATAATTTCATAGTCAATGTTTCTTCGTTTCTTCTTCGACTGCGAAATTACAGGGGGGTTTAACCCAGAAACCCCAAAGTTTTGTTAAATAAAAATGTAAAAATTATAAAATATTTCGAATAGTTTCAGGGGGTCTGCCAACAACTGCTTTTTTACCGTTTACTACAATGGGACGCTCTATTAATTTCGGGTACTTTACCATTGCTTTTATGATCTGAGTGTCGGTTAGAGTTTTTCCTTTATAGTTTTCTTTCCAGACAGCTTCGTTTTTGCGAACCAGATCACTTGGTGAAATAGCTAACAGTGCGATAATTTCTGAAAGCTTTGCTTCGGAAAGTGGTTCGTCCAGGTATTTTACAACTTCAAACTTTTTACCGCTTTCTTCAACTATTGCTAGTCCTTGACGGGATTTGCTGCATCTTGGGTTGTGGTATAGGGTGATCATCTGGGTAATTGTTTTAATTCTGAAATATAATCTAGTTGTAAATCTTCGTGTAATTCGTCAATTTTCTTTTCTACCATAAGTAATTGCCGCTCGTACAATTGCATCATGGTTTTACTGCGCTTTATGCTACTACTGAAGGTGATCATTTTATCACAAAAATGAAGCAACAAAGCGACCTCTGTCTCCTTTACCGATGAATACCGAATGAACTTTTTCGTCTCCCGAAGGATTTTGCGAATACGTTTTTTGGTTCGGTAAAAATTGGTGTTAGGAGTTTCTTCAAACTGTTGTGTGATAAAATCTTTGACCTCCGCTACATAGCTATCTTCATGATCTGCCTCAAATAACAAGTAGGTGAGGAGCTCCTTATTTTCCTTCTTAAAACGCGACAAGCGCAAGCAAAGCTGTTCCAGTTCCTCTTTGGAACGAAATTTTAACTCCTTACGTATTTGTACGGCGGTGGCGGGTTTCATTTGAGTAGTTGTAGTTTGAGTTTAAAATTTGAAACACAATGTCTGGGTGAGCGCAGTCGAAACCTAAATAAATACAACTAAGTACTTAAAGGTAGTTCTCGACTGCGCTCGAACCTACAGTTACTCTCTAGCATACTTCTCCATATACCGCTTCCAAAGTTCCGTCTGGTGGGTTTCTAAAGAAATCTCTCTACCGTCTATAAAAGCATTGGTTACTATATTGGTGCGCATATCCAGGGCATCACCTTCACTTACAAAAAGAGTGGCGCTTTTGCCAACAATCAATGTTCCATAATTTTCATCAATACCCAGGATTTTTGCTGGGTTCTCGGTAATTAGTTTTAAAGCTTCTTCTTTGTCCAAACCCTGTCCAGCTACGTGGCCTGCATAAAAAGGCAAATTACGTGTTTGGAAATTACTCATTCCTTCATTTTGGATGCCTACTAATATTCCGCCATCTACCAATAATTTTGGGAGTTTATAGGGCATATCGTAATCGTCGTCTTCTCTTGAAGGGAGTGCGTGAGGTTGTTGTACCAGTACAGGAATATCATTTTTTTTCAAAAACGGGATAATTTTATGCGCTTCGTAACCGCCAACTATCACTATATCTGCTATGCCGTTTTCTTTGGCTGTAGTTACAGCATCTATCATTTCTTTTTCGCCATCGGCGTAGATGTATAATTTTTTACTTCCATCAAACAATCCTTGCATGGCCTTGTAGGCTTCGTTGGGTTGTTCGCCTGCCTTACCAGTTCCGTAGGCTTTGGCATTCAGCATAAAGTCTACTCCCTCCTGGATTTGCTTAGCGTAGTCTTTATTGGGTTTGTAACCGCGTTCTTCACCAAGCCACCATCTACCTCTTCTAAAGCTGTTAGGCCAGTTCATATGGATACCGTCATCCACTTTAATGGCAGCGTCTTCCCAGTTCCAGGCATCAAACTGGACAATGGAAGAGGTACCGCTAATGCCACCACCTTGCGGTGCAATCTGGCCAAGTAACACACCATTTGGACGCATACTTTCTACAACTTTACTTTCGGCATTGTAGGCGATTAAACTACGTACGTTGGGGATAAATTCTCCCAATTCGTCCTGGTCATCACTTGCTCTTACAGCATTTACTTCTACCAATCCTAATGATTTGGCTGGAGCAATGAACCCAGGGTATACATGTTTGCCGCTCGCCTTAATAATACGCCCTTTCATTGGAGAACCCGAGCCCCCAATGGAGGTTATTTTACCGTTTTCAAAAACGATATTACTGTTTTCAACTATTTTTCCATTGCCAATGTGAGCGGTTGCTCCTACAATAGTTACAGCTTCTTTTTGTTCGGGGGCTGGTGTTTGCTGGGCAAATAGCGTGCTTCCCACCACCAGCATTGTAAGTATGTTTATATATTTTTTCATCTTAAAGTCTTTAGTTTTTATAATAAACTCTTTTAGGGTATGTAAAACAAAAGTTTCAAAACACCCTGAGAGAAGTTAGAGTGTTAGTTAATTGTTTCACATTCAAAATGGCGCTTATCCTTTCCTTTTGGAGCACGGGTCTTACCGCCGCCATTTTTCTCATCTAACATCATTTTTACTAATTTGTTACGCTCTGTTTTAATGTTGTCACGCATTTGCTCGTCTTTTTCCAGGTCGAAATAGGTAACTCCTTCGATGATGGTTTTTTCAGCTTTTGCGTAAACAGAGAGTGGGTGGTCATTCCACAATACTAAATCAGCATCTTTCCCTTCTTTAATACTTCCGGTACGGTCATCCAGATGCAGTAATTTTGCAGGATTGATAGTTACCATTTTCCAGGCTTCTTCTTCACTCATACCACCATATTTTACACCTTTAGCAGCTTCCTGGTTTAACCTTCGGGACATTTCGCCGTCGTCACTATTAATGGCAACAACCAGTCCTTCGCTCGCCATAATGGCTGCATTGTAGGGGATGGCATCATTTACTTCAAACTTATACGCCCACCAGTCACTAAAAGTAGAAGCACCTACGCCGTGTTGTTTCATCTTATCGGCAACTTTGTACCCTTCCAGAATATGTGTGAAAGTGTTTATTTTAAAGTCGAAACGTTCGGCAACTTTCATAAGCATATTAATTTCGCTCTGTACGTAACTGTGACAACTAATAAATCGCTCGCCGTTTAAAATTTCAGCTATCACCTCCATTTCTTCATCGTAACGGAACGGCTGCCCTGCTTTTTTCTTTGCATCGTATTCCTTTGCACGATTAAAGTAATTTACATACACCTGTTCCACCCCCATTCGTGTTTGCGGAAAACGGCTGTAACTTTCCCAGTTACTCTGTTTTACATTTTCTCCTAAGGCAAATTTGATGAACTTAGGACTGTTATCGTAAATTAATCCGTCAGCATTTTCGCCCCATTTCAATTTAATAATGGCCGAACGTCCACCTATTGGGTTTGCACTTCCGTGTAAAATTTGAATGGAAGTAACACCCCCCGCCAGATTTCGATAAATATTAATGTCTTCAGGATCTACGACGTCCTCAATAGAAACTTCGGCAGAAGAGTTATGTCCGGCCTCGTTAATAGACAATGCCGCAATGTGCGAATGCTCGTCAATCACACCTGCTGTAAGGTGTTTTCCCGTGGCATCAATTACCTTGGCACCTCCTGCACTTAAATTTTTACCTACGGAAGCTATTTTTCCATTCTTTACTAAAACATCTGTATTTTCTAGGACTCCGGCATCTTCACTCGTCCATACAGTTGCGTTTTTAAACAACATATTTTGTTGTTTTGGTTTTGTAGCAAAGCCATACCCTACATTCGGGTAGGTAAGGGCTACCGTTTCAATTTTTTCTGAATCGTCCTTGTCCTTATCTTTTTTGTCTTCCTCGGCATCTCCCTGGCGGGTTGCGGTAAAATCTGCTTCATCTCCTGAAGGCAGCAACAATTTTCCTGAAAAATTTTGCTCCCCCTTCGGAATAATTCCAGTCGTTCTGAAAACTTCATTGGTTTCTTCGTCTGTAAAACTTAAACTCACCCAGTTTTCACTGTAGTCTATTTTTGAAGGGTACTTTGTGTCTCCAACAGAAACTTCCGATTTTAATTTTGAAACCTCGCCGGTTAGTTTTACATCATATGTTTTTCCGCCTGCTGAAATTTTATAATTTCCACGAATGTCCTGTTGGTCTTTAGTGTTAATTATATTTTTCTGTCCTTGCACCCAGTTTTCATACAGTGTAGTCTCTTTGTCAAAAACGGGCCCCGAGGTAATCAGGAAATTGGCATAACGTCCTTCTTCCAGGCTTCCAATTTTATCTGAAGCATTTAAGAAAGCAGCAGGAATTGTAGTTAAAGCTTCTAAAGCTTTTGTTTCATCATAGCCGTACTTTAAAGCTTTTGATAGCTTCTCACTAAATTCTGATGGTTTTTTAAGCTCGAAGGTTGTTAATGAAAACTGCACTCCATTATCTGAAAGCCATTTTGGATTCATAGGTGCCTGGTTCCAGTCGCGCATATCGGCTAAACTGATGTATTTTTCTGCATATGGATTGCTTACATCGTATGCATCTGGAAAATTAATCGGGATGATGTATCTTGCGTTGCTGGCTTTAATCTCGTCCATCATTTCATACTCGTCACCACCCCCTATAATCACGTAGTTTATGTTGTAAGCGTCTCCAATTTTATCGGCTCTCAAGTTGTTGTCTTTGCTTCCTGCCTCAAAAAAGGAAACCATTGCTTTGTTAGCGTTCAAAGCTTCTAAAGAGCGGTCTTTTGTCTTGCTATTCCCTTTGGCGTACCAGGCAGCGTCGCTGTACATTTGGCGTAACAAAGCCATGGAACCCATTAAAGATGTTGGATACGATTGGCGGCTTGCCACGCTTTTATCAAAGCTAAAAAATTGACCGCTTTGGTCATTGATTATTCTGGTGCCAGCGCCTTCATCGTCATTTAAAGCAACTAAAACTCCTGTTCCACGGGCAATACCGTCCATGATATGCGTGTTTAAAACTCCAAAACCTGCTTTTCTGAACTCGTCGGCTTTATTTTTATCGTATTCAAATTTTGAAATCGCTTCGTTTTCTGGCATAATGTGATCGTTCCAGTAAAAACCATCGCGGGAGGCTTTGTATTGAGGAGAACGTCGACCACCTTCTGCACGTTTTGGTTTGTCGACGCCAAAATCTGTATAGGCATCGATAAAAGACGGGTACACGTGCTTTCCTTGCAAGTCGATCGTAATAGCATTCTTAGGAATGTTAACCGATTTACCCGAAGCAACTACTTTCCCATTTTGAATGAGAAGTGTCCCGTTTTTAACCACTTTGGAAGGGGTTATATATAAGGTAGCATTTGTAAATGCGGTGTAATTGGTGTTTTCTTCTTTGAGACCACCATTTTCAGGAAAGTAGTCTTGAGCAGACATGATGGAAATACTGAATAAGCACAGCATCCATAGGATAGAGTTTTTCATTGTTTTTTTGATTGAAATTAAAGGTCCGTCAAGATACTAACCTTAGTCGGTTTTTTAAAAATATTAAGATTGGTTTAACAGGGCTTTAAGAAAAATAGGCGGTAGGACCCCTTCGGCTGTTTGCTGGGAGTACGCAACTAACCTGCTTGTAGCATAGGGGCGGTTTTCTCTCGACTTTTTTAATGTAGTATACCGTTAGTAGCTTCTTTAGTTGATTTTGAGTTCAAAAATCTACAATCAAATATCTTCAATCAACAATCAAAAGGGTTTGTCTTCAAAATAATTAACCACGAGAGCGACCATATAGCTGTAGCTCATAATCCCTTCAGATTGGTTGTTGGCTTTTAAGAACTGATCCCAAAAGGCCTTGGAAAAAGTTTCAAACGGATTCTGATAACTCGCCCAAAACTCCCGCATTTCTCGATAGCTTTCCAATATCCCGAAGTTAATGGTGGGAAGAAGTGCTTCGTATTGTTCAAAGTCCCGGCGGGCAAGTTCGTTTACACAATAACGAAGCGCAAAAATGTAGCCCGAATATTTAATATAGGTATTGTCATTGTTTAGAGTAGCTATGGTGGCTATAAAGTTAGCTTCATTTTCGGCAGCATAGCCTATTTGGTGTGCTTGCTCGTGGCAGCTAACTACAGGAAATTTGTAGGTTTTAATTAAATTATTCACCTGTGCTTCTCCAGAAAAGGGATTGTAATACCCGCTATATCCCATATAGGTTAACCCAAGACTCCAGCCACTTTTTTTGATACTTTTTGGATGGTATTTTAGTTGTGGAAATTCAGCTTCCAGATTTTTATAGCCATTGTCACTCATCGTAAAGATTTCTTTCTGTGAGTAGGGGAGGTCTATTTTCACACTATCTGCATAGCCTAGTTCGCGATGCAAGGCATTGGATTTTGCAATAAGGCGTTTGGTAGTAGCCACGAGCTCTTCGGTGGTGTACCCTTTATCTAATCCCAGCGTTTTGTTCAGTGGCATCCTGTAATAATTGAAGCCCCACAATAAATTGAAAATAAAGTACACTATGGACAGCGTTGCCGCTATGTCTAAAAAGAATTTCACAGGTTCAAACCGAAGTCTTTTTAAGTTTACAATAAGCCAGCGAAGTGCTAGTATTCCAATTAATATATAGAAAATATCACCTATCGAAAATGGGATCCACCCAAAAAGGTATCTATTTATTTTAGACAATACCGGAAACACGCCCTGGCTGTAATATTTTTCTACGAACTCAGGAAAATAACGGAGGAGTTGTAAGCCGTAAAACTGAACGGGTAACAGAATCGCCAAGATCACTTTGGTTCGGTTTGCTTTAAAGAATTTTGAAATAGTATTCAATGATTTGTTTTTGATAAAGATTTGAGTTGCTTGCCAAACGAATACTTTATTAGGAAAGATTTAACGCATTTAATAATAACATAGCCTAGCTATTAGACTCTAAAAATACTAAAACCTTGTAACTTTGTTTGCTAATCTTCAATTTAAATAAACACTATGAACGAAGCGATAAGAAACTTAGAACCGAAAGCAGTTTGGAATAAATTTGCTGACCTAAATGCCGTGCCGCGGCCCTCTAAAAAAGAGGAGCGTGTCATACAATTTATGAAAGACTTCGGAACTAATTTAGGTTTTGAAACGCTGGAAGATGAAGTGGGAAATGTAATTATTAGAAAACCAGCTACCAAAGGAATGGAAGATCGCACTCCAATTGTAATGCAGAGTCATTTGGATATGGTGCATCAAAAAAATAACGATACCGATTTCGATTTTGATACTCAGGGAATCGAAATGTACGTAGATGGAGATTGGGTGCGTGCCAAGGGAACAACGCTGGGAGCAGATAATGGTTTAGGCGTAGCTACCATTATGGCAATTCTGGAGAGTAAAGAAATTCCGCATCCTGCTTTGGAGGCTCTTTTTACAATAGATGAGGAAACAGGAATGACCGGTGCTATGGGCCTAAAAGGGGGGATTTTAAAAGGGGATATTTTATTAAACCTGGACACCGAAGAAGACGATGAGATTGGTGTAGGTTGCGCAGGTGGTGTCGATGTAACTGCTTCAAAACATTACAAACACGAAGAGGCACCAGAGGAAGCTACCACGTATACAATAACAGTAAAAGGACTACAAGGAGGCCATAGCGGTATGGACATTATAAAAGGGCTGGGAAATGCCAATAAAATGATGAATCGTGTTCTTGATGCCTGCCAGGATGTTTTGCACATTGCCCAGCTAAAAGGAGGAAGTCTTCGTAACGCGATTCCACGAGAGAGTGTGGCTACGGTGGTTGTTGAAAATTTAAATGAAAAAGCGTTCCGGTCAGAATTCGAAAGAATTACGAGTGCCATAAAAGAGGAATATGCTCTACTGGAAGAAGACCTGGAAATTGCGGTTGAAACAACATCAAATCCAGTGAGTAGAGTGATGTCTAAAGCAGACCAGACGCTATTTATTCAGGCTATGTATGCAGCTCCTAACGGCGTGTATAGAATGAGTCCTGCCATTGAAGATTTGGTGGAAACGTCAAATAACATTGCAAAGGTTTCAGTAGACGATGGAAGTATTAAAATTGAATGTTTAACGCGATCTTCTGTTAACTCCTCGAAGTTAGATCTGGCAAATACACTAGAATCTGTTTTCAAGATGGGAGGATTTGAGGTAACATTTTCAGGAGAATATCCGGGCTGGGCTCCTAATATGGACAGTCCAATTCTGAAAGTTTTAGACAGCTTGTATGAAAAATTATATGGCGAAAAAGCACATGTGGCTGCGTGCCATGCCGGGTTGGAATGTGGGATCCTAGGGCAAAACTATCCGCAAATGGATATGATTTCCTTTGGACCAACTATTAAGGGAGCGCATTCGCCAGACGAACGCGCAAGTATTTCATCTACCCAAAAGTTCTGGGAATTTGTAAAAGAAATTTTAAAGGAAATTCCGAAGAAATAAATAGCTCCTCTCTGCATGTGCACAGTGGAAAGTCTAAACATACTTTGAGTTTTTTAAATAAAATGAACTAGAAAACCGCGAGACAATTTGTATTTTTGTCCCGCTTAAAAACAGAAACATCCTATTATGAATTTACACGAATATCAAGGAAAAGAAATATTGAACAGTTTTGGAGTTGAAATCCAAAGAGGAATTGTAGCCACAACCCCTGAAGAGGCTGTTGAAGCAGCTAAAAAACTTACGGAAGAAACCGGAACAGGTTGGCACGTAATTAAAGCTCAGGTACACGCAGGTGGTCGCGGTAAAGGTGGCGGAGTAAAACTTGCCAAAAATATTCAAGAAGTAAAAGATATCGCTGGAGACATAATTGGGATGAACCTGGTTACACCCCAAACGAGTGCAGAAGGGAAAAAAGTACACCAAGTGCTTGTTACGGAGGACGTGTACTACCCGGGCGATAGCGAACCAGAAGAATACTATATGAGTGTTTTGCTAAACCGTGCTACAGGAAAAAATATGATTATGTATTCTACCGAAGGTGGAATGGATATTGAAACTGTTGCTGAAGAAACACCACATCTGATTTTTCACGAAGAAATAGATCCAGCTGTTGGCTTAATGCCCTTCCAGGCAAGACGTGTTGCTTTTAACTTAGGGTTAAGCGGGCAAGCGTTTAAGCAAATGACCAAATTTGTATCAGCTTTATACAAGGCGTATGAAAATAGCGATTCTTCCTTGTTTGAAATCAACCCTGTGTTGAAAACCAGTGATGATAAAATTATTGCAGTAGATGCTAAAGTGAGCATAGACGATAATGCGTTATTCCGTAGAAAAGACTACGCTGCTATGCGTGACATTAGAGAAGAAAATGCTACCGAAGTAGAAGCTAAAGAAGCAGGCTTAAGCTATGTAGACCTTGATGGAAATGTTGGTTGTATGGTAAACGGAGCAGGACTGGCTATGGCAACTATGGATTTAATTAAACAAGCGGGTGGAGAGCCGGCAAACTTTTTGGATGTGGGAGGTACTGCAGATGCAGAACGAGTAGAAACCGCTTTCAAGTTAATTTTGAAAGACCCTAACGTGAAAGCCATCCTGGTAAATATTTTTGGAGGTATTGTACGTTGTGACCGTGTGGCGCAGGGTATTGTAGACGCGTATAAGAATATGGGAACTATCAATGTGCCCATTATTGTACGTTTGCAAGGTACCAATGCAGATATTGCAAAAGAACTAATTGATAACAGCGGACTGGACGTACAAAGTGCGATTGAGTTTCAGGAAGCTGCCGATAAAGTACAGGCTGTCCTTTCATAAACAGAGATACATAACTATAAAAAAGCTCCTGAGAAATCTCTGGAGCTTTTTTTATTTATAACAGTATCTGGGGTATCTCTTACTTCTGAAATATAATTTGATTACTATAACGATGATAAGCTTAAAAGATAGTTGAAAAATTCCTCTTACTCTATTGAGAATATAGCATTTACCTTCTTCTTGTTACTTGCCTAGTGTTAACGATTGTTAATAAATGTCTATTTTTCAGACTTTTGTGTAACAAATCCTACCAGATGCTCGTCTATTATAATAAGTATTCATTAATTAAAAACAAAACATCATGAAAACATTGAAAACAGTATTTGTGGCATTGTCGATCTTAATCACATCGAGTGCCTTTGCAGCAACAACAGGAACACCTGAGACGGTAACTAAAGAAATAACTGCGTTGTTAGATCATCCTTCTTTTTTAGTTACTCAGGAAAGTACCGTTATGGTAGAGTTTATTTTAAACAGAGATAATGAGGTAGTTGTATTATCTGTGGATTGCGATGACGCAGCTGTGCGTAATTTCATTAATGAGCGTCTGGACAGAAAGGTGCTGGACAGCAAATTACAACAGGGAAAGGTCTTTACGCTTCCTGTAAAATTTATGTCTAAGGACTAGGTCTAACTCACATCAAAAAAATCCCGAACCAGCAATGCTTCGGGATTTTTTTTTACTTTTGAATATGAGTAACTTCCAAAAGCCTACACTTCAAGATCAAAAATCGCTATTGAGTGACTTAATACTTATGGCGAAAGCCGATGATAAAATCACCCAGGGAGAATTCGATTTTATCCATCGTCTTGCAGAACGTATGGGAATTTCAGAAAAAGAAGTTAGGGAACTATACCACAACCCATTACCAACTAAAAAAACATTTACTGAGTTAGAACGCATTACTCATTTCCATAAAATGGTTTTATTAATGAATGTGGACGGAGAAACTCATGAAAAGGAAATAGCTTTTCTACGTGGTTTTGGCTTAGAGCTTGGTCTGCGACCAGGGGCTATAAATCAGGTGTTAGTAGCTATGGAGCGGTACGAACATAAAATTATTCCCCCAGAGAAACTGTTACAGATATTTAATACCTATTATAATTAGCAATTCTTTTTATACTAGAGCTAATTAGAACCCATACGCTATCCGAAACCTGGAAATTGATGGCACTTCAGCTGCGGAGTAATGGAGAATCCTATAAGTAGCCACTGAATTTTCACTAAAAAAAATATTTTTGAATGATATCCGAGATATGAATGGACAGCATTATGAGCTAATTGCGCTCAGTTTTTTTACTTTCTTCCAGTCCTGTTTGTTAGCCATAGACGACTTTGCATCTTTGAGCAGTGTTTTCATTTCCTTGGCAATGGTTCCTTTATAAGTTTCATTTTTATAAATTTTTTGATTGTAAAGGTAATTCAGCATCCAAACCAGTTTTTCAACCAGCACCGGATCGTGTTTGCAATAGGTGCGTAGCGAAGCCATAGAGGTATATAGTAACTCTTCAAAAGGTACAATAGCTATTCTTAGCCATGCTTTATTATCTGCTGTCATAACTCCATTATCATTTTTTCGCATACGTAGGGCAAAGAGCTCTGTTAGGTAATCAATGGCGTTAATAGCTGTCCCCGGATCGTTAACACCGGGCGACATAGCTTTTACGGCAATTTCGGTAATTTGTTTAAAAGCAAGAATATAATTGTCTTCCACAAATTCACCCCGTGCAAAATTAATATTATCGTAAATGTCTTCTAACTGTTCTTTAGTGAGCTCTTTTTCAGATTTAATAAACGGAGTGTGTTGTAAGACAAAAAGACCTTTTGGGATGGTAATGTAAATTCTTGTTTCATTCGCTTTACAAAACTTCATAATATTTTTTAATGATATGTTTTGAAAATACCCACTTGTATTAATGGTGTACTCATACCAGTTATCGGTAGGAGGAAAGGAGTTTAACTCATCTGGACCCTTTTCTTCTTCTTCGTTTGTAACGAGCTGTAACCTTGCTTTGGATTTGTAAAAAATAGTATCCAGAATGTTTGTAATCTGTATGCTCTGGGACATATTGTGAATAAAGTAAATAAAGGCGGCCAGACAAACCAAGGTAGCTACAATACCCAGTAATATGGAAAGTCCTGGGAGTGTATATTTTTTATCATCAGGCTCGATAGAGAACAGGATAAAAATGAGGTAGATAATAGTTGCCAGATAAATACCTAAGATAAACTGGTTTTTCTTGTCGCTTATCAATCCTGGTAGCAATCTTGGTGAAAAATTACTGGAAGCCTGACTAAGCAACAACATTACCATAGAGAAGCTAAAAACCATCATGGAAATAATCCCGCCGATACAAGCACTCATAATAGTTAAGACGGTGTCACCATCTTCTAACATAAGCTGAGGTGCTCTCTCTAAAAGCATTTTTGAAACTTCGCTTTCTTCCAGCCAGGCCATTACAAAAGCGAGGTTAAAACCTATAAAGGCAAAAAGTGTTGGGTAGAAAGCAATTTTACCTTGAATGGTATTGAAGAATGTCTTAAGCCTAACGTACAGTTTTTTCATAAGGGTCTACTCTGTAAAAACGAAGGTACGCAGTTACAGCAGTAATATTCTTAAAATTGAATTAAATGAAGCAGAATTTTAAAATACAACAGTCAAAAAGTCATTAGAAACCACGGTTTTCACGTCAAAAAGACAGTATTTTATTTTTGGAACTTTATTTGACTAGGTAAAGAAAATAATACAAACTCACATAAAATAATACAGTCATGAATTTAGTTAGAAAAAATAACCCGTTGTTTTCAACAATTTTTGAGGAATTATTTGCTGAAAATAGATTGGACATTCCCAATTATGAAAACTTTAGCATTCCGGCAATAAATATATCAGAAAAAAACACGATTTTTGTAGTCGAAATAGTAATCCCCGGTATTTCGAAAAATGACGTTGCCATTGAAGTTGAAGAAAACACATTGAAAGTTTTCTCAAAAGTCAACGACGAAGTCCCTACCGAGGAAACTACAAAGTATTTGCGTAAGGATTTCGATTTAAAAAACTTTGAACGAAAGTTTACCTTACCCCAAATAATTGATACTGAAAACATTAATGCCACTCACGTAGATGGCATACTGTCTATTTCTCTTCCTAAAAAGGTTGAAGAAAAAGCAGTGAAGAAAATGGTTGAGATTTCATAATTGAAATTTAATTTGGTTAGTTAGTTGAAAATGCCACATGCTACTCAATCGGTATGTGGCTATTTTTTTGGACTACATTCAACATTTACCTACCTATTAGTTCTCCCTCTTCGACGCCTGCCAGTGGTGACGTTTTTTTCGACCTTATCAACATAAGAACTGTTATCAGATTCAGCCACAGAATCCTGTAAATCTTTTAATTCTTTTTTGGTCAGATCGCGCCATTCGCCAAGGGGTAAATTCCCTAATTCAATATTCATGATTCGGGTTCGCTTTAACTCCAGCACTTCATATCCAAAATACTCACACATGCGACGAATTTGCCTGTTCAGCCCCTGAATTAATACAATTCTAAAAACAAACCTGCTTAGCTGCTCTACTTCACAACGTTTGGTTGTAGTCTCCAATTCAGCCAAAGGAACCCCGTTACTCATTTTCAAAATAAAATCTTTGGTAATAGGACGGTCAACTTTTACAATGTATTCCTTTTCGTGCTTGTTCCCTGCGCGTAATATCTTATTTACAATATCACCGTCGTTTGTCATCAATAATAATCCTTCACTGGGTTTGTCGAGACGTCCCACATGAAAAATCCGTTCTTTATGGCCAATAAAGTCTACTACATTGCCATCCACTCGCTGGTCTGTTGTGCAGGTAATGCCTACAGGCTTGTTAAGGGCAATGTAAACAAGGGTGTTGTTTTCGGTTAGTAATTTGCCGTCAACTTTTATCTCATCATTGGGCATAGCGCGATCGCCTAAGGAAACCGGTTCGCCGTTTAGCGTAACACGACCTTGCTCAATAAGAGTATCTGCTTGCCTGCGTGAACAATAACCACTGTCGCTAATGGCTTTATTTAATCGGGTAGAATCTGGGTGATGGCTCATATTACAAAAATACAGTTTTAGCCCGAAAGGTTAAACTTGATGTAAAGCGTTTCTCCTACACTTCAAAAATTGTAAATTTATACTTTAACAAAAAAACTATGGCAATTTTAGGGTCCATCATAAAAAAAGCAATCGACTTACGAGGCAATTTAGTCTCAGAAACTTCTCCTGTTGAGGATCAACAACAAGTTTTAAAGGAAATGCTTGAAAAAGCTAAGAATACGGCCTTTGGTAAGTATTATGGTTTTTCAAAAATACTAGCGTCTGAAACTGTTCAGAAGCAGTTTGCAGAATCAGTTCCGTTTTTTGATTACCATCAAATGAAAGCTGAATGGTGGGACCAAACCATTCAAGGACTGGAAGATATTACCTGGCCGGGGAAACCCTCATATTTTGCACTAAGTAGCGGTACGACAGGGAAAACAAGTAAACGAATTCCCGTGACCGATGCTATGATAGATGCCATCCGGACCGCAGGGATTAAACAGGTAGGTGCTCTTTCTAACTTCGAATTACCAACCGATTTTTTTGAAAAAGAGATTATGATGCTGGGGAGCTCCACAGATCTTTCCGAGCGAGATGAGTTTTTAGAAGGTGAGATTAGCGGTATTTCTGCGAGTAATATTCCATTTTGGTTTCGCGGGTATTACAAACCAGGGGAAGACATTGCAAAGATAGACGATTGGGATACACGGGTAGCCACAATCGCCAAACGAGCAAAGGAGTGGGACATAGGAGCCCTGAGTGGCATCCCTTCCTGGATGGAGTTAATGATGAAAGAAGTTATCAAGTATCATAATGCTGAAACCATTCACGATGTCTGGCCAAACTTGCAAGTGTTTACCAGCGGCGGCGTAGCCTTTCAGCCGTATGAAAAAAGTTTTCGTGCGTTGTGTGGAAAGAACGTCACAGTGATAGACACTTATTTAGCTTCGGAAGGTTTTATAGCCTTTCAACAACGTCCTGAAACAACATCTATGAAGCTGGTGACCGATAACGGGATCTATTTTGAATTTGTGCCTTTTAAACCAGAATATATACAGGAAGATGGCTCTCTCTCGCAGGATGCTCCAGCACTTACGTTAGCCGAAGTTGAAACAGACCAGGATTATGTACTTATCATTTCAACTGTTTCGGGAGCCTGGCGCTATTTAATTGGAGACACTATTGCTTTTACCGATGTTGAGCGCGCAGAAATTAAAATTACAGGACGCACAAAATTCTTTTTAAATGTAGTGGGATCTCAACTGTCTGTCAACAAAATGGACACAGCACTCCGGGAACTTGAAGAACAATTCGACATTAAAATTCCCGAATTTACCCTAGCTGCTGTAAAAGTTGATGAGGAGTTTCATCATCATTGGTATTTGGGAACAGAAACAGATCTTGCAGAAACTAAATTAGCCGAAGCCCTTGATACCGCTTTAAAAGAAGCAAATAAGAACTACAAAGTTGCACGAGGTAAAGCTTTAAAAGGAGTAAAAGTCACAACAGTTTCACCAGAAGTTTTTCACGAATGGAGTGGCGCAAACAAAAAGAAAGGTGGCCAGGTTAAAATGGAGCGTGTGATGAATGAAGAGAAATTTGCAGAGTGGGAGGAATTTGTAAAGAACTCTTAGGTACTTTTACTTGTATACTACTTGTGACGCCAATTATCTCTGATGTCAGGTTCGTATCGTTAGAAAATTCAGATATAATGCTTACTTAAAATAGTATTTAGAAAATGAACATTTTTCAATAGCATCCATAGTTTTTACTGTTTTTCTTCAATTAAATGCATTACTTCTTCGGGAGACATATAAAGTTTGCGAAGCTTTGCTTTATATCTATCTGAAAAGCTGGCGTTGTCCAGAATAAAATTTTTCGTTTTTAAGATATATTCTCCCATGCCGTGATTAATAGCATAGGTGTCGGCTGCTCGTTCTACTTCCTTGATATGTGCTCCGCTAAAGAGGTATTTTATTCCGAAAATGATCATGCCAACCCCTGTTCTGTCGCGATAATCCATTACATGACCTAGCTCATGACCTAACCACCCAATAAGGACTTCACTGGGGATGTCTTTCATGGTGAAGTGTTCATCTTCGATCTGAATTTTTCGGCTCATCAATATAATATATTGTCTTTTTTCTTTAGCTCTGAAAATACTGCCAAAGGTTGGCTGGGCTTGCATGGTAGATTTCCTGATATTGTCCTTAAACTTAAACTCGATAGGAGTGTCTTTTAATTCGGGATAATAGGATAGCGCAGCCAGGACTTCTTTTTCAATACTTTCAGGAATAATTTTATGGGTTTGGTCAATTTGAGAAGTCGCTATCATACAAGTGGAAAAGTACAAAATAGCCACACAGTAGCGTGTTAAGGGCATACTAAATAATTTTTTCTTCAATATAGAATAAAGAAAAGAGAAAACAGAGATGAGAGGAATTGTTTTCAGTAGTAGTAGATTATTGAACCTTTTCAAGTTGTCCCTGAAATGACTTGATCTTATCGCGCAACTTTGCAGCCATCATAAAATCTAACTCTTTTGCAGCTTTTTCCATTTCTTTTCGGGTATCTCTTATTTTCTTTTCCAGTTGTGGTTTTGTCAAATATTCATTCTCAGGCTCTGCTGCAATTAAACTTTCAGCGGTATCAAACGTAAAGCGCTCTGTTTTCTTTTTGGTGAGTGCATTTTCGAAACTTTTCTTTATAGCAGTGGGGGTAAGGTTGTTTTCGGTGTTGTAGGCAATTTGCTTTTCCCGTCTGTAATTAGTCCCATCTAGGGTCAATTGCATGCTGTTGGTTATTTTATCTGCATACATTATGGCTTTTCCGTTTATATGCCGTGCTGCTCTACCTACTGTTTGAGTCAGGGAACGATTGCTACGCAGAAAGCCTTCTTTGTCCGCGTCCAGAATGGCAACCAGAGAAACTTCTGGTAGATCCAGTCCCTCACGAAGCAGGTTTACACCTACCAACACGTCAAAAATACCTAACCGTAAATCCTGCATAATTTCTACTCGTTCCAGAGTATCCACATCACTGTGAATATAACGACACCGAATGTTTACACGACTCATATATTTAGTCAACTCTTCGGCCATTCGTTTCGTTAGTGTAGTCACCAGAATACGTTCGTCTTTCTCTATGCGAAGGTGAATTTCTTCTAATAAATCGTCTATTTGGTTTAAACTCGGGCGGATTTCAATTGGCGGATCCAGTAAGCCTGTTGGTCTAATGATTTGCTCTACATACACACCACCACTTTTTTCAAGCTCGTAATCTGCAGGCGTAGCGCTCACGTATATTACCTGATTTTGAATCGCTTCAAACTCTTCAAACTTTAACGGGCGGTTGTCCATTGCGGCGGGTAATCTGAATCCGTACTCCACCAGATTTTCTTTCCGGGATCGGTCACCTCCGTACATAGCACTCACTTGTGGAATGGAAACATGACTTTCGTCTACCAGCATTAAATAATCGTCCGGGAAGTAGTCCAGCAGACAGAAAGGTCTGGTGCCGGGCAAACGTCTGTCTATATAGCGAGAATAGTTCTCAATACCACTACAATAACCCAGTTCCCGAATCATTTCCAGGTCGAAATTGGTGCGTTCTTCCAGTCGTTTTGCTTCGAGGTGTTTTCCTATTTCTTTGAAATACTCTATTTGTTTAACCAGATCATCCTGAATGTTTCGAATTGCTCCCTGCAAAACATCCGGGGAGGTCACAAACATATTCGCGGGATAAATGTTTAGACGATCATATTTTTCAATTAGCTCGTTGTTTTGTGGATTGTAAGCTTCAATATCTTCAATCTCATCACCAAAAAAGTGAATTCTAAAAGCATCATCACCATAGCCAGGAAATACGTCTACGGTGTCTCCTTTAATACGGAATCTTCCGTTGGAGAATTCTGCTTCGGTACGTGAATACAAGCTTTGCACCAATTGATGCAGTAGCTTGGTCCGTGATAAAATCTGCCCTTTTTGAAGGCTTATAACGTTTTTCTGAAATTCAATAGGGTTTCCAATACCGTACAAACAAGAAACCGAAGCCACCACCAACACATCGCGACGTCCCGAAAGCAGGGAGGAGGTAGTGCTTAATCGAAGTTTTTCAATGTCTTCATTTATGGAAAGATCTTTTTCAATGTAGGTACCACTACTGGGAATAAAAGCTTCTGGCTGGTAGTAATCGTAATACGATACAAAGTACTCCACTGCATTGTTCGGAAAAATGTTTTTAAACTCTGTATATAATTGCGCTGCTAGTGTTTTATTATGCGCCAATACCAAGGTTGGCTTTTGTACACGTTCCACAACATTGGCTGCCGTAAAGGTTTTTCCACTCCCTGTGACTCCAAGGAGGGTTTGATACTTTTCTCCAGCATCAATACCTTCGACCAAAGATTCTATGGCGGCTGGCTGGTCTCCGGTAGGTTTAAAATCTGATTTAATTTTGAATTTCATAGCTGCGCAAAGATACAGATTATTGAGTGGAAAATTTTGTGGGACCTAAGGGGTTTGCTGACTTAATTTTTTATTGTTGAGCTGGGTTTTTTCACTTCAATTGTTAAAAATGTAACCAGCGTGCTATCGTTAGCTTGTTTTAAATTTGCAAGGAAATGCTGGTCACTTCCTGAAATAAAGTTAGTACCCATTTGCCCCGTAAATTGTTCGAAATGTATGTCGTATGCCTCCGGACGTGCACCCACTACGGTCGTGTGAATATGTCTGTTGTCTGCTGAACTTCCGTAGTCACCTGGCAAAATGGTTTGAACAAATGCCTGTCCGTTTTTATTTGTATACACCGAGCCATTTAAACGAGCGGTTGCTTCATTATTTGGGTCTGAAGGTTCATATTCACCTGCGGTAGAAGTGTGGTATAAACTTACTTTTTGATTGTTTAAAGGTTCTTTATTTTCTTTCGATATAAACGTGAGGCACAACCATAATTTCTGCCCGGGTTCATTTTTAGTGCTCACTGTAACCTGATGTTTCGGTTCAAGCTTTTTGAATAGTGCTAATGTTTCAAGCTCGACCTTATTAAGAGGCATCACTGTTCTGTCAATGGCACATTGTGTACACACAGCAATCAATACTAAAGAAATCCAGATACTTTTCATAGGCTCAATAGTTTTGGCTGTTATTGCTCGCTCAATTCTTTTACTTTGGACAACCAGTTTTTCCAAACAATTTTTTGTGCTTCAAAATCGGAGGTGTAGGGGCCGGCATACACCGAAAGTTTTGCGTTAGATGTATTCTTTTCAATAGTGTACTTTTCTACATAGTCAAAACCAGGGAAATCATAATCAACTTGTATAAGTTCGTTTTCAATCAATTTTCCGATAGTTCCTGTACTTACAATCTTATCAGGTTCATATTTAAAGTGAACTTCAGACCCGAGCTTCCAATCCGATTCAACAAAGGCATTCGTATCAAATTCATTGCCTAATTCTTTCGCAAAATCTTTATGGGTAATAACATGCCAGATTTTCGACGGACTGGCATCTATGTCAATACTTACAGATACAATTTTAGATTCTTCTATAGTACGTGCAGGTTTAAAACCAGTTATTAAAACTGATAGGATAGTGAAGACAATTAGTGTGTAGCGCATTTTATTTTTTATTGTAAAAAGTTTGTTCTTATTGCTGTTGACAATACCTTGCTAAGGTAGGCATTTGTAATCGCAAAATCAGGCAGGTCTTAGGACTGAGAATTTGAGAGTTTTAAAAATTAAACCGGAATATATACCCATAAAAAAAGTCAAAAACTCATTTAAATTTGTTTTTGCTTTAGAAAATAACATCAAACCTTTACTGAAGAATGGGATTGTTTTTTATCTCAGTTCTTCCTAAGTTTGATTTTGTTATTTTTTTTAATCATTTTAGATTGTAAATAAATCTAAATGAATTCAAGTATTTAAATTCAGTTCAAAACTAATATGTTCAATTAAATTCTCTAAATCTATTTTTAGATTACCATAGCGCTGTCTCATAGTTTCCCGAATTTTGATATTCATTCTCAATATACCTTTAAAGCCATCATCTTGGGTTAATTCTTTCAAGTTTAAAGGCTCTCCGAGTATTGTTTCTGCTTCTAGCTTCACTTTTTTATTTAATTCTGGAATTACTGTGTTCAATTGATATGAATTGTCGAGTTCCAATTCCATTTTTTCAATGTAGTAATAACGCTCTGAGTAAACTTTTGTGATATGTGTTCTTAAGCTGTCATTACTTATTAGGTCAATTCCTCTTGATTTAAGATGGTCATAGGCGGCCATATTTCTTCTTTGGGTAGTTGAATATACCAAGTTGCCATAGTGTATTTTAAGACTATCGTCTAATGGAGATTGATTTTCTAAATGCCTTAGCACCTTTAGATTAGAAATTTTAAGCTTATTTTGTTTTTCTACATTCCAGATACAATCTTCTAGGTCGCTCACGAGGTTATTGTGCATCTCCTGCAAAATTTTTAATTCTTCATTCCTGTTTTTCTCTTTTTCATTCCAGTTATTTATCTGAAGTGCAATCAAAATCCCAATTACCACAAGAATAATTTCACCAATAGCATAAAGAAGGTATTTGCTGAACTTATTTTCAGTAACTAATTTCTGTCTGATTTTCCGGAAGAGTTTTATCATTGGTTATAGTTAGTTTCTTTAAAGATAGCATATTAAAAGAAATGAAAATTTCAGATACCAAAACACCCCAGTCTCATATAGCTATCAGTTACGGGTTTATATTAACTTTTTTTCCAACTAATAAAAACCAGAAAGTTGCTAATTCCAATATACAATTGTTGTAAAATTCCAATAACAAGCAATAGTTTTAACCAAGGAATGTAACCTAAGGCAGCTATAAAATGAAATAGTATGAGAGCTGGACCAATAATTGTATCCAATATCTCTTTGATTCCTCTAGTTTCAGGTTTTACTTTATACTTTACAGCTGTGTAAATAATTGAGCCAAAGTTTGCCAGATGCATTAGTCCAACACCTAAGTTTGCTAATCTCCAGATTTGAGAAGTGTCCTCAGTAGCTATACTAATTACCTGTGGTAATAAAGATCCAACTAAGGCTGTTAATGTGGTAGTGACTAACGCTTGAAAGCGTATTTTTTCATGATTATCCAAATCATCTGCATTGTTTTTTAATGCAACAACAACCCCTGTAAAGCCAAGAGTTCCTAGGGCTATTTGGGCGAGCGTATTCAGTAAATCGGAATATTCCATACTTAATTTAGTTTATGACCTACGGGCCTATATTTGATTTACGTTTGATTTTTAAAACATGAACTATCTTTTCCATAGTCTCTTTTATCTCCAAGGTCCTTTTGTGGTTACGTTTTTCACTTCTCCATTTTTATCAATTTTGTACAATCCACCTGCACAGCCTAGCCAAAGAACCCCTTTAGTGTCTTCTAAAAAACTCATGGTTGAAGTTGGAACATTATACTTTATAAATTCATTGCCTTTATAATTGTAAATCCCATTACTTGTTGTGCTAATCCATAAATCGTTTAAATTGTCTTTGTAAATTGTATAAACATCACGTTCGCTTAGTCCTTTGATTTCAGGAAAATAAGTGAATTTTTCACCATCATACTTGTTTAAACCACCTTTTCCAATTCGTTTGTCGGTGTCCGCGTTATCTTTTTCCGCCACTCTCGTTCCAATCCATATGTTTCCTTCTTTGTCTTCCACTATGGATTGAACATTGTTTGAGTTTAAACCTTCTTTTGTAGTGACATTAACAAACGAATTTCCGTTAAATTTACTAGCACCGTACCCGTCTCTCCCAAACCACATATTCCCTTTTGAATCTTCTGAAATGGTAGTTATCCAGTCTTTTGTGTCCTGGTTTATTTTGGTTTCTATTTTTGGATTGGGAATGGAGAAGTTTTCAAATTGAGTTCCGTCAAAAATGCAAACTCCGCCCCAGGTTCCAATCCAGAATATTCCCTTGCTGTCAATAAACAGATCGCTTATCATATCACTACAAAGTCCGTCTTTTTCCGAATAATTGAAAAATGTCTTTCCATCAAATTTCGATATTCCAGCACCTGTTCCAAACCATAAATTTCCTAAATCATCTTCAATAATGCTCGTTATTCGATTACTTGGTAATCCGTCTTTTATAGTCAAATATTTTAGATTGTTTCCATCAAATTTTGCAACTCCTTTTTCTAACGTCCCAAACCACAGATTTCCCTTAGCGTCTTGAAATGTTTCAACTACATAGTGCCCTATTTGTGTAGCATTTTTTAGCTGCGTTGAATTCTCAGTTTCAACAGATTCTGTTTTCTTCTCCTGGGAATTGCAGGAAACCGATAGAACTGTCAATACTATTAGTGCGATAAATTTCATTTCGGGTTTGGATTTATAGAGTGCATAATGGTTTCGGCAATGAGTAGTTGGATTTTTGTTATTTGTTAAATGGTTTATACCTCCATTAATTTTTCATCAATTAAAGTAATGATTTCTAAACTTTTGGTTCTGTAGTCTTTTAAGTGTAGGATATAATTATTGAAATACATTTCATAGATAACTTTAGCTGTATTTCTGTAACCAAAATCGGTTAAGGCATATTCTATGAAAGCATCACTATAGGCACCATTGCCTCTAAAGTCAAGGTCGGCAAACCAAGGTTGTGTGGATTTTACAATTTCTAAAAAAGAATTTGAGTTTGTAGCTAATTCCTCTAAATCAACTGAAATATTATTCGACAAATCTAAATACAAATTATTAAGATTAATTGATAAAGAATCACCAGATGTGTTGTTTTGTTGGTTGTAGTTTTGTAAAAGTTCACTGCCGTTTTTTCTTAATTTAATATTTGGGAATCCGAAATTTACATATCTACAATTTATACAGTTTGTAAAGTCTTCTTTTTTTCTTGTTCTATTAATAATTGCCAAATAATCTTTTTCGATAGATTGTGAAGAATTGACAATTTTATCAATATTTACTATGTCTTGTTGTAGATCTGCTTTTATAGTTACATAGATATTATTCAACACTTTTTTTTGTTGCTGTTCTTGACTCCAATTGTTTATTGATAGCGCAATCAAAATTCCAATAACTACAAGTACAATTTCTCCAATTGCATAAAGAAGATATTTACTGAACTTGTTTTCAGTTAATAATTTTTGTCGAATTTTTTGGAAGAATTTTATCACAAGCCGTTAGTTTCTCTAAAGATATGATATTTAATCAATTGGAGCTCCAAAATACTGAAGGACAATGATCTCGTATAGGGTTTATATAGGTTTTGCAGCTATTTTGGGGGAGCGCAGGAAGCGTGAGCGTGGGAATTAGCTAGCACAAAGGCGCCACGCTGAAGGATTTATCTGTTAGGGCAATTTACGATTAATTGGGGAGATTTGATTTTAGGCTGATTTAAGCCATAAATTATATGCATTGTTACCCATTATTTATATTGGCATTGTGAATTTAAACTCCGTAATTTCTTCAGTAGATTTAACTTCCATTTTGCCATTGTGAGCTTTTGCTATTTCAGATGATATATATAAGCCAAGACCTAATCCCGATTTGTTATTTGTAGCATTAGTCGTAAAAAAGGGTTTAAATAAATCGACCATCTTTGCATCGGGAATTTTTTTGCCTGAATTTGAAACAGCCAAACTAAATGTTCCGTTTTTGGCAATTATTTCTGTACTGATAGGTTTATTTCTGGCTCCATGTTTAATTGCATTACCTAATAAATTTGAGTACAATTGCCCAATTCTATTTATATCACATTCAAAATTATCTTTTAGATCAATATTGGTGGTAATCTTATGATCATTGTCCACAGTTTTAATTTCTTTAGAAACTTGAAGCAACAGTTTCTTTAATGCTTGTTTATTTGGTGTGAGTTTTAGTCTAATTCCATCCCCTAAGTGTCCTTTTGCAAAATCTAAAAGATTGTCGATTAAACCTTGCATCCTATACGACGTGGATTTTATAGTACTAGCTTGGCGGTTTGCAATCTCTGGCAAATCCATCTGTAATAGTATGTCTGCACACATTCGGGTAGTGCCAACGGGATTTCGTAAGTCGTGTCCTAATACTGCAATAAAGGTTTCCCTTAGTTCAGCTATATGTTGTTCTTCCGCGAGGTTTTTGTTCAACTCATTTAATTCTTCAATGGCTTCGAGATGGAATGAAATTAATTGTGTGTAAAGTTCGAACAAATCTTTGATTTCTCTATTTTCTAATTTTGCTGGTTCTGGGTCAATAGCGCAAAGTGTGCCAAAAAATTCACCATTCTTTTTAAAAATGGGAAAAGAAATATAGCTTTGAAAACCGTATTGTGCAGGTGTATGGTGGTTGCAAAATTCCACGCTCTTCCTAACTTCTTCAATCACAACTGGTTTTGAGTGTTGCCTAATTTCATTGCAGATTGTAGTTTCTAAAACAAGTTCGTCGCCAGTTTTTAAGCCGAATTCTATGTCGTCCCTTGACATACAGGTAATCCATTTTTCATCTGTAACACGTGCAACAGCTGAGAATCTCATTCCTGTAGTTTTACAAATAATATTTAAGATAGAAGGAACTGCATCAATCTTCGTAACGTTATAAATATCATCTTGTAATGATTGAGGTAATGATGTATCCATCGAAGTTTTGTTAGTTAATAAAGATACTATTTATTTGGTAATGTATTGTTATTAAATGGTGGGTAACGGTTTTGGCGTCTAGCGTTGGGGAGCGAATCAGAAGCCGCGGTGAGCCGCTCGAGGGATATTTCCGTCGCAACTAAGTCAATTAAAAAATAAGAAACACAATTCATCTAACTGATTTAAGCCATAAATTATATGCGTCCTAATTTTGATTTTGTTATTTTTTATTCAGCTATAGCTCTAATTCTTTGTCAATTTGAGAAATAATATCCTTGAGGCTTTCCTGGTTTATGACAAATGTTCTCCAATAATAAAAATTCTTTGATTGAAAATAAATATTAAGCTCAGCAATTAAATACTCATCCGTTAAATCACTAATGTTTTTATATGGCTTATACGCTATTATATGAGCATATTTATAATTTAAATCAGATGATTCCTGCCTCAATATTTCAAATAGATTTTCATTGGTAGGTGCATTAAAAGTATAAAACCTTTGAATATTTGAATATAAGGAGTCATTTATTATAAGATCAGAATTGCTATCAGCAATCATTGCTTCGTAGGCACTTGTGTTTGACCGAAAGGGCATATCATATCCAAATAACTCCAAATAAGATATTTTGCTAATAGTATCAAAGCCTTCAAAGGAAGTTATTTCTTTTCGAGGATTAAATGAAGGTAAAACCTTTTTAAAATACATAATCTCTCTTCCCCAATAAGGTTTTAATTCTTCAATTAACTCTAAATCTTTAAACATATCCGAACGAATTTCTTTCAAAATAGTGGTAGCTTTCATTTTGCCCTTTTGAACTTCATTCCAATTATTAATCTGCAATGCAATCAAAATCCCAATGACCACGAGAATTATTTCACCTATTGCATAAATCAGATATTTACTGAATTTATTTTCAGTCAACATTTTTTGTCGAATTTTTCGGAAGAATTTTATCACAAGCCGTTAGTTTCTCTAAAGATATGATTTTAATTGTATTAGGTAGTTCAAATAATGAAGCACAACGGGTTTTTAGCGGCAGCTTCGGCAGTGCCAACATTTTGCGTCAGCGAAAGTGGGAAGCGTCCCGCCCGAACGTACCGTTCGGTAGGGGCGGGCAGCGTGCGAATCAGCCGCCTGTCTCCGACGCGCTTTTTCTGCGAGAGGAAGACATTGGCGCCGTCACTACGTGATTATCCGCATGACTAATTTACGATTATTTGCAGGAAATCCAATTCACTTAACCATCAGACCCGCTGTATTATATGCGGTGTTGGCAATTGTAGCACCAAATTTCAAAGGATGTTATTTAAATCCTGTCTTCCAACTATTGCCATAATTTCAACCGTATCTTCGATTATTCGATAAAAAATACTGTTGGATCCGCAGACGCATCTACGATATCCGTCCTTTATAAAGTCAACCGATTCAAATGAATAGGGGTTTCGAGCAATTATGTCAAAGTATTCAAAGAATGACTCGAAATATGTATCAGCTTGAATAATTCCAAATCTTTTGGTTCCGTATTGGTGAATTCTGATTAAATCATCTTTGGCGACATTGCTTAATCTATATTTGGCCATCTATGAGTGACTTTGATTGAGCTAATATATTTTCTTTGCTGTCGGACGTAAATCCACTTTTTTCTGCTTTTTCAAGTTTTGTTCTTATCCAATCGATTTGTCTTTGTTGATTTCGAGCTTGTCTAATCAAATCATTGACGAGCTCACTCTTACTAGAATATTCTTTATTGTCGATTTGAGATTTTAGCCAATCATCATTCGGTTGTGTGAAGGAAATACTTTGCCTAGCCATAATAATAAATTTGGTGTAAAAATACATCAAAATTGCATCAGAAGCAAGTTTTTTTCTATAGTTGCCAACGGTTTTGTATATGTTTTGTGGCGTGACTGCGGCTGAATCGGCAAGAATACCTAGCCGAAGGCTAGGATGGAAGTAGAGCTCGTCTCTGCGTGTGATTCAGCGAGCTGCTTGCGCCGCGCCGACGGTTCTATCCGCTAGGGCAATTTACGATTAATTGGGGAGATTCAGGTTTAGCCCGAAACGAGACATAAAATATATGCAGTGTTGTGCTTTCGTTATTTTCTATCTTTTTTCTGTTAAGTGTTGTTCTATTTCCTGTATTAAGAACTCGGAATTTCTTATGCCTGTATGGAGATGTTGAATTAATTTTTTTCGTTTTCCAATAGTAGTATGTAGCTCGTTCAGAAATTCATTATCATTAAACATGTCTTGTTTACGATTAATAGAGCGTATGATAGAATCATTAGAGTTTAATTTTAACTTTAAATATTTATTGAAATAAGGCTTTAGGAGTTCTTGGAATTGATTTTTTGGATCCTCATTAGATTTATAGTTCACATATGGAAGAATAACTTCATAATATCTAAGTATTGACTTTTTCAAGGTATCACTACTTACAATATTTAACCCTGTTTGTGAAATAGTTTTATAAGTTGATGTACTAAATGTTGGTGTTGCCGAACTAGTCAACGATCCAATAAGTCTTTGAGGCATATCTTCTGTAGAATTTTTATTTAATAGAACTCGTCTTAATGTAATATTTTGTTTCAACGTTGCATTGTGAATATTTAAAACAATATTAAATGTGTCAATGTTTTGTTTCAAATCTATTACCATATCATGTAATAAACTTACTTCTTCATTTGCTCTTACATTGTTGTTGTTCCAATTATTAATTGAAAGGGCAATTAAGATTCCAATTACAACGAGTACTATTTCACCAATGGCATAAAGAAGATATTTACTGAATTTGTTTTCGGTCAGTAATCTTTGTCGAATTTTCTGAAAGAATTTTATCATTAGAGGTTAGTTTCTCTAAAGATATGATTTT